>Ga0209269_1000054_pt1 | contig 225456 bp, 227 predicted proteins | sample MTBAKMMethaMetaG_FD_187455 | JGI IMG/M metagenome (GOLD analysis project Ga0209269, IMG submission 187455) | Enrichment culture microbial communities from Arthur Kill intertidal strait, New Jersey, USA, that are MTBE-degrading - MTBE-AKM (Arthur... | ecosystem: Environmental > Aquatic > Marine...
ACGAGCGCGGTGTCTACCGCTGCCACACCATCGCCAACTGCTCGGAGGCGTGCCCGAAGGAGCTGAACCCCACGGAGGGCATCCAGTGGCTCAAGATGGCGGCCGTGCGCCGGAGGCTGTTCGGCAAGTCCAGATGACGCGGGCGCGCGGCGCCATGCAGTCGCGCCGCCGCGAGCTGATCGACCGCCCCTTCGGCGCCACCGGCGGCTGAGGGTACGGGTCGCGCTCGAGGGCGGCAGATGAGAATGACGTCTCTTCAATGTGACTACATGCTCAGAGGATGCCGACACGACCACCCGGCGTCCCGGCGGCGGTGTCGGTTCGGGCGGAGGTGGCGTCAGGAGAAGCCGTCGAGGGTGGCGATGAGCACGCGACGATCCAGGCTGTGTACGTGCTCGTGGCGACCCCCTCAGGCTGCCACGCAGTCTACCCCCGGCAGGTATACTTCGGGGAACGCGAATGATCTCTGCGCGCGAGCGTGCAGAGCGGAGGGCACATGAAGACGTCAGTCGGCAAGACCAAGCTCGAACTCGCAAACGGCGACATCACCCAGCTCGAGGTGGACGCGATCGTCGCTCCGGCGTCCACGGAGCTGTGGATGGACCACGGCGTGGCCGCCGCCATCAAGCGGGCCGGCGGCGAGGCCGTGGAGAAGGAGGCCGTGCTGCAGGGGCCCGTCAAGGTCGGGGAGGCCGTGGTCACCACCGGCCACGACCTCAAGGCCCGCTGGGTCATCCACGTCGCGCTCACCGAGGGCACGCCGGTCGCCGACGGCGCCGCCGTCACCGCCGCCGTCCGCGCGTCGCTGGCCGCCGCCGAGCACGCACATGCCCGCTCTGTCGCCCTGCCTGCCTTCGGCACCGGCGCTTGCGGGTTCCCGCTCTACCAGTGCTCCAGTCTCATGGTCACAGAGGTCGTCGCGTATCTCAAGGAGCACCCGCGTACGGCGCTGCGCCACGTTATGCTAGCGGTCTACGACGACGCGGCGCGGGCGGCGTTCAAGAACGCCCTGGCCGGCGCCACCCGCATCTAGTCGGCTCTTCGCGCCCGCGAAGCCGTGCAGGAGATCATCGCCACACTGATCTTTGTGGTGAGCCTCGTGGCCATCTTCGCGGAGTGGTTCCACCGCACCGTGATCGCCATCGCCGGCGCGATCCTCATGATCGTGGCCGGCAAGGTCCTCGGCTTCTACACCGAGGGCGCCGCCCTGGAGGCGGTCGACTTCAACACCATCGGCCTCCTGCTCGGCATGATGATCGTCGTCGCGCTGCTGGAGCCCACCGGCTTCTTCGAGTACCTCGCCCTGTGGGCCGGACGCGCCTCCAAGGGCCGCCCGCTGCGCGTCTTCCTGCTGCTTGGCGTGGTGACCAGCGTCCTCTCCATGTTCCTGGACAACGTCACCACAGTCGTCGTCATCGCTCCGGTGACCCTCGTGATCGCCAGAGTGCTCGAGATGGACGCGACGCCCCTGCTCGTCGCGGAGGCCATGCTCTCCAACGTCGGGGGCATCGCCACGCTGGTCGGGGACCCGCCGAACATCCTCATCGGATCAGCGGCGGGGCTCAGCTTCAACGACTTCCTCACGCACTCCCTGCCCGTCGTGGTCGTCCTCTGGTTCATCGCCGTGCTCCTGCTGCGCTACCAGTTCAGGGCACACCTGGTCGACCGGCCGGGTGAGCTGGCGGACGCGTTGCGGCTGCATCCGTCACAGGCCCTCAAACAGCCTTCGCAGGCCCGGCGTATCCTGATTGTGCTCGGTCTCGCCGTTGTGCTGTTCCTGCTCGAGGAGCCGCTCGATCTCACGCCGGCGCTCATCGCGATGGGTGCGGCCGGGATCGCGCTCTTCGTCGTCGGCCCGGACGTGCACGAGACGCTCAAGCGGGTGGAGTGGAGCGTCCTGCTCTTCTTCTCGGCGCTGTTCGTGATGGTGGGCGGCCTCGAGGCCTCCGGCGTCCTCGGCAGGGTGGCCGACTTGCTGGGCGCGGCCGCCGTGAGTGTGAATCCGTACCTGCTCGGCGTTGCCGTGATCTGGGTGGTCGCCGCGCTCTCGGCGGTCATCGACAACGTGCCGATCACGATCGCCGTCATCCCGATCGTGGCGGGGCTCGAGGCCGCCGGTGTGAAGATCGAACCCCTCTGGTGGGCGCTCGCGCTCGGTGCAGGCTTGGGCGGCAACGCCACCGTGATCGGCGCCACCGCCAACATCGTCGTGGTCAGCGTCTCGGAGCGTTCGGGCACGCCGATCCGTTCGTCGGAGTGGCTGCGTTACGGCATCCCGATGATGCTGGTGACCTGTACGGCCGCCAGCATCCTCTACGTGCTGCTCTACCCGCTGCTGAGTCGCTGAGCCTCTGGTGTCGCGCCCGAGCCCTCGTCTGGGCCGGGCCCGGGCTCCTCGGACGAGTGCTTGGTGCGGGAGAAGACGGCCCGGATCAGGTATGGGCTGAGAATGGTCGTCGCCAGCACCATGCCGAGCACCGCCGCATACACGTCCTCGCTCACCACGCCCGCGGCCAGGGCGATGCCGGCGACGACGATGCCGACCTCACCGCGAGGGATCATGCCCACGCCGACCTCGCGCGCGATGCGCTTGCCCTCGCTCCTGGCGCCCAGGATGGCCCCGAGGTACTTGGTCACCACGGCGATCGCGGTGAACGCGACGATCGCGAGGAGGACGAGCGGCTTGGCGAATGAAGTGAGGTCGATGTACGTGCCCATGAGCACGAAGAAGAACGGCACGAAGAACCAGGCGAGCGGCGTGAACTTGGTCTCCACCTCCGTGTGCTGCTTGAGCTCGGAGATCAGCAGGCCGGCGATGAACGCGCCCACGATCGCCGCCAGGCCGATGTAGTTCGCGAGCAGTGAGAGCGCGAGCATCACGATGATGCCCAGCTCGAAGATCGTGTTCGCGGAGAGCTTCGCCAGGCGGGCCCCGAAGCGGCTCACGATCTGCGGCCCGATGAAGCCGATGCCACCGACGAACACCACGGCCTCGAGTGCAAGCAGCACGAGCTCGAGGGTGTTCGTCTCGCCCAGGGCCAGAGCGGTGACGAGACCCAGCACGATCAGGCCGAGCACGTCGTCGAGAACGGCCGCCCCAAGGATGATCGTGACGGATCGGCGCCGATGGTAGCCGAGGTCGCGGAGCACGCGCACCGTGATCCCGACCGAGGTCGCCATGAGCGCAGTCGCGAGGAACAGGCTCTCGCCGGTGGCGTATCGGAAGGCGAGGCCGCCGGCGAGGCCTCCGGCGAACGGCAGGGCGGCGCCGAGCACAGCCACCTTGCCCGCCGTCGCCCGGGCGCTGGCGAGCTGCTCGAGATGGGTGTCCAGCCCGGCGGTGAAGAGGAGGAGGATCACGCCGAGCTCGCCGAGCGCCTCGAGGAACTCGGATCGGTGTACGAGGTTGAGCAGCGCGGGGCCGAGGATCGCGCCGGCCATGAGTTCGCCGATGATGGCCGGCTGCTTGATGGCCTGGAACGCCCACCCCAGCAGCCTCGCGCCGGCGAATGCCAGGAAGATCTGGAGCAGGATCTTGGTCGTGTCCTCCATGATGGCGAAAGTATATAGTCCCGTCGTACGACGGCGGATCCGGCGCCGTCGCCCATCGGGATGGGAGGAGGCCTGGAGCCGTGAACGGCACCCTGACGGATGTCGCCGGCCTCTCGGTCGGCCACTGGACCGATCTGGAGGCAGCCACCGGTTGCACCGTCGTCTTGTGCGACGGAGATGGCGCCGTGGCCGGCGTGGACGTGCGCGGGTCGGCGCCCGGCACGCGGGAGACCGACCTCCTCGACCCGGTCAACGCGGTGCAGCGCGTGCACGCGGTGCTGGTCGGTGGCGGGAGCGCCTTCGGCCTCGACGCCGCCTGCGGCGTCATGCGCTGGCTGGAGCGGCACGGCCGCGGGGTGGAGGTGGGCCCGCTGCGCGTGCCCATCGTCCCCGCGGCCGTGCTCTTCGATCTGCTCGTCGGGCGGCCGGACGTCCGCCCGGACGCGACCGCCGGCGAGGCCGCCTGCGAGGCCGCCTCCACGGCGGCGGTGCCGCAGGGGTCGGTCGGCGCCGGCACGGGCGCCACCGTCGGCAAGCTGACCGGGCTCGAGCGCGCCGTCAAGAGCGGCCTGGGATCAGCCGGCCTGCGGCTGGCCGGAGGAGTGACCGTCGGCGCGCTCGTGGCGGTCAACGCAGCCGGCGACGTGGTCGACCCGGCGAGCGGCGCCGTGGTCGCCGGCCCCCGGCGGGACGGCGGCGGCTTCGTGCGCAGCAGCCAGTGGCTGCGCGAGCACCCGCCGCAGATCGGCGTCGGCGAGAACACGAGCCTGGCAGTCGTGGCCACCGACGCCGAGCTCACCAAGCCGGAGGCCGCCAAGATCGCGCAGATGGCGCACGACGGGCTGGCCCGCACCATCGACCCGGTGCATACCATGCTCGACGGCGACACGGTCTTCGCGCTCGCGACCGGCGCCGCCGGCAGACGCGCCGACGTCACCGCCGTCGGCGCGGCCGCGGCGGCGACGCTGGCGGAGGCGGTGCTCGCGGCGGTGCGCGCGGCCACCTCACTCGCCGGCGTGCCTGCGATCCGCGATCTTGGGCCGGGCCCGGGCGCGGCGGGCGATCAGCGTCAGGCTCCGGCCGGCCCGGCCGCGGGCGGGGCATCGCCTTGAGCGCCGCGCCCGGCACGCCGGCTCCGGGAGGCGGGTCCGGCGCCGCGCCATCGCTGCTCTACCTGTCGCGCGTCGACTTCGAGTCCCTCGGCCTGACGATGCTCGATGTCGTCGACGCCGTCGACGCCGGCTGCGCCGCCAAGGGCAGGGGAGAGGTCGTCATGCCGCCCAAGCTCAGCCTGCACGGCGAGGGCGACGCCTACGCGCAGGTCATGGCAGCCACGTTGCCGGGCGGCGCGGGGCTGGGCGCCAAGTGGGTGACCCTGTTCCCGCAGAACGCCGCTCGCGGCCTGCCTGTCACCAACGGCCTGGTGGTGCTGAGCGACCCAGCGACGGGGCTGCCGGCCGCGGTCATGGACGCGGCGATCGTCACCGCCTGGCGCACGGGAGCCAGCGTGGGCGTCGCGGCGCGGTATCTGGCCCGTCGGGACGCGACCACAGTGGGCGTGCTGGGCTGCGGCGTCCAGGCCCGGGCGTCCGTGCGGGCGCTCGCGGCCGTCCTGCCCGGGCTGCATGAGGTGCGCTGTCACGACGCCGTCGCCGCGGCCGGGGAGGCCTTCGCCGCCGGCCTCGGCGCGGAACTGCCGAACGTGCGCTTCGCTGCGGTGGCCGCGGCGGTGGACGTCGCCGAGGGCGCCGACGTCGTGGTCACGGCGATCACCATGACCGCGGACATCAGGCCGCCGCTCGGCCCCGGGCTGCTCGAGCCCGGGGCGCTGGCGGTGGCTCTCGACTACGACGCCGCCTGGAGCCCTGCGGCCATGGCGGCCTGCGACCGGTTCTTCTGCGACGACGTCGCCACCGTGCGCGCGACGCGGGCGGCCGGCGTGCGCCTCGCCGGCGTCCCCGCCGCGATCGCCGGGGACCTCGGCGAGCTGGCTGCCGGCCGCGCCGCGGGCCGCGAGCGGCCGGACGAGCGCCTCTTCTGTCTCAACCTCGGCATGGCGCTCGAGGACGTCGTCACGGGCGAGCTCGCCCTGCGCCGCGCCCGAGAGATCGGCGCCGGCCGTGAGTTGCCGCTGTAGCGCCGGCGCCACTGGGCCCGGCCGGACTACGGTCGGAGATGCGGCCGGGCAGCGGAGAAGCGGGAGGGTCCCGGCCGCCGGCGCGGGGTGGCCGGCGTCAGCCCGCCAGGGTGAAGCGGCGCCGCTCGCGCAGCGCGCCGCTCGGCGTCTCCTCGACGAGGAGCAGCTCAGTAGCGCCGGCCGCGAGCGGCAGGCGTGGCGCGAGCGCCGCGGCGATCGCCGCACGGTCCGCCGCTGTGGGGTCGATGGCGATCACTACGTGCGGCGCGATGTTTTCGTAGGCGCCGCCGAACGGCGGGCACTCGGGCCACTCGTCCCACAGCAGGCGCGTGAGCGCGGCGAACGGCGCCGCCGGCTCGGGCACGAGGACGGCGGCGTCGGCGAGCGCCGCGACGCGCGTGAGCGCGAAGGTGAAAGGGGGGACGCCGGCCAGCAGCTCCACGAGCCGGCGTTCCGCCGCCTCGTCGGCCGCCTCGACCGGGAGGAACGGCCAGAGGGCCGCGATGTGCGGCGGCAGGGACCGGCCGGCGGCCGGCAGCCGCTGCAGCCACGCCGCGAGCAGCGGCCGCGCCGCCTCGACGGGCACGACCAGGCCGGTGGAGAGGGGACGGCTCACGTGTGCTGCCTCCTGCGTGATGGCCTGGTCACGATCGGCCGTCCTCGCGGAGCTCCGGGTGCCGGTCGCGCAGCGCGCGCAGCAGGCCGAAGCAGCCTGTGAGCATCATGTCGCCGTGGGGCGCCGCGAACTCGGCCGGCAGCTCGCCGCCGGCCAGCAGCGCGCGGCGAGGGCCCGTGACGATGAGCGGCAGGCGCAGCGCGCCGAGGCCGAACGCCGATCGGCCAAGGGCCGCGCCGGAGGCGTCGGGCGCGAGCACGGCGCCGTGGCCGTGGTCGGCGCGGACCTCTGCGCTCTCCAGGTCGCCGGCCAGCCAGCGGCGCAGGCGCCGCTCGAGGCCGGCGCGGTCGAGGCACGAGGTGTGATGCTCGAACACGCCGGCCACACGGCCGTCCAGCGCCAGCAGGCACACGGTGTGGCCGTTGCCGACGTTCACCAGCACCGCGTTGTCGACCCCGTCGGGCAACGCGCCGTACAGCGCCGCCGGCCCGGTGTCGGCCACCAGCGACGGCGCGCCGCCGGCGAGCACGGCGACGGTGTCGGCGGCCGCGCGCAGCCGGGTGAGCGCCGCCGGCGCCTCGGCGAGCTCGTAGAACAGCTCGCCGACCGGCCGGCGCTCTTCGACCGCCCGCTGCCAGAGCGAGAAGCGCAAGACGCGGTTGGAGCCGCCCGGCGCGTAGCCGTGGTCCTGCACGGCGACCGCTACGGCGGTGAAGGCCGACTCCACGCCGAGCAGGCGCAGGGCATCTATCAGCGCCGCCGCGTCCAGGTCGCCGGAGGCGACCTGCGTGGCGGCGCCCTCCGGCAGGCGCCGGAGCACCTCGTCTGCGGCGCCCTCGCCCACCACGCGCACGCCGAGCGCGCGTACTTTGTCGAGGTCGTCGGCGAAGCTGGATGCGGCGGACTCGGTGGCCACGAAGGCGAGGCCGGCGGTCAGGTGCGCCTTCATCGCCTGCGTGACGGCGCCGCCGCCCATGACCGGCCCGCGGAAGACCACGGTCTGCCCGCGGCCCGTGGCGGCGGCGATCCGCGCGCCGGCCATCTGGGTCGCCGAGGGGACGACCAGCTTGACGGCGTTCTCGAGCGGCTGGTCGGGGCGCGTGAGGAGGACGTCCGTGGTCCCGGCGCCGACGTCGACGGCGAGCACGCCGCCGGCGTCCGCGGGCGGGCCCGCGCCGTGCGGCCCTCCGGGGCCTGTACCTGCCGGCTGCGCTGCCTGGCTCATCGGGACGAGAGGTCCGTGGTCGGCCCGGGTCTCAGTGGCCCCGCCCCGTGGGGACGCCGCCGAAGCGGAGCTTCCAGACGCTGGTCATGGCCTCGAAGAAGATGTCGCCGCTCATCTTGCTCTCGCCCACCTTGCGGTCGACGAAGATGATGGGCAGCTCAACGATCCGGAAGCCCAACTTGTGGGCCCGGTACGTCATCTCGATCTGGAAGCCGAAGCCCCGGGCGTCGATGGAGTCGAAGTCGATCGCCTCGAGGACCCGGCGGCGGAAGCACTTGTAGCCGCCCGTGAGGTCGTGGTACGGCAGCCCGAGGATGGTCTGTGCGTAGAGGCAGCCGCCGCGGCTGATGACCTTGCGCGAAACGCTCCAGTTCTCGACGCCGCCGCCTTTGACGTAGCGCGAGCCCAGCACGACGTCCGCCCCTTGGTCGATGAGGCGCAAGAAATGGGGGAGGTAGGTGGCGTCGTGGCTGAGGTCGGCGTCCATCTCGAAGACGCGCTCGGCCCCCATGTCGAGCGCCGTGCGGAAGCCGGCGAAGTACGCCTTGCCGAGGCCCTCCTTGCAGGCGCGGTGCAGCACGCTGACGTCCGGCACCTCGCGAGCCAGCTCGTCGGCGAGCTCGCCGGTGCCATCCGGGGAGTTGTCGTCCACCACGAGCGTGTGCAGCTGCAGCCTGTGGCCGTCGGCCACCTCGCGGATGCGGCCGAGTGCGTGGTGCAGGTTGTCGCGCTCGTTGTACGTGGGGAGGACGATGACGTTCACGGCCCGGCAAGTATACCGCCGCGAGCCTCACCTCGCCGCGGTCCGTCCGCCCCTGCTGGTAGCGTTCACCCCCGTCCGGCGGCGCCTGCGACCCCCGTCCGGGCGGGGCCTGTTGCCCAGGGGGTGGCTGACCGGCCGGATGGGGAATGCTCACCCTCCAGTAGAGCGTGAGACTTCGGCAGCGCAAAAGGGGCAAACGCGGACGGCAAGGATGGTTGCGGGAGGGAGCGAATACACTATAGTGGTGTCTGCACTGACCGGGGGCACCATATCTTGTGGTGAGGTCGCGAATCGCATGCGTTGTCCATTCTGCAACAGCGAAGAGAGCAAAGTCGTCGACTCGCGCGACTCCGAGGCGGGCGACGCCATCAGGCGCCGCCGCGAGTGTCTTGCGTGCGAGCGGCGCTACACGACCTACGAACGCGTCGAAGAGGTGCCGCTCGTGGTGGTCAAGAGCGACGGCAGAGAAGAGCTGTTCCGGCGCCAGAAGGTCCTCAACGGCCTGCTGCGCGCCTGCGAGAAGCGCGACATCGCGCTCGAGCGTCTCGAGCGCGCGGTCGACGACATCGAGAACGACCTGCGCCGCGTGGCGGGGCGCCCGGTCACGACCAGGATGGTCGGCGAGCGGGCGCTGCGCCAGCTACGCGACATCGACAAGGTGGCCTACATCAGGTTCGCCTCCGTCTACCGGCAGTTCGAGGACATCGAGGAGTTCCAGCAGGAGCTGGCCCAGCTCGAGCTCGCAGGCACTGAGCCGTTGCCCGGCGAGGAGCCGCTCCCGGGCATCGACACCGGCGAGTTCTACGTGGACGAGATCATCTTCACCACACCGCGCGCCGCGGTGACTACTCAGGGGAGAACGGGGCATGACTGACACGGGGAAGGCAGTGATCGAGCTTTCGGCAAACGCACTCAAGGTGCTCCAGCGCCGCTACCTCAAGAAGGGCGAGAACGGCGAGCTGCTCGAGACCCCGGAGGAGATGTTCAGGCGGGTGGCCGGCGCGGTCGCGCAGGCCGAGCGTCTCTACAACCCCGCCGCTCCCGTCGAAGAGTGGGAGCAGACCTTCTACGAGCTCATGACGAGCCTCGAGTTCCTCCCTAACAGCCCCACCCTCATGAACGCCGGCCGCGAGCTCGGCCAGCTCTCCGCGTGCTTCGTCCTCCCCGTGGGCGACTCGATGGAGTCCATCTTCGAGGCGATCAAGAACACCGCCCTCATCCACAAGAGCGGCGGCGGCACCGGCTTCTCCTTCTCGCGCGTGCGCCCGCACAACGACGTGGTACTCAGCACCAAGGGCGTCTCCAGCGGCCCGCTCTCCTTCATGAGCGTGTTCGACGCCGCCACCGAGACCATCAAGCAGGGCGGCACGCGGCGCGGCGCCAACATGGGCATCATGCGCGTCGACCACCCGGACATCCTCGATTTCATCATGGCCAAGCAGGACGACGACCGCCTCAACAACTTCAACATCTCGGTCGCCGTCACCGACGCGTTCATGCGCGCCGTCGAGGCCGACGAGGAGTACCCGCTGGTCAACCCGCGCTCCGGCGAGACGGTGCGCTCACTCAACGCGCGCAAGGTCTTCAAGAGCATGGTCACCCTGGCCTGGAAGAACGGCGACCCCGGCATCGTCTTCATCGACCGCATCAACGCCGACAACCCCACGCCGCACCTGGGCGACATCGAGAGCACAAACCCATGTGGCGAGCAACCATTGTTGCCGTATGAATCTTGTAATCTCGGCTCTATCAACCTGTCACGAATCGTCCCGGATGGCCATATCGACTACGCGGAGCTCGGGCGTATCGTGCGCACCGCCGTGCGCTTCCTCGACGACGTCATCGATGTCAACCGCTACCCGCTGCCCGAGATCGAGCAGATGACCAAGGGCAACCGCAAGATCGGCCTCGGCGTCATGGGCTTCGCCGACATGCTCCTGCGCTTGCAGGTGCCCTACGACTCGGACGAGGCCTGCCGCATCGGCGGCGAGGTCATGGCCTTCATTCACGACGAGGCGCGAGCCGAGAGCGAGGAGCTCGCGCGCGAACGCGGGGTGTTCCCCAACTTCCAGGGTTCCATCTTCGACACGGCCGGGGGCGCGCGCGAGCGCAACGCCACCGTCACCACCATCGCGCCGACCGGCACGATCAGCATCATCGCCGGCTGCTCCAGCGGCATCGAGCCCGTGTTCGCGCTCAGCTACGTGCGCGCCAACGTGCTCGACGACGACCGTATGGTCGAGGGCCACCCCTACTTCGAGCAGGTGGCCCGCGACCGCGACTTCTACAGCGAAGAGCTCATGAAGAAGATCGCCGAGACCGGGTCTGCGCGGCACACCGACGGCGTGCCGGCCGACGTGCAGCAGGTGTTCGCCACGGCGCACGACATCACGCCCGAATGGCACATCAAACTGCAGTCGGCGTTCCAGAAGAGCACCGACAACGCCGTGTCCAAGACGGTCAACTTCCCCAACGAGGCCACCGTCGACGACGTCGAGAACGTGTACCGCATGGCGTTCCGCACCGGCTGCAAGGGCGTCACCATCTACCGGGACGGCAGCCGCGACGAGCAGGTGCTCAACGTGGGCCAGAGCAAGAAGAAGCGCGAGCCAGAGCCGGGCCTCGGCATCGCCACCACCCGGCCGGCGCGCCCGCAGCTCCTCACCGGCGAGACGCAGCGCGTGGACACGGGCTGCGGCAAGCTGTTCGTCATCATGAACGACGACGAGTACGGCGCCCGCGAGGTCTTCGCCAATATGGGCAAGGCCGGCGGCTGCGCCTCGAGCAACACCGAGGCGCTGGGCCGGCTCATCTCCCTGGCGCTCAAGAGGGGGGCCTCGCCGCAGGAGGTCGTCGAGCAGCTCAAGGGTATCCGCTGCCACGTGCCCTACGGCATGGGCCCCAATGCCACGCTCAGCTGCGCTGACGCCATCGGCAAGGCCCTGGAGCGGCGCTACGTCACCGGCGCGGCGGCCAAGGCCGGCAGCGCGCCGGAGCCGCAGCTCTCGCTGGTCGAGGTCGCCCAGGGCGCGTGCCCGGACTGCGGCGGCGCCATCGAGCACGAGGGCGGGTGCGCGGTGTGCAGGACGTGCGGCTTCTCCAAGTGCGGGTGACGGGGCTGGGTCGCTCAGTTGACATCCACAGGTTTCCCACGCACCTTCGTCTACGTAGACGGATTCAACTTACCGCGCGCGGTCGCGGGCATGCTGGCGACGCCCGCGTAGCGTGGTCCGGACGCGACAGCTGATAAGCGGCCTGCGCCGTCAAGAGCGCGGTGGTTCGCCGACTACCGCCGCCGCCCGCGAAAGGCACCGCTCGAACTCGGCGGTCGCTTCTGCTTCTGACGGCACTCCGTCTTCACTGGGGAGCGTTCTCATCCATGCCTCGACGAACAGGGTACGCCCGAGACCGATGAGATCTCGCTTGGCCCGGTCAGCCTCCGCGCCGTCGCAGCCCCTTTGCTCCAGGGTACGCCTGACGGACTCGGCGATCGTCGCGATTCGAGGCACGTGCTTTGGAGTTGTCCGTTGCCTCGTCCACAAGGAAGCGGTGCTCGTCTATGAGAATCTGCTCTCCGATGGCTGTTGCGATCACGATCGACTCGGGGTCCACTCTCACCTCCCCGATCTCCACATCGGCTTCTGAAGCTCCCTACGCGTCCTCATGCGCCGCCGGCTCCTCAAGCGGAGGCAGCTCTTCGGGCGGCACGAGGACGCGCAGTGATCGCGCCCGGCCCGGTGTCCGTTCGACCAAACGTCGCTTCGCCAGACTGAGCACCATGCCATGGACGGACGGCGCCGTCACCCGAAAGAACCGCTGCATGTCCGCTTCGGCGGGCGGCTCTCGGTGGATCAGGGTGTACGCGCGGATGAACGCAAGATACTGGCCTTGCAGGAGAGTGAACGTGCGACGCTGCGCATCCTGCGGCGTCACGGAGCGCGGCCGCCGGCCACCTGCCGCAGCTGCTTCGAGATGTCCTCGGCGCTGAACGCCGTGGGGTCGAAGTCGCCGCCGTACCACTCCTTGAGCTCGTCGTGCTCGGGGTGGCGCTGGTCGGCCATCGCTTCCTGGAACTCGGCGAAGCCCCACAGGCCGCCGCAGTCCTCGGGCGGGCAGGCGCGACGGCCGGCGACGCAGCGCGGGTAGAAGACGCCCTCCGCAGCCGGCCCGGTCTGCTCGATGATGACGTCATGATGCCAGCTGTCGCCGAAATCGTACCAGTACCCGAAGCGCTTGACGCCGTCGCGCACCAGGTCGGTGAGGGTGACGCTCTCTTCAGGCAGCGGCGGATCGACGTCGATCCAGATATCGTCGTCGGAGATGCTGTACTCGCGCTCGCCCACGTCAAACTGGTGCAGATGGGAGTCGAGCCAACCCATGGCCACGTTGAGGGCGACGTGCAACTCGCCGAAGTGGTACGAGGCCGGCACCTCGAGCCGTCGCCAGATGGGCGGCTTGGCGCGTAGCAGTGTGATCTTCAGAGTGACGATGGTCTCCATGCGGATCCCCTCGGGTCGCCTGCGGCAATCGTATCGCGAAGTCATGAGTGCCGCGGTGCAGGCGGGATGGGACGCGCGTGGGACTGGACCAGTACGCGTCTGTTGTTTAGACTTCGCACGTAAGTCTGAATAGCGCTAGCCGTTATTCAACGTTCCTGAGTAACGGAGCGGGGGTGGAATGGAATGAAGCGCGGACTCACCGGCCGCTACGAGGTCGCCACGACCGTCGGCGAGCGGGTCGAGGCGTTCGTGCCCGACCCGCTGCCTCCGCGGCCACCACTGGAGCTCTCGGGGCCTCTCCAGGAGCTGATCGAGCGTGCCGCGCTGTCGCTCGGGAGACTGGACAGCGTGTCGGTGCTGTTGCCGGACACGGCTCTCTTCCTCTATTCATATGTGCGCAAGGAGGCCGTGCTGTCGTCGCAGATCGAGGGCACGCAGTCGTCACTGTCCGATCTGCTCCTGTTCGAGATCGAGCAGGCGCCGGGTGTGCCCATCGACGACGTCGTCGAGGTGAGCGGGTACGTGGCGGCGCTTGAGCACGGGTTGACGCGCCTGCGTGGTGGCTTCCCTGTCAGCACGCGCCTCATCAGGGAATTGCACGCCAAGCTTCTCGAGCGCGGGCGCGGCAGCGACAAGCAGCCGGGCGAGTTCCGCCGGTCGCAGAACTGGATCGGCGGCACGCGCCCGGGTAACGCCCACTTCGTGCCGCCGCCACACACGGAGGTGGCCGGGTGCATCTCCGAACTGGAGCGCTTCGTGCACGACGAGACGAGCGGCCTGCCCCGGCTCGTCCAGGCCGCTCTCGTGCATGCCCAGTTCGAGACCATCCACCCATTCCTAGACGGTAACGGTCGCATCGGCCGGTTGCTCATCACTCTGCTGCTGTGCGACTACGGGATGCTGAGCGAGCCCTTGCTCTACCTGAGTCTGTTCTTCAAGGAGCACCGTGACGAGTACTATCGGCTGCTCGATCTGGCTCGCCTGGAGGGCGAGTGGGAGGAGTGGCTCAGCTTCTTCCTCCAGGGTGTCGCGCTGACGGCAGACGGTGCGGTCGCCACGGCGGGCGACCTTGCGCGGCTCTTCGATGAGGATCGTGCGCGGATTCAGGCGAGGGGGCGGCGGGCCGGGTCGGCGCTGCGCATCCACGAGGCCTTCAAGGCGCGGCCGCTGGTGACGCTCACCGAGGTCGGGTCGCGCTCGGGACTGTCGTTCCCCGCCGCATCGTCGGCGATGGGCGAGCTCGTGGCCATGGGCATCGCCACGGAGCTCACCGGCAAGAAGCGCAACCGGGTGTTCGCATACTCGCGCTACCTGGCGACACTCGGTGCGGGGACCTGATCCGAATGAGGTGCGTCGTTTGAGGTTCGGCCATCGGCACGACTACTCCGGACGTCATCTACCGCGCTCCGCAGCACGACGATGATGAGGGCGTCTGCATCTACGTGGACAGGTTGAGCGGCCACCTCCACGGCAATCCGGCGACCGCGCAGAAGGACCGTGAGATCCGCGACTGGCTGCGGGGCGACGGCTACGAGGTCATTGAGATTGCCGCCAGCGATCTGGATGACGAAGGTGCCATGACGAAGCACTTCAGGAAGCTGGCGGGGTACCTCGGGGATAGCGAGCTTCGTGAGCAGGTACGGGCAGACACTGCATGGTTCAGGAGTGCCGGCCAGGCGGTTGCGAGTACGGCCAGGGCGGCCCTCCGCGTTGTGACTCCTCGCTCCGGCGAGCGGTACCGTGCATGCCTGCCGCTCGTGCCACTGTGTGCCGCTGCCGGTGCCTTCGGGGACCCACAGAACGTGAGCGACGACGAGTGGCCGTGGGTCGAGGTCGATGCCGACCGAGCTCTCCGAGCGGGCATGTTCGTTGCCCAGGTCGTGGGCAAGTCGATGGAACCGCACATCCCTGATGGGGCCGACTGCCTGTTCTCATCGCCCGTGGAAGGCTCCCGACAGGGCAGGACTGTCCTCGTGGAGCTGCGTGACTTCGTCGACCCTGAGACCGGTGAGCGGTACACCGTCAAGCGCTACCGGAGCGTGAAAGCCGCAGACGGATAGGGCGGCTGGCGTCACGTGGAGGTGATCCTCGAGCCGGCCAATCCTGAGTTCGAGCCGATCGTGATTGCGGCGGACGAGGATGCGGACGTGGCCGTTGTCGCGGAGTTGGTGAGTGTGCTCGCTCAGTCTGTGGAGGCTGAGGGGATCAGCTGATTCGTCCCCGGGGCTCTCTCCGGGTACAGTAGGCACGACGGCCGCGGCTGGTGCGCGCGGCGAGCGCGGACGACCGACCACGGGAGGAGTGCCATGAGCGACCCCAAGCCCGACGCGGCCCCCACAGGCGGGGGTGGCGTCACCATCTCCGACAGCGTGGTGGCCAAGGTCGCGTTCAAGGCGATCAGCGGCATCGAGGGCATCAACGCGCTGGGCGGCACGAGCGCCCGCGCCCTCGCCGGGCTGCGCGGCGACAAGGGCACGCCGGGGATCTCCGTCGATCTGCACGAAGGCAGCGTCGACATCGACATCACCATGAGCATTGTCTTCGGCGCCAGCGTCCCGGCCGTCGCCGAGGCCTGTCGCAAGGCGGTGTCGGAGCAGGTCGAGGCCACGACCGGTCTGCCGGTGCGCGCCGTCAACGTGCTGGTCACCGACGTGGTGTTCCCGGAGGACCAGGCTGGCTCCGCGGGCTGAGAGACGCCGGCCCGCCGCAGCGGCGGCCGGCTCCATCACTCGTCTCGCGACGTTCCTCCTGTTGCTGGCCGGCGGGGTCGTCGCGTTGCTGTTCGCCGTGCGGCTCGTGGCCGCGGCGCTCGACCACGACTTCTCGCCGTTCACGTACATCACGCCGAGCGGGCACGCGCTGCTGGCGTGGCTCTTGCTGCTCGGCATGGTCGTTCTCGCGGGGCTCGTCTGGATGGTCCTGCGCCACGACGCCGACTCCTTGTGGCTGCCGTCCTCCTCGGGCGGCGGCGGAGTCCTGGTCCCGACCGCGGATCTCGAGCGTCCTGCCGGATCGGCGGCCGGCCGGTCGCATCCGGACGTGGTGCGCGCCGTGGTCGAGCTCTCCTCGCGCGGCGCGGCCCTGCGCGGCCGGGTCACAGTCTACGCCCGGCCGCTCGCCGACGCCGGCGCCGTGGGCGGCGCCGTCGACGCGGCGGTACGGCGCCAGGTCACGCGGCTCAGCGGCCGCGAGCTCGAGCGCCTCGACGTCCGCGTCCGGGTGCTCAAGGTCACGCAGCTGGTGAGGCACCTCCCATGACGCCGCTGGCGCGCCTCATCGCCGTCGTCACCGGCATCGTGACCCTGTTGCTCGCCGGGGCTGCTCTGGTGCGGCAGGCAGCCATGGCCGCAGACGCCGGTGTCTCCTGGCCCATCGCGGCCTGGTGGTCCGATCTCACGGCGAGCCCCACTACGGCGACGTACGTGGCCGCGGCCGTGGTCACCGCGCTCACCGTGCTTCTCATTGCCTACGCCTATCGTCAGGTCTCGCCGGGCGTTCCGCCTCAGGTCATCGAGTACGCGGTGCCGGACGGGACCGCGCGCCTCTCCGTCCCCGCCCTGCGCAAGGCCCTGCGTCGCCGCTTCGAGACCATGCTCCCGGGCTCGCGCGTGAACGAGGTGGCCGTCAGCCGCGACGAAGAGGGCTGGAGCGTACGCGTGGAGGCCGATGTGCCCATGTGCGACCTCCGCGACGTCCAGCAGGCCGTCCTGCAGGCGTTTCGCGACGACATGCGCAAGGTGGCCGGCATCGAGATCGTGCGCCTCGACCTCGTCGTCACCTCCATGCGTGCGGTGGCGAGGAAGGCCTGATGGCAAAACGAAGGCCTGGGAATCACCAGGCCTTCGTGAGAAGGCGCCCCGCAGGTGCTGGGGTGTCGCTCTTCTCCGCGTATCGAACTGTACGATACGATCAGACTGTACCCACAACGGCGGCGCGCACAATCCCGTTCGGCGGTGGCCGGTGACCGCCGGGCCCCCACCCGCAGGGTTCCGCCCGGCGCTCCTGGCCGCCGACCTGGACGGCACTCTCATCGGCCGGGACCTCTCCTGGGCCGGCGGCACGCCGGAGGCGCTGGCCGAGTTGCGGGCGGCCGGTGTGCACACCGTCGTCTGCACCGGCCGCATGCTGCAGAGCGTCCGGCGCGTCGCCGCACGCCTTGGCGTCACCGCCGGGCCTGTGGTCTGCTACCAGGGTGCGCTCGTCGCCGACCTGGACAGCGGGGAGTGGTGGCGGCATGTGCGCATGGACGGGGCCGCTGCGGCCGAGGTCGTGCGCCACGTGGGGGGGATGGACCGCCAGCTCAACGCGTACATCGACGACGAGCTCTACGTCGAGGAGGTCACGCCGTGGGCGCGGCGGTACGCGGAGCACGTGGAGGTCGGCATCGGCACCGTGTCCGACCTCGAGGCCGAGGTGCTGCGGCGCCCGCCGACCAAGCTGGTGCTCGTCACCTCGGCGTCGGACGTGGATCAGATCCTGCCCGGCCTGCAGGAGCGCTGGCGCGGGCGGCTGTACGTGGTCCGATCGCAGCCCGAGTACATTGAGTTCGTCGACGCCTCCGTCAGCAAGAGCGGGGCCCTCGCCTGGCTCTGCGAGCGGCTCGGGCTCACGCGCGAGCAGGTGGTGACGCTGGGCGACGGCATGAACGATGTCGACATGCTCGAGTGGGCCGGGCTGGGCGTGGCGGTGGAGGAGGCCGCCGCGCCGGTGCGGGCGGCGGCCGACCTCGTCGTCGCCCGCTCCGGCGTCCCGGCGCTGCTGCGCGACCTCGCCGCCCGGGCGAGGGAGCAGGCAAAGTGGCCCGAGACGAAGTGAAGGCGGCGCCTGGAGGGGTGGCGCCGCCTTCGAGGGGCCTCGGTGCTGGTGGGATAGCACCGGTCTTGTCCCCCTGACGGGACACGCGATCATCAGTTTTGACTGTGATAGCGCACGAAAAGAATACGCCCGCGAGCCTGGAACGGTCAAGACTCGGGGAGCCCTCCTGTGTGAAGAATTGTTGCGCCCGCGATGCGCCTCCGGCGATCGCCCCCGCGATCAGGTCAGCGCGCCGCGCGCGTCATCTTGAGCGTGAAGGTGAGCGGGAAGTCCTCGTGGTGGCCCTCGACGCGCAGCATGCCGGCCTCATCCTTTTCCAGAAACGGGAGGGGGAGGCCGGGGACCGTGTACGGCAGCTCGTGCAGGAAGTCCAGGCGCAGGCCGCGGCGCAGCAGCGGGTCGACGATCTCCGAGAACCCGTGCAGCCACTCGAAGGTCACGGTGTTGCTGGTCGTGGCGTGCGGGTCCGCGTAGTCGCCGTCCTCGTCGAAGCGCTGGGGCACGCCGTACATGAAGTACGGGTAGCCCACGCGCAGCGAATCCGGAGTCGCGTCGTCGGCGAGCAGAAAGGCGTAGGGGTGGAACTCGGCGATGTAGAAGACGCCGCCGGGCTTGAGGAAGCGGGCGATCACGTCCGCCCAGCGCTCGAGGTCGCCGAGCCAGATGAGCGCTCCCCAGCTGGTGAAGACGACGTCGAATGCGCCCGACAGCCTATCCGGCAGGCGCTCGACATCGCTCCGGACGAAGCTGGCGCGCGCCGAGAGGCCGACCTCGTCGGCCAGCGCGCGCGCCGCCCTCACGCCCTCGCCGGAGAAGTCGACGCCGGTCACGACGGCGCCACGGCGCGCCCAGCTCAGCGTGTCCAGCCCGAAGTGGCACTGCAGGTGCAGCAGCGTGGTCCCCTCACGCACGGAGGGGCCGAGCTCTTCGAGCTCGATGGCGCTGAGCGACGTGGCTCCCGCCTTGAAGCCGGCCACGTCGTAGAGCTCCGAACCGACATGCAGGCCTACGGCCTCGTCCCAGCTGGCGAGGTTGGCCTTGAGGTAATCGTCCAGCATCTCAGGCCTCCCTCTGATCTGTCCCAACCTGATCCGCCGGCTTGCTCGCACGCAGGGAGTAGCTGAGCGGCAGGTCCTTGCGCCGGTCGCCCTGGCCGTCCGGGAGCCACCACCAGCGATCGTCGTCGCGGATCATCCAGTCCCAGAACGGCGCCGGCGAGGTCGGGAACTCGTGCAGGTACTCGAGCCGCAGCCCTGCGCCGGAGAGCGCACCCATGATCTCGGCGAAGCTGTGCTGCCAGCCGTAGGCGACGAGGCCCGTCGTGTCGGCGCCGCGGTCGGCGTAGCTGCCCTCAACGGGGTCCACCTCCGGCTTGTCCGGCGCCGGCAGCAGCCTGTACTTGACCTGCACGTCGTGCTCTCCCGGCACTTCGTCCAGCGCGTAGGCGAACGGGTGGATCTCCGCCATGTAGAAGCTGCCGCCCGGCCGCAGGTGGCGGGCGATGATGCCGGCCCAGGGCTCCAGGTCCGGCAGCCATTCGATGGCGCCCCAGCTGACGAAGACCACGTCGAAGAGCCGACCCTCGAGGTGCGTGCCGGCGTCGTAGAGGTCGGCGCAGATGAACTCGGCGCGGCCGGAGAGGCCGGTCTCACCGGCCAGGCGCCGCGCCAGCGCGACCGCCGCGTCGCTCAGGTCGAGTCCCACGACCTCAGCGCCGCGGCGCGCCCAGCTCAGTGTGTCCAGCCCGAAGTGGCACTGCAGGTGCAGCAGAGTGGTCCCCTCGCGCACGTAGGGGCCGAGCTCTTCGAGCTCCAGCGGCCACAGCGACGTCGCCCCTGCCTTGAAGCCCTCGATGTCGTAGAACTCGCTCTTCTCGTGCACGCCGGTCCAGTGGTTCCAGAGCTCGAGGTTGGCGGCCCGCGCCTCCGGCGGGATGGGGTCGGCCGCTCGGCCGCCGTGGTCTGCGGGGCCGCTCATCAGGGCGCCAGCCTCTCCAGCGTCCAGTCGCCGCGCTCGAGTCGCAGCGCGAACCGGCCCGGGCACACGGGGCACTTGCGCTCCGTGCTCTCCTCCGGGTCCGGACCGAAGTCGATCTCCCAGCCGCAGAGCGGGCAGAAGAAGACGACCGGCCGCGCGGCGCCCTCCACCGAGCGGATGGTGCGCCGCAGGCCGTTGCGGTGGCCCGACTCGGCGCGCGCGAGCTCCTTGAACAACTCCATGAGCTCGCGGTCCTGCGTCTGGTAGGCGAAGCGGCCGTAGATGACGACGGCCTCGTCCTCGAAGTCGTAGTCGGCGCGCAGCGCCGTCAGATCGCCGGCGTGACCGCGCCCGGGGCTCTGCGCCGGCGGGAGGGCGTGCCGGCCTGGCCCGCCGTCTCGTTCGCCCGTCTCCTGGGTCGCGTCGCCCGGCTCCGCGCGCGTCACGACTGCGGCCGGCGGCGAGGACACCGTGTCCGGATCCTCGCCGCGCGCCCGCAGCCACGCCTCGAGCAGCCCCCGGTGCGCGTCCTCGTTGCGCCGCAGCGACTCCCAGTACGCCACGAGGCGCGGGTCGGACGAGGCGGCGGGGTGCGCGACGTAGCGCGCCGCCGCCTCCCGCTCCAGGCGGAGCGCCTCCCGCACCATGCCGATGTCGCTCTCCGCGTTCACCTCGGAGTGGCTCAGTCGGGCGTCCTGTACGCCACGGAGCGGACGAGACCGATGGTCTCGCCGTTCTCGCCCACCGTGGTGGCGTCGCTCATGGAGAACACCTTGTCGGCTCCCTCCTCGCGCAGGAATGTCTCCACCTGCGCGTCCAGGTCGTGCAGTTCGCGCATCGTGGCGAAGATCTTGATCGGCGTAGCGAACGTCTTCACCTTGATCATGGCTGCTCCTCTCGCCCTTGTCTCGCCGGCGGCCGCACCTCTGCCCGCTGCTGGTCAACGATACCGCACACCTCCGTCTAGGGTGTTCTGTGTATTGCGTGTTCGGTGACCATCAGAAACCTTGGTTTGCCAAACGAACTGCGATAGGGTCGGGTCCGTGGAGACCTCGTACGACAGAGACGGCTCGTACCTGAGCCGGCTCGCCGACGTGTTCGGCGACCCCACCCGGCGCAACATCTACCGTCACCTGCGCACCTGCGAGGAGCCGCAGTCGGCCAGTGAGGTGGCGGCGGTCTTCGGCCTGCACCGGACCGTGGCGCGGGCGCATCTCGAGAAGCTCGGAGAGCTCGGCCTGGTCACCACGTCTACACGCCGGCGCCCCGGCGGCGGCCGGCCCGCCAAGATCTACGCCGTCGCCGACGCCCGCCTCGAGGTCATGCTGCCGCCGCGCCGCTACGAGCGCCTGGCGCGGCTGCTCCTCAAGCTGGTCGACGAGACGCTCGAGCCGGACGTCGCCGTGGCGGGCGCCAGCGCGTTGGGCCGAGCCTTTGGCGAGCAGACGGCCGAGGAGTGCGCCGGCGACGCACAGCGTCCCGCGCGGCTGTCGCCCGCCGCCGTCATGGAGTGGATGGACGCCTCCGGGTACGGCGCCACGCTCTCGTCCAGCGGCGACGGCGAGACCGTTGTCGAGGTGCACAACTGCGTCTACCGGGAGCTCTCGGAGGAGTACCCGGACGTGGTGTGCGCGTTCGACCGCAGCATGCTGTGCGGCATGCTGGGCTGCGACGCGTCGTCGCACGCCCAGACGCTCGCGCTCAGCGCCGGCGACGCTTACTGCCGGCACGAGTTCCGGCTCTAGGCGGCCTCGCCGGCGAGGAGCGTCGGCGCGCTGGTCGGCGACCCCATGTCGTCGGCGTACGTGAGGCTCGGGCCGAGCCGCAGCGCCTTGAGTCTCTCGGCGAGGCGCGGCACGCGCTCGATGCTCATCCCCCAGGTCCGGGCCGGGGCCGTCAATGCCGCCCGGCCCGTTTGTCGTCGTACATGCGCTGGTCGGCCCGCTCGATGAGCTCCTGCAGCGTGACCTGCTCGCCGGGCTCCCAGTCCACGGCCCCGATGCTCAGCGAGAGTCTGAACGGCCGTCCGCCCTTCTGGTTCGCCCGCTCGATGCGGCGGCGCAGCCTCGCCACCAGGTCCGCTGTCACCTCGGGAGCGTCCTCGGCGAGCACGACGAACTCGTCGCCGCGCACCCGTCCGACCACGTCAGACTCGCGGATGCAGGCTCTGATGACATCGGCGACCGCGCGCAGCGCCTCGTCGCCTAGGGCGTGGCCGAAGCGGGTGTTCACGTCGCTCAGGCCGTCCACGTCCACGTAGATCACGCCGATGCCCCTCGCCCGCCGCCGCGCGCTGCGCATGGTGTGCTCGCCGAGCGCGAAGAGCCCGCGGCGGTTGTACAGCCCGGTCAGGCTGTCGGTGAGCGAGAGCATGCGCAGCTGCTCCTCGCGCTGGCGGAGTGCCGTCTCGGCCGCCTTCTGCGGGGTGATGTCGATGATGTAGCCCTCGAAGGCCGTCACTGCGCCGTCCTCACCGCGCACCGCGTGCGTGAAGTCGCGGATCCAGTGGGTCTCACCGTCCGCGTCGGCGATGCGATACTCCTGCTGCCAGCTCTCGAGGCCCGCACGTGACTTGTCGTTGCCGTCCTCCGTGATCCAGGCGTAGTCCGCCGGGTCCACGATGCTGGCATAGGTGCGCCGCCCGCTCGTGAACTCCTCCGGCGTGTAGCCGTACGCGGAGATGTTAGGGGAGACATAGCACGCGGTGCCGGCGTCGTCGACGTCCCAGCGGAACGTGACCACCGGCCCCGCGACCAGCAGGTCGCGCTCGCTCTGCAGCTCGGCTTCTGCGCTCTTGCGCCGGGCGATCTCGTCGGTGAGGGAGCCCTCCCGCTCCTCGAGCAGCACAACCATGGCGTTGAAGGCCTCGGAGAACTCTCCCATGAAGTCGATGCGCTGGCCGTAGTCGCCGCGGGCGATCTCCTGTGTCTGCCGGGTGAGCTGGCTGAGACGCGCATGCATCTCGACGAGCGGGACGGCCATGGTGTTGTCGGACGAAGGGAGCGGGGCCGAGAGCTCGCCGCGCGAGAGCGGGAGCACGAAGTGGACGATTTCCTCGAGCTGTCGCATCATGCGATTCACGGTGCGGACGAGGGGGAGTGCGACGACGGGGCAGGTGGCCTCGCCGACGTAGTGGACCCCGCGCGTCTCCGTAAGCTCGGTGAGCGCCTCGTCGATCTCCTGCAGGCAGGTCTCGAGGTCGTTCCGGTCGCGGTCTTCGACGTGGGGCGTCATCGCGCGCGGCGCCCGCCGTCGCCGGCGACCGCCGTGACGCGCGCCGTCTCGGCGGCCGTGTTGCCGCTCAGGGTGGTGCGGTGCATGGTCACCCCGTCTCCTCGCCCGTGGACGGCAGTGTACACCCGGGCGGCCGCCGGGTCGCGCCGGACGGCCGCCTGCGAGGCTGGGCGAAGCGTGCGGAGGCCGCGGGCGAAGGGGGGAGAAGGCGGCGGCCGCGACGAAGTAGACGGACGAGCATCGAGGAGGCTGACGTGAGACCCAGGTGGCGCGCGAGCGTGCTCGCGGCGGTCGGTGCGGCGACGCTGCTCGCCGGCTGCGGCATCCGCGTGGTCGCGGAGTCGTCGTCCTCCCCGGACGGGGCGGCCACGATGGTCGCCTCCGCGCCGGCCTCGCCCGCTGTGTCTGCGGCGACGCCGGCCGGGTCGGCCGCATCGCCATCGCCCGTTCCGCCGCTCGCGTCAATCGCGCCGTCGCCCGCTCCCTCGAGCCTCCCGCCGGCTTCGTCGTCGCCGGGCGTCTCCGGGCGGCACGCCGCCGCGCTCGAGGCGGCGGCCAGGCGCGTGGAGGCGGCCGCCGCGGTGCGCCGCGCGCTCCCTGTCTTCGGCCAGCTGGCCGAGACGATGATGGAGAGAAGCGGGGTCCCCGGCGCGGCGGTCGCCGTGGTCGCCGGGGACACCGTGATGTACGAGCGCGCGTTTGGGCTGCGCGAGATGGGCCGGCCGGACACGGTCGACGACGACACCCTGTTCCAGCTCGGCGCCGTCTCCCGCGTGTACACCACCACCATGCTCGCCGCGCTCGCCGGTGAGGGCGAGCTGCGCTGGGATCAGCCGGTCGGCACGGAGTGGCGCGGGTTCAGGCTGCGAGATCGCTGGGCCACGCGGGAGGCCACCTTCCGTGACCTCACCTCCGGGCGCAGCGGCCTCCCCGCGTACGCCGGCGACGAGCTGCGCCCGTTCGGCTACGGTCGCGCCGAGATCCTGCGGCGGCTGCGCCACCTGCGGCCGGCGGCCGGCTTCCGGGCGGAGTACGCGCCGCAAGACGCGCTGGTGACCGCCGCGGCCGTGGGCGCCGAGCAGGCCACCGGTGTCTCGTGGGCGCGTCTGGTGCGCGAGCGCGTGCTCGAGCCGGTCGGCGACGACGGCACGGCGCTCACCTGGCGGGGCTTCGTGCGTGCCGTGGACAAGGCTACGCCGCACAAGCTCGTGGGCGGGTCGATGGTCCCGCAGGACCCGTTGGACGAGACCGTGTTCGCACCTTCTCTCGGCGTCAGCGCCAGTCTGAGCGGTCTCGAGACCTTCGCGCGGCTGCAGCTCAACGGCGGCGCCCTGGGCGGGTCGCGGGTCGCGCCCGCCTGGCTGCTGGCACAGACACTGCGGCCGGCTGCGGCCGCCGCCTCCACGCCGGCCGGCCCCGTGGCGGCCACGCCCGGCTGGATGCTCTCGAGCTTCGACGGACGGGTGCTCGCGAGCGCCGAGGGTGGCCTCGCGAGCGGGTCGAGCGCCGTGGTGACGCTGGTGCCCGACGACGGCGTGGCCGTGATCGTGCTGGCCAACGCCTACCCCGAGGGCACCGCCCTGGGCAGGGCGCTGGCGCGCACACTCGTGGACCTCGCCGTGCTCGGCGTGCCGCGTGAGGACTGGCTCTCCAGCGAGCAGGAGGCGCTCGCGGCGGAGGACGCCGCCGGCGCCGTCCGCGGCCTCTCGCTGCCTCCGGAGGCGCCGGCCGCCGGGCCGGCCTCGCGCCCGCGCGCCGCCTACGCTGGCGCCTACGAGAACCGGTACTACGGGAGCGTCACGGTGCGGCCTGGCCCAGGCGACGGGCTCCAGGTCCGGCTCGGCCGCGGCGAGACCTTGCGCTACGTGCCGTGGAGTGGAGACGTGTGGAGGGAGACCGCGTCGGGGACGGCGGCCGTCTTCGACGTGCGCCGCGGCCGCGCCGCGGCCGTCACCCTTACACTACTCTCGTTCGACGGCCGCCTTGGGGAGTTTGCCCGCGCGGACTGAGGGCGGCGCCTCTACTTCCTCTTGCGGCGCCCGTTGATCAAGGTGTTCATCACCATGCCGAACGCGATGCCGGCGATGGCCGCTCCGATGAGCAGCAGCCAGGCGCTCGCGCCGGTGGCGGCGATCAGGCTCGTCATCTCGTCACTCCTCCGCTCGCGCCCTCACCAGCCCGGCAGGGACTGCTCGCCGTCCAGGGCGCGGGCGCTCGTCGCGTCTTCGTTCACCTCGAGGATGCCCATATACGCGCCCTCGTGGTCCCGCAGGGCGAAGTACCGCGTGCGCTTGAACTTGCCCTTCTCCTCGCCCCAGCCCTCGGCAACGTCCTTCTCGCCGGCCTTGAACGCCCGCAGGATCTCCTCCAGGCACGCCATCGAGCTCTCGGGGTGGCAGTCGCGGACGTCCCGGCCGATGTAGCGCGCGTCGCAGGTCTTGTAGGTTGGTCCCTTCCAGTAGACGAGCACGTCGTTCTCGTCGGCGACGCTGATGTCGAGCGGGAGGAGCGTGAACACGAGGTCCGCGAGCTCGGGGGTGAGACTGCCACGCTTCCACAGCATCGTAGGGACCGCCTCTCGGTGTCGTTGCCGTCGATGCCATCGTATCGCACACGCGCTGAGGCGGCAGGGCGGGCGAGGGGTGCCCTGACGCCGCCGGCCGGCTACCAGTCGAGGAGGCGGCGCTGGCCCTCGAGGGCGCGGATCGCCGTCACGTCCTGCACGGTCTCCACGACGCCGCGGTAGCCACCACCCTCGTCGCGCACCGCGAAGTAGCGGATGTGCAGGAACTTGCCCTGCAGCTCGATCCAGAACTCGGCCACATCTTCCTCGCCCGACCGGAAGGCGTCGATGATCTGCTGCACCTTGTGCACGCTCGCCGGTGGGTGGCAGTTCTGCACCTTGCGCCCGATCACGCCGGGGCTCCGCGGGAAGATCCGGTGGCCCTCACTGTAGAAACGCACGCGGTCGTGCTCGTCCACGTACTGGAAGTCGATGGGGAGGACGCCGAGCACGAGGTTGAGCTCGTCGAGATTCAGGCCGCCGGTGTGCAGGGCGAGGAGGCCGGCGGGCGCAGCCGCCCCGGCCTCGCCGGCCGTCTCTTCGACCAGGCCGGCGCCGGTCGCGGCGGCGGCGACCTGCTGCACGGCCGCCGGCCACGCCGGCACATCGGTGACGAAGGCGTAGCCGATGTCGTCCTCGCCTGAGCGGATCTTCGCCCACTCCTCATCGCTCAAGGTGTCGATCGACATGGGGTACAGGACCTTCTCCTCCTTGGTCACCATGTCGTCCACCATCTTGGCGAGTGCGAGACACGTGCTCACGGCGAGCGCCGCGTCGTCGCCGGCGATCGTATGCCGCGCCTGCTTGATGAGGTTGCGGATGTCGTCGTGGATGGCCCACATCACCTTGCTGGGCCCCTCGACGCCGTGCTCTTCGAGGAAGGGGAAGAGCTGGTTCTCCTTGCGGAGGTAGTGCTTGTCGACCTCAGCGAGCCGCTCCACGGTGCCCGCCAGGGCGCCCTTGAGGCGCCCCCACGCGGCTCCGTCCGGCGGCTCGCCGATCGCCTCCGCCACCTTGCGCAGAGACGCCGTCACCTGCAGGAGCGCCTGGTTCTCGCGCTGGAAGGTGTCTATTGGGTGACCCGCCGCCGTCGTCACCGCCTCGTGGCCTTCCAGTGCGTCGGCGAACACCTGCACGTGCACGTCGCAGAGCCGCTTGACCTCGGTGTCGGGCACGCCGCCCTCGATGAGCTTCTGCTCCATGGCGGCGATCTCCGTGGCCTCCACGTCGGCGATGAGCTCCTCGAACCGCGGCTTGACCTCCTCCACGGTCTTGCCGGCGTGCAGGTCCTTGACGATCGCATGCAGTTCGGCCAGCCGCGCCGGGTCGATGGTCTCCGCATCGGCGACGTCGGCGATCGGTGGCCGTGCGCCGGTCTGCTTCTCGATCTCAGTTGCGATGTCGTCCGTGAGCCGGTTGAGCGGCACGTTGCCCATCTCGGCCACCGAGTCCAGGGTCGCCATCCGGCCGACAGTCCGGCGTAGCACCGGGTTGGCCAGCTTCTTGAACTCGGGCTGGTACCCGGCCAGGAAGTCCAACAGGAACGGATACTCCTTCAGCAGCGTGTGGATGGTGGTCTTGGGCGTGATCGTCAACGGCGCGGTGCTCATACCCGACTCCAAAGGTTGGGATTTTCTCTGGGCCGAATGTACCACTACCCGTTCCGGCCGAGTCTTGACGTTGCTCAAGACCCGGACCGGGGACACTCAGGGTGAGGCGCCCGTGCTCAGTGCCGGGCGCACCATCAGGAGGGAGGCGGCATGCCTACCATCCACGCGTCCATCGACGTGGACGCGCCTGTCGAGTTCGCCGAACTCGAGTGGAGTGAATTCCTGCTGGAGTCGCTCCTGAACGGATACGCACGCGGGCTCATCGACGAGGAGCCGCTGCTCGACGAGGACGACATGAAGGCGGGTGACGTACAATTCACCACCGAGGGCGACAGGCTGGTGAAGGTCGACGTGCGGCTGGACTACGAGCCGCGGAGCACAGGCGGTGCGGCCACCGAGATGGCGCGCGCCCAGGCGACGCTGGAGCGCGACCTCGACAGATACCGCCGGTTCGTCGCCGGTCGCTGCGAGCGCCTCGGCTGCCGGCCGGACTGAGGCGCGGGGAGGGCGGCGGCCGGCTCCCGTGAAGAGGAGCCGGCCGCCGCCCTTCTCGCGTGCCGCCGGAATCGCCGGCGGCGGGGCTTCGGTCAGCGGCCCTCCCGGCGTGCCTTGCGGCGCTTGTGGCGCCGCCACATCAGCGCGAACTGGCCGATCACGAACGCGACGAGCGCGGTGATCAGCAGCACCAGCCACAGCGGCAGCGTGAAGGACCAGAACAGGAACTTGAACTCCGTGTCCGCCGTGTTCTGGAAGATGAAGATGAGCAGCAGCGCCAGCAGGACGCCGCCGCCGATCAGCCAGCCGCTGTTGCTCTTGCCTCCGGTCTGCGGTGTTCCCTGCGCCATCGCCGCCTCCCCAACACTCGACTGTCTGCCCCCGCTTCGGTCTTCGCTTGCGATGTGTCTACCCTTCGGCGACCTCGGCGAGTCGTCGCTGCCGCTGCTGATGCACGGTGGGCCGGCAGGGTCAGGCGGCAGCGCCGAGCAGCGGCAGTGTCACGGTGAAGGTGGCGCCGGCGCCGGGCGCGGAGTCGAGCCGCACGGCGCCGTCGTGGGCCTCCACGATGGCGGCGACGATGGCGAGGCCGAGGCCGGCGCCGCCGGTCTCGCGGGCGCGCGACTCGTCGGCGCGGTAGAAGGGCTCGAACACCTTCGCGGCCACGTCGGGCGCGAGCCCGAGACCGTCGTCCGCGACGGCGAGCGTGGCCCTGCCGTCCGCGACCGCCAGCGTTACGCGGATCTGCGCCTCTTCGGGCGTGTGCCGCAGGGCGTTGTTCAGGAGGTTGGCGACGACCTGTCGGAGCTGGTGGTCGTCGCCAAGCACATCGGCCGTCTCCACGCGCTCGAGCACGATGTCGCGCGCCGATGCGGCGGCGCGCGCGTCGTTGACTGCGTCGCCCACGACGCGCGCGAGGTCCACCGGCAGCCTCTCCGGCTCGCGGCCCTCGCCGAGCCGCGCCAGCACGAGGAGCTCCTCGACCATGACGCCCATGCGCCTGCTCTCCTCTTCGATGCGACGCATCGCCAGGTCGAGGTCCTGCGGGTCGTCCTTGGCGCGCTCGAACATCTCGGAGTAGCCGCGGATGCTGGTGAGCGGCGTGCGCAGCTCGTGCGAAGCGTCGGCGAGGAAGCGCCGCAGCTTCTCCTCGGTGGCGGCACGCTCCGCGAACGCCACCTCGATGCGGCTGAGCATGGTGTTCAGGCTGAGGCCGAGCCGACCGACCTCCGTGCGCGGCTCGGCCGGCTCGACCCGCCGTGAGAGGTCCCCTGCGGAGATGGCGTCGGCGGTCACGGCCATGGCCTCCAGCGGTCTCAGGTCGCGCTTGATGAGCCACCACGCGGCGGCCGTCAGCAGGCCGAGCACGAGGAACGAGACGACCGCCTCGATGGAGAGCAGCCGCGTCAGAGTCTGCTGTGTCTCGCTGAGCGGGATCGCGGCGATGAGAAGCTGACCTCCACTCGGCACGGTCTCGGCGATGACGCGGAAGCCAGGTCCCCCGGACGTCGAGTCAGCGTGGAAGGTGACGCTGTTGCCCTGCGCCGGTGTGGGGAGGGGGTCGGGGAGGACCGGGGTCGGCTGGTCCTCATCGCTGTAGGTGAACTGGATGGCGTTGAGCACGTTGCCGGCGCTGTCGCGCAGCTGCCCGTAGGTTCCCGGCGGGAGATTGGGCTGCTCCGGGCCGCCGCCGAAGCCGCCCCGGGTGTCGGTGAGGGCCATCGCGATGGGCACGCGCGCGTCGCGCAGCTGCGCGTCGACGCGCTCGAGCAGGAACCCGCGCAGGGAGAGGTACGTGATGGCCCCGGCCACCAGGAGGCCCGCGGCGACGCAAGCCAGGACGGCGAGCAGCAGGCGGGTGCGCAGGCTCAAGGCGCGCCGTCAGTCCGTCCGCCGCTGGGCCCTGCGGGCCGGCGGCCGCTCAATAGTGCTCCGTCTTCTGCGTGGCTCTACGGGCATTAGTCCTTGGGCAGGCGCAAGCTGTAGCCGACGCCGCGAACGGTGTGGATGAGCGGCGCGCCCTCGGCGTCGACCTTGCGCCGCAGGTAGCTGATGTAGGTCTCGACGATGTTGGCGTTGCCGCCGAAGTCGTAGTTCCACACGTGGTCGAGGATCTGGTCCTTGCTGAGCACGTGGCGCGCGTTGAGGAGCAGGTAGCGGAGGAGCTTGAATTCCGTCGCCGTGAGCTCGATCTCGCGCCCCGCGCGCCACACCTCGTGGGTGTCCTCGTCGAGCTCGAGGTCGGCAAAGGCGAGCCGGCCCGGGCTGGCGGAGGCCGGCTGCACGCGCCGCAGGATCGCGCGGATGCGCGCTACGAGCTCCTCGACGCTGAACGGCTTGGTCATGTAGTCGTCTCCGCCAAGCGTGAGCCCGCGGACCTTGTCCTCGGTGGCGTCGCGGGCGGTGAGGAACAGGATGGGGAGCCGGATGCCCTGGTTGCGCAGACGCCGGGCCACTTCGAACCCGTCGATGCCCGGCATCATGATGTCCAGCACGGCGAGGTCCGGCGCGAAGCTCTCGACGGCGTCGAGCGCCTCGCGCCCGTTGCTCGCCACCCGCACGTCGAACTGCTCGTAGCGCAGCGCCATCGAGACAAGGTCGGTGATGCTCGGCTCGTCGTCGACGACGAGCACCCTGGTGGCTCCCGCTGGCGTCTCAATCATCTGGCCCTCCGCTCGCTGGTCTCTCGTGACCCCGGCTCACAGCGGAGTCTAGACCTGTTCGCTGAGAACTGCCTGTGAGTCTCCTGGGTCTTGCCTGTAGTCCTCTCGCCTGCGCGCGAGGCGGCGGTGACTCTCAGAACAGGTTCAGTCCCGCTTCAGCCGCCTCCCATGCCGCCGTCGTACAACCACGGGCGAAAGGAACCTGGCGACGGGCGACGGACCCCCCGGACCCGCCCGCCGCGGACAAGGAGGCAGCATGTTCTTCACCTACGTGTTCCGGGAGTTGCGCCGGCGGCATCGCCAGGCGCTGCTCACCGCCCTCGGACTCGCGGTCGGCGTCGCCCTCGTGGTGGCCCTCACCGCGTACGCCGGCGGCGTGAGCCAAGCGCAGGACCAGGTGCTCCAGTCGCTCTACGGCGTCGGCACCGACATCACCGTGAGCCAGCAGCAGAAGATGGAGCAGGGCGGCGAGCGGAGCTTCGACATGCAGCCGCCGGACGAGTCCGAGCAGGGGCAGGAGTTCGACCGCTCCTCGGTGCGGACGAGCCCGGGCCAGCAATCCGTCTCGGCCAAGAAGCTCGCGCAGATCGCCGCCCTGGACGGCGTCAGCGAGGTCGCCGGCAGCATCACCATGAGTGTCATGAACGTCCAGGGCGAGTACGCCCAGGTCGCAGGCGGCGCCGGTGAGGCGCAGTCCGGCGGCGCGCAGCCCTCGTCGGGCGGGTCCTCCTCGGAGCAGGGTCAGGCGCAGATGGCGCCCATCGACATCTCGTCGCTCTCCGTCTCCGGCATCGACACCGCGGACCTCGGACTCGGGCCCTTGAGCTCGGCCCAGATCTCGACGGGGCGCGAGCTGACGAGCGCGGATGCGAACGCAAAGGTCGCGCTGGTGACCAAGGCTTACGCCAAGCAGAACGCCCTGAAGGTCGGCGACACCAGGAAGATCGACGGCACCAAGTTCACGATCGTCGGCGTCGTCGTCCTGCCCAGCGGCAGCACCTCCGCCGACGTGTACATCCCCCTCAAGTGGGCGCAGAAGCTGAGCGACAACGAGGGCAAGGTCAACCAGATCTTCGTCAAGGCCGAGAGCGCCGACGTCATCGCCAGCGTACAGACGGAGATCGAGACGCTCATGCCCAAGGCGACGGTGACGACGTCCTCCGACCTCGCCGGTCAGGTGAGCGGCTCACTCTCCAGCGCCTCCTCGCTCGCCGACCGGCTCGGCAAGTGGCTCGCCGTCGCCGCCCTGGTGGCAGCGTTCGCCGTGGCCAGCCTACTCACCGTGTCCGCCGTCTCCCGGCGCGTGCGCGAGTTCGGCACGCTCAAGGCACTGGGCTGGAAGGGCCGCCGTATCGTCGGCCAGGTACTCGGCGAGTCGATGGTGCAGGGCGTGATCGGCGCCGTGCTCGGCGTGGCGCTGGGCGTCCTCGGCGCCAGGCTCATCGCTGTCCTCTCGCCCGCGCTCGAGGCGACGATGGGCAGCCAGAGCGCGCAGGGCGGGCCTCCCGGCATGCGGGAGGCCGCACAGACCGTGTCGGTCGCCCTCACCGCGCCGGTGAGTCTGCAGCTGGTCGGCATTGCGGCGGCTCTGGCCCTGAGCGGCGCCCTCATCGCCGGCGCTTTCGGCGGCTGGCGGGCCTCGCGGCTCCGCCCGGCGGACGCCCTGCGGCGGGTCGATTGAGCGGCGTGGCCGGGTCACGACGGGTGCGTCGCGGCGGCACCCGTCACTGACCGCCATAGGTATGGCGGCGGGCAAGGCTGCGAAGCCCCGCACGTCGTCGACATGAGACGACTCCCCAGATCGGAGACCCCAATGCTGTACGAACTGACAGACGTGACCAAGCGCTACACCCAGCGCCGTAAGCGGGTGGACGCCCTGGACGGCATCGACCTCACCATCGGCGATGGCGACTTCATCGCCATCCAGGGCTCGACCGGCTCGGGCAAGACGACGCTCCTGCAGATGCTCGGCGCCATGGACCGCCCCTCGGGCGGCAGGCTCGAGTTCGAGGGCCGTGACCTGGTGAAGATGGGGGAGGGCGACCTCTCGGAGCTCCGGAGCCACTCCTTCGGGTTCATCTTCCAGGGGTTCACAACCTCATCCCCACGCTGACGGCGCAGGAGAACGTGGAGACGGCGCTTGTGCCCTGGCACACGCCCGGCGACGAGCGCCGCCGGCGGGCCAAGGAAGCGCTCGACGGCGTCGGCCTGGCCGACCGCGCGCGGCACATCCCCGCCGAGATGAGCGGTGGGGAGCAGCAGCGTGTCGCGATCGCGCGGGCGCTCGTGCGCAAGCCCCGTGTGATCCTGGCCGACGAGCCCACGGGCAACCTCGACGAGCGCACACGGGACGACATCATCGGCCTGCTCGAGCGTCTCTGGCGCGAGCAGGGGCAGACGCTCGTCGTCGTCACGCACGACACGTGGGTGGCCGGGCGCGCCTCCCGGCGTATCTGGCTGGACAGGGGCCGGCTCGAGGAGCAGCACGTCGGACCCGGCCCTGTCCGCGACCTGGACGAGAGCATTCTCCGCGAGTCCGCACTGGCCGGCGTCATCTGAGCACGACACTGCGACCGGCGGGCACCAGGCCCCTTCCCCTCCGCGCCCGCCCGTCCTTCACTTCACGCCGCTTGCGATCGACATGTGCTGGTGAGACGAAGTCGCCTTGGGCGAGACGTCCTCATCCACCAGGTGGCCGGCGGCTACCGGGGCCAGGCCAGTACGTCGGCACCGGCGGCGAGGCCAGGCAGAGCGCGAACTGCCGCTGCCCGTCGCCGACCACCGGCGGCCCGTGTGTCACGAGCACGTGTTCCAGCGGGCGCTCCGACAGCTGGGTCAGGGTGGGGGAGAAGACGTCGCGGTACCACTCGTCGCGGGCGCCGCTGCTCAGGTTCCAGAAGCGCAGGCCGCCCTCCACGCCGACGACGGCGTCACCGAACACGGCGGCGCGCAGCGAGGGCACGTACAGCGGGTGCTCGCTGCGCCTCGGGCGGCCGACGCTGTAGGCCTCGGCCGCTCCGCCGCCGATGGGCGCCGCCGTGCCGGCGGCGCCCATCGGCACCACCTCGAGCGGCGTGTCCGGGCGGAGCCGCTTGCGCACGAGGGCGTGTCCCCAGATGCGTGTTGGGCGCTCCGGCGCGAAGCGTTCGTAGAGCGCCTCGGTACTGCGTGTGTGGTACGGGATCGTCACCAGCAGCTCCACGCGCGCCGCCGCGGCGGCGAGGAGCTCGAGCGCCACGAGCAGCGGCGCCGCCCGTTCGTCGTCCTCGGCCGGCAGCAGGGGGTCGACCAGGAGCAGCGCTTCGCCGGCCACCAACGCGTAGGACTGCACCTCCTCCGCCCTCGGGCGCCACTCCGGGTGTGGCGCCGACCAGCGATGGATGCCCGCCGCCAACTCGTCCATCTCTCCTCCTTCGTCGGCTCGCTATGGACGTTGTGTCCGGCGGGCGGCCGGCGCAATCTCGGCGCCGTGGACCCGCCTCCTCGCGGGCCGGGCTGGGGCCCTGCGGCGGGGCGGCCCGCGGCGGGGGCGGAGCCTTTGCGCCCCGCCGCGGCGAGCTCTCCGCCGTCGGCAGGCAGGGACTTGGCCGCAGCGGCAAGGTATGGGTTTCGCTTCGTGCGAAAGCACGTACGCAAATCGAAGAAAGACGTACGAGAGAACGTACGCAGCGGGATTGAACACATGCCTCCGGCCGATCGGCGACCGCCGATTCCGGGCGGCGGCGGGGACGCCGCGTCCCCGCCGCCGCTGGCCGCCCGCCCTCGAGCTCAGCCGATCGCGACCGAGCCTGTCTCACCCGTGCGGATGCGCACACACTGCTCCAGATCGAGCACGAAGATCTTGCCATCGCCGATGTTGCCAGTCCTGGCAACGCGAGCGATGGTCGTGATGGTCTGCGAGAGGAAGTCGTCGTTCACGGCGATCTCGAGCTTGACCTTGCGGAGCAGGTTACCGGGCTCCACGTGGCTGCGGTAGATCTCCGCGACGCCCTTCTGGCGGCCGCGCCCCATCACGTCCGACGCGGTGACGAGGTGGATGGACTCTTCGTCCAGAGCTTCGAGGACGTCCTCGAGCTTGTCGGGCTGGATCACTGCGATCACGTAGTTCATGGCTCAGTCCTCACAGGTGCAGGGAGTCGGGGTACGCCGCGACGCCCATCTCGGGCACGTCGAGGCCGATGGTCTCCTCGTCTCGCGTCACGCGGATGCCCTGGATCTTGTCCTGGACCTTGAAGAAGGCGTACATGACGCCGAAGGCCCAAGCCGCGGCGACGGCGGCGGTGATGAGCTGTGCCCCCAGTTGCCCGGGGCCACCGCCGTAGAGGAGACCGGTGACGGTGCCCTCCACGCCGTTCCAGCCGTCGCCGTAGCTGCCGTCGGCGAACAGGCCCACGGCGACGATGCCCCACAGGCCGCACACGCCGTGCACGGACACGGCGCCGACTGGATCGTCTACCTTGAGCTTACTCTCGACGAACACGATCGAGCCGACGACGATGAGGCCGGCGATCAGGCCGATGAAGAAGGCGCCGATGGGGTCCACGAACGCGCACGGCGCGGTGATGCCCACGAGCCCGGCCAGCATGCCGTTGGCGGCCATGGAGGGGTCGGGCTTGCCGTACTTGTTCCACACCAGGAACATCGCCGCCAGGCAGCCGGCGGCGGAGGCGATGAACGTATTGACGATCACGACGCTGAAGCGCATGTCCGTGGCCGCCAGGTGGAGGCGCCGTTGAAGCCGATCCAGCCGAACACGAGGATGATCACGCCGAGGATCGCCAGCGGCAGGTTGTGCGCCAGGATCACGCGAGGGCTGCCGTCCTTGGCGAACTTGCCGACGCGGGGGCCGAGCACGAGGGCGCCGGCGAGCGCCGCGAAGCCTCCAACGGCGTGCACGACGCTGGAGCCGGCGAAGTCCACGGCGCCGTGGCCGAGCCCCACGTTGCGGCCGAGGGCGCTGAGCCAGCCGCCGCCCCACACCCAGTTGCCGAAGATGGGGTAGACGATCGCGGCGATGAAGAAGCCGTAGACCACAAAGGCTGAGAACTTCCAGCGTTCCGCCATCGCTCCGGTGGGGATCGTCGCCGTGGTGTCCATGAACACCATCTGGAAGAAGAAGAAGCCGATGATGGCGACGTCGTAGGTGGAGCCACTCAGGAAGAAGCCCTGCGTGCCGAGGATGCCCCAGCCGCTCGCGACTTCCGCGAGGCCGTCCAGGGACTGGGTGGCGCCGAGCGTTGCGAGCGTGCCGAAGCCACCGAACATGAGGGCGAAGCCCACCGCCCAGTAGGCGAGCACGCCGATCGCGAAGATCACGAAGTTGGTCATGATCACGTGCACGGCGTTCTTGGAGCGGCAGAAGCCGGTCTCGACCATGGCGAAGCCGGCCTGCATGAAGAAGACGAGCGCGCCGCCGAAGATGACGAAGAAGAGGTTGACCGACGACTTGAGGTGCCCGAGCTCGGCGGCGAGCTCGTCCCCGGAGGGCTCGCCGGCGACCTCGGCGGCCACGTCGGCGGCGGTGCCGGTGGCGGCGCCGGTCGGGTCGCCGGCGAAGGCGAAGCCGGCGAAGAAGAACGTGGAGACGACGGCCAGCAGCAGCGCGCCGGCGACGGCTCTCTTGAACGAGGGGCGTGTCCAGAGGCCCCTCACCTGGTCTGGTGGTGGTGCGGCCCACAGTGTGCGTGCGGACCCCGGCCGGGAGCTCATCACAGTAGTCATCCTTTGCAGCCATGGGTTCGTGGTGCGTGTGCGTGTCGCGCTGGTGTTCCGGGCTCAGCCTCCTCTCGCGTCGTCTGCCGGGCCCCGAAACGCCGAAAGCTCCCCGAGCCGCTGGGGCTGGGGAGCTTCGTCGCTCTGGTCGCCGGCACGCCGGTGTGCCGATTCGGCAATCTAGCACGTTCGTGCTTGTGTACGCAACAGGAGGGCGGGCGGAGCGGCGGCGTCGGCACGGCGGGATCCGGCGGACCATTTCGGGCTGGCGTTCTCCGGATTGCCCCCTATCATTGAGGATACGCACAGCCCGCCGCCGGTTCGTCTCCCCCGCGTTCGCAGCGACCGCGATCGGCGTGGCTCGACCGGCCGCTCGAGAAAGGATGGCAGCGCTCGTCATGACGACGTACAAGATCATTGCCTGCAGTACCATCAGGGACGAGGTCGAGGCACTTCGCGGAGACATCCCCGCCGAGTATCTCGAGGGCTTCCTGCACGACACTCCGGACGCGCTTCGCGACAAGATCAACGAGCGCATCGCGACGACGCCCGGCGACTGCACGATCCTGCTCGCCTACGGCCGGTGCTCCAACGGCACGGCTGGCCTCGTGGCGGGGCAGCACCGTCTCGTGCTTCCGGCCTGCGACGACTGCATCGCCCTGCTGCTCGGCTCCCGGCGCGCCTACCTGCGCGAGTTCGAGGCGCACCCGGGGACCTACTACTACACGCGCGGCTGGATCGAGGAGCTCGAAGACCCGTACCGCGAGTACCTCAAGATGATCCCTCGTATGGGCGAAGAGAAGTCGCGCATGGTGGCCCACATGATCATGGAGGCATACACGCGCGTGGCCGTCATCGACACGGGCACCTACGACCTCGAGAAGGCGCAGGAGCACGTGGACACCGTGGCGGAGTTCTACGGGCTGCCCATCACGCGTCTGGTGGGCTCACTACGCCTGCTCGAGAAGCTCATCCGTGGTCCGCACGACGAGGAGTTCATCGTCATCGAGCCCGGGCAGGAGCTCGACGAGCGCATCTTCTGGGAGATGAGCGCGACCGACCTGCCGGCGGAGACGCCGCCGAACCCGCCCGGTGCGGAGACGGACGACCCCGAGCTCGAGGCATGCCCGCGCTGAAGGCCGCCCCGGCCGGCACGGTCGGGACACGACCAAGGAGGAGGCGGAAGACTCATGAGTGCTCCCGATCAGAGTGTGAAGTACGTAGTGGCGAGCATCGACGACATCCCGAGCATCCCGTACGAATGGGCGCCGGAGACCGAGTGGAAGCCGATCCGCCGGTACTTCTCCATCGGCTCGTTCGGCACCAACCTGTTCCGCGCGCCCAAGGAGGGCGACGTCCTCACCGAGGACCACACTGAGGACCCCGATTCAGGCACGCGGCACGAGGAGCTCTACCTGGTGGTGACCGGCTCCGCCCGGTTCAAGGTCGACGGCGAAGAGTTCGACGCGCCGGCGGGGACGTTCGTGTACGTACCCGATCCCGAGAGCGTGCGGGGCGCCGTCGCCGTTGAGCCAGGTACGGCGCTGTTCGCCGTCGGCGGCGAGCCCGGGTGTGTCTACACGCCCTCGGAGTGGGATCGGGAGGCATTGCCCGACCAGACGGCGTGAGTACCGGATCGGGCGGCCGACGACCGACTGAAGGAGCAAGCATGACGGAGCACCACGATGCGGAGCGGGCGCGCCCTGCCGAACGCGGCCTCGCCGATCGGCAGGCCCCGTGGCGCAGCGGGAACGGCGTCGTCTGCGGTTGAGCCGTCCGCTGGCGCGAGCTGACACTCGCGCGTGGCCTCGACCGCGTGGCGGCCGAACTCGAGCGCGAAGAAGAGCGACGCGGAATCCGCTGACGTTCGTCAGATCTGCCTGCCCCGCTTCTCGCCGGCGGGAGCCCCGGGACCGAGCCCGCCGCGTCGCCGCCGCACGGCATCACGCAGGATGTACTCCACCTGCGCGTTGACGCTGCGGAGCTCGTCGGCGGCCCACTTCTCCACGTCGGCCCACAGCTCGGGGTCGATGCGCAGCAGATACTGCTTGCGCGCGGCCACGGCTATCGCCGCCTCGCGCGCCGTCCGCGCTGCGCCCATGCCGTCCTCGAAGGGGGCGCCGGCCCTGACTGCCGAGCTCGCATCCTCACTGGTACAGCGTGCCGGTGTTCACGACAGGGGTCACCTGGCTCTCGCCGCACAGCACCACCATGAGGTTGCTGACCATGGCGGCCTTGCGCTCCTCGTCGAACTCGATGGTCCGGTGCTCCTTGAAGTTCTCCAGCGCCATCTCGACCATGCTCACCGCGCCGGTGACGATCTTGCGGCGCGCGGCGATGATGGCCTCCGCCTGCTGGCGGCGGAGCATCGCCTGCGCGATCTCCGGGGAGTAGGCGAGGTGGCTGAGGCGGGCCTGCTCCACCACGACGCCCGCCTGGCCGAGACGCTCGGTGAGCTCCACGCGCAGGGCCTCTGAGACCTCGTCCACGTTGCCGCGCAGCGTGATCTCGTCGTCGGCGTCGGCGAACGTCTCTCCAGAGTCGTAGGGGTAGGCGCTGGCGAGGTGGCGCACGGCCGTCTCGCTCTGCATGGCCACGTAGCTCTCGAAGTCGTCGACGTCGAAGACCGCCCTGGCGGTGTCCTCCACACGCCACACCACCACGGCGGCGATGTCCACGGGGTTGCCGCGCTTGTCGTTGACCTTGAGGCGGTCGCCGTTCAGCGTTCTCGCCCGCAGGCTGACCTTGTAGCGCTTGAGCTTCTTGGGTCCGGCCTGGGATTGAGACTCGTCGCCGCCCTTCTTGCTCCACGACCACGGTGTCTGGGTGCTGCTGCTCTGGCCGGCGGGGCCGTTGGCGTAGAAGGGGTTGCCCCAGCGGAAGCCGACCTGCCGGCAGGTGCCCCGGTAGTCGCCGAAGAGGATGAGCACGCGCGCCTCGTTGGGCTGGAGGGTGAAGAACCCCGGAGTGAGCAGGCCGGCCACGCCGAGTGCGACAATGCCACCGATGAACAGGCTCCAGACGGGCTCGGAGCCGCCGTCGGCGTTCGTCGTGCCCTGGACGAAGGCCAGCGCGATCAGCACCGGTCCGAGCACGTACAGCGCGATGGTGAGCGCCAGCATCGGCCAGCCGCTCGTGACCTGCTTCTCGCGCTCCTGGGTCGGGGTCTTCTGGTCTGCGGACATGGCTCCCACCTCCGAAGGCCGCGCCGGCGGTCCTTCTCCCGCCAGTGGGTCACGCGGCCACTGCTGAGCGATACCGATGTGATATCACATCGGTATCGCTCCTGTCCAGCATGGCCGCTCTGCCGCGCGCTCGTCGACGCGGCTGCGCCCGGCTCTCCGGGCAAGGAGTCCCGAAACAGCGGCGGCCCGCCCGGCCGGTCAGGCGGGGCGGGCCGCGGTCCTCTCTGTCGGGAGCCTGACTACTGCTTGGCCCAGGTGATCGTCTCGAACACCAGCTTGGCGCCTTCCACCGTACCGGTCTCTGACTCCGACCCGTCGTCGTTCGTGAGCTTGATCGTGTCGCCATCGAGGGTGTACGTGCCGTTGACGCTGACCTCCTCACCGCTCTCGGGATCGGTCTGGCTCAGCATGAAGGTCTCGTCGTCGTTCAACGTCAGAGTGAACCCCTCCATGCCCTCTTCCGTACCGGAATCGAAGGCGTAGGCGCCGGTGACGCTCACTTCTTCCGTGGCCGTCCCGTCACCGCCGCTGTCTCCGCAGGCGCCCAGACCGGCCAGGAGCAGTGCTCCGAGCGCCACGACGATCAGGATGCGCAGCAGTCCCGTCCGTCCGGCGTTCCGCCTCCCGTTCCGCGTTCCGTACATGGTCCCTCCTCCGTGGGCCGGGTGCGGCGTCAGCGCTGCGCATCCGGCGTTGCCACTGCCGTTGTTCGGCAGCCGGCGACCGCACCCTGCCCGGGCGTCCCCTGTTGCACCCCGTCCTCCATTCGCCGGGCCTGGAGCACCCGGTAGAATCGACGCATGGACCCCTCCGTCGCAGCCGCTCCGGGCGCGGCCGGCGCAGCTATGCCGCGCCTCCCGCGCTACCGCTTCGTCGCGCTCGGCGTGGTGTGGTGCGCGTATCTCGTCGTGTTTCTCTCGCGCCTCTGCGTGGGGCCGTTGGCGCCGTTCCTCAAGGACGCATTCGACCTGAACAACGCTCAGATCGGCGGGCTCACGAGCGCGACTGCGGTGGCCTATGCACCCACGCTCATCTTCGCCGGCTGGCTCGTCGACAGGATCGGGGTACGCCGCGCCCTGCTCACCGGCACGGTCATCACCGGCCTCTGCATCGGCGCCGTGGCCCTGGCGCCGAGCTACGGGACCATGCTGCTGCTGCTCGGCGCCTCCGGGTTGGGCTGCGGGTTCATCTACCCGACGGCCGTGAAGGCCATCATGCTCTGGTTCCCGGCCCACGAGCGGGCGACGGCCGTGGGCATCAACCAGTCGGCCGTCAATGTCAGCGGCATGCTCGGCGCGGCGGTCATGCCGTGGCTGGCCGCCGCGTACGGCTGGCAGGCGGGGTTCCTGTTCGCGGCCGCTCTGGCCTTCGTGGTGTGCGTGGTGGCCGTACTCTTCTACCGCGACCCGCGCCCCGGCGAGCCGGCGGGGATGGGCGAGCCGCCTGTGCCCGTGGCGGAGATCGACCAGGGCCTGCCCGCGGTCACCGGAGACGAGCGGACGGACAGGGCGGCGCTGAGGCCCGGGTTCGCCGCCGTGCTCCGCTCACGCGACATCTGGATGATGGGCCTCGCGGCGCTGTTCCTGGGTGTGGTCGAGTTCGCGGCGCTCGCGCACCTCGTGCTGTTCCTCAACGCGGACTGGGGGTTCAGCGTGGCGGTTGCGGCGGGGATGCTGGCCTTCTGCCAGTTCGCCGGCGCCATCGGCAAGCCGCTGAGCGGCTTGGTGAGCGACCGCGCGCTGCGCCGCCACCGGGTGCCCGCACTCCTGGCCATGGGGACGCTCGCCGGCCTCTCGTGCGTGGCATTCGCGCTGCTGGAGCCCGGGCACACATGGCTGCTGTGGGGCGCTCTCTTCCTGCTCGGCTTCGGGGCCGTGGGGTGGGGCGGCCTGATGGGCACGCTCGCCGGCGAGACGGGCGGCCGGCACGCCGCCGGCGCCGCCGCCGGCGTCTCCGCGGCCTTCTTCAACGTCGGCATCTTCCTCGGGCCGCCGGTCTTCGGCCTCATCGTCGACCGCACCGGCTCCTATCCGCCGGCATGGTGGGCTCTGGCCGCGTCGGCGGCGGTGGCGCTTGTGCTGCTGGTGTTCGTCCGCGAGGGCCGGGGCCTCAACTGAGGCCTCTCGTCTGTCCACACGGGCGTCGCCGCGGCTGCGCGCGCTCCGCGCGGCTCGCCGCCGCGAGGATGTCCACGCCGATGAGTGCCATGAGCAGGGGAAGACTGGGTGATTTGCTGGTTGCCCGGCGGGCAGCGCCGGCCCGCATGCGCTCAGTCCGAGGCGAGCTGTAGGGCCGCCTCGCGGGCCCATTCGCGGACGAAGTCGAAGTGACGCCCGTCGCCCGGGGTCGCTCCGATCACGAGGAGCACGAACAGCTTCTCGAAGAGGCGCATCGTCGTAAGGTCCAAGGAGCCGGCGAAAACGCCCACGTTGCGCGGGCGCGCCGGCGCGCAGACCCTGAGGATGTCGCCGACGTAGTGACGCGGCAGAGCGTAGCGTTCCTTGCGGCTGAGCTTGTCGGCGTTGCGCGGCTTCTTCACGAGCCAGGGGTCCTTGGAGATGGGCATGCCCTGGACCTGGTCGACTCCGTCTTCCGTGAGCGACGCCGCGGTGACGAACAGCGCGAACGGCACGGCGCCCAGCTGGTCTGCGTGCCGCTTCACGTACTTCTCCGCGTCCTTGTGCCAGCCCATGATCATGGGACCGCCGACGACGACGGCGTCGTAGCCCGCCGGCGGAGGGGCGGAGCGGGCCTCGCTCACCTCCACGTCCGCGAACGCCGCGCGCAGCTCTTCGGCCACGGCGTCGGCGATCTCGCGCGTCGAGCCGTGCCTGGTCGCGTACACAAGCAGCGCTCTTCCTCCCGTGGCGACGTCGGCTGTGGCGGCCGGCGCCTCCGGCTCTGGTCGTGTCTCCTGCGGCGTGTGCTGCGGCTCGTCCATGGCTGCTCCTTACGCGGGGGTCGGCCCGACTGTACTGCGCCGCGGCGGTCGCGCAAAGTCAGCGGCGGTGATGTGGCGAAGTCCGGTCGCCAGGATGGCCGAGTCGCCTTCCGCCGCCCGCCGGTGGCGTACGCAAAGAGGGGCGCCGCGGATGCGGCGCCCCTCTTTGTCTCCGGTGTGGGCTTCAGGCCGGCGGGGAGGGCGGGCGCCCTGGCGGCCGGCCTGCGGCGGTGCGATGGGCTACGCCATCACCGCCGTGATGTCCACGAGGTGCTTCTTGAGGCCGAGCGTCTTGTCGTCGATGCCGACGGCACGGCCGACGAGCTGGCTGAGGAAGATCACCGGCATGTGCTGCCAGCCGGCGTCCTTTTTGGCGATCTCGATCTGCCGGCCGTCCAGGTTGACCTGGCACAGCGGGCAGGCCACGATGATCGCCTCGGCTCCGCAGTCGCGGGCGTCCTTGACGATGCGGCCGACGAGGTCGTCGACGATGCCCTGCTCGGTGAGCGCCAGCGAGGCGCCGCAGCAGTCGGTCTTGTAGTTCCAGCGGACGGGCTCGCAGCCGACTGTCTTGCACACCTCGTCCATATGCGTGGGGTACTCGGGATCGTCGGCTAGCGTGACCTTGGGCGGCCGGGTGAGCAGGCAGCCGTAATAGCAGGCCACCTTGAGGCCGGCGAACGGACGGGTCACCTTGGCGGCAAGCTCGTCGAGCCCGACGGCGTCGTGGTAGACGTCGATGAGGTTGTCGACCTCGACGCCGCCGTTGTAGCTGCGGCCGACCACGGCGCGCACGTCACCTGCGGTCTCGTCGCTCTCTGCGACTTCGTGAGCGCCCGTCTTGAAGCGGCTGTAGCACGCCGCGCACGGGACGGCCACTGCGTCGAGCTTCATGTCCTGCTCGACCTTGGCCAGCTCGTTGACGGGGAGCGCCACGCTGAGCAGACGGTTGATGGAGTGCGCCGCGGTGTTGCCGCAGCACTCCCAGCCCGGGATCTCCTGGAGCACCAGGTCGAGCGCCCGGGCCGTCGCCTTGAAGCTCGCATCGAACTCGCCGGACGTGCCGTGCAGCGAGCAGCCGGGGTAGTAGGCGAGGGTCTTCGTCATGACGTGCCTCCCTCGCCGGCGCCGCTGACGTCCGCGGCGGCGCGCGCCTCGCGTGCCTTGGTGATGCTCTCGGCAGTCTTGACCATGCGCTTCATGGCGGCCGTGTCGCCGCGCTTGAGCGTCGGGTTGATCTTGCCCTTGAGCATCATCTTGGGGCCGAGCGTGAACCAGTTCTTCATGCTGCTCGGCCGCCTGAGGACGTCGAGCGTGATGAGCTCGACCTCCCACATGCGGCCCCAGCGCACGAACGAGTCGTAGTTGAGCTTGAGCATGGCCGCCGACGGCGTGTCCGCCGGGATGCGACCCTGGGTGCGCGCCATGATCTTGAGCTCGTCCATGATCGTGGCGATGTCGATGCCCTGGGGGCACCGGGTGGTGCAGGTCTCGCACCCGGTGCACAGCCAGATGAACCTGTCGTCGAAGATCATGTCGTACTGCCCGAGCTGGACGGCGCGCATGATCATCGCCGGGTGCATGCCCGCGTAGCGGGCCACGGGGCACCCGGACGTGCACTTCTTGCACTGGTAGCACTTGTAGGCGTTCTCGTCGCAGCCGGCCGTGACCTGCCGGCTCAGCGAGGCGCTCGGTGTGCAGGTGGTCATCCGCGGCCTCCTAGGCGATCGCGGGACGCGGCAGGAGTCCGGCCGCCTCCACGATCTCGGGCACGGCCTCTTCCCACTCAACAGCCATGACGTGCACGCCGGCGACGCCCTCGATCTCGGCCAGTTCCTTGATCATCTCGACGGCGAGTTTCTTGCCCTCGGCGTGCGAGGGCGGGCCCTTCTCCACGCCGGCCATGCGGTCGATGATCTCGTCCGGCACGTCCATGCCCGGCACGAAGTTCTTCATGTAGCGCGCGCCGCCGACGCCCTTGAGCGGGGTGATGCCGGCCAGGATCTTGATCTCCTGGTGCAGGCCCTCGGCGCGGACCTCTTCCATCCACGTCTTGAACTTGGGGATGTTGAAGATGCACTGGGTCTGCATGAAGTCGGCGCCGGCGATGATCTTCTTCTTGAGCCGGATGGAGCGGAACTCGAACGGGTCGCCGAAGGGGTTCTCGGCGCAGCCGATGTAGAACTTCGGCGCGATGTCCATCTCCTCGCCGCACTGGAACTTCTTCTCGTCGCGCATGTCCTTGAGCATCTGGATGAGGTTGATGGCGTCGAGGTCGTGCACGCCCTTGGCCTCGGGGTGGTTGCCGAAGCTCATGTGGTCGCCGGTGAGACAGAGGCAGTTGTGGATGCCCAAGGTGTGGGCGCCCAGCAGGTCGGCCTGCATGGCGAGCCGGTTCCGGTCGCGGCAGGTCATCTGCATGATCGGCTCCACGCCGTTCTGCTTGGCGGTATAGCCGGAGGCGATGGAGCTGATGCGCACCACGGCCGTCTGGTTGTCGGTGATGTTGACCGCGTCCACGTAGCCCGTGAGCAGCTTGGCCTTGGTCTCGATGACGCTGCCGTCGGCGCTCTTGGGTGGCCCGCACTCACCGGTGACCGCGAACTTGCCCTCGCTCAGGATCTTCTCGAGGTTCGTACCAGCCTTGTACTCGGCGGTCATACCGGCTTCGCCTCCTCACGCACCATCTTCCGTGGGCCGCCGGAGCTGCTCTTGCCCCAGTTCTTCGGCGGCCTGTTCTTGATCATAAGGTCTTCGCGGCCCTGCTCCTTGAGGCGCTCCCAGATGAGGTGCCAGGCGCAGTCGATGTTCTCCTTCTCGGGAGTCGTGACTTCGCAGAAGCCGTCGTGTGAGCCGCCGCAGGGGCCGTTCATGAGGCTCTTGCTGCAGCGCACGACGGGGCAGATGCCGGCGGTCTCGCCGATGACGCAGTCGCCACAGGCGCCGCAGCGTTCGAGCCACACCGCGTGCTCCTGCGGCATGCCGAGCATGTTGGTGTTCACGGCCGGCACGACGAGCTGGGGCGAGAACTTCTCGGCCATGCTCTGGATGCCGATGCCGCAGGCCATGCTGACGACGATGTCTGCGTCCTTGACCTTATCGGCGACCATGTCGAGGTACTCCCATTCGCACTGGCGGATGGCGGCCGTGTGCGTGATGGAGGCCTCGCGGCCGTCCTGCTCGGCCTTGATCCTCAACTCGCTGGCCAGGATCTCGGCCTCCTTCTCGCCGCCCGTGAGGCAGATGGCGACACAAGTGTCGCACCCGGCCACAAGGACCTTCTTCTTGTCGCCGACGAGCGCGAGTATCTCGTCGAGGGATTTGCGTTCGGCGGTGATCATTCTGCGTGTCCTTCCTCACTGGTGGCGGCGGACGGAGCGGGGTCGTCGGGCATGGCCACGCCGCCGAGCGCATCGCGGGCGGCGGCGTGGACGTCCACGCCCTCGCGTTTCACGGGGTTGGGGCCGAGCTGCTTGATGCGTTCGGTGAACTCGGTCGCGACCTCGGCGAACTTGGCGCCCATGGCCGACGACATGTTGTACATCTCCACGCGCTCGGGCTCGATGCCGACCTCCGCGAGCAGGTCCTTGACGTGGTTCACGCGCTTGCGCGCCCACAGGTTGCCCTTGAGGTAGTGGCACTCGCCCTCGAGGCAGCCGGCGGCGTACACGCCGTCGGCGCCCGACTCGATGGCTTTGAGCAGGTGGATGACCTCGAGCTTGCCGGTGCACGGCAGCTTGATCATGCGGATGTTCGTAGGGTACTGCAGCCGCATGCTGCCGGCCAGGTCGGCGGCCGCATACGCGCAGTAGTGGCACGCGAACACGATGATCTCGGGCTCGAAGCTCGGGTCCACAGGCTTCTTCGGCGCCTCGTCCGCGGCCTCGGGCGCTTCGCCCTCGGCCACGGCCTTGACCTCGGCGTCGGCCATGTCAGCTCACCTCCATGAAGAGCGCCTCTTCCTTGGCGAAGACCTGCGCGTCGGTGTAGTGGTGGAGCGTGATGGCCTTGACCGGGCACTCGCTCACGCACACGCCGCAGCCCTGGCAGGCGGCTGCCTCGATCTTGGCCTTCTTGGTCTCGAGCTCGATGATCGGGACCTCGTAGGGGCAGACGCGCACGCACGTGAGGCAGGCTGCGCACTTGTCCTGGTCGACCTCCGCCACGACGCCGCCGGCCCTGAGCGCCGGTTTGGCCAGGATGGCCGCGGCGCGACCCGCGGCGGCGTAGGCCTGCGAGATGGTCTCCTCGATGCTCTTGGGGTAGTGGGCGGCGCCGCAGAGGAAGATACCCTCGGAGGCGAAGTCGACCGGGCGCAGCTTGACGTGCGCCTCGAGGTAGAAGCCGTCGGCCGTGAGCGGCACCTTGAGCAGCTTGCTCAGGTCGCTCGCGCCGTCCGGCGCCACCGTCGCGGAGGCCAGCACCAGCAGGTCGAGCGGCAGCTGGACGTCGCGGCCCAGATACGGGTCGCGGGCCGAGATGCTGACCTTGCCGTTGGCGCTCACCTGCGGCGGCGTATCGTTGTCGTAGCGCGTGAAGATCACGCCGAGTTCACGCGCCTTCGTGTAATACTCCTCGAGCAGGCCGTAGGTGCGCATCTCCTTGAACCAGACGTACACCTGGCGGCCCGGGTCCTGCTCCTTGAGCGCGATGGCGTTGCGCACGCTCTGCTGGCAGCACGTGCGCGAGCAGTATGGGTGGTTCTCGTCGAGGGAGCCGGCGCAGAGGATGAACCCGGCGGACCGGACGTCCTTGAGCGCCGGGTCGTCCTCCTTGAGCATGCGCTCGAGGTCCATGCCGGTGACGACCTTCTGGCCGGAACCGAGACCGTACATCCCCTCCGGCCGGTCCTCCACGCCGCCGGTGGCGACCACTACGACGCCGTTGTCGACCGGCGTGCGCTTGCCGTCCTTGTCGGCGATGACGCTGGAGAAGTTGCCGATGAAGCCGTGGAAGTCGGCCAGCTCGGACTCGAGGTGGATCTTGACGTTGGGGTTGTCGACCAGGCGCTGCTCGAGATCCTTGACCAGCGCCGCCGGGTCGTTGCCCTTGGTGGTCACGCCGAGGTTCAACACGTGGCCGCCCAGCTTGTTGGTACGCTCGATCAGATGAACCTCGTGGCCCATGTCGCCGAGCGCCGAGGCGGCGGTCATGCCGGCCGCGCCGCCGCCGACCACGATGGCCGTGTGGGTGAGCGGCACGTCGACCTTGTAGAGCGGCTCGAGCAACCGGGCCCGGGCCACGCTCATCTGGACCAGTTCCTTGGCCTTCTGCGTGGCCTTCTCCGGCTCCTTCGCGTGCACCCAGCTCGCCTGGTCGCGGATGTTGGCCATCTCGAAGAGGAACGGGTTGAGGCCGGCCTCGCGCAGAGTGTCCTGGAAGATGGGCTCGTGCGTGCGCGGCGTGCAGCTGGCGACCACGACGCGGTTGAGGTCGTGCTCCTCGATGGCGTCGCGGATGAGCGAGAGGCTGTCCGACGAGCACGTGTACATGGTGTCGGTGGCGAACGCCACGCCGGGCAGCTGGCGGGCGTACTCGGCGACGCTCTCCACGCCGATGACGCCGGCGATGTTGCTGCCGCAGTGGCAGACGAAGACGCCGACGCGAGGCTCCTCGCCGACCACGTCCTTCTCCGTCGGGTACTCCTTGTCGACGGTCAGGGTGCCGCGCGAGTCGGCGAGACCGGTCATGACCTGCGCCGCGGCGGCCGAGGCCTGGGCGACGCTGTCCGGGATGTCCTTGGGCTCGCCGAACGGGCCGACGACGAACACACCCTTGCGGCTGGTCTCGAGCGGGTTGAACTCGTGCAGCTCGCAGAAGCCGTGCCGGTTGAGGGCGACGCCGACGTGGCCGGCCGCCTCCTGCGCCTTGCGCGCAGGCTCCAGGCCGGCCGAGAGCACCACCATGTCGTAGCGGGTCTCGTGCAGCTTGCCGGCCTCGTCCTCCCAGGTGATGAGCAGGTCGTTGGTCAGCGGGTCTTCCTTGATGTACGACGGGCGCGAGCGGATGAACTTGACGCCCTTGTCCAGTGCGCGCTGGTAGAAGGCGTCGAAGCCCTTGCCCTGGGCGCGCATGTCCATGAGGAAGACGGTGGACTCGCAGTCGGGCTCGTGGTCGATGGTGAGCATCGCCTGCTTGTTGGCGAAGCTGCAGCACACGCTGGAGCAGTACTCGTGCTCCTGGTCGCGCGAGCCGACGCACTGGATGAAGGCGATCTTCTTGGGGTGCTTGCCGTTGTCGCGGCGCTGCACCGAGCCGATCGTCGGACCGCTGGCGCTGAGCATGCGCTCATACTCGAGCGCCGAGAGCACGTTGGGGTAGCGCTCGTAGCCGTACTCGCTCTTGGCGCCGGGGTCGTAGAGGTCGAAGCCCGTCGCCATGACGACGGCGCCGACATCGAGGTCCATCTCGGCGTCGCGCTCGCCGTGCACGAGGGCGCCGGGCCCGCAGGCGCGGACGCACTCCATGCACTCGGAGCAGACGGCGCAGTTGAGGCAGCGCTTGGCCTCGGCCACGGCCTGTTCCTCGGAGAAGCCGGTGTTGACCTCGTCCCAGACGATCTTGCGCGCCGCGCCCGGCAGGTGCGGCATGGGGAGGCGCGCCATGACGGCGGTCTGCTCGAGGACGGCGTCCTCGGGCTTGGCCTCGTCCATGACGTCGTCCTCGATGCGGAGGAGGTCCTCGCCGCGCAGGTAGTTGTGGATGCTGCGCGCCGCGCGACGGCCGGCGGCGACGGCCTCGATGGCCGTCCACGGGGCGCTCGCTGCGGCGTCGCCGCCGGCGAACACGCCCTTCTTGCCGGTGCCGAGCGTGGCCTTGTCCGTGAGGATCTGGCCCTTCTCGACCTGGATGCCCTTGGACCCCTCGAGGAAGTCCTCGACCATGCTCTGGCCGATGGCGAAGATGACGGTGTCGCACTCGAGCTCGTGCTCGGAACCGGTGATGGCGACCGGCGGGCGCCAGCCGCGGGCGTCCGGCTCGCCGAGTGAGCAGGCGAGGAACTCGACCTTGTTCGCGCGGCCGTCGGGGCCGGTGAGGATCTGCGACGGCATGCACGAGCAGTTGAAGCTGATGCCCTCGTCGAGACCCTCGGTGAGCTCGTCGTCGGAGGCCGGCACGCTCTGGTCGTCCTCGATGCAGTTGATGGTGACCTTCTCGGCGCCGAGCCGCAGTGCGGTGCGCCCGGCGTCGAAGGCCACGTCGCCGCCGCCGATGACGACGACGTTCTTGCCCATGTCGACCTTCTCGCCGAGCGAGGCGGCCTTGAGGACGCTCACGGCGTCGAGCACGCCCTTGGCGTCGGCGCCGGGGATGGGCAGCGTGCGGCCGCCCTGGAGGCCGACGGCGAGGTACACGGCCTTGTAGCCGCCGCCGTCCTTCTTCATGAGGCCGTCGACGGTGAAGTCCTTGCCGGCGGCCCTATCGCACTGCAGGTCGACGCCGAGCGCGATGATGCGGTCGATGTCCTGCTGCAGGGCGGCCTTGGGCAGGCGGTACTCGGGGATGCCGAAGCGCAGCATGCCGCCGGGCTCGGGCTTGCTCTCGAGCACGGTGACGGCGTAGCCGAGGAGCGCGAGGTCGCGGGCGGCGGTGAGGCCGCTGGGCCCCGCGCCCACGACCGCGACCTTCTCCTTGAACGTGACCTCCGCCTTCTCGGGCAGCGGCACGTTGTCGAACGCGTAGTCGCTAACGAACCGCTTGAGGCCGGCGATGGCGAGCGGCTCGTCGACCTCACCGCGCGTGCAATCGGTCTCGCACTTGTGCGTGCAGACGCGGCCGCAGACGGCGGTGAACGGGTTGGGGTCGCTGGCGACGGTGTACGCCTCGGCGTAGCGGCCGTCCGCGATGAGGGCCAGGTAGCCCTGCGCGCTGGTGTGCACGGCGCAGGCGCGCTTGCAGGGGCTGTGACCCTTCTTGGTCACCGCGTAGGTGTTGGGGATGGCCTGCGGGTAGAGCTTGAAGATGGCCTTGCGCTCGCCCAGTTCCTCGTTGTACGGATCCGGGACCACGACGGGGCACTTGGGGGCGCACTCCCCACAGCTCGTGCAGATGTCGGGGTCGACGAAACGGGCGTGGTGGTAGACCTTGGCGCTGAACTTGCCCGGCTCGCCCTCGAGGCCGATGAGCTCGGAGTTGGTGATGACGTCGATGTTGAGATGCCGCCCGGCCTCTACCAGTTTGGGCGACAGGGTGCACATCGAGCAGTCGTTGGTGGGGAAGGTCTTGTCGAGCTGGGCCATGTGACCGCCCAGTGCGGGCGATTTCTCGACGAGATAGACCTTGTACCCCCCTTCGGCGAGGTCGAGCGAGCACTGGATGCCCGCGACTCCGCCACCGACGACAAGCGCAGCACCGGTGGACTTGGGTGGTGAACCCGACATACGCACTCCTTTGCGATACGCGGCAGTCCCTGGATCGAGTGGGGTGACGACAGACTCAACGGCCCACTTGGGTGAAACAAGTATAGCCGCCCGTTTGTGACCGAGTCCACACGGGAAGGGCGCGGGCGTGAGGTTTCGTCAAGGGTCCGCGGCGGCGAACTTGACAGTTCCCTCACCGTGGACAAGCGGAGAAAGCTTGACAAATCGGTTGGGGACGAGAGGAGCGCGGGGATGCAGGCGGATCTGGTCCTGACCGGCGGTGTGGTGTACACGGTGGACGCGCGACGGTCGCGCTACGAGGCCGTGGCCGTCCAAGACGGCCGCATCGTGGCGCTGGGGAGCGCGGGGGAGGCCGCCGAGTGGGTCGGTCCGCGGACGCGGACCGTGGACCTCGGCGGCCGCCTCGCCCTGCCCGCTTCGCCGACGCGCACCTGCATCCGTCGCTCTCGACCTTCGAGCTCTTTGAGGTGGACCTCTCGGCCTGCCGCTCGGTGGACGAGTGCCTGGACCGGGTCGCCGGGTTCGCGGCCGAGCGTCCGGAGCTGCCCGCCATCCGCGGGGGCGGGTGGTTCTCGACCATCGTGCCCATGGAGGGCATGACGGCTGAGGCCCTCGATCGTGTCGTGCCCGACAGGCCTGTCGCACTGCACGACGACAACGTGCACGCCCAGTGGGTTAACAGTGCGATGCTGCGCCTGGCGGGCGTGGGCCGGGACGACCCCGGCTGGGACGGCGCTGTGATCGAGCGCCTGCCGGACGGCTCGCCCAAGGGTCTCCTGCACGAGGCGTTCCCCTGGGTGGACCGCGCGCTGCCGCAGTACACGGCGGCGCAGCGCGCGGACGCCCTGCGCCACTTCCAGCGCGAAATCGCAGGGCGTTACGGCGTGACGCTCCTCCACGAAGCCGGCGTCCATTCGTGGAGTGAGGACATCCTCGACGCGTACGGGCGACTCGAGGGCGACGGCGAGCTCACCGTCCGCCTCTGCCTCTCCGTGATGCTCGACCCCGACAAGCCTGTGCGCGAGCAGGTGGAGGCGGCGGCGGAGGTGCGGGCCCGCTTCTCGGGCCCGCTCGTGCGCGCCGCCGCCGTCAAGCTCTTCGTCGACGGCGTGCTCGAGACCTTCACCGGCTGCCTCAAGGAGCCCTACGACGACCGGCCCGGCTTCGTGGGCGTGCCGATATGGGACCAGGAGCGTCTGGTCGAAGCGTCGGTGGCCGCCGCGGCGGCCGGGTTCCAGCTGCACTACCACGTCATCGGCGACGCGGCCGCTTCTCTTGCGCTGGACGCGGTCGCGGCCGCGAGGGACGGCAGGCCGGGCGCCCGCGACATCCTGACCCACCTGCAACTTGTGGACCCCGCGGACGTGGATCGCATGGCCGCGCTCGGCGTGGTCGCCGCGGTGCAGCCGTACTGGTTCACCAGGGATCCGGACTACTACCGTGCGCTGCGGCGTCTCGTCGGCGCGCGCGCCGACCGTCAGTACCCCATGAAGAGCCTGGTCGAGGCCGGCGTCCTGGTGGCCGGCGCCAGCGATTACCCGGTCTCGCCCCCGCCGGACCCGCTGCTCGCCATCCAGCGCGGCGTGCTGCGCCGCGATCCCAACGCCGTCCCCGAGAACGACGAACTGTGGCCGGAGGAGGCGGTGGACGTCGAGACCATGGTCGAGGCGTTCACCATCGCCGGCGCTCGCTCCAACTTCCTCGAGCACGAGACGGGGTCACTCGAGTCCGGCAAGTCGGCGGACCTCGTCGTGCTGCGCGAGGACCTGCTGGCGCTGCCGCCGGAGCGGATCCACGAGGCCGCGGTGGAGCTGACGCTGTTCCGCGGCCGGCCAGTGTACGCCGCCGGCGCGTTCGCCGGGCTCCCATCGGACTGAGCCCGCGGGATGCTGCGAGCCGCGCCGCCTGTGGCGGCGCCTCCGGGCTCTACCGCCGCGTTGACTCGCGCTCGACCAGGGTGACCGGCAGGACGCGGCGCGGCTGATCGACGGTCTCGCCGCGCGCCAGCCGGATCAGCATGTCCGCGGCCTCGCGGCCGTGTCGCTCGGCGTCGTATTCGAGCGTGGTCATCGGCGGCCGGCTGTTCTCGGCGAGACCGAAATCGCTCGGGCCCGCGACCATGAGCTCGCCGGGGACGTCGATGCCGAGCTCGGCGGCCTTGCGCAGCACCGCGATCGCCGGCAGTTCGTAGACGCCGAAGACGGCGTCTGGACGCCCCGGGTCCTCGAGCATCCGGGTCGCGGCGGCCTCGAGGGCCTCCTGCGAGTCCTCCTGCACCTGCTCGACGCGCGGCGTGTGGGCGTGGTCCGCGCACCAGTCTCTGTACGTCCGCACGGCGGTCTGGGTCCAGTGGTCCGTGGTGGGCCAGGTGATGGCGGCCACGTCGCGGGCCCCGCGCGCGAGCAGGTGGTCGAGTACGAGGCGGGTGCCCTGGTCGGCGTCGTCGTCGACCCAATACCCCTCGTCGGGTCGGTCGGGGTCGCGGCCGATAGTGACGTACGGAAGGCCCTGGCCGCGCAGGAAGCTCACGTTCTCGTCGCCCGCCACAGGATCGGAGATGATCGCTCCGTCGAAGAGCAGCCGCTCCCAGTACACGCCGTCCCGGGTGTCCGGGATGACGACCACCGCGTACTCATGCCGGTGCGCGGTCTGCGTCACCCCCCGCATGATGCGGAAGAAGTACTCGAGGTCGGCGTAGGAGCTGGAACTGGTGGCGTTCACCGCGCACAGGGCGATCACCCCGGTCCCGCTCGCCTTGAGGCTCCGGGCGCCGGGGTGCGGGCGGTAGCCGAGCTCGGCCACGGCCTCCCGGACGCGCTTGCGCGTGGCCTCCGACACCGGCCGTTGGCCGCCGAGCGCGTGCGAAACCGTCGTCGGCGAGACACCGGCGAGCCTGGCTACGTCCTTGATGTTCACGCGCTTGCGCTGGTCCACACCCATGTACTTACCCCGGTTCAACGTGCGGGCAAGTAGAGCGTCGCGGCGAGACGGGACATGCCAGGCTGATGTGAGGCGCTTTGGAGATATCGGACGCGCGAGCTTCGCAGAAGAATCATGAGTGCTCGGCTGCTACGGCGACCGCTGCTCCCACCGGCCGGAATCCTTCTCCCGATCACGCGCCATCCTCGTCACGTCCGCCAGGCTCCTCCGGGAGCGTGAACCAGATGGTCGTGCCGCAGCCCGGCGCCGACTCCGCCCAGACCCGACCGCCGTGCCGGCGCACGAGCCGCTGCACGGTCGCCAGACCCATGCCGTCGCCCTCGAACTGCCCCGGTGGGTGCATGCGCTGGAAGACGCCGAACAGGTGCTCCGCGTAGCGCATGTCGAAGCCGACGCCGTCGTCGCGCACATAGAAGGCACGCTCTCCGCCCGCCTCCAGCGCGCCGACCTCCACCCTTGCCGATCTGCCGCTGGAGGTGAACTTCCAGGCGTTGCCCAGCAGTTCCCGGAGGATCAGCCTGACCAGCGCCGGGTCCGCGTCCGCGACCAGGCCCGGCGTCACCGTCAGCTCGACCGACCGCGAGGGGTTGTCGGCGGCGGTCTCCTCGCCGACCTCGAGCGCCAGGGCGGAGAGATCCACGTCGCGCCGGGTCAGCTCGCGCCTGGACACGTGGGACAGGCTCATGAGGTCATCGAGCAGGCGGGCCAGAGTCTGCGTCGCAGACCGCACCCGCCGCAGGGCCACCACTCCGTCCGGGCTGAGCCGAGCGGCCTCGTCCTCGATCACGGCGGCACTGAAGCCGTCGATGGCGCGCAGCGGGGCGCGCACATCGTGGGCGATGGAGTACGCGAGCGCCTCCAACTCCCTGGTCGCCGCGTCCAGCTGTTCGGTGCGGTTCACGACGCGCTGCTGCAACTCCTCGTTGAGCCGCCTGATCTCCGCCTCGGCGCGCCGCCGCTCCGTCACGTCCACGAACGAGGCAAGGATGCGGTCCAGCGCCTGCTCGTGTCCGGGGACCACGCTGAGGTGCAGCTCCACCGTGAGCGAGCGCCCGTCGTGAGGGTCGACGATGGGGCCCTCGCTCGAGAACCAGGTGCCGCCCTCGGCGAGCGTGATGATCTCCTCTCGCAGCACCGGTATGGACTCCTCCGTGAAGTACGAGGCGAGCTCGGTCGTGAGCTGCTCGAGCGAGGCGGCGCCGAAGAACGCCAGGCCGGCATGGTTCGAAGCCCGGATTCGGATCGTCTCGGCGCACGCGGCGACCTCTTCGGGATGCGCGTTGAAGTACCGCGACCAGTCGGTCACGCCGGGACGGGCGTCGAGCCACGCGCGGACACCGGAGAAGTCCTCCTCCCAGATCGGGATCGGCGACTGCTCGAAGAGGCTGCGATAGCGCTCCTCGGCCAGCCTGACGGCGTTCTCGGCCTCGCGCTGGGCGGTGACATCCTGGTAGTAGCCGACCAGCGCGACTGCGCCCCCCTCCTCGTCGCGCTCGACCGTCGCCTCGCCGTGCAGCAGCAGGCGCTCGCCGTCCCGCCGGATGACGTGGTACTCGACGGACGAGCCGGTCCCCCCGGCGGCGCTCGCGACCGCCTCGCGGACGAGCGCCATCTCGTCCGGCGGCACACGCTCCGCGAGGATGTCCAGGGTGTCGCCGAGCGGCGTCCCCGGGTCGACGTCGAAGAGCGCATACATCCCGGGCGACCAGGTGGCGTCACGCGTGACGAGGTCCCAGCGCCAACTGCCTACCTTGGCGACCGCCTCGGCTGCGTCCCGCGTCTCGGCAAGCTCGCGCATTGCGGCCTGGGCCGCCGTCCGCTCGCTGCTGTCACGGGCCACCGAGAAGATCAGCTTCCGGCCGTGAATCTCGAACGCCCGGGTGCTGACCTCCACGGGGACGTGGTGCCCGTCTCGGGCGACGTGCTCGGTCTCGAACACTGACCGGCCCGTCCGGAGCAGCTCCTCGACGATCGCAGGGGTGCGTGCCTGCTGCTCCAGCGTGTCGATCTGGCCGACATCCATGGCCAGGAACTCCTCACGGGAGTAGCCGAGCATCTCGCAGGCGCGATCGTTGACCTCGATGAAGCGGCCGACAGACCCCTCGGCCACTTCGTGCACGTACACCGCGTCGTTGGCGTTCTGCAGCAGCAGGCGGTAGCGCTCCTCGCTCTCCCGCAGAGCACGCTGCGCCTCAAGGCGGTCGGTCTGGTCGGCGAAGGACACCACAGCCGCGACGGCTTCCGCCTCTCCCCGGGGCACGATCGGGCGAGCGTTGACGGTGATCCACCGCGTCTCGCCGTCCCGGATCACACCCATGACCGCGTCAAGCACGGGCTCACCGCTCTGCATCGCCAGTATCGTGGGGTACTCATCGGGTGGCCATGGAGTCCCGTCCTCGTGGACCGTCTCCCAGTCCCGCTCAAGCGCGGATCGCCCGACCACCTCGGTCTCCGTGACGCCGAAGACGGCCTCGGCGGCTCTGTTGAACGTGAGGACGGTCCCGTCGCGAGCCTGCAGGATGACGCCCTCGTGCGCGACGTCGAGTACGGTGCGCAGGCGCTCCTCGCTGTGGCCGAGCTCCTCGAGAGCGCGCTGCCGCTCCGTCATGTCGTCGACGATGGCGAGATGCGCGATCGGCGCGCCTCCGGCGCCGACGACGGGCCGGAGGACGAGCCGGCCCCACACGACCTCACCGTCCCTGCGGAGGTAGCGCTTCTCGCGGACGTACCGGGGGATTTCGCCGCGCGCAACCCGGCCGGCCTCGCGCACGTCATGCTCCACATCGTCCGGGTGGGTGATCTCGGGAAAGGTGAGCTTGAGGAGCTCGTCACGGCTATAGCCGAGCATGTGGCAGAAGGCGTCGTTGACGCGCTTGAAGTGGAACTCGAGGTCCGCGAGGACCGCGCCGATCGGCGCCTGGTCGAACGTGAGCCTGAAGAGCTCCTCGCTCTCGGCGAGCGCCGTCTCGAAGCGGCGGCGCTCGCTCAGGTCCTTGATGAGGAAGGAGACGGAGAGGATGCCGCCCTGGTCGTCGCGCAGCACCGACGGCGTGACCAGCACGGGCACGAGCTCTCCGTCCTTGCGCAACAGCTCGAGTTCCTGAGGGCGCGTCTCACCGGACAGCGTCTCCGCCATGGCCGCCAGGAACAGCGCCTCCTGCTCCGGAGGCCAGTACGGGTGTGGGGGCGTGGTGCCGACGAGCTCCTCCTCGTCGAAGCCCGTGAGCGCGCACAGGGCGGGATTGACCGTAAGCACCACCGCCGCGGGGTCGAACAGAGCGTAGCCGTCCAGCAGCGAGTCGGTGAGGCGTGTGACCGCGGCATCGTCGAGCTGCCGGCGCAGGGCGGCCAGACGCTGCTGTGTCTCGTCGAGCTGGACCGCCAGCTCGTGTGGCGTGAGCTTGTCGGTCACCCGCGCCCCCCGCGTGAGAAGATGCGCCCGTCTTGGTCATCCACCTACCCGCGCAGGGGGCGGAGCTACCCTCGTCCGGGGGCTCGGCCTGTGCTCCACCGGGTGTTCCGCGCGTCCAATCGCGGGCGAGACGTTGTCCGCGCGGACGCTCCCGGCCCCTCGCGTCCGGGCTGCATCTGATAACCTACTGCCTCACGAGTCAATCAAGCGATTAACCAAGCGTTCCGCCGAAGGGGAGTCGATAGCATGGGCGTGCAGGAACAGTACCGCGACTACGTCATGACCGGGTTCGTCAAGCGCGTGGAGCCGGTGGTCGCGGACCACGGTGACGGGGCGTACCTCTACGACGCCGACGGCACCGAGTACATCGACTGCTTCGCCGGCATCAGCGTCACCAACGCCGGCCACCACAACCAGCAGATCCTCGACGCCGCCATGGCGCAGGCGCAGAAGCTCGTCCACGCCTGCTCCTACGTCTACCACGTCGAGTCCGTCGGCGCTCTGGCCGCGAAGCTCGCCGAGATCACACCCGGCACGCTGCAGAAGACCTTCTTCGGTAACGGCGGCGCCGAGGCCATCGAGGGCGCCTTCCGCCTCGCCAAGCGCTTCAGCGGCAAGAACGAGTTCCTCGCCATCGAGTCGAGCTTCCACGGCCGCTCCTACGCGACCCTGTCGGTCACCGGCAACTCGGGTCGCAAGAAGGGCGGCGGCCCGTACATGCCGGGCGTCGCCTTCACGCCCACGCCCTACTGCTACCGTTGCTTCGCCGAGACCACGCCGGACAAGTGCGACATGCTGTGCGCGCGCCGCGTCGGCGAGATCGCCCGCCTGCACCTCTCCGGCTCGGTCTGCGCCTTCATCGCCGAGCCCGTGATGGGCGAAGGCGGCATCATCGTCCCGCCGGACGACTACTTCAGGCGCGTCAAGGAGATCCTCGACGAGCAGGACATCCTCTTCATCGCCGACGAGGTCCAGAGCGGGTTCGGGCGCACCGGCAAGCTGTTCGCCATCGAGCACTACGGCGTCGTACCGGACATCATGACCATGGCCAAGGGCATCGCCGATGGCTGGCCGCTCTCCGCCTTCACGGCCAGGCCCGAGATCGCCGATGCCTTCCAGATCGGCGACCACCTCAGCACCTTCGGCGGCAACCCCGTGAGCTGCGCCGCCGCGCTGGCCAACATCGAGTTCCTCATGGACGGCGTGGTGGACGACGCGGCGCGCAAGGGCGAGGCCCTCATAGCCCGGTTCCGCGAGCTCCAGAAGACGCAGCCGCTGATCGGCGACGTGCGCGGCAAGGGCCTCATGATCGGCGTCGAGCTCAACGCCGACCCGGCCACCAAGGCCTACGGCACCGCCCAGGCCGGGTTCGTGCGCCAGTACTGCCTCGACCACGGGGTGCTCATCGGCGTGGGCGGCAACTTCGGCAGCGTGCTGCGCATCCAGCCGCCGCTCGTGATCGACGACGCCCAGCTCGAGCGCGTGTTCGCCACGGTGGCCGAGGGTCTCGAGGCGGCCGCCAGGCAGTGACAGGCTGAGCCGGGTCGGGAAGCCCAGCGTCCGCGGCGACCGCCGAGGGCGCCGCCGCATCCTCGTGAAGGGCGGGAGGCTCTGAGCGCCAGAGGCCTCCCGCCCTTCACGCACGTACGGCGACGCTCGGGGGTCCTCCCGCTCCCGGGTGCTCGCCTTCGGTGGACGCTCGTACGGTGAGACACGCGTGCGTCGCCGGCGGCAGGGTAGACCGCACTCACGGCGAACCAAGTCGGGACGACGACTGAGGAGGGTCAAGCATGAGCTCGACCGAAGAGAGCCCGCAGGTGCAGATGCAGCGCGACACGAGGCCGAGCAGCCCCGGGTACGCACGGCTCATCGGGCCCGCCGTGATCGCCATCGTGATCATCATCCTCATCCTCCAGAACACCAAGGAGGACTGGCGCATCCATTTCTTCTTCTGGTGGTTCTCGATGCCGGCCGCGCTGATGCTCGTCCTGCTGCTGCTTCTGGGCTTCCTTGTCGGCCTGGCGGTGAGTGCGCTGGTGCGACGCCGGCGCAAGCAGCAGCTCAGGCGCAAGGCCGCGACCTACTGAGGCGGCGGGCGCGGGCGCCTGAAGCGACGGGCTGCTGCGGCGGCCGGGGCGTCAGCCCGGGCCGGTTGGAGGCGGCGCGCCGTAGCCGCCGCCGCCCGGCGTCTCCACGACGAGCACGTCGCCCGGCGCCATGCTCGTCTGCGCTACGCCCGGGAGTTCCTCGATGCTCCCGTCGGCGCGCTCGACCGCGTTGCGGCCGCGCCCGCCGGGGAGGCCGCCGGCGAGCCCGTAGGGCGGCACCCGGCGGCCGCTCGAGACGATCGCCGCCGTGAGCGGCTCCAGGAAGCGCAGGCGGCGGACGGCGCCCTCGCCGCCGCGGTACGCACCCTCGCCGCCGCTGCCGCTCCGCACCCGGAACTCCTCCACGCGTACTGGGTACCGCCACTCCAGCACCTCCGGGTCGGTGAGCCGCGAGTTCGTCATGTGCGTGTGTACGGCGCTGCAGCCGTTCCAGCCGGGACCGGCGCCGGCGCCGCCGCAGATGGTCTCGTAGTACTGGTAGCGGTCGTCGCCGAAGGTGAGGTTGTTCATCGTCCCCTGACCGGCCGCGGCCGCGCCCAGAGCGCCGAGCAGCGCGGCCGTCACGGCCTGGGACGTCTCCACGTTGCCGGCCGCCACCGCAGCGGGGGCGCGCGGCGACAGCATGCTGCCGGGAGGGATCACGATGTCGATCGGCTTGAGGCACCCGGCGTTGAGCGGGATGTCGGCGTCCACCAGCGTGCGGAACACGTAGAGGACGGCCGCCGTGGTGACGGCCTCGGGCGCGTTGAAGTTGTCCGGGCGCTGGCGCGACGTGCCCGTGAAGTCGACGGTGGCGCGCCGAGCCTCGCGGTCGATGCTCACGACCACGACGATCTCGCTGCCGTCGTCCAGCTCCTGGCGGAAGCGGCGCGGCGCGTCGCCGGCACCGGCGAACCTGTCCAGCACCCGGCGCACGGCCTCCGCCGCGTTGTCCTGCACGTGTCGCATGTAGGCCGCGACGACGGGGAGGCCGAACTCGCGTACCATCCTTCCGAGTTCGGCCGTGCCGCGTGCGTTGGCGGCCACCTGGGCGCGCAGGTCGGCGAGGTTCTGCCGCAGATCGCGCACGGGGTACGTGGCCGAGGAGAGGATCTCCGCTACCTCGGCCTCACGCAGGCGGCCGTCCTGCACCAGGTGGAAGTCCTCGATGAGCACGCCCTCCTCGTCGATCGTCCGGCTGCCCGGAGGCATGGAGCCGGGCGTGACGCCGCCCACGTCGGCGTGATGGGCCCGGGAGGCGACGAAGAAGAGAGGCTCGGAGTCCGCGACTCCGCCATCCGCCCCCTCCCGCGGGAACACCGGCGTGACCACGGTGAGGTCCGGCAGGTGCGTCCCGCCGGCGTACGGCGAGTTGAGCAGCCAGGCGTCGCCAGGGCGGAGAGCGCCGCGGTGCCGCTCGAGCACCGCCCGCACCGACGCCCCCATCGACCCCAGGTGGACGGGGAGGTGGGGGGCGTTGGCGACGAGGCCGCCGGAGGCGTCGAAGACGGCGCAGCTGAAGTCGAGCCGCTCCTTGATGTTCACGGAGACCGCGGTGTTGGCCAGCGTCGCTCCCATCTGCTCGGCGATGGACATGAACAGGCTGTTGAAGACCTCGAGCAGCAGTGGCGAGACGGTGCCGGCGTCCGCGGAGGGGCGGGCCGCCGGCGAGGTTCTGCGCAGCAGCAGCTCGCCGCCGGCGAGCGCCTCCGCCCGCCAGCCCGGCTCCACGACGGTCGTGCTGGTGGTCTCGCAGACGATCGCCGGCCCCTCCAGGACGGCCCCCGGCGGGAGGTCCTCGCGCGCGTGGACCGGCGCTTCGTGCCGGGCGCCGCCGGTGAACACCATGGCGGTCTCTCTCGGGACGGGAAGGTACGCCGCGGGAACGTCCGCCGGCATCGCGCCGGCGTCCGCGGCCGTACGAGTCGCCCGGGCGCCGGTGTCGACGTCCGCCCTGGCGCCGGCCCCTACCGCCTCGACGGCGACAGCCTCGAGCACGAGCTCCCTGCCCGGCATGAGGAACCCGTACCGGGCCTCGTGCAGCTCGAGAAAGGCGGCCGCCATCTCTTCTGGCGCGGCCCAGGACACCGGCAGCGAGACGTCGGTGCCCAGGTACTTGACGTGGCCGCGGCGCTCCACGCTCGCCTCCGCGGCCGCGATGCCTTGCCGCGCGAGCTCGCCGAGGGCGGCCTCCTTGAGCTCGCCGAGGGCTGCCGCGGCAGCGGGCGCGGCCGCATCGGCAAGCGGCGCCTCCAGGCTGCGCTCGCGCAGCGCCCGCACGTCCGCGAGGCCCATGCCGTAGGCGCTGAGTACGCCGGCGAGAGGGTGCAGGAGCACCTGCGTCATGCCGAGGGCGTCCGCGACCAGGCAGGCGTGCTGGCCGGCGGCGCCGCCGAAGCAGCACAGCGCGTGGTCGGTCACGTCGTGCCCGCGCTGCGTCGAGATGCGCTTGATGGCGCGGGCCATGGCCTCGCAGGCCACGCGCACGAAGTCGTCGGCGAGCTGCTCGGGCGCCGGCGGCTCGACGCCGGCGGCGCGCATGCTCGCGGCCACGGCCGCGAGAGCCTCGCGCGCCGCCTGCTCGTCGAGCGCTCCGGCGCCGTCCGGCCCGAACACATGTGGGAAGAAGGCGGGCCGCAGCTTGTCCGTGACCAGGTTGCAGTCTGTCACGGTGAGCGGCCCGCCCTTGCCGTAGCACGCCGGCCCGGGGTCGGCGCCGGCGCTCCGCGGACCGACCCGGTACCGCCCGTCCTCGAAGGCGCAGATCGACCCGCCGCCGGCGGCCACGGTGTGGATACGCAGCATCGGCGACCTGAGCCGCACACCGCCGACCACGCTCTCGTAGCTCCGCTCCAGCTCGCCGGCGTAGTGGCTCACGTCCGTCGAGGTGCCGCCCATGTCGAAGGCGATCACCCTGTCGAAGCCCGCCTGCCGGCTCACGGCGATCGCGCCGACCACCCCGCCCGCTGGCCCGGACAGGATCGCATCCTTGCCGCGGAACAGCGCCGCGTCGGTGAGCCCGCCGTGGGACTGCATGAAGCGCAGCCGCACGTCACCGAGCTGCGCCGCCACCCCGTCGACGTAGCGGCGCAGGATGGGGGAGAGGCAGGCGTCGACCACTGTGGTCTCGCCGCGGCCGACGAGCTTCACGAGCGGTGTCGTGTCGTGGGAGACGGAGATCTGCGAGAAGCCGGCGGCGCGCGCCAGCTCCGCCACGCGCCGCTCGTGCGCCGGGTGCGCGTAGCCGTGGACGAAGGCGATGGCACAGGCGTCCAGTCCGGCGCGGCGGGCCTCCTCCAGCCCACGTCGCGCCGCCTCCTCGTCCAAGGTGCGCACCACCCGCCCGTTCGCACCGACGCGCTCGTCCACCTCCAGCACGCGCGCGTAGGCCGGGGCGGGCAGGCGGATGTCCAGCGCGAAGATGTCCGGCCGGTCCTGGTAGCCGATGCGCAGGGCATCTCCGAACCCGCGCGTCGTCACGTAGAGCGTCGGCGTGCCCTCGCGCTCCAGCAGAGCGTTGGTCGCCACCGTGGTGCCCATGCGGACCTCGGCGACGCGCTCCGTGGGGATGGGCTCGTCGCTCCGCAGGCCGAGCAGACGCCGCACCCCCTCGACGGCGGCGTCATCGTACCGTCCGGGGTCCTCCGAGAGCAGCTTGTGCGTGCGCAGCCCGCCGTGCGGCGGCTGCGCCACCACGTCCGTGAACGTGCCGCCGCGGTCGATCCAGAAGCGCCAGCCCTCGCGCCCGTCCGGTTGTGGTCGTCCGGCCTGCTCTCCCATGTGCGCGAGGCTACCACGCCCGCCGCGGGGTGCACCCTCTGCTCGTTGCGACGCACTCGCCGGTCCTGACGACGCGCCGCGGGGTATGGACTCACAAGAGGCGAGCGAGGACCGCGCATGACCATCAGCGTCAGACGACTGGGACCGGGGGACGAGGGGCTGCTGGCCGCGCTGGCCGGCGAGGCCGACGACTTCGACCTGACCGGCGCGTCGGTGGCGGAGGAGCCGCTGTCGGACGCCGACGCGGCGGCCTACCTCGCCGACCCGGCGGCCCTGCACTGGGTCGCCGAAGACGCAGGCCGCCTGGTCGGCGAGCTGCTCTGCCACGTCCTGCGGCTGCCGTCGGGGGCGGGTCGCGAACTGCTCCTCTACGCCATCGGCGTGCGCACGGCGTATCGGCGCCGCGGCGTCGGCACAGCGCTGGTGCGGGAGATGCTGGGCTGGGCGCGGCGGGAGGGCGTCGAGGACGTCTGGGTGGTCGCCGACAACCCCGGCGCCGAGGCATTCTACGCCGCCTGCGGTTTCGCTCCAGGCGGCGAGGGCGAGCAGGCCGTGTACCTGGTAGCGCCGCGTGGCCGGCGACAGAATCACCGTCCCGCCGCCCTCGCCGGAGGTCTGAGTCAGTCCGGTGCGAGCACGTGTTGGTCCTCGAAGAGGATGTGATCCCCGAGGTCCCGCAGTGACAGGTTGAGGAAGATCCGGTGCCCGTCGAAGTCGAGGACGCGCATGTCGTCGTGGTTCGCGAGTTGCACGGCGATGTCGCGGAAGGTGTAGCCGTACACCCCCCGGAGGTTGTCCACGGGGACCTCCCAGGCCAGGAACTTGGCCAGCCCCTTGGCGCGCAGCTTGGCGATCAGCGCCGGGTCGTCGATGGCGGGATACGAGCTCAGGAGCAGGAGCGGTCCCGAGCCGCTGAGTACGAGGATGCCCTTCATGCCAATCACCCCCTCACGGGTTCTCAGCGCCAGTATTCCCCTGCGCGGGCACGCCGTCCCTTCCTCCGCGTGGAGGACGCGGCGGAGCGCGAGCAACGCCGGTGCCGGGTCCCCGCGAGTCGCCTCTGAAACCGGTTCTTCAATGGAGACGTGATCCGGCCGAGGCTCCCGCGCCGCGTCGCGGATGGATAGCAGATGTGACTCCGCGATCAGAGGACGTGGAGAGGAGCACCCCAGGGGCGCAGCTTGCACTCCCCGACGCCCCACCGCTCGGTATACTCACGCCCCATGAGCACACCGTCACCCAGACAGCGGCTCAGGCAGGCGGCCGACATCCTCGACGACTTCTACGGCCGCCCGGCACTCTCGCCGCGCTATCCGCCCGTGGACGAGCTCGTCTTCACGGTGCTCAGCCAGAACACCGCCGACGTGAACACCGAGCGCACGTTCGCGTCGCTCAAGGCGAGGTTCCCCGATTGGACCGCGACGCGCGACGCCTCCCCCGAGGAGATCGAGGAGGCCATCGCCCTCGGTGGACTCGCCCACACCAAAGCACCGCGTATCAAGCGCATCCTCGAGGCGATCAGCGAGCGGACCGGCGAGCCCGACCTGAGAGAGCTCGACGGGATGAGCGACCACGAGGCGGCGGACTACCTCGTCTCGCTCCCGGGGGTCGGGCCCAAGACGGCCGCGTGCGTGCTGCTGTTCGCGCTCGAGCGGCCGGTCATGCCCGTGGACACTCACGTCCATCGGGTGGCCAGGCGGCTCGGCATCATCGACGGGAAGGTCACGGCCGGGCAGGCGCACCCCCTGCTCACCGAGCTGGCCGGGCCGGACGACCCGGCCCAGGTGTACGCCGTGCACGTGGACTTCGTGCGGCACGGCCGTCGCATCTGCCACGCGCGGCGCCCGAAGTGCGGTGAGTGCCCGCTCGCGCCCATGTGCCCGTCGGCCGGGCTCGTCTGACCCGCGCGCCGTCTCGCCGGGGGCGACGCTCAGGCGTTGAGAGCGGGCGCCTCTTCCGTCACCGCGGCGGCCTCTGCCGTCGCCCGGGCCGCCGCCTTGGCGCACTCGTTGCCCGGGTCCTCGGCCGTCCCCAGCCAGCGGTCCAGGATGCCGCTCTTCCACACCAGCAGGCACAGCTGGCTCCAGAGGAACGCGAGCCCGAACAGGGCGAAGTACTGCCACAGCGGCAGCGCCGTGAGCTCGAACAGCGTGCGTCCCAGCGGGGCGGCCAGCACGGCGATCATGCAGAGGAAGAGGAAGCCGACCACGGCGAGCATGCGCCGGTCGTTGCGCACCACGGGGGCCCCGCCGCTCCACCACTTGTTGGGCGGCACGATCATCAGGATGAGGAAGGTGGCGGCGAGGCAGGCGAAGATCGTGAGCGCCGTCATCGCTGGCGGGTAGGCGTTGGCGATTAGCTCCTTGCTGCCCGCGGCGGGGTGCGCGGCGAGGTAGTCCGCCTTGGCCGGGAGCGCCCAGGCGAGGTAGATGCCGGTGGCGAACGCCGTCATGAGCAGCGTGGTGGGCACCACGAAGCGGGCGAGGAGCTTGAACAGCCCGACCTTGGGGGATGGGCCGGGCTGTGCCCAGAGAGCGAAGGCGATGGCCGGCACGGTCGCGCCGAACCACGAGAGAAGGGCCGACTGGCGCGGTGCGAACGGGAACCCGCCCAAGCCGGTGACGATGGCGATCATCAGCGCCTTGAAGAAGATGCGCACCATGAAGATGCGCAGGATGTCGTTCATGCCGTTGATGATCCGCTGCCCCTCACGGAAGGCGAAGGGCAGCGGCGCGAAGGTGTCCTTCATGAGGATGAGATCGCCCACGCTGCGCGCGGCCTGGCTGCCGCCCTGCATGGCGACGGCGACGTTGGCCTGCTTGAGCGCGATGACGTCGTTGACGCCGTCGCCGATCATCGCGACGTAGCGCCCACGGTCGCGCAGGGCCGCGACGAGGTCCTGCTTCTGCTCGGGTGTCACGCGGCCGAAGATGCCGGCCTCGTCGGCCTTGGCGGCGAAGTCCTCGGGCTCGAGACCGGCGAGGTCGGCGCCGGAGACGGCCACGAGCTCGCGCGACGGCTCGTCGTCCGTGGCGGGACCCACGGTTGCGGTGGCCGCGGGCGCGGCCCGGTCGGCAGCGGCGGACGCGGGCGCGGCTGCCGGGCCGGCCGCCGCGGGCGGGGAAGAGGCCGCGGCCTCCGCCTCGCTGCGGGCCAGCAGCATGTCGCAGTAGGAATCGACGCCCACGCGGCGGCGCAGCGACTGGACGCCGGCCTGGGTGGCGAGGGCGACCACTGTCTTGGGATTGTCGCCCGAGATGATCTTGACGTCGATGCCGGCGTCTGAGAACTCCTCCAGGGTCTGGCGCACGCCCGGACGCAGTTCGTCGCTGAAGCAGACGAGTGCGACCCCTCTGAGGCCGGATGGGAGGGTGGGCGGGGTGTCGGGCTCGGGGGCGAAGGCTACCGGGTCGTCGCGGCCGGCGAACATGACCACGCGCAGGCCGTGCGCGGCCCACTCGTCCGCCTGGGCGCGCCAGTCGGGGCCGCCGTCGAGCGCCCCAGCCAGCACCTCGGGAGCGCCGAGAACGTACGTGCCGCGCGCCTCGCCGTCGGCGAAGGCGAGGCCGCTCCACTTGCGCTCGGAGCTGAAGAAGGCCTCGTGCGCGGCTGAGAGGCGCTCCGCCGGAAGTGCGGTGCGGAGCGCCTCGATGGTCCTGTTGGCGTCCGTAGTGCTGGCGGCGAAGGCGCCGAGCAGGCGTGCTGCGCACGCGTCGTCGGCGCCCAGCCCCTTGAGCTCCTCGTACGCGACCACGCCGGACGTCAGCGTCCCGGTCTTGTCGGTGCACAGCACGTCCACGTTGCTCAGGCTCTCCACGGCGTTGAACTGCTGTACGAGCACGTCCTTGCCCAGCAGCCGCACGGCGCCCAGCGCGTAGGTGAGCGCGATGCTGAGCACGAGCCCGTTGGGGATGAGCGCGAGGATCACGGTGGACATGCGCACGCTCTCCACAAAGGGGATGCCGCCGGCCACGTTGCGGATCCACACCAGGGCCTCGAAGACGATGACGACGATGAGCAGCACGCGCACGATCTGCACCACCTGCCGCTGCAGCGGCGTGAGCTCGCGCTTGAAGAGCTTGGCCTTGGCGGTGAGCTTGTTGGCGAAGCTGTCCAGGCCGACCTGGGCGGCCTCGTAGTAGCCACCGCCCGTCATGCAGAAGCTGCCGGACATGAGCTCGTCGCCGGGGTGCTTGGTGACGAGGTCTGACTCGCCGGTGAGCAGGCTCTCGTCCACCTCCATGCGGCCCTCGCCGACCATCGGCCCGTCCACCACCACCTGGTCGCCGGGCTCGAGCCGCAGGATGTCGCCCTGCACGACCTGCGAAGGGTCGACGTCCACCAGCCGGCCGTCGCGCAGCACATCGGCCTTGGGGCGCAGGAGGATCGCCATCTTGTCCATCACGCGCTTGGCGCGGATCTCCTGGAACAGGCTGATGACCGTGTTGGCGCCGATCACGAACACCACCGCGAAGGCATCCAGCGGCTTGCCCAGGATCAGCAGCAGGATCCCGAGGAAGTAGAAGAGGTTGTTGATGAAGTTGAAGACGTTGTCGCGGACGATGCGGCCGTACGTGCGGCCGGCCTTGATCTCGACGTCGTTGCCCCGGCCGGCGGCACGCCGGCGGTCGGCCTCGGCGGTGGTGAGTCCGTGCAGCCCGTGTGGGAGGTTGTCCGCGGGGGTCGACATCGTGCGCGACGGTATCAGAACGCAGTGACGCCCGCTCTCCCGGCGGCGGTGCGGGAGAGCGGGCGTCAGGGCGGAGCCTGCCGAGGGAGTGCGGCTACTCGTGCATCATCCAGCCGGAGAACCCGCGGTGGTGGCCCGGGTTCATGTCGGCGCCGATGTGTCCCTCCTGCGCCATGGTGGCGTGGTGCTGGCCGTAGGCCTGGCCGGCTCCGTCCGACGCGTTGGCGGCGAGGGCGCCGGTGGGGACGATCAGCAGGCCGGCAGCGGCGAGAATGGTGACGGCGAGGGTCTTCATAGGTGCCTCCTCAGGGTGACGGGTTGCGGCTGCGCCGGGGACGGCGCGGCAAGTCATGGCGGCCAGCGTAGACGAGCGATGTGGAGATGCCGTGAAGGCCTGGCGCGGGGTCGCTTTGAGGAGCGGCCCCGCGCCGAGTGGCCTGGGGAGGCGCGGGGGTGAGGAGGGGTCGCCCCCGCGCCTGCACGACGCTCGGAGCCTGGGGAAGGGGTTCGCGTCGTTGGAGGCATTGTGCCACCCCGATGTGGAGACTTCGTGAAGACGGTGCGGAGACGCGGCGGCGCGCCTTCACAGCGCCTTCACCTCACGTCCGTAGCATGCCGTGGGCCGCGTTTCGCCATGAAGGGAACCCTGTGATCCGACGACTCCTGACGACAGCGCTCGTCTTCGCGGCCCTGTTGGCCGCGATCGGCGCGGCCACGCCGGCCCAGGCATCACCAGTCTCAGCCAAGAAGGAGCGGCTGCGCGAGGTGCAAGCACGGTTGAACGAGCTCGGCATGCAGGTGGAGAAGGCCGTCGAGCACTTCAACCAGGCGGCCGCCAGGCTGGACGCGACGCACGCGAAGATCGACCGCAACAAGCAGTTGCTCGCCGCGGCGGAGCGAAGGCTGGACCTTGCGCGTGATCAGTTGACTGTGCGGGCGCGCGACATCTACAAGACGCCACAGACGGATCTCGCCGATGTGCACTTCCGGGCACGCAGCTTTGACGACCTCGTCGTGCAGCTCGACCTGCTGCAACGGGTCGGCGACAGCGATGCCGACCTGGTCCGCGCCGTCACCGCCGAGGAGCGCGAGATCAAGGACCGGCGCCTGACGCTCGTCGCGGACGAGAAGGCCGCGCGTACGCTGCTGGCCGAGCGCGAGGCTCAGAAGAAGGACATCCTCGCGCGCGAGGCGAGCATGAAGAGCGTCGAGAGCGGTTTGCAGACGGAGGTCAAGGCGCTGGTCGCGGCACAGCAGCGGGCGGCGGCGGCGGTGCAGCGGGTCGCCGCCGCCCCGTCATCGTCCTCGAGCAGTCTCGGCAGCGCCGCGACCGGCGGCCCGGCCCCACCAGACCCCGGCGGGCCGGGCCATCCTGAAGTCGTGGCCATCGCCCAGCGCTACCTCGGCATCCCGTACCTGTGGGGCGGTGCGAGCCCCAAGACCGGCTTCGACTGCTCCGGGCTCGTGCTCTACGTGTACGCCCAGGTCGGCATCCAGCTGTCCCACGGCGCCACCGACCAGCAGCGCGCCAGCAAGCCGGTGGCGCTGAACGCTCTGCAGCCGGGCGACCTGGTCTTCTACGGCAACGCCGGCTACAGCTATCACGTCGCCATCTACGTCGGCGGCGGACAGGTGATCGAGGCGCCACGCACCGGCTCCGTGGTCAGCTACGACGGCGTGGATGGCGCCTGGATCGGCGGGCGCTTCTGAGGTGACCACCGGCCCTCATGCCGGCGGGTCACCGTGACCGCCCACCGCGTGGGAACACGCGCGGCAAAGCGACTGCCTGGAGCGTCCGCACAGTCCGTCTCACCCGGGCCCTTGCGCGTCTTCATCTCATCTTCATCGGGGGTGGGTACCGTGCCGGCCATGGAACGGGCCACAAGGACTGGAGCGCGCTTTCGCCACGTCGTCTCACTCGGCGGCACCTGCAAGGTCGCCACGCTCCGGGATCTACGGCCTGCGCGACGGGAGCTATCCATTCGACTGGAATGTCGGCTCTCCGGAGGCCGTCTTCCGGCAGATAGAGACTGGGTTCAGGGGCTTCCTGCGGCCTGGGTCGTTGGTCCTCGATGAGGGTGTCGTCTGCGATGTGGGATCGGGAGTCTGCATGCCCAATGACTTTGACCCCTCCGAACCGGTGGGCGACCAATCGGACGCCGTGCGTGCCAAGTACGCGAGGCGCGTTGAGCGCTTCCGTGCCGCCGCTCGCGAACCCACGCTCTTCGTGCGCCGGGCGTGGGATGACGACGAGCTCGACTGGCTCCTCTCCAACGCCGCCGAGGCTCAAGCCGTTTTGCGCCGCTCCCACCCGGGCAACGCGCTCGTGGTCGTCACCGCTGAGGCGCCGTCGCCGGCCTCCTCGCCGCCGCTGCCGGTGTACGGCATCGACGAGGCGGCGTTCCGGCACCTACTCGTCCGGCTCAGGTACCCGATGTGCACCCGCTTCAGGAATCTGATCCGTCACCACCGCCCGATCCTGGCCGCCAGGGTGCGCGCTCGAGTGGCGCTGCGGACGCGCGCGCGACTTGGCCGGCCGTCTGCGCCTGCGGTCGTCATCCACGCGCTCCTGCTGAAGTCCCCACGGAGGCTGTCGGCTGGGCGAGGCTCAGACGAGACTGGCCTTCACGAGGACGACAGACCGGCGACACGGGTCCTTCACGCCCAGCGGTCACACTGACTGTGGAAGATGGAAGCACGCGAAGGAAGGCGACAGCCATGAGCGTTCTCACAGCTCTCCTCCTCGTCGGCGCCCTCGGCATCATGCTGGCCATGCACTTCGTCGGCCACGGTGGTCACCGTGGATCGCATGACGCGGACGAGACTGATGGCGCGGAGGTCACCACGTCGGCTTCACCCGCAGACGAACCGGCCGGGAACAAGCCGAAGCGTACCGGGCACGGGTGCTGCGGCTGAGCCGACGCTGAGCCCGGCCGACGAGGCTGGACGGCAGGACGGTGCGCAAACGCAGCCGTCCGGAGGGAGCCGCGGGATGCACGTCGCGTCCCGCGGCTTCGTGCGGGCACGCGACGTCAGGCGCGCCGCCGCCCGCCGGGCCCGCTTCCGATCACCCGGCCGATGTTCTCGACGCGGCCGGTGAGGCAGCCGCGGCACATCTCGGCGGTCTCGTTCACGCAGGCCTTGTCCGGGTAGATCTCGTAGCGCACCCGGTACTCGGGCGGCGTCAGGTTCGGCATCACGACGTTGGCGCCGCGCTGCAGCCCCTGCTCGCGGCCGTCGACCTTGTTGATCGTTGCGAGCGCGGAGGTGCTCGGGATGTTGGCCTCCGGGCAGACGAGGCGCGCGAGGGCGACGACCTTGTACACGGTGAGCTCGTCGCCCGGGACCTGCTCCCCCGCTGGGATCTCGCGCGCCCAGCTCCGGTCGCCCAGTGGCGTAAGCGGGTGGGCGATGTACGGCCCGATGCCGATCATGTCGAGGTCCATGCCGCGGAACAGGTCGATGTCGTCGGCCACGCTCGCGTAGGTCTGCCCGGGGATGCCGACCATGATGCCGCTGCCGACCTCGTAGCCGAGCCGCTCGAGCGTGCGCAGCAGCGCCATGCGGTCGCTCGGGCGGCCCGGCAGGTCGGGGTGGATGAGCCGGTAAAGGTCATCGTCCGAGGTCTCGAAGCGGAGCAGGTACCTGTCCGCCCCGGCGGCGCGCCAGGCGGAGAGGTCCGCCTCCGGCCGCTCGCCGAAGCTGAGCGTGACGGCGAGCTCCGTCTCTGCCTTGATGCGGCGGACGATCCCGGCGATCCAGTCGGCCTTGAGGCGCCAGGCACAGGGTCGCGAACGTCTCGGGAGACGGCTCCTCTCGGGTCAGAACCTGTGTGAGCGCCGAGACGAGCTCAGGTCCCGACGCACCCGAGACGACCAGTGCGTGCCAGCTTGCACGCAGGGTCGCTCCGAGGGCGGCTGCGTGCGGACCGTGGCCGACGACGTCGCCGACCACGACGGCGGCCAGCCCGCCATCCGGGGTGTCCGCGGCGTCGTAGAAATCGCCGCTGATGCCAAGCCGAGCCTCGCTCGGCAGGTAGCGCCATATGAGGCGCAGGCGGCCATGTTTGGCTTCGAGGTTCGGCAGGAGGCTGGACTCCAGTCTCGCGTGCAAGATGGCAGCCTCAGCCTCTGCGGCGCGACGGGCTGCCTGTTGCTGCCTCAGGCGATCCGCGACCACTCCGGTCATGAGCGCGGCCAGCCCCCAGATCGCCACCGAGAGGATCGTGGCCGTCACGGGCGCCGTGTCTCCCCAGGCCGTCACGAAGCCGAAGAACGCCAGACCTCCCACGATCGCGCTCAGGCAGCCCACCAGCGGTCCGGCGAGGACTGCGGCCGTGATGGCGATGAGGATCGCGATGGCGCCGGTGGCGCCCAGGATGTCGTGATGCTGCGGGGTCTGACCGAGGCCCGCCATTGCGGCAACCTCGAGTGTCGCCGCGACCAAGGCGACGCCCGTGCGCGAGAGCCGACCGTCTAAAGGGGGCCGAGGCATGACTGAGTCAGCCCGCCAACGCCTGAGCGAGGTCGCGGAGGAGATCTCCGGGATCCTCGGTGCCCACGGAGAGGCGGAGGGTCTCGGGGAACACCCCGGCCCGAGTCTGCTGTTCCTCCGGGAGGCCGTGGTGGGTGGACGTTGCGGGGTGGACGATCATGGACTTGGTGTCGCCGACGTTCACCATGTAGTCGAAGATCCGCACCTTCTCGAGCACCCGCTTGGCCGCTTCGAGGCCACCCCGGACACGTACCCCCAGGATCGCGCCGGGCCCGCGGGGGAAGTACCTGGCCGCAAGATCGTGCTGCGGGCTCGACGGCAGCGACGGGTAGGCCACGTCGAGCACTGCAGGGTGGTCGTCGAGGAACGCGGCGACCGCGAATGCGTTGTCCGCGTGGCGCTGCATGCGCAACGAGAGCGTCTCCACGCCCTGCAGCGTGAGGAAGGCGGTCATCGGGCTCATGTGACCACCGAACTGCGTGAGGTGGCGCATGCGCAGACGCCGGGTGAACGCCGTGTGCCGTAGCAGTCGCGGTTCGATGCAGGTCTCGTTCTCCCGTATGAAGCGCTCGAGCTGGGGGAAGCGTCCGTTCTCCCAGTCAAATCCACCCTTCTCGACCGCGATGCCGCCGATGGTCGTGCCGTGACCGGAGATGTACTTGGTGGATGAGTGGCAAACGATGTCGGCTCCGAAGTCGAGGGGCCGTGCCAGGTACGGCGTGGCGAACGTGCTGTCCACCACGAGCGGTGCGCCGCGCTCGTGGGCGATGGCCGCGACTGCTTCGAAGTCGATGACGTTCACACACGGGTTGCCGAGGCTCTCGACGTAGACGGCCTTCGTGTTGTCGTTGATAGCCGCGGCATATGCCGTGGGATCAGTCGGGTCCTCGATCCGGCGGGTCGAGATGCCGTAGTCGGGGAGGACGTTCTTGAGCAGGCCCGTGGTCCCGCCGTAGAGCGTCGTCACCGCCGCGATCTCGTCGCCCGCCTGCGCCAGGTTGAGGAGCGTACCGGAGATTGCGGCCATGCCGGAGCTCATGCTGAGTGCGGCGGCTCCTCCTTCAAGCGCCGCCATGCGCTTCTCGAGGACGTCGTTGGTCGGGTTCGAGACGCGCATGTAAGAGTGGCCCTCCTCGGCGTAATCGAAGAGGCGAACGCAGCGGTCGAAGTCGCCGAGCTCAAAGGCGGACGTGTGATACACCGGCACTGCTTTGGCCCCGTTGTGCGCGGCAGGGTCGTAGCCGGCGTGCAACTGCAGGGTGTCGAACGCGAGGCTGTCGTTGGTGTGAGCGTCGTAGGTCACGGCTTTCCTCTCCTTGACTGCTCCGTTGTACATCCAGTGTTGACGCGCCACGTGCGAGACGGAAGCGTTCTCAGTATCCAGCACCAGGCAATCGGCCGGCCGGGGACGATCCTGGAGACCCTCGTCGGCGAAGGAGTCGACTTCGACCTGCGGCAGCTGCACGGCGCCCGGGTCTGGGCGCAGCTCCGGGAGTACCGTGCGCTCGTCGTGCTCGGAGTTCAAAGTGCTGGAGTGCCATACCCAGTCGTTCTTTGTGGCCGGTCACGCCTGCCCGCTCGCATTGCGCGATGGCGACGTGGGTGTCCAAGAGGTTCGCGCGGGCCGGCGCGCCTTATCCAGGAGCGCGACGAGATCGTGAGCGCCTCGCGGGCGTTCCGCGGGCAGATCGTGAGGAACCTGCTGCATGTCGCCGACGACCTCGCGGACGCCGCCTGACGCCCTCCTCGTCAGTGAGTGTGGTGAGAGGCTCGCTACCATGAGGCGCCCGCTACCCGACGGCCTCGCTCCCTCGTGCGCAGAAGAGGCAGGCTTGCCGGCCTGCCTCTTCTGCTGTTCTGGCGTCACGAAGCCCTCCCTGCGAGCTCCTCTACGCGTGGATCGGGTCCGCGATCCAGCCTCTCGGTCTTAGTACGTGCCACCCATCATCCCGGCGCCGCCGGCGCTGCCCGTCATGCCGGATGCCTGCGCAGCTTCACCGCCGTGATGCAGTTCGTGCAGGCCGCTGGAATCCGTCGCGCCCATCATGCCGGCGCCGCCAGTGCCCATCATGCCGCCGGCACTCATCATCTGCTTGGTGCACACGCCGGCCGGCAGCTTGATCCCGGCATTCTTGAAGGCGGCCTTCATCTCCGTGCGGTGCTCGCGCCAAAGCGCCTTGCGTGCCTTCTTGGCCTCGGTGCTGGTCGGATCCGCGCCGTAGCCGGCGCGCCATGCCTGCACGTCGTTCTGATGGTCTGCATGCAGCGTCTGCATCACGGCCATCGCCGCCGGGTCCCGCATCAGCCGCTGACAGCCAGCGGCGGCCGCGGCGGTCCTGGTGGCGGTTCCTGTGTACTCTTGGTGCATCGTGATGGCGCCGGCGCGGGTGACTCCGACGGCGGCCGCGGCCGCGACGAGCCCGAGGGCCCCCAAGACCAGGACGAGCGTGCGCCTCTTCATGAGGTACTCCTTCAATGTCTTCCTCCTGCGTGCGAGTCCAGTGTACCGACGCCAGATGGAGACGGGATGAAGGGGGTCTGCGGAAGCTGTGAAGACGCGACCGGCTCCTCATTCGCCTGCTCGGCGAGCAAGGCTGCGCGCCTCCACGCCCACTGGACGCCGAAGACGGCTCCGACTCCGGCGTAGAACGCTGCCCCCGCGAACAACGCTACGGAGAAGCCCCAGGTGACGCCGATCATCATCGCCGTCGCCGAGCCGAGGACCGCTGCGGCGCCGTTGACACCCCAGAACACCGGCATGTGCTGCTCCAGGCCGTCCGCCGTGAGCGCCCGCAATGCCAGTGGAAAGGGGCAGCCGAGGAGCACGCCGAGCGGCAGGACCAGGAGCGCCGCGGCTAGCCGCGGGTCAAGGCCGAGTTCGAAGGCTCGGGGAAACACGAAGACGAGGACCACGGTGAGCGCCGCCGCGGCCGCCGGCAGGGCCACGGCGGCGACCTGCCGGCCCGCGCTCGTGAGCAGCGCGGTGAGCGCGCTCCCGATGCCGCCTCCGAGCAGGAGCGAGAAGAGGAGCACCGTGAGTGCGGTCTGGGGGCGTGAGATGAACGGTGAGAGCTTCTGGAAGAAGGCGATCTCGATCAGCATGAAGCCCACGCCCAGCGCGGTGAACCCCAGGAGGTAGAGCTTGAGCCGCGGGTCGCCACGTACGGAGCCGATGAATCCGGAGCCTTGGCGTACGCGACCTCTGGGCAGCAGCAGGATCACGGCGAGTGCGGCCACCGCGGCCGCCATCGCGATGAGGAACGGCCTGAACGTGTCCGGGAGCCCGCGCTCGTACTTGTAGAAGAACGGACGGTCGTTGGTCGCGACCCGCAGGTCGTAGGGCGCCTGTGCCGACACCGCCTCGAAGGTCGTGGCGCCGGAGGCGATGCCGACCAGCCCCTGGTCGAGCATGCGGAGTGTGCCGCGGGTCTTCTGAGCGATGCCGGGGATGAAGAGCGCCCCCGCGTCGAGGCCCAGCCGGTGGAGCTCGTAGTGCAGGACGTTCGCCTCGCGCCTTGTGACCGGGTTCTTCTGCACGACGACGGCCGGCATCATCTCGGCGCCGACCGTGTAGATGCGGCGCATCGCTTCGGTCTCCGGCACACCCTGGTCCTGGTAGGCGGCGAGGGCGAGGCCGATCAGCTTGTAGATCTCCACCTCGTTGTGTGCTACGAAGACCAGGCGCCCGCCGGGCGTGAGATGGTCGAGGTAGTCGCGGAGGGATTCCCTGGTGAAGAGGCCGTTCTCGGTAAGCGCGTAGCCATCCACGCTGCGAGAGCTCTTGGTCACCGGGATCGCCGCCATGATGAGGTCGTACTTGCGCTCCGAGGTGCGCGCGTACTCGCGCGCGTCGCCGATGACCACGTCCACGCCCGGACGGCCGGAGTAGATGCCGCCGTTGAAGCCGCGGTACTGCCGCACCAGCGCCACCACGTCGGGGTTCACCTCGACGGCGGTGATCTGCCTGACCCCTGCCAGCACGGCGATGTCGACGTCCTTGCCGCCACCTGGGCCGAGGATGAGAGCGCTTCGCTTCTGTCGCGGCTTGAGGACCTGCAGGGGGAGCGACTCGCCGGAGTGCAGTTGCAGCGCCATACGCGCCTCGCGGTCTCGCTTCAGCGCGTCCAGGTCGAGCATGGCCGAGCCGGCGGCTCCGTCGACGAAGATGGTCTTCTCCCGTGGATCCAGGTCGCTCGCCACCAGGTCCGTACGTCCGAAGGAGCTCCAGCGGCTCTCCACCACGCGTGCTTCGAGCCCGGGCTCGGCGAGCACGCCCTGCATCTCCTTGTTCGGATCGGGCAGGATCGGTACCGGCACGCCGTTCCCCGTGCGCGCGAACGCGGCGAAGAGACCGGCGAACAAGATCAGAGCGACGAGCGAGGCGGTGAAGTGCCGGCGGCGCAGCAGGCCGAGAACCAGGGCGTCGCTCGCAGCCACGGCGGCGGCGAGGAAGGTGACGTTGACGCCGCCCCAGGCATCCATGGCGGGCACCACCGCGAGCGCGCCGAGCGCCGCGCCGACGAGGTCGGCGCCGTACAGCAGCGAGCCGCGTTCGGGCAAGCTTCGAAAGAGGCCCGCCAGTGCGAACCCGGCGGCGCAGAACGGCGCCAGCGCCAGTGCGATGTAGACCCACGTGCGCACGCCCGAGAGAGCGGCAAAGGAGCCCAGAGGCAGGGTCAGGATGAGCAAGACGGCTACGACGATGGTCACGGCGTACGCGAACGCTCCGGCCCACGTGGCTCCGGGGCGCGTACCGCCGCGCATTCGGGCGTAGATGAAGCCGCCGGCGCCGAGGCCGAGCATGGCCGCCGAGATGATCGCGAACACGAAGTGGTAGCTCAGCATCACCGAGAAGACACGCGTGAGCGCGATCTCGAAGACGAGGATGGACAGGCTGATCAGGAACACGGCCGGCAGGGCGGGGAAGAGGTTCTGCCGGCCGGCCGGATCGGCCGGCCGAGCGACTTCGCGTCGATCCTCTTGTGCGCGGCACCGGCGGCGCAGGCGCTCGAAGGATGCGGCGCGCGTCACCGGGCGTCGCCCCGCGTCGGCTCAGGGGGCGACGGGGGTCGCCAGCGCGGGATGAAGCGCGGCGTCGCAGCGGCGTACGCGTCCCACTCTCGGGGCAACGCCGCAGCTACCTCGCGCTCCTCGCCGATCGCCAGGCGTCTGTAGACCAGCACGAGCACCGGGAACATCAGCAGCGTCGGCAGGGTCGGCCACTGGACGAGGAAGCCGACCATGATGAGCAGGAAGCCCGCGTACTGTGGGTGCCGGATGTGGCGGTACGGGCCATCGGTTGCGAGCGCGCCCGCCCGGGCGGCCGTCCAGAGCCGCCGCCAGGCGGCGGCGATGAGCCAGAAGCCCGCGATGATGAGCGCGTAGCTGAGCAGGTGGATCGGGCTGAAGTGCGCGTCGCCCTTCCACCCGACCAGATCGTTGAGCAGGTGGCCATCGTTGTGGGAGAAGCTGAGCCACGGCACCTTGCCGCCCAGCCAACTGCTCAGGAGATAGATCGTGAGGGGGAACCCGTACATCTCGGTGAACAGAGCCACGGCGAAGGCGGAGAACCCGCCCATGACTCGCCAATCCCGCTTGGTCTTCGGGTGGAAGAAGCTCGCCGCGAACACCACCATGATGACGGTGCTCAGGACGACGAGCGGCCAGAGGCCGTAGGCGTTCTCGGCGTCCATGGCTCGTTCCCTTCTGTAGGTTGGTCGATCTGAGACCGGGCGTGTCGTTTGGCTCCGGTCGCTGGGCTGGAGTCCAGTGTCGCCCCAGAGCATGAAGGCGGGCGGTAGCCTGTCTGTGGTTCGTGTGAAGGACTCCTCCGACACCGCCGCCGACTCCACGCCGTCTCCATGGATGAGAGGTGCATGGCCAGGACTGCCCCGAGCGGCAGGTGGACGTCGGGACAGAGGAACTCGGAGAGCACACCATGAAAGACGATGACGATCGGGAGTGGCGGGCCAACCCCCTGCTGGGGGTCTGCCAGGGGCGTGTCACGACGACGGCGAGCGCACTCGACCTGGCCAAGAGGCCTTCAGTTGACATCGGCCTCTTGCCGGGGCGGTGGTCTCTGCGTCACGGGTTGTCCTGCGGAAGCGATCACGCTGCGCTCTGCGGGCGGCGTGCGGGGCGGCCTCTCTCGAGCAGACGGTGTCTGTGAGGGAGATCGTTCATCCTGGTAGCTTGACCGTATGTGTTTTGCGTGAAGCCGGCTTGGCCGTCTGCGGATTGTGGTACATCCGACACGAGATGAAGTCCGGCACCAGACAGGCGAGGAGCGATTCATGGCTGAGAAGGATCCGGTCTGCGGGATGACGGTCGAGGCCGACACCGCCGCGGCAAAGGCCGAGTACAACGGCAAGACGTACTACTTCTGCAGCGTCGACTGCAAGGAGGAGTTCGAAGAGGACCCTGAGTCGTACCTCTGAGGAGGATGATGAGCGGCGTCGCCACTAGTCTCGCGATCGTCCTCGTCGTCCTGGTCGCCGGCCTGCTGCTCCACACCGCCGAGCGACGGCTGAAGCCCCCGGCCGAGACAGCGCCGGCACGGCGGCCGTTCACGGGGGGGCGGCCGCCGGATACGCACGCGTGGAACCGCTTTCACGTGCGCTACTACCCCATGACGCTCCTCTTCCTCGCCTTCGACATGGAGATGGTCTTCATGTATCCGTGGGCGGTCGTCTTCGTCGACGAGGGACTGATCGCCCTCATCGAGATGCTCATGTTCATCGCGATCCTGCTGTTCGGCATCCTGTATGCCTGGCGGGAGAGGGCCTTCGAGTGGGCGTGACGACTTCGCTCCGGCGCCTGGCCAGGGGCTCCCCTGCACGTTGCTTCACAGCTGCCGGCCCAGAAGGAGTGCAGGTCGCCCGGTGGCTGCGGCTCGCCCCGGAGATCGTGCTCTCCGACGGCCCAAGAGCGGCGGATGTTCTCCTGTGTCTTGCGCTTTCGGAGCCGTCGCTGATCAGTGCCGTTGCGGCGGCTCACGACGCGATGCCGCACCCTCGCGCGGTGGTGGCGTGGTGGCCGCACGGCATGGAGCCGCCCCACTGGCCGTTCGCCGATGGCGTCGTCGTCACCGATGTGGCCGAGGTTGCGGCGACCGTCAGGCGGGTGCGCGACGAACTCCTGGACGGCGTGCGGGGGACAAGTCCCGACGTCTTGCCCGACGCGGATCCGGCGCCATGGCGCGGCGTCGGGCCGTTCGGTCAGGGAGGCGCCGGCATGACTGGCGGCGTGCCATACGGCCGGCCCCTCGCGCAACGGGCCGACGACCGTGATGGCCTGAAGCTCGACCAGCTGCTGGTCCGCGTCGGCCCGTTCCTTCCGCCGCTTCCGCCGGGGCTCATGCTGGACGTCCGCATCCAGGGAGACGTCATTCAGTCGGTCTCCCTGCCCGAGGGCGTCGACGCGGGTGAGCCGCCGTCGGGGGCTGAGTACGCAGCGGCCCCGGCGGCGTGCGTCGACGAGGTCTTCGTTGCTGCATTGGCGCGGCCGGTGCCGATCGTCGATCTCGAGGTTGCGCGGGCCCGCAGTCATCTCGCCTGGCTTGCCGAGGCGCTGCGTACCGCAGGTCTCTCAGCGCTGGGCCGGCGGGTGCTGCGGCTGGCGGGCGAGGTAGCGCCTCGCGATGAAGAAGCGGTCGCACGGCTTGCGCGCCGCTTGCACCGCAGCGCAAGCATCGGGTGGAGCACGCGCGGGGTCGGCCATGTCTCGGCCGCGCGCGCGAGCGCCCTGCCCGGCGGGCCGGTGGCCCGCGCGAGCGGCGACGCCCGGGACGCCCGTACGGCCGATCCCGCGTACCTCGAGCTCGGATTCACCCCGGTCGTAGTCGTCGAGGGTGACGCGCTGGCACGATGGCGCCTGCGGTTGGCGGAGGCGCGGCAGTCACTGGCCCTCGCCGCCAGGGCCGGCGGCGCAGTGACGACGGTGACGAGCTCCGCGGAGGGTCCTCAGGGTTCACTCGGCCCGGCTGGATCACCGGTCGACGCCCTCGTCGAGCTGCTGCTCGACCTGTTGCCGGGCATGGAATGGGGCGACGCGGTGACGACCATCGTCAGCCTGGACATCCCCGCAGTCTCCGTTGCCGCTGCCGCGCTCAAGACGGGAGAAGAGGCGTGAGCGCCGTAGACGTCGCCCTCTCGGTCGCCGCCGTCGCCGGCGCGGCGCTCGCCGGGGTCTATCTTGCGGCGTGGTTCGACGTCCTCTTCGGCAGGGTCGCGGCCGGCGTTCCGGTGCGGCCGGCCGAGGCCCTGGCCGTCCCGGCGCGGCTCGCAGCGGGAACGGCGTTGAGGGCCGGGTCGAACACAGAGCGGCCGGACGCCGGCGCCTGGGCTCTGGCGCCGGCGCTGCTCGCCGCGCTGGCGGCCGTCAGTCTGGCTGCGGTGCCGCTCGCCCCCGGCCTGCTCGCCGCGGACATGGCCAACGGCATCGTCCTCTTCGGCGCAGCGATGGCGCTTGTGGTCGTGGCCGTCTTTCTGCAGGGGTGGTCGCCCAACTCGCCGCTTCCCATGATCGGCGGCTACCGGTTCATCGCCGAGGGTCTCTCGTACGAGATCCCGCTGGCGGTCGTGCTCATCGCCGTGGCCCTTCCGGCGCGTTCGCTGGCGCTGGAGCCGATCGTGCTCTCGCAGGAGCACCTCTGGAACGTCCTGCGGCAACCGCTCGGCCTCCCCATCTACTTGATCGCAGGGTTGGGGCTCGCGTTCTGGGGCCCGCTCGCCCTGCCCGAGGCCGAGGACCTCGCGGGCGGCAGCTCGCTCGAGGTCTCCGGCATCAGCCGCGTCGTCTGGCGCATGGCGCGGCTCCTTGTCCTGGTGGCCGTGGCCGCGATGGGCGCGGCGGCCTTCCTCGGCGGGTGGTGGGGGCCCTTGCTCCCCGGGCCGGCGTGGATGCTCGTCAAGACGCTGGCGCTGCTGGCGCTCCTCGTCGGGTCGCGGCACGTCGTCGCCCGCATGCCGACGGAGAAGTACGTCTTCGTCTCGTGGGTCGTCCTGATCCCGCTGTCGCTGGTGGACGTCTTCGCCGCCGGCATCCAAGCGCTGGTGGCGGCGCCTTGATCGTCGACGTCACCTTCTGGGCTCTTGCCGCCCTCGCCGTGTTCAGCGGCTGGCGCGTGTTCCGCGCCGACTCCATGGTCCGCGCCGCCTACTGGCTGCTGGTGTCGTTCGCCATGGTCGGGATCATCCTCGTGCTGCTCAAGGCGCAGTTCCTGGGGTTGATCCTCATCCTCATGATGGGCGGTGAGATGACCATCATGGCGGTGTTCATGGTGGCCTTCATGATGAATCCCGCCGGCCTGAACCCGATGACCATGGTGCACCGCAACACCGTGGCCATCGTCGCCGGCGTCGTGTCCTTCCTGGCCATCGCCGCCATCGCTGTGTTCGGACGGTTCCCGGATGCGCCTGCGGGCGCCGGGGACCCTACGCGCGCGCTCGGCGTGGAGCTGCTCGGCGACTCCATGCTCGTTTTCCAGACCGCCGGCGTGACGCTGCTCGCGACGATGATCGCCGCCATCGCGATCAGCTCCGCTCGCGGCCGGTACGGATCGGCCGACGCCGGTTCGGTGGAGCCGGAGCAGCTGGTCGACCGGGTCGTCCCGGCAGCCGCAGCCGCGGAGCCGGGCCCTCCGCCGGCGATGGGGGGCCCAGTCGGATGACGCTCCAGGCCCTCCTCATCGTGGCCGCCGCCATCTTCGGCATCGGCGTGTACGGCGCGCTCAGCCAGCAGTCCTTCGTGATGATCATGATGGGCCTCGAGCTGATGCTCAACGGGAGCATCCTGGCGGCCGGGACGATGTGGGCGCTCACGACCGGCGGCGCCCCCAAGGGGCAGATGTTGGTGGTCGCGCTGATGACGGTGATGGCCGTCGAGGCCGCGATGGGGTTCGCTCTGGTCATCGGCGTCTACCGGGTACGCAAGGCGGACATCACCGAGAAGCTCCGTCGGTTGAAGGGCTGACGCATGGTCTGGTCTCTTGTCGCTCTTCCGTTCGCCCTCGGGCTCGCGCTCTGGGCCCTGGCGCCGCGCCGCAGGGTCGGCGGCCTCGGGGTGGCGGCGCTCGCGGTCACCCTCGCCCTTGCGGCTGCGGCGGCATGGGCCCGTCCGACCTCCGTCGTGGGATGGGGTGGGCCGCTGCAGCTCGAGCTGGCGGTCACGGGCGTCTCCCGGCTGCTCATCGTCCTCGTGCCCGCCGTCGCGGCGCCGATCGTCGGCTTCGCCGGGGGGCTGTACGGGGGTGATCATGCGCTGAGACGCCTTGTCGGCCTGTTGGTCGCCTTCGTCGGCGCCATGGAGCTCCTGCTGCTCGCCGCCGATCTGCTCACGCTGCTCATCGCCTGGGAGCTGGTCGCGGCGTTCTCCTGGGCGCTGATCGCGCATCACTGGCGGGAGGAGCGGGCGCCATCGGCGGCGCTGGAGGCGTTCGTGACCGTCCGCTTCGGCGCCGTGGGCCTGTTCGTCGCCGCGGGGGCCCTGTACGCAGGCGCCTCGTCGCTCTCGCTCGCGGCGCTGCCTCGCCTCGACGGCTCCGCACTCGCGGTCGCCGCCGCGGGGGTGCTGCTGGCCGCGGCGGCCAAGTCGGCGCAGGTCCCCTTCGCCTACTGGCTCTTCTCGGCGATGGAGGGGCCGTCGCCGGTGTCCGCGCTGCTGCACTCGGCCACGATGGTGGCGGCCGGCGCCTACGTGCTCATCCGGCTGCAGCCGGCGCTGTCACAGGTCTCCTGGTTCGGCCCGGCCGTGATCGCTCTGGGGCTGACGGGCGCGCTGGCCGGCGGCGTCGTCGCCTTCGTGCAAACGGACTTCAAGCGCGCCCTGGCCGCGTCCACGACCGCCCAGTACGGCCTGATGTTCATCGCCGCGGGCGCCGGGTCTACCGCTGCCGCGACGGCGCAGCTCGTCACCCATGCCTTCTTCAAGTCGCTGCTCTTCCTCGCCGCCGGCTTCGCCCTCTCGGTCGCCGGCAGCGGACGCCTCGGCAGGCTGCATCTGGGGCGGGACGAGAGAGGGGTGGCCGTCATGGCCGGTGTGGGAGCCCTGGCGCTGGCCGCCGTCCCACCGCTGGGCGGCGCGTTCTCCAAGGACCTGGTGCTGGCCGCGGCCGTGGCGCGCTCGCCATGGCTCGGCGCGGCCGTCCTTGTCGCCGGCCTGCTCAGCGGGCTCTACGCGGCGCGTCTCTTTGCCCTGAGCTACGGCCCCGCCCTGCTCGCGGGCGGAAGGCGCCGGGTCCCGGGCGGCTTCGGGCTGCGGGAGCCGCAGCCCGCCGGGCTGGGTGCGTGTGCCGAGCCCGGAGCCTGCGGGGCCGCCGCGCCACCGGGTCCGCGCCACCGCCTCCCGAGGATCGCGATGGGGTACCTCGCGCTGGTGACCGTCCTCCTCGGGCTGATCGGCCTGCCCGTCGCCGAGCGCGGCTTCGAGACGCTCGCCGGGGCTCCGCTCGACCCCGCACAGGCGTGGGAGCTGGCCGGCTCCGTCGGTGCGATCGCGGTCGCGTTCGCGGCCGTATGGCTGCTCTCGCGGCGGCGACTCCTCGTCGGTCTCGGCATGCCGGCGCCGGCGCAGCAGGCGCTCGGGGACTGGCTGGGGCTGCCCGTCGCGGTCCGTCGCGGCGTTGCCGCCCCGGTCCTCGCCGTCGCCGGCGGCCTGCGGCGGTTCGACGACCATGTGATCGACGCCGGGGTGTGGGCCACCGCCGCGACAGGCCTTCGCTTGGCCGCACACGCCCTGGTGTTCGACGACCGGATCGTCGATGCCGCGGTGTGGGGAGTGGCGCGCCTTGGCTGGCTGTCGGCGGTGGCCTCGCGCGCCTGGGACGACCACGTGATCGACGGCGCCGTCGAATCGGTCGCCGCCGCGAACAGGCGGGCCGGCGGGGCCGTGCGCAAGCTTCAGAACGGCATGGTGCACGACTACTACATCATCGTCGGCGTCGGCGTCGTCATCGCAGTCGTCCTGGCGATCCTGGCATGACCCCCGCCCCTCACAACCCCTGCCGGCTGGAGGCCTCCGCATGCTGACCGCCATGATCGCCGCACCACTCGTCGGAGCCGTCGTCGTGGCGTTGCTCCCACGCGATCGCGGCGTCTTCATCCGCCGGCTCGCGCTGGCGCTGTCGCTCGTCCCCCTGGCGCTCACGGTGCCGGTCTGGCTGCGCTACACGGGAGGGCCGCTCCCGGAGATGATCGAATCCGCACGGTGGATCCCCGCCCTGGGCGTCGGCTACAAGGTGGGCGTGGACGGCTTCTCTCTGCCGCTCGTCGCGCTCGCGGCGCTGCTGTTCCCGGTGTCCATGGCGTATCCGCTCGACCTGCGCGGCCGGGAGCGCACGTACTACGCGCTCTTCCTCTTCCTCGAGGCCGCCTCGCTGGGCGTGTTCCTCGCGCTCGATCTGTTCCTGTTCTTCGTCTTCTGGGACCTCAGCCTCGTCGGCATGTACTTCGTCATCGCCATCTGGGGACACGGCGACGCGGCACGGTCGGCGATCAAGTTCTTCATCTACACCCTGACCGGCTCGCTGGCCCTGCTGCTCGCGATCATCGGCCTCTACCTCGCCATGGCGCCGCACACGTTCGACATGGTGAGCATCATCCAGGACCCGCCGCTCTCGGGCACCGGCCTGCGCGCCAGCCTCATCTTCCTCGGGTTCATCATCGCCTTCGTGATCAAGTCGCCGCTCGTGCCGCTGCACACCTGGCTGCCGCCGGCGCACGTGGACGCGCCGGGACCGGGGTCCGCCATCCTCGCCGGCGTCCTGCTGAAGATGGGCACCTACGGCTTCATCCGCATCACACTGCAGATGATGCCGGACACGTTCCGCCGCTACGCCTTCGCGCTCGCGGTGCTCGCCGTGATCAGCCTGCTCTACGGGGCGCTGGTGGCGCTCGCCCAGAGCAACCTCAAGCGCCTCATCGCGTACACGAGCATCGCTCACATGGGCCTTGTCGTCCTCGGTATCGCCGCGGCCGGCGGCGTCCTGGTCGGTGCTGTGGACGCGCGGCGCATCGCGCTCGACGGGGCCGTGCTGGGCATGGTCAGCCATGGGCTCATCACCGGCGCCCTGTTCCTCATCAGCGGCTCCATCTACGCCCGTGCCCAGACCTACGAGATGGACGAGTTCGGAGGGCTGGCCGCTCGCGTGCGCGCCATGGGCCTGCTGACCGTGGTGTTCGCATTCGCCAGCCTGGGCCTGCCCGGGCTGGCGCAGTTCGTCTCCGACGTCGAGGTGTTCGTCGGGACCTTCGCGGTGTACCCGCTGCTCGTGGTGATCAGCCTCGTCGGCATGGTCCTGCTGGCGGCCCTGTTCCTGCGCATGCTTAAGCGGGTGTTCCTCGGCCCGTTGGGGGAGCGGTGGCGGGAGATGCCGGATCTCGACCGGGTCGAGCACTGGGCGCTGGCGGTGCTCCTCGTGCCGACAGTGGTGATCGGCGTCTTCCCGGGCTGGCTCATCGATGTCATCGACGCCACCTCGAAGGCGGTGATCGGCAGGTGATGGCCGAGGGCGGCATGTCGCTGACCGCGGTGCTGCCCGAGATCGTCCTGGTGCTCGGGGCCCTCGGCGTGCTGCTCTTCGCCCTGTTCACGCCGCGTGGCGCGCAGAGGTACGCGGCGCATCTCTCGCTGCTGGTGCTTGCCGGCGCGGCGGCGTCGCTCGCCGCCCCGGCGCGCGCGGAGGGACCGACGACCTTCTTCGGGACGTTCGCCGTCGACGGGGCCGCGCTCGCCGGCACACTGATCATTCTTGCGGCTACGGCGCTCTCCGTTCTGCTCTCCTACGAGTGGTTCGCCACCGATCCCCGCCGGGGCGAGCTGTACTCCCTGCTGCTCCTGTCCGCGCTGGGGGCGGTGCTGCTCGCCGGCGCGACTGACCTGATGGAGATGGTGCTGGGCGTCCTCCTCAGCTCCGCGACCGGGTACGTGCTGGCGAGCTACCATCGTCGTTCGGTGCGATCCCAGGAGGCGGCGATCAAGTACTACCTCCTGGGCGCCCTCGCGACCGGCTTCATGCTGTTCGGCGTCGTGCTTCTCTTCGGACTGGCCGGGAGTACGCTCTTCGGCGCCTGGCCGGGAGAGCTCGGCGGCGTCGAGGCGTGGACGCTGGCGGTGGCGGTCGGGCTGATCGCCGTCGGCCTGTCCTTCAAGATCGGCGCCGTGCCCGCATACGCCTGGGTCCCGGACGTGGCGGACGGAGCCCCGGCGCCGATGGCGGCGTTTCTCACCGCCGTGCCCAAGGTGGGTGCGCTGATCGTTCTGGCGAGGCTGGTCGTCGCGTTGCCGGAGGCTGATGTGGGCTGGCGTCCGCTGGTCGCCGTGCTCGCCGCCGCGACCATGACACTCGGCAACCTCGCCGCGCTGCGCCAGGACGACGTTCGACGCCTGCTCGGCTGGTCGTCCGTCTCGCAGGCAGGCTACGCCTTGATGGCGGTCGTCGCCCTCGGGCGCAGCGATCTGGCCCTCCCCGCCCTCATCTACTTCGTCGGCGCCTATGTCGTCGGCAATCTCGCCGCCTTCGGGGTCGTCGTCGAGCTGCGCGGACTCGCCGCCCGAGACCTCTACGCCGGGCTGTCCCGTGCACGTCCTTGGCTCGCGCTGACGCTCGTGGTGGCGTTTCTCTCGTTCGTGGGCGTGCCGCCCCTGGCCGGCTTCGTCGGCAAGCTCGCGCTGTTCGCGGCCACCATCGAGGCCGGGTACACGTGGCTCGCCGTCCTCGCCGCGGCCAACTCCGTGCTGTCGCTGGCCTACTATCTGCGCGTCCTCGGGCCGGCGTACCTGGGGACGCCCGGGCCCGAGGTGACGATGACCATGGGGTCGTGGGCGCGAGTGGGGACCTATGTGCCGGCCGCGGCGCTCCTGATCCTGGGCATCGCGGCCCAGCCGCTCTGGGACGCGCTCGTCGCGTCACGGCTCTATCCGCTCTGAGGACGGGTGACTCGCTGCCCCGGCATCCGAATCCCCGGCACAGGGCACAGGCAAGAGGGCAGGTGAAAGCTCAAGGATCCGGTGATCGCGGCGCCGACCAGGGGGCCGATGCCGAGCGCCGCGGTGGACACGGCCGCCCAGATGCCGAGGGCTATGACCTGGCGAGGCGGCGGGAAGGCCCGGATGACCAGTGCCAGCGAGGTGGGAGTGATGAGCGCCGCCCCCACGTGTGGGCGGCGCGCTCTCGCTCAGACGGCCAAGGCCTGATCGAGGTCCGCCAGTACGTCGTCGAGGGTCTCGAGCCCCACGGAGAGGCGGATGAAGCCGGGCTCGATGCCGGCCGCCTCGAGTTGTCCGGACGAGAGTTGCGCATGCGTGGTGCTCGCCGGATGCACGACCAGCGTCTTGCTGTCGCCGAGGTTCGCGAGGTGCGAGACGAGATGGAGCTTGTCGATGAAGCGGGCGCCGGCCTCCCTGCCGCCGCGGATGACGAAGCCCACCATGCCCCCGAACCGCTCGTCGATGAACTGGCGTTGCGCCAGCCGATGGGTGGCATGCTCGGGGAGCCCCGGGTAGCTCACACGCTCGACCGCCGGATGGTCGGCCAGCATCCCGGCCACCACTGCGGCGTTCTGACTGTACCGAGGCGCGCGCAGGTGGGCACTCTCCAGTCCCTGGAGGAGGAAGAAGCTGTTCATGGGCGAGATCGAGGCTCCCACGTCTCGTAGTACCGAATAGCGCGCCTTCGCGACGAAGCCGCCGGGCGCGAAGCGTTCTGCGAAGCGCAGCCCCGCGTACGACAGGTCGGGGGAAGTGATGGCTCCGAAGCGCGCCTCGCCCCAGTCAAAACGTCCGCCGTCGACGACGACGCCCCCCAGCACCGTGCCGTGACCGCCGACGTACTTGGTCAGCGACTCGACCAGGATGTCGGCGCCCAGTTCCAGTGGGCGGCACACGAACGGTCCCGCGAACGTGTTGTCGACGACCAGCGGTACGCCGGCCTTGTGCGCCACCGCGGCAAGACCGGCGATGTCCGCGACGTCCAGCGCGGGGTTGCCGATGGTCTCGCAGTACACCGCCCTCGTCCGCTCGTCGATGGCGCCCGCGAAGGCATCGAGGTCGTTGAGCGGAGCGAACCGCACTGCGATGCCCAGTCTCGCCAGTGTGAATGCGAACAGCGTCCAGGAGCCGCCGTACAGGCTCGTTGAGCTCACGATGTTCTCTCCGGCGCCCGCCAGCGTGATCGCGGCGATGAACTCGGCCGCCTGGCCGGATGCGGTGACCAGGGCCGAGACGCCTCGCTCGAGCGCCCCCATGCGCTCCTCGAGCACTGCGGTGGTCGGATCGGAGATGCGGGCGTAGATGTGTCCGTCGCTCTCGAGGCCGAAGCGCGCGGCGGCCTCCGCCGCCGAGGGGAAGACGAATGAGGTGCTCAGGTAGATCGGCGTCGCGCGGGCGCCCGTGGCAGGATCTGGCCGCTGCCCTCCGTGGACCGCGACCGTAGCGGGACCGGTGGCTCCTGCGATGCCCGGGACCACGCGGACCGGGATCTCCGTGACCTGGTCCTCGACGATGTGATGGGCGCGGCAGACCGGCTCGGACTCGCTGAGCGACACGATGAGCCAGGCCATCTCCGGGTAGAAGGCGCGCGCGACGTCGCGCGGGCTTGGTTCGGCAGGCGACGCAGGGTGCGAGTGGTAGACGGCGATCGGGACGAGCTCACGCGCCGCGATATCATCGAACACCCGGAACTGCTCCTCCGGGTCCATGACGAACTCCGTCGGGCTGCCGGCGGTGTTGGTCATCGGATAGACGCGCACGACACGGCCGTTCGAAGCGCCTGCAAGGACACCGCAGCACTCGGCCGGCTCACAGGCGCACGCGTGCGCCACGACCGCGTTCAGATCACCCTCGCTCAGGATCAGGCCGGCCAGCCCCGCGCCTCCGGCGGCCGTCACGGTCACGCGCCGGTCACCAGCGCCGCCGCCGCGCGCACGTCGCACTGCTCCTGGTAGCCTGTGAGCGAGGTGATACGCGGCTCCTCGCCGCACACCGGACACGCCGGCGAGCGGGTCACCGCGACCTCGCTGAAGCGCGCCGTCAAGGCGTCGTAGTAGAGGTGCCGGTCGTAGAGAGGCTCTCCGTTGCCGGTCAGTATCTTGAGCACCTCGGCTGCTTGCAGGGCGCCGATCACACCCACGACGGCGCCGAGCACGCCCGCTTGGCTGCAGGTGGGTACCACGCCCGGCGGCGGCGGCTCGGGAAACGCGCAGCGGTAGCACGCGCTGCGCCCGCCGTCGATTGCCGTGACGACCCCCTGATACCGCAGCACGCCCGCCTCCACCATGGTCTTGCCGTTGAGTACGCAGGCATCGTTCAGGAGATAGCGCGCAGCGAAGTTGTCGACCCCGTCCACGATGACGTCGTAGGGCTCGATGAGCCGCAGGACGTTGAGCTCATCGAGCCGCTCTTCGTGCCGGACGACCTCGACATTGGGGTTGAGGAGCGTGACCGCCGTCGCTGCCGACCCCACCTTGGACGTACCGACGTCGGGCGTGCCGTGGGCGATCTGGCGTTGCAGGTTCGTCAGGTCAACGACGTCATCGTCGACGATGCCGAGGCGGCCCACGCCGGCGGCGGCCAGGTAGAGGAGGACGGGCGAGCCCAACCCACCCGCTCCCACTACCAGGACTCGTCCTGCCTTGAGGCGCGCCTGCGCCTGGACCCCGAACTCGGGAAGGAGGAGGTGCCGCGAGTAGCGCAGCACCTCCTCCTCGCCGAGGCTCTCCGGGGCCGCCCCCGCCGCGCCTCTCAAGGGGATGTCCGTCCGTCCGCAGCCGCCTCGCCGCCGCCCATGATGTACAGCAGGTCGACGCGGTCGCCATCCGCGATGCCCACGTTTTCGAAGTCCCTCCGCTCGAGGACCTTGCCGTTCACTCTCGGCACGACGTAAGGGGACTGTTCGTCCAGGCCCTCGAGGAGGGCTCTCAGGGTGCCAGCACCCTTGTGTACATAGGGCTGTCCTTTGACGACGAGGTTCACAGGAGTCCGTCCTTTCTGATCGCGAGCGTGAAGCTCGCATCGCCGTTGTCACTCACGCTGAGCACGCGGTGCCCTTCCTCTTTGGCGCTCATCGGCACGTTGCGCAGGGGCTCCCCCTGGTTGAGGCGGAGCTGCAGTACGTCTCCCGCGTCGAGGGTCTCGAGCGCCAGCTTGGTCTTGACCCAGGTGATGGGGCAGATGTCGGCCGTGATATCCAGCCGCATCGCCGGCTCGTGGAGATTGGCGGGGGCGCTGACGCTCTGCGCGTTCGGACGCGCCTTCTTCGTTGTCGCGGTCATCTGACCATCCTTCCTGTCTGTCGCTGAGCGCCGGGCCCGACCCGGTACGCCGGGGGTATGACCGCCTCCTTGTAGGCCTGGACGCCGGTCGCCTCGATGACGTGTCCCAGGCGCTGGCCGCGAGCGCCGTGCTCCTGGTACCAGGCCAGCGTGCGCTCGATGACGTCCGGAACGAGCTCCTCGGGGAGCAGGTCCGCCACGTGGTCGGCCACTCTCGGCAGCCGGCCGTGCTTGCCACCCGCGTATACCGCGAACCCGGTCTTCTCGGCGGTCAACGCCGACACCGGGCAGATGCGGGTGCAGTCGGCGCAGCCGGTGCAGGTGCTCGCGTCCAGGAGCGGCACGCCGTCGGGGCCGGTCTCGAGGGAGCCCTCGAGGCAGGTGGCGACGCAGAGTCCGCAGGCGGTGCACGCGGCTGTGTCGATGTACGGTCGTACCATCCCGAGGAAGCCAAGATCTGCGCACTTCGCCCGCGTGCAGTCGTTGCCGCAGCCGGAGAACGTCATCTTGAACTTGGCGGGGCACGGGGTCCCGAAGAAGAGTGCGTCCATCTCGGCGCCCAGGCGCTGCGTGTCCACGAGTCCCTTGGGGTTGATGGTGCAGCCCGAGCAGCCGGAGACCGCCCGCACGCGGGGCCCGCATGAGGCGGGCTTCATGCCGTGTGCGGCGAGCAGGTCGACGAGCTCGTCGAACCGCTCGTAGGAGACGCCGACGATCTCGGGCGTCTGTCGGATCGAGAGGTGTACGCGCCCGTCGCCGAAGCGCTCCGCCGCCTCCGCGATCACTCGCAGTCTGTCGGCGCCGAGGGTGCCCATCGGCGTGCGTACACGGACGGTGAAGAGGTCTTTCTGGCGCTGTTTGATGAACCCGCCCGCCTTGAGGTTCGCGAGATCGAGTTGAGCGGACTGGGGTTGGGATGCCTGTGTGGTCGGCTGCTTCACGGCTGGTCCTTGCTCTCTTTGGAGTAAACTATATAAATCTGATTGGTGATGTCAACATTAGGATATGCAGAGGGGCGCTCATCTGTCAACACGACGCACCGGTAGGGCTATTCCGTGGTGGGTCCGGGGGTCACGCGAAGTGCCACGACATCACCGACGACGATCGTGACTGGCGGGCTGAGCTCCCCCTCGGTCACGCGTCGCGCCAGCTCGCCGAGGGAGCCACCACGACGCGCTGGTCAGTCGTGGTGCTGCCCCGAGCGCGCCGCACAGCTCCCCTGCCCCCGGACCTCCGGCGAGAGCGGGTCCTGATGGCCGCTCAGGAGCGTGAGCGAGGATGCGGCGCGTCTGTCCGTCACGGGGATGCCCGCCGCCGCCGGGACGGCGACCGCTGAGGTCACCCCTGAGACGACCTGGAATTGGACGGCGTGAGACTGCACCCAGGCCGCTTCTTCGGCTCTGCGCCCGAGGACGACGGATCGCCGCCCTTCAGGCGGCAGACCGAAAGGCCGGCGCGGGCGCGCTCGACGAGCAGATGATTGATGTCTTCCTGGGTCGCTCGTCTTCATGGCCCTTTCACAGCCTCCGGGTATCTTGACCAAGTCGGTGTCAGGTCATAGGCACATCGTACGTCTCTGATGGCTCGCGACGTCCTTCGTCAAGGGAAGGATGACAGCAAGGGAAGGGGAGGGAAGTGGCTACTGATCCCGTCTGCGGCAACGTCATCGAGGAGGGGGGTGCGGCCCACGGTACTTCGGACTACCGCGGCCAGACCTACTACTTCTGCGCGCTCGGATGCCAATGTGAGTTCAACGCGTATCCCCGTCTCTACGCCGACCACGCCGACGAGGAAAGGCCGGCGGCATGAAGGAGATCCTCCCGTTCCTGCTGATCCTCGTCTGCCCACTCATGATGATCTTCATGATGCGCGGCATGCACGGGGGGGCGCACAAGGTCGACGGCGATCACCAGCCGTCTTCCGGAGCGCACGACGCTCCGGCTGACCAGATGAGCCCGGCGGAGCTGCGCGAGCTGCGCGACGACATCGACCGGCGTCTTGGAGCGCTGGACGAGCGTATTCGGGGCGTCGAGGAGACGTCCCAGCAGCGGTCCGGTGACGTGGTCCGCATGTGAAAGGCGCGGTGCTCGTCTCATCCGGCCGCGCGAGGGGTATACCAAGGACCGCCAATGGCAGAGAACAACCGGATCATCGTGATCGATGACGAGCCTTCTGTGCGCGAGGTGGTGAAGGCCTACCTCGAGAAGGACGGCTTCCATGTGTTCGTCGCCGAGAATGGCGCCGACGGTCTGGCGCTGGCCGAGCGCAACAACCCGGCTCTCATCGTGCTCGACCTCATGCTTCCGGACATCTCCGGCGAGGACGTGTGCGACGAGATCCGCGGCCGCTCGGATGTGCCTATTCTCATGCTCACGGCAAAGGCCGGAGAGGAGGACCGCATCTCAGGGCTGCGCTCCGGCGCCGACGACTATCTCGTCAAGCCGTTCAGCCCGAGGGAGCTGGTGGCGCGCGTGCATGCAGTGCTGCGTCGTACGCGCGGTGTCGAGACCCCACTGGTCGAGACGCTCAGCTGCGACGACGGCCGGCTCGAGATCGACAGTGTGCAGCACCTCGTGCGCCGCGACGGAGAGCCTGTGGACCTCACGCCCAACGAGTACAAGCTGCTCGTGACCCTGGCTCGGTACCCCGGTCGGGCCTACTCCCGCTTCGAGCTCATCAATCGCGTACAAGGCTACGACTTCGAGGGCTACGAGCGCACCATCGACGTCCATGTCAAGAACCTGCGCAAGAAGATCGAGCCGGACCCGTCGCATCCGCGGTACGTGGAGACGGTGATGGGAGTGGGGTACAGGCTCGCGAAGCGATGAAGCTCCGTCTTCGCTGGAGCCTGCGGACGCGGCTCATCGTCGCCTTCGTCGGCGTGGCGCTGCTGGCAGCCGACCTCGCGACCGTCTACTCCAACCTCAACCTCAACTCCCACGTGCGCGCCGCCGCGGAGGCGAGGCTGCACCGCTCCGCAATCCACTTCGGCGAGGCGGCAGGCGTTGTCTACGCGGACAACGGCGGCTGGACCCTCGCGGCTCGGGAGACGCTCCGACACCTCGCCATGATCGACGACCTGGCGATCCGCCTCACCGACGCCAGCGGGCAGCTCGTGTTCTCCATGCCGGCTTCGCCGCCCCCCGCACAGGACGCGCAGGCTACGGCATCCGTGACCGAGGGAGGGGATTTTCTCGGCACCGTCACCGTCTCGCAGGCCAGCGGGCAGCTGTTGACCGCGGAAGAAGTCATGCTGGGGCAACGGCTCAACCGGATGCACCTGATCGCGGGAGCCATCTCGGCCGTGATCGCGCTCGCAGTCGCGCTCTACCTGGCGTTCTCGCTCTCTCGCCCGCTGCGCGAGATCCGCGCCGGCGCGGAGGCGATGGGCGGCGGCGATCTGGAGACCCGGGTGCGTGAGAGCGGCGACGAGGAGGTGCGCTCCGTCGCGCACGCGCTCAACGCGCTTGCCTCGACGTTGCAGCACGAGGAGGAGGTGCGCAAGGCCAACGTCGCCGACCTTGCGCACGAGCTCCGCACGCCACTGATGGGCCTGCTCGGCCGCATCGAGGCGGCGCAGGACGGCGTGCTCGACGACGACGCGGCGAACTTGGCCGCCATGCACGACGAGGCCATGCGTCTTGGCCGGTTGTTCGACGATCTCTCGAGGTTGGCGGATGCTGAGCGTCCCGGGATGCTCCTGACGCTCGAGCAGGTGGACCTGGCCGCCGTGGTCGCGGGCCAAGTCCAGGTGGCCGCGGCGCACTTTGAGGAGAAGGGCATCGAGCTGGTGGACGACCTGCGCCGGGCGCTCGTGGCAGGAGACAGAGGCCGGCTGGACCAGGTTGTGGCCAACCTGCTGTCCAATGCGCTCCGCTACACGGACGCGGGGGGGCGCGTCGCCGTCACCGTGCGCGAGGAGCGTGGCGAGGCCTTGCTCGAGGTCGCAGACAGCGGCATCGGCATCGCGGCGGAGGATATCCCCAGGGTGTTCACGAGGTTCTGGCGCGGGGAGCGCTCGCGGTCGCGGGCCACGGGAGGTGCGGGCATCGGACTGTCCATCGTCAGCGAGCTCGTCTACGCTCACGGCGGGCGGATGGAGTTGAGAAGCGCCGTGGGCGAGGGTTCCACGTTCATCGTCAGGCTGCCCACGGCCTGCGGCCCCGGTGGGTCTTGAAACGCATCCTCTGACCCGTCAGGCCTCAGGGCGGCGCTGTTGTTCGTCCACAGGGTCTTCGTGAAGGCCGGCGCCTTCATCTTCAGTGATGCGCGGGAGCGTCGGGCCGCTCCGGCGATCGAGGCGCCGGCACCCATGAGGCGAGGGGGCCCGTCATCACGGGCGACAGGATCACCGTGGCTTGGGGGCGGGTCTACATCCGGCCTTCACATCGGTGACCTACCGTGCGTCTTGCGGACTCGGCGGCGACGGCATTGCTGCTGCTCCGCGAACGGGGATGCGGTTTGACCCGCATCTGGGGCGCTTCTATTGTGGTCAAAAGCACCCTGGTTTATGTACTTCATCTAGTTTCGGGAGGCGGCAGTGTCGAGCAAGTCACGGAACCGCGGGCGCAAGTCGACCGGCGGCAGTGGATCTCAGGCGGCGAACGTGCGCGACCAGAAGCGCGCCCAATTCGAGCAGCCCAGGAGCCGGACCGGACTGCATCTGGCGCTGGCCGGCGTCGCGCTCGTGGCGGTGGTCGCCGTTGCGCTCGTCGTGGTCACGAGTCGCAGCGGCGAGAGCACGCCCGCGGCCGCCGCGCCCGTCGCCGCCGGCGGTGCGGACGTCACCATCCCGGTCGCCGACATCTCCGACGGCGAGGCTCACTTCTACAGTTACGACGCGGCCGGCGTCGAGGTGAAGTACTTTGTTATGAAGAGCTCGGACGGCGAGTACCGCGCCGCGTTCGATGCCTGTGACGTCTGCTTCCCCAACAAGAAGGGATACCACCAGGAAGGCGACGAGATGGTGTGCAACAACTGCGGTCGCCGCTTCCCCTCCAACAAGATCAATGTCCTTGAGGGCGGCTGCAACCCCTCGCCTATCGAGCGCACGGTCAAGGGCACGGACCTCGTGCTCAAGACGGCCGACCTGCAGGCCGGCGTCTCGTACTTCCAGTGATCCGGCCCACGACGGTAGCGCTCCCGGCCTCGACGCTCTGATCCGGTCACGATGAGACTCGGCAACGTCGCGCTCGGCAATCTGCGTCGACGGTCGTCTCGGGCCGCCTTCCTGGTCGCCGGCCTGCTCATCGGCATCTCCACCGTGGTGACTCTGCTGACGCTGAGCCGGGCGCTCACCGTGCAGGCCCAGAACCAGCTCGAGACGTACGGCGCCAACATCGTCGTGGCGCCGCGGACGGACGACCTCTCGTTGAGTTACGGCGGCGTCGCGCTCGGAGGCGTGCGGCTGCAGGCGCGGGACCTGCGCGAGGCGGACCTCCCGCGCATCGACACCATCGAGAACCGCAAGAACATCGCCATCGTCGCGCCCGAGTTGCTGGGCGCCGTCAAGGTGCCCGGCGGGCGTCAGGCGCTCCTCCTGGGCGTGCGCTCAAGAGAGGAGTTCGAGCTCAAGAAGTGGTGGCAGCTCGACGGCAGGCGCCCGCGGGGCGGCGACGAACTCGTCGCGGGCTCGGCCGTCGCCGGTCGGCTCGGCTTGCGTATCGGCCAGCAGGTCGCGCTCGACGGTCGCGACTTCACCGTGACCGGGATCTTGCGGCCGACCGGCTCGCAGGACGACCAGTTGCTCGTGACCGAGCTGGGTGCCGCCCAGGCGTTGCTCGGCAAGCCGGGCAAGGTCACCCTGGTGCAGGTCGCCGCGCTGTGCAGCAACTGCCCGGTCGAGGAGATCGCCCGGCAGCTCAGCGGTGCTCTCCCCGGCACCCAGGTGACGGCCATGCAGCAGGTCACTAAGAACCGCATGCACGCCCTCGACGTGTTTCGCACCTTCAGCTACGTGATCGCCGGCATCATCATTGCGATCGAAGCCCTCGTGGTCTTCGTGACCATGATGGGGTCGGTCAACGCGCGGACCCGCGAGATCGGCCTCTTCCGCGCGCTCGGGTTCCGGCGCACGCACGTCACCCTCCTCGTGCTCATCGAGGCCGCCGTGGCCAGTGTCGTCGCCGGCGTCCTCGGGTACCTCGCCGGCATGGTGATCAGCTACGTCTTGCTGCCATTCTTCGCCAAGGGTGGTGAGGTGGGCATCGCCTGGGCGCCGCAGCTCGCAGCGGGGGCCGTGCTCCTCGCCGTGCTCATCGGCTCGCTCGGCTCGCTGTACCCGGCTCTCCACGCAAGCCGTCTCGACCCTACCGTGGCCCTTCGGGCCATCTGAACAGGACCGGCCATGACGCTCAGCAGCATCGCCCTCGCCAACCTGCGCCGCCGAAAGGCGCGCGCGACGTTCCTCATCGCGGGTCTCCTCATCGGCGTGGCCACCGTGGTCGCGCTCGTGACCCTGGCGCGGTCCATGGCCGGAGAGGCCAGGACGAACCTTCAGAGCTACGGCGCCAATATCGTGATCCAGCCGAAGGGCAATGACGTCTCGCTGAGCTACGGCGGCATCGACGTCGGTGGCGTCAACGTCGGCGAACAGGGGCTGGACGAGGCGGACCTCGCGCGCGTGCGCTCGATCCCGGCGCGCGCGAGCGTCTCCGTCGTCGCGCCGGAGCTCGTCGGCGCGGTGCAGGTCAAAGGCCGCCGCGCCTTGCTCATGGGCGTCGATCCCGTCGCGCAATTCAAGCTCAAGCGCTGGTGGACCGTCGACGCCGGTCGCCCGCCGCAGAACGACCATGAGTTCGTCGCCGGGGCGAAGGCCGCCAGTGTGCTCGACCTGCAGATGGGCGACTACGTGCGCATCGAGGGCAAGCGGTTCACGCTCACCGGCATCCTTCGTCCGACCGGTGCCCAGGACGACGACCTGCTCATCGCCGACCTGGCGGCCGTCCAGGATCTGCTCGACCGCCGGGGTGAGCTCACCCTCATCGAGGTCGCCGCTGCCTACTCGGGAGCGTCGGTCGATCAGATCGTGCGGCAGCTCTCCGCGGCCCTGCCCGGCGCCGAGGTCTCGACCGTCCGCGAGGCGGTACAGAGCCGCCTCCACGCCGTCGACGAGTTCAAGGGCTTCAGCCTCGCGATCGTCGGTATCGTCGTCGGGATCGAGGTCCTCGTCGTGTTCCTCACCATGATGGGCTCCGTGAGCGAGCGCACCACCGAGATCGGAGTGTTCCGCGCCATCGGCTTCCGGCGCACGCAGATCACGAGACTCGTCCTGCTTGAGGCGGTCGTCGCGGGAGTGATCGCCGGCGTGCTCGGTTACGTCGCCGGCATGGCCGTGACGTACGCGGTGCTGCCGGCACTCGCTGAGGGTGCACCGGTCGCCTGGATGCCGTTGCTCGGGGTGGCCGCCGTTGCGGCGGCGGCGCTCATCGGCGCCCTCGCCGCGCTCTACCCGGCGCTGCGCGCCGGCAAGCTCGATCCCACCGAGGCGTTGCGCGCACTCTGAGCGCGGACGTCCGTACCAGGAGACAGGGTATGACTGCTGCGACCATGCAGACGCATGAGACCGACAAGACCTCCGGCGAGGCACCGGCGCCGCAGGCGGCGGGGCCGCACGACGGGCGCGCGGCACGGTTCATCGACGCGCGCGGCATCGAGAAGACGTTCGCGTGTGACGGCGCCTCCGTGCGCGCGCTGCGCGACCTCGACCTGGTCGTGCCGGAGGGGACGTTCCTCGGCGTGATGGGGCAGTCCGGCTCGGGCAAGAGCACGTTCCTGTCCATCCTCGGCGGGCTCAGCCACCCGAGCGCCGGCACCATCTCCGTGGACGGCATCGACCTGTACGCGCTCGGAGGCGAGAAGCTCGCCGACTTTCGTCGCGAGTACCTCGGCTTCGTCTTCCAGAGCTTCAACCTGGTGCCGTACCTGACCGCGCTGGAGAACGTCACCCTGCCGCTGGCGGTCAAGAAGATGCCGTCTGCCGAGAAGCGCGAGCGTGCGCTCCGGGTGCTCGAGCGCGTGGGGCTCACCGACCGGGGCGGCCACCTGCCGGGCAAGCTCTCGGGTGGCGAGCAGGAGCGCGTGGCCATCGCCCGCGCGCTCGTCAACGAGCCGCCGCTCATCCTGGCCGACGAGCCAACCGGCGCCCTCGACAGCGAGACGACGGTGGAGGTGATGGACCTCTTCGCCGAGCTCCACCGTGAGGGCAACACGATCGTGATGGTGACGCACAATCCGGAGATCATGCAGTACTTCGACCGCACGATCGTGCTGCGCGACGGCCGGCTGGACTGCGAGCCGCCGGCCTGCGCCGCGGGCACGCCCGTCTGAGGCGGCTCGCCGCCGCGCCGCGGCGGGGGGTACTGCGCCTCGAGCACCCCCGGGAGGCCGCTCTGCGCATGGCGCCCCGGCGTGACCGCGGCAGGCCCGACGCGATAGACTCCCGCGCCGTGAGCTCTTCGCGCGCAGCACCCGTCCCAGCCGGCCCCACCCTCGCACGTCCGGGGGCCGGCCGGAGGCCCTTCGCCCCCGCGGCGCACCGCCGCGTGTTCGCGGCGTTCGCGCTCGTCGCTGCGTCTCTCGCCCTCGCCGGCGCGCTTGCGCCGCCCTCCGCGGCGGGCGCTCGCGTCGGCGAGTGGCGGCACGCCTGGGAGGTCGTGCAGCTCGTGCAGGAACAGCCCCCGCAGGGCACGCCGGTCTTCTACTTCGGCGACTCCACGGCGCGCGAGTCGACGGTGCGCGACGCGCTGTGGACGCTGCAGCTGCGGCGCCGGGCGGCGGCCCGCGGCAAGACGACAGCCACGGTCGCCTTCACGCTGGCCAGTCACGGCCAGACCTTCCGCATGGACCGGCAGCTCGTCGCCGCCATGCCGCCGCGGGAGCCCGGGGCGCCGCCCGGCATCGCGCTGATTGGGGTCGGGCCGAGCCGCTTCATCGGTCCGCCCGTGCGCAAACGGCCGGCCGCGGTGCAGCCGCCGCCGGCGGGCGCGGCGCCGGCGATCCATCCCTGGACGCAGCACCTGTACGCCGACCGGCCTCCGTTGCCGCTCGCGCGCAAGCACGAGCTCGTCCCGCGCTGGATGGACCGGCGCTGGGCCGGCTTCCGGCGCTGGCGCCGCGTCAACCTTCGCGCCGCCGAAGAGGTGATCGCGCTCTGCTGGGGCAAGGGTCTTCGCCCGGTGCTCGTCGAGCTCCCGCTCGACGTCCGCGTGGTGGGCGACGGTCTCGTCAGGCCTCTGGGGAGCTACCGCGCCGGGCTTCGCCGCATCGCGAGGCGGCAGGGCGCCGAGTACGTCTCGCTCCAGCGCTCGTCGCCGCTGCCGACGACCCACTACTGGGACCTGATGCACCTCCTGCCGCCGGGGTCGCGCGCCTGGCAGTCGCGGCTGAGCGACCAGGTGGTCGCGATGCTGCCATCGGAGAACCCTGTCGGCCTGGCGGCCGCACTGGCGGCAGCCGGCGCCCGGCGGCGGTAGCATCGGGTCCATGACGCGCGTCGCTCGCTCCGCGACCGGGTCCGTGCCGGCGATCTCTCTGCTTGCAGCCGCTCTGCTGGCGGCTGTTCTCGCGGCCGCGCTCGCGGCTTCGCCGCCCGTGGCCGCCTCGCCTGTGGTGTCTCCCGTCGTGGCGGCGACGCCTCGTCCTCCGCCTCTCCGCTCCCAGTCGACGACTGGCACCACGCCTGGGAGGTCGTCCGGCTGGCCGGCTACGAACAGGCCGTGGCGGCGGCGGAGACAGGCGTCGCGGTCTACTACCTGGGCGACTCCGTGGCGCGCGAATCCGTCGTTGACGACGCGAGCTGGACGCAGGAGCTGCGGGCGGCGAGCCTGGCCGCGGGCAAGGCACTCGCCACTTGCCACACCCTCGCGGGCCACGCGCAGACTTTCGGCATGGATGCGCAGCTGCTCGAGACCCTGCCGGACACGCCGCAGGGCCGGCCGCGGGGGATCGTCCTCATCGGTGTCGGCCTTAGCCGATTCATCGGACCGCCCGCGCCCCTGGAGCCGGTGCGGCTAGACCCGTGGCAGGCCGGCGTGCCGCCCGAGCTGAGCCCGTGGACCAGGCACCGCTACGGCGCGCGGGCGCCGCTCTCCCGCCGGCGCAAACGGCAACTGGCGGTCCGCTGGATGGAGCGGCGCTGGACGGGGTTCAGAGCCAGCAAGGCGGCCAACCTCGCCGCGCTCGGCGAGCTGATCGCGGCGTGCAAGCGCAAGCGGCTGCGGCCGGTTCTCATCGACCTCCCCCTTGCGGTCGACGCCGCCGGGACCGTCCTGAACAAGCCTCGGACGGCGATCCGGAGCTCGTGTACGACTCTCGCTCGACGGCAGCGGATAAAGTACCTGCATTTCGCCACCGTGATCCGCCTGCCGGGCGACCACTTCTGGGACCTGCACCACCTGCTCCCGCCGGGAGCGACCCGCTGGCAGCGACGGCTCTCCTGGGAGCTCGTCAAGGTGCTGCCGGCGGCGACGCCCGCGCCCTAGCCGCACCTTGCGGGCTGGCCGCCCGCGCGGCTGCGCCGCCACGGCCGGGCGCGTCGTCGCGCCGCCCGGCGGGAAGAGACCGCCCATGGACTCTCGCCTCATCCTCCGCACCTACTACGGCATCGCCGCCAGCACGACGCTGGCCCAGTCTCTCATCTGGGGCGTCAACACCCTGTTCCTGCTGTCCGTGGGTCTGGACATCTTCGAGGTCATGCTCATCAACGCCGCGTACACCGTGGCGCAGGTGATCTTCGAGGTGCCGACCGGGGTGGTCGCGGACACGGTCGGCCGCCGCGTGTCCTACCTGCTCGCGGTGGGCATCATCCTTGTCTCCACGCTGCTCTACGTGGGCTTTGGCTTGGCCGGCTACGGCCTGTGGCCCTTTGCCGCCGCCTCCGCACTGCTCGGGATCGGCTATACCTTCTACACCGGCGCCGTGGATGCGTGGATGGTGGACGCGCTGCACTCTGTGGGGTATCAGGGGCGGCTGGAGCCGGTCTTCGCGAGGTACGGCATCATGTTCGGGGTGTTCATGCTGATCGGGACGACCCTCGGCGGCTTCCTCGGCCAGCTCGACCTGTGGGTGCCCTACGTGGTGCGGGCCGTGGTACTGGTGCCCGCCTTCCTGCTCGGCCTGCTCATCATGCGCGACCTGGGGTTCAAGGCACGGGAGCTCAAGCTGCGTACCTTCGGGGTGGAGACGCGGCGCATCGCCCGTGAGGGGATCACGTACGGGCTCAGCGACCGCGCGGTGCGCTTCATCATGTTCGCTTCGCTCGTGCAGGGCGTGTTCTTCATGTATGGCTTCTACTCGTGGCAGAAGTACTTCCTCGACCTGCTGGGACAGGAACTGGTGTGGGTGGCGGGGGTGATCGCGGCGTTGGTGGGGCTCACGCAGATCGTCGGCAACGCGCTGGTGGGGAGGATCGTCGCGTGGGTGCCCGACCGCGGCCTCATCCTCATGGTCTGCAGCGGGGTCACGACGGTGACGATCGTCGGCGCTGCGCTGGTGCAGCAGTTCTGGGTCGCGGTGCCGCTCTACCTGGTGTCGACCATCGCATTCGGCATCTCACTGCCAGTGAAGCAGGGGTGGCTCAACGCGCGCATCCCGTCGCAGCAGCGCGCGACCATCATCTCGCTGGACGCGCTGTTCGGCGACGGCGGCTCCACGGTGGGCCAGGTCGGTCTCGGGTGGCTCTCACAGACGGTGTCGATCCCGTTCGCCTGGCTGGTGGGCGGCGCCGTGCAGGCGCTCGGCGTGCCGCTGCTGGGCGTGGCGAGGCGGGCGGAGCGGGCGCAGCCGGCGGAGACCGCCGCAGGACCGGAGGGTGAGCCCGGGCTGGAGGTCGAGTCGGCCGGCTGCTTCGGCCCTGAGCCGGCCGGCCTATGTGTGCCGGGCGACGAGCCGGCCGCCGCACGCGGCGGCGAGCGCGTCGCCTGAGCCACGCACCCGGGCGATCACGCGGGCGACGCATCATTCGCGGCGCCCGCGCGCCTCAGGCCGCGGCGCGGGAGCGTCGCATCGGGCCAGGTCACGCCGCCATGTGGTGGCAGGTGGGGTGGTCCTCGTCGTACTCTGGCGACTCCCTGATCTGCTCCCGGGTGGCGTCCACATGGATCTTCTGCTCCGCCCACTCGATGCGCCCGAAGCGGTCGGCCGGCACGGTCACCTTCTTGCCGAACCACCAGTTGCGCGTGTCGACGACCAGGCAGTGGATCCGCCAGGTCTCCTCGTCGACGAGCATGTCATCGACATGGCCGATCTCGTCGTCCGTGGCCTGCAGGTGATAGCCGCCCAGCTCCGACACGCTCCGCAACGTGCTCCTGCCCTCGCCCAGGATCTCGTCTTCCTCGGGCGGCACCGGCTCGCCGCCGAAGAGACGGTGGGGCCGTGCCCCGGGACCCGGAGTGGCCAGTCCAAGCGGCGTCGCCCAGTTGCCCCAGAGTTCCGGGCCTTCCCAGTAGTAGCTCCAGCCGTAGTAGTCCATCGATGCCCGTTCCATCTGCCGAGACACGGTCTGCTCCTCGTCGATGTCAGGCGCCCGCGCCGCCTGGTCTCTCGAGATGGCCGCCTCGATCGGACCGTCTGCGGGCACTCGCGCCACGGCGATCGGGGACAGCAGGAACGGCGACGCGCGATCGACGTCCGACGGCTGCACGACCAGATAGCGAACGGTCCAGTGGCGGTCGTCGTAGTACACGTCGCTGACCCTTCCCAGTTCGCCGTCGGTGCCGATGACGTCGGAGCCCAGGATCTGCTTCATCGTGCGTGTCATACCCGCCTCCCGGTGTCGCCTGCCTCTACGCTCGGGATTCCTTCCGTGGCGAGGACCACACCGTTGCCGGGCGGCTGCCCACCGCAGTACGCACCTCAGAACCTCCATCACGCGAGCCAGAAGACGAGTCCGGCCAGCCGTGGTTTGGTGTGTGAACCCGCACGGAATGTGGAAGGCTGGCTGTGTCATCGGAAGAGGGGCCGCACGTGAGCACCTACGACATCGCGATCATCGGCGGAGGGCCGGCCGGGCTGGCGACGGCCATGTACGCCGGCCTGCGCGGCCTCGGCGCCGTGGTGTACGAGGCTGAGTCGTTCGGCGGCCAGCTCATCAATCTCTATCCGACCAAGCCGGTCACCAACTTCCCGGCGCAGTCCTCGCTGCTCTCTCGTGAGCTTGCGCTCCGCCTGGCGGAGCAGGCGGAGCAGTTCGGCGCCGAGCTGCGCGAGCGGCGCGCCGTCGAGGATGTCACGCCCCTGGGCGGCGGCTTCGGGATCCAGGGCTCGCTGCGCCAGGACGACGCGAAGACTCTCGTCCTGGCGCTCGGCCTCGGCCGCTTCACCCCGCGCCGACTCGGTCTCGATGACGAGGACCGCTACCTCGGCAAGGGGCTTGCCTACCGGCTGCCCCCGCTCGAGGACATCCGCGCGAAACGCGCGGTCGTGGTCGGCGGCGGCGACACCGCGCTGGACACGGCGCTCTCGCTGAGTGAGGTCGCCGACGTCACCGTGGTGCGGCGCCGCGACGAGTTCCGCGCCTTCTCGCATACGCAGGACAGGTTCGCCGAGGCGGGCATCGAGGTGGTCAGCAACGGCGAGGTCGTGAGCCTCAAGGGCAGGGAGCGCCTGGAGAGCATCGTCGTCAGGCGCCCGGACGAGTCGATGGTGGAACTGCCGGCCGATCTCGTGCTGGTGAGCATCGGCCAGGTGCCGGACCTCTCCGGCTTCGCGCAGTGGGGTCTCGGGTTGGGCGGCACCAGGATCGACGTCGACTCGGCCATGGAGACCAGGATCCCGGGCGTGTACGCGGTCGGTGACTTCGCGACGTACCCGGGCAAGGTGCGGATGATCGCGACCGCTGTGGCCGAGGGATCGACGGCCGCCGCCGCCGCCCAGCGCTACCTCTCCGCGGCCTGATCGTCCGCGGAGCGGTCGCCCGGGGCTCCGGCGGGGCGGGCGGCCGCCAGCGCCTCCCGCCGCCTTCGCTGCGCCGCGATGAGCGCGTGTGCCAGCGTGACCTCGAGCACCCCCACCAGGCCGCCGATGATGATGGTCGACCCGACGTCCAGAGGCAGCTGGACCCACGGGTGCGCGTACCAGGCGAAGTGCTCGAGCCACGAGGAGAACTGCTCGTCGAGCGTCGCCGGGATGAGCACGGTGACGATCACGAGCAGGCTGTGCCGCCAGGTGAGGCCGGCCGAGCGCCTGAGGCCTCGCCGCACGCCGATGTCTTCGATGACGATCACCGGACCCACGACGGCGAACAGCACCATGCACACGAAGCCGGGCACGAGGAACAGGAGCAGCCCAACCACGGTGAGCGCGGCCGTCAGGAGGCCGGCGCCGATGAGGCGAAGCGTGGGCAGCCCGCGCAGGATCTGGTGCAGCGGCATGTCCTTCTCGCCCTTCTGGTCGACGGCCACGAAGCGGTCGATCACGCCGGCGAAGAAGACCAGGCTGAGCATCGTCCCCGCGATGCTCAGAGCCGTCCCCGAGGTCCAGAGGAACACGCTGAGCACGTCGGACTGCTCCGCGAAATCGGTGGCGAGCACGGTCGCCAGGGTGACGATGAGGTCGATCGGCGCGAAGACGAGGACGGCCGCGACCGCGATGCGCCAGAAGGAGCGGCGATAGGTCCCGAGGCCGGTCGCGACGACGCTCGGGATGGTCGCCCGCGCGATGCGTCTCGCCGTCTCGGTCTCGTCGAGCCTCATGGCTCTTCCAGTTCGCCGCCCGGCGCCCTGAGCCTCGCCGGCGCCGGGCCATGATACAGTCCGCCGCATGAGTGAGGACGCCGGACCGCGTGGAGCCCCCGGCGCCGGCGCGCCGGTCCTTCGGCCGGTGGTCGGCCCACCGCAGGCACACGCCGAGCCCGTCTCCACCGCCGCGCCGGCGGTCGACGCCCTTCCGGTCGTCAGGCACCGCAACTGGCTCGTCGCGGCGTTCGCCCGCGGCTTCGCCCTCTTCATCGGAGCCTTCACGCTCGTCAACGTGGTGGGGCTCTGGCGTCAGGGCGCCGACTTCAACATCTGGTGGGTGGCGATCCCCGGCGTCGGTCGCCTCGTCGCGGTGGTGCTGTACGTGCTCGTGGGTGCGGCGCTCGTCGGCTACGCCGCGGCGCCGCGCATGGGCGAGTGGCGCCGCTGGCCGACCGTGGGGCTCACACTCGCCTTCGCCGCCGTCACCGCCTGGAACGGCGTCGGCTTCTACCTCAGCTGGCGCGCCGGTGAGATCCGGCCCGGGGTGCCGTTCCCGTTGTCGTTCCTGCTGTGCGCCGTCCTGGTCTTCGTCGCCTGGGCCGCGCTCCGTCCGCCGGCGCCGCGGCGCCGGCGGCTGCTCGCGGCCGCCGTGCTCGCCGCCATCGCGGCCGCCTGCGTTCTCCTCTTCCCGGTCGCCCAGGTCTTCTTCTTCGGCAAGACCGACTACCGCAGGCCGGCCGACGTGGCCGTCGTGTTCGGCGCCCAGGTGCACGGCAACGGGGTGGCGTCCACGTCGCTCAACGACCGGATGACGACGGCGATCCAGCTCTACAAGGACCACCTCGTCAAGCGCCTCCTCGTCTCCGGCGGCGTGGGTGAGAGCGGCTTCAACGAGGCCATCGTGATGCGCGACATCGCCGTGAAGGCCGGCGTGCCCGCCCACGCTGTGGCCGTCGACTCGAACGGCGTGAGCACCAACGCGACCGTCACCGACACGGTGCCGTTCTTCGGCGAGGACGGGTGGCGGCGCGTGGTCGCCGTCAGCCAGTTCTACCACCTGCCGCGCATCAAGCTGGCGTACCAGCGCGCCGGCTGGAACGTGCTCACAGTGCCGGCCGGCACGTCCACGCCGATCCCGCAGACGCCGTATTCGGTGGTGCGCGAGATCCCGGCCTTCTGGGTGTACTACCTGGGGGCCGTCTTCCGCTGACAGGCGGCCGGCGCCGGACGACGCTTCGTCCCCGGCGCCCTCTTCGGGCTACCCGCCCAGCTCCCACGTGGCCGAGCGCGGCCGCGATCCCTCTGCCGGGGTGCAGACGAAGCGGATGGGGTCCGATGCCCCCACGGAGAACGCCAGCGTCGTGGAGACGGTCTCCCCGGGCGGCAGGGTGGCGCCGAGCAGGTCGTCACCCGCGAGCTGAGCCAACGAGAGGGTGTCGTCCTCCGCGACCAGCATGAAGGAGTCGGCCTTCTCGAACGGCAGGGGGACCTCCGCCGTGCCCTCGGTGCCCTCGGGCGTGACGCTCAGCCTCAGGGTGACGAGGCGCTCCCCGGCTTCGGCAGCGGCGCCCGGCGGCGGGTCGCCCGGGTCTTCTAAGTCGTTCACGGTCACGCGGACCACCGCGCCCTCGGGTGTCTCGAAGCGAACGGTGTCGCCCATGCCGACCAGCGGCGGGGTGGTGGAGACCGGCTTCGGCGACGTCGTCGCCTCTGCGGTTGCCCTCGCGCCCGGTGAAGCCGTCGCCTGCGGCCCCGCCGGCTCGTCCTCAGCCCCGCCGCACGCGCGCACGAGCAGCACGATCGCGACGATCACGGCGACGAGGATGGCGACGGCCACGGCGAGGCGGATGTGCCCCTTGCGGCGGCGCCGGCGACGCGCTTCAGCTCTGTCCACGGTGCTCCTGACGGACGGGTCCCCACGATTGTAGCGCGCCGCGCGCCCGAGCTCCGTCCGGTCGCCGCCGGCCTGGTGCCCGCACACCCTTGGGCCGGCGTCTCGGGGGGAGACCGGAACGGCGAGGGGCCGGCGCGCCCGACGGCGCCCCGGCCCCTCGGCCCTCTTGTTCAGCTGGTAGCCGTCTCCAAGCCTAGCGCAGGAGGCAGCCGTTTGCCTGCAGGTACTCCTGCCACTCGGCCTCGCTGGGCTCCCCGCACTTGCGCAGGAGCTTCTCCCACTCGTTGTCCACCCACGCCTCGAGGTTGAGGAGCGTTTCCTCGTTGCCGGGCTTGAAGAGGTGGGCGAACCGGCCCTGGCGCTTGAGCCACGGGATCAGCGGCTTCTTGTGGTGCGGCCGGTAGGTGAGCCGGTACTCGCCGTCCACGACCTCGAAGAGCGGCCAGTAGCAGGTCTCCACGGCCTCACGTGCGAGGTCGATCGTCTCCGCGCCGTCCGCGCGCCAGCCGCGGGGGCAGGGCGCCAGCACGTTGATGAACGTGGCGCCGGGTGTGTCCAGGGCCTTGGCCGACTTGCGCACGAGGTCGCGTGGGTCATGCGGCGAGGCCTGGGCCACATAGCCCAGCTCGTGGGCGATCATGATGTCGGTGAGGTTCTTGCGATTCTGCAGCTTGCCTGCCTGCACCTTGCCCACCGGGCTGGTGGTGGTCCAAGCGCCTTGCGGCGTGGCGCCGGAGCGCTGGAAGCCGGTGTTCATGTAGGCGCCGTTGTCGTAGCAGACGTACAGCATCTGGTGGCCACGCTCCATGGCGCCGGAGAGCGACTGCAGGCCGATGTCGTAGGTACCGCCGTCGCCGCCGAAGGCGATGAACTTGGTGTCTTCCTCGACGAGGCCCTTCTTCTTGAGGGCGCGGTACGCGGTCTCGACGCCCGAGAGCGTCGCGGCCGAGTTCTCGAAGGCGGTGTGGATGTAGCTGCCCTTCCACGAGGTGTACGGGTAGATGGTGGTGCTCACCTCGAGGCAGCCGGTGGCCGCCGAGACGACGATCGGGTCTTCCGTGCCCATCAGGATCTGGCGCACGGCGATCGGCGCGCCGCAGCCGGCGCACATGCGGTGGCCGCCGGCGAGCTCGCTGCCCTTGGCGACGAGCTCGCGCCACTTGGTGCGCGCGTCCTCAAAGTGGTTGGTCTCCTTGATGGCGTCCACCGGGCACACGTCAACACACTCGTGGCACAGGATGCAGCGGCTCTCGTCGACCCTGAACGAGCTGAGTTCGCGCTCGTTGAAGGTGAGCGCGCCAGTGGGACACTCCGTGACGCAGCGGCCGCAGCTGATGCAGTCGGCGAGCTGCAGCGCGTCGCTGTAGGGCGTGTCGACGTTGATGGTGAAGCCCCGGCCCGTGAAGTCGTAGCAGGCCGGGCCGGCCACGTCGCGGCACACGCGTACGCACTTGCCGCAGGCGATGCAGCGGCTCATGTCGCGGCGGATGAACGGGTGCTCGTACTGGGACTCGACCTCGCGCACCAGGTTGCCCTTGGCGACGAGGTCGTTGTCGGTGATGCCGTACTCGACGCCGAGCGTCTGCAGGTCGCAGGCGCCGTTGCTCGGGCACTCGCACTGCAGGCAGCGCGTAGCCTCCGCGCGGGCGGCCGCGAGGCTGTAGCCCTTCTCGACCTCGAGGTCGGTGGCTGTGAGGCGCTTCTGCTTGCCGACCTTAGGCATGGTGGCGCGAGCCGCGGACTCTGCGCTCGCGCCCATCTTGAGCCACACCGGCGTGCGCTCGGCAAGACGCGCGCCGAGCTCGCCGAGCTGCTCCTCGTCCTTGAGCTGGTCGAGGTACGGGAGGCCGTTGAATACGGCGAGGCGCTCCTCGAGTGCCTCCAGGTCCTCGCCGCGCAGCCAGCCGTCGACTGCGAGCGCGGTGCGCTTGCCCCCGGCCACCGCATGGATGACCGACTGCGAGCCAGTGACGGCGTCGCCCGCCGCAAAGACGCCCTGTTCGGGCGTGCGGCCGGTGTAGTAGTTGCCGATCAGCCGGGAGTCGGCCAGCGGCAGGTAGTCGGCGCTGTCGCCCAGCTTGGGCGCATAGCCGGTCGCCAGCACGACGGTGGTCGCGGCGACGTCGAAGCGCGAGCCGCGGACCTCCTTGCGGCGGCCCTTCTCGCGCACGACCCGGACACACTCCACGCCCTGCGCCTTGCCGCTCTTGGTCTTGAGCTTCTTGGCGAGTGCCCCGAACTCGACCTTGACGCCCTCCTCGAGGGCGGCGGCGAGATCGCGGGCGCCGGCCGGGATGTCGTCGGCGTCGTGCTGGGCGATGACGACGACCTCCTTGGCGCCCTTGCGGCGCGCCGTGCGGGCGACATCGAAGGCGGTGATGCCGTCGCCGATCACGGCGACCTTCTGGGTGAACTTGACCGCCCTGCCCTCGCGCACGCGCTTGAGCAGCTCGAGGCCGTTGAGGGCGGCGTCGTCGCCGGGGAGCACGTGGCGCGGCTCCTCCCACACGCCGACGCTGATGATGACCGCGTCGAAGCCGGCGTCGAAGAGCCCGTCGGGGTCGACCTCGTAGCCGAGCTCGGACTCGCCGATGAAGCGCACGCCGGCGTCCCAGAGCGGCTCGAGCTCCTTCTGGACGACCTTACCGGGCAGCCGGAACTCAGGGATGCTGTAGCGTAGCGACCCGCCCGGCTCCTCGTTGGCGTCGTAGATGGTGACCTCGTGGCCACCCTGTGTGAGGAACCAGGCGGCGGCGAGGCCGGCCGGGCCGGCGCCGATGACGGCGACTCGCCGGCCGGTCGGCACGCCCGGCACCAATAGAGTCTCGCTGTGGTCGGCGGCCGCACGGTGCAGGGCGCAGATGGCGATGGGCTCGTCCACGTCGCCGCGGCGGCACACCGGCTCGCAGTAGCGCGGGCACACGCGCCCGAGGATGCCGGGGAACGGCAGCTCGTCGCGCACGATGGACGCGGCGCCGGAGGCGTCGCCGGTGGCGAGCGCCGCCATGTACGCCGGGATGTCGATGTGCGTGGGGCACGCGTGCGAGCACGGGGCCTCACAGTAGGCGTTGTGGTCCGAGAGGTACATTTTGAGGTAGCTCTCTCGGCGCGCGCGGACGCGCCTGGTGTCCGTCTTGACGACCTGGCCGTCCTTGACCCACGTTGTGCACGCCGCCTGGAGCTTGTCGAGGCCTTCGACCTCGACCATGCACAGGCGGCAGGCGCCCCACGCGGCCATGCCCTCCTGGTGGCAGAGCGCGGGGATGTCGATCCCCTCGCGCCGCGCCACCTGGAGCACGGTCTCGCCCTCGCGGGCGGCGAGCTGGCGGCCGTCGACGGTGAGCTGTACGGCAGCCTTGGTACGCGGGCTCACTGCTGCCTCCCTTCGACCAGCGCCGGTTGCGCGTCCACGACGGGGATGGCGTCGAACCTGCACACCTGACGGCAGGTATCGCACTTGATGCAGAGCTTCTGGTCGATCACATGCGCCTGCTTGCGCTCGCCGCTGATCGCCTGGGTGGGGCAGGCCCCAAAGCAGACGTGGCAGCCGGTGCAGGCGTCCGGGTCGATGGTGTACTTGATGAGCGGGCGACAGACCTTGGCCGGGCAGCGGTGCCCGGTGATGTGAGCCTCTACCTCGTCGCGGAAGTAACGGAGGGTGCTGAGCACCGGGTTGGGCGCGCTTCCGCCGAGCTGGCAGAGCGAGCCCTCGATGATGTCCTCGCTCAGCGTCTCCAGACGGTCGAGGTCGTCGAGCGTGCCCTCGCCGGCGCTGATGCGCTCGAGGATCTCGAGCAGGCGCTGGCTGCCCACACGGCAGGGGACGCACTTGCCGCAGCTCTCCTCGGCGGTGAACTTGAGGAAGAACTTGACGAAGTCGACCATGCACGTGCTGTCGTCGACGACGACCATGCCGCCGGAGCCCATCATGGAGCCGGCGGCCACCAGGCTCTCGAAGTCGATGGGGTCGTCGAGCAGGGCGGCGGGCAGACAGCCGCCGGACGGCCCGCCGAGCTGGACGGCCTTGAACTCACGGCCGGACAGCATGCCGCCACCGATGTCGAAGATGACGTGGCGGAGCGTGGCGCCCATGGGCACCTCGATGAGGCCACCGTTCACGACCTTGCCGGTGAGGCTGAAGATCTTGGTGCCCTTGCTCGTCTTCGTCCCCTTGGCGGCGAACGCCTCGGCGCCGTGGTTGATGATCCACGGGACGTTGGCATAGCTCTCGACGTTGTTCAGGTTGGTCGGCTGGCCCCAGAGGCCCCGGGCGACCGTGCGGATGTGCTTGCCGCGCGGCATGCCGCGATGCCCCTCGATGGAGGCCGTGAGCGCCGTGGACTCGCCGCAGACGAACGCGCCGGCGCCCTGGTTGATGCGGATGTCGAAGCTGAAGCCGCTGCCGAGGATGTCCTCGCCGAGCAGTCCGCGCTCTCGCGCCTGTGCCAGCGCGGCGCGCAGGCGCTCCACCGCGAACGGGTACTCGTGGCGCACGTACACGTAGCCCTCCACGGGCCCGCTCTGGGCGCCGATGGCGTAGGCGGCGATGGTCATGCCCTCGACCACGCTGTGCGGGTTGCCCTCGAGCACCGAGCGGTCCATGAACGCGCCCGGGTCACCCTCGTCGGCGTTGCAGATGACGTAGTGCACATCGCCTGGGTTGCCGCGGCAGAACCGCCACTTGCGGCCCGTGGGGAAGCCGGCGCCGCCGCGGCCGCGCAGGCCGCTGGTCTCGACCTCATCGATGACAGCCATGGGGTCGCCCTGTTCGAGCACCTTTGCCAGGGCGGCATAGCCGCCATGGGCGAAGTAGTCGTCGATCGAGTACGGGTCGATCTTGCCGTTGAGCGCCAGGACGATGCGCTCCTGCAGCTCGTAGAAGGGGATGTCGGCCTCGTGGGCGACGGGCTCGCCGGTGGCCGGGTCCTTGTAGAGGAGCCGCTCGACGATGCCGTCGCTGACGACGCTCGTCTCGATGATCTCCTGCACGTCCTTGGGCTTGAGGCGCGGGTAGAAGAGGCCCTGCGGGCGGACCACCGCGATGGGGCCCTCCTCGCAGAAGCCGTGACAACCCGTCTCGACCACGGCGACCTTGTCGCTGAGGCCGCGGTCGGCCAGGGCCTTGTCGATCGCCTTGCGCAGGGCTACTCGCCCGGACGCGTGGCAGGCCGTGCCGGCGCAGACGCGGATCTCGGCCTTCTTGTCGTCGGCGAGATAGGCGCTCGTGTCGGCTGCCGCCTTGAGCGCCTTTTGGATCTTGCTGGGGCTGCGTCTCGCCGGCCTGAGCGGTGCATCTCCGTTGCCCCGCTCGGTGCCTTGACTACGTGGGGTACGGAGCGGTGCGCCTTCGGAGCCCCGCTCGATGCCATCGCTGCGCCGGGCATTCATGCGGGCACCTCCGCCTTGCGGAGCTTGCGCACGAGCTTGCGCGCCTCGTTGGGCCCGACGCGACCGATGGTCTCGTCGTCGCCGAGGCGCACGACCGGCGCCAGGGCGCAGGCACCCACGCAGTTCACGGTCTGGAGCGTGAACAGCCCGTCGGGCGTGGTGGCACCCACGGGGATTTCGAGCTCCTGGCTGAACGCCTCCACGACGAGCGGGGCGCCGGCAACATGGCAGGCGGTGCCCATGCAGACGTCGATCACGTGCTTGCCCACGGGCACGAGCCGGAACTGGCCGTAGAAACTGGCCACGCCGAACACGCGCGAGAATGGCAGGCGCGTCTCCTCGGCGAGGTGCTCGAGCGCGACGCGGGGCAGGTAGCCGTAGGCGTCCTGTGTGGCGTGCAGGGCCTCGACGAGGCCGGTGCCGGCGCGCAGGCCGGCGACGACCGGGTCGAAGAGCTTCATGTCGATCGCCGGCACGAAGCCCGCCGGCTTCTCGTCCATGACGCAGGCGGCGCCCGCGCCGCAGCTCTCCCCCGGCAGTGTGGCCAGGGCGGCGGCGCGCTCAGCCTCGACGTCGAACGGGAGCTCTTCGAACTCGGGGCAGTAGTCGATCTCGATGCAGTCCACAGGGCAGGTGCGCTCGCACAGCGTGCAGGCGTAGCACTTGTAGGCTCCGGCCTTGTCCTTGACGAGGTCGAAGAGCCCTACGCCGCGCGTCTTGTCTACGAGCTCGCGGCGCTCGAAGTCGATGCCCTTGAGGACTTCGTAGAGGGCCGAGCCCCTCGGCTCGGTGGTCGTGCCGTTCCTTCTCGGCATCCTTGTCACCTCAGTCCTTACGCAGATTCAGGTAGCGCCGCTCGGTCGTGGCGCGCTTCTTGCTCTTGGCGGTCTTCTCGAGCTCGGCGAACGCCTGCTCGATGTTGTCGGGGAAGATGTCGCGTCCGCCGAGGCCGTAGATGAACGGCAGCACCTGCGGGCGCGGGTCGCAGTCGTAAAGGGCGCTCCGGACCTCGAGGAACACGGGGCCGCCTTGGGCGCCGAACGAGTCGGCGCGGTCCATGACGCCTACCACCTTCACGTGCTGGAGCGCCTCGGCGTATGCCTGGTGCGGGAACGGCCGGAACGCGCGCACGCGCACCATGCCGGCCTTGACGCCCGCGGCGCGGAGCTTGTCCACGGTCATGCGCGTCGTGCCGGCGGTGGAGCCGACGACCACGATGGCGATCTCGGCGTCCTCCAGGCGGTACGGGTCGAGCAGGCCGTACTTGCGGCCGCTGAGCTCGGCGTACTCGTCGGCGACTTCCTGGATGACCCGGAGGGAGCGGTCCATGGCCCGGTTCTGGGCCACCTTGTGCTCGAAGTACCAGCCGTGCAGGCCGTCGAACGGGCCCACCGTGACCGGGTTCTTGGCGTCGAGCATGGGGTTGGTGGCGCGGTACGGGCCGATGAAGGCCTGCACCTGCTCTTTGGTGAGCATCTGCAGCGGCCCGATGGCGCCGCTGATGACGTAGCCGTCGTACATGTGCATCACGGGCAGGCGCACGTCCATGTGCTCGGCGATGCGGATGGCCTGGATGCAGTTGTCGTAGGCCTCCTGGTGGTTCTCACCGTAGAGCTGGACCCAGCCGGTGTCGCGGCCGCCCATGGTGTCGCTGTGGTCGCAGTGGATGTTGATGGGGCCGCTGAGCGCCCGGTTCACCGTGGTCATGACGACGGGGAGCCGGTAGCTCGCGGCGACGAAGAGGACCTCCCACATCAGGGCGAAGCCCTGGGAGGAGGTCGCCGTCATCGTCCGCGCGCCGCCGGCCGCAGAGCCGATCACGGCGCTCATGGCGCTGTGCTCGCTCTCGACGGTGACGAACTCGGTGCCGACCTTGCCGTCGGCGACCTTCTGGGCGTACAGCTGTACGACCTCTGTCTGGGGCGTGATGGGGTAGGCGCAGACCACGTCCGGGTCGATCTGGCCCATCGCTTCGGCGACGGCCTCGTTCCCGGTGACTGCGAGGATCTCGGACTCGGTGGCAGCCACGGTCACTCCTTCTTGTCGATCTGCATCGTGATGGCGTGCGTGGGGCATTCCTTGGCGCAGATGCCGCAGCCCTTGCAGTGCTCGAGGTCGATGCCGGTCGCCTTGTTGTCCTCGACGATGATCGAGGCGTCGGGGCAGTAGAAGTAGCAGAGCATGCAGCCGTCGCACTTCTCGGCGTCGATCTCGGGCACCATGGAGCGCCAGCCGCCGGTTTCGTTGTAGACCGAGTTGCCGGCCTCGATGATCGTGGCGCCGAGCTCGTGGCGCTCAGGGCCCCACTGGTCGACGTCGCTGATGTCCCAAGAGGGCTTCTTCTTGGGCGGCGCCTTGCGCGCCGTCGGCTTCTTGAGCGGCGCCGGCTTCTTGGCGCCTGCCTTCTTGTCCACGGTCATTCGCCCTGGACCTCCTCGTAGCTGCGCGTGATGGCGGCGATGTTGCCCTCGACGACCTTGGGCGGGAACTTCTTGCCGAAGTCCTCGCGCAGGAACGTGACGACGTCATCGATGTCGAACAGCCCGGTGATGCGCGTGAGCGCGCCGACCATGGGCGTGTTCGGGATGGGGCGTCTGATGGTCTCGACCGCGATGCGGGTCGCGGCGATGGTGAAGAGACGGTTGCTCACGAGGCCGGAGTCCTTGCGGAGCGTGGCCGGCGAGCGCTCGCTGTTGACGAGCACGATGGCGTCGTCCGGCGCACCCCTGGTGACGTCGACGATCTTCAGCAGGGAGGAGTCGAGCACCACCACGATCTGCGGGTGCTCGACGCCTGAGTACACCTGGATCGGCGCGTCGCTGACGCGCGTGAACGCGACGATCGGCGCGCCCGAGCGCTCGGGGCCGTACTCCGGGAAGGCCTGGAAGTACTTACCCTCGCCCAGGGCGAGCTCCGCGACCATCTTGGCGGCGGTGACAGCACCCTGCCCGCCGCGGCCGTGCCAGCGGATCTCCGTGAGGGCGGGCGCCGCCCCCACTTTCTGCTTGCCGGTCTTCGTCGCCATCGTCACTCCTCTCCGTGCCGCACGTCGCGACGCCCGGAGAGGGCGCGGCCCAGTGTCAGCTCGTCGGCGTATTCAAGGTCGCCACCCACGGGCAGCCCGCTGGCCAGACGCGTGACGCGCACGCGCTCCGGCAGCAGGTCGGCGACGTACATGGCCGTCGCCTCGCCCGTCATGGTCGGGTTGGTCGCCACGATCACCTCGGCGATGTCGTCGTCCACCCGCGCGAGGAGCTCCGCCATGTGCAGGTCCTCCGGGTCGACGCCGTCGATGGGGCTGAGCGCCCCGCCGAGGACGTGGTAGTAGCCGTGGAACTCACGCGTGCGCTCGATGGTGATCACGTCGAACGGCTGCTCGACGACACACAGCAGCCGGGGGTCTCGACGGGGGTCGGCGCAGATGGTGCACAGGTCGCCCTCGGCCAGGTTGAAGCAACGGGAGCAGAACCCGATCTTCTCCTTGACCTCGGTGATCGCGGCCGCAAGCGGAAGCACCTCTTCGGGACGCTGCCGGAGCAGGTGGAAGGTGAGGCGCTGAGCGGTGCGGGGTCCGATGCCGGGGAGCTTGGAGAGCTCGGTGATCAAACGTTCGACCGGCGGTGCATACATTCGCGCTGGAATCCCCTGGTCATGACTCGCTATGCAACGTGCTTGCAGGATTCGGGCGCCGTTGCCGGCGCCCGCAGACCAGCTTGACAGTTTACTCGCTTACGGAGGTCGCGGCAACGCGCGCCGCGGCACTTCTGCTTCGTTGCGTCGGCGGCCGGCCCTCCAGGCCGCCTCCGGACTTGGATCCGCATCGGAGGGGGTCGGCGGCGCGCCTGCGGAAGCACTTACAGGATTGTTTCAGTCTGGTATACACATTCTAAACGCGGCCTTTGCGGTCCGCAAACCGGCGTCTCGGCCCGCGCCCGGCGCAGGCCGCCCGGCCGGTCACCTCGCTCGCAGCCCTTCGGTGCCCCGGCTCGCCCCACCCGGTCACCTCGCCCGCAGCCCGGCCGGCTCCGGCCGCGTGCCGGCCACGACACAGCGGTGCTCGATCGCGGATGGTGCCACGGATGCTGCGCGGATGGCGCCACCCGGCGTGACTCCACTGTGCCTCCCGCATGGAGGCCCACCGCAGGGAGACCGCCGGTGGGCAGCCCGGGTGCGACCGCGGCGAGAGCAGCTCAGAACAGTCCGGGGATGTTGGGCAGGTCGATACCGCCGGTGGCGCCGCCCAGCTTGGTGCTCGCGAGGTCCTGCGCGGCGCGCAGCGCCTCGTTGGTGGCGGCGACCACGAGGTCCTGGAGCATCTCCACGTCCTCAGGGTCCACGGCATCGGGGTTGATGCGCACTTCCTTGATCTCGAGAGAGCCGGTGATGACGACAGTGACAATGCCGCCGCCGGCGCTGGCCTCGACCGTCTCGACGGCGAGCTCTTCTTGAGCCTGCGCCATCTTGCGCTGCATCTCCTGGACCTGCTTCATCATCTTGTTGTACTGCGGGTTGGCCATGGTGGGTCTCCTCAGGGCTCGTCGGGCAGCAGCTCGGCGTCGAGCTTGGCCTGCGCGGCACGGATCTGGTCGGTGAAGTCGGGGAGGGCGGCCGGGCTCTGCGGCGCGGCCGCCTCGGGGGTCTCGGTCCTGGTCGCCGCCGTCGCGCCGGCGGCGACCTCGAAGCGCATCGTGAGGCGGCGTCCGAGGACGCCCTCGACGGCGTCGGCGAGGACCGTGGCGTTGTCGGCCTGCGCGGCGTTGCGCGCCGCGAAGTCCGAGGGCAGGGAGACGGTGAGGACATCGCCGTCGAGCGCCGCGGGGCGGCCGTCGCGCAGGAAGCCGTAGAGCGGCACGCGCGCAGCCTGGACTCGCTGCAGTATGAGCTCCCAGGCGTGTTTGACGCGCTCGAGGGAGAGTTCCTGGACCGGCGGGGGTGGGGCCGCGGCGGGTGGGCCCGGCGTGCGCGAAGGCGCCTCGACGGGCGCGTCGGCCGGCGCGGGCTCCCCAGGCGCGGCGCCGGCCGGGACAGACGCTTCCGTCGGCGCGGACGTCTCCGGCGGCTCCGGTGCGGCCGGCGCCAGGTCCGCTCCGGCCGCCGCGGCCTCGAGGCGCCGCAGGCGCTCCTCGAGGGCCGTCGCCGCGTGGTCCACCTCCGGCCGCGTTACCTTCACCAGGGCGAGCTCGAGTTGCAGCCGGGGGTCGAGCCCGTCGCGGATCTCGCGCTGCGCCTCACCGAGCGCCTCGATGAAGTAGACGACCTCCCGCGGCGAGACCTGACCGGCGCGCTGCAGCTGTTCGCGGAACAGCTCACCGTCCAACTCGACCGTTTGGCTGAGCGTGCGCAAGGTGGCCTCGTCGCTCGCCGCCTCCCCGAGGTGCTGCAGCAGGAACAGCTGGCGCAGGTGGCGCAGCAGGTCACGGATGAACTGCGAGTAGTCCGTGCCCTCGTTGGCGAGGCGCTGTACGTACTGGAGCGCCTCGGCCGTCCGCTGCTCGGTCACGATGTCGGTGATCTCGAACAGCAGATCGCTGCTCGTGACGCCGAGCGCCTCGAGCGCGTCCTCGGGCGTGATGGTCCCCTCCGCGTAGGTCACGAGTTTGTCCAGCGTGCCGATGGCGTCGCGGAACCCGCCCTGGGAGTGGCGCGCGATGATGTGCAGCGCCTCCTCCCGGATGTCGATGGGCGGACTCCCGCGCTCGTCGGCGGGCCGCGCGTTCTCGCGCTCCACGATCCCCGCCAGCAGCCGCACGATGTCGGTGACCTGAGGGCGGTGGAAGTCGAACCGCTGGCAGCGGGAGACGATCGTCTCGGGGATCTTGTGCGCCTCGGTGGTGGCGAGCACGAACACGACGTCGTCCGGAGGCTCCTCGAGTGTCTTGAGCAGGGCGTTGAACGCCTCGCGCGTGAGCATGTGGACCTCGTCCACGATGTAGACCTTGAAGCGGCCGTCGACCGGCGCGAAGGCGATCTTGTCGCGCAGGTCGCGGACGTCGTCGATGCTGCGGTTGGAGGCGGCGTCCATCTCGACCACGTCGAGGGAGACGCCGTCGGCGATGCCCACGCAGTGGCGGCAAACGCCGCAGGGCGTGGTGGTGGGCTGGTCCAGCGTGCCGTCCGGGCCCACGCAGTTGAGGGCCTTGGCGAGGATGCGAGCCGTGCTCGTCTTTCCGGTGCCGCGCGGCCCGGCGAAGATGTAGGCGTGGGCCACCGCGCCGGTCTCCACCGCGTTGCGCAACGTGCGCGCCACGTGGTCCTGGCCGACGAGCTCGCCGAAGCCTTGGGGCCGATACTCCCTGTACAGCGAACGCTTCATGGGATGGCTAGTGTACCCCGGGAGCCGGACCGTGGAGGGCGGCGAAGTCGATGAATCCACGCTCCGGGTCGGCGGCGACCAGGCGGACCCGCACGGCGTCGCCCACGTCCAGGTCGTCGGCGCCGTTCACCACGCGGCCCTCCACGGGCGGGTCCAGCGCGCGGACCCACGTCCCCTTGGGGCTCGCGCCGGTCACGAAGCCGTCGAACTCCTCGCCGATCCGTTCGACGAGGAAGCAGGCGGCGGCGGACTTGCGCACGCGCCGCTCCACCTTCTGCGCCTGGTCCTCCTGGTGTGTGCAGTGGGCGGCGAGCTCTGCAAGGCGCTCGCCGCTGTAGGGGCACGGAACCCCGTCCAGCGCCGCCTTGACCAGGCGCTGCGTGAGCAGGTCCGGGTACCGGCGGTTGGGCGCCGTGGAGTGGGCGTAGTGCCTGACGGCGAGACCGAAGTGGCCGTCGACAGGCTCGCCGGGCTGGGTGGCCTCGTACTCGCCGCTGCCGAGCAGCTTGATGATCGCCAGCGAGAGGTCGGGGAAGCGCCCCGGGTCGGCGGCGCGGCGCTCGGCGAGAAACGCATTGAGGGAAGGGGCGTCGGGCTCCTCGGGGAGGATGTAGCCGTGCGCGTCGGCCAGGTCGACGATGCGCGGCCAGCGCTCCGGCTCGCGCACGACGCGGCGCAGGACGGGGAAGCTCTTGCCGGCGAGGTAGCGGGCGACGACGCCGTTCGCGGCGATCATGAAGTCCTCGATGAGCTCCTTGGCGCGGTCGCGTGGCTCGACGGCGAGGCCGCTGACGGCGCCGCCGTCGAAGCGGGCGCGCACCTCGAGCGTCTCGAACTCCAGGGCGCCTTGCTGGTGGCGGCGCGCGCGCAGGCGCTGCGCCACGACGTGCTGGAGCCGCACGTTCTCGGCTAGGCCGCCGAAGGCGGCCAGCGCCGGAGGCATCTCGTCCTCGCCCTGCAGCCACGCTCCGACGGAGGGGTAGGCTAGCTTGGCGTGGTTGCGCACGAGCGCGTGGCGGACGTCCTCCGCCACCATGGCGCCACCGGTGTCGACCGTCATCCCGATGACGACGGCCAGGCGATCCTCACCAGCGTTCAGCGACGTGAGGTCGGTGCTGAGCCTGTCCGGCAGCATCGGGAAGATGCGGCCCGGCGTGTAGACCGAGGTCGTGTTGACGCCGGCGTGCGCGTCGATCGCGGAGCCGGGAGAGACGGTGGCGCTCACGTCGGCGATCGCCACCAGGATGCGTGTGCCCCCGTCCACCTCGCCCTCCGCCACGGTGAGCTGGTCCAGGTCGAGCGAGTCGTCGTTGTCGATGGAGCACCAGAGCAGCTCACGCAGGTCGACGGCGCCCTTGCCGTCCGGCGAGACGTCCGCCAGCGCACCGGCCTCGGTCAGCGCCGGCGGCGGGAACTCCGGCTCCAGCCCGTACTCGATCATCGCTTCGCGCGCGACGCGCGCCAGCAGGTCGCGGTGCTCGTCCGGGGTGACGCTCACGGGCGCTCCTCCTTCTCGGGGCCGCAGGTCGCGCACTCGTCCTCCGGCGTGACGGACCTGGCGAGCGCCGGTGCGGGCTCGGCCTCGTCCTGCGGCCGCAGGCGCCTGCGGAGCACGGCCATCGCCTCCGCCGGCGTGTCAACGAAGTGCAGCAGCTTGAGGTCGTCGGCACTCACGGTGCCGTGACGCACCAGGGCGTCGAAGTCCACGATCTCGTTCCAGTAGCGGGTGCCGTAGAGCAGCGTGGCCACCGGCGGGTCGATCTTGCCGGTCTGCGACAGGGTGAGGAACTCGAAGAGCTCATCCAGCGTGCCGTAGCCCCCCGGGAACACGATGATCGCCCGCGCGACGTAGGCGAACCACAGCTTGCGCATGAAGAAGTAGCGGAACTCGAACGAGAGCCCCGGCGTGATGAACGGGTTGGGGCGCTGCTCGTGCGGCAGGCCGATGTTGAGGCCGATGGACCGGCCGCCGGCGTCCTGGGCGCCGCGGTTGGCGGCCTCCATGATGCCGGGACCGCCGCCGGTGCACACGAGGTAGCGGTGGGCCGGGCTCGGGAGCCCTTCCGACCACGTCGTGATCTGCCGGGCGAGCTCGCGGGCCCCGGCGTAGTACTCCACAAGGGGCCCATCCTCCGTGATCCGGGCGGAGCCGAAGAAGACGATGGTGTCGTGGATGCGGCGGCGGCGGAACACGCCGAGCGGCCGCAGGTACTCGGCGAGGATGCGGAGCGGCCGGCCCTCATCGCTCTCGATGAACGCGGCATCGTGGTAGGCGAGCGGGTCGCGGTCCGCGGCATCTGCGCCGGGGGGAGGTGAGCCGGGTGAAGACGTCATCGTAGACCCCCCTCTGGGCAGAGATGGAAAAGCGGCCGCGCACCCGCCGTCGAAGCGCGTCCTCCGAGCGTCCTTGCCGTGCGCTAGCTCGGGTCAGGCGACCCTACGGCACATGGAATGGCCTGCTTACCGCTGCTTCCTCCCGGACCTGACGGGGTTCGCAGGGTTCCATTGCGTAGGACCCGACCTTCAACGCCGCGACGCGGCTGACAGCCTCGCGGGACGGCCCCTCGGGCGGGGATTCAGCCCCGCTGTAGCGGATTGCGGGTACAGGGCACCGCTGGCTCCCCGCCTAGCGCGGCCGTCTGTAAGGCTACCCGCCCCCCCGGGGGGAAGCAAACGCGACCGAGAACGCGAAGTCGTAGACGGAGCCCCTGGCGCCGTGGACGCAGACGTCACGTCGCCGGTGCGGCCTTGGCCCGCGGGGGCGTTGTTGCAAACCGGTGCGCCCCGGCTACAGTGAAGTGCGTGGGCGTTCGTCGCTATCTCTACGCCGCGCTCGTGGTCGCGGTGGTCGTGCTGGTCGTCGTCCTGGCGGTCACGCCCTGGGACGCTCCCGGCCCGGCTTCCGCGTCCGCCCCAGAGGACCGGTTCTCCTCCGCGCGAGCCATGGACCTGTTGCGGGTCGTGGCCGCGGAGCCGCGCGCCATCGGCTCTCCGCGCGCGGTCTTCGTGCGCGACCTGATCCGCGCCCGTCTCGAGGAGCTCGCGCTCCACCCTCACGTGCAGCGGGCCGTGGTCGTCTCCGACCGGCAGCCGCGCGTGGCCGGGATCGTCCACAACGTCGCCGGGCGCCTGCCCGGCCGCGACCAGTCGCGCGCCGTGCTCCTCGTGGCGCACTATGACTCCGTGGCCACCGCGCCCGGTGCGGCCGACGACGGCAGCGGCGTCGTGGCGCTGCTCGAGGCGGCCCGCGCTCTGCGCGCCGGGCCGCCGCCGCGCAACGACATCATCTTTCTGTTCACGGACGGCGAAGAGCGAGGTCTGCTCGGCTCCCAGGCGTTCCTTGCCGGCGACCCCTGGGCCTACGCCGCCGGCGTGGTGCTCAACTTCGACAGCGCCGGGTCCTCGTCGCCGGCGCTCATGTACGAGACCAGCCCCGGCAACGGCGACCTGATCGAGCACTACCTCTCCGCCGGCAGGCCGTACGGGTCGTCGCTCATGTACGAGGTCTCTCGCCGGCAGCCGGTGGTGAGCGACTTCCGTCCCTTCGTGGCGCGGGGGATCCCGGGCATGACGTTCGGCATGCTCGACGGGCCGGCTCACGAGCACACCGCCTACGACTCGCTCTCCACATTCGACGAGGCCGCGCTGCAGCACAAGGGGGAGACCGTGCTGGCGCTCGCCCGGCGGTTCGGTGACGCGGACCTGTGGCGGCTGCACGCCCCTGACGTGGTGTACTTCAACGCCATCGGGGGCGTCGCCGTGTCGTATCCGGAGTCCTCCGTCGGGCCGTTCCTCGTGCTGGCGGTGGGGCTGTTCGCCGTCGCCGCCGCCGCAGCGGCGCGGCGGCGGCTGCTCACGCTGCACGGCGTGGCCTGGGCGGCCCTGGGCACCGGCGCGACCCTGGGCGCCTCCATGGCCGTCGTCGCCGTCGTGTGGGCCATGTACCGGACCGCCTACGAGGAGCGCGTCTGGACGGGGACCGGCGTCGTGATCAGCGACCTGTACCGCGTCGGGCTGGTGCTGCTTTCGGCGGCGGTCGTGCTCGCGGTCTACGCCGCGCTGCTGCGCCGCCTCCGGGCCTGGGACCTCGCCGTGGTGGCGCTGGCGTGGTGGGCCGCCGGCGCCAGCGGCGTCAGCCTCGCGTTCCCGGGCGCCAGCTTCCTGCTCACGTGGTCGCTCGCCGGCGGCTCGCTGGGTCTCCTCGGAGCCGCGCTCGTCGACCGCCCGTCCCGCCGCGCGGCCGCCGCCGGCGCCCCCGTGGATGCCGCGGCCGTGAGTGGCGCCCCGGCCGCCGCCGCGGCTGCGGCCGAGGTCAGCCCGGCCGCTGCCCTCGTCGCACTCGCCGGGGCTCTCCCCGGCGTCGCGCTCATGAGTTCGGCAGTGTATCTCCTTCTGATGTCCGCGGGGCTCAAGCAGGGCGTGACGGTGCTGGCCGTGTGGCTCCTCGCCGGGCTGCTCATGCTGCCCCTCGCGCTGGTGCTGCGGACGTTCCGTGCGTGGCTCCCGGGCGCGCTCGCCGTCGCCGGCGTGGTGGTCCTGTTCGCGGTCGGGTCGACGGTGGCGTTCGACAGCGAGCACCCGAAGTTCACGAGCATCTCCTACCGTCTGGCCGCGGACGGCTCCGCGCTGTGGCAGAGCATCGACCGGTCGGACGAGTACACGCGCGGGTTCACGGGCGAGTACGCGCTCCGAGAGACGGGCGACTCGTACTTCCCGCAGTACGGCGCCCAGACGACGGTGCAGGCAGCCGCGCCCACGTACGAGCTGCGGCCGCCCTCCCTCGAGTTGCTCTCAGACGCCGTCGATGGCGACCGCCGCACGGTGGAGGTGTTTCTGCGCTCGCGGCGCGAGGCCGCCGTGGTCAGCCTGGTCCTGCACACGGTGGCCGGCAACCTGAGCGCGAGCGTGGACGGGCACGAGCTGGGCGGCCGGGACACGACCCTGCTGGACGGCTCCACGGTGCGCTGGTCGTTCGACTTCTACGCGCCGCCGCCGCAGGGAGTCGTCGTGAAGCTGGAGATGGCCGCGGGGCCGCGCGTGCTGCTGCGCGGTGTGGACTTCACGTACGGCCTGCCGGCCGGCGCCGCCGGGCTTCACCCGGCTCGGCCGGCCGGCATGCTCCCCGGCCGCCTCGGAGACGGCACGCTCGCCGAGGCGGTGCTCCGCCTGCCGGCGACCGCCCGCTGACTGCCCGCCAGGTTCGTCTGTGTCAGCCCGGCGAGGTGGTCGTCGACGTCGCCACGTGCGACAGCGCGTACGGAAGCAGCAGGCGGGATGCCGCCGGCAGGTGGCACGCTCGGCCGCTCCCGGGCCGAGCGTGCCGCGGCGGGAGTCCAGGCGGCAGGGTGCCCCCGGCGCGCGGCCGGCCGGGGACGGACTCGATCAGAGCCGGAGCACCAGCTCCCGGACCTCCGGCTCCTCGCCCGGCCGCACGTCGAACCCGAGGTCCTCCGCGAAGCGGGTCATGCCGGGGTTGGCCGCCAGCACGTGGCCGCGGATCTCGCGCACGTGCCGGTCGCGGGCCGCCTGGATGAGCGCGTCCATGAGCTTGCTGCCGATGCCCTTGCGCTGGTAGGCGTCGCGCACGACGATCGCGAACTCGCCCTCCTCCACGTTGGCGGTCTCGATCGTGAGCCGCGCGACGCCGAGCATCATCATCTTCTTCTTGCCCCTGCGCTCGCGGATGGCGGCGAGCGCGATCTCGCGGTCGTAGTCGATGTGGCAATAGCGCACCAGCATCGACTTGGTGACCTCGCTGATGGGCCCGAAGAAGCGGTATTCGGCCGTGGCGGGGGAGAGGGACTCGATCATGTCGCTCCAGAGCACCTCGTCCTCCGGCCTGATGGCGCGGATGACGACGTCCTCGCCGTCCAGCGGCACCTCCCAGCGGTACTTGCTGGGATACATGGAGATCATGAGATGGGCGCCCGGCAGCGAGATCTTGCGCACGTCCTTGGGCTCGATGACGATGCGCGCGTCAAGGGCACACACACCGTCGGTGCGCACCTGCAGCGGGTTGATGTCCATCTCGAGGATCTCGGGGAAGTCGACGAGCAGGTAGCTCATCTTCACGAGCGCCTGCTCGAGCGCGACCATGTCCACGGGCGCCTTGCCGCGGTAGCCGCGCAGCAGTTGACTCACCTTGGTGCTCTGGATCATGGACTGCGCCAGCGCCTGGTTGATGGGCGGGAAGTCGACGGCGACGTCCCGGTACAGCTCCACGCCGGTGCCGCCCATGCCGAACATCATGGCGGGACCGAAGGTGGGGTCCTTCTTTGAGCCGAGGATGACTTCGTAGCCGCCCCGGCTCATGGCCTGCACCGAGACGCCCAGGAGCTTGGCCTCCGGCCGCGCCGCCTGGACGCGCTCGGTGATCTTGACGAACTGGTTGGCGGCCTCGGGGGCGGATCGGACGTTGAGGGCGATGCCGCCTACGTCGCTCTTGTGCGTGATGTCGTGGCTCAGGATCTTGATGGCCACGGGGAAGCCGATCTCGTCGGCCGCCTTGGCGCAGTCCTCCGCCGTGAGGGCGACGATCGTCCTGACCGCGGGGATCCGGTAGGCGTCGAGTACGGTCTTGGCCTCGGGCTCGCTCAGGATGCTACGCCCGTCGCGAGCCACCTCGAGGAAGAGCTTCTTGACCGCGTCCCTGTCGGGCTCGAAGTCCGGGAGGATGTCGGCCGGCGTCTCGTAAAGGTTCCCGAGGTTGCGCGTGTACTGGTACATGTACATGTACGCGCCCACGGCGTCCTCGGGCGTCCCGAACGTCGGTACGTGCGCGTCGCGCAGGAGGCGCAGGCCCTCGGCGACCTTGATCTCGCCCATGAACGAGGTGAGCAGCGGTTTGAGCTGGTGGCTGCGGGCCACGTCGATCAGCGCCCGCGCAGTGCCCGTGGGGTCGCTCATCGCCTGCGGGGTGAGGATGGCGAGCACGCCGTCGCAGTTGGGGTCGTCCATGAGCGCCTGCGCCGCCGTGGCGTAGCGCACTGCATCGGCGTCTCCGGCCACGTCGACCGGGTTGCCGCGTGCGGCGAAGCCGGGCAGGCAGGCCTTGAGCTTCTCGTCGGTCTCCGGCGCCAGCTCGGCGAGCTCGCCGCCGAGGTGCAGCAGCCGGTCGCTCGCCATGACGCCCGGGCCGCCGGCGTTAGTGACGATGCCGAGGTGCGGCCCGCGCGGGCTGCTGACGCGGCTGAGCGCCTCGCTGGCGTCGAACAGATCCTCGATCTGGTCGACGCGCACGACGCCGGCCCGACGGAAAACGGCGCTGTACAGTGTGTCGTCGCCGGCGATGGCGCCGGTGTGGCTGGCGGCCGCGAGCGCGCTGCGCGCCGTGCGGCCGCTCTTCACCACGATGATCGGTTTGCTCTTGGCGAAGTGCCGCGCCGCGCTCATGAACTTGCGCGCGTCGGTGATGGACTCGATGTACAGGATGATGCTGCTCGTGTGCGAGTCGGCGCCGAAGTAGTCGATGAGGTCGCCGAAGTCCACGTCGCTCATGGAGCCGACGCTGACGAAGGCGCTGAAGCCGATGTTGTTGGCGGCGGCCCAGTCGAGGATGGCGGTGCCGAGGGCGCCGCTCTGGCTGAAGAAGGCGACGCGACCCGCGGGCGGGATGACGTGAGCGAACGTCGCGTTGAGGTTCATGGCAGGCCGGATGTAGCCGAGGCAGTTGGGGCCGACGATGCGCACGCCGTAGCTCTCGGCGATGGACTTGACCTCGTCCTCGAGGCGCCTGCCCTCCTTGCCGATCTCCTTGAAGCCGGAGCTGACGATGACGGCGCCGGCTACGCCGGCCTCGCCACACTCGCGCATGGTCTGTGGCACGATCTTGGCCGGCACGGCGATGATGGCGAGGTCGATCTTGCGCGGCACCTGGCTGATGCTCGCGTACGCCTGGATGCCCTGCACCGACTGGGCCGAGACGTTCACCGGGTAGACGATCCCCTGGTACTCGGCGCCGATCAGGTTGCGCAGGAGGATGTAGCCGACCGACCCCTTCTTGTTGCTCGCGCCGATGACTGCGATGCTCTTGGGGTCGAACAGCTTGTCGAGATTGCGCGTGCTCATCTTGATGTCCCGTCTTTCGTGGTTGCTCTGCTCCGCCGCGTACGTGCGTCCACGACGAGCCGCCTCCTGGTGACCCGAGGGGTGAGTCCGAGCCCGACTGCGGGGCCTCGGCGGTGAGCTGCCTCGCGCGGTTTGTGGCCGGCTCGGGACTCTCTGAGAAGTGTACCGTGTGCGGGCTCACGGTTCACCCTCTTCGAAGCGGTGAGAGGTCATCTTTGCGGCCACGCGCGTGCATCACGCTTGCCGCGTCTGCGAAGGGGGTAAGACCCGGCGGACGGTTCATGCGCCACGGGAGGTGGAATGAGCGAGCCGATCTATGCGCAGCGGTACGGGGCCAAGAGGCGCCTCCCACACGGCCGGGCGGAAGCCGCCTTCGCCGGCCGCGATCAGCAAGGGCGGCCGGTGGTTGTCACCGTGGTCCGGCCGCTCGACCCCGACGTGTTCCTGCGCACCATGGGTGTGGTCGCTTCGGTGCGCCATCTGGATCTGGCCGTCGTGGTCGACGCCGGCCGCGACGGCGGGGAGTGCTTCGTCGTCGCCGAGGACCCGGGCGGCCCGGACGCGGCGACGCTGGTCGCCGCCGGACCGCTGCCAGTGCCCGATGCAGCGCTCGCGGCGGCGTCGGCCGCCGCCGGTCTCTCCGCGCTCCACGAGCGCGGAGTGGTCCACGGCGGCGTGGACCCGACGAGTGTGGTGCGCGCCACGGACGACTCCATCGTGCTTACCGGCGCCGGCTTGGCCGAGGCGTACGCGCCGCCCGACCTCAGGCCGCGGACACCGCCGGACGTGGCGAGGTACCTGAGCCCGGAGGAGGTGGCCGGCCGTGCGCCGACGCCCGCCTCGGACGTGTACCGGCTGGGTCTGGTCGCGTACTTGCTGCTCACGGGCCGCCACGCGTTCGACGGCGCCGACGGTGCCGTCGTGGCACAGGAGCAGCTGGACGGCGTGGTGCGCCCGCCGCAGCTCCTCAACCCCGAGGTGCCGCCGGCGCTCGCGCAGGTGGTCACGCGCGCGCTCGACAAGGACCCGGAGGCGCGCGGCACCGCCGCGCAGTTTCAGGCGGACATCGAGCGGGTGCTGCGCTCCGCCCAGGTGCAGGACGTGGTGGCGGAGCGCCGGCCGAGCAGGGCCTGGCTCTGGATCCTGCTGGTGGTCATCGCCGCCCTGGCCGCTCTCGCGATCGCCTGGGCGCTCGGCGCCTTCGACTCCGGCGGCGACGTCAAGGTGCCCGACGTGTCGGGCATGACGCAGAAGCGTGCGACGGCGGCGCTCGCCGGCGCGGGGCTCGAGACGGGCAAGGTGACGCAGGTGCAGAGCACGGACGGGCCTGAGGGCACGGTGGTCGGTCAGGACCCGGCGGCCGGCAAGATGGTGGACGAAGGATCGTCCGTGGACCTCGAGGTGGCGGCCGGACCCTCTCCGTCGCCCACAGCGACGCCCGTGGCCGTGCCGGACGTGGTCGGGAGCTCACAGGCGGCCGCGGAGACCCAGCTCACGGGCGCCGGCTTCATCGTGGTCGTCAACCAGTCCGAGAGCGACACGGTGCCGGCCGGCACCGTGATCTCGCAGGATCCTGCGGCCGGCGTGGTCGCCACGCCGGGCAGCAGAGTCGGCATCGTCGTCTCGACCGGGCCGCCGACGCCGTCGCCCACCGCGTCAGCCAGCCCCTGACAGGCACGCACTTCTGACCCGAGAAGCGTAGAGGGCGGGCGGCCTTGTGGCCGCCCGCCCTCTCTGAGCGTTCGTCTCTCAGAAGCGCGAGACTACTGCTTGTTGGCCTTGAGGTCGTCCACGACGGCGGGATCGGCCAGCGTCGACGTGTCGCCCAGCGCGTCGAACTCGCCCTCGGCGATCTTGCGCAGGATGCGGCGCATGATCTTGCCCGAGCGGGTCTTCGGCAAGCCGGTGGTGGCGAACTGCATCTTGTCGGGCGTGGCGATGGGGCCCACGACCTTGCGCACGTGCACGACCAGCGACTTCTTGAGGTCGGCGCTCGGCTCCACACCCTCGTTCAGCACGATGTAGGCGTAGATGCCGGTGCCCTTGATCTCGTGCGGATAGCCGACCACGGCGGCCTCGGCGACCTCGGGAGCGCTGACGAGCGCGCCCTCGACGTCAGAGGTGCCGATGCGGTGACCGGAGACGTTGAGCACGTCGTCGATGCGGCCCTTGAGCCAGTGGTCGCCGTCGGCGTCGATGGCGCAGCCGTCGCCGGTGGTGAAGTAGCCCGGGAACATCGAGAAGTAGACTTCCTTGTACCGCGTGCCGTCCTCGTCGCCCCACGTGCCGCGGATCATGCCCGGCCACGGAGCCTTGATGACGAGATGGCCGTCCTCGCCGACGCCGGCGGGCTCGCCCTTGTCGGTGAGCACGGCGGTCTGCACGCCGAAGAACGGACGGTTGGCCGAGCCCGGCTTGAGCGGCATGGCGCCCACGAGCGGGGCGATCATGTGGCCGCCGGTCTCGGTCTGCCACCAGGTGTCGGCCAGCGGCGTGTTGCCCTTGCCGACCTTCTCGTAGTACCACAGCCAGCTGTTCGGATCGATCGGCTCACCCACGGAGCCCATGACGCGCAGGCTCTGCATGGGGTGCTTCATCGGCCACTCGTCGCCCTGGCCGATGAGGCTGCGGATGACGGTCGGCGCGGTGTAGATCGTGGTCGCTTTGTGCTTCTCGACGACCTGCCAGTAGCGGTCCGGCTCCGGATAGGTCGGCAGACCCTCGAAGAGGATGCTCGTGGCGCCGAGGGCGAGTGGGCCGTACACGATGTAGCTGTGACCCGTGATCCAGCCGATGTCGGCGGTGCAGAAGTGGACGTCGTCGTCGTGCAGGTTGAAGACGTACTTGCTGGTGTCGTGCGCGAAGAGCAGGAAGCCGCCGGTGCTGTGGATGACGCCCTTGGGCGTGCCAGTGGAGCCGGAGGTGTAGAGGATGAAGAGCGGGTGCTCGGCGTCGACCGGCACGGGCTCGCACTCGGTGGTGATGTCCGGAGCGGCCATCTCGTCGTGGAACCAGACGTCGCGACCCTCGGTCATGGGTACGTCGCCGTCGACACGCTGGATGACGATGACCTTCTTGACCGTGGTCTCGCCGCTGATGGCGACGTCGGCGTTGGCCTTGGAGGGGGTGTTCTTGGCGCCGCGGTACCCCTTGTCGGCGCAGATGAGGACCTCGGCCTGGCAGTTGTCGATGCGGGCCTTGAGGGCCTCTGCGCTGAAGCCGCCGAACACCATCATGTGGATGGCGCCGAGGCGCGCGCAGGCGAGCATGACGATGGGCAGCTCGGCGATCATCGGCAGGTAGAGGGCGACGCGGTCACCCTTCTTGACCCCGTACTTCTTGAGGACGTTGGCGAACTTGCTGACCTCGTCCTTGAGCTCGGCGTAGGTGTAGGTCCTGGTGTCGCCGGGGTCGCCCTCGAAGATGATGGCAGCCTTGTCGCCCTTGCCGGCCTCTACGTGACGGTCGAGGCAGTTGTACGACGCGTTGAGCTCGCCGCCCTCGAACCACTTGACGTACGGCTTGGGGTCGAAGCTCCAGTCGAGGACCTTGTCCCACTTCTTCGTCCAGACGAGGGCGTCCTCCGCGCGATCCGCCCAGAACCCCTCCGGGTCCTCGACCGAACGCTTGTAGTCCGCCTCATACTGCTCGATCGAGGAGTAGTAGGCGCTCTTCTGGAACTCGGGCGACGGTGGGAAAAGCTTAGGCTCGTCAGCCACCCTGTTCACCTCCCATGGACCTTTCACCAGTCCGATTGCTGAATGGGTCTTCCCGCGCGGCGCCCAGGGGGGACCCGCACGAGGGGCTCGTCCGCGACCGGCGGGCATACCAGGACTTCCGCGCGGCGGGACCTGCCAGCGAGAAGCTCACAGTCATCGCTCCTTGATGCGCCCTCTGGTCCTGGACCGTGTGGGCCGTGCGACGGCAATGCGCGCCTTGCTCCTTGGGCTAGGCCAATGGGCAACGCTACTGATGCGCGCAGGGAAAAGCAAGCGTCGCCGGGCCGGTTCATCGGGATGGATGAACGAGGCCCAGTGAGCTGGCAGTCAGGGAGAGGTCGTTCCGACATACGGTCGAAGTGTCCGCATGCCGGTGAGACCCTTGAGGCGAGGGCGGCAGCGCGACGGAACAGCGGACGGGCGGCGGACCGGTGGCGCGACGGGGCAGCGGATCGGTGGCGCGACGGGAGGCGCGGGCGAGAGTGGATGGCGTGCGAGAGGGGTGGGTTGGTGGGCGATGTTGGATTTGAACCAACGACCTCCCGCGTGTGAGGCGGGCGCTCTCCCACTGAGCTAATCGCCCACGGGTCGGGACGCGCCAGCGGCCCGTAGGGGAGCAGAGGATACCACAGCAGGTGCAAGGGGGAAAACGAACGCATGGACGTTCTGGAGCGCATCAAGCGGGGCTACAGGGCCATCGGTCCGGGGGCCTCTCGAGACGTCCTGGCCATGTTCCATCAGGAGCAGTCCGATCCGCCGGAATGGGTCGTCGACGACAGCGTGAGCGTGGTGCCGGCGCGAGCCGTGGTGGCGATGGACCTCTTCTCCGGCGCCCTGCCGGCCCATTGGGAGATCATCGGCGTGGACCTGCGTCAGTGGGACCACGACACCGGCAAGAGCCGCCTGGTGGTCGCGGGCAGGTACCGCACGCGGCCGCGTGGCACCTGGGAGGTCATGGCGCTCCCGTTCATCCATATCTGGAGCCTGGGCGAGGACGACCAGGTGCGCGGCGTGTTCGACTACCTCGCCGGCATCGAGGTCAAGCGCAGATCAGACGTGAGGCCCCGGCGCCGCTGGCGGATCTGGCGGCGGGAGGCGGCGGCGTAGCCGCGGCCCGCGGGCCACGCGGACCGGCGTCAGAACACGAGAGCGTCGCCGTGGGCCGAGAGCCGCCGCCGGCGCTGTCTGCAGTCCGGCATCACCGCTTCTACGCGTCGCCAGAAGGCGGGACCGTGGTTGGGCTCGTGCAGATGGACCAGCTCGTGGACGACCACGTAGTCGATCAAGGCCGGCTCCTGCGTTACCAGCTGCCAGTGGAAGGTGACCGTGCGCGTGCGATGGTCGCACACGCCCCAGCGCCGCCCGCCGAGATCCCGTACCACTGCGGCGGCCGGTGTCGCTCCTACGAGTGGGGCGAAGCGCGTGACGGCCTTGTCCACGTACTCACGCGCCCGCGCCTCGTACCAGGCGACGACCGCAGCGCGGGCGTCGCCGTCGAGGGCGCGGTCGACCTCGAGCGCGCCGTCCGCGAGGGTCACGCGCCGTGCGGGACGGTCGGCGAGCACGAGCGGGTAGTCGCAGCCGAGGTAGGGGAAGAGCTCGCCGGCGACGACCTGCCGGGGCTCCGGGGGAGGGCCGAGCGCCTCGAACTCGGCGAGCTTGCGACGCACCCACGGCAGCTTGGTGCGCACGACGTCCTCGAGGCGGCGCTCCTGCGCCCGGGCCGGGGCGGCCACGACGAGCTGGCCGTCGCGCTTGACGGTGATGCCGATCGTGCGTCGCCGGGCGCTCCAGCACACGGCGAAGCGCAGGTCGTCCACGGCGAGGGAGTCGATCGGGGCGCGGCGGCGGCTCACACCCGCCATCTTAGCGCAGGTGCGGGCGCGCACGGATGCGTGAGGGAGGGACGCCCGGCGGCGCGGTCTGGGGCGGAACGCCGCGAGGGCGGCCTGTCTCCGTACGCGGCAAGGGCGGCCCCGCTAACGGGACCGCCCTTGCCGCGGCTTCGGATGCTTCCGTACGGCGTCAGGCCTTACGGACGTTGCTCGCCTGCATCTTGCCGTTCTGGCCTTCGGTGACGTCGAAGGTGACCCGGTCACCCTCGTCGAGGGTACGGAACCCATCGGCCTGGATCTCGCGGAAGTGGACGAACAAGTCGTCGCCATCTTCACGGGAGATGAAGCCGTACCCCTTGGCCGCGTTGAACCACTTGACGGTGCCTTCTGCCATTTGACGCATCCTTTTCCGCCCCCGAAGGGCTTAAACGAAGCGACGCGACCGAGTGCCTGATCCGCTGTGCACGCCGGCGGGAAGGAACTGGGTCACGCCGCCAACTCTTGGGACCATCGATTGGCCCGCGCCGTCATACTACAGCATCTTGTCAAGGAATGCCCGCGCAAGGCGTCTACGGCACGGGTGACAAGCACGCCGCCAACCGCCGCTCGAGCCTGCGACGGGCGACCACGCGCCGGGCGCGGCGCGCCCCCCGGGGCGCATGGCCCCGGATGGGGTGGAGGCGAGTACGCGCGCGGCGGAGGGACGGGGCCGCCACGGCGGCCCCGTCCTGTGTCAGACGGCGCCGGGCAGGACGCCGGCGGCGAGGGCGCGCAGCGCCTCAGCCGCCGCCTCATCCGCGCTCGCGGACTGCGACAGCTCGAGGTCGGCGCCGATCTCGTCGCCCGGGTCCACGCCGACGACGTAGACCTCGTGCGGTGCGGCCAGGCGGCGCAGCCGGTCGAGGTCGAAGCGGTCCACATCTCCGAGCGCCGCGACCAGCACGATGCCGGCGTCTGTCATCGCCCAGGCGATCTCACCCACGCGCGCGAGGTGTTCCTCGCGCTCGAGCACATGCTTGGCGTCGCCGAGGTCGGTGGCGCTCAGGCAATAGGAGTGTACGCCGCGCGCGAACACGCTGCGCTCCACGCGCGCGGCCACGTCGTGCGCGGCCTCTCCGGACTCCGCGACGAACACGATGGCCTTGCCGCCATGCCCGTAGCGCACCGCGCGGTCGGACACGCTCACCGCGCCCCGGCGGAAGCGTCGGCCGGTCACGTCGCCGCGGCCTTTATCTTCGAGGGCCTCGAGCGCGATGCCGCAGCCGGCGGTGTCCCAGCCGTGGACGATCACGAAGCGCGACGTGGGCTCGAGCGTGTCCGCCGCGTCGAACGCGACCGGACGCACGGTCCGCAGGATCACTTCGGCGACGTCGTGCCGCTCCACCTGCGCCGCACCCGTCACGGACTCGAGCTCCTGCTCGTCGAGCACGCTGAGCACTTCCTCGAGCTCGGCGGCGACGCGAGCCGCGCCCATACGCAGGACGTAGCGCCGGCCCCGGATCAGCGGCGCGGTGTTCATCCAGAAGATGTTGGCGCGGATGCGGGTGGCCATGAGCGGCTCGGGCTGGTCGGCGCGGACCATGAGCTCGCCCGGCTTGGCGTACACCTGGGTGTCGAGCGTGAGGCCCGTGGCCTGACCGGCGCAGGCCTCGTCGGGCCGCGGGCCCGAGAGCGCCTCGATGGTCTTGACGGTCGAGCGCTTGCGCGACGGCAGGAAGACGACGTCGTCCCCGGGCCGCACGCGCCCGGTCTCGATGGTGCCGACGAAGATGCGCCGGTCGTCGAGCGCCTCGGTGAACTTGTAGACGTCCTGCAGCGGCATGCGGAACGGGCGGTCGAGATCGTCATCGAGCTGCTTGAAGTCCTCCACCTGTTCCAGGACGGTCGGCCCCGTGTACCAGGGCGCGGCCGCGGCGTGCGCGACGATGTTGTCGCCGTCGCGCGCGCTGATCGGGACGAAGCTCGTGGGGTGCACGCCGAGCCGGCCGAGGAAGTCGGCGTACTCGGCGACGATCGCCTCGAACTCGGCCTGGTCCCAGTCCAGCAGGTCCATCTTGTTGACCAGCACGCTGATCTGGCGGATGCCGAGCATGGAGAGGATGTAGCCGTGTCGCTTGGAGTTCTCCCTGACGCCCTCTTTGGCGTCGATGACGAGCAGCGCGGCCTGCGCCCTCGACGCGCCGGTGATCATGTTCTTGAGGAACTCCACGTGGCCCGGCGCGTCGTGGATGATGTAGTGCCGCTGCGGCGTGGTGAAGAAGCAGCGCGCCGTGTCGATGGTGATGCCCTGTGCCTGCTCGTTCTTCAGGGCGTCCAGCAGGAACGCGTACTCGAAGGGGCGCGCGTTCACCTTGCACATGTTCTTGACCTGCTCGAGCTTGCCCTCCGGCAGCGAGCCGGTGTCGGCCATCAGGCGGCCGATGACGGTGCTCTTGCCGTGGTCCACGTGGCCGACGGCCACGATGTCCATGCGCTCGAGGTCGAAGGCTGAGATCTCGTCGCCCGGGGCGGGGGCCGCGCAGCTCGGCGCCTGGGGCGCGGCGTCGGCGGAGTTTCCGTTGAGGCTCACATGTACCCCCCGCGGCGCAGCGACTCCAGGCCGCCGCCGTCGTCCTTGTCCTGGGCGCGTCCGCTGCGCTCGGCGATGTTGCTGAACTTGCCCGTGCGCAACTCCTCGATGATGCCCGGGATGTCCTTGGCCTCGGACTCGACGGACGAGGTGCACGGCCAGCAGCCGAGCGAACGGCAGCGGTGACCGGTGCCGTCGTCGAAGTAGAGCGAGGTCACCGGGATACTCTCTCGCTGGATGTATTCCCAGACGTTGAGCTCGGTCCAGTCGAGCAGCGGGTGTACGCGTACGTGCGTACCGGGCTCGAAGTCGGTCTTGAAGTAGCGCCAGAGCTCCGGCGGCTGGTCGTCGACGTTCCAGTCGTTCTCGACGTCACGGGGAGAGAAGTAGCGCTCCTTGGAGCGCGAGCCTTCTTCGTCCGCGCGCACGCCGACGATCACTCCCGTGTACGGCGTGTGGTCCTCGTCGTCCACGAGGCGGCCCAGCGTGTGGTCCATGCGCTGCCGCGTCCACTCACCGCTCAGTGTGTGTTTGAGCGCCATCGTCTTGAGGTTGCGACAGCACTGGATGCGGTCGCTGTTGCCGTCGGGGAAGGTCGCCTTCTCCTCGAGGGCCTTGCGGTTCTGGCCCACGACGAGGTTGAGGTGCCACTCGAGCGCGAGGCGGTCCCGGTACTCGATCATCTCCGGCATCTTGTAGGCGGTGTCGATGTGCACCAGCGGGATCGGCACGTGGCCGAAGAACGCCTTGCGCGCGAGGTGCAGCAGGACGGTGCTGTCCTTGCCGATGGACCACAGCATGCAGACGTTGCCGAGGCTGCGGTACGCCTCGCGCAGGATGTGGACGCTCTTGGCCTCCAGGGTGTCGAGTTGGTTCATGAGGCGACCCCTCAGGCGCCCGCGGCCGTGTCTGCGGCGCTGCCGGGGATCCTGGCCGCGCGGTCGTGCAGCCCACACTCGCGGTGCTCGGGCTGCTCCCACCACCAGCGGCCAGCGCGCCAGTCCTCGCCCTCGGCGACGGCGCGCGTGCACGGCGCGCAGCCGATGCTGGGGAAGCCCCGGTCGTGCAGCGGGTTGTACGGCACGTCGTTGGCGTGGATGAATTGCCACACGCGATCCTCGTCCCAGGACGCCAGTGGATTGATCTTGACCATGTCGGCGAGCTGGTCCCACTCGGCGATCTCGACCTTCTGCCGGGTGGCGCCCTGGCCGCTGCGGAGTCCGCAGATCCAGGCGCCCAGCTCGAGCTGCGCACGGCGCAGCGGCAGGATCTTGCGCACCTCGCAGCAGCGGTGGCGCGCCTCGATGCTGTCTCGGAAGAGGTTGACCCCGTCCCGGTCTACCATCTTCTCGACCTCGGCCGCGGCCGGGAAGTACGTCTTGATGCACAGGCCGTAGTTCCTGGCGGTCCGGTCGAGCAGGTCGTAGGTCTCGGGGAACAGCCGGCCCGTGTCGAGCGTGAAGATCGGGATGTCGATCCCCGCCTCGGCGATCATGTGCGTCAGGACCTGGTCCTCCGCGCCGAGCGACGAGGCGAAGGCGACCCGGCCGGCGAACCGATGGGTCGCGTCCGCGAGCACCTGCTCAGGGGTGGCGCCGTCGAGCTCGGCGAGGATGGCGGCGACTTCTTCCGGCTGGGTCATGGCTACCTCGTGGGGTCGTGTTCTGTGGCTTCAGCGGCCTGGGCGGCCGTGCAGGGCGCACAGTCGATGCGTGCGCAGCCCCGGTCGTGCAGGGGGCTGTGGGGGATATCGTGGGCGTGGATGTAGTCCCACATGCGCTTGTCATCCCAGTCGGCGAGCGGGTTGAGCGTCAGGAGGCCGGCGCTGGAGTCCCACTCCGCCGGCTCGACCTTCGCGCCCTCGGCGCCGTGCTCGCCGCGCAGGCCGCAGATCCAGGCGTCCAGCCCGACCTGTGCGCGGCGCAGCGGCTTGGTCTTGCGCGTCTCGCAGCACAGGAGGCGCAGGAACTCGCTGTCGCGGAACAGGTCGATGCCGTTGTCGGCGACCATCCTCTCGACCTCGGCCGCGTCCGGGCAGAACACGCGCATGCGAAAGCCGTAGCGCTTGTTCGTGCGGTCGATCAGCTCGTGGGTCTCGGGGTGGAGGCGTCCGGTGTCGAGCGTGAAGACCGGGATACCGAGGCCGCCCACCGCGATCATGTGAGTCAGGACCTGGTCCTCCGCGCAGAGCGACGACACCAAGGCGACGCGGCCGGGGTACCGGGCGGCCGCGTCGGCGAGGATCTCCTCGGCGCTCAGGCCTCCGAGGCGAGCCCGGACGTCGGCTACCGGCTCGTCGATCATCAGGTGGTCTCCCTCGCTGGTCGGCGCCCCGCGTAGTGATGCAAGACACTAAGGTCACAAATAATGTTCTTGCATGATAGGCCGCAATCCTGCGGGGCACAAGCGGGAGGCCGCGGGTCAAGGGATGCAGTGGGCCATCCGGGCCTCTGGAGAGGGCCTGCGTCGATGGGCGCGCCGAGCGCGGAGCACTGGTCGTGAAGGCGGGCGGAGTCAGGCCGGAGGGGACAGCGGCGCGCCCTCCGTCTCGAGCAGGCGCAGCTTGCGCCAGAGGCCGCCGCCGTAGCCGCCGAGGCCGCCGTCGGCGGCGATCACGCGATGGCAGGGGATGATGACGGCGAGGCGGTTGGCGCCGTTGGCGGCACCCACGGCACGCGCCGCGCCGGGCGCGCCGATCTCGCGCGCGAGATCGGCGTAGGTGCGCGTCTCGCCGTAGGGGATGCGCCGCAGGGCGTCCCAGACGCGGCGCTGGAACGGGCTGCCGGGGTACTCGAGCGGCAGGTCGAACGTCCTGCGCCGCCCGGCGAAGTACTCGCCGAGCTGTGCGCGCAGCGGTGCGAAGAGCGGGCTGTCGCCGGGGGCGAGTGGGCGGCCGAAGCGCCGGCGCAGCGTGTCGAGCTGCGTCTCGATCATGCGCCGGTCGGGGTACTCGAGCATGACGAGCGCGCGGTCGGATGCGCCGGCCACCAGCGGGCCGATCGGCGTCTCCAGCCAAGTCAGGCGGATGAGACCGTTGCCGGGCGACGCCGCCGCTTCACCGGGCGGCGCCCCGGTCAGCTTGCCGAACGCCGTCCGGAAGCCGGAGTGCGAGCCCCAGCCGTGGTCGAAGACGACCTCGTCGATGGCCTCCCCCGAGCGCAGGGCGACGAAGGCGTCGCCCAGGCGGCGGGCGCGGCAGTAGGCCTGGAAGGTCATGCCGTGCGACCTCTGGAACCAGCGGCGCACGGCCGCGGGGTCCAGGCCCTCGGCGCGCAGGTCGGCGTCCGTGATGCGCGCCGCAGGGTCGCCCTCGACGCGCGCGATCAGGTGCGCGGCCCACTCGGGGGTGCCGGCCCCAGGGTCGAGCGGCCGGCAGCGCTTGCACGGCCGGTAGCCCGAGACGAGTGCCTCGCGGGTCGTGGCGTAGAACTCCACGTGCTCGGGCCTCGGGTCGCGGGCCGGGCACGACGGGCGGCAGAAGACGCCGGTGGTGGTCACCGCCGCGTAGAAGAGCCCGTCGTAGCTGCGGTCGCGCTCGCGCAGCGCGGCGAGCATCTCCTCACGCGGGAGTGGCGTGGCCGCCCGTTCCGGGCGGATGATCCTCTCAGACGTCGTAGCCATGTCTGAGAGAGTACTTCCCGCCGCCCGGGCGGCGCCACCGATTTCCGGGCGTTGAATCCGGCCTCGCGCGTCACTGCTGCTACTCCGCCGGTCCTCCCTCGGCGGCGAGCACCACGCTCTTCGCGGTGATCTCCGGGCCGGCCATACGCACAGAGACCTCGCCGGCCCGTTCGCCGTGGACCTCGAACGAGAGTCCTTGGTTGGCCCTGAACTGTCCGGCGAACTCCTCGCCGTTGGTGAGCACGGCGACGACCTCGCCGGCGTTGCCCTCGGCCTCGGTCCCGCCGACGACGGCCCAGAATCCGCCCTCGAGGTCGCGGTACTCGACCGTGCCGACGGCAACGACGGTGCCGTCCTCGAGGTCGTAGAGACCGGGCGCCAGTCTGGTCCCGGCGGCGGGGTCCGCCGGCGGGCTCGTCGCGGCGGATGAGTCGGGCTCGGGCGTCGACGGCGGCGCGGGAGACGCGGCGTCGCCCGCGCCCGAGCACGCCGCCGTGGCGGCCGCTGCGGCGAGCAGGACTAGGAGTGTGACCAGCACGATCGACCTGCGCATGGGGCGCCTCCTTTCTCGGGTTCAGTCCTGGAGACGCCGGCCGGCGGCGCGCCGTTCGTCGCGTTCCGTCACGCGACGACGGTGACGCTCGCCTCGGGGTCGAGCGGGTTGGTGCGCACCGAGAGCGAGAAGAGGAACGGGTACTGCACCTGCAGGTGGCGCAGGTAGTCGATCCACTGCACGCCGAGCAGCGTGTAGGCGCGCTTCACGTCGACGGTGAGGTGCGAGCGGTCCGGCGCCGGCAGATGGTCGAAGTCGGCGCGCGCGTGCAGTTCCTCGGTGAGGTGCGCCACGGCCCAGAGCAGGTCGGTGAACGCCTCGTGCTCGAGCAGCGCCTGGTTGCCCAGCAGGCTCAGCAGGTACGCCTTCTCCTGGTCGAGGCGCTCCCGGAGCACCGCGAGGTCGGAGGCGCTGAGTTCTATGACCGCCTCGTGTGCCCTGAATGCCTGCATGGCGTGCTCGTAGTCCCTGGCCTTCCACGTCGCGCGCACGAGAAGGTCCTCCCGGACCGCGTCCAGTCGGGTGTCCAGTTTCGCGATGCGCCCGAGGAGATCCGTGCCGCACTGGGTGAAGAACGCGCCGACGATCATGTTGAGCTTGTCCAGCGTGGTCTCGCGCTGTCGACGTTGCATGAGGCCGTCGATGAGCATTGAGACGAGCAGCACCTGGATGAACAGGAAGGCGATGTCGTCGAGGAGGTAGCGCACCATCTCCGTGTGGAACGACTCGGATGGGAACAGCCACCAGCGTAGGGCGTACACGACGATCGCCGCGACGATGAGGGTGGCGGCGATCTCGACTTGCCAGCGGCGCACGCGCATAGGGACTCCGGGGCCGGGGGGCGGGTGCCGGCTAGGATACCAGCGCCAGGCGCGTACGCGTGCGTGCAGCAAGTCGTTTCCTCCGATGGGATCGCCTTGTACTTCACCAGGCGTTCTCGTCGGATGACCCTCGCGGGTCGCTTCGGAGCGGCGCGGTTGATCAATGCGGCGCGTCCCCGAGAGCTACGTGCCTGCTGCACACTCGGAGTATTCCCTGGCGCCGCCGGCCGCATGCCGTTTCCGGCCGCCGGCCGCGCGCCGCTTCAGGCCAGGCGGCGGGCGGAACAGTTATCGGTCCCAGGTCCCGGGAAGGCCATGGGTGTCCCTCATCGGCCCGAGAGGAGGAGCACCGTGGGACTCGGCATCAGCATCTTTCTCATCGCGGCGGGAGCCGTTCTCCGCTTCGCCGTGACCGCGACGGTCGCCGGGGTGAACATCCAGACGGTCGGCGTGATCCTCATGGTCGTCGGAGTGGTCGGGCTCGTGCTGTCGTTCATCTTCTGGGCGTCGTGGGGCCTCGGCCGGCGCGAGACCGTCGTCGAGCGCCGTGACGAGACGCTGGTCCGCGACGACCGGTACCGCGAGCGCCACGACGACGACATCCACCGCGCGGCTTGAGGCGGTGGCGCGGGCGCGCCGCGCGTCGGCGCGTCCAGCGCGGATGTGCGGCGCGCTCCGGCGCCTAAGCGGCGCGGCCCAGCGCGGCCTCCAGGGCCTGGTCGAGCGTCGCGTGCAGGGCGAAGACCTCGTCGAGCCCGGTGATGTGGAGCAGCCGCCGCTGGTGCCGCCGGCTCAGTACGATGTGCAGCGGCTCTCTCAACTGACGCTGGGTGACGACGAGGACGCCCAAGGCGGTCGAGTCGATGTACGTGACCTCGGACAGGTCGAAGATCAGGTGCCTCGGCCTCTCTCGCTGCGCCTCGTCGAGCGTCTGCCTGAAAGCCTGGCAGGTGTGAAGGTCGAGGTCGCCACGCACCGAGACGAGCGCGCAGGAGCCCTCGAGAGACTTGGCTTGACACGAGAAGTCGTCCACCGCGGTACCGTCCTTTGTCGCGGTTGCCGGATCCTCCCTGGAGGTTCCTCCCGCCCCCGGAGCAGGTCAAGGCCGCGCCGTTGACGCCATCGATTTGGCTGTCGCCGCGGCGCAACGGCAGGGTGATGGCACCCGCGTGAGGCTCGCGCCGCAGTCCAGAGGCCGTACCGGCGCTCGATCCAGCCGCTCCAGTCGCCCCAGTCGGGCCCGGAGTCGCCGGCTCCGGCGCGCACCCAGGCCGTCCATCCTGGTGGGTGAAGACGGCGAAGGACGCCGCGCCGCCGATCGCCGCGCCGGGGAAGATGCGCCTCCAGTCGCGCAGTCGGTGAGGCCGCTCGAAGAGAGAGACCCGGCGAGTCGGCTGTTGCGGGTGTCCAGCGCGAGCACCGAGACCACGAAGCGGTAGCGGCCGGAGCGTGCGAGCGCCTCGGCGAGCGCCTGCTGCCGGAACAGCTGGTAGCCCGCTGTGGCAGCCGGGTACCTGGAGAGACGGGCGAACTGATCGGGGTCGACGGCATCGTGAAGCCAGTGCCAGTGCCGGCGGCCGAGGGTCTGCTGGTGGCAGCGGCCGGGGTCTGAGAGGAGGGCCGAGGCGTCGTCGCAGCGCGTCGGGTCAGGATGGCCAGGACGCACGGCCGAGCCGCTGCCAGTGCGGGCTGAGCAGGGGTAGAAGGAGTGCTCCACGAGCTTGTTCTCGACGAGCAGCCGGCCCTCGCCCCCGTTCGCCGTGAACGCGAAGTCCGGCGAGGTCTGGCCGGCGCCGCGGCTGCCGCCCGTTTCGCCGAGGAGCGTGCGCGGCGAGTGTTCGCGGTCGCCGGCCCACTCGAGCTCGAGCGAGTCGACAGTGCAGACGCGGGCGTCGACCGCGGCACGCAGGAAGCCTGCGAGCAACGCGCGCCCGGCTGCGCTCGCCCTGAAGGGGAAGGAGAGGTTGACCCCGGAGATGCAGGAGCTCTTGAGGTTGTGCGCGCCGGAGTGCCTCGAGACCCGGCGCGCCACGAGGTAGGCCTTGAGCGACCCCCGGCCCTCGCCGCAGAGCGGCGGCCACAGCCCCTCCTGCCAGGCCCGGCGCGGCAGGAGCCAAGGGTAGGTGACCTTGTTCTGGACCCCGGGCTCCTGCGTCGAAACGTGCTCCTGCCGCCAGCGGATCTGGCGGTCCGTCATCTTCTGTCGAAGTCGCGTGCGCGCATGGTGCTCTGGGCGAGCGTACCGAGCGCGCCGGACGGATGGGCCCGATCGCGCCGCCAGGGCCCGCGCGGTGGAGAGAAGGCGGTGGGACTGCGAGACAAGGACCGGGCGCGGGCCGTCGGCACCCGCGCCCGGACCTGTGGCTCCAGTGCCTCTACGCGGCCCTTCGGGCCGTCTCGCCGCGGAGCTCCTGCTTCTCCAGGATCTCGGTGAGGGTGAATCCCGCATCCGAGACCACGGAGCTGCCGAGGCCCTTCCACACCTCCTGGAGCCGGCCGGCGAAGGTCTCGGCCTCGCCCAGGCTGTCGAACTCGAGGTGCCCGATCACCATGTGCTCGTCACCGACGGGCCGCTCGATGCTGAGCCGGAGTACGCCGGAGGCCTCGCGTCCGAGGGGGTCGCTGTCGAAGACTTTCTTCCACTCGGCGTAGTCAGTGACGGTGTGCCAGTAGTTGAGGACGTGCATGACGCTTCCTTTCGTCCAGTCGTGTGCGCATGGCTCTCTTCTGCCCGCTGCCGGGATGCGTAAGCGATGGTCGGTTGCGGACGTGAGGAAGAAGCCCGGGTCGTCAGGTGCGCAGTGCCTCGCCGCGAATCTGCTCGTTCACTGCTTCATGATCGGTGATGGACTCGTTCTGGTCGATGACGGCCGATGAGCTTGCACATGTAGATGCATTCCGCATATAGTAGCTCAAGTCATCTATGGATGAACACGACTCATCACACACCGACTCAAGGCCTGTTCAGGAAGGGCCGTGCCCGGCCGGACCCGGCCGTGCGCTGTCGCGCCTGGAGCCGTGGCTGCTCCTTCTCCTCGCCGAAGGACCGGCGCACGGGTACGACCTCATCGACCGGCTGCACGCGCTGCGCGCAGCGCCGGACGCGGACCGCGGACACCTGTACCGCACGCTTCGCCGCCTGGAGGAGCAGGGGCTGGTGACCTCCGAGTGGCAGACGCCGCAGGCGGGCCCGGCGCGGCACGTCTACACACTCACGCCGGCTGGGCTCCATGCGCTGGACGCCTGGTGCGGACACATCCGCGCGGCGCTCGCCAGGCTCGAGAGCTTCCTCGAGCGCCGTGAAGCGCTCCGTCGTACGGCGCCGGCCGGTGACACCGAGGCGAGAGAGGCACCGTCTTGACCCGCATGAAGGTGTTCGACCTTGCGGAGGCCGCTGGATCCCCTGCCGCCGCACCGGCCCCCGGCGTCCAGGCCGCGGTGATCCTCGACGAGGGCCAGGCGAAGGTACGGCGCATCGAGCTCGAGGCCGGCGGCTGCATCCCTCCCTGCGAGATGCGCCACGACGTAGTCTTCGTCGTGCTCAAGGGCGCCGTGGCGTTCACGGCCGGAGACGAGGAACAGGAGGTGTGCGTCCCGGGCGCCGTGTACGTTCCGGGCGGCGCCACCTCCCGCTCGCTGCGTGCCCTCGAGACGTCGCTGGTGCTGGCCGTCCTCTGCAAGGGCCCAGACGACGGCTCGGATGCCGCAGTCTGATGGAGATCGTGCTCGCTGCCACGGCGGTCGCCCTCCTCGCCTCGCTGATCGCCGACCGGCGCAAGACCCTGGCCGGCGTGGTCCGCGGCCTACGCATGTTCGTCAACCTCTTGCCGACGCTGGCGGCGGTGCTGGCAGCGGTGAGCCTGCTGATGGCGGCGGTGAGCCCCGAGACGCTCGAGCGCTGGTTGGGCGGCGGCGGCCCCGTCCCCTTCGTCGCCGCCCTCCTCATCGGCAGTGTCGCGCTCATCCCCGGCTTCATCGCCTTCCCGCTGGCGGGCGTGCTCAAGGACAACGGCGCCACCGTGGCGGTGCTCTCTGCGTTCATCACCACCCTGCTCATGGTGGGGATCTTGACCCTGCCCATCGAGATCAGGTTCTTCGGCCGGCGCATCGCCGTGTGGCGCAATCTGCTCGCCTTCGCGGGAGCCGTCGTCGTAGCGCTCATGATGACCGCCATCCTGAGCTGATGATGGCAACCCGCGGCAAGCGCGTCTTCGGGGTGGTCAAGACGGCGCTCCCCTGGGCCCTGGTCGCGCTGGTGATCGCCCTCTGGACGTACGACCGGCTCGTCGCGCCGTTGCCCTACGGCCGCGAGGCAGGCGCCGGCCTCTGGGGCTACGTCCTGGAGATGATCGCCTTCCTGCCGGCGATGTTCGTCCTCGTGGGGTTGTTCGACGTGTGGGTGCCGCGCCGCGTCGTGGAGCGGCACGTGGGCCGCGAGTCCGGGCCGCTCGCCATCGTCTGGATGGTGCTCCTCGGCACCCTGCAGGCCGGGCCCCTCTACGGCGCCTTCCCCGTCGCCGTGGCGCTCTGGCGCAAGGGTACGGCGCCGCGCAACGTGTTCATCTACCTCGGCGCGTTCTCGGCCCTCAAGATCCCCATGCTCACCTTCGAGGTCGCCTTTCTCGGCTGGCAGTTCTCTTTGGTGCGCACCGCAGTCACGCTGCCGGTGTTCATCGCCCTGGCCTACCTGCTCGAGCGCCTGCTTCCGGACGACGTGACCATGCCGGAGGCGCAGGGGCAGGCGTCGGGCACATATGAGCGCGCGTCGCTGACGAATTCCCGGGCAGAGTCGACGACTCTTCGTGCCGACTCGCTACGGGACAGCCTCGACCGGCAGTGACGTCAGCGAACCATCGACATTCGTCGCCAGAGAGCCGGAGGGTCAGTGACTCTGACACGACACGACAGCCCGCTCCAGTCGACTCACGGTGCCGCCTGTCCTCCCGCAGTTGGTCAGCGACAAGACCCCATCGCCTGACGCCGCAAGGAGCAAGCTCCCACACACGCGCTGCGTGACACCTGAAGATTCACCTGGAGGTTCACATGCCGGTCATCCGTACCAACAAGCTCACCCGTCGCTTCGGGCATGTGGTCGCGGTGCAGGAACTCGACCTCGAAGTCGCCAGCGGCGGGGTCGTCGGCCTCGTCGGCCCGAACGGGTCCGGCAAGTCCACACTGATCCGATTGCTGCTGGGCCTCATCAGGCCGACGAGCGGCAGCGCCCTGGTGTTCGACGCACCGATCTCGCATCCGCGCGCCTATGCGGCGCGCATCGGCGCCCTCATCGAGAGTCCCGCCTTCGTGCCCTCTCTCTCCGCCCGCGCCAACCTGCGCAGCCTGGCGCGCCTGCGCGGCATCACCAACGCACGTGTGGACGAGGTGCTGGAGACCGTGGGGCTGCTGGAGCGCAGCACGGAGCCGGCGAGGCGCTTCTCGCTGGGCATGAAGCAACGCCTCGGCATCGCCGCGGCGCTCCTCCCCGACCCCGAACTGCTGGTGCTCGACGAACCCACCAACGGCCTCGATCCGGCCGGCATGGTCGAGATCCGCACGCTCTTGCGCAGGCTGGGAGATGAAGGGCGCACCGTCGTCGTGTCGTCGCACCTGCTGAGCGAAGTCGAGGCGGCCTGCGACTCCCTCGCCGTGATCCGCTACGGCGAGCTGCTGTTCTCGGGGCCGCTGGTCGAACTGGTGACCGAGGCGGGTGAGTGCATCGAGATCGTCCCGGAGCATCCGCAGGATGTCGACCGCCTCGCTCAGTCCCTGGCCGCGCGCGGCTGGAAGGCGACATCGCGCGGCGAGAACGTGCGCGTCGCGGCGCCGGCCTCGCAGGCAGCGGACGTCAACCGCGCCGCGGCCCAGGCTGGCATCACCTTGCGCGCTCTGCGCCCGCTCGAAGCGAGCCTCGAGGAGGTCTTCCTGCGCATGACCGGGGAGAGTTCGGGCGACAACGGTCGCCCGGCCCTCGCGGGCGGCGTAGGAAGCGACCAGGGAGCAGGTTCCACCGCGGACAGGGCCGAGAAGCCCGAGGTGACGTCATGATGCGCGCCATCCGCAGTGAGCTGGCGCGGCTCCGGAATCGGAACTTCATCCTCGGCGGCATCGGTCTCATGGCCGCTCTGGCGCTCATGCTGACGAGCATCATCTTCGTCACCGCCGGAGAGAGGGTCATGGGTCCCGGCGAGCGGGCGGTGACGGTGGCGACGCTGGAGGCCGCCGACGGTATGTTCGTCGGCGTGCAGAGCTCCTTCGCCATGCTGGGCATCGTCGTGCTCGCCCTTTGGGCCGTCGCTGTGACCTCCGACTACGCCAACGGCCTCATTCGCCTGCTCGTGCAGGCCGAGCCCAGTCGGCTGCGACTGCTTGGCGGCAAGATCGTCGCACTCTCCGCGTTCACCTGCATGGCCACCCTGGTGACGACCGTCGTCCTCCTCGTCGTCATGCCGGGCATCGCCAATCTGGCGGGGGTCTCCACCGGCGCCTGGAACGACGACCTGCTCCGCACCGTTGCTGTGGGCTACCTCAACCTCACGCTGGCCGCGCTACTGTGGGGCGTCGCCGGTCTGTTCGTCGGCATGGTCACGCGCAGCGCCGGGATCGCGATCGCCGCGGGCATCGGCTACCTGCTGGTCTTTGAAGGTCTGCTGGGCATGCTTCTCGACAGCGCCTCGAAGTGGCTTCCGGGTTCCTCGTTCTCGGCCATCGCCGCGGGAGGGACCGTCGACATGGCCTACGGCACGGCGCTGCTCGTGGCCGCCGTCTACGCCGGCGCGGCGCTCGCGGCTGCGGCCTTGCTCATCCGCCGCCGAGATATCACCGCATGAGCCGGATACCGGTTGCCGCGTGGGACCGGACGTGAGACCGGTCAATGGCCCCAAGCTACGCCGCGAGGCGGGCCGCCCATCGGTGGCCCGCCTCGCGGCGCCCGGGTACCACCGGGCACCCGCTTCTAGGCTTGGCGCCCTTCGCTAGTTGGTCTGCAGCATGCCGCAGCCGTTGCCGCCGCCGTAGCCGCCGCCCATGCCGCCGCCGTAGCCGCCCATCATGCCGCCGCCGGCACACAGGCTGGCGTCGATGCCGTACTTCTCAAGCAGGGCCTGCATCTCGCTCCGGTGCTCGGCGCGTACGTCAGCGAGAGCAGCCTGCACCTCCGCCGAGTCCCTGTCGGCGCCGTACCTGTCGAACCAGGCCTGCATGTCGGCCCGATGCTCGGTGCGCAGCGCCTGCAGGTCCTCGACTGCGGCGGGATCGTCCAGCAGGGCGCCGCACGCCGCGCCGCGTGTCTGCGGCGCCGTCGAGGCGGACGAGTCGTCCTGGACAGCCGCGAGGGCCGCGGTCGCCACGCCCAGTGCGAGGATGATGGACGCGACCGTGATCCACAGGACTTTGCCTCTCATGGTGCCCCTCTCGTTGATTTCAGGGTCGTCTGCACTTGGAACTCACCGAACCTGTACGTTATCCGCTAGTTGTGAAGGACCTATGAATCGCTCTGCCGAGCTTGGAGTGAGGGCGCTGCGACCGCGGCACGCTGACGGGATCTGACGTGGTGGCCGCTGCCCTCCGAAGCTCAAGAGCTGCATCAGGCTGCGCCGGGCAGCCAGTAGCCCTGAGCGGTGAGGTGCGCGTGGCCGCCGAGTGAGAAGGATGGCATCGGTCTCGCCTCGGACCGCATCAGTGGTACGAGGTTGACGGCGACGGGCGACTCTCTAATAATCAAGCGACCTTTTGACTATCACCGGGAGCCCTGCCGTGACCAAGAGTGGCCGAGAGTACAAGACTGCCGTGTGGGAGCAGTTCGCGCTGATCGGGAAGGCCCTGTGCAGCGGCCCGCGCCTTGAGATCCTCGACGTCCTGCAGCAGGCCGAGCGCACGGTCGAGGTGCTGGCCGACCAAGTGGGTCTCTCGGTGGCCAACACCTCGCATCACCTTCAGGTGCTCAAGCGGAGCCGCCTCGTTGAGAGCGAGCGCCGCGGCCAGCACGTCGTGTACCGGCTCGCGGATCCCGCCGTCGCGGACGCGCTACGCGCGGTGCGCGTGCTCGGCGAGCGTCGGCTCACCGAGATCGAGCGCGTGACCGCCGAGTTCCTGGGCGGCCGCGAGGGAATGGAGACCGTCGACGAGGCCGCGCTGGTGGAGCGCGTGGCGAGCGGCGACTGCGTCGTGCTCGATGTACGGCCCGCCGAGGAGTACTCGGCCGGACATCTGGCGAGCGCAGTCTCGATGCCCCTCGAGCAGCTCGAGCGCCGCCTCGCCGAGCTGCCGCGCGACAAGCCGATCGTCGCCTACTGCCGCGGCCCCTACTGCGTGCTGTCGGTCAGTGCCGTGGAGACGCTGCGTCGCCACGGCTTCGTCGCTGTCCGTGCCGCGGAGGGCGTGCAGGAATGGCGCGAGATCGGACTCGAAGTCACGGATGCAACCGGCTGAAAGGAGCCAAGTCAGTGAAGTACCTGTTCATCCTCAACGATCCCGCCTACGGCACCGAGCGCAGCTACAACGGCCTGCGCCTGGCGATGACTCTGCTCACGCAGGAGGCCGACGTCGAGATGACCGTCTTCCTCATGGGCGACGCCGTGACCTGCGCCAAGGCCGGCCAGAAGACCCCGGACGGCTACTACAACCTCGAGCGCATGCTCAAGCCGATCACGCGCAAGGGCGAGGTGCTGCTGTGCGGCACGTGCATGGACGCCCGCGCCATGACGGAGGACGAGATCTGCGCGGGCACGCGGCGCAGCTCGATGAGCGAGCTGACCCAGAAGACAGCCGAAGCCGACAAGGTGCTCGTCTTCTGATCCCCGAGGCAGGCGAAGCCTCAACGTATCGATCGCAGCTGCGGCGCTCGGTCGCCGCTCCGACAGCGAAAAGAGGAAAGCGTGAAGTTCTCCCCGTTCAACTTCCAGGCATCCTTAGCGGCTGGGGGTGTCACCCTGATGGCCTTCAACTGGCTGGAGTTCGCGGTCCCGCATGGCAGCGGAGCAGTGACGCTCACCGATATCCACTGGGGCAGTCTGTCCGTCGCCCAGGACATGCTCTACGGCGTCCTCGTCGGCCTCATGCTCGTCTTGACGGTGGTGAACTTCACTCTCACGATCGTCTTCCTCAAGGATCTCGTCTGGTGGGCCGGCGACGGGACCAGCTATCAGGAGTTCATGGACGGGCCGGCGGCGAGGGTGACGGGCATCTTCGTTCCGATTGCCTCCCTGGCCATGACCATGGCGGTGTTCTTCGCCGCCGTGCCGTTCTTCATCCCGGCGGTGTCGGCGCACGTGCAGGCGCTCATGTGGCCGGGGCTGCTCGTCTTCGGGAGCCTGCTGCTCGTGGCGCTGGTATTGGAGGCGCGCCTGCTTGCCGATTGGTTCCGCCGGCCGCAGAACAGGGGGGACCTGACCTTCGTGTGGCTGCTGGACGTGTTCGCGTTCGGTCTGGTCGTGCTGGCTGGAACCGGCCTCGCGGCGACGGCGCAGAGCCGAGTGGTGGCAACCGCCGCGGCGGTCGCTGCGTTGTGTGCGGCCGCTGGAGGAAGCTTTTTGCTGGTGATGAAGCTCGCCATCCTCATCCGGCAACTGTTCGGGTCGCGCAAGCTGCCGGAGCGCCATCTACAGCCGGCATTCTTCCTGGTCGTCCCGATCACTTGTCTGTACGCCATCAGTTACTACAAGATCATGCTGTATCTGCAGACCTGGCTTCAGTTCGACGTCAGAGTGCCGCAGCAGGTGCTGATCACCGTGTCGTTCACGATGACGATCGTCTGGGCTGCGGTCACGGTCTACCTGCTCGTCGACTACCTCGTCAGTCACTTCCGCCGGAGCGAGTACTTCCCGACGCAGTGGGCGATGATATGAGCATTGGTCGGCTTCCAGGTCCTGGGAGCATTTGCATCCGGCCTCTATCCGAGTCCGGTTCTTTCCGTCGTGAACTACGGGGCCACCATCCTGGCGGCGGCCGTCTACGTCTTGGTGTTCGGCAAGTTCTACGCGGCGAATCGTGCTAGCGCCTAGCGGCTGAACGGTGCCGGAAGTGGCCGCCTCCACGGGCGTCCGAGCAGGCGATGCCGGAGAAGTCCTCACCGAGCAAGGCCTGGGCCTCGCGCCGATGACGACCCTCGGCGATGCGGAAGACCGCGGCGCGGGCGGTGTGCATGCCCCAGAGCGTGCGCCTGCCGCCGCGCAGGCGCCAGCCGGTCTTTCTCGATGTTGAGCGCCGCGGCGCTGCATACGTGGCAGAGCAGATCCTCGTAGGGCTCGTCCAGCGCCGTGGCCGCGTGCTGCAGGATCGCCTCCACGGAGCCGGCGCAGATGCAGGCTCCGAAGAGCTCGCGCAGAAGCTCCGTGGTGTCGCGGCGGGAGACACGGTTTCTTACCGCGAGGGTGACGACCGCCGCCTGCAGGCGCGGGCCGAAGGCGCCCCGGGGAACGGCGGCCGGCAGCGCGGCGCGCGTCACGGCGCCGCATTCGGGGCAGCGCAGGCGCTGCAGGCAATGTTCGCTGAGAAGCACCGCGATCGCGGGCAGCTCCACGACCTGGTGGCGCGCGGGCTCTCCCACGGGGCGCCGCTCCGCCTCACTGAAGCAGTGGCCGGGCGCCGTTGGCGGATCGAGGCTGGGGGGCAGCGAGGAGTTGCGCGAGTTGCGGTTCAGGTGCCGCTCGAGCTCGGCGATGCGCTCGTCCTGCTTGGCGATGCGCGCGCTCAACTCGGCGACCTGACGCCTGAGCAGAGCGTTCTGCGCCGCCAGTTCCATGAGCACGGCGATCACCGTCTCGCGGCCCTGATCGTAGATCGCCTCCGTCTCGGCGCGTTCCGTGCCCGAAGGGTTCGAGGCGCAGGAGAGAGTGCCTGCTCACCGCCTTGCCCGTCTCCTCGGTGCCCTTGGGTGGACCGACTGAACGCTTACGAGAGGGAGGGTGCCCAGGTGCAGCAAGAACCCCGCCGCTCAAGTCCACCTGGAAACGTGACGATACTCCTCTCGTGAGGCGCTCAGCCTGCGTCCTCTCCTCCGAATGGACCCGAGGGAACTCCATGACCTATCGGACGGACCGACTTGAGAAGGCGGCCACCCAAGTAGCTGAACGCCCGCTCGACCGAGAGGTCGACTGCGGGCGGCAGGAGCGGTGCGCGGACGACGTGGATATCGCTCGCTTCTTCAGCCTCGACCTCGACCTCCTCTGCATCGCCGACACCGACGGACGTTTCCGGCGTCTCAACAGAGCCTGGCAGAAGACCCTCGGGTATGCCCCCGAGGAGCTCGAAGGTACGAGCTTCCTCGCCCTGATCCATCATGACGATCTCGACGCTACCGTGAAGGCGACCTGCGACCTCGCAGAGGGCAAGGACGTGGTGGGCTTCGTCAACCGCTATCGGCACCGCGACGGTTCGTATCGCTGGATCGAGTGGCGCTCCGCTCCTTTCGAGAGCAACCTCATCTACGCGGCTGCCCGCGACATCACGGCGCGCATCGGCATGGAAGAGGCGTTGCGCATCTCGGAGCTTCGCTACCGCACGCTCTTCGAGCAAATCCCCGATGGCATCATGATGCTCGACCGTGACTTTGTGGCCACCGACTGCAACGACGCCATGGCGGCGATCAGCGGCCTCCCCAGGGAGAGGCTGGTTGGCATGCCGGCGTCCGAGGCACGACTCCCCGGAGATGTACTCACCTCGCTCGAGGCCGCAATGAGCGGGCGGGTTACGCGATGGAAGGCGTTTCCCTTCACGGCGTCCGATGGACGCGAGGTATCCACATCCGGTCTGACGGCACCCGTGTCTGACTCAGACGGCAACGTCACCGGTGCGCTCTGCGTGATCTCCGACCAGACAGAGCAGAAGCGATCAGAGGAGCTCATCGAGAAGCTCGCCTTCCGCGACCAGATGACGGGTCTGCCGAATCGGACTCTGTTGCGGGACCGACTTCGACAGAGCTTCGATCACGCCAAGCGGTCCCGGCACATGATGGCTCTGGCGGTCCTCGACCTGGATCATCTGAAACTGATCAACAACGCCTACGGGCATGCGGCCGGTGACAGGATCCTTGGGATGGTGGCCGCAAGGCTCAGTGGCGCGAAGCGCCGGCAGGACACTTTGGCCCGCATCGGCGGCGATGAATTCGCGTTGCTCGTGCCCCATGTGGCTTCGCTGGGCCATGCCGAGACGGTTGCCACAAAGCTGCGGACGGCACTCGCAGAGCCGTTCTCGATCGATGACGCCTCGATACGCCTCACCGCCAGCGTGGGAGTCGCCCTCTACCCGGGCGATGCAAACGACGCGATGCAGCTGCTGGTCCACGCCGACTCCGCGCTGCGCGTCGCCAAAGCGAAGGGAGGCGATGCCACTCGGTTCTACGACCTGAACATGGACGCTCAGGCGAGCGAGCGGCTGGCGATGACGGACGAGTTGCGCAGGGCCATCGAGGTGGGCGGGCAGTTCGTCAACTACTACCAACCTCAGGTCAGGCTGAGCGATCAGCGTGTGGTCGGCGTGGAGGCCCTGATCCGCTGGCAGCATCCCGAGCGCGGGCTCGTGTCGCCGCTTGAGTTCATCCCCCTGGCCGAGGAGACTGGGCTTATCAGCCAAGTCGGCAGATGGGCGGTGCAGCAGGCATGCCGGGACGCCGTTGCGTGCCACACTCGCCTGGGCCAGCACTTGCGAATGGCGGTCAACCTCTCGTCCCAGCGGCTGCACAGCCCGGGGATTGTGCCCCACATCCAAGCCGATATCGCTGCCGCCGGCCTGTCTCCCGAGCACCTCGAGATCGAGGTGACCGAGACCGCGATCATGGCCGACGCAGAAGTCGCTCGCAACACGCTCCGGGCCCTGCGGGAGCATGGCATGACGGTCGCTCTCGACGATTTCGGAACCGGCTACTCATCGTTGAGCCACCTCCATAAGCTGCCGATCGACCGTATCAAGATCGACAGATCGTTCGTCTCGCGCATCGAAAGCGACGAGGACGCGGCGGCAATCGTGAAGGCGGTCACGCAGTTGGCGCACACCATGGGCCTGAGTGTCGTCGCGGAGGGCGTAGAGACGGAGGCCGAGCTCGCGTTCCTGCGGAGGATCGGATGCGATGAGGCGCAAGGCTACCTGTTCTCGTATCCGCTCCCGCTCGGGGACTGCGCTCTCCTGGCAACAGCGAGTTCGATCGAGCCGGCCAGCTGCCTAGCGTAGGCTCGTGTCGGTGAACGGCGCGCTTCACCGGCGCGCGAGCGGCCTGCTCGGGCAGCTCGAGCATCATCTCACGCTTCGCGGCATTCTTAGTCGCTACACGGCCGCTACGGCCGCTTGATGATCGCGTTGGGCCCGAGTCGCCGTCGTCTTGGCCAAAATTGGCCAACGAAACGGCGCCAGAGAGGCAGCCTGGGCGAGTGGGTGAGTGTGGAAAAGACCTGCAAATGGCGGAGAGGGGGGGATTCGAACCCCCGAACCGAGAGGACCCGGTTAACGGTTTTCGAGACCGCCGCATTCAACCGCTCTGCCACCTCTCCGCGAGGCGACGACCGTCCTCAAAGGGCGGGAGGGCCGCGGTCGAGTAGTGTAGCACGGGCCCGCGGCCCGGCTCACGCGGGTGGCGCTCTGAGCGCTCGGCGCGCGCATGCCTGATGCAGCCCGCCCGCCGGTCACTCCGCGAGGCGGTCCTTCACCCAGGCGCGGACGTCCTCCGGGATGAAGCCATGCCCGTCCTTGATCTCGCTCATGGGCTGCTCCAGCTCGTCGGTCGTGCAACCCCACTCGGCGGTGAACTCCGACTGCGGGATGCCGGTCGCCTCGGCGATCTCGGCCAGCGACGTATTGCCCTTGATGAGGCCCGCGTCAAAGGTGCCGTCCTCGACGGACAGGCCCTGTGCGGCGGCCGTCTCGACCAGCGTCGGCTGCTGCCATTCGAATGAACCGCCCACGGTGGTGACCGCGACGATGGCCACGATGACGGCGGTGACGATCGCCGTGGTCGCGACGGCGGGCATCCTGACGCGGCGCGGCACGGTGACCTCTTGGGCGCCGGGCACGGGGCACGCATTGACGCACTCGTTACAGGAGATGCACTCGGCGCCCATGACCACGTCGGCGGTTCACGGCGTACGGTAAGCCGGCCGGGCGCGCTTTGGAGCGCGCCCGGCCGGCTTCAGCGCGGGAGAGTGTGAAGTGGGTGGGTCAGGTGGTGGTGGCGTCGCTGACGCCGCAGGCGCCCATGCCGCCGCCCATGCCGCCGCCCATGCCGCCGCCCATGCCGCCGCCCATGCCGTGGCCGTAGCCACCCTGGCCGGCGCGGGAGCCCGCGGTGGCGTCGATGCCGTACTTGTCGAGCACGGACTGCACCTTGGCGATACGGTCGTCGCGGAGCTTCTGCAGCGCCGCCTGGGCGTCGTCGCTCGTGCGGTCGGCGCCGTACTTGTCGAACCAGGCCTGACGCGCCTCGAAGAAGTCGGTGCGCAGCGCCTGCAGCTCGGCGAGGGCGTCGGGGTCGGTGACGCCGCAGTTGACGCCGACCGCGCCGGGGGTCGCAGCGGGGCTGGGCGCGTCGTTCGCCGCCACTGCCACGCCGGCCAGGGCGAGGACGGCCACTGCCATCGCCGTGGCGATCCAGGTGATCCGCAGTTTCTTCATGTCTCACGCTCCTTCGTTCGCGGACACATCGCCGGCAAGCGCTGTGCCCTCTTGTGGTGACGAAGAAGACGCTACCCGAGGACTTCGAAGGACTTGTGAAGCGGTTCTGCCGAGGTTGTGAACGGCTGGGAGGGAACTGAGAGGAGGTGGCGGAGAGGGTGGGATTCGAACCCACGAGGCAGGTAACCCCGCCCACGCGATTTCCAGTCGCGCTCCTTAAGCCAACTCGGACACCTCTCCGCAAGGCGCCGCCGGGCGTGCCCAGCGAGCGGACGAACAGTATACGACAGGGCCGCCGGGCTGGGGTACCGGCCTCGGCCCCGGCGGTCGGGGTGCAGAATGCCTTTGGGCATAAGCAGCAGGACGGCGACGACGGCGAGCGCCGAGGGCACGGCGGCGACCTTGAGCGAGCCGCCGATGCCGTAGGAGACAACGGCGAGCACGGCGTCATGGACCTTCTCCCTGGCCGGCGCGGCGGCCTGGCCGACGGCGGTGGTGGCCATCCAGGCGCTGAACGCCGTCACCTGGACCTTGCTGCTGAACTCGTTGGGGTGATCGCCAAGGTGGCCGGCAGGATCGCGGCCGGGCCGGCGCCCATCAGGGCGCGGCCGGCGACGAGCAAATCGGTCGTGGGGCGAGGGCTGCGAGCACCGACGCGCCCTGCACCTGCGGATGTGGCGGGGCATCCGGGGGCGAAGAGGAGGGCGAGGCGGTGGAAGAGGTGACCGCGGCTGCGGGGTCTTCCGTCGCCTCGCCCCGCGCGCTCACTTCTGCTCGCACATCCCCGCGATGAACAGAGCCTCGGCGAGCGTGCAGCGCTCGAGCTCGCCGAGGTCGACGCTCTCGTTGGGCGCGTGGATCTTGCACATGGGCTCCTCGGCGCCCCAGAGGATCATCTCGGCGTCGGGGATCGCAGCGAGGAAGGCGGCGACCAGCGGGATCGAGCCGCCCTCGCCGTAGTGCACGACGTCCTTGCCGTAGGCGGCGGCCATCGCGCGTGTCGCCGCCGCGTAGGCCGGCCCATTGGTCCTGGCGAGGAAGCCCTCGCCGGTCGTTCCGGGGGTCACCTTGACCCTGACGTTCCAGGGAGCGACCGCCTCCAGGTGCGCCTTGACGGCCTGCATGGCGTCGTCGGGCTCCTGCCCGGGCGCGAGACGCACGCTCGCGCGCGCCCGGGCCTTGGGGATGAGCGCGTTGGCCGCGCCGTCCACCTGCGGGGTGTCGATGCCGATCACGTTGATCGACGCCTTGCCGTACAGGCGGTCGGCAATGGTGCCGCTGCCGACGAGGTCCACGCCGTCGAGCACCCCGGCGTCTTTGCGGTAGGCGGCCTCGTCGTACGGGGCGCCGTCGTACTCCATGGTCGCGAGGCCCTTGACGGCCACGTCGCCCGTGTCGTCGTGGAGCGTCGCGACCATGCGGCAGAGGGCGATGAGCGCGTCGGGCGCCGGGCCGCCGAACATGCCGCTGTGCACGGCGCCTTCGAGCGTCTCGACCTCGACGTCGCAGGCGGCCATGCCGCGCAGCGACGTCGTCAGCGTGGGCACGCCGAGAGCGTAGTTGCCGACGTCGCTGATGACGATCACGTCGGCCTTAAGCAGCTCGGCGTTGGCCTTGACAAACTCCTCGATGCCGCCGTCGCCGGCCTCCTCCTGACCCTCGATGAGGACCTTGACGCCCACCGGGCAGTCCTCGCCCAGGGCGAGGAGCGCGCCGGCGTGCATGACGACGCCGCTCTTGTCGTCGGCGGCGCCGCGGCCGTAGAGCCGGCCGTCGCGCTCGGTAGGCTCGAACGGCTTGCTCGCCCAGGCCTCCTCCGGGCCGGCCGGCTGCACGTCGTAGTGCGCGTAGAGCAGGACGGTGGGAGCGCCCGGCTGCGCCGGGCGCTCGCCGAACACCGCCTGCGGCGCGCGCGGCACGTCCATCATGCGCACGTTCGGCAGGCCGGCCTCGGTCAGCAGCGCCGCCACCGCCGCGCCCGCCTGCTCGACCGGCGCGGCGGGGAAGTCCGGAAACGCCACCGACGGCAGGCGCACGAGCTTCTTGAGCTCGTCGGTCAGCCTCGGCATGAGTGCCTTGATCTTCGCCTGCAGGTCTGCCGTCATGGCGCGCTCCTCAGTCGGTCGTTTCGCCGGTCTTGAGCCTATTTAGCCACTCCAGGAACGCGGATGCGGCCATCTTGTTCGGCGCGTAGACGCGGACGAACGCGTCGGCCGCCTTCAGGAAGTCCTCGTCAAGGATAACCGGCCGGCCGGCGGGGCCGCCGGCGCCCAGTTGCCAAACGTACTGGGCGCGCTGCAACTCCTCATCCAGATTCTTGGCGTAGGGCCCGCCGTCGACGCCGAACAGACGCGCGGCGGCCTCCTCGCTCGGCGCCGGAAGTCCGGCCGCCTCGAGCCTGGTGACGAACTCATGCGCCTTGGCTTTGGCTGCCTTGCTCTTCTCCTCCTGGTGGTAGAGGAGCACACCGGCGACCATGAGCGCCACAATCACCACAGCGAGCGTGATGTAGACCCACGTGTGTGACTTCTCCTGCATCGTGGTCACCCCTCATCCCTCGTCGTCGGCAGGCGCCGGCACGGCGTTCTTCCAGCCGGGCTTGCGCAGCCACAGGAACAGGAACGGGATCAGCAGGCCGATGACGAGCAGTCCGCCGCCGATGATGAGCACGTACAGGGCGGAGCTGCCGCTGCCGAACTGCGACGACGGCACGAAGCCGATGAGGAACGCCGCCGCGGAGCTCACGAGGCCCACGGTGGCGAGGACGGGCAGGATCGGCGCTCGGTAGCCGCGCTCGTGATCGGGCTGCGACCTTCGCAGGCGCATCGCCGAGATGAACATCAGGAAGTACATGATCAGGTACACCTGCGTCGTGATGACCGAGAAGATCCAGTAGACGCTGGAGACGTTGGGGATGAGTGCGAAGAGCAGGGCGATGATGGTGACGATGATGCCCTGCGCGAAGAGGATGTTGACCTGGATGCCGGCGTGGTTGACCTTCTGGAAGAACGGCGGCAGGTAGCCCTCCTTACGCCCGATGAGCAGCAGGCCCTTGGACGGGCCGGCCAGCCACGCCATCATGCCGCCGAGCGACGCGGTGATGAGCATGATGCCGAGGATCGGCGTGAGCCACGAGACGGCGAAGTGGTCGAAGAAGGCGGTGAACGCCTGCATCACGCCGCCGGTCAGGGTGAGCTGGCTCGAGGGGACGACCCAGCTGATGGCGAGCGCCGGCAGCACGAAGATGGCGATCACGATCGGCATGGCGACGAACATCGCCTTGGGGAACTCCTTGCCCGGGTCCTTCATGCTCTTCACGTGCACGGCGTTCACTTCCATGCCGGCGTAGCTGAGGAAGTTGTTGACGATCAGCACGAGGCCGGCGAGGCCGGCGATCTGCGGGATGAGCGCGGAGGCCTCGATCGGGGCGGAACTCGGGTTGCCCTGCAGCAGGTAGATGACGCCGAGGATCACGAGCGCGCCGCCGGGGATGGCCGTGCCGAGCAGCATGGAACTGCTCGAGAGCTTGGCCACGAGGCCGACGCCGCGCATGCTGATCAGCGTCGAGACCCAGTAGACGATCACGATCACCGCGGCCGTGTAGATGCCGTTGTTCGCCAGCGGCGGGTAGATGACGTAGGCGAGCGTGCTGGCGACGTAGGCGAGCAGGCTTGGGTAGTAGGTGAGCGTCATCGCGAACTGGGTCCAGATGGCGATGAAGCCGGCGCGCGGGCCGATGCCCTGCGTGACCCAGTTGTAGACGCCGCCGTCCCAGCCGGAGGCCAGCTCGGCGGCGACAAGCGAGGTGGGCAGCAGGAACACCACGGCCGGCAGCAGGTAGAGGAAGATGCAGGCGAGGCCGTAGACGGCCATGCTCGGCGTGTTGCGGATGCTCGCCACCGCCGAGACCGTCATGAAGCACATGGTCAGCCACGTGATGGTCCTGGCCGACGGCATCGCCCTGGCCTTCGCGGGTGGCGCGACGGCCTTCACCGCCGCCTCAGTACTGGCCATGGGCCCCTCCGTTCGTCACTCACCCCCGCCGGCGAGCGCCGGCGCGCTGCCCCACGTATTCAGCCCGCCGGGCACGTTCCCCTTTGCGCCCACGCGCGGCCTCAGCTGCTTCTGCGCCGCGCGATCAGCGTCTGGATGCCCGGCGTGCCCGCGAGGCGCCGGAGTCGAGGGCGATGCCCGAGAGGATGACGCGGTGCGCGCCTTCGTGCTCCCGCAGCACACGCACCGCCCCGTCCACCAGGGCGGACCGACACACGCGCGGAGGTTGAACCGTTAGCGCCGCGCCTGGAAGAACTGCCGCAGGAGCGCCGCCGACTCGTCGGCGAGCACGCCGCTGCGCACGTCAAGGCAGTGGTTGAGGCGGGAGTCCTGGCAGACGTTGTAGAGCGTGCCCGCGGCGCCCGCCTTCTCGTCGGTGGCGCCGTACACCAGACGCGGGATGCGAGCCTGCACGATGGCTCCGGCGCACATGGGGCACGGCTCCAGGGTCACGTAGAGCACCGTGTTGAGGAGCCGCCAGCTGCCCATACGCGCGGCGGCCTGCTCGATGGCGAGCATCTCGGCGTGGGCCAGAGGGCTCCTGTGCAGCTCGCGCTCGTTGCCGGCCGCGCCGATCACCTCGTCGTCCAGCACGACCACTGCGCCGATGGGCACGTCACCGTGCCGCGTGGCGCGCTCCGCCTCCCGGATCGCCAGCCGCATGTAGTAGTCGTCGCGTGGAAACAGTTCGTCGCTCATGGGCGCATCATGCCCGATTCGGGTGGGTGTGGGAACCGGGTCATCACCGCAGCCCCCGCCGGGTATAGTAGTCGGCGAACGGCACTTTCCCCCCGCGAGGTGAACCAGCTCGATGAGTACCCTGACCCTGTACATCCTCTGCTTCGCCGTCCCGCTCATCCTCGGGCTGGCCGTACAGGGATGGCTCCGCAACACGTTCGCCAGGAACAGCCGCGTGCCTGTGAGCAGCGGCATGACGGGCGCCGACGTGGCCCGCCGGATCCTGGACGGCAACGGCCTCCAGGGCGTGCCCGTCAAGCCGTCCAAGGCGGGCCCCCTCAGCGACCACTACGACCCCCGCTCCCGCGGAGTGTTCCTCTCTGAGGCCGTCTATGCGGGGAGGTCGATCGCTGCGACGGCGGTGGCCGCCCACGAGGTCGGGCACGCCATCCAGCACGCCAGGTCCTACGTGCCCATGACCGTCCGTTCGGCGATCTGGCCGGTGGCGTCATTCGGCTCGCAGGCCTGGTTCTTCATCCTGTTCGCGGGCCTGATCTTCGGGGCCTTCGGGCTCGTGCAGCTGGCGCTGATCGTGTTCTCCCTGGTCATCGTGTTCCAGCTGGTCACCCTGCCCGTGGAGTTCAACGCGTCGCGGCGGGCGATGGCCCAGATCAGGGAGCTCGGACTGGTCACGGACACCGAGGCGGTCGGCGCGCGGCAGACCCTCACCGCCGCCGCCACGACCTACGTGGCCGGTGCGCTGGCATCGATCGCCCAGCTCATGTACTTCCTGGCGATCTTCGGTCGCAACTAGGGCTCGGCGACGTACCCCGGGGTGAACTGGGCGACGACCACCGGTCGTCGCCCGACGCACACCACGGTCACCTTCTTGTGCGGCACCCTGTCGTTGCCCTCGTAGCTCAGGGTGCCGGTCACGCCGCGGTAGCGGTGTGTCTGCTCGATCGCGTCGCGCACCGCGGCCGGCTTGACCGAGTCGGCCCGCCTGACGGCCGCCGCGACCAGGCCGACGGCATCGTAGCCGAGCCCGGCGAAGGCGTTCTCCGGCGGCCGGCCGTAGGCGGCCTCGAACGACGCCTCGAAGCGCCGGACGGAGAGGTTCGCGGAACTGATCCCGACGGCGGCATGGGTTGTGTAGTAGACCTTGCCGCCGGTCTTCTTCGCAGCCTGGATCAGGCTGCTCGAGTCGAAGCTGTCGCCGCCCATGATCGGCTGCGCGTAGCCGGCACGCCGTAACTGCCGGACGAGGGTCGCCGCCGCCTCCGGAGCGGCGGCGACGAACAGGACGTCGGCGTCGGCGGCCGCGCCGGCCTTGACGCTCTCCTTCTCGCCGTCCCCGCCCCGGCCGCCCAGCCGCGCCATGGCATCCTCACCCTGCTCGTAGCCGGCCGAGGCCAGCACCTGCCCACCCTGAGCGCGGAGGGAGCGCTCGAAGTAGCGCGCCAGCAGCCTCGTGTAGTCCAGGTCCTTGTCGTAGAGCACGGCGGCGGAGCTGGCGCCGAGCTGCTCCATGGCGTACTGCGCGCTCGCGGCCGCCTGCGCGTTGTCGCCGAAGCAGGCGAGGAAGAGCCAGGTGGGGACCTCCGCGGGGAGCCGCGGCGAGGTCGCCCCGCTGGTCACGAAGGGCACGCCGGCGCTTGCCGCGATGGGCGCCGCCACCAGCACCTGGTCTGTGTCTGAGAGACCGACGATGGCGGAGACGCCGGCGGCGACGAGGCTCGCGGCGGCGCGACGCACCTCGGTCTCGTTGGTTCGGCCGTCGCGCTCCAGGAGCTCCACTCGCCGGCCCAGCAGGCCGCCGCGTGCGTTGATGCGCTCGACCGCGAGGCGGGCTCCGTCCAGGGATGGAGAGTCGAGCGCCGACTGGCCGCCACTGAGGTTGTAGATGGCGCCGATCCGTACCGGTGGCGGACTGGCCTTGGCCGTCGTTGGGCCGTCGCTGCACGCCGCCGCGACGACGGCCAGCGGCACGACGAGCGCCGTGACCATGGCCGCGCGCACGAACGCCGAGGTACTTCCGAGTGTCCTCTCGTGCCTCATGGGTCCCGACCCATGGTAGAGCAGGCGGGCGGGGCGTTCACCCCGGCGCCCGCCCGGCCGCCCGCGGGCTAGCGCCCGGAGGCTGCGCGGTCCGCGAGGATCCGGCGCGCCGCGAGCATGCCCGGCGCGCCCATCACGCAGCCGCCCGGGTGCGTGCCGGACCCGCACTGGTAGTAGCCCTCCACCGGCGTGCGGTACTGCGACCAGCCCGGCGCCGGGCGGAAGAAGAACATCTGCGGCGCGAGGAACTCCCCGGCGAAGATGTTGCCCTCCGAGAGGCCCGTCGTCCGCTCGATGTCGAGCGGCGTGACCACCTCGCGCTGCAGGACAAGGTCGCCGAACCCCGGGAAGAAGGACTCGAGCGTGCGCTGCACGGTGTCGCCCAGGTTCTGCCGCTCGGCCTCCCAGTCGCTCTCGCGCAGCTCGTAGGGGGTGTACTGGATGAAGCACGACATGACGTGCTTGCCGGGCGGCGCCATGTCGGGGTCGATGGCGCTCTGGACGGCGCCGTCGATGTACGGCCGCGCACTGTACCGGCCGTACTTGGCGTCGTCGAAGGCGCGCTCGAGGTAGTCCATGCTGGGGCCGATGTTGGTGAACCCGCGGAACACGTCCGCGCGACCGGGCAGCGCCGGGTACTCCGGCAGCCCGTCCAGCGCGAAGTTGACCTTGGACGAGGTGCCCTGGAAGCGCATGCGGCGCACGCTCTCGACGAGGTCGTCGGGGAGCTCTCGCGGGTCGACGAGCTCGAGAAAGGTGCGCCGCGGGTCCAGGGCGCTGACTACGACGGGCGCGTGGAACTCCGTCCCGTCGGCCAGGGCGACGCCGGTGGCCTCGCCGTCCTCCGTGAGGACGGCCGCGACCGGCGCCTCCAGGCGGATCTCCGCCCCGAACGCCTCCGCCGCCCGGGCGAGTACCTGCGTGAACCCGCCGTTGCCGCCCTTGTGGAACGCCCAGGCGCCGAACTCGCCGTCGTGCTCGCCCAGCGAATGGTAGAGCAGGACCAGGCCGGACCCCTGCGAGCGCGGCCCCACCTTGGTCCCGATGATGCTCGAGCTGGCCAGGTAGCCCTTGAGCAGCTCGGACTCGAAGTAGTCGTCGAGAAGGTCGGCGGCGCTGCCGGTGAGCAGGCGGACGGCGTTGTGCAGCGTCCGCCTCTCCATGCCGCGGAAGCGCTGCGCCAACCGCGCGAGTGCGAGCCGCTCCTCCGGGTCGTCGCTGAACAGGTCGGGCGGCGCCTCGTCCAGCAGCGGCTTGAGCGCCCTGCAGACCATGTCGAGGTCGTGGCTGTACTGCGTGTAGGCGTCGGCGTCGTGCCGGCTGTGGCGGGCGATCTCCCGCACGTTCTGGTCGTGGTCCTTGGTCAGCCAGAGGTAGCCGCCGTTCTCCCCGGGCGCGAAGGTGGACGACATGAGCAGCGGCATGAAGCCGTGCTTGACGAGCTCGAGGTCCTGGACGATCTGCGGGCGGAGGAGCGAGAGAGCGTAGGAGAAGGTCGTGAACCAGAAGCCGGGGCGCAGCTCCTCGGTGATGGCGGCGCCGCCCACCACGGGGCGCCGCTCCAGGATCAGTGTCGTCAAGCCGGCCTTGGCCAGGTAGGCGCCGTTGACGAGGCCGTTGTGGCCGCCGCCGACGACGATGGCGTCGTAGGTACGGCCGGCCGTCGGCGTCACGCCCGGGCTCGTCGCCGGCTCGCGGCTGGTGTCCTCGGCCGTCATCTCACGCCGTCCTTCGCTCGGGGTTGAAGAGAGGCAGGCGGGCGACCTGTGCGGCCACCTGCTCGTAGCGGTGGTTCACGGTGAACTCGAGCTTGACCGGTGTGCCGGGCTCCGCGAGGTCGGGGCGGACCCGGGCGAGCGCGATGTGACGCTGCAGCATCGGCGAGTACATGAAGCTCGTCGCGTAGCCGGCCTGAGTGCCGCCGCGGTCGCCGTCAGCGTAGACCATCCAGTCCTCGAGGACGGGGGTGTGGTCCCTGGGCGGCAGGAGGCCGGCCTCGTCGTAGACGCGGTCGTGGTCCTCCCAGTCGACGACGAGGCCGCGCATGGCCCAGCGCGAGGTCCGCTCCGCCAGCTCGCGCTCCACCGCCCGGCGGCCGATGAAGGCACGGTCGTCGGCCGCCAGATCGCGGAACATCCAGCTCCAGCCGAGCTCGATGGGCGTGGAGCGGTGGGCGTCGTTCCAGGCGTAGCGGCTGGAGTCGAAGTCGGCGTCCAGCAGGAGCAGGCCGGCCTCGATACGGAGCATCTGCAGGGCGTCGAGGCCGAACGGCTGGACGCCGTACCCCTGCACGCTCTCCCAGAGCGCGTCCCACACGGGGAGAGCGTCTCTCGCGGCGACCCAGAGCTCGAAGCCGAGGTCGCCGGTGTACCCGGTGCGGCTGACCGTGACCTCGGCGCCGGCGATCTCTCCGGAGGTCACGCCGAAGTAAGGGAGCCCCTCGGCTGCGGGGAGGAGCCGCGCCAGCAGCCGGCGCGAGCGCGGCCCCTGGAACGCCAGCACCCCGTAGGCGTCGCTGACGTCCGCGAGACGCACGTCCAGCCGGCCGGTCCGGTCGGCGAACCACGCCAGGTTGGGTTCTGCGCTGGCCAGGAGGTACTCGCCCGGCGCCGTGTGCAGCACGACGCCGTCCTCCACGACGAACCCGCGGTCGTCGAGCCAGCACGTGTACTGGGCCTGCCCGACCTCGCACGTCCGGACGTCCCGTGCCAGCATGCCCGCGAGGAACGCCTCGACGTCGCGCCCGCCCATCCTGTACTTGAACAGCGGGCTCGTGTCGAAGATGCCGGCCGAGTCGCGCACGGCGAAGTACTCGGCCTTGTCGCTCAGCTGGTACCTCCGCGCCGCGAGGTGGTTGGACCAATGCTCCCACAGTCGCGTCTGGTTGAGGGCCGTCGTGCGCTCGTGGAACGGGGTGGTCAGGATCATGCCGCGTGTCCCCTTCGGTCCTTGTCGCCGGCCGCGCACCCGCGCCCGCGCCTGGCAGAGTCGTACCCAGATGCCGGCGCTTCGAGCGGCCGGGACTGTCGGCTTCGCGTCCGAGGCGGACCTCTCGGCGTGAGCTACGGCTGGTAGGTCTCCACGGGCAGTCCGGCGTCCAGCCACGCAGTGACGCCGCCGTCGACGTTGTACACCTGCGTGCAGCCGAGCCCGACGAGGATCTCTGAGGCCGTCTGGCTGCGGTTGCCGCTGCGGCAGATCACGTAGACCGGTTTGTCCGGCGCCAGTTCGGCTGCCGCACGCGACTCCACCTCCCCGAGGGGGATGAGCACTGCGCCCTCGGGCACGCCCGTCTCGGCCCATTCCTCCGGCTCGCGCACGTCCAGCAGCTGGGCGTCCTCATCCGACGACAGCGCCTCGTAGGCGGTCTGGACGTCCACCGTGACGTAGCCGGCGGTCTCCTCAGGCGCGCTCGTCCCAGATGGAGACGCCGTCTCGTCGCTCGAACAGGCAGCGGCGGCCACCGCCAGCACCAGGATGACGGCCGCCAGACTCAGCAGAAGGAACCGTGGTCGCATGATTCGGGTCTCCTCAGGTGCGCGTGGACGTGTGCACCGGCACTGTACCCGGACCGGCGCGGCTTCAGCGCGTGCTCGCGCCGCTTCAGCGCGGCTGCGTGGACCTCGCGGCTTGCGGCAGGCTCGCGAGGAGCTGCTCGAGCTCCTCACGGGTGGTCGTCCGCCCCAGGCTGAAGCGCACCGCGCCGGCGCCGACCTCGCGGGGCACGCCCATCGCGGCGAGCACCGGGGACGGCTCGGTGCCGCCGCTGTGACAGGCCGAGCCCGTGGAGGCGGCGACCTCCGGCAGGGCGGCGAGGATGTCGCGGCCGTCGCACCCGACGAAGCTCACGTTGAGCGTGTTCGGCAGGCGCCGCGTGGGGTGGCCGTTCAGGACGACGCCCTCGCCGAAGCGCTCGCGCAGCTGCAGCCAGAGCCAGTCGCGCAGCTCGCACACGCCGGCGGTCCACGAAGGATCGCCGGCGAGCTGCGCCGCGGCGCCCAGGCCGACGTCCAGCAGGACGTTCTCGGTGCCCGCCCGGCGGCCGCCCTCGTGCCCGGCGCCGTGCAGGAACGGCTCCAGCCGCGTCCCCGCGCGCACGTAGAGCGCGCCGACGCCCTTGGGGCCGTAGAACTTGTGCGCCGCCACCGAGAGCAGGTCGACGCCGAGCCCGTCGACCGCGGTCGGGAGCTTGCCCACCGACTGGGCGGCGTCCGTGTGCAGGAGCACGCCGGCCTCGCGCGTGAGGCGCGCGATCTCGGCGATCGGCTCGACGGTCCCGACCTCGTTGTTGGCGTGCATCACCGAGACGAGCACCGTCTGCGGCCGGAGCGCCCGGGCGACGTCGTCGGGGTCGAGCAGGCCGGTGCCGTCGACGGGCAGGTAGGTCACGACGGCGCCGTGGCGCTCGAGGTAGCGGCAGGGCTCGAGGATCGCGGGGTGCTCCACCGCGCTCGTGACGATGTGGGGCCGCGCCACGCCCGCGGCCTCGACCACGCCCTTGAGCGCCGTGTTGTTCGCCTCGGTGCCGCCGCTCGTGAAGACGACCTCGTCCGGTGAGCAGCCGAGCAGCCCTGCGAGCTGGGCGCGGGCGTCGGAGACGGCCGCGGCCGCCGGCGCCCCCGCCCAGTGCGCGCTCGAGGGGTTGCCGTACGGCTCGCTGAGGTAGGGCAGCATCGCCTCGCGCACCTCGGGTGCGATCGGCGTGCTGGCGTTGTGGTCGAGGTAGATCACACCCGGGACTGTACCCGACGGTGACGGGGACGGAGCATGGATCGACAAGGGGAGGAGTGGAGGAGTGGTGCGAGTGAGCGGTGGGGACGACTCTGGTCCACTCTCGGCTCAGGCTCCGTACACGGCATCCCCGGCGTCTGCTTCGTCGAGCGGCACTACGGTCTCGAGGACGCCGCGATAGGCGCCGTCGGCGTCCCGCAGTGCTGTGTAGATGATGCGCTCCGCGCCGTTCTCGCCGTGCTCGACCGTGTCGACATCGTCCTTCTTGCCCGACTTCAGGTCGGCGAGCAGTGACTCGATCGCGGCATGGGCGCGCTTGGGGTGACAGCCGTAGAGGGTGCGGCCGATCAGCTTGGGACTGCAGGAAGAGAAGCTGTCCCCTGCCCAGAACCGCACCACGTCCTCCTCGTCGGCGACGCTGAAGCCGAGCCCGATGGGCAAGTGCGTGAACAGCAGCTTGGTCTGCTCCTGGGTGAGTTCTCCTGCAATCGACATCTCGCGCCTCCGGTGATGTGTAGCATCCTGCACTGTGTAGGGTAGGATAGTAAACGGAGCGCGGCGTGAGCACAATCCGACGGCTCTGTCTGACCCTACGAAGCGGAGACGAGACGTGACGAGCCCTGAAAACACCGCCGACGCGCTGGCGCGTAACCTGCGGCGGCTGCGCGGCGAGCGCGCACTGACGCTCGACGAGCTCGCCAAACGGGCGGGCATCAGCCGGAGCATGCTCATCCAGATCGAGCAGAAGCGCGTCAATCCCACGCTCGCCACCTTGGTGCGCGTCGCGCAGGCGCTCGACGTCGGCCTTGCGGAGCTCGTCGAGCTGGGGAGCCGGCGGCGCGTGCGAGTCGTCGCCCGCGACGACGTGGTGGAGCTGTGGACTTCCCCCGACGGAGGCAGCGGACGGTTGTTGGTGGGCAGCGACCAGCTCGATCACGTCGAGTTCTGGGACTGGCGCCTCGAGCCCGGGGACGTCCATGGAGCAGAGGCGCACGCGGCCGGGACGGCGGAGATCGTACACGTGCTGGAAGGCGATCTGACGCTCGAGGTGGACGGAGAATCTCATGCGGCCGCTGAGGGCGAGAGCGTCGTCTTCTCGGCAGACGCCGACCACTCCTACGGCAACAACGGTATGCGGCCCCTGCGCGTCTTCATGATCGTGATCACGCCCCCGGCTGCAACGGCGATCACTCCGGGGAGCGATCCCCGGTCTGGGGGTGCACCATGACGCGCGAAGACCGCGACTGGCTGACCGACGACTACCCCGAACTGCGCGATGCTCCGCCGTGGGTGATGGAGGAGATGATCTTCGCGCAGCCGCGGCTCGCACCGACGATCCTCGGCGCCGACCGTGCTGAGGTGACGCGGCTGCGAGACGCCGTGGCCGCTTCGGCCGCAGCCCGCGAGCCCGTGGTCGTCACCGGCTGCGGCACTTCGGAGCACGCCGCCGGGGTCGTGGCCGAGCTGCTCACCGACTCGTTCCGTCGCGCCGGCCTCACCACGGTTCGAGCCGAGGCGCGTCAGGCGCTGGACGCGGCTTTCGACCCGCGCCCGGGCGGCGTCAGCATCGCGATCTCCCACGACGGAGGGACCAGGGCGACCACGCTGGCACTGGAGGCCGCCCGCGAGCGCGGCGCCACGACCGGGCTGATCACGGCCTGCGCCGACTCCGCGTGCTGGTCAGGCGCGGACCTTGTCTTCGTCACGCCAGACCACGACGACTCCTGGTGTCACACGCTGGCCTACGTGAGCGCCATCCTTGCTGGGGCGAGGGTCTCCGGCATCGCCGGCGACGAGGCTGCGGCCGCCGCCACGAGCGCCATCGAGTCGATGCTGGAGCGCCGCCCAGACCTCGAGGCAGCCGCGGCGCACCTGAACCACTCCGGCCGCATCGTGACCGCCGGCCTGGGCACCGATCAGGTGAATGCAAACGAGCTCGCCCTCAAGATCGCCGAAGGGGCGCGCATCCCCACCACCGCCTACCACCTCGAGACTCTGCTGCACGGCCACCTTGCCGGGTGTGATGCCGGTGCCACGAGCCTCGTGCTGCTCGCCCTCGACCCGCGTCCCGACGCCCGTCGTGACCGCCGCCTCGCGCTCGTGGCGGCGGTCGCCCGGACGATCGGTATTCCGACGGTCGCGCTGGCCCCGGGTTCGCTGCTCGCGACGCTGCCGGACGACGTCCACGGAGTCGCCCTCGAGCCCTTGCCCTCGGTTCCCTCAGCCGCCGAACCGCTCCTCATGTCGCTGCTCCAGAGCGCTCTGGCGGTGCAACTCCTGACGCTCGGCCTGGTCGGCCTGGCCGGCACGAACCCGGACCTGATCCGCCGTGAGGAGAGTGCTTACCGTGAGGCCGCACTGCTCGGCGACGCGACGCCGGATTGGTGACGTCGTGCGTCTCGTCGTCAGTGATCACGTGCGCGGCGCGGGAGCCGGCGCGGACGCTGTTCGAAGAGACGGCCGGCGGGGCCGGCGAGCCGGCGAGGCCGACCCACCTCGCCGTATTTCAGGCAGCCTCTTGCGCCGCTTCTTCTCGCTGTCGCGAGTATGTCGCCAGCATGGCACCGTCGTTCGTGAACTCGTGTTCCGCGAGCCGGAACCGGCGCAGCTCGCCGTCCTCGGGGAAGATGCGCTTGCCGCCACCCAGCACGAGCGGGACGATCATCAGGCGCAACTCGTCGACGAGGTCGCCGGTGAGCAGGCTGCGCACCAACTGGGCGCTGCCGACCACGTGGAGGTTCCGGCCGTCTTCCTGGTTGAGCGTCCGCAGGGCGGTGGCCACATCGGGGCGGAGCAGACTCGAGTTGTTCCACGCAAGAGGCTCCGTCAACGTGGTCGAGGCAACGTACTTCGGCAACCTGTTGAACGGCTCGGCGACGGCGGCCGTCTCCTCGGGCGCGTTCGGCCAGTAGGCGGCGAAGATCTCGTAGGTGCGCCGCCCAAGGACGAGGGCGCCGATCTCGGCGATGTACTTCATGACCCATGCCCGCACACGCTCGTCCTGCGCGTAGGGCATGTGCCAGCCGCCGTGTGCGAAGCCGCCCGAGGGGTCTTCCTCCTGTCCGCCGGGCGCCTGTGCCACGCCGTCCATGCTCACGAACTCGTTGACGATCAGCCTGCGCATGTGTTCCTCCCGATGGGTCGCCCGCCAGAGTGGACCGCTGTGCGGCTCCACTAGAGAGGACGGTTGCCGGGACCGCACGGGGAGTAACTGTCAGCACGAAGACCCAGTACTACGCCGCTGCCAGCCTCGACGGCTTCATCGCCACCGGTGACCACTCGCTGGAGTGGCAAAAGGCCCTCACCAGGTGTCGGAGGAGACGATCTCAGATCCCGTGCTCTGATGGCCGCGAGGGAGTCGAATCCCCTTCCTCGCGATCATTGACTCACCCGACCCTCGGGCTGACTGGGCTGTCGGTGGTCTTCTGCTGCGGTAGACCGTCGATCGGGAAAGGAATAGGGCTCGGCAGATGAAGACCGCGGGCGGAGGAGTCAGCGAGCCAGCTTCCCGGGGCAATACTGCTCAAGCGCTTCGGCGACCAGCTCTTGAACGGACTTGGCGCCTGTCCCAAGCGTCCCGCTCACCTTCACCTTCTGATCTCCAGAGGTTGCATGGAAGACGATGGCCCCGGGCTTGAACTTGCCAGGCTCCTTGAGCTCTACAGAGGCAAGCTCCGAGAAGGGTATCTCGAACTGACGGTGCTTCTGCAGGTCTGCGACCAGCTTTGTCGCGTCCTCGTCCAGTGGCGCTCTTGCCACCAGATGTCCTTCGGTGTAACGCTTACAGCCGATCACTCGGTCAGCGGCGAACATGAGGCCGAAGCCCTTGGCTACGCCACTGAAGAGGGCCGAGCTGTGGATGAGTAGGTCGATGTCCGTCTGCTGTGTGGTTGTTTGCATGAGTCTCACCTCTCTGCCGTGCTCCAGCGGGACCGCCCTGTTTCAGTACCAAGTGCCATGCCGACATGGACTACATCGTCATGGCGATTCCCGGTGACAATAGGGAGCGAGTCCCCTCGTGGGGCAGAGGCGGCCCGCCAGACGTTCGCTTCAAAGTCGCGGCGGGGACCCTCGGCGCCCGACTGGCGGACACGGGCCCAGGCCATGACAAACGAGTGGCTGATCGCCGTGAAGCCCCTCGCTGAGGGCATTCGGTGCCAGACCGGGCCGTGCGACGACGTCTCTTCGACCCTGCAGTCGCTGGTGGCGACGGCGCACGGGCAGGAGGCCAGCAGCAGGTGCAGCACGAGCCGATCGGACCGGTGGTGAGGGATGCGGCGATCGATGTGACAGCCGCAGACGGGGCTGTCGTGGTCGTGGGCGAGCTGAGCGTGGCAGTCGCCTACGCGGCCCAGGGGCGCGGCGTTTCCGAGGGTGGGAGGAGGAGCGCGGCGTGAGGACTGGGCAACGCTGGTGGCACGTCGACAACTGAGGGGCGCGGTGTAGGCTTCGCCCATGCTCTTCGATCTGTCCCTGCTCCGCGCCGACCGCCAAGAATCGCCCACCGTCCTGGAGGTCATGTTCTGCACCGTCGACTGGCCGCTCGTGCCGCGTGAGGGTGAGGGCGTCGAGATTCTCTCGGACTGCGATGCGCTGGTCGTCGAGAGCGTCGGCTACTGCATGAACGGCCTCCCGCTGGTGCACCTGGGGCGCGTCGTGCTCGACGACCTGCAGGTGAAGCAGCTGCAGAAGGTCGGGTGGCGGACGGAGGCCCTGCCGGGGGCTCCCACTCGGTAGGTCTCGGCGCCACCCGTCCATCCGCCCAGCGGGCCTTGTTCTGCTGCCGGTGACCCTCTAGCCTGCCTCGTGCGTCACTCCGAGCAGCTTAGGAGGCACCTCCCGTGAGACCACCGAAACGCCGCTACATCTGCGATCAGATCGTCCAGGCCGGCCGCTGGGCCTGGGCGTCATCGAAGGGGGACGACCAGCCGGACCTGTACTTCGACGGCCTCCACTACTGGCATCAGCCGGAGGGGCGGGTCAGCAACCTGGCGCCGGCCGAGATCCTGCCGAAGGACGGCTGGTGGCACGCGAAGGACTGCCTGTGCGAGTTGTGCCGGCCGGGGAGCGCTGTGTGATGCGGCGGCACTTCTGCATCGACGGGATGGCGGAGGCTGGTGAAGAGGAGCGCGGCGTGAGTGAGGTCACGGTCGTTGCCCCGGTGTAGCATGGGCTCGCTTCGGGGGCCAGAGAGACAGACGATTCGAAGACGCAAGCGGCAGTTGGCCAACGTAGGGCATCGTCTTCCCGGGCAAGGATGGCACGTGGCGCCGGCCGGACACCCTCTCGCGCCACTTCGCGCAGCTGCTCGACGAGCTCAAGATCGAGGGCTGCGACCTGCACAGCCTGCGCCACACGCACTCGACGATGCTGCGGGACGCCGGCGTCGACCCGCTCACGATCCGCGATCGCCAGGGGCACGCCGACCTCGCCACCACGGAGGGCTACATCCATGCCTCGGTGGCTGTTCAGGAGGGGGCGGCGGCGAGCCTGGAGCGGCTGCTTTCCTGAGGATTCGGCTGCATTTTCGGCTACATCGCCCGGGGTGGGTGCGAGAGCGCCTCGCGCGGAAAGTGGGAAGATGCAGGGAAAAGAAGTGGTGCGCACGGCAGGACTCGAACCTGCGGCCTTCGGTTCCGTAGACCGACGCTCTGATCCAACTGAGCTACGTGCGCACGCGGACCGCGAGTATACCCGAAACGCGGGGGAGGGGGAAACGTCGGCCGCGGCGCTGCGGTGGGGCGCAGGCGGGCGCGAGCGGGAGTCACGTCGTCCTCGAAGGGTGGAGAAAGCTGGCGGAGAAGCCGGGATTCGAACCCGGGAAGGAGGTTAAAGCCCCCTTAACCGCTTAGCAGGCGGTTGCCTTCAGCCACTCGGCCACTTCTCCGCGCGGGAAGGACACTATACCGCACCCTCCACGGGCTCGAAAGCTGCCCGGCGGTGACCCTGGCGGGCGGATATGATGCACGTAGTCGCTGCCAACTGCAGCAGAGGGGGGACCCGAGTGGAGGACATCCGCGGCATCGACCCCGCCGTCGTCGCCGAGGTCGAGCGTGACACCAGCGAGCTGCTGAGCGCGCTCATCCAGATCGACACGAGCAACCCGCCCGGCAACGAGACCCAGGTCGCCGAGTTCATGGCAGCGTGGTTCCGGGAGCGCGGGCTCGAGGGAGAGATCGCGGGCGAGCCCGCGTACCGCGCGAGCTTCGTGCTGCGGCTCGACTCCGGCAAGCCAGGACCCTCGCTGCTGCTGCTCGCGCACGAGGACGTCGTGCCGGCCAATGCGCCGGACTGGCAGGTGCCGCCGTTCTCCGGGCTCGTCAAGGGCGGCTACGTGTGGGGGCGCGGCGCGGTCGACATCAAGAACCTGGTGGCCGCGCACGCCGTGGCGACTGCGCGGATCGCGGCAGCCGGCGGCCCCGCCGCCGGCTCGCTCGTGTACGCCTGCACCGCCGACGAGGAGGAGGGCTCCGTCGGCGGCGCCCGCTGGCTCGCGAACAACCGGCCCGACCTCGTCAAGACCGACTACCTGATCAACGAGGGCGGCGGCTCCTTCCTTGAGCGTGCCGGCCGCCGCGTCTACATCATCGAGAGCGGCGAGAAGGGCACCGCCCAGTTCCGGCTCATCGTCAAGGGCGAGGCCGGCCACGCCTCCGTGCCGCTGCGCAGCGGCAACGCGGTCGTGGCCGCCGCCCGCGTGGTCGAGGCGCTCGCCTCGCACGAGCTTCCGCTCGTGATCGACGCCTCGTCCGAGGAGCTCGTGCACCTGCTTGTCGACGCCCCCAGCCTGCGCGCGCGACTGCGCGACCCGGAGACGGCGCGCGCGGCACTCGTCGACCTCGCGCGTCGCGACGTCCAGCTCGCCGACATGATCGAGCCGCTCTACGGCTTCGCCTTCTCGCCGACCATCGTCAGCAGCAACAGCGTCGCCGTGAACGTCTACCCCACGCGGGTGGAGGTGAGCGTGGACTGCCGCATGCTTGCCGGGCACGACGAGCAGGAGGTGCTCACCGAGGTGCGCACGGCACTCGACGGGGTGGAGGCCGACTGGGACCTCGAGTGGGTCGGCCCTGTGACGCGCGGCAACTCCTCGCCTTACCCGTCGCCGCTCTCCGACGCCGTCAGCGCCACGCTGGAGCGCTTCGTCCCCGGCGCCGAGCTTGCCCACAGCCACTCCGTGGGGTTCACGGATTCGAACTGGTTCCGCGCCGCGTTCCCGGACACCATCGCCTACAACTTCGCGCCGCACCTCGTGGAGGGGTACGACGACGTCACGCCTCGCTACCACAACGTGGACGAGCGCATCCACGTCCGCGACCTGGCCTTCCAGGCCCTCTTCGCGGAGCGGGTCGCGCTGGAGCTGCTCTCGTGAAGAGGTGCGCGCGCCGATGAGGCTGCAGCCCCGCTGAGGTCCGCCTCTACGCGACCGGCCAGTCGATCTCGGTGAGCAGCTCCTCCGGCGGCACGGCGTCCGGGTCGTTGAGGTAGATCTCGCGCATCTTGCCGGCCGGCCGGCGCCCGCTGTCGGTCATCCACTTCTGCAGCGCTACGTAGGCCTTGCCGATCTCGTTGTAGGGGCCGACGTGCACGGTCGAGGCCATCGTTCCGCCGGGCACCTCCTCGACGGCGACCTGGTCGCCGCCCTCGGCGCCCGGCACGACGGGCATGCAGACCGTGATCTCGAACTCGTCCTCGCAGTCCTCGGGGTAGAGGATGAAGGGCGGGCCTGCCCAGCGGGCGCCGCTCTTGGCGGCGTGCTCCACGAGCACGCCGAACGCGGCGCCGATGCCTTCTCCCATGGTCTGCATCGTCACCGGGGTGCGATGCGTGAGCGCGAGCTGCGGCGCGAGCTGCTTCTCGGTGATCTCGTACTCCATCGGGTCTCCCTCCGTCCATGGGTCGTGTGGGCACAGAGCCGGGGTCAGGATACCGTCGCCCGCGGCGGGGCGGGAGTCCGGACGTCGTTGCTCAAGGCGCCAGGGCCAGCACCACGGTCACGCTCACCGCCATGATGGCGACCTGGACCGAGATGCCCCAGGCTTTGCCCGACCTGCCGTGCGGGAAGCTGTCCCAGTGGCTGGGGAACACCTTGCGTCCCTTCTCCCCACGGGCGATCCAGATGAGGACGTCCCAGTCGGGCGCGCCCGAGGCGAGCCCCATGAACGCGATCCACCACGGATAGCCGAGCAGGAGCCAGGTGAGCCCGAAGGCGGCGAAGGAGGCGGCGAAGTCGGTCACGCCGTAGACGACGGGGTGGCGCGAGACCGTGTAGTCCCAGTGCGGGATGAGGTCCATGAGCACGTGTGAGAGGAGCACGACAACGGCGATGAGCCACCACGGTCCACCGAGCGCGGCGGCGATGCCGAGCCCGGCGAGGACGTGTGTCGTGACCCACATGCGCCGGAGCCTACACGATGGGTGGGCTAGCGGCGCGCCGCATGGGGTACTATGGGCACAGCGAACCGGGAGGAGGGACCCTTTGTTCAAGAAGCTGATCATCGTCATGTTGCTCATCCTCGTCGGCGTCGGCGCCTACTTCGCCTGGAAGATGCTGAAGGGTGACGGCGGCTGCTGCGGCTGGGGCGGCGACAACACCGACCCGTGGAGCAGCTACACCCCGCCGGCGGAGGAGACCACTACCGCCTGATCCGGGTCTGGACCGGCGGCGCCGGGAGGCGGTGCGAGGCACCGCCGCCTCCCGGCGCCGCCGCGCGTACGCCTCCGGTCGGGCCGTGGGGGTGTCGGCCGGCGGCACGAGCTGCAGCGCGGGTGAGTGTGGCGGAGGGGGTGGGATTCGAACCCACGAACGAGTCACCCCGTTGGCGGTTTTCAAGACCGCTGCCTTCGACCTCTCGGCCACCCCTCCGGCACGCTGAGTGTACAACGAGCGCGGCGGGGTCAGCCGGTCCGCGCTGGGCGGCCGGCCCGCGCTCGTGGCTGGCCGCCCGCCGCGGGGTCTGCGATACTCCTGCGCATGAATGCATTGCTCATCGGCTGCTCGGACGGTCGCATCGCAGCTCGTATGGAGGCGCTGCTCGGCGAGCTCGGGTACCAGGACGCCAACCGCATGCTCGTGCCGGGCGGGCTGCTGCCGCTCACGCGCCCCGGGTCGGAGCGCCGGGTCGCACTCTCGTGCGTGCGCGAGATCGTCGAGGTCCACGACGTGCGCAGGATCCTCCTGGTGGCGCACCAGGAGTGCGCCGCCTACCAGCGGGCGCTCGGGGGGCTTGGGTTCGACCAGCAGGAGCTGCTCGAGCGCGACCTGCGCAGAGTCAAGACGCTGCTGGAGACCGAGCTTCCCGGCGTCGACGTGCTCTGCTACATCATCCCGTGGCGCGAGGACGGCGAAGGCGCGGCCTACGGGCCCGCGGTCGCGGTCGACTGAAGGGCGCGCGACGGGCGGCGCGCCCCGATCCCCCCGATGACGACGACTCCCCCAGACGAGATGGCGGCCGCGGGCGCGCGTGAGCCGGAGCCGGCGGACGCGGAGTGGCCGCCGGAGCGCGAAGCCCCGCCGGCGGCCCAGACAGACGTCGAGCGCAGCGAGTCCGGCGTCCGCTGGGGCCGCTTCGTCGCCGGACTCCTCGTCGCCGCGGCCGTGCTCGTCGCCGCGGTCGCAGCCTTCAACCTGCTCACCGACCCCTGGGGCGTGTTCGGCATCGGCATCTTCCCGCCGCGTGTGAACCAGGACCGGTCCACCAAGGCGGACCTTCTCGCCGAGCTGGAGCAGCCGCCCGAGCTGCTCATCTATGGTTCCTCGCGCGCGTGGACGGTCGAGGCGGCGCGCGTGGAGCAGGCCACCGGCCGGCGCACCTTCAACGCCGCCGTCACCGCCGGCCGGCCGGCGGACGCCTACGTGTTCACCGAGGTGGTCCACGACCTCTGGCCGGAGGCGACGCCCGACTATCTCTGGCTGTTGGACGTGGAGGCGTTCCTCCGTGGCCCGCTGCCGCCGTCGCTGCTCGCCGAGTCGCGGTTCAGCCGCTACCTGCCCTGGCGGGCCAAGGCGGCGGCCCAGCTCGACGAGCTGGGGTGGCTGGCCTCCTGGACAGGCCTCCAGGCCTCGTACGAGGTCTGGAAGAAGCACCCGACGCGGGAGGGGGTGCGGGCGAGCTGGCTCAGGCGTATCTCACCCGACGGCACCGTCAAGACGCCGTCGTCGGACAAGGCGAAGGCGGGCCCGAAGGCCGTGGCGCGCTGGAGTAAGGAGGAGCTCGACCAGTTCCGGTCGTTCACGCACCTGGACGCCGAGGCCGAGACGTACGTGCAGAAGATGCTCGACCTGTTCGCCTCGTGGGGCGGGACCGGCGTGGTCGTGCTCACGCCGACGCACCCGGAGGTGATCGCGGCGGCGCGGGAGGCAGGTTGGGAGCGGCGCCACGACGAGCTCCTGCGACTGCTCGAGAGCCTGCAGCAGGACTACGGCTTCGCCGTCGTCGACATGACGAGCGTCGACGCCTTCGGCGGCGACCCCTCAGGGTTCTTCGACGCCACCCACATGACCACGGAGAACCAGCGCCGGATGATCGACGCCGTGCTCGACCGGGCCGGCGACCGGTTGCACTAGCGCCGGCGACAGGCTGCACTGGCCCCCCGGCGGTCCTTGCGCGCCGGCACTCGCGGACTCCCCTGGGGGAGGGTCCGGCCGCCCTCCCGAACACTCGCCTGTTATCGCCTTCGAACTGCGGGAACGCCCCAAGCAGGAGGTCCGGCGCCTCGAGGGGCGCCGGTTAGTCAGCCGGGAGGCACTCATGTCCGTCGTAGCTTTCAGGGGGGTCGCAAAGGTCTATCCGGGCGGAGCGCGCGCTGTGTCGGGCATGGACCTGGAGATCGGCGACGGCGAGTTCGTCGTCCTGGTGGGCCCGTCGGGTTGCGGCAAGACGACCGCGCTCCGGATGCTCGCCGGCCTCGAGACCATCACCGAGGGCACCATCACCATCGGCGATCGGGTGGTGAACCACATGGCGCCGAAGGACCGGGACATCGCGATGGTGTTCCAGAACTACGCGTTGTACCCCCACCTCACCGTCTTCGACAACATCGCCTTCGGGCTGCGCCTGCGCAAGACCCCGAAGGATGAGATCGACAAGCGCGTACGGCACGCGGCCGAAGTACTCGGGCTTGAGGACTTCCTCGACCGCAAGCCGCGCGCCCTCTCCGGCGGCCAGCGTCAGCGGGTCGCCATGGGGCGCGCCATCGTCCGTGAGCCGCAGGCCTTCCTCATGGACGAGCCGCTCTCCAACCTGGACGCCAAGTTGCGCGTGCAGATGCGCGCCGAGATCAGCGCCCTGCAGGACGAGCTGGGCGTGACCACGGTCTACGTGACGCACGACCAGATCGAGGCGATGACCATGGGCGACCGCGTGGCCGTCATGAGAAAGGGCGAGCTGCAGCAGGTCGCCGCTCCGCAGGAGCTCTACGACCGCCCCGTCAACCTGTTCGTCGCCGGCTTCATCGGCAGTCCGACCATGAACATGATGGAGGCGGGCGTGGAGTCGGACGACAGCGAAGGGCTCGCCCTGACCATCGCCGACCAGCGCCTGAAGCTGGCGCCGGAGACGCGGCGTGAGCATCCCGCACTCGAGCAGTACATCGGGCGCCGCGTCGTGCTCGGCGTCCGGCCGGAGGACCTGGAGGACGCGGCGCTCGTCAATGACGCGTCCGAGGGCCGGCGCCTGCGCGGCCGGCTGATGCTGCGCGAGGCGCTCGGTTCCGAGATCGTCGCGCACTTCGAGATCAACGCCCCACCCGTCCTCACGGACGACACCAGGGAGCTCGCCGAGGACATCGGCACTGGTCACCACTACGAGGCGCACGTGAAGCGTCAGACGACGACCTCCAAGCTCGTCGGCCGGTTCAACGCGCGCACCGAGGTGCGTGAGGGTCAGACCATCGAGGTCGCCGTCGACATGCGTGCCCTCCACTTCTTCGACGTGGAGTCCGGCCTCGGCATCTACGGCGGCGAGGAGGCGCGGCCCCGGTCCGTTCCGGAGCAACCGCACCCTGTAGCCGCCTGACTGAACACTGAAGGAGTTGTCACAGATGAGCAGACTGACTTGGATCATCATTGCGGTCGTCGTGGCGATCGCGGTCATCGTAGGCATCGTCGTCGTCGCCAATGACGGCGGCCAGATCACCGAGTCCGAAGCGAGCCCCACACCCGCGGCCGACGTGAGCGGCACCGTCTCCGTCATGGCGGTGTGGAGCGGTGCCGAGCAGGCGTCGTTCCAGGCGGTGATCGACGGGTTCACGGAGATGTATCCCAACGTGACCGTCGACTACACCTCGGCCGGCGACCAGTTGCCGACCGTGCTGTCCACCGCAGTGCAAGGTGGCAACCCGCCCAGCCTCGCGGTGCTTCCTCAGCCCGGCCTCATGAACGACTTCGTGCAGCAGGGCGTGCTGCAGCCGCTGGATTTCGCCAGTGACACCATCGAGGCCAACTACTCGACGAGCTGGATCGATCTCGGCAGCGTCGAGGGCACCCTCTACGGGCTGTTCTTCAAGGGTGCCAACAAGTCGACGGTCTGGTACAACGTGGAGGTGTTCAACGACGCCGGGGTGACCCCGCCGGCCACTTGGGACGAGCTGCTCCAGTCGGCTGAGACGATCAACGCCTCAGGCGTCCCGGCCTACTCGATCGCCGGCGCCGACGGCTGGACCCTCACGGACCTGTTCGAGAACATCTACCTGCGCACGGCCGGTCCCGACCTGTACGACCAGCTGACCGAGCACAGCATCCCGTGGACCGACCCGTCGGTGACCACGGCGCTGGATGCCATGGCGCAGATCTTCAGCGACACGCAGAACATCGCCGGCGGCACGGCGGGCGCCCTGGAGGCGGACTTCCCGACCTCGGTGACGCAGGTCTACAGCGATCCGCCCGAGGCGTCCATGGTCTTCGAGGGCGACTTCGTCCAGGGCGTCATCATCGACGAGACCGAGGCGGAGCCCGAGACCGGGTTCAACCAGTTCGCCTTCCCGTCCGTCAACGACTCGCCTCCGAGCGTCGTGGGCGGCGGCGACGTGGTCGTCATGTTCAAGGACGACTCAGCGTCGCGTGCGTTCGTCGAGTACCTGGGCACGCCCGAGGCGGCCGAGATCTGGGCCTCCCGCGGCGGGTTCTCGTCGCCGAACATGAACGTCGATCCGAGCGTCTACCCGGATCCGATCTCGCAGGCCACGGCCACGGCGCTCGCCGAGGCCGAGACCTTCCGCTTCGACATGTCCGACCTCTCGCCGGCAGCGTTCGGCGGCACGGTCGGCCAGGGCGAGTGGAGGATCCTGCAGGACTTCCTCCAGGATCCGAGCGACGTCCAGGGTACCCAGCAGCAGCTCGAGAGCGCTGCGGCGAGGGCCTACGGGCAGTGATCGGCCATGGCGACCGGCAGCATCACGGCGGAGCCCCCCGAGCGGGGGGCTCCGCCCGGCGCCGGTGACGGCGGAGCCGATCCGGGCCGCCGCCGCCGGTACCTCATAACGCTCGCCTTCCTCGCCCCTGCGCTCGTGTTCCTGGGCGTCTGGGTGGTGTACCCGACGGTCTACACGTTGGTCCGCAGCTTCTACGACAGGTCCGGCGACTCGTTCATCGGGGTCGACAACTACGTCTCGCTGTTCACCACCAACGTCCTGCTCACGGCGATCCGCAACAACGCGATCTGGGTCCTCGTGGTGCCGGCGACGGTGACCGCCGTCGGTCTGGTGTTCGCGGTGCTCACCGAGCGCATCCGCTGGTCGGTGGCGTTCAAGACCGCGGTGTTCATGCCGATGGCGATCTCACTGTTCGCCGCCGGCGTCATCTGGCACATCATGTACGAGAAGGATCCCAGCCAGGGCACCGTCAACGCGGCCATCTCGGTGGTGTCCGACGCCGTGAGCCCGGCGGGCGTGCTGGCCGGCGCCCGGCCGTCGGGAGACGACCTGCAGGGCTCCGAGTCGCAGGGCTATACCCTGGAGGGCACGCTGCAGCCCGGCCAGGTGGCCCAGCTCGGGCTCACCGGCATCCGGGCGAGCGACGTGGCCGACGGCGTGCAGGCCGTGGACCCCGCGCCGGTGGAAGGTGGCATCACCGGCGTGGTGTGGCGAGACTTCAAGCCCGGCGGCGGTGGTACCGCCGGTGAGGTCGAGGAGGGCGAGGTCGGCATCCCCGGTGTCACCCTGCGGCTCACCGACGGGAGTGGCGCGGAGGTGGCCGCTGCCACCAGCGAGGCCGACGGCGTGTTCACGTTCTCCGACCTGCCGGAGGGCGCCTACGCGGTCGGCATCTCGAGCCAGACCTTCCAACAGTCCTTCGCGGGCGTCAGCTGGCTCGGCCCGCAGCTCATCACGCCGTCCATCATCATCGCCTACATCTGGGTGTGGGCCGGCTTCTCCATGGTCGTGATCGCCGCCGGCCTGGCCGCGATCCCCCGCGACGTGCTGGAGGCCGCGAGGACCGACGGCGCGACCGAGTGGCAGGTGTTCCGGCGCGTGACGGTGCCGCTGCTGGCGCCGGTGCTCAGCGTCGTGTTCATCACCATGATCATCAACGTACTCAAGGTCTTCGACATCATCCTGTCCGTCGCCCCGGCGTCGGTGCAGGACGACGCCAACGTCATCGCCCTGGCGATGTGGCGCACGTCGTTCGGCGGCGTCAACGACTTCGGACTGGGCTCCGCGATCGCCGTGTTCCTGTTCCTGCTCGTGATCCCGGTGCTGCTGCTCAACGTGCGCCGCTTCAGAAGGGAGGCATGATGGCTACCGTCGCAGGTCATGCCGCGACGCCGCTGATCGAGCCAGTCGACCGCCGTGGGGGCGTCGGGCACAGCATCGTGCGTGCCCTGAGCCACGCCCCGGTCACGATCCTGCTCGTCGTCATCGGCGTCGCCTGGCTGGTGCCGACGCTGGGCCTGTTCCTGACGTCGCTGCTGCCGGCCCAGCTCATCTCGTCCGAGGGCTGGTGGAACGTGCTCGTCACGCCGAGCGAAGCCACGCTGGAGAACTACCGCGCCATCTTCGCCAACGAGGCGATCACGAGCGCGCTGCTCACCACGGTGTGGATCGCGCTCGGCTCGACGATCCTGCCGATCATCGTCGCCGCCATGGCCGCCTACGCGTTCGCGTGGATGGACTTCCCCGGGCGCGACTGGCTGTTCGTCGGCGTGATCGCGATGATCGTGGTGCCCATCCAGATGGCACTGATCCCGATCTTCTCGCTGTACGACCGCGTCCACCTGTTCGACACGATCCCGGGCCTCATCCTGTTCCACACCGCGTTCGGGTTGCCGCTGGCGATCTTCCTGCTGAGGAATTTCTTCGTCGGTATCCCCGCCGAGCTGCTCGAGGCGGCCCGGATCGACGGGGCCTCGGAGGTGCGCATCTTCACGCGGCTGATCCTGCCGCTCAGCTGGCCGGCCATCGCGTCGCTCGCGATCTTCCAGTTCCTGTGGACCTGGAACGACCTGATCGTCGCGCTGTCGCTGGCCCGCACCACGCAGCCGATCACGGTGGCGATCTTCACGCAGCTGCGCCAGTTCGGCGCCAACATCGACGTGATCGCCCCGGCGGCGTTCCTCTCGCTGGCGATCCCGCTGGTGGTGTTCTTCGCCTTCCAGCGGTACTTCGTGCAGGGCCTGCTCGCCGGCTCGGTCAAGTAGCGACACAGTCCCCGGGAGCGGACGAGGGGGCGGCGACCGGATGGTCGCCGCCCCCTCGCGACGTCTTGCGTGCGGACGTCAGCCGTTCCGCTCGCCGGCGCCCGCTCCGGTGTCCCCTCAGGCGCCGATGACGTCCTTGCCCATCATCGACCGCAGCGCCTCCGGCACGGTGATGCTGCCGTCGGCCCGCTGGTAGTTCTCCATGATGGCGATGAGCGTGCGGCCGACGGCCACGCCGGTGCCGTTGAGCGTATGCACGAAGCGCGGCCCCTTCTCCGTCCGGAAGCGGGTGCCCAGCCGCCGCGCCTGGTAGTCCGTGCAGTTGCTGCAGCTGGTGAGCTCCCGGTAGCGCTGCTGACCCGGGAGCCACGCCTCGCAGTCGAACTTCTGCGCCGCCGGGGCGCCGAGGTCGCCGGCGGCGATGCTCACCACCTGGTACGGGATGCCGAGGCCCTGCAGGATCGCCTCCTCGGCTGAGAGGATCACCAGGTGCTCAGCCGCGCTCTGCTCCGGTGCGCAGAAGCTGAACATCTCGACCTTGTCGAACTGGTGAACGCGCAGGATGCCGCGCGTGTCGCGCCCGGCGGCGCCGGCCTCGCGGCGGAAGCAGGTCGAATAGCCTGCGTAGCGGATGGGGAACGCGGCCTCGTCCAGGAACTCCTCCATGTGCATCGCCGCCAGCGGGACCTCACTGGTACCGACGAGGCAGTCGCCGTCCACCGTCTCGTACACCTGGGCTCGGTCGGTGGGGAAGAAGCCGGTGCCGTACATGGCCTCCTCGCGCACGAGTACGGGAGGGATCACCGGGCGGAAGCCCTTGCCCTGGATGACGCCGAGCGCGTAGTTGACGAGGGCGAACTGCAGCATGACCAGGTCGCCCTTGAGGTAGACGAAGCGCGAGCCGCTCACCTTGGCGGCGCGCTCCATGTCGATGAGGTCGAGCGCGAGGCCCAGGTCGAGGTGGTCCTTGGGCTCAAAATCGAACTGCCGAGGCTCGCCGACGCTGCGGATGACGACGGAGTCGTCCTCGCCGCCGTCGGGCACGTCCGGCAGCGGGATGTTGGGCAGCTCGAGGAGCATGGCCTTGAGGCGCTCCTCCGTCTCCGCGAGCGCCGCCTCGTGCTCCTTGATCTGGTCGCCCAGCGCGCGCATGGCGGCGATCGCCTCACCGGCGTCGCCGCCGGCCTTCTTGACCGTGGCGATCTCGTCGCTCGCCCGCTTGCGCTCGGCGCGCCGCGTCTCGACTTCCGTGAGGTGCTGCCGGCGGCGCTCCTCCACGGCGAGGAACTCGTCCAGCGACGACGTGGGGTCGCCCCGCCGTTCCAGGGCCCTGCGGACCGTGTCCGGATCGGAACGCACCATCTTCACGTCGAGCATCGTTCCACCATCCTCGGGGTCGTGCCGGGTCTGTGTCGGGCCGCCCACCGGCGACCGGCGGCCCCGCCCATGGTATCGCACGCCGGGCCGCCGGCGGTTCGCACGCGGTCGCCGGCGCCCCTGGGTGCGCCTTCGAGGATCCGGACGCGCACTCCCTCCCAGATCTCGGAGGGTGTGCAGGTGGCGTCTGGCACTGCGGATGAGTCGTGGCAGGCTGCGGCGGCGAACGCGCGGGCCCGAGCGCCCGTCCCACTGGCGCCGGGCCGCTGCCGACCGTTCGCGGTCGACCGCCCGTCAGGGCCCGTGCTACGCTGCCGGTACTGAGCAGGCTCGCACGCCAACGCGTCACGGAGGGAGCAGGTCTATGCGCGAGGTCGTCACCGGTCGTGCCAACCGAGGGGTTTGGGCCCTCACCCTCCTGACCGTCGTTGTGGTGGCGCTCGCGATCGCCGCGCCGGCGCTCGCTTCGTCGTCGCCGGCGCCCGAGACCGCGTCGCCCTCCGGCGAGGCCGTCGCGGTCGCCGGGGCCGCTTCGCCGGCCGCCGCCGCATCCCCAGCGATCGAGGACCCCACGCCTCCGACCATCACGGCCGACCTCTCGGCCGCCGCCGTCGTCTTCGGCGGCACCGTGACCGTCACGGGCGTCCTCGAACCTGCCGCCGCAGGCCAGGAGGTCGTCGTGAGGCTCGGCGGCGCCGAAGTGGGCAGTGACCTCACGGACGCGGACGGCGCCTACGCGGTCACCTTCACGCCGCGGCGGAGCGGCGACGTCGTCGCGACCTTCGCCGCCGACCCCCCGGTGAGCAGCTCCGCCGTGGCGCTCGCCGTCAAGCCCAAGGCGAGCGTCTCGCACGGCACCCTGGTGCCGTTCCTCACCTCCAGGTTCGTCGTCAAGGTGGCGCCGTCGTCCTACGGCGGTCTCGTCGTCCTCAAAGTCGTGCACCGCAAGGCCACGGTGGGGACGTACAAGGCGCGCGTCCGGGACGGCCGCGCGGTCTTCCGCGTGCCGCTCCGCGGCGTGGACGGGTTCACGCTCACATTCATCCTGCCGGCCGGCGACGGCCTCGCCGGCCGCTCGCTGGAGACCAAGGTCGCCGTCCGGGCAAAGACGCTTTCGGCCGGCGCCAAGGGTCCGTACGTGCAGGGCATGCTTACGGCGCTCCGGCGGCTGCGGTTCCGCGTCCCCAACGTGGGCACCAGCTTCACCAGCCAGGTCAGGGACTCCGTCATGGCCTTCCAGAAGGCCTACAAGCTGCCGCGCACCTACGTGTTCAACACCCAGTGCTGGCGCAAGATCGACGGGGCCAAGCTGATCAAGGCACGCTACTCCAGCCCATCCACGCACATCGAAGTCGACAAGGGCCGCCAGATCCTCATGATCGTCAAGGGCGGCAAGCCGTGGGGCATCATCTGCGTGTCGACGGGCGCCACCGGCAACACGCCGGAGGGCAGGTTCCACGTTCAGCAGAAGCACCCCTACACGAGTTCCGGGTTCGGCGGCACGCTGGTGCGCACCATGGGCTTCCTGGGCGACTTCGCCATCCATGGCTGGGTGGACGTCCCACCGTACCCGGCCAGTCACGGCTGCGTGCGTGAGCCCATCTGGGCCTGCTACTGGACCTACGACAACTCGTGGGTGGGCGAAACGGTCTACGTGTATCACTGACGGAGACCGCGTGCGTCGGCGACGCAGCCGGCCTCACGGCCGGCGCACGAGCTCCGTGGTCACGCGTTGCAGCACGGCGAGGCCGGCGGCCAGTGTGGTCCCGGCCTCGTCCCGGTCGGGGGTGAACGAGGTGACGGTGAGCGCCACGAGCGCGAAGCGCTCGCGTACGAGGTCGATGACCTCCAGCAGCTGACCGGCGGAGAGCCCGCCGGGGGCGGGGAAGGTCACGCCGGGCGCCGCCACCGGGTCCAGCACGTCGAGGTCGACGTGCAGGTGGGCCGGCGGCGTCTCGTCGTGCTCGAGCCCCGCCGCCGCGCCGCACTCCGCGGCGTGCGCGTCGAGCGCCGGGGCCAGCGCCTCGGCCGGGCCCCTGTCGCGCAACTCGCCGCCCTCGATCACCCGCATCGCCGAGGCGAGCAGCGACTCGCGCTCGCGGCGGTCGAAGTCGCGCCCGCCGGCGTGCAGGGCGGTCTTCTCGGCCAGCGGCGCCATCACCAGCTGCGCCTCCACCGCGTCGCGGTGCGCGCGGCCGCAGAGCATGGCGAGCGGCATGCCGTCCAGGTAGCCCGTCTCGGTGATGGCCGGCGTGTTGAAGTCGCCGTGTGCGTCCAGCCAGACGAGGGCGGCGTCCGCCGCGCCGCCGCGCTGCAGGCCGGCACGGACGCCGAGCGTCACGTTGCAGTTGCCCGCGACGACGAGAGGGAAGGAGTCGTCGCGGAGGGCCGTGTGGACCGCGACGGCCACGCCGCGGTCGACGTCGAGCACCGCGTCGAGCTCGTCGGTGAACGGCGCCTCGCGCCGGACGGTCACGACGTCGACATCGTGACCGCGGGCGCGCAGGGCCTCCGCGACCCCGGCCTTGAGATAGGCGCCGGGGCCGCGCCCGCTGCCCACGTCGGCGCGGCCGAGGTCATAGGGGACGGCGACGAGCGTGACGCGCATAGGGCTCCTCAGTCCTGGGCCGTGGGCAGACGCTTCTCGAGGGCGAGCATCTCGTCGTCCTCGGGGCGACTGCTGAAGCCGTGGCCCTTGTACAGGTGCAGCGAGGGTGTGTCCGTGGCCGGCACGTAGGCCACGAGGCGCGAGAGCCTGCGCTCGATCGCGAGTCCCTCGACCCAGTCGAGGAGCTGATTGGCCACGCCGCGCGCCTCGAACCCGGGGCTCACGCAGATGCAGCGCACCGTGCAGGCGTCCTCGTCGGCCTCCACGGCGACGAAGCCCCCCGGCTCCTCGCCGCAGCGCGCCACGAAAACCTCGGCGCGGTCCAGCAGCACTACCACGTCGGCGGCGTGGTACCGCTCGGGATGGCCGGCACCCTCGGCGAGCGGGTGCAGGGTCTCTTCGGCCAGGAGCACGAGCATGCCCCGGTCGGCCGGACCGGCCCGACGGATCTCACACTTGATACGCTCCATGCTCACCTCCGGAAGACGCTTGCTCCAAACGGGTCGCTGCCGCCGCGAGCTCCACGCTGATCATGGAGCGGATGACCGTGAGCTGCACCAGCATCCAGATGAGACCGAAGACCGCCCAGACCTGGTACTGGTAGAAGCTGAAGAACTCGCCGACGAGGATGGCGATGAGGGCGCCCCGCTCGAACCAGCGGTACGCGCGCAGCTTGGACTTCCGCCAGTGCAGGATGCCGAGGATAGTGCACACGCCGGTGGCCGTGCCGGACAGCATGCCGCCGAGGTCCATGAGGGTGATCGATGACCCATCGGCAGCGTACGAGATCGGGTTGAGCAGCCAGACGAGAGTGGTGAGGATGAACCACCAGAGCACGGTGCGCCGGAACGAGCGCGCCTCCACGAGTCTCGTCCACCAGGCGTGCGCCCGCTCCCAGACGCGCTGTGCCGCGTTGGGCCCGCCGCCCGGCGGGTCGACCTGGCGCAGCACCGTGCTGAGCGCCTCCACCACAGGGTCGGACTGGTCGGCGCGGCCGAGCACGTAGAGCGCCTCGTCGCGCTCTCCGCGGCTCATGGCCCGCATGACCGCCTCCTTGGCGAAGTCGAACGAGTTCACGAGCGCCGTCTCCGGCCCCATCCTGTCGACCCTGCCCAGCCAGCGGAACACGAAGAAGAGCACCACGAACAGGACGTAGATGATGGCCACCACAGGCTGGAAGAAGTAGTCGTTGTCCGACGTGATGAACTTGCCGAGCTCGTCGAGGAACAGGCCGAAGCCGATGCCGGCGGAGAGGGTCGCCAGGAAGTTCCAGAGGCGACCCTGCATGGCCATGAAGAGGATGAAGGCCAGCAGCATGCCGATGCCACCCCACAGCAGGTGAGCGAAGTGGATCTTGCCGCCGCCCAGCTGCGGCCAGCCGGTGGCGGCGAGGATCATGCGCACCAGCAGGATGGTGGCGACGGACGAGACGAAGAAGACCTCGAAGTCCTGCATCGCCGTGACGCGGCGGACGAAGTAGAGGGCCTTGGCGGGGGCGGCAGGGCTCTCGGCTGCCGGCTCGCCTGCGGCGGCCCGCCTCTCGGCGGCCCGCCTCTCCGCGGCCGCCGCCTCGGCCTGCGCCTCTCGCGGGGCCGCCCTGGTCAGCCCCTGCCCGGTGTCGGCCGTCTCGCGGAGCGGTGCCCCTCCGGCGCCCCGCTCGATAGCCTGCCTGCGGTGGCCATTCACGCCGGGTACGACCCCAGCACCTTGAGCCACGGCAGCTTGCAGGCGAGGCACTTGACGGCCAGCGCGACCGGCTGGCTCTCGATGCTGCCCTCGACGTCGATGATGAACACGTAGTGCCCCAGGGCCAGTTTGGACGGCCGGGACTCCACCTTGGTGAGGTTGACGTGCCGGTAGGCGAACTCGCTGAGGATGAGCAACAGGCTGCCGGGCTCGTCCTGGTCGATGCCGCACACCAAGCTGGTCTTGTAGCGGCCGCCGAGGTCCTGGGGCGCCTGCTCCCGCGCCACGAACACGAAGCGCGTGGCGTTGTCCTCGGCGTCCTCGATGTCCTCGGCGGCGATGTGGCACTCGTACATCTCGGCCGCGAGCCGGGTGCCGACGGCAGCCCAGGGCCGGTCGACCCGGCTCACCCTGCGTACCGCCTCGGCCGTGGAGTCGGTGGCCTCGTGCTCCACGTTGCCGAGGTGTTCGCGGATGAACTCCCTGCACTGGCCGTAGGCGTGCGGGATGCTGATGACCTTGGTGATGCGGTTGAGAGGCATCGCGGTCTTCGTGATCAGCATCTGGTGCACGGGCTGCGTGACCTCGCGCACGATGTGCAGGTCCTCGAAGCCCCAGACGAGGCTGTCGAGCGTGACGGGCACGGAGCCCTCGAGCGCGTTCTCTATGGCGACGATGCCGAGCGGGACCTCCGCCGACTGCACGGCGCGCAGGACGTCGGGGATGGAGGGGTACGGGAAGGGGTGCAGACCGTCGGGCATGTGGGCGAGCAACGCCTCTTCGGTGAACGTCCCTTCGGGGCCCAGAAAGGCGACTCTGTCGCTGCCGTTGCTCACGCCGGCTCTCCTCCGTCTGCTGGTCCGCTGGTACCCGCTAGGCTATCAGAGTACGCGCGGCTGACGCGGCGGCGCGGGAGGCGCGGAGGCGGGCCGCAGGGCGGGCGATCCGGCCGCCGCCGTGGTCAGCGGCGCGAGGCGCCGCCGTGGGGCGGCGGCTCCCACGTGAAATCGTCGTCGCCGGCCGCCGGGTCGTCGCCGGCCGCCTCCTCGCCGGGTCCCACGGCCTCGCCCAACGCCTCGAATGCGGCGGCGGCCTGCGGCGATGTCGCCGCCGGCTGCTCCTCGCCGTCCCCGGCGTCGCGCAGCGCCGCCGGCGGCGGGCTCTCGGGCAGCGGCGCCCGTTTGGCCTTGGGCCCTTCTTCGCCGCGCTTGAGCGGCCGCGGAACGGCGGCATCCATGGCTTGCGCCTCCTCCGGCGAGAGGTCGCGGTCGGCCACGCCGTCGGTCACGTACTTGACATAGATGCGCGCGAAGTCACGCGCGGCGATGGCGCTGAAAACGACACCTGACCGGTACTGGTCGAGCAGCGCGAACGAGGCGCTCTGCTCGCCGCCGGCGTCGCGGAAGGCGTCGTAGCGTACGATCGCGCGGTTGGTGAGCGCGTGGTCCAGGCGCCGCTTCTGGTCGTCGAGCTGGTCGGTAAGGATCTCGACCGCCTCGCGCAGGTTGCGCACCTGGCCGTCGAGGTCCTCCGTGTGCGCGACGATGTCGCGCTGCTCGTGGCGGCCCAGCACCACGGTCTGGGCACGCCGCAGCCGCCCGACGCGCACCAGCAGCACGACCACGAGGACGAGCAGGACCGCCGCGAGGGCCGCGGCCCCAAGAGCGACGTACGGGGCGATGTCGCGCAGCGTCTCCATGCTGCTACTGGAGCTGGAGGATCAGGGTGTAGGTGGCGGAGTTGTTGGTCTCCACCCGCTCGCCCTTGACGGGACCAGCCTCGACCGTGAGCTTGATCTTCTTGCTGAGCGCCTCGGTGGGGATGGCGAATCCGGTGAGAGTGACGTCCTGCGTCTTGCCGGCCTCGATGACGGCGATGGACGCCTTCTGCGTGATGGTGTTCGAGTCACCGCCGCCCGGGAGCACCATGGTCGCCGTCACCGGCACGTCCTTCTCGGTGACGCTGCCCTGGTTCTGTACCTGCACGACGAAGGAGAGGTCCGGCGAGGCGGGGACGTCGTTGCTGCGGCCGCGGACGAGCTTGAGGTCGCCCGAGCTGCCCTGGGCGGTGACGTCGATGAGGGCGACGCCGTGGATGCCGGTGAGCTTGGACGACTTGCCGACGCTCTCGAGCGCGAGCGTGACGGTGGCGGGATCGAGCGCCTTCCACGTGAGGAAGTAGGTGGAGGTGGGCACCGCGACGTCGGTCACGCCCTCGTCGGCCATGGTCTCGCGGGCGGGGAGGTAGGCGAGCTCCTGGTAGTACGCGTCCGGGCCGCTGAAGTAGCCGTCCAGGCCGGTGATGTCCTTCACGCCGACCTTCTTGTTGCCGAGGGCGCCGACCATGGCGGTGCGCAGCAGCGTGAAGCCGCTGGCGCGGACCTTCATGCCGGTGGCGAACACGGACTGCTCGTCGTCGAGCGTGCCCGGGGGCTCGAGCCGGCCGGCGCGCACGGCGATCTCGTCCTGTTGCGCGGCGAGCTGATCGAGCTCGGCGATGAGCTCCTTGCGCGAGAGGCTGGCGGGGTCGTCCATGATGGCGGAGACCTTCTTGCCGAGCGCCGCGGAGTCGTCGATGGCGGCGGCGACGCCGTCGTAGTAGGTGCGGTACGTGTCGACCTTGCGGTTGTGCTGGCAGCTGCGCGCCCACCAGGCGATGCCGAAGACGACGGCGAACAGGATGACCGCGAGGATGATGAGGCGCTGGATGCGGGTGCGGCGGCGGCTGTCGGCGGGCCGGCGACGGGACGTGGGAGCCGAGGGCGGGCCGCCTGCGTCAGCGGGCGCGCGGCTGGTCTCGTCGTCGAAGAAATCCACCCCGTGGACCCCCGTTCACAGGTGGTGTGGTGGGCGAGGGGGGACTTGAACCCCCACGAGCGTAAGCTCACTAGACCCTGAACCTAGCGCGTCTGCCAATTCCGCCACTCGCCCACAGGCTCTGACAGGGAAGGGATTGTACCACACCGAATACCGAGGAAAACCGAGGTCAAAGCGAGCCCCCCATGCCTGTCGCGGCGCAGAGCCCCGCCCCCTATTACGCAGATTGGCGCGACCGCTACCAGCTGGTCGGCAAGATCGGCAGCGGCGCGTTCGCGGAGGTCTTCGAGGCCTACGACCTGACCCTGGAGGAGCCAGTCGCGCTCAAGATCGTCCCCGACGGGCGCGCCCTGAGCGCGCGCATCGTGCGGGAGGTGGAGGCCGCCGCGGCGCTCGACCACCCCAACATCGTCGCCCTCCTCGACTGGTTCTCGGACGCCGAGGGCAGCGTCCTGGTGTGGGAGCTGGTCCGCGGCGAGTCGCTGGACAGGCTCGGCGCGCGGCTCGGCGACGGGGACGTGGTCGCCGTCGGCGTCGAGCTTCTCGACGCGCTCGCCTACGCGCACAGCCAGGGCATCGTGCACCGCGACGTCAAGCCGCAGAACGTCATGCTGGACGAGGGCGGCCACGTCAAGGTGATGGACTTCGGCATCGCTCACCTCATGGACTCGGACACGCTCACCGGCGACGGCGACGTGATCGGCACCATCGCGTACATGTCGCCGGAGCAGGCGCAGGGCAAGCGTGTGCAGCCGCCAAGCGACGTGTACAGCGCCGGCATGGTGCTGTACGAGCTGCTGGCCGGCGCGCACCCGCTGCGCGGCGCCACGCCGGCCGAGACACTCGCCAACGTCGCCGCGGCGCGGCTGCCCTCGCTGGCCGCGGCGCGGCCGGACCTGCCGGCCGAGCTCGCCACCCTCGTCGACGCGGCCTGTGCTCCGCGCCCGAGCGGGCGGCCGACGCCGTCCTATCTGAGCGAAGCGTTCGACGACCTGCTGCGGAGCGGCACGCTCCAGGCTCGCCGCCTCCAGCAGGCGCGGAGCCTCGTCCGGCCGCTCGGCCGTGCCGCCGAGCTCGCCGAGCGCGCCGGCGGCTCGGCGCTGTCCGCCGTCACGGGCGCCGTCGTGCTCGGCGCGTTGCCCGCCTACCCACAGAGCTGGACGCTGCCGCTCGTCGCCCTCAGCGCGGCCGTGTGGGCGGTGGTCCCCCAGGCCGGGCTCGCGTTCCTGCTCGGCGTGCTGGCGTTCCCGCTGTTCAACGTATCGCTGAGCGTGGGCGCCGCGTACCTGGCGTTCGCGGTGGCGCTCTTCCTCATCGCGCGCACGAGACCCATCACGGCGCTCTGGCCGGCCTTCGCGCTCGTGCTCACGCCGGCCTACCTCACGCTGCTGGCGCCGGCGGCTGCGGCGCTGCTGGGCCGCGTGCGCGGCCCGCTCACCGCCGCCTGGGCCGGCGTCGGCACGGTCGTCTTCCTGCTGCTCACGCGCGCTGCGCGCGGCCCGTTCACCCTGCAGCAGCCGCGCTGGCGCGTGGCAGACGAGGTGGCCGCGGCCGGCGACCCGTTCACGGCGGCCGGCCGGGTGCTCGTGCATGCGCTCGCGGCGCCGGCGCTGCTGCAGGCCGTCCTGTGGGCGGCGCTGGCGGCGGCGCTCGCCCTCGCGCTCACGCGCCGCCGCCTCGAGAGCCGCCTCTGGATCTGGTCGCTGTCGTTCGCCGCGATCTTCGCGGCGTATCGGATCGTCCCCATCGTGGTATGGGACTATCCGGCGGAGCTCTGGCCGCTCGTGTGGAGTGTAGCCGTGCCCGCCGCCGTGATACTCTTGCCGCTGGTCCTGACCACCGGAGAAGCACCGGAGGAAGGCTACGATGGGGATCTTCAGGAAGGCGAATAACAAGCTCGAGGGCCTGGTCGAGGGCGGGTTCGGACGCGCGTTCAAGTCGAGCGTGCAGCCGGTGGAACTCGCGCACAAGCTCGCCAAGGAGATGGGCGACCACAAGACGGTCGGCGTCTCCAATGTCTACGTGCCCAACGAGTTCGACGTGTACCTGGGCAAGGACGACTACGACCACCTCGTCTCGTTCGAGGACTCTCTCAAGTCAGAGCTCGGCAACTACGTCACCGCGTTCGCGCGGCGCGAGGGGTGGACGCTTGTCGCGCCGCCGCGCATCGAGCTGCACATGGACGACGACCTGCGCGTCGGCGAGTTCGGCATCGCGACGCGCACCATGAGTGCGCCGGCCGAGATGCCCGGCGACGGCGCGTTCACCGCGCCGGCCGCCGCGATCCCGCCGGCTGCCGCCGCGCCGGGCCCGGTCATCGACCAGACGGTGCTGTACCAGGAGCCGGCTGCCGCAGCCGCGCCCGCTCCGCGCGCCTCGTCGGCGCGCGGCGTCCTGCGCGGCCGCCAGGGCGACTACCCGCTCGCGGAGCCGGTCGCCGTCCTCGGCCGCAGCCGCCGCTGCGACATCGTCCTCACCGACCCCAACGTCTCCCGGCAGCACGCCGAGATCCGCCGCCAGGACGACGGGTTCATGCTGCTCGACCTCGGGTCTACGAACGGCACGCGCGTCAACCGGCGCGACGTCAAGCAGGTCGTGCTGCAGCACGGCGACCGCATCGAGCTCGGCACCACCGAGTTCCTGTTCGAGAGGCAGCCCTGACCGGGATGTCCGGGTGATCACGGCGCCGGCGCGTCGCTACGGCGTGCGGTGCGGGAGAGTCGCATGATCGACATCGTCCTGCTCGTCCTCAAGATCGGCATCCTCGTTCTGCTGTACCTGTTCATCTGGCAGGTGGTGAAGACGGCCGTCCAGAACATCCGCGGCGGCGGCGGAGCCGCGCCGGCCGCCGCCCCCGACGTGGTCCTGCCGGCGGGCGACCGGCTGGCGCCGGTGTTCACGCCGGCCGAGCGTGACCTGCGCCGTGAGGAGCGCCACGTCGAGCGCACCATCGCCGGCGAGAAGATGGACTTCTCGGCGCACATCAACCCGCGCCTCATCGTGGAGGAGAGCCCCATCATCCCGGCGGGCGTGATCTTCCCGCTCGAGGGCTGGATCAACGTCGGCCGCGCCGCCACCAGCGACATCGTGCTGGACGAGCAGTTCGTCTCCAGCACGCACGCGCGCCTGGTGCCGCGCGGCCAGTTCTACTTCGTCGAGGACCTCGGCAGCACCAATGGAACCTTCCTCAACGAGAAGCAGGTGACGGACGCGCAGCTCCGTCTCGACAGCCGGCTGCGCATCGGAGAGACCACGTTCCGCTACGAGGAGTGAACGCCGGGTGACGCTCGTCGCCAGACACGGCGCCCTCACCGACATCGGGCTCCACCGCAAGACCAACGAGGACGCGTACGTCGTGCATCCGCCGCTGTACGCCGTCTGCGACGGCATGGGCGGCGCCAACGCGGGCGAGGTCGCCAGCTCGCTCGCTGCCGAGACGCTCGCCGCCGAAGTGGTGAAGGGTACTCCCGTGCACGCCGCCGCCGAGGCGGCCAACGCCGCCGTTTTCCGGCAGGCGCACGAGAACGTCGAGCGGACGGGCATGGGCACCACGCTCACGGCCTTCGTGCTCGACGGCAGCACGGCGCGCTTCGCCCACATCGGCGACAGCCGCGCCTACCTGCTCCGCGACGGCGAGCTGCGCCAGGTCAGCGACGACCACTCACTGGTCGGCGAGATGATGCGCGACGGCCGCCTGACCGACGAAGAGGCGGCCGTCCACCCCCACCGCAGCATCCTGAGCCGCGCGCTCGGCACGGAGCCGAGCGCGCGCATCGACGACTTCTCCGAGGACCTCCTTCCCGGCGACGTGCTGCTGCTCTGCAGCGACGGCCTGAGCGGCCCGGTCCCGGACGCCGCGATCAAGCTGGCGCTCACGCGAAGCGACCCGCAGGCGGCCGCCGAGCGCCTCATCCTCGAAGCCCGCAAGCAGGGCGGCCCGGACAACATCACCGCCGTGGTCGTGCGCGTCGACGAGGCGCCGCACGGCGCCGAGGACGAGGAGACGACTCTCGTGCGGCCGGCCGACCCGGAGGCGGAGGTCGCCACCGGTGAGCTCCCGTTCGTGGTCGCCGGCGGCGAGCCGCAGGAGCCGCCCGGCGACGCCGCCGACGCGCTCGCCGCCGAGGCCGCCGCCCTGCGCGCCGAGGCGCCCGCCGCGGCGTCTACCGTCGCGGCCGTCGCCGAGGAGGCGCGCCGGCGGCACCGCCGCTCCGTGCGCCGCCTCGGCATCGTCGCCGCGACGCTGGCGGCGTTCACCGTCGTCCTCGCCGCCGGGGCCTTCTACCTCAGCACGGTCTTCTTCATCGGGGTGGAGGGCGACGGCAGCCTCGCCGTCTACAGCGGCGTGCCGGGCAAGCTCGGCCCGGTGCCGCTGCACGCCCTCTACCGTCGCAGCTTCGTCACCTACGACTCGCTCTCACCGTCGGCGCGTACGCTCGTCGACGAGCAGCGCCTGCGCGACCGCGAGAACGTCCTGGACGTCTCCGAGCAGCTGGGGATGTGGCCGTGAGCCGGCGCAACCTGGAACTGGTGTTCCTCATCCTCGCCGGCGCGGTCAGCACCATGGCCTACGTCTCCGTCTACGCGGGCCGCTTTCGCGAGATCAACCGCATCTCCATCATCTACGGCCTCGTGTTCGTGGGCATCTTCGTGCTCCTCCACCTGCTGGAGCGAGTCTTCCTGCCGCAGGCCGACCCGTTCCTGCTGCCCATCACGGCGCTGCTCGCGGCCATCGGGCTCACGGAGATCTTCCGCATCAAGCCGTCGCTGGCGCTCACCCAGGGGCAGTGGTTGCTTGTCGGCGCGGGGTTGTTCATCCTCACGGTGCTCATCGTGCGCGACCATATGAGGCTCGACCGCTACCGGTACCTCATCGGCGCGGTCGGGCTTGCGTTGCTGGTCGTCACGATCGTACTCGGCACCACCATCAACGGCGCCAAGCTCTGGATCCACGCGTTCGGGTTCAGCATCCAGCCGTCGGAGTTCGCCAAGCTCGCGATCGTGATCTTCCTCGCAGGCTACCTGGACGACAAGAAGGTCATGCTGTCGGTGCCGCAGCGCCATGTGCTCGGCGTGCCCGTGCCGGCGTTCAAGTACTTCGGGCCGCTGCTCGTGATGTGGGTGTTCTCGCTCGCCATGCTGGTGTTCATGAAGGACTTCGGCATGGCGCTGCTGTTCATGTCCATCTTCGTGGGCCTCATGTACATGGCCACGGCGCGCGTCGTGTACGTGGTCGCCGGCGCAGGGCTCTTCGCCGCCGCCGGCGCCATCGCGGTGTACATCGTCCCGCACGTGCAGGACCGATTCCGCGTGTGGCTGGACCCATGGCCATACGCGGACACGACCGGCTACCAGCTGCTGCAGTCCCTGTTCACCATCGCCGACGGCGGCGTCGCCGGCGCCGGGTTCGGGCGCGGCTACCTGCTGTTCGCCAACAAGGCGCCGGTGGTCCCGGACCTGCAGACCGACTTCATCTTCGCGGCCATCGCCAACGAGATGGGCCTGCTCGGCGCCGCCGGCATCATCCTCGTCTACCTGCTCTTCGTGTGGCGCGGCTTCCGCATCGCCGTATACGCGCCGGACGGCTTCTCCAAGCTGCTGGCCGCCGGCCTCGCCACGGCGTTCGCCCTGCAGACCTTCATCATCATCGGCGGCGTCACGCGGGTGATCCCACTCACCGGCATCACGCTCCCGTTCGTGAGCTACGGCGGCAGCTCCATCACCGCCAACCTCATGCTCGTCGCGCTCCTGCTCATGGTGAGCAACCGCACCAACATCATCCGCGGCGGGACGGATCTCGAGCGGCGCCGGCTGGCGGAGAGGGGGTAGCGCGGTGAACCGGGCGATGACCAAGGTCTTCATCATCACGGTGGTCCTCTTCGTGGCGCTCATCGCGAATCTCACCTGGATCATGGGGGTGCGCGCGGAGTGGTTCCAGGACCGCCCGGAGAACAAGCGCAGTATCGCCAAGGAGATGAAGATCAAACGCGGCGACATCCTCGGCTACGACGGCTCGGTGATGGCGGGCACGGAGCGCCGCTCCGGCTACTACTACCGCGACTATCCCAGCGGGACGCTGGCGCCGCAGCTGCTCGGCTACGACTCCGTGCGCTACGGGCGCAGCGGCGCCGAGGCCCAGTTCAACGACGTGCTCACCGGTCAAGCCTCCGACCTCGGCGTGCAGAACTGGGTGGACAAGGTGCTGGGCCGCCGACCCAAGGGATCCGACATCAGGCTCACCATCGTCCCGGCCGTGCAGAAGATCGCGCAGTCGGAGCTGCAGGGGCAGAAGGGCGCCATCATCGTGCTCGACCCCACCACGGGCGCCCTGATCGCCTCCGCGTCTGCGCCCACCTACGATCCGGCCAGGCTCGAGGACCGCTGGTCCACCCTGAGCAAGGACCCCGGGGCGCCGCTGCTCAACCGGCCCACCCAGGGCCTGTATGTGCCGGGCTCCTCGTTCAAGGTCGTCACTGCGTCGGGCGGGCTCGACACCGGCAAGGTCACATCCGAGACGGAGTTCGTCGACACCGGCACCTACGTCGTGTTCGGCGGCAAGGTGACCAACTACGGTGGCGAGGTCTTCGGCCCCAACGACTTCACCACCGCCATGACGCTCTCGATCAACACGACGTTCGCCAAGGTCGGCAACCTGCTGGCGCGCAAGCGCCTCATCACGGCCGCCGAGCAGTACGGCTTCTATCAGACACCTCCTCTGGAGTTGCCGGCAGGTGAGATCGTGCCCAGCGGGCGGTACGGCAAGAAGGGCCTGCTCACGCCGGGCGCCTTCATGAACCCCCTCGACGTCGCCTGGGCGGCGTGCGGGCAGGAGAGGCTCCTGGCCACGCCGCTGCAGATGGCGCTCGTGGCCGGCGGCGTGGCGAACGGCGGCAGGGTGATGAAGCCGTACTACCTGCAGGAGGTCGTGAACGAGGACGGCAAGGTGGTGCGCACGACGCAGCCGGAGCAGTGGCTGGTGGCGACCAAGGCCGCCACGGCCGACCAGCTCAACCAGATGATGCAGCGCGTGGTCAACGCCGGCACGGCGACGGCCGCGGCACTCGAGGGCATCCAGGTGGCCGGCAAGACGGGGACGGCAGAGAAGGGCGACGGGACGAACCTCGCGTGGTTCATCGGCTTCGCGCCGGCAGAGCACCCCACGGTGGCTGTGGCCGTAGTCATCGAGGATACGCAGTCGACCGGCGGCGAGGCCGCGGCGCCGCTCGCCGCCGCCGTGCTCAAGACGGCTCTGGCGCAGCCCGACCTGCCCTAGCGGGCAGGGTCTGTGCGCCACTGGTCGTAACCAACAGGATGAAGGAGAGAGGCAGGCTGATGTGAGCGACGTGTTCCAGCCAGAGCAGGTGGTCGGCGGCCGGTACCGCGTGGTACGCAAGCTGGGCGGCGGCGGCATGGCCGACGTGTACCTGTGCGAGGACCTCACCCTCGGTCGCCACGTCGCCATCAAGGTGCTGCTCCAGCGCTACCTGGACGACCCGACGTTCGTGGAGCGGTTCCGGCGGGAGGCCAAGGCCGCCGCCGGGCTCAACCAGCAGAACCTCGTCAGTATCTACGACTGGGGCGAGGTCGACGGCACGTACTACATCGCCATGGAGTACGTGGAAGGTGAGACCCTCAAGGACCTCATCCGCCGCCGCGGCCGCCTCAGCGGCAACGAGTCGGTGGCCGTGACGATGCAGCTGCTCGCCGCCGTGGACTTCGCGCACCGCAGCGGCATCGTGCACCGCGACATCAAGCCACAGAACGTCATGCTCGATCGCTCCGGCACCGTGAAGGTCATGGACTTCGGCATCGCGCGCGCCGGCGACTCCGGCATGACGGAGGCCGGCTCCATCCTGGGCACGGCTCAGTACCTCGCACCGGAGCAGGCCAAGGGGTACCCCGTCGACGAGCGCTCCGACCTCTACTCGGTCGGCGTGTGCCTGTACGAGATGCTCACCGGCACCGTCCCCTTCAAGGGCGACAGCGCCGTCACCGTCGCGCTCAAGCACGTCAACGAGGTGCCGGCCGAGCCGGCCGAGTTGGTGCCGGGCCTGCCCTACGCGCTCAACCAGATCGTGCTCAAGGCGATGGCCAAGGACCCGGCGGACAGGTACCAGTCGGCGGCGGAGTTCGCGCGCGACCTGCGTGCCGCTAGGGAGGGCGGCCCCGTCCAGGCTGCCGCCTTCGACGCGGCCGGCGAGCGCACGCGCGTCATGGGCGCCGCCGGCATGACGGCGGCCGAGGTGACGTCGGTGCTCGACCAGCCGCTGCCGCCGCGACGCACGAAGTCCAAGTGGCCGGTCATCTTGATCGTCCTGCTGCTCGCGATCATCGCCGCCGTCGCCGTGGCGCTCTGGTGGACGATGAGCGGCGACAAGGTCGAGGTGCCCTCCGTGGTCGGCCTCAGCAGGGCGGCGGCGGTCAGAGCGCTCGAGCAGGAGGGCTTCAAGGTCGCGGTCCAGGAGGAGTTCTCAGACCGCGTCGCCGAGGGTTTCGTCAGCCGTCAGGCGCCCACCAGGGGGACCAAGCTCCGCGAGGGCGCCACGGTTGACATCTGGGTGAGCAAGGGCAGCCAGAAGGCGGCGGCTCTGCCCGATTTCACGGGCTGGACGGCGTCCATGGTGGACGACTGGCTGGCCCAGAACGACCTGAAGGGCGACCAGCACACCGGCAGGTCCAACGCCGTGAGCGAAGGCCAGGTGTTCAGGCAGGATCCGGCGGCGGACACCGTGCTCAATCGCGGCGACACCGTCTCCTACTGGGTGAGCAGGGGCAAGCCCGAGGCGGAGGTGCCGGACCTTGCCGGCAAGTCGCAGGCTGACGCCGAGGCGGCGCTCACGGACGCGGGCCTCGTTGGCGCCGCCACGCAGGAGACCAGTTCGACGGTCCCGGCGGGAACGGTCATCAGCCAGGACCCGCCGGCGGGGACGAAGGTCGAGAAGGGTTCGACAGTGAGCTACGTCGTCTCCACCGGCTCGCCGTCGCCGACGCCCACGCCGACGCCGAGCCCCACCGCCTCCGCGGTCGAGGTCCCCAACGTCTACGGCATGCAGTCGGCCGTGGCCGAGCAGCAGCTCACTGCGCTGGGGCTCGCGACGGCGTTCCGGCAGAAGGCGAACACCGGCCAGCAGCCGGGCACGGTGGTGAACGTCAGGCCGGACGCGGGCACATTCGTCCCGGAGGGCTCGACGGTGCTGCTCGTCATCGCGTCCTAGTCGTCCATCAGAACGACGGTGACTTCCGCGGCCGGGCCCTCGCGGGCCCGGCCGCTTCTCGGTTCTGCGTCGTGCGGGAGTCGGAGGCGGCGGCGTCAGTGCCGCCGGTGCCGGAGGGATCGTGCACATCTATGCGGCGGTGGGCGACGGCCCCTGCCTGTGAGCGACCGCGCTTCTGGGAGACCGGAGAACGAAAGGGTGGGCCGCCTGCCGGCGGCCCGCCCTTTTCGCGTCAATGCGGTCCTCGTCAGTCCCGGCTCAGACCCAGCCCTGGGCCTGGAACCACGGGAAGATGAAGTAGATGATGAAGGCGATCGAGGCGATCCAGAGCATCCAGCTCACCTCGCGCGCCCTGCCCTGCACCACGCGGATCAGGGTGTAGGCGATGAAGCCGGCGCCGATGCCGTTGGTGATGCTGTAGGTGAGCGGCATGATCGTGATGATCAGCACGGCCGGCAGGCCGAAGGCGAGGTTGCCGAAGTTGATGCCGGCCTTGGGCTCGCTCGTGGCGTGGTCCGCCTCGCTCTCTGCCTTGGTGAGGGTCGCCATCATCATGTAGCCCACGATGACGAGCGCCGCCGCCGTCGCCTGCCCCGGCACGACGCCGAAGATCGGCGAGAAGAACATGGCGATGAGGAACAGGACGCCCACGACGACCGCTACCCAGCCGGTCCGGCCGCCTGCACCGACGCCCGCCCCGGACTCGATGTAGGTGGTGGCCGACGAGGCGCTGACGGCGCCGCCGGCTGCGGCGGCGAGGGAGTCGACGAGGAGCGGGCGGTTGACCTGCGGAAGGTCGCCCTTCTTGTCGAGGTAGCCGGCCTGGCCGCCGACGCCCACGAGGGTGCCCATGGTGTCGAAGAAGTCGCTCAGCATGAGGCTGAAGATCCACAGGACGGCGGCGGTGACGCCCAGCTTGGCGAAGGCGCCCATGTCGAAGGCGCCCACGAGGCTGAAGTCGGGCATGGCCACGACCTCGCTGGGGAAGACCGCCTGGCCCGTCAGGAACCCCGCGTCCCTGCCCCACGCGTAGTTCATGATGATGGCGAAGACGGTGGCGGACACGATGCCGAGCAGGATCGCGGCGCGCCAGCGCAGCGCCAGCATGATGATGGTCGCGACCAGACCGAACACGGTGACCGCGAGCGGCACCATGGGGACGGTGCCGAGCTCGACGAGGCCGACCGGCGTGCCCCCGTTGACGTTGATCAGGCCGCCGTCGACGAGACCGATGAACAGGATGAAGAAGCCGATGCCCACGACGATCGCCTTCTTGAGCTCGATGGGGATCGCCTTGAAGATCGCCTCACGGAAACCGGTGAGCACGAGGATCAGGATGGCGACACCCTCGAGCACGATGAGGCCCATGGCCTCCTTCATCGTGAGTCCCTGACCGAGGACGAGGCTGAACGCGACGACGGCGTTGAGTCCCATGCCCGGGGCGATGGCGTAGGCGCGGTTGGTCACCAGGCCCATGAGGATGGTCATGACGCCGGCCACGAGGCACGTCGACGTGAGCGCGGCGGCGAACGGGAGACCCTCAGGGGCGCCGCCCAGGCCGAGAATGCTCGGGTTCACGAAGATGATGTAGGCCATGACCATGAAGGTCGCGAGCCCCGCGAGTGTGTCGCGCTTCAGTGACGTGTCCCACTGTTTGAACTTGAAGAACCGCTCGAACGCGTTGCCCGAGCCGGCATCTGCCGCCTGCATAGAGACCTCGTCCTCCTTCGGGGTCGATGGATGGGAGTTTGACCGCGAGAGCATATCTCAGGTGGCGCCTACGAACGCTACCGGCCCGGTCCGTCGCGACGCGGCGGACCGGTGGTCGATTGACGGTCCTTCGCCCGGCTGGCTATCCTCGTGGGGCAGCCCTTCCCGAAAGGATGTGCACCCCCGCATGGACGAGATCCCCGGCGCTCTGGCGCTCTCCGAGCTCGACGGCATGAAGGTCCTCGACGCCGACGGCCTGGAGGTCGGCGAGCTCGTGGACGTGGTGGCGAGCACTGCGACCGACCGGCCCGTGGTCACCGCCTTCTTCATCGACCGGGACGAGGGGCAGCTGGCCGCCTCGTGGGCCCAGGTCGGCGAGATCGACGTGGACAGCGAGCGTCTGCGGCTCGGCGTGCGGCTCGAGGCGGTCAAGCCTGCATCCCTGCGCTCCGACGAACTCTCGCTGGTCGACGCTCTGCTCGACAACCAGGTGCTCGACATGCGGCGTCGCGCGTTCGTGCGCGTGCAGGATGTGGTGCTCGCGCCGGTCGAGGACCACCTCGAGGTGGCCGGTGTGGACACCAGCTCGGCGGCGCTGGCGCGCCGCTTCGGGCTCCGGTTCCTCTCGCGCCGACTGCCGAAGAAGAGCGGCGCCTTCGTCCCCTGGGACGACGTCAACCTCATCGCCCTGCGCCTCTCGCGGCTCAACTTCGTGGAGGCGTTCGCCGAGCTCGCGGAGTTGCACCCGGCCGACATCGCCGACATCATCGGCCAGGTCGGCCCCCGGGAGCGCGCCGCGGTGCTGGCCGCGCTCAACGCCAACCTCGCCGCCGACACCCTGCAGGAGATGGACGAGGAGCTTCGTCTCGGGGCGCTCCAGGAGATGCCGCTTCAGCGCGCCGCCAAGGTGCTCGAGAAGACCGAGGCGGACGAGGCGGCCGACATGCTCAGCGAGCTGCCGGATGCGCTGGCGCAGGAGCTCCTCGCGCTGCTCCCGGACAAGCGCGAGCAGGAACTGCGGCGGCTCGCCAGCCACCCCGAGCACACCGCGGGCTCGCTCATGACCACCGACTTCGTCATGCTCCCGCGCAGGGCCACAGCGGGCAAGGCGCTCGACTGGATACGTCGCGAGCGCCCCGAGCAGCACATGATGACGTACCTGTACATCGTCGACCCCGAGGAGCGGCTCGTCGGCGTGGTGAGCCTGCGCGACCTCGTGGTCGCCGCCCCCGGCGACGAGATGACGGCCATCATGGAGGACGACCTCGTGGAGGTCACGGCCGACGTGGACGAAGAGGAGGTCGGCCGCATCATGACCAAGTACGACCTGCTCGCCATCCCCGTGGTCGGGGCGGAGCGGCGCCTGCTGGGCATCGTGACGCTAGACGACGCGCTGGAGGCCGTGGTCCCCGACGACTGGAAGCAGCGCCTGCCGCGGATCTATCGCTGACCGCAGACGGCCCCGGGGGCCGTCAGCAGGCGGCCTGCGTGCCGGCCGGCGCCGTCACGTGTTCCCAGGCGACGCTGCGCCGCGGCGCCTCCACGAGCGCGGCGAGGTCGAGGCGGAACCTCGCGACCTCGCCCTTCTCCTGTACCCGCTTGAACCCGCCGCCCTCGAGCACGTCTGGGTTGAAGAGGTTGCGCTCCCGGAAGTACCCGCGGAAGGCGTCGTCGCCGCCCGCGCGGCCCAGGCCGAAGGCCTCGAGGGCTGCCACCCGGCGGTGTTTGAGCGCCGCCTCGATCTCCTGCAGGAGGAAGCGGAAACCGTGCAGGTACTCCTCGTCGTAGAAGTAGGCGCAAGTGAGCAGGTAGGCGTCCGGGGAGGGCGGCCCGGCGGGCAGGCAGCGGGCGCGCGGCGTGAGACGTGAGGTGGCGACGTGCATCCAGCCGATCACCGCGTCGCCGTCCACGAGAGCCCGCCCGAAGAAGCCGGCCTCCGCCTCGGCCTCACGCTCCCACTCGCCGCGGAGGCCCGGTCCGGCGGCGATGCCCGGTCGCGTGAGCCACCAGGTGCAGGTGGCGCAGCAAGGGGCCAGCAGGTCGCCGCTGGCCGAGGTGAGGTCGATCGCCCTCACGCGGAGGGGTCTGCGACGTCGTCGACGTGCACCTCGACGCGGGTGATGGGGTTGCCGGTGGTGCGCGTGAGGTAGGTGGCGCCGGCGCGGGCGACCGCCTCGCCGACCGCCACCAGGTCCGCTCCCGCCTCGGCGACCAGGTGGATCTCCAGCACCGGACCCTCGTCGTCACTGTCGAGGCGCACCGGTCCGTGACGCTCCAGATGGACCCTCTCGCCGAGGCTCTGCAGGGGGTTGCGGTAGAGGTCGCGGACTCCGGGGAGTTCCTTGACTGCGTCCCAGACTGCGCTGCTGACGACGTCCGGTGATATGCTGGGTCCCTGTCCTCGCTGCACGCTGCGGCCCTCTCGTCGCTGGTGCCGGGAGTATACCGCCGCAGGGCCCCGGCGGCGGCACGACGACGGTGTTTGCCACTGTGCGCGAGGCTCCCCTATACTCGCGTCCCGTGGGGCCCTCGAGTGTGCCCTCTCATCCTGCAGGCTGCCCGATGACCAGTACCGCCGACATCACGATCTACCGCGCCGACTGGGTCCTCCCGGTCGCGGCGCCCGTACAGCCCGACGGCGGCGTCGTCGTCGGGCCCGATGGGCGCATCATCGCCGTGGGCGCCGCGCCGCGTCTCGTCGCCGGCTACCCGGGCGCCGCCCTCATCGACATGGGGCGGTCCATCATCATGCCGGGGTTCGTCAACTGCCACAGCCACCTCGAGTACACTACTTTTCGCGGCATCCTCGACGATGCCGAGTTCGGTGACTGGATCATCAGCCTCATCGACGTCAAGGCGTCGCTCGCACCGGACGAGTACCTGGTCAGCGCCAGGCTCGGGGCGATGGAGGCTCTGTCCTCCGGCATCACCACGATCGCCGATACGAGCTATGGGGCGGCGACCCTGGAGGCCGCCGGCTCCGCCGGCCTGCGGGGCCGGGTATACCTCGAGGTCTTCGGCGTCGACGACGCCCGCTTCGACGACACCATGGCCGACGTTCTGCGGCGGCTCGACCTCGCGCAGAGCGCAGTTCCCGCCACCTTCGACGTCGGCCTCGCGCCGCACGCGCCGTACACGGTCTCCAGCCGGCTCTACCAGGCTGTGAGCACGCTGGCGCGCGAGCGCGGCCTCAAGGTCATGAGCCATGTGGCTGAGAGCAAGGACGAGCTCACGTACATCCGCTCCGGCTCGGGCAAGTTCGCCCACGACTATCGCGAGAAGATGGGCTGGGAGCGCATGCTCGTCCAGCCTTATGGCGTCACGCCCATCAAGTACCTTCAGCAGTGGAACGTGTTGCACCGCGACTTCCTCGCCGTCCACTGCGTCAACGTCACCCGTGACGACATCCGCATCCTGCGCGCCAAAGACGCCGCCGTGGCGCACTGCCCCAAGAGCAACGCCAAGCTGGGCTGCGGCATCGCCCCGCTGGCCGACCTGCTGCACGAGGGCGTGCGCGTGGGTATCGGCACCGACAGTCCCGCTTCGAGCAACATCATGGACATGTTCGACGAGATGCGCACCATGCTGCTCCTGCACCGCGCGGTCGAGCGGAACGTGGGTGTGCTCGATGCGCAGAAGTGCGTGCGCATCGCGACGCTGGGCGGGGCGGAGGCTCTGGGCATGGAGGCTGAGGTAGGCAGCCTGGAGCCGGGCAAGTGGGCCGACCTCATCGCCGTCGACGTCTCACGCTCGCACTTCGCGCCTATCGTCGACCCCTATTCGGCGCTGGTCTACGGGGCCAACCAGGACGACGTCAGGCTCACCGTCGTGGGCGGACGCGAGCTCTACCGCGACGGCTCCCACGTGGGGGTGGACGCCGACGCCGTGCGTGCGCGCGCCGTCGCCGTGCGCGAGAAGCTGCAGGATCGTGTGCTCACCGGGGCCGTCGAGGTCGGCGGCGCCGAATCCGGGTGGTGGCACGCGGCCACCCCCGTCGCCCAGCGAGAGGAGATCGTCTAGGTGCTGCTCGATCGCCGCAAGGTCAAGTTCTGGCAGAAGATCGTCTTCGGTTCCATGGCGTTCCTCATGGCCGCCTTCCTCGTCGTCGGCTACTCCGGCGTGCTTGAGGGCTGCAGCTTCCGTGGCGAGGAGGAGTCAGCCACGGAGACGATCAACAAGGAGATCACCGCCCAAGAGACCGCGGTCGCCGCCGCGCCCGAAGACGCGCAGGCGTGGACCGCCTTGGGCGAACTGTACGTCGAACGCGGCAACATGCAGCCGATCGGTTCAGACGCCCAGACGTCGGACTGGAACGAGGCGGCGGCGGCCTACACGCGCGCCGACACGTTGCTGGCCAAGGAGAAGGGCCAGGAGGCCAGGCAGCAACGGCTGGGCGTTCTCACGAACCTCGTCGACGTCCACCTCTTCCTCGAGGACTACGCGGGGGCGACGTCCACCTACGGTGTCATCACGGGGCTCACGCCGAAGGACCCGCAGGCGTACTTCGAGATGGCCAGCGTCGCCATCAACGCCGGCGACACCAGCACCGCCCTGCTCGCGTTCAGCCGGTTCCTCGAGCTCGATCCCGACTCGCCGGACGCTCCGGCGGTCAAGGAGTGGATCGAGCAGAACACGCCCTCGTCCTCTTCATCGCCCTCCGAATAAGGGGTCTGGCCCATGAGCGACATGTTCAGCGTCTCGTCCGAGCGTCTCGACGACGATCTCGGCGTGGTGGCTCTCAGCGGTGAGGTCGACATCTTCACCGCGCCGCAGTTCAAGGAGTCTTTGCTGGAACTCCTCGACTCGGGCGTCAAGCGCCTTGTGATCGACCTCAGCGCCGTCACGTTCATCGATTCCACGGCGCTGGGCGTGCTCATCGGCGGCGTGCGCCGCGTGCATGGCGCCGGCGGCGTCATGAGCATCGTGGTGACCACCCGGCCGGTGGAGCGCGTACTCAGCGTCACCGGCCTCGACCGGGTATTCTCCATGCACGCGACGCGCGAAGAAGCCGTCGCGGCGCTCGCCTGATCCCCCGCCAACGTCACTCTCGACTGCCAGGTTTGCGGGGTGGTATTAAACCCCGCAGTCCAAGTCGAACCTATCGCATCCCCATGAGGTGTCAGTGAAGCTCATCGTCACAGAGAAGGACTCGGCGGCGAAGAAGATCGCCGAGATCCTGGGCGGCAGGCCCTCCGTCAAGGAGCACGGCCGTGGTCGCCAGAAGGTCAAGTCGTACCACTTCACCTACGACGGCGGCGATGCCGTGGCGATCGGGTTGCGCGGCCACGTCATGGAGACCGTGTTCCCCAACACTTACAAGCGCTGGAGCCTCAAGTACCTGGGCGACATGATCGAGAAGCCGGACCTCGCCTGGGTGGTCGACGGCGGCGCCGCCGGCACGCTCGCGGCGCTCCGGACGGTCGCCAAGGGCGCCACCGAGCTCGTCATCGCCACAGACTACGACCGCGAGGGCGAGCTCATCGGCCACGAGGCGATCGAGATCCTGCGCGGCGACGCGCTCAGGCATAACCCCGGCGACAAGCCGGAGAAGAAGAAGCGCAAGGCCGCGGCCGCAAAGGACACGGCCGCGGAGGCCCGCGCCAAGGCGCCGGCGCCCGAGCCGTCCAACGGCGACCCACACGTCAAGGCCATGCTGCCGGCGGCCGTCGTGGACCGGCACATCCGCGTGCGCTACTCGGCCTTGACGCCGGAGGAGGTCAAGGCCGCCTTCGCCAAGCCCTCCACCGTCGACTTCAACCTCGCCGAGGCGGCGCACTCTCGGCAGGACATCGACCTCATCTGGGGCGCGGTGCTCACGCGCTTCATGTCGCTCGCCTCCTACCGCTATGGCTCGGACTACCTCTCCGTCGGCCGCGTGCAGTCGCCCACCTTGCGCCTGGTGGTCGACCGCGAGCTCGAGCGCCGCGCCTTCGTCCCCGTGCCGTACTGGGAGATCAAGGCCACGCTCGAGCACGACGGCGAGCCGCTCGAGGTGGCGCACGCCAAGGGCCGCTTCGACTCGCAGGCGGCCATGGAGACGGCCTTCGCGAGGGCCCGGGTGGAGACCGCCGAGGTCACGGCGTACAAGGCCGAGCCGCGCCAGGACAAGCCCCCGGCGCCGTTCAACACCACGGCGCTCATGAGCGCCGCTTCGGGCTCCGGCATGACCCCGGCGCGGGCCATGCGCGCCGCCGAGTCTCTCTACCTCGACGGTCTCATCAGCTACCCGCGCACGGACAACACCGTGTACCCGCCGTCGCTGGACCTGCACGGCAGCCTGCGCGAGCTCGCGCAGTGGCAGCCCGTCGCCGCCACGGCGGCCCGGCTCGCCGGCCAGGACAAGCTCACGCCCACCCGCGGCAAGAAGCGTACCACCGACCACCCGCCCATCTACCCGGTGGGCGCGCCGAAGAGGGAGCTGAGCGGCGACCAGGCAAAGGTCTACGACCTGGTCGCCCGGCGCTTCCTTGCCACGCTGCTGCCGCCGGCCGTCGTCGAGCGGCAGCGCGTGGACATCAGCCTCGGGCCCGAGCCGTTCCTCGCCTACGGCGCCCGCGTGGCCACGCTCGGCTATCTGGAGGTCTACGAGAAGTACGCCGCCAAGCGCGACAGGCCGCTGCCGCCGCTGCAGGCGGGCGACGCGCTCAAGGTGCTCGACGTCCGCTCGGAGGCCAAGGAGACGCAGCCGCCGGGCCGCTACGGCCAGGGCAAGCTCATCGAGAAGATGGAGGAGCTCGGCCTGGGTACCAAGGCCACACGCGCCGACATCATCCAGCACCTCTACGACCGCAACTATGTGCGCGACAACCCGGTGGAGCCCACCGAGCTCGGCGTGGCGCTCATCGCCGCCTTCGACGCCGCCATGGAGCAGGCTCCCGTGGACATCTCGTCCACCGAGATGACCTCCAGGCTGGAGCAGGAGATGGACCGCATCAGCGAGGGCGAACTGCGCCGCGAGGACGTGGTGAAGGACAGCCAGGAGATGCTCGAGCGGGCATGGAAGCTCCTCGACGCCCACGTCACCGACATCCGCGACCGCATCAAGAGCGGTGTGCGCGAGGATCTCACGCTCGGCGTCTGCAAGAACTGCGGCGGGCAGCTCCGCGTGCTGCGCGGCAAGACCGGCAAGCGCTTCGCTGCCTGTGTCGGCAAGGAGGGAGAGGAGCCCCAGCAGCCGACCGCCGAGGGCGAGCGCCCGCGGCGCGGCTGCGGCCAGACGTTCCCGCTCCCGCAACGAGGTACGATCGTCCCCACGGGCAAGGTGTGCGCCGAGTGCGGCTGGCCCGAGATCAAGGTGGTCGGCGGCGGCGGCCGAGGGCGTCCGTGGGTGCTCTGCGTCGATATCGACTGCCCGAGCAAAGAGAAGTACAAGGCGCGCAAGAAGGCCGGCTAGCCGGCTGCGCCCGGGCGGCGGGGGAGAGGCTCATGCCACAGCGAGGCGGTTCCGGCGAGCGGCGCGGCGTCCTCATCACCCTCGAGGGTGTCGACGGGTGCGGCAAGAGCACGCAGGCGGGGCTGCTCTGTGAGCGCCTGGCCGCCTGCGGGCTGCCGGTGGGGCCGGCGTCCGCGCCGGGCTCGGTGATCCGCGAGCCCGGGGCCACGCCGGCCGGCGAGGCCATCCGCGATGTGCTGCTGCACGGCCCATCGCAGATCGCCTCGTGGACCGAGGCGCTGCTGTACGCGGCCGCCAGGGCCGAGCTCGTGGAGACGGTCCTGCTGCCCGAGCTCGAGGCCGGCCGGGTGCTCGTTCTCGACCGCTTCCTCGACTCGTCGCTCGCCTATCAGGGCTTCGCCCGGAGGCTCGGGGTTGACGAGGTCCTGGCCGTCAACGAGCCGGGTCTTCGCGGTCTGTTGCCGGACGTCACGCTCGTGCTGGACGTGGACCCCGTCATCGGCCTCGCCCGCGCGGGCGGCGGCGGCGACCGCATCGAGGCCGAGGGCCTCGAGTTCCAGGAGCGCGTCGCGGCCGGCTTCGCCGCGCTCGTCCGGCGCTGGCCCGAGCGCGTCCGTCTCGTGCCCGGCTTCCGCGACGTGGAACGCGTAGCCGACGACGTGGAGGCTGCGGCGCTCGAGGCCGTGGCGGACGCCGGGCTGAAGCTCGGCGGCTGAGGGCGCCGTGTTCGCGGGCATCCCCGGCCAGGCGCAGCCCAAGGCGTTCTTCGAGCGCGTCCTCCGCGACGGCACGCTGAGTCACGCCTACCTGCTCGCCGGCCCCGAGGGTCTCGCCAAGACCGAGTTCGCGCGCGAGCTCGGCGCCGCGCTCGTCTCGTCGTGCGGCGACTGCGGTGTCTGCCCCCAGTGCCTGCGCGCGCGCGCAGGCTTGCACCCGGACCTGCACGTCCTCGAGCGCGAGGGCGACCTCATCCGCGTGGCTCAGGTGGAGCCGCTCATCGGCGACCTCAGCCTCAAGCCGTTCTCGGCCACGCACAGAGTGTGGATCATCCCCGAGGTCGAGTACCTGCATCCGGCGGCAGCCAACAAGCTGCTCAAGAGCATCGAGGAACCGCCGTCGTTCGTCGTCTTCCTTCTCGTCACCGACCGGCTCGAACGTGTGCTGCCGACCATCGTCTCGCGCTGCCAGGTGGTGGAGTTCCGGCCGCTCAGCGACACCGAGGTCGCCGCGTACCTGGCCGAGCGCCACCACGTCGAGCCGGCCGCGGCTGAGGCACTTGCGCGCCTCTCTCTCGGCTCGGTCGAACGGGCGGCGCGCCTCGCCGAGGACGCCGCCGGTCCGCGCCGCCGCGAGGAGTACCTGCGGCACGCGGCGGCGGTGACCGCCGGCGCCCGTCACAGCGGCGGGCCTGAGCCGGACGCGGCCTTCCTGAGCGTGCTCGCGCGGCAGCAGGCGGAGATCGCGGCCCGGGTGGAGGAGGATCTCGCGGGCCGCGTCGCCGAGCTGCAGCGTCAGTTCCAGGACAGGAAGGATCTCAAGTGGTACGTGGACCAGGCGGAGGCGCGTGCCAAGCGCGAGGCTGTGCGCCGTAACCGCGTGGCGGCGCAGGACGCGCTCGATCAGCTGGTCTCCTGGGTGCGCGACCTCTGGGTGGTCGCCTCCGGGGCCGACGATGTACTCTGGAACAGCGACCATCGCGACGCGCTCGTCGGGGCGGTCGCGGCGACGCCCGACCACTACGCACGGCTGCTCGGTGTCGCCGCCAAGACGCGCAAGGACCTGTATCTCAATATCGACCAGAAGCTCGCGCTGCAGGCGATGTTCGCGCGCTTCGAGGAGGTCTCCACCAGTGTCTAGGATCTGCAGCGTCGTGTTCCGCGGCGGCGGCAGGGTCTACCAGTTCAGCGCCGGCGATCTCGAGCTGGCGCCCGGCGACGGCGTGGTGGTCGACACCACGCGCGGCGCCGACTTCGGACGGGTCGTCAAGGGCCCCGACGAGGTCGGGGCCGACGCCGCCCCGCGCGGCCTCCGCAAGGTGCTGCGCAAGGCTGCGGCCGCCGACCTCGAGGCCATCGCCTCGCACCGCGAGGCGGAGCTCGAGGCGAAGCGCGAGTGCCGGCGGCTCGCCCAAGAGCTCAAGCTGGACATCAAGGTCATCGAGGCGCGCCAGGCGTTCGACGGCCCCCGGCTCAACATCACCTTCTTCGCCGAGGAGCGCACCGATGCGCGCGAACTGCAGAACCGCCTCGGCGACCGTCTCGGCCGCCGCGTCGAGCTCAAGCAGGTGAGCGCCCGCGACGAGTCGCGTATCGTTGGCGGCTACGGCCCCTGCGGCCGCGGCCTCTGCTGCGCCACCTTCGCGGGCGACCAGGAGCCGGTCTCCATCCGCATGGCCAAGGACCAGAACCTGCCGCTCAACCCCACGAAGATCTCGGGCTGCTGCGGCAGGCTCATGTGCTGCCTCAAGTACGAGCACCAGGTGTACGTCTCGTTCCGCAAACGCGCGCCCAAGCGAGGCGCGATAGTCCGCACCCCGGCCGGGGAAGGTAAGGTCACGGATCTACTGGCGCCGGTCGACAGCGTCACGGTCGACCTCGGTGAGGGCCGGTCGGCGACCTTCAGGCTCGACGAGCTGGGGTCGGCGTCCGCGTCGGGAAGGAGCGACAATGGCTGAGACACACGCAGTGCTCAACGTACCCTTGGTTTCCTGCAACCACTGCAAGATGGCGATCGAGAAGGCGGTGGGCGGCCTGGACGGCATCGGCGCCGTCGACGTGGACGTGGCCGAGAAGACCGTCACGGTGGACTTCGACGACGATTCGGTGAGCCTCGAGGCCATCGAGCAGGCCGTGGCGGAGGAAGGCTACGAGGTCGCCGGACGTCACGTCTTCGGCGCTTGATGAGCCGACGCCGGGCCGTTTGGCAAGACTGCGGCGGGCTGGTACCATATCGCCTCGCACGCGCCGTGGGCCGTTAGCTTAGTTGGTAGAGCAGGGGACTCTTAATCCCAAGGTCGAAGGTTCGAATCCTTCACGGCCCACCACCATTCTTCCTGCGTGGCAGCCCAATCTCCTGTCCCTGCCCGGCAGCCCTGAGGCGCCCGAAGTACCTTGTTGCCAACGGAATGCCAACGGAGGCCTCTCAGAACCCCTCTGGCACGACTAGGGCTGCCACCGCGGCGGCCGCCTCTTCGTCGTGTCGCGGCATGGCGTGCGAGTAGAAGTCCAGCGTGATGCTGGTGTTCGCGTGTCCGAGCCGCTGTGAGACGACGCTCACCGGTTGACGGCCCTCGATCAGGGCGATCGTCGCGAACGTGTGACGCAGGCCGTGCAGTGAGATGCGCGGTTGCTTCGACCTCACCACGGCGTACTCGAAGAGCTTGGAGACGCGGTCCGGCTGCAGCTCGCAGCCGTGCTCGGTCGTGAACACGAGGTCCAGATCCTTGACCGCCTGGCAGCGCTCGGCGCCCCAGATGTCCCGATGCTCCATCTTCTCTTCCTTCTGCGCGGCGCGGTGACGCTTCAAGACGGCCGCGGTCGCCGGCGGCAGCGAGATCGTGCGCCGGCCGCTTCTGGTCTTGGGCTCGTGGCAGGCGACCTCGTACCCTACGGGCACCAGGGCGCGCCTGATGGTGATCGTGCTCTCCTTCAGGTCGACGTCCTGCCAGGTGAGCCCGAGCAGTTCGCCGCGGCGGGCGCCGGTGGTCGCGTAGAGCAGCCACAGCGGCCGCAGGCGGTCGCCGTCGAGAGAGACGAGGAACGCCTTCAGCTGCTCGCTCGTCCAGGCGGAGAGCACGCGGTCGACGTCGGCCTGCTTGGGCAGCTCGACGTCATCGGCTGGGTTGAGGGGGAGCAGGTGCGAGCGCACCGCGTCTCTGAGGGCACGGTGCAGGGTCGCGTGGACGCGGCGCACCGTCGTCGGGGAGAGGGCCGTGTTGACTGGCTCCTTCTGCTTCGGCTCCTCCTTCTTCTTGCGACGCCGGCGACGCTTCTTGCCGGCGGCCGCGGCCTCCGCTTCTGCCTTGGCTTTCGCCTCGGCCTTGGCCTTCTGCCGCTCCTCGAAGTCGCGCGGCTTCTTCGCTACCCGGCCCTCCTTGAGCAGCCAGGCGTAGTGGGCGCCGATCAGGTCGCGGTTGAGTTGCTGCAGGCGCGTGGATCCGAGCCGCGGGATCAAGTGGTGCGTGACGTGGACCTCGTAGCTCGCCAGCGTCGTGGCCCGCAGGTTGCCGTTCTGAAGGCTCGGCAGCCACAGGTCGCGCAGGTACTCGGCGAGCGTCAGCTTGCTGGGCGCCACGTAGGTGCCCTTGTTGAGCTTGTCCATGATGTCGTTGAGCGCCGTCTCCGCGTCCTTTCTGCGCGGGAAGCCACTCTCGGTCTTCTGCCGACGCTCTCTCGTTTCCGTGAGCGCGCCGCCACACTTCGGGCAGGCCTCGAGCACCCTGCGCTCGATCCAGTACCGCCGGCCGCAGGCCTCACAGCGCTGCGCCGGCTGCACGCCGAGCTCGTAGGTGATGGTCCAGGTGCCGGGGCTGCCTCGTCTTCGGATGTGTCCCCTCATGTCCCTCCTGTCAGTGGTCGTCTGCCGGCGGCCTGCCGGCCTTGAACGCCTCGATCGAGGCGAGCGGGATGCGCCAGTCGCCCTCCCGCCTGCTGCCGCCAGGCGTGCGGAACGCGCCCTCGAACTTGCCGGCCTTCACCCAGTCGAGCACCGCTCTGGCACTCGCCCCGAGCAGGGCTGCGGCCTGCTGGGTGCTCGCGTACGTCTGCGGCTCCTCCTTCATCGTCACCTCCTTCACATGCGCGTTGTTTACGTAAATCACGTTACTTGCGTAACTAGACTACCATCCATGATCGCGAAGTACAGCGTCTGTGGGCTCTCCGATTGTTAAGATTCTGCGGGGTTTACCTCTGCGTACCGCTGGGTGCGGAGACTACCTCTCAGTGTAGAAAAGTACCTGCATACGGGCACTTTCTTGGGCTTGATTATCCGCCACAAGGCCGTATGGTTCAAGCATGTCAACGGTCCCTAGCACCTCCCCAGCAATCAGGAATGCGCTCGTGTTGTCGGCGGTCCGGCGCCTCGTCAAGAACGGTGAGGCGCGCCACATCCGGGAGTCGGCGCACCTCACGCAAAGGGACGTCGCCAAGGCCGTCGGGGCGACCGGATCGACCGTCTCGTGCTGGGAGAGCGGCAAGCATTGTCCGACGGGGCGCGCCGCTATCGCCTACGGGCGGCTCCTAGCAGCGATCGTGCAGGAACACCGGGGCGACGATGACGACAGCTGCTGATCAGCGCCTGGCTCCTTCCGACGTCAAGGCGACGCTCGCGGAGCTCGTCAAGAGCGGCCGCGCCACGTGCCACGTCGAAGAGGCAGGCTCCATCCTCGGCGTCGGCCGCTGCACCGCCTACGAGGCGGCGACCGCCGGCACCCTGCCCACCATTCGCGTCGGCCGACGCCTCCTGGTGCCTGTCCCGCGCCTGCTCGACCTGCTCGGCATCCCTCTCCCAGATGAGTGGCTGCCGCCTCGCTCGTTGGCGGGGCGTTGTCAGAGTGCCGACGCAGCCTCGGATTGCGGCGAGCTTGGGACAAGCCATCATGTGCGCGACGTAGAGAGCGCCGGCGCCTCCATCCAGACACTCGATTCGCGACGCCACAAGGGGAGCCTGAGGGTGCCGGCGTCGCCTGACCGCAGCCGGGGCGGCGGCAGGGGCTCCCCGAGTGGCTAGGTCCGCCGGCCGCATCCCGCCGCAGCAGCGCCTCGCCGTCTTCGCCAGCGTCGCCGCGGAGACGAAGCGAGGCAAGGTGCTGGTCGCCTGTCGCTCCCGCACCGTGGAGAAGCAGTACCGCCACGCCGTGCGTCGACTCGGCGGCCGCCCCAAAAACCTCCACTTCGTAATCGTGACCGAGCCGCCAGGGAAGCAGGGCGAGGCGGCATGAGCGAGCTCCGGGGCGACTACACCGCGGAGATCGCTGCTGCGTCGCAGAGACTGGCCGACCTCCCAGACGTCGCGACCATCCTGAACGATTGGGCCGACGCAACCGTGCAGCTGCCGGGAGTCGAGCGCGAGGTCGCACGCGCGACCAAGATCGACGTACTCGCGGGGCTCTACGCCTCCCCGGCCCGCATGGTCGACGCAGCCTTGCGCGACGCCGACCGCCGCGCGACTGTGCACACCGGGCCGGACTTCGCCCGCCAGGAGCGCCGCCGCGACGGTCGCGAGGAGCGAGCGAAGATCGAGCGTCTGACTGACCTCGGCAACTGCGAGCGCTTCGCCCGCCAGCGCGCCGGCGCGGTCCTGCACGCCCACCCTTGGGGCTATCGCGTCTACGACGACAAGGGCGGCGTATGGCGCGACGACTCGGCGGCGCTCATGCGCCTCGCGAAGGCGACGGCCCGTTCCTGGAACGCGACCGCAGCTGAGATCGAGGACGACGCCACCCGGCGCGCAGTGCAGAAGCACGCGATCGCGAGCGAGTCGACGCGGTCGCTCAAGGCGATGCTCGAGCTCGCCGCGAGCGAGCTGCCTCTGCAGGCCGAGACCCGCGAGTTCGACGCGCACCCGATGCTGCTGAACGCGCCAAACGGCGTCGTAGACCTCGAAACCGGTGAACTCGGCCCTCACGCGCCCGGGCTGCGCCTGACGAAGCTTGCCGGCGCCCCCTACCTACCCGACGCCGAGTGCCCATTGTGGCTCGCCCACCTGGAACGCGTGTTCGCCGGCGACGCTGCCCTCGTCGACTTCGCCCAGCGCCTCTTCGGCTACTGCCTCACGGGCCGCACCAGCGAGCAGATGATCGCCATCTTCTGGGGCACCGGCGCCAATGGCAAGAGCGTCACCGAGGAAACAGTGCGCGCAGTGCTCGGCGACTACGCGACCGGCGCCGACTTCCGCAGCTTCACAGTCACGCGGGGCGAGGGCCCGCGCAACGACCTCGCGCGGCTGGCCGGGGCGCGCATGGTGACCGCCTCCGAGGGCGGCGCCGGCGCGCGGCTGGACGAAGCCCTGGTCAAACAGGCGACCGGCGGCGAGCCGCTGACGGTGCGCTTCCTGCATCAGGAGCACTTCGAGTACGTGCCCCAGTTCAAGCTCATCCTGCTGACCAACCACAAGCCGGAGATCCGCGGCACCGACCTCGGCATCTGGCGACGCGTGCGCCTCGTGCCCTTCACGGTGACCATCCCCGACGCCGAGCAGGACCCGCGGCTGCCGGAGAGGCTGCGCGCCGAGCTGCCCGGCATCCTCGCCTGGATGGTGCGCGGCTGCCTCGCCTGGCAGGAGCGTGGCCTCGAGGCGCCGGAGGCTGTGCGCGAGGCGACCGCCGGCTACCGCGCCGAGATGGATGTCCTGGCGACCTTCCTGGCCGAGTGCTGCACGGTCGATGAGCAGGCCGCGATTCCCGCCCTCTACGTCTACCGGGCCTACCAGGTATGGGCCAAGCGGAGCGGCGAGAACGAGATGAGCCAGCGGCGCTTCACGGCCGCCCTGCGTGAGCATTCTGTGAGCGTTCAGGGCCGCGAGAGCGGCACCGGACGCCAGCTCTGCTGGGGAATCCGGCTCGCGAAGCTCACAGACGAGGATGACCAGTGAGCTTCGCTCACGCGAAAAGGGCCTGCATATCGTCCGGTTCTCCACTGGCTGTGAGCGACGTGAGGCTGATTCCGGGTTTTTCCCCTTGCATTTCCTCGCGTAAGAGAAAACCCGGAAAGAAGCTCACAAGCTCACAACGCTCACAGATGGGGTCCTCCTGGAGGGTGTTGTTCAAAAGGACGTGTTTGAGCATCGCTGTCCGGAACAGCCTCGCCACAGGCGGACCGGGGGGAGATCCGTCGCCCCGGACCCTCCGGCCTCCGTGTGGCCAGCCCCTCATGACCACGAGCGGGCGGCCGGCGACCCTTCGCCCCGGCGCCGGCCGCCTCCTCGTGGTCTCTTCTTCGCTGAACAGTCGCTCTACCGCAGGCTCGAACAGCTTCGAAACACTTCGACACTGGGCGTTTTTCGGCGTCCATCATCCACCCCCAATGCCAGGAGGCACACCATGACCATGCAGGACCTGTCCCGACCGATCCGCCTGAACGGCAACGTCGACGTCAGCTCGCTGGCGGCGACCGTGGCCGTCTACCGCGACGCCGCCCAGGAGGTGCGCGGCGAACTGCTCCCGGCCGCGACGACCGCCGGCGGGGAGCTCTCCCTCGCCTTCCTGACCACCGACCCGGAGCCGCTCTTCTCGGCCGCCCTGAAGGCCGAGGCCGAGTTCGCGCGCATGGAGGGCGAGCTGCTCCCCGAAATCGCCGAGCAGCGCCAGGCGGAGGCCATCCCGGCACTCTCGAAGACCATCGACGCGGCCTTCCGGGCTTGGGACGGCGGCGCCCTGAACGCCGCGAAGCGCTTCGCCCGGCTCGCCTACCCGTCGCTGCCGGCCGGCGCCGACGAGGCGCTCCTGCGCGACGAGATGCAGCTGATCCTGGCGGGTTCGGAGACGCAGCTCGCCGGCCTCATGGCCATGGCCGCGGGCCCGCGGCGCGACCTCGCGGCCCTCGCCCTCGGCTCCTGGGCCTCGACCATCGGCGGCCTCGCCGGCTTCGGGGCGGGCGAGTTCGGCGCCGTGCGCGTGGCGGCGCTCGACGGGGCGGCGGAGCACGGCACGCCCGCCGAGCAGGCGGCCGCCCGCGTCTACCGCGAGCTGCTCGGCGTCCTGCCCACGCTGCGCATGTGCCTGGTCGACGTCGTCGAGTCGCTCTCGCGCTGCGTCCACCTCGCCCAGGCGAGCGGCATGGTCAGCCCGGCCGTCGCCGGCGAGGCCGCCCTGCGCGAGTTGCAGACGTGGATGCAGCAGGGCCCGCAGGACGCGCCGCCGGTGGTGCGGCCGCTCGCCTGACGAGCGCACGGGGACAGCGGCCAAGAAGGCCGCGGAGGGCCGGGGTATGCCTGCCAGGGGCCGCCCGGGCCCTCGACGTCAATCTGAAAATGCCGGCCTGCCCCGACCGGCACGCGGGCCCGCCGGCTTCCCTCCTGGCCGGCGGGCCCGCCGCATTCCGCGTTGGCTTTGCGTTGGCTGGTTGGTCGGAATAGGCTCGTAGGCGGGGCCGCGCATGATTCACAGTCACATGGTGGACCGGACAGGCACTGAGGGGGAGGGGCACTCGTCGTGGTATCACGCCGAACGGCTGCGACGTTCCTGAACCGCCATGAGTTGTATGAGCGTCTGCGCGTCCAGGGTCTGCTCCAACTCGAGCGAGCACTGGCGGATCTTGGGGACCGGGTCTACAAGACGTCGGGCCGAGTGAAGTCACCCTATTCATTTGTGACCAAGGCTGAGCGGCGCGGCATTGAGCGCCCCCTCGCACAGATGACCGACATCGTGGGATTGCGGGTCGTATGCCTCTTCCGCAGCGACCTAGACGTAGCTGGTGAAGCCATCCGCCGTGTGTTCACCGTCTTGAACGTGGAGGACAAAGCCGAGACTCGCCGAGACGACTCGGTCTTTGAGTACGAGGACATCCAGTTCGTTGTCCGACTGCCCAAGTGGCGGATGTTCGATCCTGAGCTCACCCGCCTACGCTTCGAGATCCAGCTCCGCACTCTGGCGATGGATACCTGGGGCACAATCTCGCACTTGGTTGCCTACAAGAATGCCCCCCTTCCTCGGGACTTGGGCCATGAGTTCTATGCAACCAATGCCATGCTTTGGCTGGCCGACCGGACGTTCGACGCGGCGCACCGACATCGTGCGACTCTGCAGGGCACGGCGTCTTCGCCGCCGACAGATGACGATCCCCTGGATTCCTCAACCTTGGCTGCCTACATCGCCCAGCGCTTTCCCGACCGTCGTCCAACTTCCGGAAGCAGCGGCTACGACGAGGTGCTGCTCACTGGATGCGTGCTCACAGGAGCGCGGACAATCGGTGACCTGCGCGGACTTCTTGACAAGGGGCTAGAGCGAATCGCGGAAGACCTGGAACGTGCTGACAGCCACGCAATGCCCGGGCGGCCCGAGTCGGATACAAGAATGCCGGCGTGGTGGGTGGTGGGCGAGGCGCTTCGCGCCGCGTCGCCGGTCATCCGCGAGTACCATCGCGTGTCGGCCAAGTGGACACATGCACAGAGTCGCTCGGAGGCCCTGGCGCGTATGCCGTTCTCTCCGGCCACCTACGAGGAACTTGTCTGGAAGCTCGACAAGCGTCTCAAGAAGGAGTCCTGCGACGCCGTGTCCCTGCGTATCACCCGAGAGATCCTCGCGGAAATGGAAGCCGACATACCAAGTGCCGTCGAATGGTTTGAGTCCCTGGGCGGCCATTGCGACTGCGAGGTCCTGATGAACGTGGATTGGAGCGTCGGCGAATACGACGATTCCTAGACGGCGGGAGTCGATGGATGAACTACCGATCATCGGACCCCTGGCTCTGGAGGCTGATTCTGGCCAAGTGACAACGGAGCACCAACGAGCGAACGCGCTAGAACGGTCAACACGGGGGGCGCTCCGGAAGGCTTCGAGTGGCTCTGACCCCATCACGTCCAGTGACTGCGTGGACGCCCTGCGCAGAGCAAGCTAGGCTGCCTTGGATCTCGAACGGAAGGAGACCAGGTGGCGTTGATACCCCCCGCATTCCTGGACAGCGTAACGGCAATCGGGTTCCGAGATGACCAGGGACAGATGGGCTACGGGGCAACGGGATTCTTGTTCGCCAAGTTGGTGCGAGCTGGCGAGACTCCCGAGGAGACACTGTACCGGATCTACCTCGTGACGAATCGCCACGTCTTCGAGGACTCGAACGTGGCCATCCTGCGCTTCAATCCCCAGGCCGGAGAGCCGGCTAGGGTCTACGACTTGCCACTCATCGACTCGGATGGCGCTGAGCTTTGGTCACGCCACCCAGACCCCGACGTCGATGTTGCAGCCATTGCGATCAACGTGGCGCTCCTCCGAGAGCACGGCATCCAGTACGGTGTATTCGCCGACGACCAGCACATCATGGCGCTTTCCGACGCGCAGCAGCATGGCATCTGCGAGGGGAATGGGGTTTTCGTCCTTGGGTTCCCCCTGGGAGACCCTGGAACAGTGCGCAACTATGTGGTCGTGCGCGATGGGGTTGTGGCCCGCATCCGAGATGCGATTGCGGGTGCGAGCTCAACGTTTCTCATCGATGCGTCGATCTTCCCCGGAAACAGCGGGGGGCCGGTCGTGACCAAGCCGGAATTCGTGGCGATTGAGGGAACCGAGTCCTACTCGAAGGCCAGCCTACTCGGCATCGTCTCTGCCTACGTGCCATATCAAGACGTCGCCATCAGCACCCAGACGAATCGGCCCAGGATCACGTTTGAGGAGAACTCCGGATTGGCCGTCGTCGTTCCGGTCGACAGAATCGTGGAAGCCGTGGACATCGCCAACACGCGAATGACCGGTGGCGAGGCCGGTGGCCCACACTCCCTCGAAGCCTAACGACAAGGCAGTCCCCTCTGCCTCCCTCTGCTCTACGACGCGCCCGACAGCTGGAATGAAATCCTGATGGATGGACGCATGACCCAGCATCGATTCTCAGTGGCACCATCACGGGGTCATGATGGGGCTACTGCCATCCGTCGGAGTCCTCACATAGGATTGGCTCATGGCAACCGTGACTGAGCCCGAAGAAGGGGTTACCCACGCCACCGGCACCGTGTCAACCACTCGCAAGAGCCTGTGGGACCACGCCTGGTGCCTGCTGAAGCGCTGGCCGTCTCTCGTTGCGCGCGGGATTGCTGTCGTCCTAGCGATTGCCGGCGCATCCGTCTTCCTCGTGGACGCCGAGCGTCTTCGAGACTGGCGCCTGTGGCTCCTGGCAGTGCTCGTCGCCGTCGCCGTCACTGTCTTTATGGAGGCGCGCTTATACGTTCGCGAATGCCCTCCGGGCCTTGAGGACGAGTCACCACAGGCGCAACGAGTGGCGCACCTGCAGCCGTGCAACTGGGAATTCCGCTTGGCTGAGTTGCTCCTGCGCGCCAGGCTCGGTGACCTGGACAGGCAGCTCGTCGACCTCCAAGAGGGCCGGGCGTTCGTCCCTCATGACCCACAGTTGTCAGTTGACATGTACAACGAATGGGTGCAGTTGCGCCTGCACAACCTCATGCGCATGGGTAGGGTTGCGAGGCTGGTCGTCACAACAGACTTGCTCGCCGCACTCATGGAGCCCCGGGACGCCGATGGCAGGATCCACTGCATACGCGAGAGCGCCAACCGCGTCTGTGCCTTCTACAGGGCGACCGTCGAGTTCGACCGAGCAGGCCACGCCGTCTACCCGCCGGACGGTTGGGACACAGCCCACGGGTACGCGCTACAGTGGACGAAGGCGGTCCGCGACGGTGTTCAGCAGCAGCTTTCCTGGCTTGAGGCGGTGGCGAACATGGACGACCTCAATAAGGCCGGGGAGATCACGTGCATGATCTCCTTCGAATCTCCAGAGTCCGTAGACCAGTTCATGGACGAAGCGCACCGGCTGACTGACGGCTTGTGGTGATGCCCAGCCTGCTTGGCCTCTTCAAGAGGAGCCGGCATGCCAAGACATGACCGTCATGGCTGACGGCAACTCAGCCTCTGCGCTACCTCCAGAGTCACAGGACGCCCGCCGTTCTCCAGCCGCGACACGAACCCCAGACTGAGGGTCCCGTCAGCTCTCCGAAAACGGAGCCGGCCCGGGAGTCCAACGACTCCCGGGCCGGCCGAAGGCGAAGCAGTTTGGGCCGAGCTCAGCGCCGCACCACGCTCCTTCCCACCACCTTTGCCAGCCGCCGCGCGACCTCAGGCGTCACCGGCCGACGGCCGCGCTCGAGCTGCGAGACGAACCGCGCAGTGAGCTTGACGCGGGCCGCGAGCTGGCGCCGCGTCAGCCCGCGGGCCTCACGCGCCGCCTGCAACGCCGCTCCGTCGACGCGGGGCAGCGTCGCCGGCGCCACAGAAGGCTCCAGGGAGCCGCCTCCGTGGGCTTCGCAGCGCTCCGCGGGGTTGGACCGCCTGAGCAGGGTCCCGCAGCCCGCAGCCGCGCACACGCGGCCCCGGGGGTAGAGGATGCGGTAGCGGCGCTCGACCTCGTCGCCGAGCTCCTGCACCTCGAGAGCGGCCGGCAGGCGCCGCATTACGTGCTCCAGGTTGTCGACGCTCACCTCCAGCGCACCCGCGGCCTCCTGGAGCGTGTAGGCGCGCTCGCAGAGAAGGGCGGCCAGCTGCCGCTGGCGGTGCGCCTGTGGGGCGAAGGCGACGGCGCTCATGACGCAGCTCCGCAGGCCGCCGCGGCACGGTCCATGAGCTTGGCCCGCTTGCGCGGCTTCGTCGCCGGATAAGCCGTGGCGAGGATGTAGGCCTCCGGCTTCTCGATCAGGATGATCGTCAGGCTGAAGTCCACCGGCGCGACCATGATCCGGCAGCGGCGCTCGCGCCACCAGCAGACGCGCGGGTCGCCGGCGGCGAGGCGCTCGAGCAGGTCGCGCACCCGGGGCAGGAGGGCACAGCGCCGCAGGTCGAGCCTACGAGCGCCCTTGCCGGTCGTGATCAGGTGCCAGAACGTGTGGTCGCGTCCATCCGCCTCGCGCCAGGCGCCGGCGACCACGGGCTTGCCCCACAGGCAGATGCCGGGGCCTGAGACGATGGCGCGGTACTGCGTCTCCAGCTGCTCGAGGTACTCGCCGAGCGAGCCCGGGAACTCGCCGGCCTGGAAGAGCCCCGACAGACCGAGGCTCGGGTCGGTGTCGCCGCCCCTGGCGACCGTGAGGCCGCCGGCTATGCAGTCGAGGGACTCAGATAGACTGAGCTCGCGCGGGTCTGCCGTTGTAGCGGCAGCACGCGCATGGGGGTCACGGGAGAGAAGCATTTCAGGGTCCTTCCGTGGCCCCCGCCGCTGGACCTCTCCGACCAGAGCACGTAGCTCGGAGAGAGGGCGGCGGGAGCCTCGTACTTGCCAACGAGTCTGCCAACGAATCGCCCATGACAGGGCAGACGGAGGCAGGACGGCAAGTCGGGACTTCGGGTGGAATCAGCCTCAGACGTGCTCGAAATCCAGACTGGGCAGGAGGGGAGAGCACGGCTTTGCATCGCTCTTAATCCCAAGGTCGAAGGTTCGAATCCTTCACGGCCCACCACCTCCAGTCGCCCGCGCACTCCACTCAGTGGCGTCCGCATGGGCCGGGTGGCTGCAACGGGTCCCGGCAACGTTCGCGCAGGAGCGGGCCCTCCCGGCGGGAACAACACGTGCAAAGAGGCCGCCCTTCAGGGCAGCGAGGGTGGCGTGACGGATGTCCCATGCCGCCGGCATCAGTTGCCCGCCCGTTCGCGGCTCGGCTATCATTCATCGGATATGGGCGGCAGTTCATGACGTCCACCTGACGGGAGGTCACAGAGGGTGAACGCGCGCCTCAGGCCCAGCGTCGGCCGGCTTCTCAGCGACGCCAGATCGACGCTCGCACCGGGCGGGGGGTGGGACATTCTCCGTCAGGCGCTCATCATGGCCGCCTGCTACGCCGCCTACGATGTCTCCCGTGCGCTCGCCGTGGGCCGCGAGACAGTGGCGCTCGCCAACGGCACCTACTTCATGAACCTCGAGAAAGCGCTCGGCATCTGGTGGGAGCCGTGGATCCAGGGCCGCGTCAGCACGCTCGAGCCGCTCATGACACTCATGGTCTGGATCTACCAGTACGCGCACCTGCCGCTCATCATCGGCGCCATGCTCTGGCTGTTCACCCAGCGCCGGGTCTGGTGGCGGCTGTACCGCGACTGGTTCCTCGCCATGAACTTCATCGCCGTCATCGTGTTCGCCCTGCTGCCCACGGCGCCGCCGCGGATGATCTTCACGTCGGGCGTCGCCGACATCAACTTCCTGCACGGCGTGCGTGCGCAGATTCTTGAGAACGGCGTGCTGGCCAACCCGTTCGCGGCCATGCCCAGCCTGCACTTCGGCTACGCGCTCTTCATCGGCATCATGCTGTTCGTGCTGGCCAACGGGCGCTGGACGCGCTGGCTCGGGTTCGCGTATGCGCTCGTCGTGCTGGTGACGATCGTCGCCACCGGCAACCACTTCATCATCGACGCTCTCGCCGGCGCGCTCGTCGTCCTGGCTGCCTGGGCCTTCGCCTTGAACGTCCAGCCCGCCGAGGCGCCGCGACCTTCGGCCGTCACCGTGCGCGAGCGCGACGGCTGACGTGGCGAATCTCAAGACGCGTTACACCGACGGCGCCCGCCGGGGGTTCTTCCACCTCGGCGTGATCCTCGCGCGTCGCGGCTTCACCGCCGACATGATGACGTACATCGGCCTGCTGCTGCAGGCCGCCGCCCTGCCGCTCATCATCACCGGCTACTTCGGCTTGGCGCTGGTGGTGGGCATCATCGCCTCGCTGTGCGACGCGCTGGACGGGGCGGTGGCGCGCGCCGGCGTCGGTCCCACCAGGGCAGGCGCGTTCCTCGACTCCACGCTCGACCGCGTCTCGGAGCTCATGGTGGCCGCGGCCCTCGTCGTGTTCTTCGTCCGCGAGGGTCCGGATTGGGGTCCCATCGTCGCCGTACTCGTCTTCATGGGCGCGGCTCAGCTGGTCTCGTACACCCGCGCGCGGGCAGAGGCGCTCGGCGTGGACTGCAAGGTCGGCTTCATGTCGCGTCCGGAGCGCCTGGTCGGCCTCGGCCTCGGCTTTCTGTTCTGGTGGTGGGAGCCGGGGGGCACGAGCTTCCTGGTCTGGATGCTCTACGTGCTCGCGACGACGACGTCCATCACCGTGGTGCACCGCATGCTGCACGTGCTGCGCAAACTGCGGCTGGAGGACCGGGCGGCCGTCCAGGAGCCTCAGCCGCCGCGTCATGGCGATCGCCTCGATGGCGAGCCGCTCGACGACGAGCTGTGGCCGGCCTCGGGCGGCCGGGGAGCACCCAGGACCTGATCCCCGGCTGCCGCCGGCGCTTCCTCGCGAGCGCCGCGCGACGGCTCGAACCGCTTTCGCCGGCGCCGAGTCTCCATGACCGGTCGGTCCGGGGCGAAGGCCGCCCCGTGATATACTCCCGCGCGTTATCTCGAGCCGGCCGGGCAGCCCGCAATCGCCCCGTCCGTCGCTCCGATCGACGCGGCCGCCGGAGGCGGCCGCAGCCAGTGGAGGTAGACCGATCTTGGGCAATCCAGTACGCGTTGCGATCATCGGCGTCGGCAACTGCGCCTCGTCGTTCGTGCAGGGCGTGGAGTTCTACAAGAACGCCAAGAAGACCGACTTCGTCCCCGGCCTCATGCACCCCGTTGTGGGTGGCTACCACGTCAAGGACATCGAGTTCGTGGCCGCCATCGACATCGACAAGAACAAGGTGGGCAAGGACCTCAGCGAGGCCATCTTCACCAAGCCCAACAACACGGTGAAGTTCGCCGACGTACCGGAGAAGGGCGTCAAGGTCTCGCGCGGCATGACGCACGACGGCCTGGGCAAGTACCTCGCGCAGATCATCGAGAAGGCGCCCGGCCCCACCGACGACATCGTCGGCATCCTCAAGGACACGCAGACCGACGTGGTGGTCAGCTACCTGCCTGTGGGCAGCGAAGAGGCCACCAAGTGGTACGCCGAACAGATCCTCACGGCCGGCTGCGGCATGGTCAACTGCGTGCCGGTGTTCATCGCTCGCGAGCCGTACTGGCAGAAGCGCTTCGTCGAGGCCGGCGTGCCGATCATCGGCGACGACATCAAGAGCCAGGTCGGCGCCACCATCGTGCACCGCGTGCTCACGCGCCTCATGCGCGAGCGCGGCGTCAAGCTCGAGCGCACCAGCCAGCTCAACGTGGGCGGCAACACCGACTTCCTCAACATGCTCGAGCGCGAGCGCCTGGAATCCAAGAAGATCAGCAAGACCAACGCCGTCACCAGCCAGCTGGACTATGACATGGGCGCCGACAACGTGCACATCGGCCCCAGCGACTACGTCAAGTGGCTGGACGACCGCAAGTGGGCTTACATCCGTATGGAGGGGCGCACCTTCGGCGATGTGCCGCTCAACATCGAGCTCAAGCTCGAGGTCGTCGACTCGCCCAACAGCGCCGGCATCGTCATCGACGCGGTGCGCTGCGCCAAGATCGGCCTCGACCGCGGCCTCGCCGGCTCGCTCGAAGGCCCCAGCAGCTACTTCATGAAGTCGCCGCCGGTGCAGCACCCGGACGACCAGTGCCGCCGCATGACCGAGGAGTTCATCGCCGGCGAGGGCTACGGCGCCGGCGCGGTCTGCCAGGGGTAAGAGGCCGCCGGTGCGGAGCCGTTCCGAGGGGCGGCCGGGGCGATGCCCCGGCCGCCCCTCGCACGTAGTACGCCCGGCATGGGCAATCGCCTGGGGGTGAGAGTCCCCTGGAGGAGGAGGTGGTGCCAACTCCGAGCCAGAGGCAACGGCGTCATCGTGAGGTGGGGTCGGAAGGAAGCCCGAAGGCAAGA
>Ga0209269_1000055_pt1 | contig 222253 bp, 205 predicted proteins | sample MTBAKMMethaMetaG_FD_187455 | JGI IMG/M metagenome (GOLD analysis project Ga0209269, IMG submission 187455) | Enrichment culture microbial communities from Arthur Kill intertidal strait, New Jersey, USA, that are MTBE-degrading - MTBE-AKM (Arthur... | ecosystem: Environmental > Aquatic > Marine...
GCCTACCTGAAGAGTAAGGTAGCGCCCTATAAGGTTCCCAAGCGCGTCATATTCATGGATCAGCTCCCGACCAGCGGGGTGGGCAAAATCCTCAAACGCGAGCTCAAACATATGGCAGCGCAAAAAGGTGCTTAAAGCCTCGCTTGCACACATGAGGCTAAGACGCTATGGATCCATGATCAATAGAGGAGGCACATCGTGATCAACCTGATTTCAGCAAACATGAAAAAGACCTTATTGCTGGTTTTTATTACCGGTATGGTGATCGGTTTCATGAAAGGTCTGGGGCTGGCTGAGGACCAAAAACGACGCATAAGAAAGGCTCTGTTAGAGCTCAATGAACTCCCACGACGGGTATGTATTTAAGGTAACCAACCCTGCGCCTTAAAAGGAGGTCTAAAAGAATATGAACTCCCGCTATGATGCGATTATTATCGGTGCCGGTATCGGCGGCCTTACCAGTGCGAGCCTGCTTGCCAAACAGGGTATCAAGGTGCTGGTGCTCGAGGCCTTGGGCAGGATCGGTGGCTGCTGTTCCAACTACGATTTCGGCGGATTCAGGCCCGAGGTGGGTGCGGTGTTCGTCATCCTGAAAGACCTGTACAACAATTACTTCGAACTCATCGATAGACGGATTGAGGACTATATCGATTTCAAAGTCATCGACCCGGTTTATGACATCGTGCTCGAAGGCGGAGAACGCTATCTCCTGCCTAGGAATTTTGACGCCATGGGTGAGGTAGTACGCCAGATAAATCCAGCGGATGTCGATGGCTATCGGCGTTATTGTAGGGATATGAAGAAAATCATGGATCAGCAGCGAGCAGCGATTTCGATCCCCATGCCGCCGCTCAAAGATGTATTCAGCATCAAAACCCTCCTGCGCAGGATGTTCACCAAAAAGTCGCTGCCTGCCATGCCGATCATAGCCCGCATGGCTCCGCGGAACATGGATACGGTTATCAGGAGCTATTTTAAGGATGACAGGCTTCAGCTTATCTTCGGCTGGGAAAACCTCTATGCCGCACTGCCGGTGCACCGTTGCAACGGCATGTTTTCCATGTTCACCTATCTGGGACATGACGGCTATTATTACCCCAAGGGCGGCATGATTGCCATCCCGAAGGCCATGGCCCGTATCTGTGAAGAGTTTGGTGTAGAAATCCGCCTCAATGCCCCGGTCAAGCGCATCATCGTGAAAAACGGCAAGGCTACCGGGGTGGAGATGAACAGCGGTGAGATAATCGAGTCTAAGGTCGTGATATCGAACGCCCATTCCCGGGTGACCTATCTCAACCTCGTCGGAGCAAACAACCTGCCTTCGTGGGCGGTCAAGACCGTTCGGCGTCAACCTTGTTCTATTCCGGCCCCGACCTTCTATCTCAACCTGAAGGAGAAGCTCGGCGCCCAGGCACACTTTACCATTCTCCTTAACAAGCGCCGCAAGTTTGACGATCTCTGGTGGGAGTTCTATGACCGCGGCCTGCTCTATCGGGCCGATGACGGCCCCCAGATGGTCTCGGTGCCGACCTTTGACGATGAGGACCTGGCGCCCAAAGGTAAGGATGCCCTGTCCGCCATCTATATTGCGCCATACAAGCTCAAGTATTACAATTGGGACGAGATCGCTACGGATTGGGCCTGGGAATTGGCTCAATCCTTGGAGCGCAGAGCCTTCCCCGGGCTGTGCTCCAAGATCGAAGCAATCGAATCCATACCGCCCACACGTTTGGAACGTACCCTTAACGTGCCGGAAGGTGCTTTCTTCGGTCTGGAGATGAACGGCACGAATATGGGCCCCTTCCGGCCCAATTATCGTTCCAAGCTGGTTGATAACCTCTACTTGACCGGGCAGTGCACAAATCCGGGCGGAGGAGTTCCCCTTGTTATGATGAGCGGAATCATTATGTCGAGCATCCTGATAAATGATTGGCAGAAGATATAACTACTACGGGGTAGGATAAAAGCACACCATAATTTCACGTGAAATACACGGGAAGGGGGTTTTAAAAAGTGATCGGCCTCCCTCCGGAGAGGGAGAGAGTTCATTTATCTGCGTCCTTTGAGATAGGCCTTGACCGTATTGGGAATGGCCTTGATCAAGGCCCCGATAAGTTCACCGTAGCGGCCTTGGCCGAGCATAATATCCTTTAAAAGATGCACGATTTGGCGGTTTTCCCGCAGGACCAGGATGCTCAAATTGGGGACGGTATTGAGCGGTATGGACATAAAATATGCCACCAAGAGGTCCTGTTTGAGGCTTTTCAGGGACTGCCCATAGATCGATGCAGCCTTACCTTTACCCTGCAGCGACTGATTGATGGCATGAGCAGCCAGTTCGCCGCTTTTCATAGCGTAGGAAATGCCTTCGCCCGTAATGGGATCAACCAGGCAAGCCGCATCGCCAACCAGGAGGATATTATCTTTGCCGTGCCGGTTATGCGTTTGTGGCGTATAGGCTGGTAGGGGGAAGCCTTTGCAATGCACAGCATATTCAGGAGGCAGGCCGATGGCGGAGAGGAATCCCTGAAAGTGCGACCTGATGTTGAGGGTATGTCTGGCAAGGACTCCAATGCCCACTGACGCCCCTGCCTTTTTGGGGAACATCCATCCATAACCAGATGGAAGAAAACCATAGTAAAAGGTAAGACTACCGGCATGCTTTCTGATAACATCGTAGGTATCGGGAATGAAGCATTCCAGGGCATATCCACAATGGCGTCTGGGATAACCAAGCGACAGGGAGGTCACGCTGTTGGCGCCATCGGCCCCGACCAGGTAGCGCGCGTTATAGGTGTTCCGTGGGGTTTTGATACTGATGACCTTCCCCGGCGCAATCCCCAGTACGGGTTCGCCTTCGTGGACCATTGCGCCCTGTTCTGCGGCGCGCTTCAGGAGGAAGTGATCGAAACGGGACCTATCCACTATCACGCCCATTTTGCTCTCGGAGGACATTTCCAAATCATGACCGGCATGGGTATACGCCATGCCTCCCCGCACTTCGCATTCTTTTGCGACCGAGAAATCACAGTCTATCAGCATGTCGAGCGCTCTGGGAGTAAGACCTCCGGCGCAGAGCTTTGGCCGCGGCATGACACGTTTCTCCAAGGCCAGCACTTTCAGACCCGCCTGGGCAAGATAGTAGGCGGATATTGAACCCCCTGGCCCCATCCCCGAAATGACAACATCATACAAATCTGACATTGGATTCCTCCCTAGCATGTCGAGATGATTCTGTCATGCGCTTTATAACACACCGGTCGGTTCGCCCTGTGGGCTCTTGATCGCGCCACGTTATCCCGACCGGCGCGTGCAATAAAAATCGAGCATCGCGCAGTTTAAACTTGCAATCAGCGCTTTATGTTAATATATTATAACTAACTAATGACTTGAAGTATAAAATGCAATGCTAGGAGGTGGTCGTATGGATGCCGTTTCTGTACGAGGGACCTTGTGGATTCGAGGTGGCAATCAAATTCCACCCTGAATTTTGACGGCACGTGCTGCGTCGGATTGCTCAACATACGATCAGCCGTACATCTATAACATTTGAGCGGATGGAAACTATGGCGTCGAGGATAAAGCCCTCGCGCATCAAACCAATGAAAGGAAGGTGTCTATGTCAGTCGAGGTAATCAGGAATACACTCATGCAAGATCTGATCGATATTGTAGGTTCGGCGGATATCATTACCGGGCCAAGGGCTTTGGGCGTTTATGATCAGGCCGAGGGAAGAACCGCCGATCTGATCCGGGTTATGCCTAGAACGGTCGAAGATGTAGCCGCCATTGTAATCACGGCCCGGGAGCACGGCCAGAAGATCTTTTCCGTCCGGAGCAAGATCTTCCCGGATACACTCGAGGGCCAGAGAGGCATCCTGATAGATCCGGTCAACTTGAACGAGATCAAGATGATCAACAACCGCAACCTGATGGCCCACATCGGCGCCGGCGTCACCTTCGAACAGCTCGAAAAGGAGTTGGCCAAGCAGGACCTCACCTTGCTCATGCCGGGTAGTGCAGAGACGCCTTACGTGGTGCGTTCTTACCTGGAACGCGACTGTCTGTTAGGTTCGGTCACTTTCCGTCAGCCCAACCTCTCAATTTTCCATGCCATCCTGTCCAATGGGCAGAAATGGGTCAGTGGCACCCAACAGCTCGTCATGGACGGCGCGAACTTCCGCGAGGATCAGGGCCCACAGCTCTCGCCCCTCTTCGGAGGCTCCGAGGATATCTTCGGCATCCCGGTCTTTGGCGTTGTCTATGTCTATCCTCGCAAAAAAGAACGCCAGGTGTTCGCCTACAGCTTCAAAAATCTGGAAGATGCCGTCAGCTTCACCTATACGGTCAGTCGCCATGAACACTGCTTTGAGATCGCCGGCGGCGATGCCACATGGTGGTCGTCCATTACAGGGAAAGACCTGGATCTGCCGAATTGGACCGTGCTCATGTCTATCGAACAGCATCCTGCTCTGGTGGCCAACCAAGCCGCGCAGGTCGAGACCCTGGCCAAAAAGCTGAGTGGGTCCAAACTGGGGGCGGAAACGCTCAAAACCCTTGGCCAGGTCTTGGGGAAACCCTGGTATCTCCTGGATCGCGCCAGAATCAAGGGTCGTATCGAGGCCGTGAAGTACTACACCTTCTCCGCCAAGGTGCCCGCCCTCTTCGATGCCGCGAGCGGTGCCTTGGAGGGCATGCAATCAGGCAAAGGCTTTATACCGGTCTATTTCGGTTCGTCATTCTTCTGCGAATGCGACATTCACCATGCCAAGGAAGATATGGCTAAGGCTCAGGAGTTCAGGCTCAAGGCCTATACCAAAGTGTTGGAGCAGCGGGCCTTGATCGACAGAGGCAACGGCAAACTGGCCAAGATAGTTTACGAGAAATCCAACCCGGTTACCGTAGCCATGGTAAAAAATTTCAAACTTATGTTGGATCCGGACAATCTGCTCAATCCCGGACAGCTTATGGAGGGTATGTAAATGAAGGAGAATCTGACCAAGACTCGTGAGGTCCTCTCGCAATATCGCGAGGACTATGCCCTGTGCAGCAAGTGTAAGATCTGTCACGGCAATCATGTCCAGGAGGTGAACCATGCCCGGTTCTTCCGCAACTGTCCCTCCGGATCGCGGTTCCGCTACGAAGCCTATTATGCCTCGGGCAGGATGGAGCTGGCCCGGGCGCTCAACCTCAAGGAGATTCCAGTTACACCGCAATACAAGCATGCCCTGTACACCTGCATGGAGTGCGGCAGCTGCCAGGAACAATGCTACCCGGTCAAGCAGATCTGGCCCTTGCGGGTGATCGAACTCCTCAGGGAAAAGGCCGTGGCCGAAGGCTGGGGTCTGTTGCCCGAGCATGAGCCCTATCTCAAGAATCTCGAGCAAACCGATAACCTCCTTGGCAGGCCCCAGGCCGAACGCGACAAGCTGATCACCGAGTTGGGGGTCAAAGATGCGGCCAAGGAACAATGCACGGTCCTGCTCTTTATCGGATGCCAGTATGCCTTCAAACCCGAGATGAAGCAGACGCTGAAGAGTGCCGTCAGCCTCTTGAAAAAGACCGGCGCAGACGTGGGCATCCTCGGAGCCCAGGAGATCTGCTGCGGAGCGCCGCTCTTAGAGATGGGCGACCGCGATTTCTTCGAGGCCTTTGCGTCAGAGAACATCAGACGTTTTGACGCCACCGGGGCCAAGACCCTAATTTCGCTATGCTCGCATTGCGCCTCGGTCTTCGCCGAGGAATACGCCCCCTTCATAGGTGCCACGCCCCTGCATATCACCCAGTTCCTGAGCACGGCCCTGGCGGGCGGAGACCTCAAGGCCACGAAAAAGCTCAAGGCTACCGTAGCCTGGCACGATCCATGCCGACTTGGACGGCGGCTCAAGGAATACGACGCCCCGCGCGCTATCCTGGACGCTATCCCCGGACTCAAGCGGATCGAGTTGGAGCGCAGCAAGCATAACGCCTTGTGCTGCGGTAACGGCGGTATGGCGGGCGCGGCCTTCCCGGAATACGGTGTCTGGGTGGCGAACGAGCGTATGTACGAGGCTGAATTCGCTGAAGTGGACACGCTTGTTACCGCATGCCCGTGGTGCGAGGAGATGCTCGATAACGGTAAACGGGAGCGCAATTCCTCCGTCAAGGTTGAGAACATCCTGAACCTTCTGGATGCAAGTGTGGGAGGTAAGTAAGATGAAGAGACCCCAAGCATTACCGAAGAGTATTTATTTAAAAGATATGGACAACCGGCGGGTGCTCAAACGCCCCAAGAAGATGGAGGCCGAACCGACGCACAACCTGCCCGAAAACGTAGAGAAGGCCTTGGGTATGCTCAAGGCCGCCTTAGGTGACGAATGGGCTACGGCCGACGATGCCGTAACGGCCGGCTATGCCAGGGACCAGGGTTTCAAACACTGCATGTATCCGGATATCGTGGTGCTCCCTGACAGCACCGAGGATGTTTCAAAGGTCTTCAAGATTGCCAATGAATGCCTGATCGATGTCATGCCCTATGGCACGGGCTGCAATACTGTGGGACTTACCATTCCGCTCTTCGGCGGCATCATCCTTGACGGCCGGCGCATGGACAAGATCCTGTCCATCGACAAGGACAACCTCTATGCCAGGGTCCAGCCGGGTGTGAACTACTGTATGCTACAAGCCGAGGCTCAGAAGCTGGGCATGCGCGTGGCCAACCCTTCGGCCCCGGCCACGGTTTCGGTCGTTTCCAACCATCTGTTCTGCAACATCAACACCATGGCCTCAAAATTCGGCTTCGGCATGGACAACATCATCGAGGCCCAGGTCGTGCTGCCCACGGGCGAAGTCCTGGAAGTGGGCCCGCGCGCATATGGTATGGATCCGGCGCAAGTGGCCGGTTTCGGACCGGATATGGCTACCATGCTCCGTTTCGCGATGGGGACGCTTGGCTATGTGACCGAGATGACCATCCGCCTGTACAGCACACCGGCCGTTGACCTGGAGTTCTATCCGGCCTATCCGGATGACGACCTCACGGACCTGATCGAGGCCCTGTACCGACTGGCGCGTGACAACCAGTGTCTCGAGATCGCCCATCTACAGAACACCTTCTATGGCATCTTCATGGGCGAAAACAACAAGGAAACCGAGGCCTTCGTGGATGCCGTGCCCCGTAACAACATCATGGCGCATTTCGGCGGCGTCACTGAGGAAGAGGCCCGCATCAAGGTGGATTACGCTCGTAGCCAGGTACAGGAGGTCAGTGAGAAATACTTCTTCATCGAGCCGGAGATGATGGTGGAGATGGTGGGCGGCAAGATCCATCTGGATCGCTGGAACAAGTTCTTTCGCGAGACCGTGCGTGTCCAACGCGTACGCGGCAGCTTCATCATCGGCGCCCTGGTCAACAGTCTGGAGAACTTCTATGAAGTCGAGAAGACCATGCGCCGCGCTGTCACCAACCAAGTCGGCACCACCGACGGCATCTTCCGCCCGGATGACGCCAGCGCCTACTTCCAGCCGTATCACATGGGACGCATGGCCTATCTAGAATTCGACCTCTATACCCATCAGGATGACAAGGACGATTTCTTGAGGGCCTATATGGGTTTTTTCCGCGCCTTCTTCACGGCCCAGGCCATGGGCAGCGTCGCCGCCGCCGGCACGGCCAGCCTGCTTAAAGGCCTGCCAGGTCTGGACTTAGCACTGCCCATGGCTCAGCCTGAGTTCGCCAACCTCATGGGCCTGGCCGCAGCCTTGAAACAGACCGTGGATCCCAACGACATCTGCAACCGCCGCTGGGATTACGATACTGGCACAGCCAAGAAGTTTTCCATATTCTAGGTCAAATCAATCCAGGGGTGTAGTCCTTCTACACCCCTGTCTATTTTCACCCGCTTGAAGAGACAACTACATCGATAAGAAAGAATAGACGTACTATATCATAGATACCAAACTGTGATGACACAGAACGGTCTAAGCAAGGTAGCTCTTAAACCGGGACATTTTAATCTCACGATGCCGGTGGCCGACCATCTCGTTCATACGCGCATTGCCTACGCCGGCACCCATTTTATGCTTATGGATGTATCCGGTGCGGCCATATGCATGGCCACACATAGCATTGAGAAACTCGTGCCCCAGAAATATCAGATGGCCATCTAGTACCACACATCGTCCCTGACGGATCTGACATGAGAACGCCATTTGAGCTCCGATAAACCCTGGAGATGTTAAAAACCCATTAAACCCTGGGGCAAAAACAACTGTATCCTGGATATGTCGATCACCGGTGTCGGCGGCTGCGGGGTTTCTCTGGTGTCGGCGATCGATCTCCTCAGGGAAAAGATCAGGCCTGATTGAAAATTTCGAGCAAGCCCATTCGGAGACGCTCCATGTTTAAAGCGCGTCCGTATTTTGCCCACATCCGCTATAGCGATTTCTTATTATCCTTGCTGGTATCCGCAAGGGTCGTGGTCAAGATCGTGGTATCACGATGATACTTTTCCTTGGCAGCCATATTGCGAATACTGTTGAAGGTCCAGATCGCGCCGAATTTCGAGAAGAAATTGATGACCGCAGGCGGGATGCTTCCGCCCGGATCGACAAAGGCTTCCACGGTCATCTCGGTATTCTTGGCGTCTTTGGGCACTAATGTATATTTGATAATATTCACAGGCGTTCTGATCACGTCCGGGCACAGTTTATAATCACTCTTGATGGCTTCTCCCCGGGCGTACAATGTGCCTGTTTTGGGATCGACCGTAAACTTGATTTCCGCAACACAGTCGCGGTCCGCCACCGGCCAGGGGAAATCGATTCTGATGTACCCATAGATGGTGTCCTTGGATTTTTCCTGGCCCGGCAGGTCAATGATGGTGGCCTCGTGGCAGTTGAATGCATATTCTTCCATGGCATGCAGGTCGCGTAGGAGGGCTTCGATAGAAGCCAGTGAAGCCCTCACCATACCCACTGACTTTGCTTCATAGATGCTGCTGCCTTCAAAGGTTCTCAAGTAAACCTTTATTCCATCAGCTTCTCTGACCTTTTTCCATTCCGGTTCCTGTGCCCAGACGTTCGAAACAAGTACCGCTAGGATGACAGCGCTTAACAGAATCCCTCTTGCCATGACACGTTCTCCCTTTCATAAAAGATATCAGGCCTGTTCTTTACAACAGGTGATTGTACACATGACTCGCTACAAGGTCAGCGCAGTCCATGCCGCTCTGGCAAGCGAGCTCCGTGCCGACGCCATGAGCCGGGCCGGCGCAGTCGCCCGCCATATACAGCCCCGTTATCGGAGTTCCATGGGGCGGCCGTTTATAAGCGACCTGGAGCGGGCTCTGGGCCGATGTGATTGCCGAACCGTTGCTCTTGCCGATCCAGCTGGCGAGAGTCTGCACGGACCAGGTATCGCAGAAGATGATGTGGTCTTTGAGGCCCGGAACCATCTCATAGACGGCATTCATCATACCGTCGATCCATACCTGCGAATCCTGCTTCAAAGGAACATTGAGCGTCGGGGCGCAGGCCACCACCGTAATCAGCTGGCAACCTTCCGGCGCCAATGCCGGATCATAATTGGAAGGAATCGGGGCATAGATCGGAAGCATGTCTGGATATTCACCCGCATTGAGCTGCGCGATGAAATGACGGATAGCCACGTCGGTGAGACCGCCGGGGATCTTGAGTGGAACGCCCCCGACCAAAGCGCCGGCCTTCAAGAGCTTCTTGTTCAAGCCGATCTTGGCCTGGACTGCGGTCCACGAAGGCTGCACCTCTCTGATCCTCTTGACATACTCCGGGGGGTAGAGGCTCGGGTCGGTTAATTTCTCAACCGTATCGCTCAGATTGCTGGTGCAGATAACCGCGCGCGCGGTTATCTCTTCGCCGTTTTCGAGGGTAACGCCGGTGGCCCTTTCGCCTTCTACGTTGATCTTCTTTACACCGGCCTTTAAACGCACTGTGGCGCCATGCCGCTCGGCGCCCTTCAAGAAGGTTTGCGGAATAACAATGCAGCCGCCTTTGGGGTATCCCAGATTATATTCCAGGGCCAGCTTCTGAAGATTCCAGACCGATTCTCCGGCCGAGGCATCCCAGGGCGGCACGATGAAGAACAGGCCCAAGAGGCTGGCAATCATGGAACGGATTTCTGGGTTCTTGGTATAGCGGCACATAAAATCATGCACCGAGATGGTATTGATGGCCTCCATTTGATGCGGACGCATGATTAAGATATCCATGAACAGTTTGATTATAGCTGGATAATGGATTGGATTGATCCTGGTCTGCCACAGGAGTCTTGGAATGACGAATTCATACAGAACAGCCAAGGGGGATCTGGGCACGTTGACATCAACATTCAAGCCTTTGAAGTGGACCGTATAGCGGGTATGGATAAATTTGAGCGGCATACCCATGCCCAAGCGTTTTGTCAGAACACCGAACGGACCCTTATTGCCGCGTATGAACAGATGCGTGCCGGTATCTACCTGAAATCCTTGCTTTTCATAATACGAACACGCCCCACCCGGACGCGGATTCTTTTCAAGGATCAGTGTCCGCATGCCATTGAGCGCACTTACCGCTCCAGCGGCGCTACCGCCCATGCCGGTACCGATTACAATAACGTCATAGTCATACTGGGTCTTTCTTGCTGTATCCCGTCCGTCCTGAGCCATTACGAGTTCCCCTTATCATTTACATCTCATGACCATCAGCTCTCGTCGGAGGCAGAAACAGTCAATCCTCCATCAGCTGAATGGCATGTTGTATTCCCCGGCTGTGAGCTCCGCCAGGGGCTCAAGCCCCTACCGTAGTTACCTTTTTGATATGCTGAACATCCGCCTTGGTCACCATGTACGGGAAGGGGATCGGCTTCCCATCGCTGTTGAATATGGTCACGAGCTTCTCCATGATACCGTCAAACCGGCTGGGGCCGATTACGTTGACCGATTTCTCAAACATATTCACCTGGGGTCTGATCTTGGTCCAGATGCGACTCTTGATAAAATGATACAACTTGAAATGCTTGTTGAACCGGTCAAACTCGCTTTGAGCGGTCTGCGGATCATACACAGCCATGGCCGAAATCTTGCCCGATAATATACCCCCCAGAATTCCGAACCAGGCGAAGGGATCCATGAATCCGCTGATCGTACCGCAGAGAATCAATCCTCTGTGGTGCAACCGAGGATTATCGGCTCTCGCCATAGGCACCACACCTCCGACCAGGTAACGCCAGCTTTCATGCTCCACTCCCTCATTGCGGCGGATGAAGGACTTATACCGCTCAAGGGCTTGAGGGCTTACCGGGGTCAGGGAAAAGAGCAGGTTAAAATAGTAATTATTTGTGGCGGTCATGTAACCGTACTCGGTTATACATTCATCGAACCATATCCATGCAAAGTTACTGAACCCGATCTCTCCCAAGGAACACCACCCATAACAGGGGATATAAGGGATATCGAGCAACTGATAGGCATCTTCCCTCAGACCGCAGGCGATGATCGAGTCTTTGGGGAGCTGCTTGATCTTTTCGATACTCAGTTCGGAATTGAATTCGAACTCGACACCCTCCTTGAGGGCAATGTCCAGGAGCAAGGTATCCAGGCTGGTCTTGCGATTGCCGCGCTCCACGGCATAAACCTTATCCACGGGCAGATGGATGCAGGTGTCATGGAAGTAGATCGGACAACGCAAAACGGGATTGAAGGCCGGGGCTATGTCAATACCGATGTATTCCGAGGTCAGCGCTAAGTCCATCGGGGTGGTGTGGACCGAGGGGTTATAGCGTGGATCGCCTCCAAACTCTTTCTCCCGGTCATGGATGACCACCTTGTAGCCATGCCGTGCCAGATCTATAGCCGCAATCATTCCTGACATGCCGGCACCGAATATTATTACCTCCTTATTCTGCATAGCGTTTCTCCTCCTCCAATAAACCAAGATAGCTTATATTCTCCTTCGCTAACTGGAGCGCGGCCTATACCTGATCATGACAGATCAAGTATACATACGAGAGCCCCGGAATGTTGGATCTTTGCCGATAGCGCCGCCCGCCAATGTCTGCGACAGTCTCTTATTGCCGTTGGGATTCCACCATGGGACACGAAATGCCGATCCGGCGTGCCTTGTTCGTGATGGATCCCGGGAAAGAATGGTGCAGGGATGTCCCCGGCCAGTCATATGGGAGGCCAACTCAATTCCCATGAGCCTTCTTCCTCCGGGTATCGCCATACGCATCCGCACGTATCTCTCAGGCCGTCATTATACGGCTTGTGCTAACGGGAGGCAACGGTCGTGGTTATAACCGTAGGAGCATCCCTATACTTTTTACTGGTGGCTGTTTTCCTGATGCTTTTGAAGGACATGATCGTACCAAAACGTGCAAAGAGATTGACAACGGAAATGGGAAGCTTGCCGCCTGGGTCAATGAAGGTCTCTACCGTCATTTCCGATTTGTCGTTTCCCCTAGGGACAACGGTATATTTGAGAATATTGACGGGAGTGCGGACGACGTCCGGACTCAGCCGGTACGGGGTAGGTAAACCTTCACCGCGGGCGTACAACGTTCCGGTCTGGGGATCTACCGAAAATTTTATCTGGGCGACACAATCCCGGTCATTAACAGGCCAAGGCATGTCCATCTTGACATATGCATATATGATATCCTTGGATTTTTCAGTCCCCGGAAGGTCTATTATGCAGGCTTCCTTACAATTGAAGGCATATTCCTTCATCGCCGGGACATCTCTCAAGACGGCTTCAATGGCCGCCATAGGAGCGTTGACCATGCCGACGGCCTTGGCCTCGTAGATGCTGCTGCCTTCTTTCAATCGCATGTAGGCCTCTATCCCGTCTCTATCCCCAATCTTTTCCCAGTCCTTTTCCTCCTGAGCCAAGGCGTCTGCAGCGAGGACCGTTACTAGAAATACCGCTACGATGTAACTTGTACGCACAGCAAATACCTCCTTAAGTGCTATAATCGCTCCCCTGCACCATGCATCAGAGGATCAGGCCGGCATCTCGATGCGCAGCCATCAGAAAAGCATGCAGCTCATCATGCGCTGCAATCTACGATTCCAAGTTAGTCGCGCCGAACATGCGGCCTTTGTCTTCCTGCTCCATGATCTTCACCACCTCTTCATAAGGCGGGATATAGAATGAGGCGTCAGAGGCATAATTCGGGTCAAAGGCGGATTTGATCTTGGACTGCCAGAGGTGATAATTGTACATGACCGGGCCAAGATACTTGTAGGAATCACCGCCGACCGAAGCCAAGCTGAAACCGAGGGTCTTTTCCTGCACGGCCTTTACCGTTTCATCGAGATAATCAAAGCGGGCCTCCGGATTGCGCGAGGTCCGCAGGTCGTACATGGCGCACTCCTCGATATGGCCCCAACCGGAGCTGCCCTCGTAGATGCCGCCCCAGGTGTTGTCGCCGGTATCTTCGATGAAGATTCCCTTGTCGATATAGGGACGCTTGAGCTGCTCGCCGGCTTCACAACCGAGCACGCACATATCGTACATTTCGTTGGCGCCGAAGCTGGTGAGGAAGTTGCCGCCCACCCGGAAAATCATGGCCGGCGGGATGGAGCGGTGGAACAGCCACAACAGAGTGTCGTGCAAACGGGGGGCCAGCTTGCTCCAGTCAAAGATGAAGGAGTCGGTTTCTTCCACGATCTTGCGCAGAACCTCCTCCTGGTAGGCGAATTCACGCTCGGTATGGCAGGCCAGGGCGATGGATGTACAGTGTTGAAGTGCCTTGGTAGTGGCCCGGATGGCCTTGGACTTCATGATTTTCTTGATGGCGCGGGGCATGAGCACGCTCATGAACCCGCCCGTGGTAAGCTTGCAGTGGATGTAGCCGATCTCGGAGTTGGCGATGCGGTGGGCGAACTCGGCGTACATCGCGTAACTCGGCGAATAGATGTAGTAGAGTTTATGGAGCTTGGGAGTTTCCATGTCCAGGTCGAGCATCATGCCCCGCATACCTTTAGGCGCGCCCTCCTCGCCGGGCCAGGGGTAAAGCTTCACGGCGCACTTGGTGAACACCCCCAGGCCGCCCTGAGCCCCGCCCCATCCCCGCATGACACCGCGCAAGCTCGGACCGGGTCCATCGCCGTTGATCCACCCGCAACCCGAGCCGAGCGACCCCATCTGCAGGAGTTCTCCATTCGGCAGGACCCATTCCACGGCCAGCGGATTGCGGTTGCTGTAGCTCGTATAGAGGCCGGTCCAGCCATAGCCCCAGCCGGAGGTAAGGCTCGCCAGCGGCGAGCAGTTCGGACCGGCGCCGATGATGTGGCAATTGAGTCCGCGTTTAATACACTCGGCCTGCAGTTGGCTGCCGCAGACATAGGGCTCGATCACGGCAATCATGTTCTTCTCGTCGATCTCGATGATACGATTCATACGCCTCAAATCAATCTGGATGACGCCTTCCGAGCCGCAGGCCGAATACGATGCCCACCCTGTGCTGAAGGCCTTGCACTTGATGCCGGCACGGTTGCACAGCTGGACGATGGCTTGCACCTCGGCGGTGGTCTGGGGCAGGACGACGGCCTCAGGCCGGGGAACCCAGGCATCCTTGAGGAGATTCAAGGCCGGCTGCCAGGCGTAGGAATCCAGGATAGCGGGTTCCTGTGTGACATTTTCCGCGCCGAGGATATCTTCAAGTTCCTTGTATACATTCTTCGGCAGCATCTCATTCTCCTCCCAATCCCAATTCAAGCAAATCTACGACATCAAGCACCTTCATGGTATCGCCCGTGGCCTTAATTGCTTCCGCGAAGAGATGTTCGCACCACGGGCAGGCGGTAACGATAGCCTCGGCTCCGGTGGTCTTGGCCTCTTCGATCCGGTCCTTGGCCGTCCAGACGGCGAAGTCGGGCTCGGCTTCGAGCACGCCTCCACCGGCGCCGCAGCACCAGCTGTATTCGCGGATGCGCTCCATCTCCCTTAGTTCAACCCCGCTTACGGCCTTGATGAGATTGCGAGGTTCATCGAAGATGCCCTCACGGCCGGTCTGTTTGAACTGCACCGGACGCATGAGCTTGACGTCGCCGTTCCAGCCGCTCTTGTATGATTCGCCGCGGCGCCCCAGATGACAGGGATCATGGTAGGTGACCTTCATCGGCACTGTTCCCTTAAGGCGGATTATCCCCTGCCGTACAAGCCCGTCCGTCAACTCGGTGGTATGCAGCACCTTGACATTCATTCCCAGGTTATTTTTAGGATAGAGGTACTTGAAGGCATAATAACAATCCGAGCATGGCGTAACCAGGGTATGGGCGCCGGAGGCTTTGACACGGCTGGCCATATCCTCGGCATAATTCTTCATTTCGCCCTGATAGCCGATCTCGTAGGCCCGGCCTCCGCAGCAGGCCTCATCCCGCCCGGCGATGCCGATGTTGATGCCGGCCTTTTTCAGGAAGGTGGCCCATTTCCTGACCGTTTCCTGCAATTTCCCGTCATAGGAATAGCGGCAGCCGGCATGGAACAGAACATCGACCTTCCGGGTGTTGATGTCAGGGATGTCGAGGCCTGCCGCCCAGTCGCCTCTCTGCGCCTTGGACATGCCCATAGTGTTGTCATCGCGCTTCATGCTCTCGATGATGTCGAGGTGTTCGGGCAGGACAAAGCCTTCCTGCACGCAGGTAGAACGCATGACATGAAAGGAATCGCAGTGGTCGATATCGTCGCGGTAGTTTTGACAGGAGACCTGACAGGCGCCGCAGAGCTGGCAGCGGTAGATTACACTGGCCACTGCATCGCTGAGTTCGCTACGCTTGTCAATAATGGAGAGCGCCATATTGAGCTTGCCAGAGGCCGAGTAGGCGTGGAAGTTGTACCGATCGACCGCAGGGCAGCTCTTGGCATACCTCCAGCTCATGATCTGGGCATGCGGTATCCATTTGCAGCAGGAACAACGCGAACACCCCTCGTAATCACTTCGCATGGACTCCAATTGGGTATGGCTCATAACATCCTCACTCGTAGCAGAGCTTTCCGGGATTCATAACCCGGTTGGGATCGAATATGGACTTAACCTTATTGAGGGCCGAGACCGTGTCCGGACAGCGTTTATAGACCATATCGGCCCAGAGGCCATAAGGACGGTTGAAGAAGCCGCCCATATCCATGCAACGCTTACTGGCTGCCTTGTGGAAGGCTTTGATTTTCTTGACCATTGCGGCATCATCGGTAGGATACATCAAATTGAATTCAAGGTGGACATTGCGCCCCTGCTGGATCGGCTGGATATAGACACCAATGCGGAAGGCGTCCAGACCGGCACGTTGGGACTCCTCATTCACGGCGGCAACAAATTCTGGTGTTCTGTCCAGGGTGGTGATGAAGAAGATATCTTCGCAGGCACCCTCAAGTCTGAGCTTCCAGTAGGGCTCCCCACTGGCATGCGTGAGCAACTCGGCTACGCGTGAGGCTGAAACCGAATCAAGATGCTGCACCGGGACGATTCCCATTTTCGAGGCCTGGTCCTGAATATCGAGCTTGAGATACTGAACACGTTTCTCCGGCAGGTCCTTGTATCCACCAATGGAATACATGAGGATCCATTCCGGCAGCCTTCCCGCGAGCTTGATGATCTCGGAAGGATTCTGCGCATACAGGCAAGCCAGGTCGAGTTTATTGAGGATGAGTACCTCATCGGTGTAGCGGGGTTTTACGATTGCATACGTAAAACCCAACACAGAATCCAATGACGCCGCGCCGACAAAATAGGATTCCTGGACCGTGGGTTTAAGCTCCAGCTTGACCGTGGACCAGCTCACAATGCCCATGGTGCCCTGCGCGCCATGCACAAGCTTGAGGAAGTCGGTCTGGTTGGGACCCATGGGGCTTTTCTGGGCCTGCTTGGAAGCCCATTGCTGTTCCAGAGTCCCAGGTCCGGCCGCAGAACCGGTCCGGAATATCTCGCCGGCCCCAAAAACGATCTCGATACAGCACAGGGGATCGGACATATCCCAATGGTACTTGGGGATGGTGCTCGGTTCGCGCTCCAAATAGGCGCCCAGGACGGACTTGGTCTTACGGGGCAGAAGCGGCATGACCACCCGCAGGCCTTGGGCATGCGCGGCATCCTGCAACTGGTCGAAGGTCACGCCCGGCTCAATCATGGCAACTTTGGCACGCTCGTCGATCCTGACGATACGGTCCATCCCCGACAGATCGACTATGACGGCATTGGCAACGGACGGCACCGTATCGCCCCGGAAGCGCGGTGGCTTGGAGGAGCATGGGATGAGGGAGAGCTTTCGCTCATTGGCAAGCCGTATGAGGGCTAGGATTTCATCCACATCCTTCGGTTTTACAACACAGCGTGGCGTCTTGCCGGCCACAAAGCTATGATCGTGAGCGAATTCGGACAAGGCCAGCTTGCCTGTTTCAACGCGCTCGGAACCGAAAATATTTTCAAACTCAGTATACTTAGCCATCAGAGCCCCTCCCTAACCCAAAAAATCGCTTACGCAGTCTACCTGCAGCGGTCTTCACGCTCCAGCGGATGAGGTGCGGCTTTTGGTCAAGCATGCAACCCGTGACGATTTCGGCCGAGCGGCCGAAGGCCTGTGGGTCGATAGCCCTAAAGAGGGCGGAGAAAAAAGCCTGAACTGCCTGTGAGTCATGTTCATACGCATGGTTGAGGCTACGGCAGGAATTCGAAATCTTTTCTCCTAGAAACGTACCGGCCCTTTCCCCGAGCCTGCCATCGTTCTGCAGCACGGCGGGGAGCATAGGCAGGACCGCCCGCAGGATAGTTATCATGGCCTTGATATTTGCCTTCGCCAGTGGCTGCATGCCTTTAGCCAGATTCATGAGAGCGTACATCCCTCCCATTTTTTGGGCGACCGGCATCCATGTATCCTGGAGGGTTTTGATGGCATGCATAACCTCTTCGTTCGCCATAGCACCCAGCAACGGCTCGATGCGTTCGTAGATGGCATCGAGCGTATCGATATCGGCCCCAGCTGCCCAATCTTCCATAGCGATGAGAATATCCAGCAGACTGACGCCGGGCTTGAGCATGCTTCCCAGGGCCTCCAGCATGCCGTCAAATGCCCCCTGTTTATAGGCCAGACGCGAGAAATGCCAAATATTGTTTTGAGACATTGCCACCCCCCTTAAGACCAGAGAAATACGAGAACCAAATCACATAACATGTTGTTAGTTAATTATAATTAACCACAGAGATCCTGTCAATCGGATTTTGATATGGGCCTGAAATTTATTACAACGATCATATATGCCGTTTTTCCATGTTGTTACGAAATGCAAGGCATACACTTTTTTCCGGCAAGATAGCCAGTTTCGCGCATTCCCACGACATTCCGGCTATTCAAGGCTACGAACACTTCAATCGTGAATCAAACAAGCAACAAGCTCGCAAGGAATGCGTAAATCATATATCATTCAACAAGCTGTTACTACGGCGGTTCTTTCTGAAAGCGCGCCACGTCTTCTGGAAGAACCTCAAACCGGCAATGGCCGGTATAGGACCGACACGCCGGTTCACCCTCAGGCATCAGACCATTTCACCAACACCGCCGACGCGCATTCATGATGATTCCGGAATGAAGATAAATTAGCGCACCCACACTGATGCATCATCATGCCACTTTTCCCATTCATTGTCAGCATGAATCACCATTCGAACCACACCAATCCGCCGCCAGGAAACCTCGATTACGATTTGCGTTTGCCAAGATTCTGCTTGACAATGATCGTCGGGAGGATTAGCTTGGCAGCTGGTAATACCAGCTGCCATTAGGAGCCGTGATGAAAGATATGCTGAAGCCCATCAAGACCGACAGCCTCAAAGAGGTGTTCATCGCCAGGTTCGAGGAGTTGATCCTGTCCGGCAAGTTCGCCATCGGGCAAAAGCTTCCTTCGGAGCGGGAACTGGCGCAGCAACTGGGGGTGAGCAGGCCGGTGGTGCACGAGGGGCTCGTTGATCTGCAGACCAAGGGGCTGGTGTCCATGAAGCCGCGCGTCGGCACGGTGGTGAACGACTACCGCTCGATGGGTTCGCTGGCCATCTTAGGCAGTCTGATCGACTACCACCAGGGGCGCTTCGAGCCCAAGCTGCTGGAAAGCCTTCTGGCCATGCGACGCTTGATTGAGATCGAAACCGCGCGCCTGGCGGCCAAAAACCGCACCAGGGAGCACATAGCCGCATTCGGAAATATTATCGCGCGGGAGGATGCGGTGGCACCGGAGGATATCGACATCCTAACGGCGCTGGACTATGCCTTTCACCATCAGATCGCCATGGCCTCGGCCAACATGGTCTACCCTCTGTTCCTGAACTCGTTCAAGGAGGTGTACGCCAACCTCTCCGGCCAATTCTTTTCCGACCCCACGGTGGCGCCGGTAGTGAAGGATTCGCATAAAAGAATCGCCCGGGCCATCGCGGACAAAGACGCCGAGGCAGCCAGCACGATCATGGCCAAGATCCTGACGCACGGCGAAAAGCACCTCAAAGCAGTAGTCGCCCGACAAGGAGGCAAACCATGAAGAACGCATCGTCAACCGACAGGCACTACCAGATCAAAGAGCCCAAGGGGCTTTCCACACGTATCCAGTTCCTGCGGGACTATTTCTTTCAAGGGGTTCAGCGGGCCTGGAACAACGAGTACACGGCCTGGACCACGGGTACACCCTGGGACACCCAGTACAATGAGTTGACCTACTATATCGTGCCCGAGACCTATGCCTTTCTGCCGACCTTCGTGGCCTCTTTCCGTCAAGGGGCCAGGCCGGTCACACTGGCGAATGACTTCTGGTCCTGGAGCCTGCCCGAACGGCGGGCCTGGTTCCTGAAAGAGGTCATGGTCAACCATGTGCCCCAGGAGATCCTGCCCGGAGATTTGATCGCCGGGGCGCGTTTCAATGTCCAGACCTCGCAATGCCTTTCACGGTCTGAAGCGAAAGAGCGCGAGCGCATGATCAAGAAGGCCCGGCCCCTCATGAAATGGTTCCACGACCACGGCTACGGCAATGCCGGCGCCACGAGCGGACACCTCATCCCCTGGTACGAGCATGTCCTTACCGTGGGTTTCAAGGGCATTTACGCCGAGATCAAGTCCGCCTTCCAGGCTCTTAACCCACACGAGCAAGCTTCCGAACGCGGGGATCAGCTGCGCGCCATGCTGATCAGTGCCACATTGCCGCGCGAGCTGGCCGGCAAATACGCGCAGCTCTGCACCGGCTTGGCGGCCAGGGAAACAGACCCGTCCCGCGCCCGGGAGCTGTCCCAAATGGCGGCCAACCTGTCGCGCGTGCCCTGGGAACCGGCATCAAACTTCTGGGAGGCCGTACAGTCTCTGTGGCTTTCGCATATGCTCATCATGAGTGACGAGAACTATCCCGGTCCGGGCGTGTCCTTCGGCCGCATCGACCAGTACCTGCTGCCCTATTGGCAGCGTGCAATCGCCGAAGGCATGGAGCGCGAATTCGGCAAGGAAATCCTCAAGTGTTTCTGGGTGCACGCCAACACCGCCTATGACGCCATGATCCGCACCGGCGGCAACCAGGGCATCACGGCCGGCTTCGGCCAGCTTCTGACCCTTTCCGGCCTGGGACCGGACGGAGCGGATTTGACCAATGCGTTGACCTATGTCTTCCTGGAGGTCATCGATGAGATGACGCCCATCCTGGAGCCCAAGCCCAATGTGCGCCTGCACCGGTCAAGCCCACCAGAACTGCTCGATCGCGTGGTGGACATGATCGAGACCAGCCAGGGCGCGCCCTTTCTCCTCAACTTCGACGAGCGCTCCATGGCGGGCATGATGCGCGAGGCCGAACGCGGGGAGATCCCTAAGCTCATCCGGCCAGACAATGTCCATGACTACGCGCCGGTGGGCTGTCTGGAGAACACCATGGTTGGCAACGACCGCTCCGGCACGGTGGACAACAACCTCAACTTGCTCAAGGCCGTCGAGCTGGCTTTAACCGGCGGCAAGGACCTGCTCGAATTCGTAGACCCGCTGACCGGCAAACGCTCCAAGATCCGCCAGGACGGTCCGGTCACCGGCGACGCCACGCGCTTCACCACCTGGGAGCAGCTTTGGCAGGCCTATTGTGAGCAGACGCGCTACATCATAGCCAAATGCGTGGAGGTCCAAAACGCCTCGGAAACCATCCGGGCGCGCTTCCACCCCACTCCCTACCTATCCTGCCTGGTCAAGGGTTGTGTGGACAAAGGCCGCGACGTGACACGGGCCGGGGCCGAGATCAACTTCACCACCTTGGAGGCCGTGACCTTCGCCACCACCGTGGACTCACTCCTGGCCGTCAAGTACTTGGTGTTCGACACTAAGGCCTGTAGCATGGACGAAATGATAGCGGCCCTGAAAAACAACTGGCAGGGTAACGACATCCTGCAGGCCAAGGCCAAGTTCAAGGCCCCCAAGTACGGCCGCGACGATGAAGCGGCCGATGCACTGGCCAAACAGGTCATGGACCTCTGGTGCGACGAGGCCTGGAAGCACCGCACAGCGGCCACCGGGCGCCAGTTCCGGCCCGGGATGCTGAGCTGGAACTATTGGGTGGGAGACGGCTATGTCATGGCCGCCAGCCCGGACGGCAGACCCAAGGGCCAGTTCCTCTCCAATGCCATCTGCCCCTCCAACGGCGCGGACATCAAAGGACCGACCTCGAATGCTAATTCAGTGGGCAAGGTCCTGGGCGGCAAGGCCAAGAAGGGCGACTGGGGCGAATACTTGAGCTGCCTGCCCAACGGCGCCAGCCATACCATTACCTTTAACCCGGGCATTCTCAAGGATCCGGAGCACAAGGCCAAGTTCAAGGCCTTCCTGAAAGGCTACATCGAAAACGGCGGCAGCGCCCTGCAGATTAACATGCTGGACCCGGACATGCTGCGTGACGCGCAGAACCACCCCCAGGACTATCGGCACTTGCTGGTGCGCGTCACTGGCTACAACGCCTATTTCACGAGCATCGGCAAAGAGCTCCAGGATGAGGTCATCGCACGCCTGAGCCACAGCCGGTTCTGAACAATAAGGATACGGAAAAACAACGTGGCAAAAGACAGCGGTATTATCCTTGAGATCCAGCGCATGTCTACCGAAGACGGCCCGGGCATAAGAACCACGGTCTTCTTCAAGGGCTGCAGCTTGCGGTGCGCCTGGTGCCATAATCCGGAGAGCATCTCCATGCGGCCGGAGATCCACTGGATCGGCTCGCGCTGCATTGGCTGCCGCACCTGCCTGAAGACCTGCACGCTGAAGGCCCTCTCGCTTGACGAAAAAGGCATGCGCATCGATCGCGCCGTCTGCACCGGCTGCGGCGAATGCGCCGAGGCATGCCCTTCGACCGCCATGGAGCTGCTGGGCCATGCCTGGGAGCTGGAAGCATTGATCGCCGAGGTAATCAAGGATAGGGCCTATTTCGATACCTCACAAGGCGGCATCACCATCTCGGGCGGCGAGCCCGCCATGCAGACCCCTTTTGCCGCCGCTTTTCTCGAAAGGCTCAAGGCCGCGGGCATCCACACCGCGCTGGATACCTGCGGCCAGTGTCCGCAAAAGAGTCTGGACACCCTGCTACCTTTCGCCGATATGGTGCTCTTCGATATCAAGCTGATCGACCCGCACGAGCATCAGACCTTTACCGGGCATACCAATGAGCTCATCCTGGCCAATCTCAAGCACGTGGCGTCAAGCCTGCATGAAAAGGGTGGAACGCTCTGGATCCGCACCCCAGTCATCCCACAGGCCACGGATGCGCCACAAAACATCAGCGCCATCGGCGCCTTTATCGCCCGCAATCTGGACGGATGTGTACAGCGCTGGGAGCTGTGCGCCTTTAACAACCTGTGCCGCGATAAGTACCGGCGGCTCGACAAGGATTGGGCATTCAATGACAGCGAGCTGATACCGAAGGCTCGCATGGAAGAGCTGGCCGCCGAGGCCAAGAGCTCGGGGGTCGATCCTGAGATCGTCCACTGGAGCGGGGCCACGCGACTGGAAGAACGAGGTGATTGATGAAGATCTACACAGCATTTGATGCCGAAGCCATGCAGGCCTTCGAGCCCGAGGCCAAAGTAGGTCTGTTGGCCACGGTGAATTCGGATGGGTTTCCGCATATCACGCTCATCACGGCCATGCAGGCCAAGACCCCGGAGAAGATGATCTGGGGGCAATTCACCGAAGGGCGTTCCAAGGCGCATGTGCGCGCGAACCCCAAAACCGGCTTTCTAATCCTAACCATGGACCGCAGGCTCTGGCGCGGCAAGGCCGCCTGGACCCATACCGTCAAGGAAGGCGAGGATTATGTCATGTTCAACTCCAAGCCCATGTTCCGCTACAACGCCTACTTCGGCATCCATACCGTGCATTACATGAACCTGCTCGAAACCTACGGCAGGGAAAGCCTGCCCTTAGGCGCCATCGTCGCCTCATCACTCTTGACCACGCTCGCCAAACCGCTGATGCGCACCCATGCCCGGGAGCGCATCCTGAAGCCCTGGGCTCAGGGATTGTTCAACGGCATGGCGACCTTGAAATTCCTTTCCTATGTTGGCCCGGATGGCTTCCCGGTGATTATCCCGCTCCTGCAGTGTCAGGCGGCCGACTCCAGGCGTCTGGTCTTTGCGACTCCGGCCTATCGGCGCGAAATAAGCGCCATTCCCGACGGCATCCCGGTGGCGGTCTTCGGGCTTTCCATGCAGATGGAGGATTGCCTGGTGCGCGGGGTGTATCGCAGCCCATCCGGCATCATGCCGCTTGGTAGGGTTGATATAGACTGGGTCTACAACTCCATGCCGCCCGCGCCCGGCCAGATCTATCCGCCACTGGAATTAAAGCCGGTGATAGATTTCTAAGCAAACCACCTTTACCTATTAAGGGATTGAGCTAAAGTACGGCCATAAACCGACGATCAGATAATAAGGGGCGCATCAAGAGGGTTCTCAACAAGAAACCATACCCTTTATTTCCCTCGCTGTTCCAGGCATGGGACGGATAGCGTTACTGAACGGGAGCTATATATGCGTAATGGCATTCTGGTGGTGGTGATCACCGCTGTAAGCGTACTGACCGGGAGCTGGATGTTCGCAGCGCCGGCTCTCGCTGGCGGAACCGAGGTTATCAAGGTACCGGACAAGCAGGCTCCACAGCCTGATTTCGCAGTCCTAGTCGAACAAGCACGCTGGCTCGAACTGCTGGCTGCCACCTCGCAGAAATCCGCCAACAATGCCGCCGACGCCCAGGCGGTGGCCTATAAACTCAAGGCCATGCGCATGTTGGGCCACACGGACGCCGCCCTGGCCCTGGCGGATCAGGCACTGGCGCGTTTTCCTGGCGAGCCGGGCCTGCTCCTGGAACGCGCCTGGATACAGGCCTTTAAAGGCGACTGGACCAGGGCTCTCACCGATGCCCAGGCCGCCGCCGCAGGCAAACCGGAACTGAGCGATGCCCTGATCGTTCAGGGCATCGCCTACCGCGAGACACGTGACTGGGACAATGCGCTCAGTGCGTTTGCCAAGGCCATGGAACTGTCCCCCCAAAACCCTGTGCCGTCCTTGAACCTCGGCCGGGCATATGTTGAAACAAGGCGGTGGAATGAGGCCCTCGTCCCCTTGAATCGCAGCATCGCGCTTGCTCCCGATGCACCTGAGGCATATGTCTTCCGGGGACAAGTCTATGTCGGAAAAGGCAAGCTTTCGGAGGCCATGCGCGACTTCAACCATGCCCTCAAACTCAAGCCGCTTTTGGTCGCGGCCTACATCGGCCGCGGCGACGTTCTGGCACGCAGCGGAAACTGGGAAGCGGCGGCCAAGGATGCCTATACGGCGATCACCCTGGGAACTCAGGATGCGCAGCCGTACCTGACGGCCTGCCAGGCGTCGGTAGCTTTGGGCGATTGGGAAGCCTTAAGCGGTTATGCCGGCGCCGGCCATGCCATTGCTCCGGACAATGTAGATTTCCTCCGCTACGCGGGCCGGGCGCATCGAGAACTGGGCGAGCCCACTAAGGCGCTGGCCGCCTATGATCAGGCCGTGCGAATCGCCCCGCGGGACGCGAATCTCCTGTTGGAACGCGCCACTGCCAATGTCATGATGGGCCGCTACGATAAGGCCGCCGATGACTGCGGCGCGTCCCTGGCACTCAAGAGCTCGGCTATGCCCTATGCCATGCGAGCTTTCGCGCGTTTCAAGATGGGCAAGCTGGAGAACGCCTATGAGGACGCCACCAACGCCCTGACCCTTGACCCTAAAACCGTGACCGCCCTGCTAGTCAAGGCGAATATCGATTTGGCACACGGCAAGGTCTCGGAGGCATTGTCTCAAAGCCGGCAGGCGCTCAGGCTCGACCCCACTTTGGCTTGGGCCTATGTCACGCATGGATCGGCCTTGCTCAATTCCGGCAAGAAAGAGGAAGCCCTGCGGGTGCTCGATCAGGCGCTGAGCCTAACCCCGGATGACGGAGAGGCCCATCTGGCGCGGGGCAGGACTCTCGCGGGTCTCGGACGTACGTCAGAGGCCCGCAAAGACCTTGAAAAGGCCGCCAGCCTTGATGAGGCGCTCGCACAGAATGCGCGCGATGAACTGGCCAAACTCAAGCCATGAGGCATGGGAATGAAAGGAGTCTTCGGCAATGAAAACTAGACCGTACCCGATATATGGCCTGATTGTACTCTTGATCCTGGGATTGTCTTCACCCGGATGGGGCGATCCATCGAAATTCGACTCGGGAAACACCGGAACCAGCGCATTAGGGCAATTAGAAGACATCGCCGGTCAAAAGGTCGACCAGTCCCCCGGCGTCAGCACGATCGATACCTATAAGAAGACGATTATATTGCCGCAGAAAGCCGTTGCCAAGCCCAAACCTAAGGTGAACCCGTCGGCATCGGTGGAGGCCATGGTCACCGGCATGGTCGTGGGATCCCTTCTTCAGGCCGTTTTCAGCGACAATTCGCAGCAGGCCGCGGCGGAAGCCGCGGCGAGAGCAGCGGCCGAGGCCGAGCGTCAACGGCTTCTTGAGCAGCAGCGCTTGGCAAGGCTCCAGTCCGCCGGGCGCCTGCGCAATTCCTGGGATCAGCGCGACACGGATATCTCGGACAGCCTCGAAGACGCCCTCAGCTTTCCCGGACAAGGCCAGGGCACAAACTTCTTCTCCTCGCCCGTGGCGTCAGGCGCGCCATCGGGCGGCGCGCCGGTGGACCTAAGCGCCTCCAACGGCAAGCCCGCGCTGCTTGGGACCGGGGCACCGGCCATCCCCCAACCCAGCATGCCCGGCATCCCGGAACCCGAGATCACGGCCTTCCAGGAAAGGCTCCTGAATGAAGGCGCCGGATTTGCGCAGGACGTGGCGGTCGACGCCGCCAAAGGGACCATCAAGGACCTGGCGCTGGGTCTTCTGCCCCAGAATATGGCGGGCAAGGCCGAAATGATGCTCGACTACAAGGATCGCTTCAAGGAGTGGTCCGACAACCTCTTTACGGCCATCGAGCCCAACCGGCTCGTGCGGGCGGCCGCCGGAGACGGCGCTGCTTACACGGCGGTCATGGAGGATCTCGGCAAGGTTAACCGCCAGGCCCTCACCCTGGCGGTACCCAACAATCCGTTTTCCAGCGATGAGGTGGAGATGGGCTATAAACTGCTGAACAAGCAGCCCGTCACCTTCGATGAGGCTAAACAGGTCGCGCTCGAACGCTTGAAAGGCTTCTATTCCGACAAGCTGAAGGACAGGCTTTTGAGCGGCCTGTCGTGATATTCCGCTCCTCAATCGAGCGCTCTCAATATGACGCTGCTCGATCCCAGGCCTCATCCTTCCGAGATTGGCACGTGCGAGGCCTTGGCATAGGTATATACCAAGCGGCCCTTGTTCATCAGTTTGAACAGACCGGTATGAGCCACCTTCTCCAAAATTACGGATTCTTTGAGATGATGATCGCTAAAGGATAGGATGCCATCCGGTTTCAAGACCCGGTGGAGTTCCACCATAATGCTGCCTGGATCGCTGAACATATGATAATTATCGTAAAGCAGGACCCTATCGATACTTGCCGTATCCAATCCCGTTGCGCAATTCGACTGGATGGTCCAGACGTTGTTCATCCCTTGCCGAAGAGCCTGTTTAGCAATCTTCCTCAACGCCAAGGGTTGAATATCCAGGGCATGGATCATGCCGCATGGCCCAACGAGACGGGCGGCCATGAACGTATACATTCCAGGGCCACAGCCATAATCCAGCACGCTTTGACCGGTTCTGATATCGGCCGCATCAAGCAGGCTTTTCGGTGTAATGACTATATCGCGCAACTTCATCATGAAGCACATGAGGTGAAATACGATATCGGGTTTGGGTTTATCCATGGACCTATCTCCTTTGTGTCTTACATCAAAAATAATATGCCAAAATATGAAGCACCATATCTTTTCGGCGTGGTCTCGGATGTCATTGGACGGAACGACTGTATAATGCTATATCGTGCACCAACAACAAATTCAAGACCCTTCGCCGAAGGGTGGCAAGGCTTCTATGAACGGACCCCATAGATTGTTCCACCACGGAGTTCTGGCTGCTCTAGGAGCGGCATTGCTGTTTGGTGGCAGCACCCCGGTTGCCAAATTATTGCTTTCCGGCATGGATCCCTGGATCTTAGCCGGGCTGCTCTACCTCGGATCGGGACTGGGCCTTTTACTCTACCGAATCATACGGCATGTCCCCGTAGACAGGTTGGATAAAGGTAAATGGCTCTGGTTGGCATGTGCAATCCTTTCGGGCGGCGTAATCGCTCCGGTCCTGCTGATGTACGGGCTTACCAGCATGGCGGCATCGGAAGCTTCCCTGCTTCTCAATACCGAAGGTGTGTTCACCGCATTTCTGGCATGGTTTGCATTTCGCGAGAACTTTGATCGGCGCATCGCCTTGGGCATGCTCGCCATCATCGCGGGTTCAATCATCCTGAGCTGGCAGGGTGAAACCCGGACAACGGATTCATGGGCTGCTTTTGCCGTTTTGGGCGCTTGCCTGGCATGGGGCATAGACAACAACTTCACCCGCAAAGTATCCGAGATGGATGCAACCTGGATCGCCGCTATAAAAGGACTGACAGCGGGAAGTGTGAATCTGGTACTGGCATTCATCACGGGTGCCAGCCTGCCGCCATTGGCTGGTATCTCCAGCGCCCTGATCCTCGGCTGGCTGGCTTACGGTGTAAGCCTTTCCCTGTTCGTGATCAGCCTGCGCCACCTCGGAACTGCTAGAACCGGCGCCTATTTCTCCGTGGCACCGTTTTTCGGGGCACTGTTTTCAATCCCGCTCCTCGGTGAACCGGTCAGCTTTCGGCTGCTTACAGCGGGCGGTTGCATGGCCCTTGGTGTTTGGCTCCACTTAAGTGAGCGGCACATTCATCCCCACATACATGTATCTGTTGAACACGAGCACGAACATGTACACGAAGGAGAGCATCACCATGGGCACGACCCATCTAAGCCGCCGGGGGAAAAACACAGTCATGTGCATAACCATGCGCCCGTAATGCATACGCATGTACACTATCCTGACGTGCAGCATAGGCACAAACATTAAGGTGTGATTACGATATCCGTGCACTCAGGGGCAGGCTGCCGGGATCATGGAGAAAGCACTCAACCGTGAGTTGAATTAAGACAGAGAACTATTGCAGAGGTGAGATAAAAATCATGGCAAACAACCTGTCGTATAAATCCTTTTCTAAATTCTATGATATTTTCGACCTGATATTTTTATTGGGTCGCAAAGGCAATCCCCGTCTTGGCCTGTTGGACGTGATCGGCAATACGCCGCGACGCGTCCTGGATGTGGGCGTCGGAACCGCGGCGAGTGCCCTGTTGGTAGCCGGCCACAATGCCAACAACCACATTGTGGGCATCGATATTTCCGATACTATGTTGGCCGTGGCACAACGAAGGATAACCCAAAGGAATCTGTCCAATCTCGAAGTGTTCCACATGTCAGCCACTGATATACGGTATCCCGACGACTCCTTCGATGTGGTCATGGCTTCTTTTGCCTTGCATGAATTTGAGCATCCATTGCGGGAGAAGGTTTTCCATGAGATCTCCCGGGTTTTGAAACCAGGCGGGATCTTCTGTGTGATTGATTTTGCCCCACAAGACAATCGAGGCAATCAGATTTTCCTCAAGCTGTGGGAACTGGTTGAACCTCCCTGCTTTACTGATTTTCTTGACATGGATTGGCGTACGCATTTGACCGCCTATGGTATGCAGTTTGAAAGCGAGCGCGAGTTTTCATTCTCGAAGCTGTATCTTTTGCGGAAAACATAACGGCTTTACTACGAATGTGCGACACGTTTGCACTTCGAAGGGGCGACCGTTTTGCGCTCGCCCCTTCGAAGCATCACGGTGTTGCAGGCAACCTCAGATGGGATATGATCACTGATTCCGAGCTGCCGCAGCCTGTTTGATGGCCCCCAGGATGGGCTTCAAGACCTCGATGCGCTGGCGGAGCAATACGGCCAGTTCCCTCTCAGGGGCGGGGTCACCCTGGCCTTTTTCCACCATACTTTGCGCCCGGTCCTTGGCCTGTTCGGACTTCTCGCTTAAGTCCAGGATCGATTGCTCTGTGCGGGTCACCAGCCCCAACAAGCCTTCATGGCTTTCTTCCCGCAGAACCTTCGGCAGGGAGCGGTTCTTGGCATCCAGCAGCACGTTGTTGCTCCAGCGCAGGACCGCGTTGCGGTCGGCGCCCGACAGGTCCGGGGTATCGATGAAATCCGCCAGGGGAGGTTCATCGATTGCGCGCACCACTACCTGAGAAGGCATGTTGTTTTCCATGAGGACACTCACCGTGGTCAGGGTGCGCGCCATGCGCAAGTAGGCGTTCACCGGGCGCCAGGCACCGGACGGATCCCTTTGGGCTACGACCGCATAGTCCACGGGCGGCTTTGTCCGTTTGGGAGAATCCTGGTAGATGAGGGCCGTGAATCGATCGGCGCGGTTCTGTTTCGGGGAGAAGCTCGGGGCCAGGAAGCTCCAGTATTGCTTGCCGTCGATCATGACCTCCTGCAAGCGCGACTTGCGGACCCGATAATCGTCCGTGAATTTGGCCTGATCGGCCGTTCGCAAGGTCTTCACCACCGCTTCGACAAGACAGTTCTGGCGATAATTCCCCTCTTTTCGGGAGGCCTCCATGAAGCTCTCATTACCGGTGAACGGCAGGAAGATGTAGTCCCGTGGCAGATCCGAGAAACCGGGGATAGGAAGAAGCCCCAGCGGCGATAACACAGTCATCCACATGACCTTGTCATACTCATAATTGACCTTTCCGACCGGTAGGCGTTCTCCCCCGCTACCAATCAGGCTGGTCTCCACGTTGATCTTGGCGCTGTCCTTGCCGGGGAAGGGGATGGTCCCCAACGTGCAGAATCCGGTCAGAAAGGCCGAGAGACCCATTGATGAATCCGTTTTGGTATCGGTCTTGACCTCTAACGGCAGACCGGTCCAATCGTCCGTGAACAGGTTTGGGTAGAGCTCCCTGGAACGCTTAGCGAGCGAATCATCATTTCCGTCGAGGTTGATGATGCTGAAGCGCACATCGGCCATGACCAAGGTCTTGTCGCCCGAAGGCTTCAAGGTGCTGACGTAGCGCACCGAACCACAGCCGTATAAGTTCATAATCAGCAGTGCTACCGTTATCCATTGAGTGGTTGTTTTGATTTTCATCAAGGGTTTTCTCCTTTGCCTATTTTCTGAGCGCTGCTTCCTGTTTGAGTGCCCCCAGGATGGGTTTCAAGACCTCGATGCGCTGGCGGCACAGGACCGACAGCTCACGCTCAGGGGCGGGGTCGCCCTGGCCTTTTTCCACCATGCTCTGAGCACGGTCCTTGGCCTGTTCGGACCTCTCGCTCAGATCCAGGATCGACTGCTCGATGCGGGTAACCATAACCAGGAGACCTTCGCGGCTTTCCTCCCGCAGCACCTTATCCAGGGAGCGGTTCTTGGCATCCAGCAGTATGCCGTTGTTCCAGCGCAAGATCTCATTTCGATCAGCGGTACTCAGGTCCGGGGTGTCGATGAAGTCCGCCAGGGGCGGTTCCGCGACGGCACGCACCACAACCTTTGACGGCACGCCATTTTCCATCAAGACGCTGGCCGCGGTCAAACTGCGGGCCGTACGCAGGTAGCCGCTCACCGGTCGCCAGACACCCAACTCGTCCTGCCGGGCCACGACAACTTCTTCGGCCGGCTTCACCACGCGTTTGGGTATGTCCTGGTAAATGAGCGCTCTGAATTCAGCCGGCCGGTCCTTGGCGGCCGGGTTCATGGTGAGATAACTCCAGTATTGCTTGCCTTCCACGATGAGCCCCTGCTGATAGGCCTTCCGCGCCTGGTAGGCGGCTGAGAGCTTGGCCTGGTCGGATGTGCGCAAACCCTGGACCACGCTCTCCACGATGCAGTCCGCGGCATAATTGTAGATCTTGGTCGAGGCCTTGGTCAGGTAATCGCCATTCATGGCGTAGTAATCTCGTGGCAGATCCGATGGGCCGGGGGCCGGCAAGAGGCCAATGGGCAAAATTGAACCCCATTCAGCATGGTCGATCTCGAACTGGGACTTTTTCTCGTACAGGCGCCCCCCCATATAGTCCGTCACAACGGATTCAACGGTGAACGTATAGGGGATCTTGCCCATGAACGGGATGATGCCCAGCGAAAAGCCCGTAATCATGGCGGCGATATTGTACCCCGAGCGATCGACCACCTCAGAGATCGTTACCTGCACCGGCAGGGCGGACCACTCATCCGAGAAGACATTCGGATAGAGTGCCTTGGCCCGCTCGTAGATGAGGGCCGGGGAAGGCTGAGGCCGGGCTTCCGGGTTATTCTTCAGGGCGGGATAGGTGAAGCTGGTCAGACCGAAGCGCATCTGGTCGAACTTTAGATCCTTATCGCCTGTAGGCTTCAAAGTGCTGACATAGCGCACCGAGCCGCAGCCGCTTAAAACGACGATCATCAATAGGGATGAAAACCAATGCATGGCCTTCACTAATCTCATTGTGAAACCTCCTTCTCCGATTTCCTAAGACGCAATCTCCTGTTTGATGGCCGCCAAGATGGGCTTCAAGACCTCAATGCGCTGGCGGCACAGGATAGCCAGCTCCCGGTCCGGGGCCGGGTCGCCCTGACCTTTTTCCACTTTAGTCTGCGCCCGGTCCTTGGCCTGCTCGGCCTGTTCGTTCAAGTCCAGGATGGCCTTTTCGATGCGCGTCACCAGGCTTAGGAGTTCATCTCGGCTTTTCTCGCGCAAGACCCTAGGCAGCGACCGGTTCTTGGCTTCCAGCAGCACGCCGTTGCTCCAGCGCAGATATACCGCGGCATCAAAGCCGAACACGTCCGGGGTGTCGATGAAGTCTTCCAGGGGCGGTTCCTCGATTGTACGCACGGCCACCTTGGCCGGCACGCCGTCTTCCAGCAGGGCGCTGATGGTCGTCAGGGTTTTGGCTGATCGCAGGTATCCGGCCACCGGGTGCCAGACCCCGGCCTCATCACGGCGGGCCACGGTCATCTCCGCCCAAGGCTGCACGCCACGCTTGGGATAGTCCTGATACAACAGGGCGGTGAAGAGACCGGCCCGATCCTGTTTCTGGGTCAGGGTCGGGGCCAGAAAACACCAGTAAGGCTTGCCATCCACCATAACCTCCTGCAGACGCGACTGACGCGCCTGGTAGGCGGCCGCGAGCTTGGCGGGATCTACGGAACGCAACGCTTGGACCATGGCCTCCACGATGCAGTCGGCAGCGTAATTAGGCCCCTTGGTCTGGGAGTAGGCATCCTTGGTCAGGGGGATGAAGAACAGAATGCCGTCGCGCGGCAGATCGGCCTGGCCCGGTACCGGGATACAGCCCAGCGGACCGATGAGGCTCATCCACATGCCCTGTTCCAGGACGAATTTCACATCTTTATCCGTCAGGCTGTCTCCCAACGCATCCCGCACATTGGTAGCCACGGAAAAGCTCAATTTGGTCGCTCCCGGGAAAGGGACGACCCCGGCAGTGAACGCGGTTACTAAGGCCGATACCTTTATCGACGAGTCATCATACGCAACATCGGCCTTGACCATGAGCGGCAAGCCGGTCCAATCATCCGTAAAAAGGTAAGGATAAAGGGTCTTGGCACGCGCCGTAATCATTCCCCGGTCGATGCCCTTCATCCAGGTCTCAGCCCCCGGATTGTTTTTGGCATATATGGTATTGAAATCAACCAGGCTGAACCGCGCCTGACCGAAGCTCAGTTCCTTATCACCTGACGGCTTTAGGGTGCTGGAATAGCGCATCGCTCCACATCCGCTCAAAACCATTACCACCAATATAACCACCAGCCATTGGATTGACTTTCGCATGAGTTTTAATCATCCTCGATATTTGTTCTCTCATAAACCTATCGGCATGAAACGGTTTGATTCTTGATATGGAGATTGTTTCATGACACTATTCAGGCTTAGAATCGATCAACCAGAAAAAGGAGGCAGCCGATGGTTCAGAGATCTGATCGTGACATCGAGCAAGGGTATTCGACCGCGGAATTCGTAGCCAAGCTGAGGCGCCTGGCGGATGCCCTAGAACACGGCGACCGGTTCAAAATCCAGATCGCTGGAGAACGGATCCTGGTACCGGCCAGCGCCATATACACCATTGAGCATGAGCGCGAGGAAGGCCGGGAAGAGATCGAGTTCCAGATCAAGTGGGAGGCAAAATAAGTCACACCCCGGTTCTCCTATGGATTGAGTCAGCGCAGTCCAAGCCCTTTGTGCACTCTGGTCAGATGCCGGAGTTTCAACACTGATGACCGGGTGGGAACCTGTCGGGGATCTCTCTTCCGGAAATGGGCAACCGCAAGGTTCCCTCGTTGCAGAGCTGCCGGCCACCGCGGCTGAAGACGAAGTACTGGAAGGCCCAGCGCGTCAGGACGATCAGACGGTTTTCGAAGTTGATCAGCAGTATGAGATGAATGAACAGCCATAAGAACCAGGCAAAAAAACCGCTGAAATGCCAACGCCCGATATCCGCTACCGCCTGATGCCGCCCGATAACCGACAGGGTCCCCTTGTCAAAGTAGGCGAAGGCCCGCGCCGTCTGATCGCCTGCCAAGCGATTCCTGATCGTGCGCGCCACATAGCGCCCCTGTTGTGTGGCCGCGGGCGCCAGACCGGGAAGAGGGCTGCCGTCCTTGCCAGGAACATGGGCCATATCGCCGATGATAAAAATTTCGGGGTGGCCTTCGATACTCAAGTCGGGCCGTACCATGAGCCGGCCTTGCCGATCGGTGTGAACACCGGTCTTCTCCGCGAGCCTTACGGCCAGGGGCGATGCCTTGACACCGCTCGCCCAGACAATGGTCCTGGCCGGGAGGGCGGTTTTACCTCCGGCGTGCGCATACTCCAGGCCCTCGGCATCGATATTAACCACCCGGGCGCCGGTGAGCGTCCGTACACCCAGACGGTTAAGTGCCTTGGCCGCCTTGTTCGAAAGGCCCGGTGGATAGCTCGGCAATATCCGATCCGCGGCCTCGATCAACAGCACTCGCGCATCCTCGGGACGGATGGTGCGGAACTCGCCTTTGAGAGTATTGCGGCAGATCTCGGCGATCATGCCGGCCAGCTCGATGCCGGTCGACCCGCTACCGATCACGGTGAACGTGAGCCAGGCCTGCTTGAGCGCGGGGTCGTGCTCGCGTTCAGCCACTTCGAAGGCATAGAAGATCTTCTGCCGTATCGTCGATGCATCCTCCATGGTCTTCAAACCCGGTGCAAAGGCCGACCAGCCTTCATGTCCGTAATAGTCATTGACCATACCCGCCGCAACGATCAGGGTATCATACGCAACCTCGCCGTCGGCCAGGATGACGCGCCGGGTTCCTGGGTCGAAATCCACGGCCTCGGCCAGGAGGACCTCCGCGTTTTTCTGGTTTTTCAGGATGTGCCGCAGGGGCGTGGTGATCTCCGCCGGGCTCAAGAGGCCGGTGGCCACCTGGTACAAGAGCGGCTGGAAGAGATGGAAGTTGCGCTTGTCGATCACGGTGAGCGCGACATCCGCGCCGGAGAGCGCCTGCGCCGCGCACAGTCCGCCGAAACCACCGCCGATGATCACGACCCGGTGTTTGGACATGGCCGTATTTTACAAGATATCGACGGATAATCCCATTGTAAAATAGAAGGACTTTAGGGCTTAAAAGATCGCCTTAACACGTTCAATTCCTTATTGATTCACCCTCATCGAGCCGGTAGCGTTTTTCCCGGTAGGCAATCGTCGGCCAGAGAGCCTGCGCCAGGGCATTGCGGATGAGTTCCGGCTGCGCTTCGACCGCCTCCAGCCTGCCACGCTGAAAAAGATACTGGGCAGCCGGCTTATCAGGGGTATGGATCACCACCCGGTCTCCCACCATATAGGCATGGTTGTTATCGAACTGCATGACAGCGCGGCCTGGATAATCCTTGGACGTTTGCATAAGGTCTTGACCCTGCATGGGATGACTCGACTCGATCCCCATGATGGACAGCAGCGTCGGGGCCAGATCCATCTGACTGGCCACTTTGTCGTAATGACCCGGCTTGACATCGGACCCCAAGATCAGCGCCGGAATACGAAAATATTGAATGGGAACCAGCCCGTCGCCGGCAACCTTGTCTTCATGGTCGGCTACCACCAGGAACAGCGTGTTATCCCAGTAAGGGGCCTTCCGGGCGAGCTCAAAGAACCGCCCAAGGGCGTAATCAGCATACTTGATCACGTTATGGTGGGTATTCTTCGGTTGCTCATAGAGATCTATACGACCATCGGGGAACTCGAAGGGCGAGTGGTTGGATACGCTGAACACCAAGGTAAAGAACGGCTCATTACCATGGGCGAGCAGTTCCTGGTGGGTACGGTTGAAGATATCCTCGTCACAGACCCCCCAGGAACCACGAAAAACCGCTTTAGAAAAGCTCTTTTCATCGATCACATGATCGAAACCGTTTCCCAGGAAAAAGCCGCGCATGTTGTCGAACTGGCTGTCCCCCCCGTAAATAAAATCCGTGATGTAGCCCTGTTTTTTCAAGAGGCGGGCCAGGGTGAAAAAATTCTGCTGTGACAGACCCAGTTTGACGATACTGCGTGAGGGCGTCGGGGGAAAACCTGTCACGATCGCTTCGATCCCCCTGACCGAGCGTGTCCCGGTGGCATAGAGCTGGGTAAACCACAGGCCCTTCTTCGAAAGCTTCTCCAACTCCGGGGTCAAGGGCAGCCCTCCCAAGGATTGGACATGCTTGGCCCCCAGGCTTTCCTCGAGAATGATGACCAGATTCAGCGGTCGGTTTCGTATCTGTTGCGGGATCTGCCGGTGAAGGGTCGGAATCTCCGGGTTGGTGAAAGCGGATAGGGGAAACGACATCGCCGTGCGCACGCGTCGGATAACCTCAGAGGTGCCCATCTTACCGTAGAAACGCACCGAATCCGATTCATCATGCATGCCGTAAACGGCATAACTGAGTGAATACGTGGAGTTGACGCCCAACTGGTTGACCAGGGAATCGTTGCAAAAAGCCGCTGTACTGAGGTTGGCGGGACGGTGGCTGAAACTGGAGCGGGCGCCGGCAAAAAGCAGCAGGAGGATCAACGGCAGGACAAGGAGTCTACGCCCCACGCCCCAAGGCTGAGCGGCACGGGCCAGCCTCATGCTCAACTTATACATACCCCAGACCGTTAAGGCCATCAGAGCCACGCCCATAATCAGCGGTATCTTGTAAGCACCCCACAGGGTTGCAAAAACTTCCTGGGGGTGGTCGAGATATTCAAAGAAGAGCCGATTCGGACGGACATCGTACTGATCGATGAATGACGGCGTTGCCGCCTCCATAAATACGATAAGCGCGGCGCATCCTGTCAGCCATATCGAGAGAACAAAGTGCCAGACGCGTCGGACCTTGTCACTTGAGGGCAGGAGAAGGCACATAAGGGCCGGCAAGGTCACGGCCATGGACAGAAGCAAAACATCCATGCGGATCCCATACCCGAGCACCGGCCACAGTCCGCCCACGGCACTTACCCGGTCCCATTTCCAGACGATGAAGCCCAGCCGCGCCAGGCTTAAAAAGACAAGCGCCACAAGGAAGAAACCGTATACCGGCAACAACGGGCCTGCATATTTAACCGACCGAATTTTCGCAGTCATTATCACAAGTTCCTTTCTCTACCACGGTAGATTTCATGCCGGGGACCTAGATAACTAGATAAGAGTTGTTTGACATCGGTTAACATTACGATATAGAATACCTCCGAGTCAAGATCCCGCCTCCAGGAAACGGATTAATCAGGATAAAGACGCTTGACCTAAGTCAAATATCTCTTCTGTTCGGCGTGCTAGGGTATGTTCCGGAAATGCCGGCGATTCCGTGTAGCATCACGGACAGGGCATTCTCAAAACTTGAGCTAGGAGGGAAAGTCGATGTTCTGTTATCAATGTCAGGAGACAGTCAAAAATTCAGGATGTACGCTCAAAGGCGTATGCGGCAAGACGGAGCCGACCGCCAACCTGCAGGACCTGCTCGTCTACGTAGCGCGCGGGATGTCGGTTTACGGCAGCAAGGCAAGAGTTAAGGGCCCGCTGGATAAGAAGTACGGCCGCTTCATTGCCACGGCCATGTTCACCACCTTGACCAATGTAAACTTCAATGACGATGATATCACCGCCCTTATCCGCCAGGGACTCAAGCTACGCGACGAGCTTAAGACCCTCTGCGGCCAGGCGCTGCCGACGCCGCTGCCGGACGCCGCCACCTTTACGGTGGATGACGCGGCTTCCATGGCCGCCAAAGCCAAGGAAATCGGCGTGCTGGCCACGGCGGACGAGGATGTGCGAACGCTGCGCTGGATGCTGATCTATGGCATCAAGGGTATCAGCGCCTATGCCGAGCACGCCACCGTGCTGGGTTACGAGGATGACGCCATTTACGACTTCATTATGGAAGGCCTGTCTTCCACCACCCGCGATCTCTCCACGGACGAGATGGTCGGCATGGTGATGCGCGCGGGTGAGATCGCGGTCAAAACCATGGCCCTGCTCGATCAGGCCAACACCGCCACCTACGGCCATCCCGAGATCACCAAGGTCAGCCTCGGGGTGCGCGGCAAACCCGGCATCCTCATCTCCGGCCACGATCTCAAGGACTTATCCGAACTGCTCGAACAAACCAAAGGCAGCGGGATCGATGTCTATACCCATGGCGAGATGCTGCCGGCCCACTACTACCCGGCCTTCAAGCAATACGACAACCTCGTCGGCAATTACGGCAGTTCCTGGTGGCACCAGAACGAGGATTTCGAGAGCTTTAACGGACCGATCCTCATGACCACCAACTGCATCATCCCGGTCAAGGATAGTTACAAGGACCGCATCTTCACCACCGGCCCGGTAGGTTGGCCGGGGGTTGCACACATCCCGGACAGGGCTCCGGGCGGCACAAAAGACTTTTCCGCCCTCATCGCCCTTGCGCAAAAGTGCCCGCCCCCCAAGCAGCTCGATCAGGGCTCCATCGTCGGCGGTTTCGCGCATAACCAGGTCCTGGCCCTGGCCGACAAGGTAGTGGCGGCCGTGAAATCAGGCGCCATCAAGCGTTTCGTGGTCATGGCCGGCTGCGACGGCCGCCATAAGACCCGCGACTACTTCACCCAGGTGGCGCAGGAACTGCCGCGCGATACGGTTATCCTGACCGCCGGGTGCGCCAAGTACCGCTACAATAAATTAAACCTGGGCGACATCGACGGCATCCCACGCGTACTGGATGCCGGCCAATGCAACGACTGTTATTCGCTGGCCGTCATCGCGCTCAAGCTGAAAGAGGTCTTCGGCGCCTCCGACATCAATGACCTGCCCATCTCCTTCGACATCGCCTGGTACGAGCAGAAGGCCGTGGCCGTGCTGCTGGCGCTCCTTTCTCTCGGCATCAAGGGCATCCGCCTGGGCCCCACCCTGCCGGGCTTCCTGTCCCCGGGCGTGGCCAAGGTGCTGGTGGAGACCTTCAACCTCAAGCCCATCACCGAACCCGCGGCCGACGTCCAGGCCATCATGGCCGGGAATTAGAGGCTGAGAAACGTTGGGAAACCTTTCTTACAAGAAAGGTTTCCCTGGGTTCTCTTCTATGTCAGGTCCCAGGCCGTATCGAAGCCGTCGCGGATGGCATGCGCGATACGGCCGACCTTATAGGCATCGCCGATAACAGAAAGATCCGTGAAGTAGTGCATCAGTTCATGGGCCAAGGCGTCGTTGCTTTTTACGCCCACGGCCAGCACGACATTCTCGGCCTGTTGTTCGCTGCGCTGCTTGTTCTTCACGTGCTCCAGCACGATACAGCCGGGTTTGATCTGTATCAGTTTATGCCCGGTGATGATGGTGGGGTTATAGGTACTGAGGCGGCTCATCACATCATCCACGTTCTGCGGCAGGGCATCCTGACCAATTTTTTCCAGCATCTCCACCATCAGGATCTGATTACCGTCCTCGGCCAGTTTCTCGGCCGTCTCCAACCCGGTCAGGCCCGCGCCGATGACAGCCACTCGTTTGCCGCTCACCTTCACGCTGCCATTCAAGATCTCGGTGCAGGTAACGACATGCGGGAGTTCCACGCCATCGATAGGCGGGCGTATGGCTAAGCCGCCGGTGGCCACGATAACGGCATAGGGGTTCAAGGACTGGACTACCTCACGGGTAGCCGTGGTATTGAAGCGGATCTCCGCCCCATTCTTCTGAGCGGCATGCAGCAGGTCGGTAAAGCACCAATTGATCTTTTCCTTCTTGGGCGGCTTGTTGGCCAACTGCAGCTGGCCTCCCACCTCGGCGTTCTTTTCCAGTACAATGGGTTTGAACCCTCGCAGCCCCAGGACCTCGGCCGCCGCAAGACCGGCAGGTCCGGCGCCGATCACGACCACGGTGCGGCCCTCGCCGCTTTTAAGCGGCACCGAGGTTTCCTGTTCGCGTCCCAGACGCGGATTGACGGCGCATTCCACTGGCTCGCATTTCAAGGCGTTGGCGACCAGGCTTTCAAAGCACCACAGGCAGCTGATACAACGCTTGATATCGCCTTCAGCCTCTCGGCTGACCTTGGCAGCCCAAGCCGGGTCGGCCAGGAAGGGGCGTCCCAGGCAGACAAAGTCCTGGTGACCATCGGCCAGCTGGGTCTCGGCCTGCTCGGCGCTGCGGATCAGATTGGCGGCCAGCACCGGAATATTCACCGCATCCTTGACGGCCTGGGCCAGATTCTTGCGCCAGCCGGGTTCATAGGAGATCGGCTCGAGCCAGTAGTTCATGGTCTCATAGTTGGCCGACGAGACATCGATGGCGTCCACACCGGCCTGTTCAAGGCGCTTGGCGATGGCGATGCCCTCGGCCAGTTCTATGCCCTGCCCTGGATGGCCGATGCAGCGGTAATATTCATCCACGGACAGGCGCACCATGATGGGGAAGTCCGGGCCGCACTCGACGCGGATGCCGCGGATGATGTTCAGCAGGAAGCGCATGCGGTTTTCCATCGATCCGCCGTATTCATCGCTTCGACGGTTGGTGTACGGACTCAGGAACTGCTGTATGAGGTAGCCATGCGCGGCATGCAGCTCGACCCCGTCGGCGCCGGAGCGCTGCACGCGCTTGGCGGCACGGATGAAATCCTGTTCCAGGCGCTTGATCTCCCAGCGCATAAGTGCGCGCGTGCGCTGTTTGTCATGCGTGCACATCACGGCTGAAGGCGCGACCACGGGCAGCGCTAGACCCAATTGCCCCATTCTCTGGGCATACGGGGACAAGATTGACCCTAGCTTTATGAACAGCTTCCAATAGCCGGGCCAGAACCGGCCGATCATTTCGCTCATCTTCCAGGTGCCGATCATGAGCGCGTAATTCTGGCGTCCTGGGTGATGCAGCTGGCAGAAGACCTTGGTGCCGTGAGCGTGCACACGCTCGACCATGCGGCCATAGGGCTCGATATGGCGGTCATGGCTCATGGCCAACTGGCGGGGATGGGCCGCGCCATGCAGCTCGTTGACGCGCGCGATGCCGGTGATGAGCAGTCCCAGCCCGTTTCGGGCGCGCTCTTCATAATAGGCCATCAGTTGTTCGGAAGGCGTGCCGTCGAAATTGGACATGCCGACTTCCATGGGCGGCATGACGATGCGGTTGCGGATGGTAAGCTTGCCGATTTTTCCCTCGGAAAACAAATGCGGATAGCTCATAGCACCTCCTGGGAGCGTTATTTCAATTCATCAGCTGAGGTATCACAGCTGGAAAATCTATGATAGCATGGTACAATAAAGAATCAAGCGGGAAAGCGCAAGGAGAAGCCTTATGCCGAAAACTCCCAGGTTCAAAGCATCAAAGCCGGGAGATGGAAAACAGACCTTCCTGACCGTCACGGACGCCACCGACCTGTGCACGTTCCTGTGCGAGCGACTGCCTGATAAACGGCGCAAGGCCGTGCTGTCGCTCTTGAAGCATCGCCAGGTCAAGGTGGGCCGGAAGGTGGTGACGCAATACAATCAGGCCTTACTGCCCGGAGAACAGGTGAGCATTACCTGGACCAAGGTACTGCAGGACCGTCCAGCACATGGTCTGAAAATCGTATTCGAAGACCCCTACCTGATCGTGGTCGACAAGCCGCCCGGTCTGCTCTCCATCGCCACGGACAAGGAAAAGGAGCGTACGGCCTACCGCATCTTGAGCGACCAGCTCAAAAACATCGACCCGCGCCTGCGTATCTTTGTCGTCCATCGCCTCGACCGCGAGGTCTCCGGGCTGATGCTCTTCGCCAAGGACAAGGGGATTCAGCAACAGCTCCAGAAGGCCTGGGACAAGGAAGTGATGGAACGCCTCTATGTCGCGGTGGTGGAGGGGCGCGTCGAACAAACCCAAGGCACGATAACTTCATGGCTCAAGGAGAACCAGGTTCGTCTCGTTTTCTCCAGCCCCACGCCGCATGACGGTCAAAGGGCCGTGACCCACTACCGCGTGCTCAAACACGCGGCGCGGTTCTCGCTCCTGGAGATCCGCCTGGAAACCGGGCGCAAGAACCAGATCCGCGTCCATATGCAGGATATGGGTCACCCGGTGGCGGGCGATAAGAAATACGGCGCCACCGTGAACGTTATGAAACGGTTAGGGCTGCATGCCCGGGTGCTGGGCTTCAGACATCCGGTAACCGCACAGGATTTGCGCTTCGAAACCCCCATCCCGCCGGCTTTTCTGCGCCTGTTTCCTTGAATGTCCGTGTGATCGGGCAGCGCTCATTGCGCTGCCCGACCTTCTCAGATCACCGATGGCATGCTCTCGTAATGGTACCACCTGGTCTCGTCCGGCAAGGCCAGGAATCGCTCGATCAAAGCCAGCATCTCCTGTTTCTGATCGTTCAGCTCTCCGTGGACCTGGATATAGTTGTTGGCGTGATCGCAGGTAAAGGTGGTGCCTTGGGCATCCAGGCCTTTCAGGATATCACGCAGTTCAATGACCGTGCCTTCCGGGGTCTGCGGGATGAATTCCCCCGAGGCGATCTTCTCGCCCAGGCGCGAGGCCGGGTGCGTCCAGAGCCGGCGCACACGGACGAAATGAGGTTTAACCGCGTTGATCACCTGAACCGACCCGTCCACGTGGTCCTGCCACAACGTCTGCCCTCCCAGGCCCAGCAGGAGATAGTAGCTCAGCTCCATACCGGAGGCCTTGACACGGTTGCCGGCTTCGATAAGCTGGTTCTGGCTGGTGCCCTTTTTCTGCATCCTGAGCACGGCGTCAGAACCGCTTTCCATGCCCACGTGCAGGCGTTCCAGTCCGGCGTCGTGGATGGCCCCCAGTTCTGCCTGAGTTTTCTTCCATACGCTTGAGGCGCGGCCGTAGGCAGTTACGCGCTTGAGGCGCGGGAATTGGGTGCGCAGTGTGGTCAGGGTCTCGACCAGGAAGTCCGCCGGCAGTGCCAGGGGATTGGCGTCCCCCAGGAAGGCGGTTTCAAAACAATCCCCGTGCAGCACTTTCAGAGCCCGGATATCGTCCTTAACCTCGTCCAGGGTGCGCAGCGAATGCGCACAGCCGAAGAGATCATAGATGCCGCAAAAGAGGCACCGGTTCCAGTCGCAACCCCGAATGACCCTGACCAGCAGGCTTTTGGCCTCGCTGGGCGGTCTGATAACCAGTTGTTCAGGCTTATGCATGGGTATTGTATAGGATCGTTGCCGATCAAAATCAAAGTGAAAAACAGTTTTAAGTTTTGAGATTTAAGTTTTTAAGGCGATGTGCTACATCACGTGAACAGGTCCTGTATGTTACTTGGTTCTACTTAACACAGAAAACTGAAGAGTTAAAATTGGTTACATTATGACTTTTACGCCGATCGGTATCCTGCACTGCCCCATCCAAGAGCCCAAGGATGCGCCCAACTTCTATTCCATCTCGGATATATCCGGCACCATTGAGATCTATGAACCCTTCATCCAGGGACTGGATGGCCTTGAAGAGCATGAACATATCGTGGTTCTCTTTCATTTCCATCGCTCGCAGGGCTATGAACTTTTGCAGCAGCGCAAGGGCACCGGACCGATCAAAGGCGTATTCAGCCTCTGTTCGCCCAACCGGCCCAACCCCATCGGCATGTCCATCCTGAAGCTGGTAAGGATTGAGCGGGGTATGCTGACGGTAGAACATGTGGATATGGTGGACGGCACGCCCATCATCGATATCAAGCCCTACAAACCACTGGAAATCTCCTGAAGCCATAGGCCTTTTCAGCCGATATGGTGTTTACAGACTTGGTGTACACTACAGACAAAAAGGATGTACGGTATGGCACAAAACACGGATGGATCTGAGAGAAGACGATATAAACGTAAGCGTATCGACATGCTGGCCCTGATCAAGGTCGGCATCATCCATCAGGGCCGAGGGCATACCAAGGACATCAGCCTGAAAGGGATTTGGGTGGAAAACCGCACCGTCTTCGCCCACATGCGGCCCAACCGGATCTCCGAACTCATCAATACCCAGATCAAGATCTCCTTCCCGCAGCAATCCCTGACCGTCGTGGGCAAGATCGTGCGCATCGATCACACCAAAGGCGACATCGCTCTTGAGGTCGTACAGACGACCAACGATGAGGCCTGGAAGAAAATCTGCGGCGAGGAGAGTTGAAACCGAGGTCCTCAATTCCCTCGTTCCCGCCCAACGATTACCGACCACGGGAGAGCGCCGGCGCGTAGGCAGCGTGTCGGTTCTACCGTCAGGTCAGCCAGGGTGGACGGCGCACCGCCAGGGGTAAGGCCTCCATCGAGAATGGCATCGATCTCCAATTGCAGATCCCGGACTTCTTGCGCGGTCCGGGCGGAAGGATGGCCGGCGAGATTGGCGGACGTGGAGGTGATGGGGCCCAGGGCGCGACAAAGCGCTGTGGCCATAGCATTGGGTGAAACCCGCACCGCCACCTTGCTCTCGACCCTCAGAAGCGCATGCACATCTCCCCGCGCTTCCAGCACCGCGCTCAACGGGCCCGGCCAGAAATGCTCCAGCAGGGCCTGCTGCCGCTCATCGATCCAAGCTACGGTCTTGGCCATGGCCATATCGGCCACCAGTACGATCATGCCCTTGGCGCTCTCCCGCCCCTTGATGCGAATGATGCGCTCAACGGCTTCATGGTCGCCGATACGTGCCCCCAGGCCGTAGAAGGTCTCGGTCGGGTAGGCGAATACGGCATCGCTGCGCCTGGTTGCCAAATCAACAATCTGCGGAATGTCTTGCGTGAAGAGCATAGTATATAAGAAAAAAATTCAGGAGTCTGAATAGAGCAGGACCGAGTGCGTTTTCAATACGGTCTCACCATTCTGGCCTTTGAAGCCTGACTTCTGAATGATTTTGCGTTCAGATCTTCTCCACTTCACGGTCGGCGGCCAGCACGGCCTGCCGTAGGCTCTCGCGGTAACCGGCGAGCTTTTTTTGCAGATCCTGGTCATACAGCGCCAGGGTTTGAACGGCCAGAAGGGCGGCGTTCTTGGCGCCGGCCTTGCCGATCCCGACCGTGGCCACCGGAATGCCCGGCGGCATCTGCACCATGGATAAGAGCGCATCCAGACCGCCCAGAGACGAGGCATCAATGGGCACGCCGATGACCGGCAGGGTAGTCGAGGCCGCGATCACGCCCGGTAGATGGGCAGCCATACCCGCGCCGGCGATAATGACGCTGAACCCATTGGCCAAGGCACCGCGGCTGAACTGCGCCACCTCTTCGGGGCAGCGATGCGCCGAAAGCACGCGCATCTCGTACGCGATCCCGAACTGTTTTAAGACCGCCGCAGCCTCCTCCATGATGGGGAGGTCGGATTTGGAGCCCATGACAATGCCGACCTTCATATCACTTGCATCCCCTTTCCAAGGCCCGGCCGCCGATGTCCCGGCGGTAATGCGCGCCCTGGAACAGGATGCGCGCCGCGGCCCTGTAGGCCTTACTGATGGTGGCGGGCATGTCCTCGCCCATGGCGGTCACGCCCAGGACCCGGCCGCCCGAGGTGACCAACGCGCCGTCCTTGAGCTTGGTCCCGGCATGGAAGACCTTGACCCCGGGCATGGCATCGGCCTCGCCGATGCCCGTAATAGGGTAGCCTTTGGGGTAGTCGCCGGGGTACCCGGGGGAGGCCATGACTACGCACACGCTGGGTCCGCCCCATTCCAGTTGCATGCCCTTGATGGTGCCGCCTTTGGCTACTTCCATGAGTACGGGCACGATATCGGTCTTGAGCCGCATCAAGAGCGGCTGGGTCTCGGGATCGCCCAGGCGGACATTGAACTCCAGCACGGACGGTCCCTTTTCCGTGATCATGAGACCGGCATAGAGCACGCCCTTGTATACGATACCCTTTTTGCGCAGGCCCTCCACCAGGGGATAGAGGATCTTGTACATGACCTGGCCGTAAATTGTCTCATCCACCACGGGCGCGGGCGAATAGGCGCCCATGCCGCCGGTGTTCGGCCCCTGGTCGTTGTCGAAGACGCGCTTGTGGTCCTGCGAAGACGCGAGCGGCACGATATGCTCGCCGTCGGTGATGGCGATAAACGAGGCCTCTTCACCCTCCAGGCGTTCCTCCACTACCACGGTCTTGCCGGCATCGCCGAAAGCCTGGTCCACCATGATGCTGTCCACGGCGTGAAGAGCCTCATCCTTGTCGTCGGTAACCAGCACGCCCTTGCCCGCGGCCAGGCCGTCGGCCTTGACTACCAGAGGATAGGGGGCCTTGCGGATGAAATCCCTGGCCTGTTCGGCATTCTCAAAGATCCCGAACTCGGCCGTGGGGATGCTCAAATCTCGCATGACGGTCTTGGCAAAGGCCTTGGAGCCTTCCAGCTTTGCCGCGCGTTTGTCGGGCCCGAAGACGGCCAGCTTCTCGGCCTGAAAGACATCCACGATACCTTGGGCCAGCGGCGCTTCCGGGCCGACCACGGTCAGGTCGACGCGGTTGTCTTTGACGAATTTGATAAGCCCGGGGAAATCATCGATCGTAAGATCGACACATACGGCCTCCGACGCGATGCCGCCGTTGCCCGGGGCGCAGAAAACCGTATCGACCAGCCGGCTCTGGGAGATCTTCCAGCACAGGGCGTGCTCGCGCCCGCCGGAACCGATGATAAGTACTTTGAGCGCCATTAATGCCTGAAGTGGCGCATGCCGGTGAAGATCATGGCCATATTGTGCTCATCCGCGGCCTGAATGACCTCGGCGTCGCGCACCGAACCACCCGGCTGCACAACGGCCGTGGCGCCTGCGCCGGCCGCCTCGTCGATGCCGTCGCGGAACGGGAAAAACGCATCCGAAGCCACCACCGAGCCCTGGGTAGAAAGTCCGGCGTTGCCGGCCTTGATAATGGCCAGCTTGGAGGAGTCCACCCGGCTCATCTGCCCGGCGCCCACGCCGATGAGCTGATCCTTCTTGGCGTACACCACGGCATTGGACTTCACGTACTTCACGATCTTCCAGGCGAACCCAAGCGCCGCCATCTCGTCCGGCGTGGGACCGCGTTTGGTGACCACCTGAGCCTTGGTAAGATCGACATAACCCAGATCGCGGTCCTGGAGAAGAAGCCCGCCGGTCACGCGCCGGGTGAAGAACAAGGGCCGCTTGGCCTGGGCGCCATTTGCGATCCCCGGCACCCTGAGCAAGCGCACGTTCTTTTTCTGGGTCAGGATGGCCAGGGCCTCTTCGGTATAGGCCGGCGCGATTACCACCTCGGTGAACACATCGCCGATGGCCGTGGCCGTGGCCGCGTCCACGGTGCGGTTCACGCCCACGATGCCGCCGAAGGCCGAGGTGGTGTCCACGGCAAAGGCCTTGCGGTAAGCCTCTTCCAGGCTTTCTCCCAAGGCCGCGCCGCAGGGATTGGCATGCTTGAGGATCACGCAGGCGGGCTCACTGAACTCCATGATGAGGTCGAGCGCCGCGTCGGAATCCATGATATTGTTATAGGAGAGCTCCTTGCCCCACAGCTGTTCGGCGGTGGCGATGGAAGGCTGCTCCACGCGGGTATCGCTGTAGAAGGCGGCCTTCTGATGCGGGTTCTCACCATAGCGCAGGGTCTGTTTGCGCTGGTATTGCACGGTATAGGTCAGCGGGAACATGCCGTCCTCGACATCGATGCCCTGCAGATGGTTGGAAATGGCGGCATCATAGCGCGCGGTCAGCGAAAAGGCCTTGCGCGCCAGGTTGAAGTTGGTCTTGGCGCTGACCTCCCCGCCCGAGGTCCGCATTTCGGACAGGATGTCCTGATAGTCCAGCGGGTCGGTGACCACCGAGACAAACGGGTAGTTCTTGGAAGCGGCCCGGATCATGGCCGGCCCGCCGATATCGATGTTCTCGATGGCCTCATGCAGGGGCGCGCCCTTGGCCACCGTGTCTTCAAAGCGGTAGAGGTTGACGACCAGCATATCGATGGGCTTGATGCCATGCTCCCGCATGGCCTTGACGTGCTCTGGATTGTCCCTCAATGCCAGCATGCCGCCATGCACCTTGGGATGCAGCGTCTTCAAACGCCCGTCCATCATCTCAGGGAATCCCGTGAAGTCGGAAATATCCACAACCTTGACTCCGCTGTCGCGCAGGGTCTTGGCCGTGCCGCCCGTGGAGATGATCTCGGCCCCCATCTCGGTTAAGCCCTTGATGAAATCCACCACCCCGCCCTTGTCCGTTACACTGACCAGTACCCGTTCTATCTTCGGCATCGCTTACCTTTCTCCAATCTCTGCGGTTTTTCTTTTTAGATGTTCTGGACCTCGCTCAACCCATCGCGGTGCAGGTAGTACCAGGTGAGCAAAGGCACAATCCGTTCGAACAACCCGGCATCCAGATGGCTGATATGTCTGACATGCGTAGTGATCTCGTCGCCGCTGATGTCGCCGGCGATCATCCCGTCGCGCAAGCGGGTGATGCGGGTCTGCAGGCTGTCCTTCATGCGCTTGTCGCGCACATTGCGCGCGAGATAGCGGTTCATCTCGGCGAACAGGCTCTCCATATCCATGAGGCCGAAGGCGTTGTGATACTCACTTTCCAGCTCGTCGATCATGGCGATCAGGTAGGATTTGGCATCCTCCAGCCCGAGCCGGAAGGTATCTTCGAGCAGCACCTTCTCCATGCCGTCCATGAACGGGGTGGCAAAGGTGATGGCGGCGAAGTCCTGGACATACTGGTGCTGTTCGCCCAGTACGCGCACAAGGGTCTTGTGGGCCTTGTCCTTCCACTTCAGCGCCGGTTTTTCATGCACATGACCGTCGAGGAGCTCATCCACATCCTTAATCATGTTTTCCAACAGCGTCACGATGTGATCGATGGGGTATTCTATTTTCATGATATCAATCATACACAGCAATGTGCAAGCTGGTCAAGACTGTTCATCGGCGCTCATTTATGCTAGACTGATGGATATGCGCGCAACAATACCGCCCCTCAAAGATCAGACCGCGCTCAAAGGCCATATCCGCTCCATATTAAGTGGCCGCGAACGCCGGATCATCCCGGCCGACAACCTCAATCCCGCGGCCGTGCTTGTCCCTCTGGGATGGCTGGACGGCGATCCCCGCATCATCCTGACCAAGCGCTCCATGAGCGTGGAAACCCACAAGGGCGAGATCTCCTTTCCCGGGGGCCATACCGAACCCGACGATGGTGGCCCCGAGGCAACGGCACTGCGCGAGGCCGAGGAAGAAATCGGCCTTGCGCCTGAACATGTCGAGATCCTGGGCCGCCTGGATGACCACATCACCATCTTCCGCTTCCACGTCATCCCCGTGGTCGGCGCGATACCATACCCCTACCCGTTCAGCATCAACGGCGAGGCCGATGCCATCGTCACCGTACGCCTGGCTGACGCCCTCATGGACGTTTCCTGGATGTCAGAGAAGACAACCCTACGGGGCATGGACGTGGAGTTCTCCTGCATCCCGGCCGATGACGGCTTTGTCTGGGGAGCCACCGCCCGCATGCTGAGACATTTCGTGGAGCTCCTGGCCGGCCGCGAACTGAAGACCGGCCCCCTAAGCGATGAAGCCCGCTCCTGGATCGCCGGCATCGTGGGCGCCCAGGAACACTACACCCAGAAATTGTAGAGGCGGGCGATCGCCCCATGCTCACCCCATGACCTCCCTGCCAAGCGCGCGTAGGATACACACACCAAAGGGAAATATTTTGCCTAAATAGTACCGCCATACCCATGGACGTTGCGATGAATCTCTTATAATCAGATCGCACAAACCCAGAGCACAATACACCCAACACACTTTTATCATATTGTATTTATTATTGTTTGTTTAATTATCTAAACATATCTCCCTTGCCCCGGCGCCCCTTTTCCATGCATGGCACCATGCTTGCAAATCTACACTTGCAATTAAAACCGCTTAAAGGAGCGTGGCATGAAGAAAGGTTTCCAGATAACGGCACTCACGACTCTTTTAACTTTTCTTCTCATGGGCACTGCCATAGCACACCCCTTGAGCGAAAATATGATGCAGTGGTACAAACCGGCAAGCATCATGATCAATGATTCCGCATACGCGATCGACACCCAATCCAAGCTAAATTTCAAGGCCTTCTCTCAGAACCAGGCTTCGAATCTATGGGAATACGCGCAGCGGTTCACCCGCATGCAGCAACTTATCGAATTCGCGGGCTATCGGGCCAACCTCACCGTGACCATCCAGTCTATGCTACAATCGGCCAGAGACCTTAGCCTGGCGCCTGCGATCACGCTTGAGTTTGTCTGGTAAGGTCTAAAGCCTTAGAACTTCTTCCCGGTCAGTCGCTCATACGCCTCGATATATTTCTCGCGCGTCTTGGCAATGATCTGTTCGGGCAGGTTTGGTCCAGGCGCGGTCTTGTTCCAGGTGAGCGTCTCCAAGTAGTCACGCACGAACTGCTTGTCAAAGCTGGGCTGGGATTTGCCCGGGGCATAGCTATCAACCGGCCAGAAGCGTGAAGAGTCAGGGGTCAAAACCTCGTCAATGAGGATGATGGCGTCGCCGATGAGCCCGAACTCGAACTTTGTGTCCGCGATGATGATGCCTTTTCCAAGCGCGTACTCGCTGGCCATGGCATAGATCTTCAGCGAGAGCTCGCGCACCTGTTCGGCTACGTTCTTGCCAACTGTATTGATGACCATGGCGAAGTCGATGGCCTCATCGTGACTGCCGATCTCGGCCTTGGTGGTGGGGGTGAAGATGGGTTCGGGCAGCTTCTCCGATTCCCTCAAGCCTGCGGGCAGGCTGATGCCGCAGATGGAGCCTTTCTGCTGGTATTCCTTCCAGCCCGAGCCGGTGATATAACCCCGCACCACGCATTCCACGGTCAGCGGCTTGGCCTTCTTGACCAGCACGGAGCGTCCTTGCAGGCGTTTATCGTCCGTAAAGGGCGGTGGATAGTTCTCGGCCTGGGTGACGACAATATGGTTGGGCACGATCATCCGGGTCATGTCGAACCAGAAGAGCGAGATCTGGTTCAAAACCTTGCCCTTGTCCGGGATGGGGTCGGGCAGGATCACATCGAAGGCGGAGATGCGGTCGGTGGTGACCATCAAGAGGTGCTCGGCGTCTACATCAAATATCTCGCGGACCTTGCCGCTCGAGAGCTTCTTAGCGCCCTTGATTTCTATCGTGGACAATGCCTCCATGATCTTCCTCCCTTGGTTGTGGTAAAACGCCAGAGTGCCAAAAAAGTATTGAAAAAGTCAAGAGCCTATTATATAGATTTCGCTCCCTTGAGGGCTCGCTGAGCTGACATCTCAGGCATAGGGCGCCGCAACAGGGGGACGGCCGAACGTAAAAGCGGGTTTGCCTTGATTTTTCCGGCCGGACGGGTAAAACAGGTGTCAAGTGACGGAAATGACGGCAAGCGCAGATGAACACATGCCCGAAATGCGGGGCGAGCTAGTCTACAGGTGCATAGCCTGCGGCGCAAGCTTTGACATCTATGATTTCATCTATACCTGTCCGCACTGCAAGTCCCTACTCAAGGTCGAGAACACCGCCTTTGACAACCTCAAACAAATACCGGCCCGGCGCTGGATTGAAGTCTTTGACAACCGGCGCTGCACCAATACCCTGGAGCTCTCGGGCATCTTCCGTTTTCATGAGCTGATCCTGCCCATCGTGCCGGTAAAGGATATCATCTACCTGGGCGAAGGCCAGACGCCGATCGTGCGGTCTAACCGGGAGTTGAGCGCCTGGGTGGGGGCTGAGTTCTTCGTCAAGAACGACGGGTTCAATCCCTCGGCCAGTTTTAAGGACCGCGGCATGGCCTCGGCCATCAGCTACTTAAACCATGTCATCCGGGTCAAGAATCTTGAGGACGTGCTGGGGATCTGCGCCTCCACGGGCGACACCTCGGCGGCCGCGGCCCTTTACTTAAGCTATCTGCCCAAGTCCAAGGTCAAGACCGTGGTGCTCCTGCCCAAGGGCAGGGTCACGACCCAGCAGCTCTCGCAGCCCTTGGGCTCCGGGGCCACGGTCATCGAGCTGCCCGGGGTATTCGACGACTGCATGCGCATCGTGGAGCAGCTGGCCCAGGACTATCAGGTGTTCCTCTTGAATTCCAAGAATCCGGTCCGCATCCTGGGACAGAAGTCGTACGCCTATGAGATCGCCCAGCAGATGCGCTGGCATACACAGAACCTGGTAGTGGTCGTGCCCATCGGCAACGCCGGCAACGTCACCGCGATCATGGAAGGGTTCCTGGATCTTTTCCAGCTGGGGATCATCCAGGAGCTGCCTGTCATTCTTGGCGTGCAGAGCGAGCACGCCGATCCCATCGTGCGCTGGCGGGATACGGGTATGTTCAAACCCGTCAAGGTCCGGCCCTCGGTGGCGCAGGCCGCCATGATCGGCGATCCCGTGAGTTTTCCCAAGGTTGATCAGCTGGTGGGAAAACATTATCATGACCGCTTCCATGCCATCGCGGTCAGCGAAACCGAGATCATGGAAGGCATGCTCATGGCCAACCGGCACGGGCATGTGGTCTGCACCCAGGGCGGCGAGTCCGTGGCGGGCTTGCGCAAAGCGCTGCAAGCGGGAATATGCTCTCCGGAGCAGCGTTTCGTGGTAGACTCCACCTCGCATCAGCTCAAGTTCGCCACCTTCCAGCAGATGTACTTTGAGGAAGCATTCGGCTCCGAGTACGCGATCCGGACCAGGGACGGATTCAAGAACCAACCGGTTACGCTGGGGGCCGATCCCGCGACGATCGCGGAGTATCTCGGGCTCAAGCAGAAGGACTAAAGTGAGACATCGTCCACGGCACTCAAGCTTAATGGTGAGCAACCGAAATAACCAATTGCACAGGAGGAAAAGGGTATGAAGAACCAGGATTTCTTGTTTTCATCCGAGTCCGTTACCGAAGGACACCCGGATAAAGTAGCGGATCATATTTCGGATGCGATCTTGGATGAGATCATCGCGCATGACAAGAACGCTCGCGTGGCCTGCGAGACCATGGTCACCACCGGCCTAGTGGTCGTAGCCGGCGAGATCACGACCAACCATCACTTCGACGTACAGCGCGTGGCGCGCCAGACCATCAAGGAGATCGGGTACATTGACGCCGCCATGGGCTTTTCCTGGGATACCTGCGGCATCATGGTCACCCTCGACAAACAGTCGCCGGATATCGCCCAGGGCGTCAACGAGGGACAGGGGCTCTTCAAGGAGCAGGGCGCCGGCGACCAGGGTATGATGTTCGGGTACGCCTGCGACGACACCCCGGTCTTGATGCCCGCCCCCATCTATTATGCCCAGACCCTTTCCCAGCGCTTGTCCGAGGCGCGTAAATCAGGCGAGCTCGAATGGCTCAGGCCCGACGGCAAGACCCAGGTCACGGTGGAATACAAGGACGGTAAACCCGTACGCATCGACGGCATCGTGATCGCGGCCCAACACAACGAAGATGTAAGCTATGAAACAATTCGCGACGGCATCATGGAAGAAGTGATCAAGAAAGTAGTCCCGGCAAAGCTCATTGATAAGAATACCAAGTACTATATCAATGCCACCGGTCGCTTTGTCATGGGCGGCCCGCATGCCGACTGCGGCCTGACCGGCCGTAAGATCATCGTGGATACCTACGGCGGCTTTGCCCCGCACGGCGGCGGCGCCTTCTCCGGTAAGGACCCCTCCAAGGTGGACCGCAGTGCCGCCTACATGGCGCGCTACATCGCCAAGAACATCGTGGCCGCCAAGCTGGCCCAGCGGTGCAACGTCCAGCTCGCCTATGTCATCGGCGTAGCCGATCCGGTATCGGTCATGATCGACACCGAAGGCACGGGCAAGATTACCGAGGATAAACTTTCGGCCATCGTGCGCGAGGTCTTCCCCATGAAACCCAAGGCCATCATCGACCACCTCGACCTGCTGCGTCCGATCTACAAGAAGACCGCTGGCTACGGCCACTTCGGCCGCACCGAACCCGAGTTCACCTGGGAAAAGACGGACAAGGTCGAGGCCCTCAAGGCCAAGGTGAAATAACACGACAAAGGAGACGCGCATGGCAGTAAGAAAACTTTCTTTGCTCCCTGACTTCACGGGCCAGGACTACAAGGTGGCCGATATAGCGCTGGCCGAGTTCGGCCGCAAGGAGATCGCAATCGCCGAACAGGAGATGCCTGGACTCATGGCCGTGCGCGCCAAGTATGCCAAGAAAAAACCCCTGAAGGGGGCGCGTATCACCGGCAGTCTGCACATGACCATCCAGACCGCCGTGCTCATCGAGACCTTGAAGGCCTTGGGAGCGCAGGTGCGCTGGGCCTCGTGCAATATCTTCTCCACCCAGGACCATGCCGCGGCCGCCATCGCAAAGGCCGGTATCCCGGTCTTTGCCTGGAAGGGCGAGACCCTGCAGGACTACTGGGAATGCACCTTAAGGGCACTCTGTTTCGCGGGAGGCCTTGGCCCCAACCTGATCGTGGATGACGGCGGAGACGCCACACTCCTGGTGCACCGCGGCTATCAGGCCGAGGAAAATTCCAAGATTCTGGATGAACCCACGGACAACCATGAACTTGCCATCATCAACGCCCTACTCAAGCGTCAGCTCGGCCGGGGCAAGCAGTTCTGGCACCGTCTGGCCAAGGATATCAAGGGCGTGTCCGAGGAGACCACCACGGGCGTGCACCGGCTTTACCAGATGATGGATAACAAGACGCTCCTATTCCCGGCCATCAACGTGAACGACAGCGTGACCAAGAGCAAGTTCGACAATCTCTACGGCTGCCGTGAATCCCTGGCTGACGGCATCAAGCGCGCCACGGACGTCATGGTGGCGGGCAAGGTGGTATGCGTGTGCGGCTACGGCGACGTGGGCAAGGGCTGCGCCAAATCAATGCGCGGCTTCGGCGCGCGCGTACTTGTCACTGAGATCGACCCCATCTGCGCCCTGCAGGCCGCCATGGAAGGCTTCGAGGTCACCACGGTGGAGGAGGCCCTGGCTGAGGCCAATATCTTCGTGACCGCCACGGGCAATTGCGACGTCATTACCCTGGAACACATGCAGAAGATGCTCGACCAATCGATCGTTTGCAATATCGGCCATTTCGACAACGAGATCCAAGTCGGAAAACTTTCGTCCAAGGGCATCAAGCGCCTGAATATCAAACCCCAGGTGGACAAATATACCTTCCCGGACGGGCATGCCATCTACATCCTGGCCGAAGGCCGCCTGGTGAACCTAGGCTGCGCTACAGGCCACCCCTCCTTCGTCATGTCCAACTCCTTCACCAACCAGGTGCTGGCCCAGATCGACCTGTGGACCAGGAAGCACGCCGTGGGGGTGACCACATTGCCCAAGGAACTCGATGAAGAAGTGGCGCGGCTGCACCTGGGCAAACTGGGCGTCAAGCTGACCAAGCTGACCAAGAAACAAGCCGATTATATCGGCATTAAGGTTGGCGGCCCCTTCAAGGCGGAACATTACCGCTATTGATTAAGCAGGCTATCGAACCAAGAAAAAATCCCCATTCGGCACACACGCCGAATGGGGATTTTTTACAGATGCTTATCGAGCCAGGTGTGAAGGTCGTTCAAAGCACGGGCGCGGTCTTGCGGCAGTTCGTTGTAGACCTCATGTCGGAAGCCCTCGTAGGCCTTGATGGTTTTGTCGGAGGCGCCGACGGCCCTGAAGAAATCGTTCTGACCGGAAAAGGAGGTATCCTCGGTGCCGTATTGGATCAAGGTCGGCATGGTGAGCTTGCCGGCGTTATCATATCCGATGGTATTGTACGTCATCATCTGTTCGCCTAAGCGCGGCGTTATAATATCATAGACGTACGGGTCCTCGACATAGGCCTTGACGACTTCCGGATCGCGCGAGATGAAATCAGGCGGCAGGGTCGATTTGACATGTACGCCCGGAATCAGGCGTGAGCCGATGCGCATGATGAACTGCAATGGCTTTGGAATGGCCGAACCGGAGGTCGCGCCGGTGCCGGAGAGGACCAGCGATTTTATGTCGTTGGGATAACGCTCGGCATAATTCATGGCGATAAGGCTGCCCATGGAATGTCCGAGCAGTGACACCGGGATGTCGGGAAAGAGGGTCTTGATAATTTCGTCCGCGAACTGTTTTTCATCCGCGATATATTCCTCGAAGCTGGTCACATGGCAGCGTTTGCCCTCACTGCGGCCGTGGCCACGGTGGTCGGTACCGGCTACCGCGTAGCCAGCCGGCACCAGTTCATCGATCACGTTCTTGTAGCGGTCGATATGTTCGGCAAAGCCGTGGATCACATGCACGACGGCTTTGGGAGTCTCCTGCGGGAGGAAGGCCTTCCAGAAAATCGCCAGACCATCCTGTGCCTTAAACCTTCCTTCTTTGGTTATCATGGGAGCCTCCTCAAGATTATATGAGAATAATATCATATCATAATTTGTACAGCATTGACAAATAAAAACATGCGGAGGAGGTTTCCTTAAAACCCTGTATTTTCCTCGCTGAACAAGCCAGATTGTCGTCAGGTCGCATCGCTTGCGAGCGTCTGCCGAAAGGTATCGAAATGCTCTCTGACCTGCACGAGTATCTCGGCGGCCAGGTTCACGTTCTCGGCCGCGCCGGCCTTTTCCATTTCAAAGGCTGCGGCCTGAAGGATCTCGGCCCCTACATTGCCTGAGGCCCCCTTGAGGGTATGGGCCTGGCGTCTGATCGTAAGCGCATCAGCCTCGGCAACAGCCTTCTCCAGGATCGCAATCTGGCGTGGGGCATCATCCAGGAAGACCTGGACGATTTCCCGGATTTGTTCTTCATCTCCGTCCAGGTTCTCGGCCAAGGCGTCGTGATTGTAGACGACGGGTTCACGCGGAGCGGATTCCACTTCGGGTAAAAGCGGTACCGCGACCCAACGGGAAAGGGCGCGCGCCAGCTCGGCGGCCTTGATTGGTTTGGTAATATAATCATCCATGCCGGCGGCCAGGTATTTCTCGCGGTCGCCGGTCAGGGCATGCGCAGTCATAGCGACGATCGGGATTTTGGGGTTGAGCACACCACCCGATCCGTCACGGATGCTGCGGGTGGCGGTGATGCCGTCCATGACCGGCATCTGGATATCCATGAACACGAGGTCATAGGCGGTGGTTTGCAGGGCCTGGATGGCAGCGCGGCCATTATTCACCGCCTCGGCATAATACCCAAGTTTTTCCAGGGACTTGATAGCCACAATCTGGTTGGTGGAATTATCTTCGGCCAAGAGAATGCGCACGCGACGCTTCTGATCCTCGGTCAAGCTATGGCGGGTCACCAGCGCGGGTTGTGGTCGTTCGGTCCGTGGCTGAATGCCACAGATGATTTCAAGGCAGTCCTTGAGTTGCGCACGTTTGACCGGTTTGGTCAGGTAGGCCGCGAACCCGATCTCTTCCAAGCGCGCGGCGTCGCCGCGCTTACCGACCGAGGTCACCATTACCAGTTTGGTGTCCTGGATCTCGGGGTCCTGCTTGATGAGTGCCCCCAGGGTTTCGCCGTCCATCTCAGGCATCATCATATCAACAATGGCGATAGTGAACGGATCCCTTTGCATAGCGGCTTGGTGGAGCTTTTCCAGCGCCGCAGCGGCATGGATGGCCTCTTCGCAGCGGCATTGCCAGCCGTTGAGCAGTGTCGCCAGCACCTGGCGGTTCAGGGCATTGTCATCCACCACTAGGATATGGGTGCCTGCGATCTCGGCCGGCACGATCTCCTGCCCTGGGGTCGGATGGGCTTGTTTCTTCAGGCACACCGTAAACCAGAATGTGGAGCCTTGGTTTTCCACGCTATCCACCCCGATGGCGCCGCCCATCATTTCGGTGAGCTGTTTGCAGATCGTGAGACCCAGCCCGGTGCCCCCGTATTTGCGGGTGATGGAGGCATCCGCCTGGGTGAACGGCTGGAACAGGGTGTCGATCTTATCGGCCGGGATGCCGATGCCCGTATCGCGGACCTCGAAACGGATCAGGGCTTTCGTATCGTCCTCGCCCTCCAAGGTAACATGGATGATGATTTCGCCCTGTCGGGTGAACTTAATGGCATTGCCGACCAGGTTGGTCAGGATCTGACGGAGCCTTCCTGGATCGCCCTTCAGGAGGGAGGGGACCTCAGGGTCCACCAAACAACCGAATTCCAGCCCGCTTTCCTGGGCGCGGAAGGCCAGGAGTTCATTGAAGTCCTCCAAGGCCGTGCGCAGATCGAAATCGATAATTTCAAGTTCATACTTACCGGCCTCGATCTTGGAAAGGTCAAGGATATCGTTGATGATGGTCAATAAGCTGTCGGCGCTCTTCATGACCAGATCGGCATATTGGCGCTGCTCGGTGGTCAAATCGGTATCCAGCATCAAGGCGGTCATGCCCATGATGCCGTTCATGGGGGTGCGGATTTCGTGGCTCATATTGGCCAGAAAATCACTCTTGGCTTTATCGGCCGCCTCGGCCACCAGCTTGGCCTTGATCAGCTCGTCCTCGGCCAGTTTTCTTTTAACGGCGTTGGCGAAGAGGTTGCCTAAGACGCGCAACAGGCTGATGGTCTCTTCGTCGCCGCGCAGACGCTTTTCCATTGTTACAAAACCGATATAGCCCAAGGCGGAATTCTCGTAGATCATGGGTACGACCGCCACCGATTGCCAGCCCCAGGACTGGAACAGGGCTTTCTCGCGATACCACATGGCAGGCAGATCCATCACGCTCGGTATAAAGACGTGCTCATAACGGTTCAGGAACTCAATGCCCATCGGGAACATGCCGGGAGAAATTACCGGAAGACCCGCCGGGTCCACCTCTTGGCCGTCGACGCTCCAGGCATGCGTGAGAGTGAGGACGCTGGCGGGAGCGTCGAACTGGAGGACATACGCTTTATCGGCGCCGTAAAAGGCCCCCATGGTAGCCAGTCCCCGCCTTATTCCGGCGTCGATATCCTGGGAAGACAGGTTCACGAATTCAGTGGAGAGATCCAAGACCAACTGCTCGATCATCTCGCGTTCACGCAGTTTTTCCTGGGCCTGCATCAGGGCCGTGATGTCACGACTGATGCGCAACAGACCGATCACATTCCCGTCCGGGGTCTTAAGCGGCGCCTTCAAGGTGTCGAGCAGAACCGCGCGTCCGTCGGGATAGGAGACCCATTCATCGGCATGCACGGTTATGCCTTCTTCCATGGTGGCGCGGTCGCTTTCTCGCAGTGTCGCGGCGATGTCGGGCGCAAATAGATCTCCATCGGTGGCGCCGATGATGTCGTCGCGGGAGTGTCCCACCCGCTCGGCAAAGGCCGGATTGCTTCCCAGATAGGTCCCGCGCTTGTCCTTGAAGCAGATGCTGTCGGGGATGGAATCCAACAGCCCCGTCAGAAGCGTTGTCTGACGGGCCAGAGCCTCCTCCGTGTTCTTGCGGACCGTTATATCGCGCAGAATGCCGATACTGAACCATTGATCACCTAGTCTGGCCGGCGATACCGAGAGTTCAATGGGAAACTCGGTTCCGTTCTTGCGCAACGCCGTCAGCTCAAGCAGTTTGCCCAAGGCTTGGCCTTCCCCGGTGCTCTGGAAATGCATGAACCCCCGGCGCTGATCGTCATGATAACGCTGAGGGGCCAGCAATTGGTGGAGGTCCTTGCCCAGCGCTTCCTGGCGCGTGTATCCGAACATGTTCTCGGCCGCCGGGTTCCAGAAGGTTATGCCGCCGGTATGATCCATCATGATGATGGCGTCCAGGGCCTGCGTGCTGATCAGGCGGAAACGTTCCTTGCTTTCCTGTAGGGCCTTCTGGGCCCGTTTGCGGTCCGTGATATCACGCGCTACGGCCTGGAACCCGACGGGAGTGTTGTTTTCCAGCAGGAGCTGAACATTCTGTCCCAGCCAGACCTCGCTCCCGTCTTTGGCGAGCATGGGGATCTCGTTGTAAGTCGTAGCGATACGCTTCACCAGTTGCCGGCCGAATATCCGCGCTACCTCATTCCGATAGGCCTTGGGGATAAAGTCCAGATAATGCCGGCCGAGCATCTCCTGTTCGCTGAAACCGCAGATCCTTTCCGCGATCTGATTGATAAAGACGATGTTACCATTCAGATCCGCCCGGTAGATGATGTCACCAGCCGACTGCACCAGTGTCCGAAACCGCTCTTCACTATCCTCCAAGGCCTTCTTTGAATCCCGCAGGGAGTCGAGCATGCGATTGATCGCAGTTGAGAGTCTGGTCAACTCATCATTGCCTTTAATGGCGATCCGCGCGGATAAGTCACCGGAGGCGCTGATATCTCTCACGGCTGAGCTGATAAGGTTTAGGCGTCCTAGCACCTGGGTATGGAGCAGCCCCGCAATACTCAGCCCTGAGAGAACGCCTGCGAACAATATGAAAAATACGTAGTATTTAACGTCCCGACGATTCTGCTGATAGATCCCGCGATGCATATCAACCCGCAGAATAAGCGCGGGCCGATTATATATATCCTTGATCAGGGTATATCCGGCAATGTACTCCGAACTCAGCTCCTTGACCAGGATGGCGTCTGTGCGTGATAAGATGCCGCGCGCCGTTCGGAAGTCATGCGGCAGCTCGGCATCGTCGATCCGACGTACTGACAGCGACAGGTGGGTCGTAGCGGCCAGGCGGGATATCAAGGCCTGGTCGAGGTAGCGACCCATAATCACCACTCCACGGGTCGGCCCCTTCTGCGCGCTGGTCAGAATGGGATAGGAACTGAGTAAGAGCGGCCCCTCGGGCAGGAGAATAATACCCTCCCGATGGGTGTCGAAGGAGGTATGTTGGAACAAGGATGTATCCTCGCCCGTTTCCTGTAGCATGCGCCGCAAACCCTGCGGAATGGGCATGAACATCCCTTGTGAATCCAAGGCCTTTGTAAAAACAAAGTTTCGAGAGGTATTCATATAGACAATCAGATTGATGTGTATGCCCATCAAGCTCTCGTCGTTGAGAGTGGTTTTTATATAGGCCTCATTTTCATCGGCGATAAAGTTATACGTATCGTCCCAAGCGGCCCAGTCACGGTTGATGGTAGCCAAGCCGTCAAGCTCCCCTTGCAACGCGCTTTGCGCTCGCAGGATATGTTCGCGGGTATAGCTTTCTTCCAGATCCATCAGTCCTTTGAAGAGAATATACCGCGAGGTGACATAAAATAGCGCCATTAAACACATGAATATGGCGCCTATGATGATGAGAGATTTATTGCGCAGCGTCATACGCATCCGTCCCCGGTATGCATGCAGCTTATCGCGTACACGTGCTTGCACCCCTTTTACCTTTGCAGGCTTATCCATCAGTTTCGGATGAGCGGGGCCGAATCTTGAATGCTGGAACAACTCGTCCTTTAGATAACTGGTTTTTTAACCCGTTAACGATCATTATAGCCTCTGTTCTATAACAAATATTGACATTCGACATTCATTGGGGGTATAAGAATGAATGCTCATTCATAAATAACGGAACTAAGGAGGGTTGTATGGCAAGTCAGTGGGTTGACGAGAGGGATATCAAATTCCAATTGTTTGAGATGTTGAAGATAGGGGAAACCCTGCTTGGTAAGGGCCGCTATGTGGACCATGATGTCGATATGTGCAACATGGTGCTCGATCAGGCGCAGAAATTTGCCGAGCTTGAGATAGCACCCACCTACCCGGACGAGGTGCAGCGCAAACCGGTCGAGGCCGAATTCAAAGAAGGCAAGGTCATCGTACCTGAGGCATATCACCGGCTCTGGAAGCTCTATTGCGAAGGCGGCTGGATGAGCACGGCGGATCAGCCCGAAGTCGGCGGCCAGTCATTCCCGGCCTGCGTAGCCGCGGCCTGCGCCAACATGTTCCTGGCCACCAATCAGGCTTTTATCATGTATCCCGGCCTCACCCACGGCGCCGCGCGCCTGATGGAAGACTTCTTCCAGGGCCCCCTGCGGAACGTCGTCCTGGAAAAGATGTACACCGGCGAATGGGCGGGCACCATGTGCTTGACCGAGCCGGGCGCCGGTTCGGATGTCGGGGCCTTGAAGACCACCGCCAAAAGGAACGCTGACGGCACCTATTCCATCACCGGCACCAAGTGTTTCATCTCGGCCGGCGATCACAACCTGACTCCGAATATCATCCACCCGGTGCTGGCCAGGATCGAAGGCGACCCCAAAGGCACCAAGGGCATCTCCATCTTCATGGTGCCCAAGATCAGGTTCAACGAGAAGGGCGAGATGGGCGAGCCCAATGACGTATCCTGCGGCGGCATCGAGAGCAAGATGGGCATCCACGGCAACGCCACCTGTACACTCAACTTCGGTGAGAACGGCAAGTGCCTCGGCTGGCTCATGGGTGAAGAGCGCGAAGGCATGAAGATCATGTTCCACATGATGAACGAAGAGCGTCAGGGTGTGGGCATGATGGGCGCCTCTCTGGCAACCGCGGCCTGGCTGCACGCATTGGAATATGCCAAGGGCAGATTCCAGGGCCAGAACATCATCGCCATGGCCATGAAGGACGAGAACGCCCCCCAGGTGCAGATCATCCAGCACCCGGATGTGCGCCGCATGCTCCTCAAGATGAAGTCCACCACGGACGGCATCCGGGCCATGTGCCTCTTCTGTTACTTCTGCATGGACAATGAATTCAACGCCATGATCGAAGGCAATGAGGAGCAGAAGGAATTCTGGCACGGCATGATTGAGTTGCTCACCCCCATGGTTAAGTCCTATGGCACTGAAGCCGGCATGGATGTCTGCGGCCTGGCCGTCCAGACCTACGGCGGCTACGGCTTCTGCCGCGAATATCCGGTTGAGCAGATGATGCGCGACCAGAAGATCAACATGATTTACGAAGGCACCAACGGCATCCAGGGCATGGACCTGCTGGGACGCAAACTGGGCATGAAGAAGGGCGCCTACTTTATGAACCTGCTGGGCTACACCAAGACCGCCATTGATGAGGCCAAGGCCAACGAGGCCTTCAAGGCAGAGGCTGCTATCGTCGAAGGCGCCCTGAACGCCTGCGCGGGAGCTGCCATGGCATTCGCCAAGATGATCAAGGTCACCCCGTATGTCCCGCTCATCGGCGCCTGTGACTTCCTCAACTGCCTGTCCGAGGCTCTGGTGGGATGGCTGCACATCTGGATGGCCAACGCCGCCACCAAGGGTCTGGCCAGTGCCACAAGCGACAGGGACAAGGCCTTCTACACCGGCAAGATCCAGGCCGCCAAGTTCTACATCAACCGCATTACCGGTCTCGTTCCGGCCAAGCTCGAAAACCTGCAGAAGGACGAGCAGAGCGCCATGAACATCCCGGAAGAGGCCTTCGCTGTCTAAGACTTCACCGGTATCAAGCATGACATCTGGGGAACCTCTTTACCACCGGGGTTCCCCAGATCCTCATTCAGATCAAAGCCTCCGCATCAAAGATGCCTTCTTGACCATCATCCACATGATATTCTTTCATGTTTTTGATCATGGTTTGCCGAAATGCCCCATTATGGCCACGGTTCGATGCCAGAGACAGAGGAGGTAAGCCGATGACGGAAAAAGAATTGGCGCTGTATCTGAAACGTTTAAGCTTTGAATTGCGCTCCGTGTATAATACCATTGCCCAGCAGATGCCGGATGACGCCCTGCGTCACGGACGCACCAAGGGGCGCGAGAGGCTCGCCATTCAACGTCAAGAGGATCTCTGGCGCGAGTCAAATCCAGACGCCGACATCGCACATGTCCTGATTCCTGAAAACAGCCCGGCAGACAGAGCATACGGCACGTTCACGGCGCTTGACGCCCTGGATGCCTTTATCGATGACTTAAACGAGGATATCGCCACCCTATTGGAGAACAAGTCCTAGTCAAAAGACTCACCCCACGGAAACCAGCATCGGCATTCAATCCCGTTCATCCACAACGGCGTAATCCCCTTTGAAAGCGGTCCCCGGAACGATGCGCACACTCATGCGTACACCCGTGCCGGAATGGATGGCCTTATCCAATTTCTCGACAAAGGCCTTTTGCGTGCGCATTTCATCGAAGAACAGATTGTCCCCTACCTCAAGCAACACATCGGCTTTCTCATAGGACCCATCACGATAGATATGCAGCTGGGTACGGGTCTCCACCCCTTCATGTTTGAGAATTTCACGAATGCGTTCCGGCGTTACACCCATACCTTTAATCTTGATGGCGTCGTCCGTGCGGCCGTAGATATCGGCCAGACGGATATGCGTGCGCCCGCACGAGCATGTCCCTTCCGTCAGCATGGTGATATCGCCGGTGCGATAACGGATCAGTGGAAAGGCCTCGCGCGCGAGCGTCGTAATCACGAGTTCGCCCTTAGCCCCGGCCGGCAGGATCTGTCCGCTGGACGGATCGATGATCTCGGGGATGAAGAAGTCCTCATACAGATGCAGTCCCTCGTGCGCGCCGCACTCGCCCGCGATTCCAGGACCGAGCACTACGCTCGATCCGTAGCTGTTGAAAACCTCGACACCCAGATCAGTGAAGCGCTGCCTTACCTTGGGGCTCAGATGCTCGGCGCCTAGGATGGCGCGCCGCAGGCGCAGACCCTTGGGATTGATATCCAGTTCAATGAGCTTGTCGAGCAGGATCAGGGCATAGCTCGGCATACAGGCGATCACCGAGGTCTGGTAATCACGCATGATGATAACCTGCTCGGAGGTGTTTCCGATATCGGCCGGTATGACCGATGCGCCGATGAGCTCCGCGGCGGCATGAAAGCCGAACCCCCCGGTCATCAATCCATAGCGGAATGCGATCTGAATCACATCGTCGCGCGTGATGCCGGCGCAGATAAGGAAGCGCGCCATCAGTCTGGCCCAGGCCTTGAGGTCATTGGCGGTATGCCCTGTCACAATGCGCTTGCGCGCCTGACCCGATGAGGTATGGATGCGCACAACCTCCCGCAAGGGCACGGCGAACATGTCATACGGGTAACACTGCTCGATTTCCTGGCGGGTCGTGAACGGGAGCAAACGGATATCGGAAAGGGTTTTGATGTCCTCGGGCAATATGCCCGCCGCATCCAGCGCGCGGCGGTAGTGGGCCACGTTCAGATAGGCCCGGTTCAACGTGGATTGAAGCCGCTCAAGCTGCAGCACCTTGAGTTCTTCCCTCGGCATGGTTTCATATCGCGCTTCCAGCATCGCTTTCCCTCCCTTATTCCTCGCTTCCCAGGTAAGCCTCCAGCACCCGTGGGTCCTTGCGTACAACTTGCGGGACGCCCGCTGTCAGCACGCGGCCTTCGGCCATGACAATAATACGCTGGCAGATGTCCATGATCAAATTCATATCGTGTTCGATGATGACTACGGTAAGATCGAGCTCGGACTTGAGTCGTACGATGAGCTCGGAGAGCTCCTCGGTTTCCTTGGGATTCATGCCGGCGGCAGGTTCGTCGAGGAAGATGACGGCCGGCTTGGCGGCCAGGGCCCGCGCGATCTCCACCCGGCGCTGATTGCCGTAGGAAAGATTGATGGCCTGCTCGTCGGCCATGTCCTGCAGACCTAGGCGCGAAAGCAGCATATACGCTTCATCGCGAAGGCGGCGCTCTTCGGCACGCTTAGCCGGAGTATTGAACAGGCTGCGGCCGAAACCGGCCTTGAGTCTGCTATGCCCCCCCACCATTACGTTTTCAAGCACACTCATATCGCGGAAGATTTCCAAATTCTGGAAGGTCCGCGCCATACCAAGCCGGATGCGACGATAAGGGCGCAGCCGGGTGATGTCGCGCTCATGCAACAGGATACGCCCGCCATCCGGCGTAAAAAGTCCGGTCAGGACATTGAAGAGCGTGGTCTTGCCCGCGCCGTTCGGTCCGATGACACCCAGGAGCTCGCCCTGGATAACCTCGAGCGATACATCGCTCAGGGCCTGGATACCCATAAAATGCTTGCTCAGGTTAGCGGCCTTCAGCATTACTCCCACACCTCGCGATAGCCCTTGCCCAAATAGGCGCGTTGAATCTCGTTGCTTGCCTTAAGCTCAGGTGTTTGGCCTTCCATGACCATGCGCCCGGTCTCGACCACATAGCCCCGCTGCGCCAGGCCCAGCGCCATGCGTGCGTTCTGCTCCACCAGGAGGATGCTCAAGCCCTCTATTCGGTTCAGCTCTTTGATCTTTTCATAGATCTGGCTCACCATAATGGGCGCCAAGCCCATGGATGGTTCATCCAAAAGCAATAGCTTGGGCCGGGCCATCAAGGTCCGGGCAATGGCCAGCATCTGCTGCTCACCGCCCGAAAGCGTGCCCGAGAGCTGCCGCCGGCGCTGTCCCAGAATGGGGAAGAGTGCTTCCATGGCCGTCAAGTCTTTCTTGACTTTGTCCCGATCCTTGCGCGAATAAGCCCCCAGGACCAGGTTGTCCCGCACGCTCAAGCCCCTGAACAACCGCCGGCCTTCGGGCACATGGCCGATGCCGCGTTTGAGGATACGTTCCGAGCTCAGATGGGTTATTTCACTCTCACCCCAAACGATCTCGCCGGAGGACGCATGCACGATCCCGGAAATCGCTCGCAGGATCGTGCTCTTGCCGGCGCCGTTTCCGCCGATCAGGGCCACGATCTCGCCCGGATTCACATGCAGGCTCACACCCTTGACGGCATGGATATGTCCGTAATAGGTGTGCAGATTCCTGACCTGGAGCATCAGCGGGCCCTCCCGAATATCTCGGTTATCTTGAAGCGGCCCATGATACCCTGGGGCCTGAAAACCATCATGGCCACCAGCAGGCCGCCATAGATAATATCCTGGTAATCCGCCAGGGGCCGCAGCACTTCGGGCAGCACGGTCAGCAGCGCCGCACCCAGGAGCGCACCCGGGATGCTGCCAATGCCGCCAAGGACCACCATGGACAGGATCATGATGGAGGTGTGAAGCCCAAAGGTATGCGGGTTGATGTAGGCCGTATAGTGGGCATAGAGGCTGCCGGCCAATCCGGCCCAGAAGGCGCTGACCACGATCGCCAAGGTCTTATACCCGTAGATGTTGATGCCCATGAAGCTGGCCGTGACATCGTTGTCCCGGATGGCGGCCCAGGCCCGTCCGATCTTCGAGTTCTTCAAGGTATACATGCTGGCGATCATGAAGCCCAGGACCACGCCGCAGAGGAGAAGGAAGCCGGGTTTGGAATACAGCGGGTTGCCCCAGAGCGTCACGGGCGGGATACCCACCAGCCCGTCCGGTCCGCCCGTAATCTCGAGGTTCATGAAGGTGATGCTGACGATGATTCCGAAGCCCAAGGTGACGATGGCCAGGTAGTCGTCCTTGACGCGCAACGCCGGCAACGCCAGCGCCAGACCTAACAAGGCCGTAATAATCCCTGCGCTTCCGAAGGCCACCGGAAAAGACAGACCCTTGATCATGATGAGCCCGCTGGTGTATGCCCCGATGCCGAAGAAAGCCGCATGCCCGAGCGACACGAGTCCGGCGAAACCCACGCTGATGTTCAGGCTCAAGGCCAGCACGGCGAAGATGGCCACCATGATGAGCACATGCAGGATATATACACTCATTATTGCCGTCCCAGGATACCACGCGGCCGGATGATGAGCACCAGCACCAGCGCGATGAAAGCGAAGGCGTCCTTGAAGTGCGAGGACAGGTAGGCCGCACCCAGGTTTTCGGCCACGCCCAGAACCAAACCGCCTATAATCGCGCCTGGAATGGAGCCCACCCCACCCAGGATGGCAGCCGAAAAGGCCTTGAGCCCCGGCAACAGACCCATATTCGGGGCGGTGGCATTATAGTACATCGCCATCAGGATGCCGGCCACCCCGCTCATGGCCGAACCCAAAAGGAAGGTGGTCACGTAGGCGGCATTGACATTGATGCCCGAAAGTCTGGCCGCATCGCTATCCATAGCCACGGCCATGATGGCCTTGCCGTGCTTGGTCAGGTTCAGAAAGAGCCAGAGCAATACCATGAGCGCGAGCGAGACCAGAATGATCGCCAACTGCAGCACCGTAATTTCGGCCCCGAAAAATTGATAGCTCCGCGGATGGAATTCCATAGGAAAGGACCGGTCCTCAGGTCCGAAGATGAGCCGTGCCAGCGAGCTCAAGAAGATCGAAGCGCCAATGGCGCTGATCAGAGGTATGAGAGGGTGTGTGCCGCGCAACGGCCTGAAGGCAAAACGCTCCAGCAGCACCCCCACCAGACACGCCGCGGCAATGCCCGCCGCAATAGCCAGCGGCAGACTACCGGTGGCGGCTAACGTCAGTACGGCGCCGAAGGCGCCGTACATGTAGATCTCACCTTGGGCGAAATTCACAATGCCCAAGATGCCGAAAATCATGGTGTAGCCCAGGGCGACCAGCGCATATACGCAGCCCGCCACCAGGCCGTTTACCAGTTGCTGTAAAAGCACATTATTTGACCTTTACGTATTTGCCTTTGACCACCTTGAAGAGGTACACGCCCTGCTTGACCACATCACCGTTCTTATCGAAGCTCAACTTGCCGGTCACGCCGTCGAAATCCTTAACCGTATCGAGATAGCCTCTCACCTGGTCCGGGGCGCCGCCCTTGGTAGCAATGGCCTTGGCCGCCAGGCGCGTCATATCATAGGTGATGGCCGCGAACATGGCGTTGTTGGGTTCCTTGGCATCGGCCATGACGATCTTGTAATAGGCATCCTTGAACTTCTTATTGGTGGGGGTGTTGTAGTCCTCGTCGTACTCGCTGCAGTTGATATGGCCTTCCGAGGCCTTGCCTGCCAGCTCGATATACTTGGGCGCCATGTCACCGAAGACTCCCATGGACTGGGCCGTGATGCCCATGCGGCGGGCCTGGGAAATGGCGGGCGCGGTCTCCTGCAGATAGCCGGGGATAAAGAGCAGGTCAAAGGGCTTTTGCTTGAGCTTGGTCAGCTGGGCCGAGAAATCGCGGTCGCCCACCATGAAGCTCTCCGTGCTGACTACAGGAATGCCAAGTTCGGCGAAACACTTGGAGAAGAGATCATTGCAGCCCTTGCCATAAGGCTCGTTGCTGTACAGGATGACCGGTTTGGTCGTCTTCAGGCTTTCCTTAGCATATTTGGTCAGAGCGGCCGCCTGCTTATCAATGCGGGTACAACCGCGGTACACATACTCGCCCGCGTCCGAAATCTTGGGCGAAGTGCCGTTGGGGGTGATGATGACGATCTTATCGCGCTGGGCCAAAGGCGCCACGGCCAGCACGTTGCCGCTCATCATCGGCCCGATGATGACCTTGACCTTGTCCATCGAGACCAGCTTCTGATAAGCGGACACTGAGGCCGGGGCACTATCCTTCTCATCTTCGAAGATCACCTTGAGTTGTTTGCCGCCTATGCCGCCCGCGGCGTTGATTTCCTTGACCGCGATCTCGATACCGCGCTTGGCTGGCAGCCCGTCCGATGCGCCCTGCGAGAGCCTCAAGATAGCCCCGATCTTGATCTCCTCGGCCCGCACTTCGCTCACACCCATGCCCAATACCACCACTGAGACCAAAAGCCATAACCATCGTCTCTGCATCACTTCCTCCTTCCCAAATTTCAATTCGTATCTTTTCGTTGATAAAAAAGGCCATGGGGATTGCCCATGGCCTTGTGTGTCTCACTCGCGCACCCGGCCTATGGGCACCGTTTTTTGAGATAGTAATAAACGTAGCGATAGGCCCGTGTACATACGCGGTTTCTCATAGCTGCGTTTATCCTTCGGGGAGCCCCTGGCTGTCAAGCGAAAAAGCAGGAAGTGATGAAAGGCGCTTTCGTATCCCGACCCGGGAAGAGACGTCTCTCAGAACATCAGGGCAAACAAACCGGTTGAGTACTGGAAGGGGACGAGGGCAGGCTACTCAAAAACCTGACTGATATCATCGAGCAGACGTTCGAGCCGGTTATCCGTGGCCAGCACGGTGGGCAGCGAAACGGTCACTTCCAGACGGTCGGCGCAGCCTGTCAGGACCACGAAGGACGGGATGCCGTCCACCCGCGGCGGTATCAAAAAAACCGTATCGGCCTGGAAACCGGCACCGCGGAAATTGTCCCGATTCAGGCGGCCCAGGTTGGAAAGCAACGTCGAGGAGCTATATGTCCCCTTGTGATGCCAGCTAAGGGTGATCAGTTTCAACCCGAGCCCTAAGAAGGCGATCGGAATAAGATCCACCACGGTTCCGCCCTCAAAGAGCATGCAGTCATACTTCTCATCCAGCTGCCGCTTGACCTCACGGGCAATATCTTCAGGGCTGTCCTGAGGTGTTACCTCGACATAGAGGGCCATGGACATATTGTTGGTGGTGCGCAGACCTGGCTGCCGTTGCCTCAGATCCACGGGGATCGCCAGCATGACCGGGCCAGGTCCATGCTGCCAGGCGGAGCGCGCCAGGGCCCAGCCGACCTTCCCCAGAACCTTGGAGAAACTCCCCGTAAAGGTGATTCTTTTCCAGCGCGTGCCCGCTTGCAACCCTTGCACGCGTCCGGTAGGCGCGATACTATTGACTGGCGGCATTTTGCGGGTGCGGTCGGTGAATTGACGCAGGAAAGTGACCAGGCCGGGAGGGTCTGAAAGCGATCCCAACGGCTCTTCGCCGCGCAGGACCCGGAAGATGTCTTCGGCCCAGTAAACCGTGCCCATGCCGTCCATCGCACCGTGGTTGGACCTGAAAACCAGACGCGTCACCGGAGAGCTCTCCAGGTACAACACCTCGCAGGTCGGCCCGCGATATGGCAGACCCCTCTTCAGGAAGGGGGCATTGTCCGAGCCGCGGCCATCCCAGGTGACGTCCTTGAGGTAGCGGATAGGCGGCCTTAATCCTGAATCCTGCCAATAACAACCTCGCAAGGCGCCCTTCAAAACCAGCCGGCTGCCCGGATTGGCCTCGGAGGCCTTGTCGACGGCATCTTGCAAGCGACCCTGGTCAATGATGCCCTGCCCCTCAACCACCACCTGGTTGGCATACGGCGGAGCGACCGCATCGGCGGCCAGCCAAAGGCGTTCCACAATTGCTAAAGGTTTTCGGTATCGTGGATCCATATTGGGATTCTTATCGGCGGCCAAGAAAATAAATTAAAATCTGTTCTAGCGCAGAACAGGGTTTACCTCTTTCCCGACATGCGGACCGCCTCTCCCGCCAGGGCCAGATCGATGAGTCCGCGGATAGGATCGACGCGGATTACGCGGACCCGCACGATTTCGCCGATGGAGATGGTCTTTTTCCGCAACCTGGCGTAGCGGTCCTGCACGATCTTGGCCTGCGGTCCCAGTTCCGCGGCGCCCACCAGACCGTCCGTGGGCGGTTCGGCGATCTGTACGAAGACACCGAACGGCATGATGCTCGTGACCACGCCGGAGAACTCCTCGCCTACGTGGCGCGCCATATAGGCCGCGGTCTTGAGCTTGATGACCTCCAGCATGGCCTCGTTGGTCTCCCGTTCCTTACGGCTCACCTCGGGCCCCACGAATTTAAGATAACGCTGCCACTTGGTATATTCTTTCTTGGAAAGGCGTTCGTTCTTCAGCGCGACCTTGACCAGACGGTGGACAATGAGGTCTGGGTAGCGCCGGATGGGTGAGGTGAAGTGCAGGTAGCCCTTGAAGGCTAGACCGAAATGCCCCATGTCCTCATGCTGATACTTGGCCTGTCTCAATGAGCGCAGGATCTGCTGGTGCACGAAGGTCGCGCGGGGATCGTCCTGGAAGGCCTCGGCAATGGTCTGCAGCGCCTTATTCAAGCCTTTTCCGAAGGCGATAGCCTGGCGCAGGCTGGAGAGCAGCTCCTGGGAGACGCCGACATCGCTCAAGATCGCAAGGAGATCGAAGAGATCGTCCTCGGCCGGCATGTCGTGGACGCGGTAGAGTGCCGGTAGATCGCGGTCGTGCAAAAAACGGCACACAGCCAGGTTGGCCATGAGCATGGCTTCCTCGATCAGACGCTCGCCGGAACCGCGCGGGCGCCGGTAGATGCTTTCCACCAGACCTTCGCTGTCCAGCTCGATGTCAAGCTCGGGCAGGTCGAAATCCAGGCTGCCGTTCTGCCTGCGCCGGGCATGCAGAAAACCGGTCACGCGCTTTAGGAGTTTCAAGGCCGCAATAACCCGGGCATCCACCTTGGGCGGGTGGCCTTTGTCGTCAAGAAAGACGCCGACCTCTTCATAGGTAAGCCGTGCCCATGAATTTATCACGGCCTCATAGCAATCATAGCCTACGAGCTTGCCGCGCGGGCCGAGCTGCATCTCCACTACCATGGCCAACCGGTCGACATGGGGATTCAAACTGCATACCCCGTTGGAGAGCACCTCGGGCAGCATCGGGATGCAGGCCTCCGGGAAATAGACCGAGAACGAGCGCGTGAAGGCCTCCTGGTCGAGCACCGTGCCTGGTTTCACGAAAGCGGCTACATCGGCGATGGCCACGGTCAGGCGGTAGGAGCCGTCCGGCAACGTCTCGATGCCTACGGCATCGTCGAAATCACGCGCCGAGGCCCCATCCACGGTAAAGAGCACCCGGTTTCGCAGATCGCGACGCTGACCCAATTCGGCCGCTGGATTTGTTTCAGCGTCGATATGGGCCTGGGTCTCGACCTCGGCCGGAAACAGCCAAGGCAGGCCATGCTTGGTGGCTACAAAACGCAGATCCTCGCCGATATCGTCAGGAAAACTCAAGGCCTGCAAGACCTGGGCCGCCACGGCGTCGATGCGCTTCTCGTGCTTGGGCGGCTCGATACGGGCCATCACGAGATCGCCGCTACGGGCACCTGCCTCACAGCCGTGCGGGATGATGATGGTATATGGGAAAGGTTGGTTGGGTTCCAGCGTGCCCCATTTCTTGGACCTGCGGTAACGCCCGCTTAAGGTTATGGTAGCCCGCTCCAGGATGGAGACGATGCGGCCCCGCAGACCTTTTTTGTCGTGATAGGCCTCGACCTCAACCATATCTCCGTCCATGGCGCTCATGAGATCGCTCCCCGGCACAAAGACATCCGGTCCGTTCTGGGTGACCACGAAGGCGAAACCCTTGGCATTCCAACTGAGCTTTCCCTGTACTCTCATAGACTCTCCCTACCATAAATAATGGATAACGGGTTATCTTCTTTTCACGATTCCCTGCCCGCCACTTTACTCGCGTCACCTAAGTCGTATGCGCATCAGATGGTTGCCTATCCCGGGCGAGGATGCTACACAAGATAATAATATGGCTGTGCTGAAGAAAAAACAGAGCTATGGCCCGGATGTCGTGCTGGTCGACGGACGCCTGGTGGAAAAGACCTACCGCTACCGGATCTGGCCGGTGCGCCTGATAGGCCGTATACTCATTGCCTGGGAGGCGTTCATCTACCGCAAGCTGGCCGGCCTGCCCGGCATTCCGAGGCTCGTTGATCGACCGGATCGGCATACGATCCTGACCACCTACATGGGAGGGGAGAACCTGCGGGAAACTTTAGCCCGACCCGACGCCTTGTACTTCGAAGAGATGGCCAGCATCATCAATGGCATACACGCCCGAGGCGTCATCCACCTGGATATGCGCAACCGCCGCAATTACGGCCGCGATGAAGCCGGTAATCCCTACCTGGTCGATTTCGCTTCGGCGCTCTACATACCGTGGGATGGCACGCTGCGCAACCTTATGGCCCGGCTGGACTGGCTCGGTTTTGTCAAGGTCAAGGCCAAGCTCGCTCCGGAGCTGCTGAGCGCCAGGGAGCAGAAGCGTTATCTCCTCGGCGAAACCTTGAGCGCCATGTGGCTCCCGACCAAGGCTTTCAATGCTCTCAAGGAGCTAATCAGGTTTGTAAAGAGGTCTTTTCCCGGTCGAGGTCTTTGAGCTGTTTCTCGAGCTGACGCCGTTTGAGATTCAAGGCGCGCATGCGGGTGAAGTCGGCCGTCTTTTGCGGTAGTCCCACAATAAAGATCGGAATCATCCCCGCTCCGAATGCCGCCATCAGCAGCAGCCAGAGTGGTAGCGCGCGATTCAACTGCCATTGCAGAAACGAGAGCGTGTAGGATTGCGTATTGGCAACCCCGCCCACGACCAGCACCGCCATAACCGCGATGAGCAGCAATGTCTTGATATACGGCATGGCATACACCTATACCCGAAATGCCCCTCCGACTCAAGGTCAAAGGGAGATCAAGACCGATGGCCGTCCCATGCCGTAATACGTATCCACGGCATCGCAGGACCTTGAGTTCTTGAAGGCCAAGGTGTATTTCTGTTCATGCGCCTTGATCGGGTTTCAAGAACAAGCGCCGTGTCTCCCGGGTAATCATCCGCACCCGCAGACGTTTCGAAAGCAAGCGCTCAAGGAGTAATGCCCCGAGTTTGTTGAAGATCCCGATGACCCTGCGCGGGCCTTTGCCCAGGGCATCCAAGGCCTCGCGGGCCACATCATCCGGAAGCATGGCCGGTGAGCGCTTCAATTCCTCCTGGTTGATGCGGCTCATAACCGTGGGAGTGAGGGTGGCGCCCGCTACCACGGATACAACATGGACGCCGTGATGCCGCCATTCTTCCCAGAGGCCCTCGCCCAGAACAATGTCAAAGGCCTTGGTGGCGGCGTAGTCGGCTACCAGCCCGGAGCCTTGCAGCCCGGCCATGGAGGACATCAAGATTACGCCACCGCGCCCACGCCGCACCATGTCCGGTCCCAAGGCATGGCACAACAGCAGCGGCCCCCGACAGTTGACGTTGAAGATGGCCAGGAGGTCTTCCAGCGGCGCCTGCGTGAATTCACGGACCGCAGAATTGCCGGCATTGTAAATCAGCAGCCCGATCTCAAGATCATCCACCTGGGGCAGCAGTTCGTCCAACAGGTGCTCTGCGCCCAGATCGATGGCGATGGGCCGTACTTGGACGGCATAGCGATCGCGCAGCTCCCTTGCCAGGGTTTCCAGTTTTTCCCACCCGCGTGCCAGCAGGACCACGTGCATTCCGCGCTGGGCCAGTTGACGGGCATAAGCTTCCCCGATGCCGGTGGATGCCCCGGCAATCAAGGCCCAGGGTCCATACTGTGCGAGAAACGATGCATTATTCTCCATGTGGCTTATTCTCCTGTTTAATCCATCGGCCGACATCCTTGTAGCGATCGCGCAGCATCCGATGGTGTTCTCTCTTGGCGGTATATTCGACGACCTTGGGCTTCAGCCAGCCTTCGAAGTGCTCGACAAAGCCTTTTTCGCTGAACCTGCCCGAGTCATGGAACGCCTGCCAGGCGCCATCCCGGTATTCGCCCGAGCTCTCACACAAGACGCAGATCAATTGCCGGTCCTGGACGAAGAAAAGGTCCGAGCCGCAGGAGGGACAGGTGAGGGTCTTGGAAGGGAAGTAGCCGTGGGTGTCTTCGCCTAAAGCCTTGGCGAGGCCTTGTGCCACCGGCGTATAGACCTCGTCGAGGCTTTCACCCGGCAGAGCGGCTTCGATGAAGGCGCTGCCCTTGAGCCTGAATCCCATCATGCGGATAACCGCATTGACCTGGGATTGGGTGACCCCGCGCCAACTTTCAATGCCTCCGTAAACAGCGCTGACGGCATTGATCTTGCCAAAGGCCGGATGAAAGCCGGACATACAGGCCAACCGGTCGGCCAGGAGCTTGAATTGCCCGACCGGTCCCAGGACATAGGTCGGGATGGAAAAAATAACATGCTCGTATTCCGTCATGGTCTTTAGGATGAAATACAGATCGTCCTTGACCTGGCAGCGGTGCTCCGGATTAAGGCAGCGATAACACCCCATGCACGGTTTAAGCGTAAAATCCGTCAGACGCAAGACAGCGATGTGATCGGCAGGCATAAAAAGGGCCACCTGTTTTGCAAACATCTCGCAATTTCCCAGGCGCCGGAACGATCCTGTGACCAGTAAGACCGAAGTTGCCACTAAACAATCCTCCTTTTACATTTCATGCCAGCCGCAATCCTTAAGGATCGAGGACGGCCATGATCATAAGAAATTTATGCCGCCCTGTCGAGCTATTTGAGAATGAAGGCTTGACTAACGCCCTCGAAGGCATGCAGCGTGTGGTCTTGGTCTTGTAATCCCCATAATACCGGATGAAGTAGTGTCCCGGTTCGGCCTGAGAGGTATTCCACACGATAGTAGCAGTGGAGCTGTGATCATCACCAGCTCCCAGATGAATTTGGTGTCCGGGCCCCAGTCGCGGCGCACGATCCGGTGGCCGCTGCCGCTTCCCTGCTCGACGGTCAGGAAGGTTCCCATGGCACGGCGGTTGTTGCGGGATTTCGCACCCTGGAAGTTCACCTTGACCTTATCGCCTCCGGCACTGTTGTAACGAATAGATCTATGGTATTGTATACCCCGGCGGCAGACTCATAAAGCTGAAAACCAAGGTGTTTATCACAATGCTTCCTACCAGGAATTCGAAGTCCGGCGGATACGGTCCGATTGATCGCAGGAGCCTGCCGCAAAAGCCTTGGCCCTGCCATGTCAGGAAGGCATCCATAAAATCATGATATGCGCCTGTCTGTGGGAAAAAGCCCTTGAAGGCAGCCTCCTTGGCTGAAAAAAGCCGTATGAGGCGCAGCGCATCCCGGCCCACCCAGGCGCGTTCATCATCCGTGCTTACGATCTGGCTCAAGTCCTGATCAAACTGCTCCGGGATATTTTCAAGATCAATGCCGATCCCGGCGGCATGGTCCCGTGAACAAACGGCACAGGCAGCAATACCGGCCGTATGAGTGATAGAGCCGATATAGCCTTCCGGCCAGAGCGGTTCATGCAACGGGCCTTGAAGAATAGGTGGCGGAGGGCTGAAGCCGAGTTGCTTGAGGGCGGCATGCGCGGCGGCGCGACCGATCACGAACTCTTCCCGGCGCTTGAGCGCCATGCGCGGGCTTAAGAGCCGTGCCTCAGCAGGGTCAAGGGAAAAGCCGGCCGCTCCGTGCTTGGTCCTGACGGCAAAGCCCACATACCCCGGGAAGGGAGAGTTGATCATGGCCGCCGGGAGCACCAACCACACGGGCAGATCGGCGCAAACTTCCCTAGAGTTTTCATACCCCCAGGGTCATCCGCGGCGTCTCTGACTCTCGCGTGCCGGTTACGTTGCCCGCTTCGGTGACATCAGGGCGCCACGCCTCTTCCAGGGCCTTGTCCGCAACTCCTGCGGCGCCCTCTTCCAGATAGCGGGCAAACGTATCGATCGTCATATATTTGTAGATCATCATCAGGGGTATATCGCGCGCAAGCTCTTGTTTCAAGCGATTCTTGAGCATGATGACCTTGAGCGAATCGCCGCCTAGATCGAAGAAATTATCATGGATGCCCACCCGCTCAATGCCGAGCACTTCCGACCACAGACGTGCGATCGCCTTCTGAACCTCGTTCTGCGGGGCGGTATACTCGCTCACGGCGGCATCTGTGATCTTGTACGCATTCAGAACCTGGCGGTCGAGCTTGCCGTTGCTTGTGAGCGGCAACCGCTCCAGGAATACGAAGTGCTTGGGGATCATGTATTCCGGCAGATACCCCTGGATGAATTCCGTAAGGGCCTTCTTACGGTTTGCGACCGCTGCGTCCTGGCCCCCTGATGTCATGGAGCTATCTTCCGGACGGCACACGACACAGGCGAGCAGGTGTTTACCGGCGCCGCGCTCGTCCAATGCGGCGATTACCGCGACCTCGGCCACGGCCGGGTGCTTGAGCAGAGCCGCCTCGATCTCTCCCAGCTCAATACGATGCCCGTGGATCTTGACCTGGAAGTCCTCACGGCCCAAGAATTCGATATTCCCATCCGGCAGCCACCGTCCGAGATCTCCGGTCTTGTAGAGGCGCTCGCCGCTTATGGGGTGAATGATGAAGCGTTGGCCGGTCTTGTCCGGATCATTCCAGTATCCCAAAGCCAGACCGATGCCTCCGATATAGAGCTCTCCAGCCACCCATATCGGGCAGGGGTTGAGGTTCCCATCCAGGACATAAAAACGTTGATTCGCAAGGGGTTTGCCGTACGGTATGCTGGCCCAGTCTTTTTGCACCTCTCCCACGGGGAAATAGATGGACCAGATCGAGGCCTCGGTGGCGCCGCCCAAGCTGATGATTTCGGCCCCCGCGTTCTGGGCGCGGATACGCGCCGGCAGGCTTACCGGGATCCAGTCACCGCTCAGCATGACCAGGCGCAAACTCTCCGGTATGGCCTGGGGCGTTTGCTCGGCATAATCTACCAGTAACTGCATCAAGGCCGGCACCGTGTTCCAAAGGGTTACCGAGTAGCGGACAAGCAGGTCCGACCAGTGGGCGGGATCATGCCTAGTCTGGGCATCGGGGATGACCACGGCTCCGCCGGCGGCCAGCAGGCCGAAGACATCATACACGGACAGATCAAAGTTCAAGTTGGATAACGCCAGAGTGCGATCTAAAGGCCCCACGCCGAAGCGTTGGTTTATGTCCCGGATGGTGTTGACCGCCCCTTGGTGATCGATCATGACCCCTTTGGGGCTGCCGGTCGAACCGGAGGTGAAGATGACGTAGGCCAGATCGGTCGCCTGCTGGGCCGGGGCGGGGGGCAGGTCATCCACGGCAGGCAGATCGTTCTGGTCGACACAGAGACATATGCATTCGGTCAGCCAGGACAGCTGCGCGTGTATACGGGTCTGGGTCAGGACAACCTTGATCCTGGTCTCGTCGAGGAGGTAGCGCAGGCGTTCCCGCGGCAAGCCGGGATCGAGCGGTACATAGGCCGCGCCGGAGAAGAGCACCCCCATCACGCCCACAATCTGCTCCCATCCCTTTTCCATGAGCACCGCGATGCAGGTGTTGGGCTCTGCCCCATGTGCCCGCAGGTAGTGTCCGAGGCGCATGGCCCTGTTCAACAATTCGCCGTAGCTTAAGCTACGCGCGGAAGTGATCACGGCCGGCGCCTCCGGATGCTCCAAGGCCTGCTCAAGGAACAGGGTATGCAACAGGTTGCTGGAAAAAGGCGCACGGGTTGCGTTGACCGTATCGTACAAGGCCTGATGTTCCTGAGGTATGGCCGGGTAACGGCACTGGTTCCAGAGCGCCTCTGGCGAAGCAAGCTCTTCCAGGAATCGAACATAGGATGTGAACATATCCTGAACCACACCCGACGCAAAGATCTCATCCATACTGTCCCAGGTGAAGACCAGGCGTCCATCCGCTTCGCATACCCGATGATGCAACCAGATCTGCGGCGCATCCGAGAACTTTTCCGGCAACGCAGCTTCAGCATGCTCGAGATCCGCATACAAGATAACGGGGATTTGGGGAACGGGTCCCGACCGGTTGATGCGCCCGAATCCAGGGAGACCTTGAAGCTCGTTCAAGAACCGCTCGTCAAGCTTGCTCTTCAGCTCTTCCTGGAGCAGTTGGGTGCTCAGGGCAAAATCATTGGCCGCCAGAGCATCCACCGGCAGGAGCGTCGTCACTCGATCTGTCGTGTATGTCCATGCATCATGACTTTCGGCCGGTAGAACAGGTCTCGGGCTCACACTCATGCCTATGGTGAAGCGCGGGGCCTTGCTCCAGCGGGCTAGAACCTCGGAAAAGGCGCTGGCGATAACGGCCGTGGGCGTGACGCCCAGGCTACGGGCCCGATCCTTGATCAGTCGCCAGTCTCCGGCATCCAGGTGCGCGCTGCGGCTATGTACCCGCGGTGGGTTTGCCGAAGAGGGGTTGGGGACTACGGGTAGATCAGGTACCGGCGGCATGTTGGGCAGGCGTTCCTGCCAGAATGTGGAGGGTTCTGAAGGCGACAACGCAGCGCTGGCTCGGTGGGATTTCGCATCCTCTGGCGTCAAGGCCCGGCCGATATCCTCCAGCAACCGCTCAAAACGCCCTGAGTTGCCGAGTTGATGTGACACCGCGACGGTTATTTCTTCGCGTGCCTGGCAACCGGCCAGCGCGACAAAAACCGCCGCCCGATCCAGAGGGGGTGGAACGAAGAAGCAGGTCTCGGCCGAGAAATTATCGGCGCAAAAGGCGTGTGTATCGATATGTCCCAGATTGGAGATCAAAGCCGAAGCATTATACCGGCCACGCCGATAATTCATCTTCGAAAGCATGGTAAAACCAAGACCGAGGAGCTTGAGCGGCATCACTTCAATGAATTCCGTACCGACATACGGCATGCAATCCGTCTGGCTGTCGAGTTGCTTGAGGATATCATGGGTTATGGATTCTGGGCTCGATCCTTGCGTGACATCGACATACAGGGCGGTCGTCAGATTGCTGGTACACCGTAGACCGGGTTGGTGAGATCGCAGGTCCACGGGCACGATCAAGCGCACCAGCCCATCGCCATAGCTCCATGCGGATTGCGCCAGCGCCCAGCCCACCTTGCCCAATAAGACGGGCAGCGTTCCCTTAAACGTCAGGCGGCGCCACATGATCCCGTCCTGGCCGTCGGGCCGGGACTTCCCCGTGGGGGCGATGGCTCGGTCGGCGTAGACATCACGGGTCTGTTGCGTGATGCTGTTCATGATCTGTTTGTCGGTGATGGCCCATTGCGTGCCCAGGAACGGTTCATCTTGCATGATCCGGAAGACATCTTCTGCCCATGTGATCACGCCGCGGCCGTCCATCACGCCATGGCTGGCTCGGAAAATGATGCGCGGTGTAAGCCCCTCAACCCACAGGACTTCGCAGGTCGGTCCGCTGTAAGGCAATCGGTCATGAAGGAACGGAGCATTTTCAGGGCCATACCCGTCCCATGCCCCTCCAGAGACGACTCTGACGCAGGGCGCCCGGCCGGAATCCACCCAGCGCGAACCCCGCAGAGCTCCTTTCAACACTAAGCGCGTCCCGGGATTACTCTCGGCAGCCTGTTCTACCGCCGCGGCCAGGCGACCCATATCCAGGCTACCGCGGCCTTCCAAGACCATCTGGACGACAAAGGGTGAGGAGATGCTGTCGATGCTCAGCCAGGACCTTTCAATATAAGAAAGAGCTCGATGCAAATTGTTCCTCGTCATATGTTCCTCCATGCTGTCGGATCTCCTCAGGTATGGTTGGCAAGCATGTCACAAATTGCTTGCCGATCCCCTGTGGTGGAAATATATTTCATTTACATGAAAACTATTTCCCATTCACCATTCCACCCCACTGCGCCAAAACACCTCCAGTCCTATGTTTGCGCCCGCAATGCGCCCGCAATGCGTCCGCAATGCTCATTTACGCTTGTTTTTCTGCAACACACATGCCACCTGACGCCCCCTGCATGTCGAGCATCTTGTCACCCGCGCTTTGCTCAAGGCGCCATGACAACCTTGACCGGCGCTCGATTTTCACGTAGTCAAAGGCCTCATGGACTTGGCACCCTTTCCACGGATGGGCTCCATCAACGCCCTTACCATACCCTTACCGGGATTTGCCGATTTGATTTGCTCCAATGTCTTTGTACTGGGCAGCGGGCCGCTCACCCTCATTGATACCGGTCCGAAGTTCCCGGGATCCTTCGAATGCCTTGAGCGGCAGCTCCAGCTCATCGGTTTTACCTGGCGTGACGTGGAACGTATCCTGATTACGCACGGCCATATCGATCATTTCGGGCTGGTCGTGACGATCAGACAGGCCGCCGGACATGATATCCCCTGTTATATCCACGCCGACGACCAGTGGCGGCTTTCACGCGGCTTTATCGAGCAGGGCATGTGGAGCGAGGAGGCGGAACAGTTCAGCGCCTTTGCCGGGATACCGGCATCTACGGTCGAGCAGATGAAGCGGCGCTCAGGATTCTTCAAAGTCCTCTGTGATCCGGTCGATGATGCGCTGCCTATGCAGGGCGGTGATGTCTTCCGGGGCTCGGATTTCGAACTCAGGCTCATCCATACCCCCGGCCATTCACCTGGCAGTTGCTGCCTCTTCGAGCAAGCAACCGGAGTGCTTTTCAGCGGCGATACACTCATCAAGCACATCACCCCCAATCCCTTCCATGAGACCAATCGTTCACGCCTAAGTGATTCAACGTATAAAAGCCTGAAGGCTTTCCGACGCTCGCTCCGTATACTCGAGCAGCTCCCGGTCAGCGCCACCTTCCCCGCCCATGGCGAGTACGTCCCCGACCTCAAGGCGCTCATTGACGGCTATCGCTCCCACCATAACCAACGCAGCGAGCAGATCCGCCAGGACCTCATGGGCTGTCCGCTCACCTTGCATGAGCTCGTGCGAAAGGTATTCCCGAATATCAAAGATGCCGAAGTTTTTCTGGGCGTTTCCGAGGTCTTCGTTCACCTGGAACTGTTACTCGAAGGGGGTCAAGCTATCCTGGTTGATGTTGGTCCGCCGGCGGTTTTCCAGGCCGTCTAAGGCCATGAACGCTAAAGCGCAATATCCACCTGGTAGGCGTGGCTGTCAATGGTGCGCGACATCGGATAAGCCGCTTTTTCCAAGACCTTGAGCATGGACTGGTTGTCGCGCCAGACAATCGCCCGCACGATTTCATAGTCCAGCGTACGACCGATGGCGACCATGGACTCGAACAGATAGGTTCCTATCCCCAGACTTTGCCAGGCCGGGTCCACCATGGCGGCAAACTCGCACACCCGTCGGCCGACGCTCTCCTCGTCCGGAGCGATATGCGCCACGGCCACGATGCGCTCCTGCTTGTCGCCTGCGGCTTGGACAACCAAGGCCATGGATTTCATGTAATCGACATTCACCAGGTACTGTGCCTGTTTATGGTGCAATGAGGCCATGTGCCGCAGAAAGCGATGGAAGCGGTCGTCCTTGCTCATGGCATAGAACAGATTCTGTATAGCGCGCTCGTCGGTCACCTTGACCGGCCGTATGTGCACCTCCCTGTCGCCAAAGGCCCTGATCTGTTCGTGGGCGCTCGGGTAACAGGCCTCCGCAGGCGGCAGGGCCTGGTCTTCGTAGAGGTATTTTCTCCGTTTGGCTTCTTCGAGCAGCCACGGTCTGAATTTGGGGTGGGCAATGGTGATGAGCGCCAGCGCCCGTTCGCGAATGGATTTACCGAACAGGTTGACGCACCCGTATTCCGTAACCACATAATTGACATCGCTCTGGGTGGTGATGATCCCGATCCGGCTGTCGATAAATTCCGGGACAATACGGGAGCAGCGGCCGTCACGCGAGGTCGAGCGCAGTGCGATGATGCCCTTGCCGCCAGGGGTAAACATCGCCGTGCGGTTGAAAACCGCGTGCCCTAAGGCACCGAAGAACGACGTGGGCTCGCCGAGTCCGACACATGACTGCCCGGTCAGGTCGATTTCGACCGCGCCATTGATGGCGATGAAGCGTTCATGGGAAAGTATCCTGGCCGGCTCACTGATGGAGGACAGGGCAAGGAGCTCCACATCACGGTTTTCGCGCACATAATCAAAGACTTTATCGCTGCCGATGCACAGGCTTGAGGTTACGGCGATGGTATCAGCCGCATCTGCCCCGGCGGCTATCGCCCCGGCGGCGGCAAGGTCGACGATACTATCGGTGATGATCTCCGAATGGATGCGCAAGTTTTGCTTGTCCTTTAAGGATTGCATGGCGGCGTCGGGAATCCGGCCGAATCCCACCTGAATGGTGGATCCATCCTCGACCAGCCGGGCCACATTGCGTCCCACTTCGAGGGTCTCGGGATCAGGATCCTCCTGACGGAAGGTCACGAGCGGCTCGTCGTGCTCCACGATGTAATCGATATCCTTTAGCGGTATCAGACTGTCGCCGCTGGTGATGGGCATATGGCGGTTGACCTGCGCGATCACTCTTTCGGCCTTCCCAACGATGGTGCGCATGATATCCACCATAATACCAAGACTGGGCATACCCTCCTCGTTGGGTGGGCTCAGTTGGATGATGGCGGTGTTGATCCTGATGTAGCCTTCATCAAAGAGTTTGAACATGCCCACCGTGGAAAGGGGCAGATGGTCGGCCTGGCCTTCCGCAAAGGCCGTGCTCATCGCGGGGGCGACGAAGAAGGTCTGTATCCGGAAACGGGAGCCGAAATCACCGCCATAATCCGAGTAGCTCCGCAAGGGTACGGAGGTATATACGTGGACATCGCTCAAGTGCATGTTATCAAAGATGAGATGTTTGGCCAGATACTGAGGTTCCCCGCATCCGGACTCGACATACACGCACGACCCCGGCTGGATAAGCTCCAGCAGGCGCTCGGCGGTCGTTATCTTGCTCGCATATTCCTCTTTCCACTGCATAGCGGGCCCGTTGTCTTCACCGGTTTGGCCTTGGGCAGATTAAACCAAGGCCTTCATCCTATCGTCACATCACGGCTGAGAAATTAACCGATCACCTCCCTGGCCTTCCAGGGCCATTCCTCTTAAGGAAGCTGATTGTACGTGAAAACGCTTAAGCAATTCCATTGGACAAATGCCCGCCAGCCATGGCACAGTAAGATGCCCCCGCTGGACAAACCCTTGTCAGGGCCGGGGAGCACGAATCATCGAGGTGCATCGCATGATCCAATCAGGGTTTCCCCGCTTGATGTCACCCGGGCGAATAGCCGGGATCACGATCAAAAACCGCATCGTGATGCCGGCCATGGGTATGAACATGTCCGACGGCGGGTATGTGAACCAGGCCGTGATCAATCATTACACCGAGCGCGCCAAGGGCGGCGCGGGGTTGATCGTCGTGGAGGTCACGTGCGTGGATGCGCCCCTGGGTCTGAATACCAGGAACATGCTGGCGATCGATGACGACGCCTATATCCCGGGCTTCGCGCGCCTGACCCGGAACATCCATGCGCACGGTGCCAAATGCGTGCTGCAGATCAGCCACACCGGACGCGGCGCCAAGCGCAAGAACACGGGTGGCCAACCGGTCGGACCGTCGGCGGTCAGGATGCCCTTCAGCATGGTGACCGGCCTGGAGGGGGAAGAACCCCGCGCCCTGACGGAAGTCGAAATCCTCGCCATTGAAGATAAATATGCCGCCGCAGCCCTGCGCGCCAAAGAAGCCGGTTTCGACGGCGTCCAGGTCCATGCGACCGGTTATTACCTGGTCTCGCAGTTCCTTTCCGCCTCGGCCAACCGGCGCACTGATGCCTATGGAGGCAACGCCCGCCGTCGAGCTACCTTTGCGCTCAATATCCTGAGAAAGATCAAAACCTCAGCCGGCACCGACTTTCCGGTCATCTACAAGCTTTCACTCCTTGAGCTAGGCAAGCAGGGCGGGATCGGACTGTTTGACGGTCTTCTCTACGCCTACCTGCTTCAGGAGGCCGGCGCCGATGCCATCGAGGTGCTGGCCATGTCGTACAAGGACAAACCAACCCTTCGCGACGTACCTGACAGCGCGCAGGGTACGGGATTGACCTTTCCCCTGGCAAGACTGCTCAAGCTGTCCCGGGTGTTCGGTCGTTCGACTCGACCGAATCTCTTTATTGGGCGCAAGGCCATGCGGATCCCGCTCATCTCGGGCGGCCGCGCCTTCGATCCAGTCCTGGCCGAAAAAGCCCTGCGCGCCGGACTGACTGACTTCGTCTTCATGGGCCGGGGCCTGCTAGCCGAACCGGGCTTGCCCCATATGATCAAGGACGGCACCTATGGCCTGGCACGACCCTGTATTGGCTGCGGCCGCTGCATCGACAACCAGCTCCAGCATCAGAGCCGGGCCGTGTGCTCGGGCAATGCCGTGGTAGGCAAGGATGACAATGATTACACTATCCCGCCCGCTGAAATCAGTCGGAAGGTCCTGGTGATCGGCGGCGGACCGGGAGGCATGGAGGCCGCCCGGATCGCCGGCTACCGGGGCCATACGGTACTTCTGGCGGAAAAAGACATGCGCCTGGGCGGCCAGCTGCACTATGCCGTGGCGCCACCCCATAAACACAACCTCAAGCCGCTCATCGCCTATTACGAAAGGCAGCTTGCTAAGGCCGGCGTAAAGGTCGTGCTCAGAAGGAACATGCAGGCCCAGGAGATCATTGCGGGTGGATACGATGCCGTCATCTGCGCCACGGGAGTGGCTCCGGCGGCGCTGCCGATCCCCGGCTTCGACCAGGACCATGTCATCAGCGCCAAAGCGGTGCTGTCCGGCAAAACCACCGGCCGTACGGTCGTAATCATCGGCGGCGGCCTGGTCGGCTGCGAAACGGCCGAGTTCCTGCTCAAACGCAAACGGAGCGTCGCCATCGTCGAAATGCTTCCCGAACTGGCCTCCAAGATGCCGGTTGCCAGCCGCATCATTTTATTGGGCCATCTCAAGAAGCTGGGCGCTCACCTGTATACCGGTCACATATGCCGGGAGATCACCGCAAAAACCGTTGCCATAGAGGATAACCGAGGAGTCGCCCGGATCCTCAAGGCCGATACGGTCGTCATCGCCGTGGGTGACAAACCGGACACAGCGTTGTATGATGCCTTGCGGGACAACGTTGCAGAGCTCTATCTCATCGGCGATGCCTCCTGTCCGGAAGGCATTGCCGAAAGCGTCGCCGCCGGCTATTATACCGGCTTAAGGATTTGAACCGCAAAGGGGGAGGACTCGCATGAAAAATGCAGGGGCGAAATTTCTGTGGTTTATCATATTGCTGGGAATGGCATGCGCCATAGGCGCCGTATTCCTGTTTCTTGAATGGGAGAAACCGCGCATTGTCGCCGATCCTTCTCTATCCATAATCGGTCAGCATAAGGTGGCGGACATCGGTATCATGGACCGCAAGTCTGGCCTACGGCACATCGCCGTTCGCCTTACCCAGGGGAGCAAAGACGTCATGCTGACCAGCGCGGACATGGACGGCAAGGGAGTTACACAGAAGACCCTGCGCGTGGAAATATCTCCGCGTGATCTGGGCTTGAGCGATGGTGAGGCGCTGATCACCGTCACGGCCACGGACTTTTCGCCCTTGAAGAACACCTCCACCTTAACGATAAAGACCACCATCGACGCCGTACCGCCGCGCATCGCGCTCTTGAGTGCGGCGCATAATATCAACCCGGGTGGGACCTGTCTGGCGATATTCAAGCTCTCCAAGGCGGCGAAGACCTGCGGGGTGCGCGTCGGGACGATTTTCTTCCCGGCCTATGCGATGACCATCCAGGACAAGCCCGTCTCTGTATGCTATTTCGCGGTCCCCATGGACGTGGAAGCCACAACTCCAATGGTGGTCGTTGCTGAAGACAAGGGCGGCAATACCGCCACGGCCGCGATCCCATTCCATATTCGCACGGCCCATACCTTCCGCGCCGACAAGCTTACCTTGAGCGCCAGCTTCCTTCAGAACAAGGCCGTGGAGTTCGAACAACACGACCGCCGTCTGGCCGGCAAATCCCCGGAGGAAATTTTTATAGCGGTGAATGCGCAGACACGCCAGGAGAATACCCAGAAGATCCAGTCATACTGTACTCGCTCGCAGCCGAAGCAGCACTGGCAAGGGGTCTTCCTGCGCATGCAGAATGCCGCGCCCATGGCCCGCTTCGGAGACAAGCGCACCTATTTCTATGAAGGACAGCCTCTGGGCGAGAGCGTACACCTGGGCGTCGATCTCGCCTCCACCGCGCATGCCCCACTTGAGGCGTCCAACGACGGGATCGTGGTCTTTGCCGATTATCTGGGGATATACGGCAACACGGTGATCATCGATCACGGGCTGGGCATATCAAGCTTATACGGTCATATGAACGAGATCACGGTCAAGGCCGGCCAGCAGATGTCCAAAGGCACGGTCATCGGAACCACCGGGGCCACAGGTCTGGCAGGCGGCGACCATCTGCATTTCAGCATCCTGGTCGGCGGCCGGTTCGTGAACCCGATCGAATGGTGGGACCCGCACTGGTTAAAGGACAATGTCGAAGACAAACTCAACGACGCCGCGCCGTTGTTATAGGACCGAAAATGACTGAGCAAGAATACGCGCTTACGGTTTTGGCTGAACACGAAGAAGCCATCGGAGGCCTGTATCAGCGCTTCGCCGATATCTTCCCTGAGTATGCGGCCTTCTGGTCGGGGTGCGCCGAAGAAGAGTTCCGGCATGCCGCGATCATACGCAACATGCAGGACCTGGCAGCCCAAGGCACAATCTTTCTTACCGGCAGGTTCAATGCCGCAGCCATTCAAACATCTCTTACTTATATTGCCGATCAAACGAATATGGCGCACGGAGGAGAGATGCTGTCTCGGCAGGCCTTTGCCGTGGCCTTGAATATTGAATCTTCGCTGCTGGAAAATCGATACTTTGAGATGTTCGGCGGCGCCACACCGGAATTCCAGAAGATGCAACGCACCCTACTGGAAGAGACCGTCAAGCACCGCCGCATGGTTCAGGCCGCGCTCGAAAAGATCAAGGACCAGTCGCGCTGATCAATCAAAACTTGATGGCTACTCCGATATACGGTCCGGAGGTGTCATACTTGAATTCGACATCGTCTTCATCGACATCGATATTGAAGAAACGGTAGCCGCCGGTTAGATCCAGAAAGGGAAATGGCGTCAAGGACAGTTCGGCCTGCGCGTCCATGACCGTATTGCCGCTATAGCCCATGCCGGTCGCCAGTACTCTCGCCTCCAGCAGATCGTTGATCAGGCCGACATGCACATTGGCCCCCAGCATGGGAATGGGCGCGGTGAAATCCTTCTCGGTCTGTTCGCCGGTCAGTTCGGATTCAATCTGCGCCGAACCCTTGAGGACCTTGACCTTGCCCACCAGGCCGATGGAAAACCCGGCCAGAATATTTTCAAGGTCGATCACATCGTACTGATACATCCCCTCCATGGCAGTGAATTCAAGCTCCGAGCGGATGGTATCGCTCGCATGGTACACCTCGCCGTTGAAAACGACATCCTGATCCAGGACCTTGTTGCCCTTGTAATCCGCCTGATGATAGCCCAGCATGATATGATGTCGGCCAGCCGCCACGAACACCTCGATCACCGCGCTGGACTCGTCGTCGAGCCCGAGGGTGTCGACGAAGTCTAGCTTGGTGCCTGCCAGGGCATCATCATCGATCCGGATATCGCCGCTGAGCTCGGGCGTCCACACATACCCCCGCACACCCAGTTCAAGACCCCAGGCCGGCAGGCTGAGAGCCACCGTAACCAGAATAGCCGCCGCATACACGCTCTGCTTCATACCCACCTCCCTGCTTGCCCTTAAAATAAGGTAAAAAAGTATACCATGGCGGACAAGGCTGAATCGTGATCGGATATTCTCCTTGATTGCATCATCAATATAGGAAATATAACGTATAGGCAAGCGCTCCGCGCACCAGTGAGAATCTCCCAGCATACCTGCCGGCAAGGGGGAGGATAACAATGAAGACCTGGGTGACGAGGAAGGGAACGGGCGTGCACCGGATTATGGCAGGGTCCTGGAATGCTTATGCCGTGACGAGGGGCGACGGCCTGCTGCTGATCGATACCGGCAGGGGCTATTGGTGGCCGCTCTTACGCCGGCGCATTGAGGGCTTAAGCCGCTATGGCAGGCCGAAGACCCTGATCCTGACGCATACACATTTCGATCACGCCGAAAACGCCGCGCGCCTCAAAGCCGCCTTTGGCGTGCGCGTCATCGTACATCACAGTGAAGCGACCTTTGCGCAGAACGGGGATTCCCCTCTGCCGGATGGCACGAACTGGATCATGCGACGGTTCATGCAGTCCGTGGGAAAACGGGCGCAGCCGTTCTTTCATTACCAGGGTGTCGCGGCTGATATCGCAGTCGATGAACACTTGACGCTGGATGCTATGGGTTTACGCGCCTCGGTGATGCATACCCCGGGGCATACCAGTGGTTCACTGAGTGTTGTGATCGACGATGAAATCGCCCTGGTGGGCGATACCTTGTTCAGCGTACTGCCCTGGTCGGTCCTGCATCTCTGGGCCGATGATGTCCCGGGTATGGTCAAGAGCTGGAAAAAGCTTCTGGAGACGCCATGCACGCTTTTCCTGCCCGGCCACGGCGGAGCAGTCGGGCGAACCCTGCTCGAACGCGAATATACGCGCCATGCCCGGAACCTGTGAGGGCTGCGGATGAAGCACGCAATCAAAAACAAGGCATTGTTTTCCGAATGGAAAATACCAGACAAGAAGTGATTCCTATGGATGATCCTGGATCATAGCATGTTATGGTTCCCAGTCCTAATGTCCAGCCATGACGATCTAACAGCGCCCTTCAGAATAAAGCCTTCCTCTCAAGACTTCGGCGATTCGGACGATATGCATATCATAGGGGCTAGTAAGCGGGGAGAGGGACAGATGTTCATACTTATGTTAGCATGTGGCGTCAGCATCGTCGTGATCGGCCTGCTCTTTTTGATGGCCGCAGGATTGGACATGCCCTTGCCGCGGCAAGTCGATAGCTATGGACAGGCAGATCTCAAAGTATGTACCGTAATAGATCTTGACGAACGCCGTCCCAGAATCTCACACACGTCAATTAAGATTCCCGGGTTAGAGTAATCTCCACCCGACGGTTGGCCTGACGGTTTTCGGACGATGTATTCGCGTACAACGGGCTGTATTCACCATACCCTCGGATAGAAACCTGCCGGGGATCCACGCCGTTTTCACACAGGAAACGCACCACGGCCGCGGCACGGGCGGCAGAAAGCTCCCAGTTGGAGGGAAACGCCGCCGTATTGATGGGCGTATCATCGCTATGCCCCGATACCAGGATGCGGTAACCTGACTGCGAGGCTATGAAAGCGGCGATCCGCTGCAGAGTAGGCTGAAAGTCGCCCAGCAGCTCGGCCTGTCCTTGAGCGAAGGTGATACGTTCACTCAGAACAAACACGGGACGGGTTTGATCCCAGCGCACGCTGAAACCCTGATCCGTACGCTGACTCATGAAACGCGTCACCTCGTCCTTGAGATGTTCATCTGCGGCTCTGACCGCTACGGGAGCCCCGGTAACGTCCGCTGACTTGGACGCCGCGGGGCGTGCATGCATGTTTGAATTAGCATATAGCAGGATAAAGAAGATCAGTAAAAGGGTGATGACGTCGGCGATGGACCACAGAAAAGGATCATCCTCGCCGACAGCCGGCGAGGATACTTGCTGCCAGCGGGGACGGACACGTGGATGCGGGGAAGATCCCGGCATGTGCGTATCACTGCCCGACCGGTACATCCTGAGCCCCTGCGGTAGCGACGGCCATGGACATATCCACCACGGCCGCTGCATGCTTATCCGGAGCCATAGGCGTACGCCAGGAAGAATGGGTATTGGCGTCCAGATAGGATTTGAGCCGGTGCGATATCGCCACCGGATTCTTCGACTCGGCAATACCCAAAAGGCCCTCCAGCACGATGTTCAGCTGCGTGGCCTCGGATTTTACATATTCGGAAAGCTTGCGCGCCATGGGCAGGAAAAGAAAGTTGGTAAACAAGAGCCCGTAGAGCGTGGTCAGCAAGGCTAGCGACATGCCCTTTCCGATGGTCGTGGGATCTCCCATGGTGTGCAGGATACTGATGAGGCCCAGGACCGTCCCCAAAAAACCGAAGGCCGGGGCGATCTTGGCCATGGTATTGAGGATATTGATCTGGGATTCCTTGGAGGAAAAATACAGCTCGTATTCCTTCTCCATGATGAACTGGATTTCATGCAGGCTGTAGCCGTCGGCGATCAAATCGATGCCCTTGCGCAGAAAAAGGTTATCGGCCTTCTCACCGTAAGCATTCAGCTCACGCGGACCTGAAGAACGTCTGACGCGGGCCAGGGCGGTGATCTGTTGGATGGTATGGCTCATGTCCGGGGACGTATGGCGATAGACGTGTCTAAGGCTGTGCACAAGATCGGTGAAGGTCGGCAGGGGAAAGGCCAGCAGAGCGCTCAAAAGCGTGCCTCCCAGGACCATGAGAAAACTTTGCAGGTTCACCGCCAGGGAGGTTTTGCCCAGGACGCTTCCGGCCATGATCATGAAAATGACGGCCCCTCCAGCCAGGATCAATCGCTGCTTCATACTGTTGCCTCCCGCTCATACGGTTTTCCAAAACTGATGCAGGGGGTATGCCAGCCCCCGGCAGGGCCTGAGAGCCGCGTCCTTGGCGCCCAGGCAAGGGAATATTTTGCCTACCCGCACGGCCAAGGCATCCAGTGCTTGACAAAGAAAAGGATGTTGCATATAGGAGTGCATGGTGCGGGAATAACTCAGTGGTAGAGTGTAACCTTGCCAAGGTTAAAGTCGCGGGTTCGAATCCCGTTTCCCGCTCCAAATTCTTATGACACCCCCAGGATATCTATTGTCGACGGTAATACCAATCAGAAGGTTATATCTGACCCGTATTCTTTTAAGCGGATATATCCGGGGGGAATCCGCCTGGAAAAACAAGGCGTCCCCCGGGGTTGATCATGGATAGGCCCGGTACATCATGCGCGGGAAGGGGATTGTCTCGCGTACGTGCTTGAGTCCGCAAATCCAGGCCAGGGTACGTTCGATGCCCATGCCGAAGCCGGAGTGCGGCACGCTTCCGTAGCGGCGGACATCCAGGTACCATCCGTAACGTTCGGGGTCGAGGCCCTGGTCCCTGATGGATTTTAAGAGGACTTCGATATCCTCTTCGCGCTGGGAGCCGCCGATGATTTCGCCGTAGCCCTCGGGCGCCAGGAGGTCGGCGCACATGACCACCTCCGGCCGATCCGGGTGCTGTTTCATGTAGAAGGCCTTGGCCTGCTTGGGATAACACTCGATGAAGACCGGCTTGTCGTAGAGCTTGGTCAGGATGGTCTCGTCGTCTCCGCCTAAGTCGATGCCCCATTCGATCTTCGAACCATTTTTCTTGAGGATCTCGACCGCCTCGTCGTAGCTGAGCCGATAGAAGGGCATGGTGACCTTTTTCAGCGGCTCCAGATCGCGCTCGAGGAAGGTCAATTCTTCGGCCCGCTCCGCGATGGTGTTCTGCACGATATAGGCCACCAGGTTTTCCTGGACCTCAAGGTTCATCTTGTGGTCATGAAAGGCCATCTCGCCCTCGACCATCCAGAACTCGGTCAGATGCCGGCGGGTCTTGGAGGGTTCGGCCCGAAAGGTGGGGCCGAAGCAGTAAACCTTGCCGAGACCTGCCATGGCCGCCTCCAGGTAGAGCTGTCCGGTCTGGGACAGATAGGCTTTGCCGAGGTCGAAATACTCCACGCTGAAGAGATTGGAGGAATCCTCGCCCACCGTGGTAGTGAAGATGGGGGTATCCACCAAGGTGAACCCGTTCTTATAGAAGAACTCGCGTACATGCCGCACTAAGGTGTCGCGGATGCGCAGGATGGCGATCTGCCGTGGGGACCTGAGCCAGAGGTGCCGGTGAGTCAACAGGAAATCCGGACCGTGCTCCTTTTTGCCGATCGGGAATTCCTCGGACTTGTGGACGATGGTGATGGAGGTCGCATGCAGCTCGAATCCACCCGCGGCGCGTTCCTCCTTGACCACGCGGCCGGTCGCGATAATGGAGGACTCCAGCGGCAGTTTGCGGATCTCTTCATAGAAATCCTCGAAGGTTTCCCGCTCGGCCACGACCTGGCAGGTTCCGGTGCCGTCGCGCAGGATGAGGAAGGAGACCTTGCCGCTCGACCGGCGGTTCGGCACCCAGCCCTGGATGGTGACCTCCGCGCCGATATGCGCGGGAAAATCGCGGATCGTGCATATGCTCATACGTCGTTCTCCTTCCTTGTCTAAAAAATTCATAGCGCAGATGAAGCGGCCGATCAAGCGGAAGAAGAACATGCATCCTTGTAACTTCAATCATTCGCACCCAGGGAAATATGCGCTTGACACTCAAAGTCCAATTCGATAAGGAACCCACATGATGGGCCCTTAGCTCAATTGGTAGAGCCACCGGCTCATAACCGGTAGGTCCCTGGTTCGATTCCAGGAGGGCCCACTCAAAAGGCAGGTAGGGTGAAAGACAGATCATACATTAAAGCGAGGTGAAGGATAAAAGGGGTGCAGTTATGCACCCCTTTTCTTTTTTAAAACGTATGCGCTTGCAGGAGATCGTGGATACTTTAAACGACATCGCCCCGTTTGCGATGACCCAGGAATGGGACAACACGGGGATCATGGTCGGCGACCCGGACCAGGAGATACGTTCCATCCTGATCGCGCTCGATCCGTCATCGGAGGCGATCGATTATGCCCTTGACCAAGGAATCGATCTCATCGTAACCCACCACCCGCTCTTTTTCAAACCCATCAAGTCCCTGAACCCGGCGTGCGGTCCGGCCCGCAAGGCGGCCCTGCTCATTCAAAACCACATGGCGCTCGTGAGCATGCACACCAACCTCGATACGGCGCCGGACGGCGTCGCGGACGTGCTGGCCGCCCGTCTCGGCCTGCGCGAGATACGGGGCCTGGGCATGCTGCGTCTCGGCCATATTGATCCTCAGCCTTTGGACGTGTGGGCCAAGTCGTTGCCTTTCCAGGGCACGCGTATCTGCACGGCCGGCAAGAATGTCGCCGCGGTGGCGGTCTGTCCGGGGAGCGGCATGGATCTTTGGCCCGAAGCGCTTGAATCAGGATGCGACACCTTGGTGACGGGCGATGTGCGTTACCACCGGGCCATGGACGCCGTGGAAGCCGGATTGAACATCGTGGATCTCGGGCATTACGGCAGTGAAGCCGTCATTCTTAAGCCTCTGGCCGAGCGCGTGCGGTCTTTGCTGCCCGCTGTTCAGACCACGGCCTTTGAAGGCGAGGATATATTCACAAGTTTACGGTAAGGAGAAAAGCTTTGAAGGATTTTTTAGCCGGAGTGATCGCACTACAGGACGTTGAGGTTCAGGTATTCAAGGCCGAAGCCGGGCTCAAGGATCTGCCCAGGGAGCTGGAAGAGATCGAGAGCATCCTCCAGGCGCGCAAACACGCGCTGGACGGCGCGGATGAGGAGATCGCCGAACTCAACAAGCGTCGGGAACCGCTGGAAGTTGAGCTCAAGGAGAACCAGACCATCCTTGACGCGGCCGATGCACGCATCAAGAAGATCAAGACCAACAAAGAGTTTCTGGCCTTGCAGCGGGAGATCGACATCGCCAAGAAACGCAAGGCGGATATCGAGGAGCAGCTGCTGGTGCTGATGGAAAAGATCGAGGTACGCGGCAAGGACCGTGAGCGGATCAACAAGACCTTCCTTGACGACCGCGCGGTTCTGGATATCAAGCGCGACAAGATCCTGGCCAACCAGCAGGAGCTCGAAGGCATCGTCGCCTCCCTGCGCAGCCAGGTCGACAAGCTGCGCGACAAGGTCGAGGCAGGGCTCTTAACCAAGTATGACCGCATCAAGGAAAAACGTAAGGGCCTGGTGGTCGTGGAGTGCATCGACGGGGTCTGCAAGGGCTGCCATATGCACATCCCGCCCCAGCTCTATAACGAGCTCGTGCGGGCCGACCGCCTCATCGTATGTCCGGTCTGCCAGCGAATCCTGTACATCAATACCGAGCAGGTAGCCCCGGCCGCGCATGAGTGAGGCCCTTCCCCCCATCAGCAGGCACGGGAAAAACTTTTTCTACTTCTGCCTGGGCCTCTCGCTGGTTATGGTCTTCCTGGTCTGGAAGCCCTTCATCAAGACCATCCTTTTAAGTCTGATCTGCGCCGTCGTGTTCTTCCCGATCTACACCCGCCTACTGGCGCTGCTGCGGAACAGAAAATCCCTGGCCAGCCTCTTGACCTGCCTGATCCTGATCCTGCTGGTCATCCTGCCGCTGGCCGTGCTGACCGTGTTCCTGGCGCAGGAAGCCACCTACTTCTATACCAGCATCACCTCGAATCTCCAGCAGGGCGCGTCCATCATACCTCGCACCGGAGTTTTGACCAGGGGCATTGAGTTCTTGCAGCGCTATCTCCCCGGCCTGGGGTATTCACCCGGCACCATGGAATCCCAGGCCCTCGAGCTCGTCAAATTGTTCGTGAATTTTATCATGAAGCATTCCACGAGCCTGATCAGCAATGTCACGGGCATGATCCTGAGCTTCTTCCTCCTGATCTTCACCCTGTTCTACTTCCTGCGCGACGGCTCGGCGTGGCTCGAAGACTTCCTGGATGTCATTCCCATGCCCGAGAGTCAGAAACGGCTGATCGTCACCAAATTCAAGGAAGTCAGCATGTCCACGGTGGTGGGCATTCTATTAACCGCCCTAGCCCAGGGATTCGTGGCCGGAATCGGGTTCGCCATCGCCGGGATCTCGCCGGTGCTGTGGGGCACCTCCGTGGCCTTCGCCAGCCTGATCCCGGTGGTGGGCGCCGCCATCGTGTGGGTGCCGGCCGGGATCGTCCTGATCGCCACGGGCTCAATCAAGGGCGGCATCTTTATCCTGGCCTGGGGCGCGTTGGTGATCTCGAGCCTGGACAATTTTCTGAGACCCTACCTCATGCGCGGCGGCACCCAGGTGAGTCCGGTCTGGATCCTGTTTTCGATCCTGGGCGGTCTGCAGCTCTTCGGATTCACCGGCATCCTGATCGGGCCCCTGATCCTCAGCATGGCCATCACTTTGGTAGCCATCTACCGCGAGGAATACGCACACTGATCAGACCGGATGATAACAATACAGCCGGCATGAAATTAGATAATATTTTGCTAAAGTTTTTTATCAGGCGGCCGTATAGGTTATAGAATGAGCACATATGGTAAAACGATCTTTTTCATCATGAAAGCACCAGGACTTCATTGTAAGGTCAAAAAAATATACAGAACAAAGGAGGAGTCATATGGTTCGGTCAGATAAGAAAGGTTTTACGTTAATCGAGTTGATGATCGTGGTCGCGATCATCGGTATCCTGGCGGCCATCGCCATTCCGGCCTACAGCGACTACACCAAGAAGGCCAAGGTTTCGGAAGTGACAAATGCCTTGGGCGCGGCCATGAGTGCGGCGCAGCAGTACCATGGGGAAGAAGGCTCATGGCCTGGTAACTCCGCTACCTTGAATGGCGACATTTTAGCCATCTGCGCCAATTCATTCGGTGTGACCCTGCCCACTACCTATGTCGGCACAGCCAATTATGACATTGCTGCCACTGACACGGAGATTACTTTGACCGCCACATTTGGAGGCGGCTCCAAGTCTATTGGTACCGGCGTGGATGGCACCAACGTTACGCTCACCTCGGGATCCGACGGTGGCATGCGGACTTGGGCCGGGACTATCGCATCGAAATATAGGCCGAAATAACACCGCGCACCCTGTTTTTGATGACGGCCATGATGGAACATCTACGACAGAGCGAGCAGATGAGGAGGGGGGGAATCCCCTCCTCGCTTTTTGTCAGCAACCGACAGGGCTTTACCCTCATCGAACTGATGATCGTCGTGGCTATCATCGGCATACTGGCCTCGATTGCCTTATCCGCTTACGACATCTATACCAAGAAGGCCAAGGTCAGCGAGGTAACTAATGCCTTGGGTTCAGTGTTGAGCGCGGCGCAGCAGTACCATAGTGAACAAGGGCGTTGGCCAAACACCATGGCCGCTGACAGCATATACGATGTTTGCCGGAACACCTTCGGGGTAACCTTGCCTACCAGCTATGTCGGGGCTGATAATTATATTGTGAGCACAGCCAGTGATACTGCGATTGCCATACAGGCAACGTTCACCGGAGGTATGAAATCGATCGGCACGGGCGTGAACGGCCAAGCGTTGGCTCTAAGTTCAGGGTCCGACGGCGGCGCACGGACATGGTCCGGCAACCTTGCATCCCGGTACATGCCCAAGTAAACAAGGAAATATGAGGAGAGGGGAGAACCCTCTCCTCATGCAACATATTGAACATTCAATGTTATATGGAGAAATCCAGGTTGTTTATGGACCGTAAAGATTCCTTTGATACGCCGTCTTAACGTTTCGCAAATTTTTTATCGTTAGGGATGCGAAGCGGTTCATCGTGGCATCCTGTCATACAATCGAGCTGCTAAGGAGCCTTTATCAGAATGTTGCCGATTGCGTTAGCCGCAACCCGATTACCGCGATAGTGGCGCGTTTCGGAGCAGGGACTTGAGCGTGGTCCATTGCGGACCCTCAAGCATGAGGCCTTGTGCGGTGAAGACCGTGGGCACCCGGGTGACTCCGAGACTTTGGCTGAGATCGTTCGATTGCGCTAAACAGGCCTTGCCTTCTTCACAAATGTCGGGCGCTGCTCCTTCAGGCGGCATCCATTGCTTTGAAAGATACGTCTCCAGATCGACCTTGCGGCACAGGGCCGCGATCGCCAACGTTTGAGCCGCGCCCCCTCTGGCCCGGAACAGTACCCGCAGCTCGGTCCCGGTCTCATCCATGAGGGGCCTGATCCGTCCCAGGAGATCCTCGCAATAAGGGCAGGTCGGGCTCGCAAAGAGATACAGGACATGCTTGACCGGGCCCGGAGGGGTGTACCGGAAGGCCACCGCCTGATCGATATCGCGCCTGAGGGCCTGGAATCTTCGCGAGGCCATCAGCTGCAGTCCTTGGCCGGAGATATCCCTGCGGTCTTGAAACATCCCGCCCGCGATGGCAAAGGTATCGCCCAGGTAGACCGGCACGATCTGATTCCCGGTCCTGATCAGGACCTCGCAGAGCCCATTGACCGGCCTTCTGCTCAGCATCAGCGGCGCGGTGAACTGCTTATGGCGGTTGACAGAGGCCAAGCTCACACCCTCACAGGGGTCCCTGGTCAGACGTTGAAACAGGAATATCCCGGCTACGCCAAACACCACCAGCGCAAATACCAGCGCCCTATCTTTCGTGGCGCTCCGCAAGGCGCGTGGCTTTGCGCGCGCGGGCAAGGGGGATAGGAAAATAAAGACCGCCACGAGCAGCAAAGCGATATCCCGCGCCAGGTAGATCCAGGAGATTTGCTCGGCCTCCGGGGAGGTGGAAAAACACCCGCAGGAGATATCAAGGCCGCGATAGAGGCTTAAAGAAAGGGCGATCAAAAAGGCCACGAGCATGCCAGCCGCAGCCAGAGCACCGCCCGAAAGACCGATACCCGTGGCGACCGCCAGACCGGCCAGGAGTTCCACCCAGGGCAGCATGAGCGCAAAGACATTGACCGACCAGGACGGCAGGATTCGATAGGCTGCCACGGTTTCTATGAAACCGGAGGGGTCGGCGATGTGGATCAAGCCGGTATAGATAAACACCACGCCGATGAGTATGCGTGCCAGACCGTGGGTGATACGGTAGGCGTTCATAGAAAAAGGATCTCTCATCCAACCAAGCCACCTGTCAATCAAAATGTGGTCCCTAGAATCCCATATTGACAGCCGTGCAATAGGTTGCTATGACGTGACCGAACTGCCGAAGTGGTGGAATTTGGTAGACACGCCATCTTGAGGGGGTGGTGGGCCAAACCCGTCCGGGTTCAAATCCCGGCTTCGGCACCATTTTTTATTTTAGAGCAGGAAAGGAACGGCTATGGCACGGGTTTGCGAGATATGCGGCAAGGGGGCGACAAGCGGTCACAATGTCAGCCACGCCAACAATAAGACCAAGCGCCTCTGGATGCCCAATCTCCAGAAGGTAAAGGTCGAAACCGAGCAGGGCGTGAAGAGCATCAGGGTCTGCACGCAGTGCATCAAGTCAGGCCGGATCAAGAAACGGGCCGCTTAGGAGGCCTGCAGCCTTTCGATCTTCTCCACCCCGGATAACCGCTTGACCTTCGTGAAGAGGGCCTCCAGTTCGGCAAGGCTTTTCACCGTCACCCTGAAGACGCACAGCGAGTTGCCGCTGGCCAGGGAGTGCGCCTTGAGCTTAGTGATGTTGATATGCTGTTCCCCCAGAACGGCCGTGATCGAACCCAGCATGCCCGGCTTGTCCTGACATAAAACGGAAAACTCGATCTCGTGTACCTCCTGCGGTTCCTGTTCCCACTCCACGGGCACCAGCCGGTGTGGGTCCTCTTCTTCCACATAGGTGCAATTGCGGCGGTGCACGGTGATGCCGCGGCCCCGGGTGATATAACCAACGATCTCATCCCCCGGTATAGGACGGCAACAGCGGGCGAATCGGACCAGGAGGTTTTCCTCGCCCTTGACGATGATACCCGAGCCTTCAGTTTTCTTTTTCCGGAAGGCTTCCTTCTGCTCTTCCGACTCCTTGGGCGCCTCGGGGGCGATCTTGTGCACGATCTGATGCACTGACAGGCGACCGAAACCGATAGCGCCGAAGAGCTCGCCGGCGTCCTTCAAAGCGAATTCCTTGGCCAGCAGATCGAAATCGATGTCCTTGCGGATATGCAGGCTCTTGAGTTTCTTTTCAAGGATCTCGCGCCCCAGGGCCGTGCTCTGCTGGAGCTCCTGGGTCCTCAGCCAGGCCTTGATCTTGGCCGTGGCCCGCGAAGTCTTGGCGATCCTGAGCCAGTCCTTGCTGGGGTGCTGTTTGCTGGAGCGCATGATCTCGACCACGTCGCCGGTCTTAAGCTTGTACTTCAACGGCACGATCTGGCCGTTGACCTTGGCGCCCGTACACTGATGGCCGAGTTCGGTATGGATATTATACGCGAAATCCAGCGGTGTGGCGCCGGCGGGAAACCGGAAGACATCGCCCTTGGGGGTGAAGACATAAACCTCTTCCGGATAGAGATCGATCTTGACACTCTCGAGAAACTCGTGCGGGTCGTGGACCTCTTTCTGCCATTCGAGCAGCTGGCGCAGCCAGGAAAACTTCTTGCCGTCGCGCTCGTCGAGCCGCGACCCGTCCTTGTACCGCCAGTGCGCGGCGATGCCTTCGTTGGCGATGCGGTCCATCTCCCTGGTCCTGATCTGAAACTCGATCAGCTCGCCGCCGGGCCCGAAGATGGTCGTATGCAGGGACTGGTACATATTGGCCTTGGGCATGGCGATGAAATCCTTGATGCGCGGCTGGATGGGTTTCCAGAGCGAGTGGATAATGCCTAAGACCTCATAACACGCCGCCACGCTTTCCAGGATGACCCGGATCCCCAGGATATCATAGACCGCCTCGAAGGGTATGCCCTGCCGCTTGAGCTTCATGTAGACGCTGTAGACATGCTTGACTCGGCCATAGACCTCGGCATTGAGCTCATGCTTGGTGAGTTCGGCCTCGATCGTGTTCATGATGTCCTTGAGGTAGCCTTCCTTGAGTTTGGCGGCCGCGTCGAGTTTGTCCTTGACCGTGGCATAGCCTTCCGGATCGGTATACCGCAAGCCCAGATCCTCGAGCTCGATCTGCATCCAGTGCATGCCGAGCCGGTTGGCGATGGGGGCGTAGATATCCAGGGTTTCCTTGGCGATGCGCTGCTGCGCGGCGCGGTTGTGAAACTCGAGCGTGCGCATGTTGTGGATGCGGTCCGCCAGCTTGATCAGGAGGATCCTTAAGTCCTTGCTGACCGCCAGGATCATCTTGCGGAAGTTTTCGGCCTGCTGCTGCTCCTTGGACATGAAGGCGATCTTGCTGATCTTGGTCAAACCGTCCACGATTGCAGCCACTTCGGTACCGAAGGCGGCCTTGATGTCCGCCACGGTGGTCAGGCTGTCCTCGATGGTGTCATGCAGCAAGGCGGCCGAGACCGCCTCGACGTCCAGATGCATCTTGGCCGCCATATAGGCGACCTCCAGGGGATGATTAAGGTACGGTTCGCCGCTTAAGCGCGTTTGCCCTTGGTGCACGCGGGCGGAAAAGACATAGGCCTTCTCTATGATGCGCTTATCGGCCTCGGGGATATACGCCGAGACCTCATCAAGAATGTCGTTGATCCTGATTGTCAAGGAAAGCGGTCCTTTGCCTTTTTAGCTCAAATCCTCCGCCCCGGCTGCATCTTTGTTTGTATGAACGCCATGACACGCTCCGGCGAGAGCTTTTCGACCACGCCCGTGGCGCGCTCCTTGATCTCGACCACGCCTTCGGCCAGCCCCTTGGCGCCGACCGTGACGCGTAACGGCACACCCAAGAGGTCCGCATCCTTGAACTTGACGCCGGGCCTCAAGTCGCGGTCATCGAGCAGTGACTCGATGCCTTGGGCGTTCAAGGCCTCGTAAAGGGCAACCGCCACCCGCATGACCTCGTCTGACTTGATGTCGATCGGCAGGACCAGGACCGGATAGGGCGCCAGGGGCAGGGGGAAGATAATGCCGTTGTCGTCATGATGCTGTTCCAGGGCGGCGGCCACTACCCGGCTGACGCCGATACCGTAGCATCCCATGATCATGGGCTTGAGCACCCCGGTCTCATCCAGGAACTCGGCGTGCATGGCCTTGGAATACTTGGTACCGAGCTTGAAGATATGACCGACCTCGATGCCCCGGATGGCCGTCAAATCACCGCCGCATTTCGGACAGGCATCGCCCGGCAGCGCCATGCGGATGTCGGCCATCTTCGTTATGCGCGCATCGCGGATAAGCCAGACATCGCTCAAGTGATAGTCCGCCTCGTTGGCGCCGGTGACATAGGGCCCGCCGGTCAAGGACATGTCCGCGATTATCGGCACTGACAGGCCTACCGGCCCGGCAAAACCGCGCGGGGCACCCGTGCACTTGGCGATTGCTTCCTCATCGGCCAGTTCCAGGGTCTCGACTCCCATACAGCGCTTGAGCTTGGCCTCATTTACCTCGTGGTCCCCGCGCACCAGGGCGGCTACGATCCCCTGTTCCGTGGTGTAGATCATGGTCTTGACCAGGGCCTGGGGCCCAATGCCCAGTAAAGCACAGACCTCTTCCACGGTGCGGTGGGCGGGCGTATGCACCTTGCTAGGGCTGCCGGCGGGGGCCGGCGCAAAAGCCAGCACCTCGGGCGGCCTGATCTCGGCCTTCTCGACATTGGCGGCATAGCGGCAGGCCGTACAGCTTAAGATGATATCCTCTCCGGTTTCCGCCAGGACCATGAACTCGTGCGAGAAGTTGCCGCCGATCGGCCCGGTGTCGGCCTCGACCGCCTTGAACTCAAGTCCGCAGCGCGTGAATATGCGCTCATAGGCCTTGTACATGGCGTCGTAACTTTTTTCGGACGCTCGGTCGTCCTGATCAAAGGAGTAGGCGTCTTTCATGATGAATTCACGGGCGCGCATGACGCCGAAGCGCGGGCGGATCTCGTCCCGGAACTTGGTCTGGATCTGGTAGAGGGTGACGGGCATATCCTTGTACGAACTTACCTCCCCGCGCACCAGGTCGGTGATGACCTCCTCATGCGTGGGGCCGAGCGCAAATTCCGCGCCCTTGCGATCCTTGAAGCGGAGCAACTCCTTGCCATAGACATTCCAGCGGCCGCTCTCCTTCCAGACCTCGGAGGGTTGCACGCCCGGCATCAACACCTCCTGGGCGCCGGCGGCGTTCATTTCTTCCCGTACGATGGCCTCCACCTTGCGCAGGGCCTTGAGGCCGTAGGGCAGGTAGGAGTAGATCCCGCTGGCGAGTTTCTTGATCATGCCGGCGCGCAGCATGAGCTTGTGGCTGACGACCTCGGCGTCGCGCGGTTCTTCCTTGAGGGTATGCAGAAACAGATGTGAGAGTCTCATGACGATGTCTCCTTCTCGATTGCTTTGAGCAGCGCGGGCACGATCTCGGATATTGCCAAGCGCTTTAAAGGATGGCCCTTCACGAAGAGCATGGCGCCATTTGTATCGCAGGCCACGCCCAGGTCGGCGTCGCGCGCCTCGCCGGGACCATTGACGATGCAGCCCATGACGGCCACCACCAGATGGGTCTTGATGCCTGATACGGCCTCTTCCACTTGCGCGGCGATTGTCGGTATATCGGCGCAGGCCCTGGCGCAGGTGGGGCAGGCGATGACCCGGATGCCCTGATCCCGTAGCCCCAAGCATTCGAGCAGGATATTGCCCGCCATGACCTCCCGCACCGGGTCGGCCGAAAGGGATACGCGGATGGTGTCGCCGATGCCTTCATACAGCAGGATGCCCATGCCGGCCGCGCTCCGGATGGAGCCGGAAAAGAGGGTGCCGGCCTCGGTCACCCCCAGGTGCAGGGGCCACTTCGAGATCGCGGCGTATCTCCGGTACGCCTCTATGGTTTCACGCACATCCGAGCTCTTGAGCGAGACCTTGATAGCGTTCACTCCCAGGTCTTCGAGCACCATCACCTGCTCCCTCGCGCTTTCGACCAAGGCGCCGACACGGTCGTCACCAAACCGTTTGAGCAGGGCGCGTTTGACTGATCCCATGTTGACGCCCACACGGATCGGGATCTCACGAGCGATGGCCGCTTGAGCCACGGCCTTGACCTTGTCTTTGGCGCCTATGTTGCCGGGGTTGATGCGGATGGCGTCCGCGCCGGCCTCAATGGCGCCGATGGCCAGTTTGTGATCAAAGTGGATATCGGCCACCACCGGAATCGCAGAGGCGCGCTTGATGGCGGCAAAGGCGGCCAGGGATTCGGAATCCGGAATGCTGACGCGCACGATATCGCAACCGGACAACGTCAGGGCATGAATCTGGGCGATGGTGGCTTCGGCATCGCTGGTAAGCGTATTGGTCATGGACTGGACCGATACGGCCGCACCTCCGCCGATGGTGACCCGCCCGATAGAGATCGCTGCCGTTTGTTGACGATGCGGGTTCATCTTTGATGAAGTACCACATCCTCCGGGAAGACTCAAGATTGTTGCGCGGTTTAACGATAAGAATCCCTGATGGAACGAATCGACCCCCTTAAGCTTGACCGCATATTGAGCGATATCGAGATTCCGACGCTGCCCTCGATCGCCACGGCGATCATGGAGCGCACGCTGGATGAAAAGACAAGTGCGAGGCAGCTCGCTGACATGGTGGAGAAGGATCAGGCCCTGGCGGCCAAGGTCCTCAAGGTGGCCAACTCGCCCTTCTATCGCCGCATCCAGGAGATCTCCACTATCCGCTCCGCCGTGGTTCTGCTGGGTCTCAATGTACTCAAAAGCATCGTGCTTTCCATATCCGTGATCAACATGTTCAATGACAAGCGCAAGAAGGTGCTCGACCTGTATCTTTTCTGGCAGCACAGCATCGCCTGTGCCGTCTGCGCCCGAACGATCGCCAACAAGAGCTTCCCGGCCATGGCTGAGGATGCCTTTGCGGCCGGGCTCCTGCACGATCTGGGCAAGGTGGTCTTCGATCAGGCCATCTGCACTAAAGGCGAGTATCAGGAAGTCCTGGATATCATGGACCGCGGCGGGATGGACATCATCCGGGCCGAGCAGGATGTGATCGGCATAGACCATGCCGCCCTGGGCAAGCGCCTCATGGAAAAATGGAACCTGCCGGCCATCCTGAGTCTGGCGGTCGCGCAACACCACTACGCCCCGGCGGGGCTGCTCAAGGAATCCGAGGGCAAACGCTTAAGCGCCATCGTTTACGTGGCCGACCTGATCACCAATCATCTGGGCTTGGGCATTTACAAGATGGCCACCGGATTTATCGAGCCGTCGATCCTCAAACAGCTCGATCTGTCCAGCCAGGATATCCAGGATCTCTCCTTGTCCCTCAAGGACAATATATCGGCCATCAGCGAAGAGTTGGGCATCCCCAAGGCCGAACCCAAGACCTATTTCGAGGTGTTACAGTCGGCCAATGCCCAGCTGGGAAAACTCAGCCTCGATCTGGAGCAGAAGAAGATGGCCCTGGAACGCCGCGCCGTGGAGCTATCAGGGCTGAATCAGATGAGCACCCAGCTGCAGTCGGCGATCAAGCTCTCCGAGATCGCCTCGGTCGTGACGACCAACGCCCTGACCATTATGGGATCAAAAAAAGTCCGGTGCATGATCCGGCTCAACAACCTACGTATCATGGTCACGGATTCTTTCCTGATCGGCAACGATATCCAGACCCGCTCCGGCGTGGCCGGCGCCACCAAGGAACTGCTCGACCGCACGCGCGGCGTTATCCCCAAGGGCGGCGGCATCATGTATGCGCCCATCAAGGTCGAAGACCAGCCTATCGGCATCATCGAGTCGACCCCCTTGGAGGAGCAGCACGAGGATATCACCCAGAAGACCATCCTGCTGAGGACCATCGCGGATGTCGGGGCCCAGGCCATTCAACGGGCCACGCTGTATACGAAGAACATCAAGTCGGAGCGCCTGGCGGCCATCTCCAAGACCGCCATCGCAGCCAACCACGAGATCAACAGCCCTTTGACCACCATCCTCGTCAAGCTCGATACGCTGCTGCGAAACACGACCATAAAGTCCGAGATCCAGGTCGCCCTGAAGGAAATCAAGGATGAGGCCAACAAGGTGCGGGTCGTGGTGAAGAAGATGCTGGAGATCTCGGACGTGGTGGAGACCGATTACGTCAAAACGGAAGCTAAAACCGAAAAAATGCTCGACCTGAACAAGGCGACTCAGAAACCGACTGTCGCCCCCAAGCCCTCCGCACAAGCACAACCTCAGACCGCGAAGGCCGCAGAAACCCCACCCGCGGAAGACATTCCGGGCTTTGAAGACTACCTGGATGGCGGCAAGGGAGCCCCTTTGATCAATCCGCAGCAGGCGACGCCGAAGTCCGGTGAATCGGACAAGAAAGATGCCTCTGACCTCATCATCGATAAACCGGGGTTCGAGGACTATATCGACGAATAGACACCGCCTACGCAGGCTTTACCCCCTCGGGCACGCCTTCGATGACTGGCTTCTTTTGCGTACAGTCCTTTATTGCCTGATCAGACGCAGCCGCGGAAAATCCTGAGGTTTAAGCGGGTAGGATGCGCGCACCGGATTGATATCGATACCCCCCCGTCGGGTGTACCAGCAGCCGACCAGGAGGTCTTGCGGGGCGCAACGCTTGGCGATATCGGTGAAAATTCGCTCGCAGCATTCTTCATGGAAGCCCTGATGCTCGCGGTAAGAGCAGATATAGCTCAACAGGCCTGAAGCGTTGATACGCCCTCCCCGGTACGTAATCACGACGCTGCCCCAATCGGGTTGGCCGGTTATGGGGCACAGTGAACGCAGGAGCCCGGTGTTGAACGTTTCCGCGGCGGACTCGGTGGTGGCGGTGAGAAGCAAGGGATCAGGAGCCTCCCGGACGGCAACCTCGGCCAGCGCATCGAGCGTTGTCCCCGGAGCCTTGGTCTGCCACGCCAGGGTCTGAAAATCGTCCGCATGAAAAATGGTTACCTTAAGCCATGGGGTATCCAGGATCGCGTTCAGGTCGTGACGGATAGTCTGCTCGACTTCAGCGGCGCTATCAAAGCGCACATAGGCCAGACCGTTTAGGTAAAGCTTGAGGGATTTGGACTCGACCAGGCAGCCGCTCTCGCAGGGATAAACCAGCTCGATGATGGCGGCTTGTGGACAACTCCGGGGATTAAGCCAGGAGAGTTCATAGCCGCGCCAGAGGTCGAAGCCGTACATGGCTACCCGGCGGGCCGGCCTGGGGATGGGCGTCAGGATGGACGGGTCGTGTCCACGGGGCCAGGCCACAGGCTTGCCGAGGTGAGTATCGTTCATGCCAGGTACCTCGTGGGGTCGAGGCCCTGCGCGAATCCCAGCGCGGCCTTGCGTTCGACACAGGTGGCACAAAGCCCGCAGTGCATCTCCCCGCCCTTGTAGCACGACCAAGTCCGCGCAAAGTCAAAGCCCAGGGAACGTCCCAATTGCGCAAGGGCCTCTTTGGTGAGATCGACAAAGGGCGCCTTGACCCTGACCCCGGCATAGGTACCCAGACTGGCCGCCTGGTCCATGGCATCCATAAAACTCCGGCGACAATCGGGGTACACCGGATGGTCGCCGGCATGGGCGGCGATGAGAACGGTGTCGATCTTGAGGTTTTCGGCATAGCCGATGGAAATGCTCAGCATGATCCCGTTGCGGAACGGGACCACGGTCGAGAGCATATTGACTTGCGCATACGACCCTTCGGGAATGGCGTCGCCGGATTGGAGCAGACTGGAGGAGAACAGTTCATTCATGAAAGGCAGGTCCACTTTGATGAAAGGGGCATGGTAGGCAAGGGCCAGATCTTCAGCCATGGCGAGCTCTTTGGCCGCATGCTTGGAGCCGTAATCGAAGCTCAAGGCATGGACCTTGCGGTAGCGCCGGCTGGCCCATGCCAGGAGCACGCCGGAATCCATGCCGCCCGAAAGTAGAATCACCGCTTCGCCTGGCATCTAAGGCTTGTCCTCCTTCGACCCTTTTAGGAGCAGCTCTCCCCCGCCCATATGCTTCCAGAAGTTGTCCTCAACATTGAACACGACCTCGCAGTCGCACTGGCCCTTCAGTTCGCTGAAGACCTTGAGCGTGGCTTCCACATCGATCTCAGGGTATTGCGCCAAAATTTTCCTCGTCAAAGGCCGCAGGCGATGATGGCTGCAGTTCCACTTCGCCTTGAAGCCTTCGAAATGTAGATCAATGCCTTGAGATCCCTTGAGCGCGCGCAAAAACGTATGCCACCTGAGATTCTCCGGGGTCATGATACGTTCATCTAAGGCGATATCGGGGTCCATACTAAACACCGCGCCTTGTGTCAAAGGTGAGGATATGGAGCCGCGGCGTCATGGCAAGCCCATATTGCCTACAGAAGGCAAAGGTCTGCGCCATCATATTAAGCTGCGCCCGTCTGGTCGAACCTTCAGGCATGATATACACCTTTTCGGCCGCTATGCGATTATCCCTAATGAATCGTATGATCACCTGTTCCGAAGTCTGGTCATGATAGATGAACTTGAAATAGTCCGCCCGCGAAACTGAGACGGGATCGATCTGCCAGGCCTGGTCGATATACTTCGGGGAACAGACGACCGTGGCGCCTTCGATGTGGGGGATGCCCGCCTTGCCGCTGGTTTCATACTGAATGGCATAACCGCGCTCAAGGAGCCGGGCATGCAGACCGCCAAGCTCTTCCCATTGGAGCAACGGCTCACCGCCGGTGATTACCACGTTCAGGCAGGCAAACCGCTCAAGCTCTGTCAGAATTGCCTCCTGGTCCATCTCCTGAGCTTCATCCCAGGCATAGCGAGTGTCGCACCAGGGACAGTACGGTGCAACGCAGCCCCCCAGCCTTAAGAATACGGCCGGTTTACCGAGCCAGACCCCTTCCCCTTGGAGTGAATAAAAGATCTCGGTCACCTTCATAGCCTGTCATTTGTGTATGCCTGTATTGGCCGAGCTTTACAAGGTAAATCTCTGTTTCACGCCCGCAATTCCTTGGCGGCGCAAACTCTGCTTGACATGTGCTGGCATATCTTTCAGAATCAGGAACCTGAGCCGGGCATGCGGCGCGTACCTGATCCGAGGGCGCAAGGAAATGCCCATGCAACCACGGTTCGGATACTAACACTCTTTCGAGGGGGATGATATGCAGATCGTCAAGGACGCACTCGCGCGAGGCGATAAAACCTTAAGCGAATTCGATTCCAAGCAGGTGCTGGCCCAATATGCCATTCCCGTGACCAAGGAATACGTAGCCCGCGATCTCGATGCGGCCAAGTCCTTTGCCAAAGACATCGGATACCCCGTGGTTTTGAAGGGGCATTCCAGTACCCTGGCCCATAAGACCGAAAAAAACATGGTGGAACTGAACATCGAGGACGAAGCCGGCTTGACCAAGGCCTACCAGGCCTTGGAGAAACGCGGCGAAGGGCAGCTGGACGGCATCCTGGTCCAGGAGATGGTCAAGGGTGAACGGGAACTGGTGGCCGGACTGGTGCGTGATCCCCAGTTCGGACCCTGCGTCATGTTCGGTCTGGGCGGCATCTTCACCGAGGTCCTCAAGGACGTAACCTTCCGGGTAGCCCCCCTGGAGAAACGCGATGCCCTCGAGATGATGGATGAGATCAAGGCCAAGAAACTCCTGGACACCTTCCGGGGCAAACCGGCCGTGGACCGCGATGTCCTGGCGAACGTGCTCATCAACCTCGGCCGGATCGGCCTGGAGAACCCGGAGATCGCCGAAATCGACATCAACCCTTTGATCATCAAGGGTGCTACGCCGGTGGCGGTGGATGCCCTGGTGGTTCTGAAAAAGGCGTAGAAGATCGATCCGCGACTACCGCCCCAGGCCCTGTTCATGGCCCCCATGGTGGACCTGAGCCATGAACCGTACCGTGAACTCGTGCGGGGGTACGGCGGGTGCGACCGGCTCTACTCCGAGATGCTCAACTCCCGCATGGTTCCGAATGAGAACCGCGAGAAGTCCCTGTATCTCAAGTTCGCCAAAACCTGCGATCTGGTCATGCAGTTGGTGGGCAACGACCCGGAGCGGATGCATGCCGCCGCGCAGAGGCTGGATGGATTTCTTCCCAGCGGTATCGACATCAACATGGGCTGCTACCTCAAGAAAGTGACCTGTCATGGCTGGGGAGTGGCGCTGATGAAGGATATTGCCCTGGCCGAGAAGGTAGCCAGGGCGGTGCGTAGCGCTACCGAGCGTCCCGTATCGGCCAAGCTACGCATCGGGTATACTTTAGATAAAGGCTATCTGCTCGACTTCGCGGACATGCTGGTCGAGGCAGGCATGGACTTTCTCGTCCTGCATGCCCGCACGGCCCAGGATGGTTTGAGCCGTACGGCACGCTGGGAGTATATCGCGGCGCTCAAAGACCATATACCCATCCCGGTGGTGGGCAACGGCGATATCACATCCCCTCAGGAAGCCGTACGGATGCTTGAGCAGACGGGATGCGACGGCGTCATGGTCGGTCGGCAGGCCTTAGCGCAACCGTGGATCTTCCGCGATATCAAGTCCCTGCTGCAGAGACAGTGCGTGCTTCAAGCCCCGCAGATACAGGATGTCATGCTGCATCTCGGTGGGCTCATCGAAGACTGGTTTGGCTCTGAAATCGCCCTCAAGCGTTTTAAACTCGCCCTGCCGTGGCTGGCCTCCAACCTCAAATTCGGCCACCATCTCTGCAAGGAAGTGAACCGTTCGCAAAGCATGGCTCAGGCACGCGAGGTTGTCAAAACTGCCTTCAGCGCCGGAATGTGCTGAGGGTTTTCGCCTAAGAGCTTGACAAGCTTTGCCCTAGATAGTAATGATTACTAATATGAAAGACGGTCCTCCTTCCATGACGTTACGGATGACACGGCAAAGGCTGCTCATTCTGGAAGAACTCATGAAGCTAAAAAACCACCCCACAGCCTATGAGCTGCATGCGATCGTCAAACGCTCCATACCGCAGATCAGCCTGGGAACGGTCTATCGCAATCTGGAACAGCTCTCGGCCAGCGGCCGCATCCAACGGCTGGCCTTCGGGAGCGGCAAACGGCGGTATGACGGCAATGCCGAAGCCCACCACCACCTGTGCTGCCTGGGATGCGGTCGCGTGGACGATTTGCCTTCCGAGCACGAAATCGAACATGCGCTGGATACCATGCTGGGCGAGGTGTGCGGCTATCGCGTCACGGGTGTCAGTATCGAGATATACGGAATATGCCCTGCCTGCCAGGCACGTAAAAACCAAAAGACAAAATCCAATATGATAAGGAGGTAACGATGGGAAAACTCAAGGGGACACGCACGGAAAAGAACCTGATGGCATCATTCGCCGGAGAATCTCAGGCCAGAATGCGCTACACCTATTTTGCCAGCCAAGCCCGCAAGGACGGCTACGTACAGATTGCCGACATCTTCGAGGAAACCGCCAACCAGGAGAAGGAACACGCCAAACGCTTCTTCAACTTCCTGGAAGGCGGCGAGGCCGAGATAACGGCCAGCTTCCCCGCCGGCGTGATCGGGACCACTTTGGAAAACCTCAAGGCCGCTGCGGCCGGTGAACATCACGAGTGGAGCGATATGTATCCGGGATTCGCCAAGATAGCGCGCGAGGAAGGCTTCGAGGCAATCGCCAAGGTCTGGGAGGCCATCTCGGTGGCCGAGAAGCAGCACGACAAACGCTATAGCGACCTGGCCGCCAACATAGAGGCCGGCAGAGTCTTCAAGCGGGGCGGCAAGGCAGTCTGGCGCTGCCGCAACTGCGGTTATCTGCACGAAGGCCCGGAAGCGCCCGGCGCCTGCGCGGCCTGCGCCCATCCTCAGGCCTATTTCGAGCTCCTGGGCGAGAACTGGTAGGACGATTCAGCCCCTGCCACGACCGTAAGGCCGTGAACATAACCATGCGGCCGGAGACCCTTTTGCTTACCGGATAAAAGGGTCTCCGGCCTTTCCATCACACGAGATCCGGTTGGAATGCTCCTTGCAAAATCACTGGGCATGATGAACGCTGCCTTGCCCCCGAAAACAGCACCAGCCTTGATTTTGTCAGGCACGTGAAAGATCGCGGATAAGGACGTTCAAAGGAAAAGAATTGCCCTTAAGGGCAAAACAATTCCTCGCCATGGGGAGGCATCCATGAATATCCGGTTGATGTGTTTGAAAAACCCCAGAGCCTTGGGTATCATTGATGGAACCGGCAATGTGCATCTCGAACGACTGGAAAAACATGTGCAAACCTGCGCGGACTGTCGCCCGTTTTTCAAGCCCGCCATCCTGGATCTCCCACGCAAGCTGATACGGCAACCGAAACTGGTACGTCCATCGGCCAGAGCCCAGGCAATCTAGTTTAAAAACTTTTTTGTCGTCCTATTTCTGTGCGGCGATGAGCCTGTCCAGATCCTTGTCCAGTGACCGGCACATCCAGCAGAGCATGGTGCCGTCCCTGCCGACTAGCACCCTGGTCGGCACGCCGATGATCCCATAGGTCCTGGCAACCTCGCCTTCGGGGTCCACCAGCACGGTATAGGGGATCTTGCGCTCCCTCACAAAGCCGAATACCTTGCGGGTGCTCTCATTGACATAGATGGCTATGATATCGAGCCGTCCTTTATAGGCCTTGTGAAACTGCTTAAGCTCGGCGATCTCCTGCTTGCAGTACGGGCACCAGGTCGTGGTGAAGACCAGCAGCACATTGCGACCCTGATAAGACTTAAAGTTCACCGTCCGGCCGTAGAGGTCTTTCAATATGAAGTTCGGGGCTTGCTCTTTTCCAGCTCCTTTCTGCATCATCGACACGGTTTCGGCTCCCAATCCGGACGGTGAAATCAACAGCACCAATCCGAAGAATATACCCACAAAGATTCCTATCCTGCGCATGCGCATGCTCCTTTTCATACCGAGAATTGGCCCGCGGTGAAGAGGAAATATTCACCCATGGCGATGAAGACAATGCCGAAGGCCTTCTGAACCCAGACCATCCAAGGCCCGGCCTTGGGCAGATTTTTTAATAATCCGGTAAAGGTACCCAGAATGATCAGTATGGTACCCAGTCCTAAGGCGAAGACAAAGAGCAGGCTCATGCCTAAGGCGATGTTCTGCTTGGTGGCCACATAACCCAAGATCACGCCCAAGACGGGAGCCGTACAAGGCCCCAGGATCAGCCCCGACACCATTCCCATCAGAAAACCGCCGCCATACCCTCCACCCTTGGTGGAAGGCTGGAGCCGATTCAGGTATGGCAGGGTCGGGATATCGAACACGCCCAACATGGAAAGCCCGAGCACAATACAGATATTGGCAATGATGAACGCGGTCCAGGGACTCGACTGGATCGCGCCGAAGAAACTGCCGGTTAAGGCTGCCAGCCCCCCCAACACGGTATAGGTGGCGGCCGTACCGAGCACATAGACCAGCGACAGGGTAAAACCATGCCCGCGCGAGCGACCCTTCCCGCCGATATAGGCCACGGTGATGGGTATGACCGGGTAGATGCAGGGGGTGAAGCTCACCAGAAGTCCGCCGACATATACTGCCAGGTAGGCCAGCAGTGGGGCTTGGTGTATATAAATCTCGATATTTTCCAGGAGGGTTTCCAGCATACCAGCCTCTTATGTTTCCTCTCTAGGATTTTTTCAAGATATCTTGGTCATAATTCTGGCGGCTCCCCTAAAGTCTCTGCCTTGAACCCCGTATCGGATAACGCGCCCATTCCGATAGTCTCTTTTGTACCATACCGCTCATCCCTTCTCAAAGGAGAATCGGCTCTGGAACAGAGCTACCTGCTTTTCTTTCTCTTGAACTTTTTCAACCTTTATGATCTTATACCTGATTCCCGGGCTTGCATAAGGCTAAAAATAATGGGATGAAAGGGAAAGAGACGCGATATGCATTACGATATGCCGCTGTATCGACCGCCATCGGAGGCGGATGCGCTCATCTTCCAGGTTACGCTCGGTTGCTCCTGGAACCGGTGTTTGTTCTGCGGGATGTACAAGGGCAAACGCTACCAGGTTAGGCCTTGGGATGCGATTGAAAAGGACATCCTCGAGATGTCCCGCGTCCATCCGCTCACCACGCGCGTCTTCCTGGCCGACGGCGATGCCCTGGGGGTGGAAAGCGATCACCTGATCAAGGTGATGTCCCTCATCAATGAGCGCTTCAAGCACCTGGAACGCATCAGCATCTATGCCGGACCGACCAACTTGCGCGACAAGACCATCTCAGAGCTCAAGACCTTGAAGAACCTCAAGCTCGACATCCTCTACCTGGGCATCGAAACCGGTAACGACGAGCTCTTAGAGCGCATCCACAAGGGCGCTACCAGCCAGGAGATCATCGCTGGCGCCCGCAAGGCCATTGAAGCGGGCTTAAGGCTTTCCACCATCATCCTGCTGGGTTTGGGCGGGGTGGAAGGGAGCCTGAAGCATGCCAAGGATTCGGCCAAGACAGTGAGCGCCATCGACCCGCACTTCCTGGCCTGCCTCACACTCATGCTCGGACCCTACCAATCGCTCTATGAAGAAAGGCTCATGGGCGGCGGTTTCAAGCTGCCGGACAAACGTCAGACCCTGCAGGAACTGCGCTGGTTCATCGAGGACCTTACGCTTACCGATTGCCGTTTCGGCACGGAACATGCCTCCAATTATCTACCCATCGGCGGACAGCTGGGGGTCGACAAGGAGCGCATCCTCGGGCTTATCGACCGGGCGCTGAAGGATGACCGGCTTTTACGGCCCGAATGGGCGCGCGGCCTCTGATTGACAATGACAAGCTGCGTGTTATAACACTTCCAAGGAGGGTTACATTTGATTACTGGCATACGCGGCATGAACGATATCCTTCCCGCCGATATACCCCAATGGCGTTTTGTCGAGGAGACGGCGCGGCGCATCTTCGATTTATACGGTTTTTCCGAGCTGCGCTCGCCCGTGCTCGAAAAGACCGAGCTCTTCCTGCGCGGCATGGGTGAGGACACCGACGTAGTTGAGAAGCAGATGTATACCTTCGCGGACAAATCCGGCGCCTCGGTGAGCTTGAGACCCGAAGCCACGGCCTCGGTCTTACGGGCTGTGATCGAGCACGGCCTCCTAGGCCAGGAAGCGATCCAGAAGCTCTTTTCCATCGGTCCCATGTTCCGCTACGAACGGCCTCAGAAAGGTCGTTACCGCCAGTTTCACCAGATCAACTGCGAGCGTCTGGGTGAATCCGGGCCGCTGATCGACGCCGAGACCCTCTGCCTGGCTTATGATATCGCCAGCGCCTTAGGTCTTTCCGGGATTGAGCTCGAGGTCAATTCGCTGGGCTGCCCGGTTTGTCGCCCATCGTATCAGCAGGCCTTGCACGCGTTCATGCAATCCCGCACTGAAAACCTGTGCGAGAACTGCCAACGCCGCATGGCGACGAACCCCTTGCGGGTCCTGGACTGCAAGGCCGAAAGCTGCAAGGCCGCCGTAATCGACGCCCCCGTGATCGAAGACTATCTGTGTCCGGATTGCCGCGCCCACTATCAAGCCGTGCTGACGGCGTTGAAGGCACTCGAGGTACCATTTACCAAAAACGCCCGGCTGGTGCGGGGTCTCGACTACTATACCAGGACCACCTTCGAAATCTCGGCCTCTGGTCTGGGCTCGCAGAATGCCATCGCCGGCGGCGGTCGCTACGACGGGCTCATCGCCGATCTGGGCGGTCCGGCTACCCCCGGCATCGGATTCGCCTTCGGCCTGGAGCGTTTAATCATGCTCCTTGAGCCGGTCACGACCACAAGCCAGGGCTGTTTCGTAGTGGCTTTGGGCGAGGACGCCAAGGAACAGGCCTTGCGTCTCCTCACCGCCTTGCGACGCTCCGGGATAAGGTCCGAGGCCGCCCTGGACAAGACATTCAAGGTGCAGATGCGACACGCCGGAAAATCAGGGTACCCCTTGTGCGCCATCCTGGGGGGCGATGAAATCGCCTCCGCGACCGTCACCCTCAAGGATCTTGGAAGCGGTAAACAGGCGAGCGTAGCCAGGGACGTCTTCGTGAACGCGGTCAAGCAAGCTCTCGACCTATGAAGGAGAAGCACGTGAATACGGGAATGGACGGTTTTGTCAGGACACATTATTGCGGCGAGGTCAGAAAGGAAGATTGCGGGAAAAAGCTCACCCTCTTGGGCTGGGTGCAGAGGCGGCGCGACTTAGGCGGCCTCATCTTCGTGGATATCAGGGATCGCAGCGGCATCTGCCAGGTGGTCTTCAATCCTGAAACCTACCCCCAAGCGCATGCCGTGGGGCATAATCTGAAAAGCGAATACTGCGTGGCCGTACAAGGCGAACTGTCCGAACGGCCGAAAGAGATGCAGAACAGCGCTATGCAGACGGGCGAGGTCGAGTTGCTCGCCGAGCGGATCGAGATCCTCAATGAGGCCAAGACACCGCCCTTTGTGCTGGAGGACGGTCAGGAGGTGAGCGAGGCCTTGCGCCTCAAATACCGCTACCTCGACCTCAGACGGCCGAGCCTACAGGCCAATTTGATGCTGCGCCACAAGACCGCCATGGTGGCGCGGAATTATCTGGATGGTGCCGGTTTCATCGAGGTCGAAACCCCGGTCTTGACCAAGAGCACGCCGGAAGGCGCGCGTGACTACCTGGTGCCGAGCCGGGTCTATCCGGGACGCTTCTATGCCCTGCCGCAATCGCCGCAGCTCTTCAAGCAGCTCCTCATGATCTCAGGCTTTGACCGTTACTATCAGATCGTGAAGTGCTTTAGGGACGAAGACCTGCGCGCCGACCGCCAGCCTGAGTTCACTCAGATCGACATGGAAACGTCCTTCATGAGCATGGACGCTATCCTTTCGACCATGGAAGGTCTCGTGGCCGCCATCTTCGAGAAGACCATCGGCGTGGCGCTGCCCATACCGCTGCCCCGCATGCGCTATAACGATGCCATGGCTTCCTACGGCGTGGACCGTCCCGATACGCGCTTCGCCCTCAAGCTCCACGATGTCTCGCCGCACTTTCAGGGCACGGACTTCAAGGTCATCACCTCCATCCTGGAAGCGGGCGGCAGCGTCAAGGCCCTGGCCATTCCGGACGCCGCCGATCTTTCGCGCAAGGACATCGATGCCTTGGGCGCCTATGCCGCCGATTTCGGCGCCAAGGGCATCCTGTGGGCACGCCTGAACGAGGAGGGCTGGCAGTCGAGCCTGGCCAAGCATTTGAGCGCAGAACAGCGCGCGGCCATCGACAAAGAGCTGGGCGCGACAAAGGGCGACGTGATTATCTTCATCGCGGACAAGCCCGCGGTGGTCAATGCCAGCTTGGGCGCGCTCAGGTTGCATATCGCCCAGAGGCGCGATCTCATTCCCGAGCATGCCTTCAGCGCCCTGTGGGTCACGGACTTTCCCTTACTGGAATGGAGCGCCGAGGACGAACGCCTGGTCTCGGTGCATCACCCCTTTACCGCACCTTTTGAGGAGGATATCCCCTTGCTGTCCAGCGCGCCGCAGAAAGTACGGGCCCAGGCCTATGACATGGTGATCAACGGCAGCGAGGTGGGCGGCGGCAGCGTGCGCATCCACCGCCGCGAGATCCAGCAGCTGGTGTTCAAGACCATCGGCTTGAGTGATGAGGAGGCGCGCGTCAAGTTCGGATTCCTGCTGGACGCCCTCGAATACGGCGCCCCGCCGCACGGCGGCATCGCCTTCGGTTTCGACCGGCTGATAATGCTCCTGGCCGGGGCTTCATCGCTCAGAGACGTCATCGCCTTCCCCAAGACCGCCAAGGCCTATTGCACCATGACCGACGCGCCCTCCGAGGTCGACGAAAGACAGCTTGAAGCCCTTGGTTTAAAGGTGTTAAAGTAAGGTTTATGAAACGACTGTGTGCCATAATCGCCGTTTTGATCGTGCTCGCGGGGTGCGCCTCGAGCAAGTCCGCCACGAAGACGGAACCGCCTGCTGCGCTTAAGGCGCCGCAAAGCCTTGAAGACCTCAAGCTCAAGGCCGGCATGGAAAGCCTCAAGGCCGGCATCGAAGCGCGCAACCAGGGAAAAGACGAAGAAGCCATGGCGGCCTTCCGCCTGGCCCGCAAATATCTGGATGATATCGACGCGCCGGCCAGGGACATCCTGGTCGACGGGGCCGAGGACCTCAGGCGCATCATCTCCATAGCGGGTTTTGTGTACGCGCCCAAAGAGTCCATGGAACTGCTGGTTGTTTACCTGGAAATGCAGAATGCCTATGCCATCCACGATACCGAGACGTTGAAAAAATTGAAATCACTCTTTGACGAGCGCTCCGACCGCGCCAAGGATGCCACCGCCATGGCCAAGCAGAAGAGGCTCGAAATGCTGGGGCAGGAAGTAAACGCCAAGAAAGAGGAGATCAAGCGGCAGGTCGAACCCGAGCCGACCCCGACTTACCCGAGCGTTTATATCGTCAAGCGAGGCGATACGTTGCCGGGCATCGCGGCCAGACACGATATCTACAACGACTCGTTCCTGTGGCCGCTGATCTACAAGGCCAACCGGGATCAGATCAAGGATCCCAAGAGCCTCTACGCCGGGCAGGACTTGAAGATCCCGCGCGACGTATCCATGGAAGACATCATACAGGCCAGGCGCGAGGCCGGGGCACCCGAACCGGACAAGATCCCCAAGGACGCGCTGCTGCCAAGGAGGACCAAGTAATCATGGCACGATGGGACGATAAGAAGAAGATTTTCTACTACACCGGCGCCAAAAACTATGAAACCGGGATCCATGACCGCGATGAGGGCAACTACTACCGGGCCATCTTCAATTATGACGAGGTACCCAAGATCGATTTCGATATGCGCATCATCCCGATTTCGCCCCCCGAGGACATGTGGATCACGGACACCACCTTTAGGGACGGGCAGCAGTCCATGACCCCGTTTTCGGTCAAGCAGATCGAAACTATCTTCGATTACCTGCACCGCATTGGTGGCCGTCGCGGCCTGATCAGGGCCAGCGAGTTTTTCCTCTATACCAAGAAGGACAAGACCGCGGTCGAGGCCTGTTTGTGCAGGGGCTACGAATTTCCGCGCGTAACGTCATGGATACGGGCGCATAAGGATGATCTGAAGCTGGTCAAGGAGATGGGCTTAAACGAAACCGGCATCCTGACCTCGGTCTCGGATTACCATATCTTCCTCAAGATGAACCTGAACCGGCGCAAGGCCCTGGACGAATACCTCGGCATCGTCAAGGATGCCCTGGCGGCCGGCATCTTACCGCGTTGCCATTTCGAGGACGTGACCCGCGCCGATATCTACGGCTTCTGCGTGCCGTTCGCCCGCGAACTGATGCGTCTGCGAGAGGAGTCCGGCATCGATGTCAAGCTCCGGTTGTGCGATACCCTGGGCTATGGCGTCAACTTCCCAGGCGCGGCCCTGCCGAGAGGCGTGGACAAGCTCGTACGGGCCTTCATCGATGACGCCGGCGTGCCGGGCGAGCTCCTGGAATGGCACGGCCACAACGATTTTCACAAGGGACTGGTCAATGCCACCTCGGCCTGGATGTACGGCTGCTGCGGTGTCAACTGCGCCATCCTGGGCTTCGGCGAGCGCACCGGCAATACCCCTTTGGAGGCCATGGTCTTCGAATATCTCCAGTTGCGCGGCCACGATGACACCCTAGACACGCGCGCCATCACCGAACTGGCCAACTACGTCAATTCCGAGATGAACTACACCATCCCACCCAACTTCCCCTTCGTGGGCGATAATTTCAACGTGACCCGCGCCGGGATCCATGCCGACGGACTGGTCAAGAACGAGGAAATTTACAATGTCTTTGACACCACCAAGCTCCTGAACCGACCGATTGCCATCGCCATCACCGACAAGTCGGGCAAGGCCGGTGTGGCGCACTGGATCAACAACCACTACAAGCTCACGGGCGGGGACATTATCGACAAAAAACATCCCGGCATCTCGCGCATATATCAGCATATGGTCAAGGAGTACGAGGATGGCCGCATGACCACCATGAGCGACGAGGAACTCGAAAAATTGGCCAAACGTTATATCCCGCAGATCTTCCTCTCCGGCTTCGACCTCATCAAGGTCGAGGCGCGCGAATATGCAGGCCAGCTGATCGAAAAGCTTCTCTCGCACCCCGACATGCAATCCATGGATCCGGCCAAACAGGAGAGTGTGCTGACCGAATTCATCGAGGAGTATTCCTTCATCCAATTCGCCTATGTCACGGACATGAATGGCATCAAGGTCACCAAGAACATCACCCAGCCTGAATATCGCGGCCATTTTCAGCACAAGATGAAAGAGAATGAGGACTGCTCCGACCGCGACTGGTTCCGCAGGACCATGGAGGACGGCAAGCTGCATGTCAGTGGTATCATCGCCTCGCGCATCACCGGTGCCCTGATCATCACGGTCTCCGCCCCTATCGTGAACGCCAACGACGATATGATCGGCGTGCTGGGACTTGATATCCGCTTCGAGGACGTGGTCAAGGTCATTCAGGACGTGTACGAGTCACGGGGCATGAGCATGAGCGCGCGCGACCTGCATAAGTACCAGGCCCTCTTGTGGGAGGAGCTGCATAAGCAGATTTAAAACAGGTGAAAGGGCAACGGTCATAAAACGAAAACTATACTATGAAAGGGGCGGACCGGATGCGGGCTGCCCCTTACCATACCTGAGGAGATAACTGCGATGGGAAGCAAGATTCGCTTTGAAAACGGCAAATTGATCGTCCCTAACGATCCGATCATCCCCTATATCGAGGGCGACGGCGTGGGGCCGGATATATGGAAGAGCGCGGTGGCGGTGATGGATGCCGCCGTGGCCAAGGCCTATGGCGGCAAGCGTAAGATCGACTGGCGGGAAGTGCTGGCAGGCGAAAAGGCCAACCAGAAGTGCGGTTCCTATCTGCCCGAGGAAACGCTTAACGCCCTGCGCGAATACATCGTGGGCATCAAGGGCCCCCTGACCACGCCCGTGGGCGGCGGCATCCGCAGCCTGAACGTGACCCTCCGCCAGGTCTTGGACCTCTTCGCCTGCATCCGGCCGGTCAAGTACTACGAGGGCACGCCGGCCCCGGTCAAGCGCCCGGAGCTAGTGGACATCACCGTGTTCCGCGAGAACACCGAGGACGTCTACGCCGGCATTGAATGGCCGCAAGGCTCGGCCCAGGCCGACAAGGTCATCGGCTTCCTGACCAAGGAACTGGGCGCGGACATCCGCCTGGATTCAGGCATCGGCATCAAGCCCATCAGCATCACCGGCACTAAGCGCCTGGTGCGCATGGCCATGCAGTACGCCATGCAGGCGGGCAAGAAGACCGTGACCCTGGTCCACAAAGGCAATATCATGAAGTACACCGAGGGCGCGTTCCGCGACTGGGGCTACCAGCTTATCAAGGACGAGTTCGCTGACGTGGCCGTCACTGAGGATGAGCTCTCCAAGAGCTACGGCGGCAAGCTGCCCGCGGGCAAGATCCTGGTCAACGACCGCATCGCGGACTCCATGTTCCAGCAGGTGCTCTTGCGGCCCTCGGAATACAGCGTCCTGGCCGTGCCCAACCTGATCGGCGACTTCATTTCGGATGCCCTGGCCGCCCAGGTGGGCGGGCTCGGCATGGCGCCCGGCGCCAATATCGGCATCCCCTTTGCGGTCTTCGAGGCCACGCACGGCACGGCCCCCAAGTACGCCGGCCTGGACAAGATCAACCCCGGCTCGCTGATCCTCTCCGGCGCCATGCTCTTAGACCACATCGGCTGGACCGAGTCCGCCGCCTTGATCCGCAAGGGCATCGCCCAAGCTATCAGCGACAAACAGGTCACCTATGATCTGGAGCGCCAGATGGAAGGTGCGACACTGGTGTCGTGCTCGGGTTTCGGCAATGCAATAATCGCACGCATGTAAGAATCGCTTTCAGCCCCTTTGCCCCCGGAAGGGGGCAAAGGGGTGAAGATTGATCAATGGAGTTTGGCATATAGAGAGCCATGCCCCCATACATCCCGGTGAAATCCTGCTGGAGGATTTCTTGAAACCCATGGGCATTGCCCAGTACCGGCTGGCCAAGTTTTTCGGCACGGATCAGCAAAGCTGGATGAACCTGCAAACGCATTGCGATCTTGCTGAATAATTTGGAGCCGCTCTAGGTTCAATCAATAGGATGGAACCAAAGACGTTGGCAAACCGGAAAAACAGCAGAGGCATATTCTCCTCCACGGGCAAGGCTAAAGTCTTGGCCCCTGGAATCCAGCATGGATGTGTTTATAATTGTAGCCGAGAACATCTGTCGTTAGGGAGGTAACGCATGAAGCTCTTGCTGAAAATTCTTGGGTGGTCCCTGCTGGTGCTGATTGCTGCTGCGGGCGTGTTTATCGCGGCGAACCGCGTGCCGGACCGTACGGTGGATGAGCTCAAAACGCGTTGGGCCCCGGCGCCGTCGCAGTTCGTCCCCATCGCGGGTATGCAGGTGCACCTGCGCGACGAGGGGCCACGTGACGATCAGACGCCCATCGTGCTGCTGCATGGTACGGGCGCGTCGCTGCATACCTGGGACGGCTGGGTTGAAGCCCTGAAGGACAGCCATCGCGTCATCCGTTATGACATGCCGGCCTTTGGCCTGACCGGCCCTTCGCCAGGCGGCAACTATGCAATCGAGAACTACGTGGCCGTTGTTCTCGCCGTGCTCGACCAGCTTAAGGTCAAGCGGTGCGTGCTGGCCGGCAATTCCCTCGGCGGCTATGTGGCCTGGGCAACGGCGGTACTGCATCCGGAGCGGATAGAGCGCCTTGTCCTCATCGACGCCAGCGGTTATCCGTACCAGTCCCAATCGGTTCCCATTGGTTTTAGACTCGCGCGCACCCCTGTGCTGAACCGGCTGATGCGAGACGTGCTGCCGCGAAGTTTCGTGGAAAAGAGCCTCAAGAACGTCTACGGCGATCCGTCGAGGGTCACGCCTGCGCTGGTTGACCGCTATTTCGACCTGACCACACGGGCTGGCAACCGCCGGGCATTGGCCGAGCGCTTCCGTCAGACGCAACCGGGCCCGCTGGCGGCGCGCGTGCCGGAGTTGAGGCTGCCCACGCTCATCCTGTGGGGAGGTCGCGACCGCCTCATTCCACCCGAATTCGGAGATCGCTTCCACAAAGAGATTGCCGGCAGCACGCTCGTACGCTTTGAGGACCTCGGGCACGTGCCGCAGGAGGAAGATCCGGCGCGCACGGTTGCGGCCTTCAAAGAGTTCCTCGCCCGATAGGGCGCAAACAGACACTCTATACTCTGGCGAATTGGACTTGCCTTGTCATTTGAGTTCAGCGTCACCGTTGTTCAGGTGTATTTCCTGACCAACTCTAATCCTTTGTGATATCCTGTGAAGCCGAAAGCTTTCAAGGCCGGGGCGTAAGGGCTCTCAAGCGCGGGTTCGCCGTTGATGGTCTCCACGGTGATGATCTTGACGGGGTTGAACTCCCGGCCCAGGAGCGTCTTGAAAAAGCTCAGGTATTCGGATAGCCTAGGGTCATCGGCTGGGGTATGAAACTGCAGGCTGCGTCCGCCTTGGCGCGCCACCAGCACCAATATGGCGCCGCGATAGATCAGGTAGGTGGTGGGTGTGCGGCTGGGGAGCTTAGATTTGAGACCGGCGAGCTGAACGCCGCAGAGACTGGCCGGGTCGCAGGCGTTCATCCAGTAGACGGCATCATCCGGCTGGGTGGCGCTTATAGACCGGAAGGCTTCATAGCTCATGAACTGCAAGCCAGGTATCCCTTCAAAGAAATGGCCGGAGATGATCTCGCCTGAGAGCTCCATGAGCCTGAGCGCCTTGAAGACCGCACCCCACTGCAAAGCGGGCAGCTCGTGGGCCAGGAGTTCGCGGAACAGGATGCCGTAGCGGCCTAAAAGCTGGCGCACGCGGTCTTTGGCAAGCTCCATCCGGACCAGGGGGTCTACCTCCTGGTCCGGAGTTGCGAGGGCATACCAGTGACCCGGAAAGGGTTTGGGCATGCTCCAGCGGCTGCGACCCGTACGCGCGGTGCGCTGGCGCTCATCGCGCACGGATGCCGGTGCGAACCGGGTCAGAATCCCCTGGCGCAGCGCCGCAATGCTGTCATTGCCGACCCTCGCCTGCCAGAGAAGATCCCAGAGCGAACGGGTCACGCTGGCGCTGTCTTTTTGCGTAAACTGCATGATCTCGAGCAGGCTGTAGCGCCCGACCTCACGGGGGAAGAGGCGGGCACGATCGTCCGGCCGGTCCGGTATCGCTGTCTTGCTCGTCGGGCCGTTCAGGTAGAGCTCGAGGTCATCGCTGAAGGCAAAGCTCAGCCGGAGCTTACCGCAGCCGAACCAGGCCAGATCGCTGGTCTGCAGCAGGCTGTCCAGCCAGGAGGCAAAGTAGGGCTTCAGGCGCGCGGGTAAAATCTGGCTTTCCCAGAGCTCGGCCAGGGCCGGGTAGCCGAAGAGCTGCTCGAGACGTGCCTGCAGATCTTCGCTGTCCTTCCCCGGCGCAGCCAAACCCTGCCAGGTAGCCAGGAAGAATGGCAGGCGCTCGATCGCCAGCGCCTGAAAGACCGGCCGGCGCTGGGCGCGCGCCATGCGCAGCAGGATCTCCAGGTTTTCCCGCTCGCAGACCTGCGGCGTGCCGGCATGCTCGGTCAGCACATCGATGACAACGGCCTGGTCCTCGGCCAGGACAGCCAGTAGATCATCCAGGACCGCAGCACTTATACCCAAAGCCTCCTGGATAGTGCTGAGTTCCAGGGGGCCATAGAAGCTGAGCCACTGAAGCAGGATATCGGCCAGGCGAGCCTCATCCGGTCCAGCAACACTGGCCTGATCGGCTGGTCCAAGCCCGAAGACCTCTCTCATGCGGGGGCTGTCCTCCAGGGCGCAGATGGCGGACAGCCCGGCTCCCGGCAATGACAGCGTCACGAGTTTGTCCTTAATCGGATCGGTTATCTCCGCAGCGCCCAGTCCGTGATCGCGCGTTACGGCCTCCAGCAGGGTCTGCCACTCCGGCGCAGGGATGATCAAGCGCTCCTTGATCCAGTCCAGCAGATCATCGGCTGAGCGCGGGGCATACCCAGGCGCCGTGCGCTGCAGCTTGGCTTCCAGGGACTCGACCAGGCTTTCCGGGATGCGCGGACGCAGGCGGCCGGACGAGACAATTTCATTGAGCAGCTCCCGGCTCAGCGATGAGGCCCTCCCCGCGGCAGGGGTGTCGTCGCCGTACATGGCGGTGTTGGTCTGCTTCCAGATCAGGCCCTCGGCCAGGGGGGACGGCTGCATAGGCCGCGCCTCGCTTAAAGCTATGCCGCCGTCGCGGATCTCATCCAGGAGTTTCTCCAGGTTGTCCAGATCGAACTCGTCCTTGAGGCAGGTGCGCCAGGTCTCCAAGAGAATGGGGAAATCCGGATACTTCAGCACGGCTTCCATGAGCCCTTTGGCGCGCAGCCGGTTGAGCCACAGAGGCATGCGCTTTTTAAAGTCAGCGCGCGGCAGGAGCAGGGCGCGACCGGCGTTTTCCCGGAAGCGGGCGCCGAAGAAGCCGCTTGATTCCAGTCTGCTTCGCAAGAGCCGCTCCAGATTCTCCGGGCTCACCAGGCCATAGATCTCGGCCGCACTGACATGAAAGGGCAGGATGAGCAGGATGCCCTCGTTGGCGGTCACCACCTCGATATGCGTCTGGTGGCGCTCTTCCCAGGCCGCCTGCAGGGCCAGGCCCAACGGCTTGTTGATGCGGCCGCCCCAGAGGGTATGCAGGATCACCTGGTGCTTGTCCGGCGTCTGCGCTAGATCGCCAAGGTATTCGACGATGATATGCCGGCGGTGCGGCAGCTCAGGTCCGGTGGCTTGGCGCTGGCGCTTGAGAAATCCGATCAGCTCGGTGGCCGCGCTCTGGTCCAGGCAGTAGTTCCGCTCAAGCTCCGCGCCCAAGGTCAGGTCATCCAGGCGGTTGGTGTAGTTTTGAAGAAATGAAAGGATCATATTCGCAAAATGGAAGTCGCGGTTCTGGTCTTCGGCCCGCCAGAATGGGATAATGCCGGGCTTGGCGGCACTCGGGGCCACCTCGACGTCGTTGGAGGTGATCTTCTGGATACGCCAGACCTGGGCCCCTAGAGGGAAGGTATCGCCGATGCGGCGCTCCCAGACGAACTCCTCGTCCAGTTCGCCGATCTTGGCGCGCGTGCCTTCCAGGCGCAGGTCGAAGTAGCCCCGCTCGGGGATGGTCCCACCCGAGAGGTAAATCAGTCGCTGAGCGCCTTCTTTGGCCTGCACCGTGTTATCTACCTTGTCGAGCGAGATGCGGGGCTTGAGCTCTCTGATCCGCGTATCCGCATAGCGGCCGGCGAGCATGTCCAGCACGAGGCCGAACTGGGCGCGCGTAAGCTCGTGGTAGGGGGAGCAGGTGCGGAGGAAGGCGAAGAGCTCGTCGATGTCCCAGCGCATGCGCCCGGTCATGGAGATGATGACCTGGGCCAGGACGTCCAGGGGCCCCTTGATGGGCGCCACCGCCTCGATATCCTGCTCCACAGCGGCCCGGGCCAGCACGGCGGCGGTCAGGAAATCCAGTCCGTGGGTGGGGTAGATGAGGCCGCGGCTGATGCCACCCACCCGGTGGCCGGCGCGGCCGATGCGCTGGATCGCCGCGGCTATCGACGGCGGCGTCTGGACCAGGATCACCTTCTCGAGCTCGCCGATGTCGATACCCAGCTCGAGCGAGCTGGTGGCCACGATGGCCTTGATTTCTCCTTTTTTAAGACGCTGCTCCACGGCCAGGCGGATCTCGCGCGCCAGCGAACCATGGTGCGCGTAGGCCAGCTCGATGGGTTCCTCCTCGTTGATCAGGCGCGTTAGCCTTTCGGCGGTGCGGCGGCTGTTGACAAAGAGCAGGGTCGACCCACCCGCCTTGATGATCGGCCGAAAAGTCGCGGCCAGCGCAGGCCACAGAGAGTCGTCCACCATAAGCTCCCGTGCCTCGGGCGGGAAGCTCACATGGATATCCAGGCGCTTCTTTTCCATCCCCTGGACGACGGCGACGCTGCGTTTCTCATACCCGCCGGCAAAGCCAGTAAGACGGTATCCGGCGATGAAATCGGCCACAGCAGAAAGCGGCTTGACCGTAGCGGAGAGAGCCAGACGCTGAAACTCGCCCGCCAGGCGCGTCAGGCGTTCCACGGCCGTGATCAGGTGGGTGCCCCGCTTGGTGGCTGCCACGGCATGGATCTCATCCAGGATGACGGTGGCCACACCGCCCAGCATGGCCTCGCCGCTAGCGGAGCTTAAGAGGATATTGAGGCTCTCGGGCGTGGTGATGAGAATCTCGGGCGGGTGCTTGGACATCTTCCGCCGCTCCTCGGCCGGGGTGTCACCGCTGCGCGTCAGCACGCCGATATGCGCCAACGGCTCGCCCGCGGCCTTGAAGGCCAAGGCCAGCTCGCCCAAAGGCGCGATGAGGTTCTGGCGGATGTCGTGCCCTAAAGCCTTCAAGGGCGAGACATACAGCACACGGGTCCCGCCCGGGGCCCACTCTCCGGTGATGAGCTGGTTGAGGGCCCACAAAAAGGCCGTGAGGGTCTTGCCGCTACCCGTAGGCGCCGTTACCAGACAATGCTGCCCGGAGGCGATGATAGGCCAGGCCTTGGCCTGGATGTCGGTCGGATTACCCAGACGCTTAACAAACCAGGCCTGCACAAGGGGGTGGAACAGCTCCAGGGCGTGATCAGAATTCTGCATGGTTGACACCCATTATATACAGCGCACCGCCCAAACACAACTCAGCCATATCTGGCCCGCACGATCACTTGACCGGCAGGACCCTGACCGGCTCTCCGATCGACACGGTTCTGAGGGTCAAAGACGCTTTTTGCGCCTCAGCGCAGAACGCGGTGAAATGGGCGCTGTAGAGGAATGAGATGCCCTGCGCCAGCGGCTTAAAAAAATCATCGAAATGGATGGGGACCACCGTGCGCGCCTTGAGTTTAAGCGGCACCTGGGCCAGGTAGGCATCGGTATCGCCGCGCCCGGCGATGCCCAAGAGGATCACGTCCGTCTGTAAACCGGCATACATATCCGGCAAGTTACCGGCACTGCCGTGGTGCAGGATGGTGCCGGACGGGTGCTCGAGCAGAACGGCATAGGCGGCGCCCAGCTTATAGTCCCGCGCGGGCCGCGGTGGAATTAGCGGATGGTCAATGGTTCCGGGATACGGCACCCGTCCGAACAGGGATGGTCCATGCCGGCTTTCAATAACGCTTAAGCGAAAATCTCCCACGTGGACCATATGGCCCGGCTGCACCAGCTTGAGCTGCAATTCCGGGAGCCCCGCCCCCCGGCCGATATTGAGCGTGCTCTCTGACCCCCAAAGAGGTGCGCCCGTATCCATCGCAAAATAGGGGGCGTCGATGGCGTGGTCGAAGTGCGAATGGCTGACCACCACGGCCTGTATCCTGCCGGGACGTAAGCGATCGACCCACCATCGAATTAGATCCTGGTCCGGATACAGCGACGCGCCCAGGCCGATTGCGAGGAGGCCGAATCGACTGACATAAGGGTCGATCAAGATGCCGGTGCGTCCGTCCGAGACCAGCACCCCAGCAGTGCCCAGCCAGGTTATGGTCACACCCGTGGTGTTCGAGTCTTGTGACCTAAGCAGGTGCGAGCGGTACATGGCCAATGGCGCGCAACCGCCCATGTGCACGGCCAGTACGATCAACAGCCCGGCGGCAAGATAATTTTTCATGCGATGCATGGGTATCTAGGTACCTACGATATTTCTCAAGGCCTCTTGAATCATCGGGTAGTGAAATCCAAAACCCTGCTCCTGCAATGCACGGGGGATGACGCGCTGTCCCTTGAGCAGGACACTGCCGAACTCGCCCAGGATGAGCCTGATCATGAACCCGGGTACAGGCAGGAACGCAGGTCGTTTGAGAACCTTGCCGATCGCGCGGGCAAGGTCCTTGTTGCGCACCGGCTGCGGTGCGCATAGGTTGATCGGTCCGGCCGCCGCCTGGTGTCCGATCAGAAAGGAGAAGGCCCGGACCAGGTCGTGCATGTGCACCCAGGAAAACCATTGCCGCCCGCTGCCCATGGGACCGCCAAGACCGAGCCGGAACAGGGGAATCATCTGGCCCAATGCCCCGCCTGCTTTCCCCAGCACGATGCCGAAGCGGGTGATCACCACGCGCGCACCTTTGTCCCGGGCGCGCCAGGCCTCCTGCTCCCAATCATGGGCCAGGCGGGCGAGAAAGTCAGAGCCGGCCGGGGCATCCTCGGTAAGTTCTTCGTCGCCGGTAAAACCGTAATACCCCACGGCCGAGGTGCTCATGAAGGTAACTTTTGTGCCGCTCTTGCCATCCAGAGCCTCCACCAGGTTGCGGGTGGTTTGAAGGCGGCTCTCCCGCAGGAGCTCTTTCCACGCCGCATTCCAGCGGTGAAAGATCGACGCGCCCGCCAGGTTGATGATCACGTCATGCTCGCTGACTTTGTCCTGCCAGGAGCCCTTGGCCGTGGGGTTGCCCGGCACATAGGCAATGCCCGGCTGGGGGGCACTGAGGGTATCGAACGAGGAGGTCAGTATGGTGACATCATGTCCTTCCCCGGCCAGGTGCCCGGCCAGATAGGTGCCGACAAAACCCGTTCCGCCGGTCATGAAGATCTTCATGCTCCATCCCTCCCTTTGCGTTATGATATATTCGCGCCGCGTTTACGCAAGAGCGCGCGCAAGACCGATCTATGACAGCGTCCCTCGTCGGCGCAGTAGCAGCCCACGGAGAAGTCGCAGACATGCGAGAACGCCGCCAGCAGGTCCAGGGTGCGGCTATGCTCGGGAGAGGACATCTCGACGCGGTATCTCTGCAGGAAGGACTTCCATTGCACAGCGGTCTTGGCAGCCTGCCCCAGTTTCATGGTCTCAAGGCTGGGCGCGAGGTTCGGAAACCACACGTCATACCAGTTGCCTGAGGCGTAATCGCTCTTCTTTACCCCGCGGGGTGGTCGCCTGACCGTGCCGATACGAAGACCTTCCTTCGGCATCCGTGGGGTTCCGAGACGAACGATGCGTATACCCATGCTCACCTCCTTGCAGAGATAATCTCCAGATTCGGTATGTGGAGTAAAGAAGGGTGGCCGAAGCCGTGTTGTCGTCTCAGGTGCCGCGGGGCAAGGCGTTCGCCTCGCCCGTGCCGAGCATGCCGTCAACCGCCTAGCATCTTACCCTTTGCCGGCGCTCATTCATAGGCGGCATGTCTTGAGCCTTTACGAGCCCACGCCCTCTTGGTATCTGATGTTGCATTGTATCATACCGGCCACCCGATCGGCAACGATCCATGCGGGTCATTCCTCGGCCGTTGATCCATACGCCTTCACCTCTGATCTGCCTTATCCATGAAGAACTGTTCCAGGCGTTCGATGAGCGGGCGTAAGGTGGCGCGGTCCAGGGCCGAGATGAGCACGCCATGGTAGCGCTCGGCCAAGGTGCGGGCCAGTTCCTTCTCGCAGCGGTCGGCCTTGTTGAAGACCCTGAGACGGTGTTTATCTTTTAATCCCAGGGCAGCCAGGATGTCATCCACGGCCTGCATGCGGTAGTCGATGTTGGGATCGGAGACATCGATGACCTCCAGCAACAGATCGGCCTCCGTGAGCTCTTCCAGGGTAGCCATGAAGGCGGCCTTGAGGTCGTCGGGCAGGTCGCGGATGAAGCCTACGGTATCGGTGATGATGACCTCGATCTCGCGCGGGAAGCGCAGGCGCTTGCTCGAAGGGTCGAGCGTGGCGAAGGGCATGTCCGCGACCAGGACCCGGCTCTTGGTCAGGGTATTGAGCAACGTGGACTTGCCGGTGTTGGTGTAGCCGATGATGGAGATGACCGGGATATGGCGGGCGCTGCGCCTGCTCCGCGTCAGCGCCCGTTTGGCGCTGATGCGCTGGGTTTCCTTTTCCAGGCGGGTCATGCGCTCCTTGGCGCGCCGGCGGTCGATCTCCAGTTTGGTCTCTCCGGGGCCCTTGGTGCCGATGCCGCCGGCCAATCTGCTCAAGGCCGGGTTCTTGCCCACCAGGCGCGGCATGTTGTACTTGAGCTGGGCCAGCTCGACCTGGATCTTGCCCTCCATGGTGCGGGCACGTTTGGCGAAGATGTCCAGGATGACCTGGGTGCGGTCGATGACGCGCATGTCCACCAGGTCGGAGATGGAACGCGCCTGGGAAGGGGAGAGCTCATGATCGAAGACGATCAGGTTGGCGTCCATGGCCAGGGCCTTGATGTAGATCTCATGCAGCTTGCCCTTGCCCAGCACGTAACGCGGGTCGGGTTGGGCCCGGCGCTGGATGACGGTGTCGAGCACGGCCAGGCCTGCCGATTGCGCCAGGCTCGTCAGCTCGGCCAGATTGATCTCGGTGGCGGCGTTACCGGGCTGTCCGGTGGCCACCAGGATGGCGCGATCGCCCGCGCTGATAGTCTTGGCGCGGTGCATGCGGCCGATGGAATCCTCCAGGTCGCTGATGAAGCGCTCGAAGGGGATATCGACGCGGTAGGTGGGCACCGGATCCAGGAGTTTCCAGACCAGGGTATCCGGGCCGTCGGGGATCAGATGCGCGCCGTGGGCCAGGCCCGGTTCCCCGCCGTCTAAGACGGTGACGGCATAGATCAGGTCCAGCCTGAGACGCGCCAGATCGGTGAGATCTTCGGAGGAAAGGCCGGTATCGCCGAAATGGGTATGGACGAGGCGCAAGCCCTGCAGACGGCCGTGATGGCTGCGGCGGCGCTCCAATGGCGGGATGGACAGGGAACTCGCGTCTCCGGCGATTACGTATTGGATGGCGCCGTTGCGATCGATCAACACCCCGATCTGCGCGCCGGCGGTATGCGACAGACGCGTGAGCTCCGTGCACAGCTCATGGGTCACGGCGGCATCGCTCGGGAGCTTGCGGCGGTAGAGCCTTTCCAGCGCATGGGCCAAAGAGGCCTTGAGTCCCCGTGTTCGGCCGTAGACGGTCTGTATCGCCTTATCTCCTCTAATCTTTCAGGCCTTTTCCAGCAGGGAGGAATGCAGCACGACCTTGGCCTGGTTGCTTACCATCTCGATCAGGATTTTGACCCGGCCTTCATCCGAGTCCCAGGATTCGAACACGCCCTGCAGGTCTTTCATGGGCCCGGCCTTGACGCGCACCACATCGCCGCTCTTGAACTCGACCGGTTTCTTGATGATGCCCTCATCGCTGTCCTCCAGGGAGCGCAGGCCTATGATGAAATCTTCGTCGATGGGCACGGGCGTGTAGTTGTCAAGCAGGATGCGCCTCACGCCGCGGCACCAACGCACCTTGTGGAGCTCCTCCTCGCTGGTGCCCACGTTGACGAACAAATAATTGGGGAAAAGCGGATAGCGCTTCAGGATCTTCTTGCGGGCGTGGAAGACATAGCGTTGCATGAAGGGCTGATAGATATCAAGTCCCTGCTGTTTCAGGACCGAGGAAGCCACGCCTTCCTCGCGGGGATTGGTCTGTACCACATACCAGTGTTTCATACCGAGCCCTCTATAGCGCACTGCCGGGCGCGAGTCAATTCCCGTGGACCTTCCGGGCAGGGAATGACCGTACGACTTTGTGCGAGCGCACGCCGAAGAGGTAAAAGGAGATTCAGTTGCGTGCAAAGGTCGAGACGCGCACCAACGTGATCCCCTCATTCTTGAGCTTGGGGATCTCGCGCGCCAGAACCGCGATGGTCTCGGGGTATGGGTGGCAGATGGCGATAGCGCTGGCGTGTTTGCGGGCGATATGCTTGAGCTTGGCCAACTGGCCCATGATGTAGGCATCGTTCTGTTCGTTGTCCAGGAATATGTCTCGGGCGTTGTGGGGCAGGCCTACCTCGCGCGCGACCTTGACGCCCACCGATTCGCTGGAGGTCAGGCTGTCGATGAAAAAGAGCCGGCGTTGTTTGAGCGCACGCATCACCTGGCGCATGATGGCCATGTCCGGGGTTGTCTCGGAGCCCATATGATTGTTCGAGCCCACGATGTACGGCACGGCGCGCATGTCCATGCTCAGAATGGTCTTGATATGTTCCGGCATCATGTCTTTATAGATCGCGCCCTCGCCGGGATCTTTGCCGCCATTGCCCTGCATGGGCAGGTGCAGGAGCACCTCCCGGCCCTTGGCGTGCAGGTACTGGGCCACCTCGCGAGAAGCGGGCCGTAAGGGCAGGATCGAAAAGGTGAGATCACCGTCGATGGCCGCCAACTGCTGGGCAGGTTTCATCTCCAACCCCATGTCATCCACGATGATGGCCAGCCGCCCAGGCTTGAGCGGGACAGGAACGGGGGGAGGAATGCGGGAAACGGTCTCTTCCTTTTCGGCCGGAATGAACTCGATGATCCAGGTCCGTCCGTCGACCTTGATCACAACATGCCGGATATCCTTGATATTGACGCGGCCATAGGGTTTCATGGGTGCGAATGCGACTGCGAGCTGGCCTCTGGTGTATTTTTTCTCGGTCTTGACCTGGAAGGTCTGTTCGTAGACCTCGACCTGGTCTTTGTGGATTCCTAGGTCGAACAGGCAGCCTTTGATCATGAGCCTGATATCGGCTTTGGGCCTTTGGGACTCCGTCGGGGGTGTGGGCGCCGGGGGATGGGACAGGCGCCGCTCCAGGAACCAGGCAAGCCCAACCAGGATGAGGATGAGGACGCCGATAATGACGATTATCGGCGTTTTACCATTCGCCTTAGCCCTGCTCATGCGGGTTTCTTATGCTTATCGAACACCTGCCAACTCTTGAGAAGGTCCAGGGCATACTTGAGCTGGTAGTCCTCGCGCAGCATGTCGGCGGGTTTAACCCCTTTTTTCAGGTCCAGCTTTTCCTCGGGCGCGAGCTCGTCCGTGTCCTTGCCCGCCGGTTCGAGGTGCTGCTTGAGATCCTTTTCGCGCACGAACTTCTGGCTGCCGCTGTTCTCCGGCAGGAGCTGCTCCACGACGATATCCGGGGTAATGCCCTTGGCCTGAATGGATTGCCCCGAAGGCGTCAGGTAGCGCGCCACGGTGAGCTTCAGCGCCGAGCCGTCGGACAGGGGGATCACGGTCTGAACCGAGGCCTTGCCGAAACTCTTGGTGCCCAGGATCACGGCCCGTTTGTTGTCCTGCAGGGCGCCGGCCACGATCTCGGCCGCGCTGGCCGTACCGCCGTTGATGAGCGCCACGATGGGGAAGCCCTCGAACGTGCCCGCTTTACGCGCCATGGACACCTTGCGGTCTTCGGGAAGGCGGCCTTCGGTCGAAACGATCTTGCCTTCGCTGAGGAAAAGGTCGCTCACCTTGATGGCCTGATCCAGGAGCCCGCCCGGGTCATAACGCAAATCCAGGACAAGGCCTTTCAGGTTCGGCGCCATCTCGGTCATGGCCTTCTGGATCACATCGGCGGTATCCACCTGGAACTGCCGCACCCTTATATAGCCGTAACCGGGCTCCAGGACCATGGACTTGACGCTTTCGATGTGGATGATGGCGCGCGTGATGGTGACGTCGAAGGGCCTTTCCTTGAGACCGCGCTGGATGGTGATAGTGACCTTGGTGCCTTTGGGACCGCGCAGCAGCTTCACGGCTTCGTCCAAGGTCATATCCATCGTGGGCTTGTCTTCAATCTTGATGATCATGTCACCGGGCTGGATCTTGGCCTCAAAGGCCGGGGTGCCTTCAATGGGCGTAATGACCGTCAACACCCCTTCGCGCAGGCCCAGCTCGATGCCCAGCCCGCCGAAACTGCCGGTGGTCGTGACCTGCATCTCCTTGTAGCCTTCCTTGGTCAGATAGGTCGAATGAGGATCCAGCGCCGAGGTCATGCCCTTGATCGCACCGTCGATGAGCTTATCGGCCGGCACTTCTTCCACATAGTATTTCTGGATCTTATCCAGGCAGTCGGTGAACTTTTCAAGTTGGGGATAGATCTTGAGAGTATCCGCATTGAGCACCATGCTCCTGTTGAGCGCGAACATGCACACCACACCGATCAACACAATCACGACGGGCCAGAAAGTCTTGCTTCTTTTCATATCGTCTCCCCAGATGAGTTACCGGCCTATATAGCACAACGGTCGGCAATATAAAACAGTTCCGATAATAGCACTTTCACGCCTAACGGGTCGTCTTGCACATCAAGGCGGGCTTTGCGCCCTTTTCCCGTTTGCCAGCCAGAGGCTGGGATCCTGGGGTTTGCCGTGCAGACGGATTTCAAAATGCAGCAGTGGGGCCTGCGAACGGGAAAGGGCGATGGTTTCCCGGCTCTGCACCGCTTCACCCGTCTTCTTCAAGCCTTGACCGAGATTGCCATAGATCGAATAATAGCCGCCGCCGTGGTCCACGATCACGGTTGTGCCGAAACGGTCGATGGCCCCCACGTAGGCGACCTTGCCCTTGAAAACGCTTTTGACCGGGGCGGCGGCGGCGGTGCGGATATCAATCCCCTGGGAGATCTGGACCACGCCGTCGTCGTGGTAGCGCCCGAAGCGACGTACGACACGGCCGGTCACCGGCCACGGCAGGGAGCCCTTGTTCCGGGCGATCCCCGTATAGGCGGCCTGCTCCTTCTTTTTGCGGGCCTGGATACGCTCCATGAGCCGCTCGATCTCCTGTTGATAAGACAGGGTCTCCTGCTTCAGCGCGGCCAACAAAACCTTTTTTTTCCCTTTTTCCGTTTCGAGTTCCTGCATGCGCGCCGCCAGCTGCACCAGGTCCTGGTTCAGGGCCCTGGTCTGGTCCCTCAAGCCCTGCTGCGCGGCCTTCTTCATGCGTGAAACGCGCTGGTAATACTCCAGGGTTTCCCGGTCCCTGGCCACGGCCGCTATCAGGTATCCGGTCAGCTCGGCATGGGCCAGGGTTTGGTCAAGGGTATCGATGAGGGCGCCCTTGTAAAAACCAATGGCCTTATGCTTCAGAAGCTCGCGCGTATCGGCCAGGGAGGTGTCATATTCCCTGATCCGTTCTCCATAGTTATTCAGAAGTCGGGTGCGGTTGTCGATATCGGATTGGCGTTGGTCCAGGTCTTTCTGGATGGCGGCAATGCGTCCATCGATCGTGCGCAGGCCATCCTCCACCAAACGGCGCTTGGCATCCGTGACCTTCACCTTCTGCCCGAGCACCTTGAGCCGCTGTTCTTCGGGCGCCGCCAGGAGCTGGGCAGACAGCGCCAGCACCAGCAGGGTCGCCACGAAAACACGCACGCTCATCGCCTCAGAGCCAATCCGACGCCCGTCAGGCTCAAGAGCATGCACAGAACGATCACCACCGCGGCCTGCCGCAGAGTGAAGGCGCCCATGACGCCCTCAAGAATCGAGATATGCACGCGCAGGGTCTCGACCAGATATCCTGCCAAAAGGCAGCCCAGCACGGCGCCGACGATGCACAGAACCAGGGCCTCCACGATATGGGGAGTATAAAGGAACAGCCGGTCGGCGCCTAAGAGCGTGAGAATTTCGATCTCGTGGCGACGTCCTTCCAGGGACACGCGCACGGTGAGAAAGACGATCAACCCGAGGCAGAGGATCAGGGCACCGGCAAGGATAATGCCGGCCGTCCTGATCCCTTGATATGAACCGGCCAGATGACCCATGAGACCCTGGTTGTAACGGACATCTTCGATTTCGGGGAGATGCGCGATGCGGGCCGCCAAGGTTTGCGCTTGGTCCATATGGTTAGGGTTAAGGCGCACTTCGAGGGCATCGGGTAGTTCGTCCGCTTCGAGATCGGCCACCAGAGGGTTGTCGGGCCCCAGCCATTGCCGCATCCGTTTTAGCCCTTCGGCGCGCGGTATGAAAATGATCCGTTCGATGCCGGGCAGGCTTGAGAGGTCCTGCCTCATTCTCTCGATCGCTTCCGCGGACGGACGGCCCTTGATATAGACCATCATGGAACTGGCCGAAACCGGCACGAGCGTTGCCGTGCGCGCCAGATCGACGCCATATACGGTCAGCGCCAGCAGGGTTCCGGCCAGGCTGCAGGCCAGGAGGGTCAGAAAGCCGGACAAGGGCCGCAGGATCAGGGCACGCCTGAGATGTCGTGCAATATAGGGTATCGGGAACACTTAAGCGTCCTCGATCATACCGTGATGAAGCCGGATGAACGACGTCCCTTCGTTGATGTAATCCCTGCCGTGACTGGCGATGATGACCGTCATGCCGCGCTTATGCATCCGGAAGAGGAGGTTCATGACCACCTGGGCCGACATCTGGTCCATGCTGGCCACAGGCTCGTCGGCCAGGATGATTTCCGGTGTGTGTACGACCGCGCGCGCCAGGGCCAACCGCTGTCGTTCCCCGCCGGAAAGGTCGGCCGCCCGTTCATACATGCGGTGCTGGAGTCCGACCCATTCCAGAACCTTCCATACCCGCGTGCGCACATAGCTGCGCGGTTTGCCCGCCATTTCCAGGACCACGGCCGCGTTTTCATAGGCACTCCAGCCTTCCACGAGTTTGAAGTCCTGGAAGGCGAACCCCATATGCCGCCTGAGACCCTGCAGCGTGGCATGGCTCGCGCGCGCCGGATTGATCCCGGCCACCTCGACGCTTCCGCTGGTCGGTCGCTCGAGGCCGTAGATAAGATTGAGGAGCGTGGTTTTGCCGGCGCCGCTGGGGCCCTGGATGAAACAACATGCCCCCTTTTCAATGCGCAGGCTGACCCCGGACAGGGCCGTGACACCGCCATCATATACCTTGGCTGCATTCTCGATGGCAATCATGGCGTCGACCTGCGTTGGACACATACTTTTACACGGATAGCTATGCGAAGAAACCCTGGATCTCGGTCAAGAGATTGATATCCTCCGAGATATAATCCATGGCCTTGGCCAATGCGGGATGCTGCGACTGGATGTCGGCGTATTCAAGCAGCAGTAGCTGGAGTTCGCGGATCTCCTTCTCAACCAGGCTTAAGATCTTGGCCATGTGAGCATCGCTCAACTCGATCACATCCTGAGCGCCGAGCGCTCCCGTCCCATGCCCGGGGTCTTGAATAATCTGCAGCAGCTCTTCGGAACTGATGCCCAGACCCTGCGAGAGCTTATCGACGACCTTGCGGCTGGGCCGCTTGGGTGGTTCATGTTCGTACTGCAGGATGGTTTTGGCGGAAACACCGCACTCTTTGGAAAGTGTTTCCAAGGTTAACCCCTTTGCTTTCCGTATTTCCTTGATACTGTTCACTATAAACCTCCCCTTTTCGTTAGTTCTTCCAAAATGGCGGTAAACAAACCCATAAGTCAATAGTTTTTTCACACGCCCTATGGTATTTCTCGGATTTTTATCGGTACTTTAGTCCACCGTTGCCTACCCGAACGATCAAGAACGGTAATAGGAGTTGCTCCACACCCTGCGGATAGTATAGCCTGGAATGTAGTGTTGGCGCATGAAAGGAGGAAAACATGGCGAAAAAGGACAAAACCGCCAAGGTTCTGGTGCTGTTGGGCAGCCCGAGAAAGCAAGGCAACAGCGCGCTCTTAGCCGAAGCCATCGCCAAGGGCGCAAAAGCGCAAGGCGCTGAGGTTGAGACGGTCTTTATTCAAGGCCATAAGATCAAGGCCTGTACGTCCTGCTACCATTGCCAGAAAAAGGGCAGCAAGGGATGCCCCATCCACGACGACATGCAGGGCCTCTACAAGAAGCTGATCGAAGCCCGGGCCTGGGTCATCGCCAGCCCGGTCTACTGGTTTTCCATGTCGGCCCAGACCAAGCTCTGGATGGACCGTCTGTTCGCCTTGCCGGCCTATGCCAAGCATCCCTTCGCCGGAAAGCGCATCGCCGTCGCCATGAGCTACGGCGGCGCGGACCCCTTTGACTCGGGCTGCATCAATGCCCTGCGCACCTTCCAGGACGCCTTCAGCTACACGGAATCGACCTTGGTGGGCATGGTGTACGGCAGCGCCATGGAAGCGGGCGAGATCAAATCCAACAAGACCCTCATGAAGGAAGCCGAAGAGCTAGGCAGAAAACTGGTCGCTGAATAAGACATCAGATATTCCCTTTGCATTCGGGATGCGACCGAGGGGAGGCCAGGAGGGGACGACGCAGGTGTCCAATTCGTCAGGACAGACGCATTGGACGCTGTTGACCTGCGCCTGCAGGGCGAGGTCCATGGAAGGACATTGTCACATTTTGAGTGCTCCGAGGAGCACCCCGACGAAGGTATCGCCCGAATGCAAAGGGATATCAGGCGAAGCCGAGCTTCTCCAGCGCATCCTCGCCGAAACCGAAAAAGTGCCCTAACTCGTGGATGATGGTGATGCGGATCTCTTCCCGTAAGTGTGCCTCATCCGCGCACATCTCGGATAAGGGGATGCGAAAAAGGGTGATCTGGTCCGGGAGATATTCCATATCACCGCTATGGCGTTCCGGCAACGCCACGCCCTCGAAGAGGCCGAGGAGATCTGCCTGCCCTTCGTTATACCAATCGCACTGTTCCCTGCTCGGCCGATCGGCGACCGTGACGAGGATATGCTCAGCCTTGCGGCGCATCTCGGGTGAAAGCGCCGCCATGACCTCGGCGCTGGTGTCCTTGACAAGCGCTTCGAAGCGATGTCGACTAATATGCATACCTTTTTAGCGCCCTCCCCCCGACCGTGAAGGACATACCTGCGCCACCCGGCGGGGATCGTCGCCGACGGCGGCCGCATAGGCCTTGATAAAGGCCAGCTTAAGCGTCCGTCTCACGGCTACGGGCAGGCTCAGATCAAGCTGTGTCAGGGCAGCCCATCTTTCCCCGGGTGTCAACCCACGCCTTTGCGTTATGGAGGCCGAAGGCAAAAAGATGAACCGGAGCGGATCCTGTCCCACCTTGATGCGCGAACAGGTAAGCTCGGCATGCCTGATATTCTTGGCGTGCAGGCCTCCGATGGCGGTGCCCAGCGCGTCTGCGCAGCGCCGCTTCTGCGGGTAATCCAGGCCCGCAAACTGAAACCGCAGCCATGCGTCCAAATCGGGGAAATCCTCCTCGGACGTGGTGATCAACACGCTGCGGCGATCCTTGCAGACGATGGCGGCCACGGGCTCGACGCAGGGGACCATATTGAAGAACAGGGTCAGCAGACCCTTCCACCCTTGTATGGCCCGAGGTTCGGTCAACCAGCCCGCGCGATCAAAGATATGCCGGGTAAAGGTTTGCCCCCCGGCAAGCACCCGTCCAGGCCTATCCGCCGGTTCGATCCGGTCTATCAGGATCGAGATATCGACCGTAAAGCGCCGGTTTACCAGGGCCGTATAGGCATCGCCGCGCTCCAGACGGGAAAAGCTCCCGTCGGAAAGAGCCCGTCGGATCCAACGCCCCACCCGCCGGGCATGCAACTCGGCCGAGCGCGCCTTGATCCGGCCGATCAGGTGCGCCTTCTCACCATGCCCGGGAAGCCGTGCGAGCGCGGCGGTCAAATCCTTTTCTGTCAGGGGGTAAACGCTACCCACCTGGCTGATGAGCTCGATGATGTGTCGTGGACGGATCCGGTCCAGTGGCTTGATCTCATAAACATCGATCAGCACCGGCCGGCTGGCTTGGTCCAGGAGGACATTGCCCGCATGCAGGTCCGTATAGAAAAATCCTTTTTGCAGGAGCGCTACGGCCATGTCCAGCAGAATCGAGGCCTGTGAGGGTCGGTCCTCATCCCAGAGTGCTCGCGCAGGGTGTACGGCCTCGGTGACAAGCGCCGAGGCCCCGCCGAACCTCAGATGCGCTTCTACGCCGGGGACAAGGATGCCGGAGCGCCGCAGGCGCTCAAGCATGCGCGCTTCATACAGGGTGCGCGGGCGCAGGCGGTTGACGAGCTTCTGCACTGGCGTGACCGGATCGTAGATCTTGATATAAAAGGCAGGAACCCCATCCTTGACAAGCCGGTAGACGCTGCGGATGGACTTTTCAGAGCGGTGGCCTAAGGGCTCCCAGCGGTAGTCCCGGTAACGGTCTTGAAATGAGGCCAGGGCTTGCGTGCTCATGCTTCCACTTCCCCCTCTCATAACAAAAGCGCCGGCGGATATCAGCCGCCCACCAAACCCAGAAGACTGACGCAGGCGTCCCATACCCGGTCCACGCCCAGCCTCCGCAGGCAATCGTATTCCCGGCAGGTCGGTTTGATATAGCACGGCATACAGTCCAGCTCCTCGCGCACCACGAGGCTCTTGCGGTTCTGGGGCCCGACGTAAAAGGGGTCCGTAGGACCGAACAGGCCCACCACCGGAAGATCCAGGGCGCTGGCCAGATGCATGACGCCCGAATCGATGCCCACGAACAGGACGGCCTGTTTGAGCACGGCTGTCAACTGCTTCAGACTCAAGCGGCCGGATTGATCGATAATCCAGCCCTGATCGGAGCCAAGCCGGTCACGCGCCAGCTCCTTGATGCGCTCGTAGCAGGTCCGGCTGTCAGCGCCACCCACCAGTACGGCGGATAGATCGTACCGTTTTTTAAGCCTTATAATCAGCTCCGCGAACTTGTCTTCGTCCCAGGCCTTGATCAGCCGGCGGCTGGACGCCCCGGCCGAGATGACGGCATACCGCTTCGGAAGCCCGGCCGGCGACTGGACCGGGCTTACATGCAGCAGACCTACATAACTGTCCTGCGCGATGGGTATGCCCAGAGCTCTTAGCAGCTTGGCGTTGTTGTACCAGCTATTGTGCCCCTCGATCTGCTCCTTGACATCCAGGGACATGTCCCAGGGAAAATTGGCGAACCCGGCCTTGATCTTGGCCTGGCTGAGCATGGTCAACAGGAGCGCCTCCTCGGAGCGCGCCAGGCAGATCAGCAGATCCGGCGCCTGGCGGCGCAGATCGCGCATGAGCCTAGCTTGTTCGGCCCAGCCCTCCTTTCTGGGCAGGAGGCGGTCGACGTAGGGCGAATCCTCCAGGAGCTCGACAAGGTTGGGTTTGAGAATCGAAACGATCTCGGCCTGGGGATACTGTTGTCGCAGCGAGGCTAGCAGCGGCAGGGCAAAGACCAAGTCGCCGATCTGGTTGAGGTGGATAACCCCGATGCGGCGTGCATCGCTCATCATAGGAAGAAATTGTTATCCACGACCGGCTCGATTGCCCACACATCCGTATCGGACACAATGGTGCGCTCGATCCACCAGTTCACATGGTTATAGAAACAAGCCACCTCGCGGCACTCTTCGCTGGCGTCGAAGGTCTTGATCGAGCCTTCCAGATTCGCCATGGTCTGCTCAAACGCCGCCGCACAGGCATAGCCGTCCGAACCGGCGATGCGTCCCTTCTCCACCCCCCGCAAGGCCGGGCAGTGGAAAACCGCGGAGGGGGTCAGCACGGTACGGAAGAACTGTGCATGACAGACCTTGGGTTGGTTTTTCAGTTCGGTGAGCCGCTTTTCCAGCAGGGCCTGCAGGTTGACGCTTTCCAGGATCTTCACCCGTCCGTCCGCGGCCGTCCGTGCCTGTACCAGACCCGCTTGGATGGCGGCTATGATCTCATCCTCGGACAAGCCGCCGGGTTTGGCCAGCAGGGATTCCTTATGCGAATCCTCCAGCCTGATCAGGCAGGGCTTGAAGGATACATAATCAAAATCGTGGTCCAAGGCCTGCCTCACCGCTTCGGACATCTCCGCGATATTAGGACAGAGCTCATGCGCGCCGATCTCGATCCCGTTCCACACGATCACGAAGGAGTACCCCAGCGAGATACGTGGATTGACGCGTTTGAGCGCGGAGGCTGCCTGCAGGATGCCGGCCAGCCGGACGTCGCCGCGCGGCCGGTGGGACTTGGCGAAGGTATCTTCATGTCCGGCATCCAGAGAGAGCCTCACCCAGTCTCCTTCATCCAGGAGATCGGCCACGCGGGCCACCTTCTGCAGCTTCGAGCCGTTGGTGACGATGCCTACCTGCATACGCCGCTCCTTGAGCATGCGGACGATCTTCTCGAAGTCCTTGTGCAAGGTGGGCTCGCCCCCGCCGATCAGGATCACGGACAAGAGGCCGCCCTCCGCCATGGTTTCAATACTCGCCCGGATCGTCTCGAAATCAAGGGTCCGGGTGGTATTGATGATGTTCGAATCCACGCAGTGCGGACAGGCGAAGTTGCAGGCCGAGGTCAGATCAAGGTTGATGGACAGAGGTCCGCGGCAGGGCAGCGGGGCATTTCCTCCTTCGCGGAGTTGGCGCTGCCAGGTGATATATTCGCGCAGCCCCCCGATGACTGAGTTCTGCCGCAGCTTGGCGCTGAAATCATGTTCCTTGTGGCTCAGTTTTTCCATAGCGTCCCTGTGAGCCTGATAGCAGCATCGTGGATCTGTTGCAAGAGCATGGTTGTACGCGCGATATGTTCAGCCGCGATGCGCGGGGAGTGCTTTCCGGCAAGGCTAGCGATAAAATCCTTGACCGAAAGCTCCAGCGGGTCCGGTATGGCCAGGGTTTTGCCTTGGCAGGTCAAGGACATGGCATAGGTGGCAGGGTCGATAAGGCGCGTGGCGATGCGACCGTCAAACCCGAAGGACAACGTGCGCGGCTGGTAGAGCTCCCGGACCAAGGTGATCGTTACCGCGCAGCGCGTGCGATCGGTCGAATAGGTAAAACCGACCAGGTGCGCATCGCCTTCGCGTTTGAAGCTCAGCGCCTTGATCTCGCCGTTGCCCAGGGCATCGTAGAGGAGGCTTAAGGCATGCGGCACGGAATCCGGGATCATGGCCGGACCGGAAACGGCAGGGGACAGGCGCATGGTAAATGTTCGCGTCTTGTCCGGCGCCACCTTCCCGCAGAGCTCGGTATACCAGGGCAGCACGAACGGCCACTGCGAATTCATGGCAACCGTGAGGCCTTTGGTATGCGCGCGGCGCAACACGCTCACCAGCCAGGCGGTGAGGTCCGGGGTCTCCGGCGCGGCGAAAGGTTTTTCGCAGAAGATGTGCACCCCGGCCATCAGACAGTTCTCGACATAGGCGGCGTGCGTGGCGGTGGGCGCGGCGATCGCTACCGCGCCAGGTCTGGCCTCATTGATCATCTCGGCAAATGAGGTATAGGCTTCGGCCTTGATCCCATACGGTTCAAGCTCGGCCGCAGCCCTGGTAGACGATGCGTCGCTGCGTCCCAGCACGGCGACCACCGGCATGTCATGCCTCTGGAAATACCTGGCCATGTAAGGTCCGATCCCATTTACGGACCTGCCCGCGCCTATGACTGCAATGTTCATGGGCGCTCATTACCACAGATCATGCCAACGCTCTATTCTTTTGCGGTGTAGACGATGAGCGTGCCGTCCCTGCTCTGGGTATTGAATGCGAAATTCATGACAAGCGCACCTTTCTGGGCATTGAGCAGACCGCCCTCGCCCATCTGCATGAAGGTGGACTGCCAGCCCTTGGCTTTCAGGGTCTCTTCATACTTCTTGACCGCCTCGTCATCGAAATTCTTCAGGTAGATCGTGAATTTCTGCATGCCGCCAGCATTGTCTTTTATCACATGTTCGACCTTGCCGGCCGTGAACCGCGCGACATCCGCGAACATGTCCGAGGGCCAGTCCGTGGTCTCTTTGATCTCGGCCTTGAAGCCTTCGCCTTTGATCGCGATGTTTTCTCCCTGGATGTCCACATCCACATCCTTGCCGGTGCCCTGCTCAAGGATCTTCTCGGCCACGGCCTCGGCCGCCTTCTCCTCGGAGGTCTTTTTGCCGCACGCGCTTACCAGCAACAGACATAAGATACAAACACCGAGGAAACCCATCAAACATGATCTTCGAACCATAAGGATGCCTCCTTCACTCGCGTCCCTGATCTTGGATAAATATCGATAGTGAGGTCGAAACAACCAAAGGCAGCATCTCCTCATCCGGTCCCGTTGTCAATATCGATTCCGTGCTCACGCCGGATTGTTGTACATCTTATCGATCTGGTCGCGGTACTTCTCGTTCACCACACGGCGCTTGACCTTGAGGGTGGGGGTGAGCTCGCCGGAGGCGACATCGAAGGGCTTATCCAGGATGGTGAAGTACTTGATCTGCTCATAGCGCGCTAGTGACTCGTTGACCTGGTCGACCTCCGTGGTGATCAGGGCCCGGATGGCGGGGTGGTTCACGAGCTCGAAGGGGTTGGCGTAGGTTAAGCCCTTGTCCTTGGCGTAGCGCTTGAGGCTGTCAAAGTCCGGAATGATCAAGGCGGTCAGGTATTTGCGGCCGTCGCCGATCAGGCAGGCCTGGTCGATGAAGGGCCGCTCGATCAGGGCCACCTCGATGGGATGCGGGGCCACGTTCTTGCCGCCCGAGGTCACGAAGAGATCCTTTTTGCGGTCCGTGATCTGCAGGAAGCCGTCGCTGTCCACCTGGCCGATATCGCCGGTCTTGAAGAAGCCTTCCGGCGTGAAGGCCTCGGCCGTGTCCTCCGGGCGTTTCCAGTAGCCCTTGAAGACCTGCGGGCCCTTGATCATGATCTCACCGTCAGGGGCGATCTTCTCTATCGTCCAGGGCACGGGCCGGCCGACAAAACCGGGTTTAACCTTCAGTCGATAGACCAGGGTATTGTAGCACAGCGAGAGCAACAGGGACGCGATCGGGTTCATATACGGCGATTTGCCCTCAGATTGCCTGACCACCATGAGGGTCACGGTCAGCTCCATGATGAGGTCGTACAGAACCTTGAAAAGGCCCGTTGGCGGCTTGTCCAGGCTGATTTCCGGCGCGTTCAAATGGTTGATGGCCGTGGTCTCGGTCAGGCCATAGCCCTCGATCAATTGGATGCCCAGCGCACGGTAGAAGGCGCAGATCTCGGAGGAGAGCTTTCCGCCCCCGGAACAGGCCATGACGACCCTGTCCATGCTCATCTGCTTCTTGAGGCGGTCGAAGACCAGCATATTGGCCACGCCGAAGAGCATGAGTCTATGCGGCGGCATGCGTTTGCCCGTGGCCATGCATTCCACATAGATCTTGCCCTGCTCCATGGCCCACCGATAGATGGCCTGATAGCGGGGCTTGGCGCGATTGAGGACGGACTGCACGATCTCGTAGGTCTTTTCGTACAGGCGCGGGATGGAGTTTATGATGTTGGGCCTGACCTCGCGCAAGTCGCGGGCGATGGTCTGATAGCTTTCGGCGAACACCAGCTCGCCCCCCATCTTGAGGCCCGCGGTATGGTAGTCGCTCATGCGGCCGTAGACATGGCAAAGCGGCAGGTGCACCAGGGCCTTGAGATGCAGCTCTCGCTTGTTCGTACGCTCCATGATCTCTGAGGCCGAGCACTGGTGCATGGAGGCCACCCAGTTGGCCTGCGTCAGGATGACGCCCTTCTGCTTGCCGGTAGTGCCCGAGGTATAGATGATGGAGGCGATATCGTCGGGGATCACGCGCTGGATGCCGTCCTCGACCGTATCACGGCTTACCTTTTGGCTGCCGAGGTCCATGACCTCGGCAAAGGTATAGAGCCCTTCGGTCTTTTCACCGTCCCAGGGGCTCATAACCACGATCAATGGCACGGTCCTGGCTTGGGAAACCTTGAGCACCAGACGCGCCTTTTCAGGCGTGGATACTATCACCAGGCGCGCTTCGCTGTCTTCAAGCATGTATTCGAGCTCTTCTTCCGAGACCGTGGGGTATAAGGGCACGCCGATGGCGCCGCTGGCCTGGATGGCCTGGTCGGCGATGATCCAGCGCGGCCGGCTTTCGGAGTAGATGGCCACGCGTTCGCCCCGTTGTAGCCCTAAGGCGATGATGCCGCGGGCCAGCGCAATGACCTCTTCGCGCGTCTGCCCCCAGGTCCGGGAGGTAAAGCGATCGATCGGGCGGCCGTCGGCGTCGAACCTCCCGGTCAGGAACGGAAAGTCATCATGAAAGTGCATGGCCTGGGAGTGGAAAACCCCGCATAATGTATCGGTCCGATAACCCATAAGCCCCTCCTCCTTTGCATCGATAACTGCACAAGGACCCGCCGCAGTGGCGACGGATCTTCTACATTTGTTGAGAACGCCCGTTCAAAGCGCCCAATCGGTCAAGCAACATTACGATGATGCCTCTAAAGCTTGGTTTTTTGTATAAGCGCCAGCGCGTTTTCCTCGAGCACCTGCACCGCTACAATGAGCATCTTGAAGCGCTCGTCCTTGGTTTGACCATGGTAGAAGCGATAGTAGATCTGCTGGGCGATGACCGCCAGGCGGAACAGGCCGAAGCAATGGTAGAAGTCGAAGTTGGGTATGGGGATGCCGGATCGCTCGACATAGCGCGCCACGATTTCTTCGCGCGTCATGGCGCCGGGGATATTGGTGGGCAGCATGCGGATGAGCTGCGCGTTTGGCGGGTCGGTAGCCTCGACCCAATAGGCCAGCGAGCTGCCGAGGTCCATGAGCGGATCGCCTATGGTGGCCATCTCCCAGTCCAGTACGCCCACGATCTTAAGCGGATTGTCGGCATCCAGCACCACGTTGTCGAACTTGTAGTCGTTGTGGATAATGGCAGGACGGGACGATTCCGGCGGCATTTTGTCCTTAAGCCAGGCCATGACGTTCTCATAGTCCGGGGCATCGGGCGTACGCGCGTTGCGGTAGCGCTGGCTCCAGCCTTCGATCTGCCGCCGGACATAGCCCTCGGGCTTGCCGTAGTCAGCCAGGCCGATGGCCTGATAGTCTATGGTATGCAGCTCGAGCTGGACATCGACCAGATTCTCGCAGAGGCTGCGCGCATCCTTAGGCGACAAACTGAGTCCGGCGGGAATGTCTTTGCGCAGGATGATGCCTTTGAGGCGTTCCATGACATAGAACGGGCATCCCATGACGGCCTCATCCTCGCTGTAGACGAGAGGGTTGGGTCCATAGGGGTAGACCGGCTTGAGGGCCTTGAGCATGCGGTACTCGCGTCCCATGTCATGGGCGCTCTTGGCCTTGGTGCCGAAAGGAGGGCGACGCAAAACGAGCTCCGTATCGCCTACGTCGATCAGGTAGGTCAGGTTGGAGAAGCCGCTGGGGAACTGCTGCACGCTGAGCGTGCCCGTAAGCCCCGGGATGCTGTCCTTTAAGAATTGCTCGACCCGCTTGAGGTCCAGCTCTTCGCCCTTGCGGATGGCCTTGGGCTTGTCGATATAATCCATCTATGCACCCCCCTTGGTATCAATATAGGCCCGGATGAACTCCAGGACAAATTCCGCGTACTGTTCAACGGTGATCTTGCGCCGGGTATATTTCCAGCGTTTCAAGTACCAGTCCTGGAGCAGGGCCTTGATGGCCGCGGCGGTCAGGCGCGGATCACTCAGGCTGAATACACCTTCCCTTTGACCCAGTTCCAGGATATCGATGAAGACCTTTTCGGTGAAAAGCTCGCTCTCGATGGCCTTGGCCTGCTGCTCCTTGCTCAAATTCTTGGTCTCCATGTAGGAGAAGTAGAACCAGCGGTAATAGATTTCGCTCAAGTAAAGGTGGGTCTGGACCGCCTCGGTCAATTTCTCGAGCGCTCCGGGTATCTTTTCGATGCGTTCGGCCAAGGCGCGGTGCACGGTCAGGCGGCCCTGATCCTGGATCAGGTCCAGGAGTTCGTCCTTGCTGGAAAAGTAGGAGTAGAGAGCGCCCATGCTTAAGCCCGACTCGCGGCTCAAGTCGCGCAGCGTCATGGCATGAAAGCCTTTCTGATGGCTGAGGGCCAATGTGGCGTCAAAGATCTTTTCCAGGTTTTTGATCGCCACGCCGGCCTTCTTGATCTTGACCGAGGCAGACCTCTGCGCGAAGATCTCTTCAAAGATCTCCGTGCGGGAGTTTGCCGCCATGGCTTTGAAGGTTTCGAAGTGCATGCGGCTAGCGCGCGATGACGTTCTCGTAGGTCTTCAGCGCCCGGCGGCCGAACATGGCCTTGTGGACCTCGTCCGCGCCGTCATAGATGCGCGCGGCGCGCTCGTGACGGTAGTAGTAGGCCAGGATGGCGTCATCGGTCATGCCCAAGCCTCCGTGCACCTGCAACGCCCGGTCGATGACATGCTGCATGGTATTGGCCACCACGAACTTGATCAGGGCGATATCGTCGCGCGCCTCCTTGGTGCCGAACTTCTCGATCTTCCAGGCCGCGTGCAGGGTCATGAGCCGGGCGGCCTGGATCTCGGCCGCGCTCTCGGCCACCCAGGCCTGGATGATCTGGCGCGAGGCCAGGGTCTTGCCGTCCGGCGTGATCTTGCGATGGCTGGCGCGCGAGCACATCAGGTCGTAGCAGCGGTGGCAGATACCGATCCAGCGCATGCAGTGGTGGATGCGTCCGGGCCCCAGGCGGTCCTGGGCGATGACGAAGCCCCAGCCTTCCGGGCCTAAGAGGTTCTTCTGCGGTACGCGACACGACTGGTAGAGGATCTCGGCGTGGCTGGCGTAGTCGCTGCCGGAGTGGCCCATGACCGGGATATTGCGCACCAGGTTAAAACCTGGGGTGTCGGTGGGCACGATGATCATGCTGGCGCGCATGTAGGGCGATTCGTTCTCGGGGTTGGTGTTGGCCATGACGATGGCGAAGGCCGAGCCGTCGGCCGAAGAGGTGTACCACTTCTGCCCGTTGATGACATAGTCGTCGCCGTCCTTGACCGCGGTGGTGTCCATCATGATGGGGTTAGAGCCGGCCAGCTCGACCTCGGTCATGGAAAAGCAGCTGCGGATATCGCCCCGCACCAGAGGCGCGAGCCATTTCTCCTTCTGCTCGGGCGTGCCGTACTTGTGCAGGATCTCGATGTTGCCGGCGTCCGGGGCCTGACAGCCGAAGATGTAGTGCCCCAAGGGCGAACGGCCGAGCTCTTCGCTTACCAGGGCATGATCCACCAGGTCGAGTCCCATGCCTCCGTACTCCTTGGGCTGGTTCGGGCCCCAGAGCTCCATGCGCTTCACCATATTGCGTTTTTCCTGCAGTACGGGCAACATATCCTTAAAATCTTTGGTCACGAACTCGGCTTCCAGAGGGATGAGCTCTTTATCCACAAACTCGCGGATCATGCCCGTGATGGCCTGCATCTTTTCCGACATCTCGAAATCCATACCTGCCTCCTGGTTTGGAAGAATACTGCCATCATAGATGATTTTCGTTGACTGTCAAGTTAAAAAACGAGCGCTCGCTCGATATTGTGAGTTACATGGCCCTCTCCCTCGCCTGCGCATAAGCTCCGCGCACTTGAACTAATTGTTAGAACAAGTATTGGATGCACCCGCAAGGGGCACTGAACGGGTTGTCTTGTCCGAGGTTGATGCAACATCGCCATAAACTCGAGGCCCCATTGACCCTACAACTTGCGTCCTTATTGGTGATGATCGCATCTTCCAAATCGGATGTGCACAATCCAATCCCAAGGCCGCCATACAGATCAAAGTTTCCGGGATGAACGATATAGTCAACCGTTAACGGGATGCGCAAGTCGGTATAATACCTCCTCCATATCGTGCTGGATGCATAGAAATCTCATTAAATTCAAGGGAAAACCCTACCGACACCTTCCGTCACTGAACCCGCGGCCATACAACATCCATACCCCGGCACTTCAAATGAAGTTCTCCGCTCCGAACATAATCGCCCCGCCAAGCTACTTTGCGTTACAAGAACGCTGAAAGGCTCGCCCCTGTTCGACAATCGCGCCGCAATGCATGGACATCGCCTGCGCCATAAAATCACGGTGGGCTAGGCACAGATGCACTCGCCGTTATCAAAGTCAGAGAAAGGGCAACAAGTACTTGTGAGGAGTACTACTTAGGATTTTTTCTTGCCGAGCAGATAGCCGAAGGCCAGCCCGAGGACGAAGGTGCCGGAAACCACGATCCATTTCGGGCCGGAGAAAAGCGTCCAGATCAGGAACTGGAAGGAGGTCTGCTCGAAATTCTGCATGATGAAGATGAAGCCGAACACCACCGCCAGGGCGATGAAGATCAGCTTGGAATTGCTCCTGATGCCGTCTATGTCCATGGTCTGAAAATATGGCATGCCCGGGGGCGTATGTCAATAACCATTCATTTTCCGGTGTTGATTAGGACTGGAAACCGCGTTAGAGACATGCTAAAGGGTGAGCTTTATTTCCTAGGGAAGGATTCTGTCATGGAACAGGCGATTCAGAGGGCGCGCGTACTCGTTGAGGCTCTCCCGTACATCCGGGATTTCAGGGGCAAGCGGGTCGTGGTCAAGTACGGCGGTCATGCCATGGCCGACCCCGAGCTCAAAAAGACCTTTGCCCAGCAGATCATCCTGCTACAGTATGTCGGCATCCAGGTCACGGTCGTGCACGGCGGCGGGCCGCAGATCAACAGCGTGCTCAAACAGATGGGCATCGTGCCGAGCTTTATCGAGGGCAAACGCATCACCGACGCCCAAACCCTGGACGTGGTCGAGATGGTCCTATCCGGGGTGGTGAACAAGGAGATCGTCAACCTCATCACCATGGAAGGCGGCAAGGCCGTAGGGCTGTCCGGCAAGGACGCCGGTCTAATCCGGGCCGAAAAGCTCTATCTCAAACGCGGTGATTCCAAGGGAGATGAAGACCATATAGATATCGGCCTAGTGGGCGATGTCAGCGCCGTCAATACGGAGATTATCGACACCGTGGAATCCAGCGGCTTCGTGGCCGTGATCGCCCCCTTGGGCGTGGGGTCGGACGGCGCCACCTACAATATCAACGCCGATACGGCCGCGGCGGCCATTGCCGGAAGTCTGAAGGCCGAGAAACTGATCCTCTTAACGGATGAAACCGGCGTGCTGGACAAGGATGGCGCGCTGATATCCAGCATCAATACCGGGCGAATACCAGGCCTGATCGACGGCGGGGTCGTGACCGGGGGCATGATCCCCAAGCTAGAGTGCTGCGCTACGGCCATCTCCCAGGGCGTGAAAAAGGCGCACATCATCGACGGCCGCATCCCCTACTCCATTCTGCTCGAGCTCTTGACGGATTCCGGTATCGGAACCCAGGTCATTAAGGGATAATCCTATGGAATACTTGATGAATACCTATGCCAGACTCCCGGTCAGCCTCGTAAAGGGCAAGGGCTGCTGGGTCTGGGACGATACCGGCAAGGCCTATCTCGACCTGGTCGCGGGCATCGCCGTGACCAACCTGGGGCACTGCCACCCGGAAGTGGTCAAGGCCCTTAAATACCAGGCAGGCCAACTCTTCCACTGCTCGAACCTCTACCGCATCCCGGCCCAGGAAACCCTGGCGAGGTTGCTGGTGGAAAACAGCTTCCCGGGCAAGGTCTTTTTCTGCAACTCCGGGGCCGAAGCCAACGAGGGCGCGATCAAGCTCATCCGCCGCGCCTGCAACGCCAAAGGCAAACGCGGCAGCACGATCATCACCTTCAAGGGCTCTTTCCACGGCCGCACGCTGGCCACCGTGGCCGCCACGGGCCAGGATAAATTCAAGCTGGGGTATGACCCCATCCCGGAGGGCTTCAAGAGCGTGGCGTACGGCGATATCGATGCCCTCAAAGAGGCCATCGATAAATCCGTGGGCGCGGTGATGCTCGAGCCGATCCAGGGCGAGAGCGGCATCAACGCACCGCCGCCCGGCTATCTGCAAAAGGTCCGCAGTCTCTGCGACAAGCATGGACTGATCATGGCCCTGGACGAAGTCCAGACCGGTTTATGCCGTACCGGCCGCATGTTCGCCTATATGCACGAGGAGGTCACCCCGGACATCATGACCATGGCCAAGGCCTTGGCCAATGGATTCCCGGCCGGCGCCATCATCGCCAGGCCCGAGATCGCGCTCGCATTCGAGCCCGGCAGCCACGCCTCCACCTTCGGCGGCAATCCGCTGGCCATGGCCGCCGGCATCGCCACCATCACCACCCTGCGCGCCAAGGACATGGCCGGCAAGAGCATGACCAGAGGGGTGTATTTCCGCAAGCGCTTGAGCGAACTTAAGGCCCTGCACCCCGGCATCAAGGATATCCGCGGCAAAGGGCTCATGATCGGGGTCGAGTTCGAACCAGCGGTGGGTTTCCTGACCAAAACGGGGCTGGAAAAGGGCCTGCTGCTCAACGTTATCAAGGACCATGTGTTGCGGCTGGTGCCGCCTCTGACCATATCGATCAAGGAGATCGACCAGGCGGTGGAGACCATCGACATGCTGTTAAAGGAAAAGGGGCTATGATGAAACGAGACTTTCTCTCCCTTAGAGACTTAAGCCGTGAGGAGCTCGCCCAGGTCCTGGAACAGGCGCAGGCCTTCAAGCAGGGGCGTCTGAAGCCCAGCCTGGCCGGCAAGGCCGTGGTCCTGGTCTTTGAAAAGGCCTCCACCCGCACGCGCATATCGTTCGAGGTGGGCATCGACCGCCTGGGTGGACTTCCGATCGTGCTGACGCCCGAGACCAGCCAGATGGGACGCGGCGAGCCGCTCAAGGACACCGCCCGCATCCTGTCGCGCTACTGCGAGATGATCGTCATGCGCACCTATGCGCACAGCACCATCGAAGAAATCGCCCAGTGGGCGGATGTGCCGGTCATCAACGCCCTGACCGATCTGCTGCACCCCTGTCAGGTGCTCTCGGACTGCTTCACCTTAAGCGAGATTTTCGGCGAACTTAAGGGCCAGAAGGTCGCCTGGATCGGGGACGGCAACAACATGGCCAACTCCTGGATCAATGCCGCGGTCCTCTTTGGCTTCGAGTTGACGCTGGCCTGCCCCGCAGGCTATGAACCGGACAAGGCCATCTTGAGCGCCGCCTTCATCGACGGCGCCAAGATCAACATGGTGCGCGACCCCGCTGAAGCTCTCAGGGGGGCGATTGCGGTGAACACGGACGTGTGGGCCAGCATGGGCCAGGAGCAGGAATCCTGCGTCCGCAACCAGGCCTTTCAGGGCTTCCAGGTGGATGCGCGCCTCATGGCGCTGGCCGCCCCCGAAGCGGTGTTCCTGCACTGCCTGCCGGCCCACCGCGGGGAAGAGGTCGCGGAAGAGGTGCTCGAATCCGCCCAGTCCGTGGTCTGGGACCAGGCCGAAAACCGGTTGTATGTACAGGAAGCGCTCATGGACTTCCTGGTCGCACAACATCACGAGGGATAGGAGAAGATATGGCAAAGAAAAAAGTCGTATTGTTGTATTCCGGTGGATTGGACACCTCGGTCATGCTGAAGTGGTTGCAGGACGAGCTGGGCTACGATGTCATCTGCTACTGTTCCGATCTCGGCCAGGCCGAGGAATTGAACGGGCTGCCAGAAAAGGCCAAGCGTACCGGGGCCAAGAAGGTCTATATCGACGACCTGCGCGAGGAGTTCGTGCGCGATTATGTCTTCCCGGCCTTCCGGGCCGATGTGGCCTATGAGGGCATCTATCTCTTAGGCACCTCGCTGGCCAGGCCTCTGATAGCCAAGCGCGCCGTGGAGATCGCCCGGCAGGAAGGGGCCGTGGCCGTGGCTCATGGCGCTACCGGCAAAGGCAACGACCAAGTGCGCTTCGAGCTCACCTTCTGGGCCCTGGAGCCGTCTATCAAGGTCATCGCGCCCTGGAAGATGGACGAATGGAAGCTCAGATCGCGCGACAAGATGATCGACTATGCCAAGAAGCATAAGATCCCGGTACCGGTGAGCAAGGCCAAGCCCTACAGCATGGACCGCAACCTGTTACACATCAGCTACGAGGGCGGCATCCTGGAAGATCCGTGGAACGCGCCCAACGAGGACATGTTCATCCTCTCTTGTTCGCCGGAAAAGGCGCCGGACAAGCCCACCGAGGTGGTGATCGCCTTCGAGAAGGGCAACCCTACGAAGATTAACGGCAAGACCATGAGCCCGGCTACGCTTTTGGCCAAGCTCAACGAGCTGGGCGGGGCCAACGGCATCGGCCGGGTGGATATCGTCGAGAACCGCTACGTGGGCATGAAGTCGCGCGGCGTCTACGAGACCCCGGGCGGCACGATCCTGAAAGTGGCGCACCGCGGCATGGAGCAGATCACCATGGACCGCGAGGTCATGCACCTAAGAGACGAGCTCATGCCCCGTTATGCGTCGCTGGTCTATTACGGCTACTGGTTCGCGCCCGAACGCGAGGCCTTGCAGAAGCTCATCGACGAGAGCCAGAAGGACGTAAGCGGCGAGGTGCGCGTCAAGCTCTACAAGGGCAGCGCCACGGTCACGGGACGCCGCTCGCCGTATTCACTGTATCAGCCGGAAGTGGCCACCTTTGACGAGGATGTGGTCTACGACCAGAAAGACGCCAAAGGCTTTATCCGCTTGAACGCCCTGCGCCTGCGCATGCGCGCCATCCGCGATCAGCAGTCGCTGCCGGCCAAGAAAGGCAAGAAAAAGTCGTAAGTATGCAAGAAGGACAGGGCTATGGCTGAAAAACCCTGGTCAGGCAGGTTCGCAGAAGGCCCAGACCCTAAAGTCGAGGCCTTTACCGAAAGCGTGGGCATCGACGGCCGGCTGTACGCTGAGGACATCGCGGGGAGCATCGCGCACGCACGCATGCTCGCTTCCGTAGGACTGCTCACCTCTTCCGAGGCCGAGGCCATCGTCGAAGGGCTTACCGCCATTCGTACGGATATCGAATCCGGTGCCTTCCGGTTTGACCCGGCCCTGGAAGACGTGCACATGAACATCGAGGTCGAGCTGACGCGCCGCATCGGCGAACCCGGCAAGAAGCTCCATACGGCCCGCAGCCGCAACGACCAGGTGGCCACGGACTTAAGGCTCTATGTCCGGCAGGCTTTAGACGGCATCCGGCACGACCTGTCGGCGCTCATGCGCGTCTTGGTGGACAAGGCCTCCCATGAGGTCGATACCATCGTGCCCGGCATGACGCATCTGCAGTTCGCCCAGCCCGTCTCCTTTGCCCACCACCTGCTGGCCTACTTCGAAATGTTTTTCCGCGACAGCGAGCGCGTGCGTGATGCGCTTGGCCGCGTGAACATCTCGCCTTTGGGCGCTGCCGCCCTGGCCGGGACTCCGCACCCCATCGACCGGGCCATGACCGCTTCGGAGCTGGGCTTTTCCGCGCCGGCCAGGAATTCCATGGACGCCGTGGCCGACCGCGACTTCGCGGTGGAGGCCGTGTTTGTCTTGAGCCTGATCATGCAGCACCTCTCGCGCCTGGCCGAGGAGATCATCATCTGGAACGCGCCCTTCTACGGCCTGGTCGAGCTCCCTGATGCCTACACCACCGGCAGCTCCATCATGCCGCAGAAGAAAAATCCCGACGTGGCCGAGCTCATCCGCGGCAAGGTCGGCCGGGTATACGGCCATCTGTTTGGTCTCCTGACCATGCTCAAGGCCCTGCCGCTGACCTATAACCGCGACATGCAGGAGGACAAGCTGCCGGTCATGGACAGCCTGGATACGGCCCGGGCGTGTCTGACGCTCATGGCCGGTTTGGTGAAGGGCATGCGAATCAAGACGGATGTCGCGGTCCAGGCCCTGCAGAAGGGCTTTATCACGGCCACGGACATCGCGGATTACCTGACAGGCAAAGGGGTGGCTTTTCGGGACGCCCACCGCATTACGGGCGAGATCGTGGCCATGCTTGTGCGGCAAAACCGCACGATCGCTGACCTCACGCTGGATGAGCTGCAAGGTTTCTCTCTGTCGTTCGCCGAGGATGTCTTTGTCTATATCACACCCGAATCCTCGGTCGACCGTCGCCTGAGCTTCGGAGGTACGGCGCGCGCGGGTGTCAGGGCCGCCATCGCAGAGGCCGTACAGCGCCTGAAAGGACTTTAGCCGTGCACAGCGCAAAAATCCTGTGCGCAGCCTTGATCATGGTCCTGGCCACGCTGGGATGCGGCAGGAAATTGCCGCCCCTACCGCCGGGTCCCGCAGACCCGGCCGAGATAACGTCGCTCACGTTTGATCAGGGGCAGGTGCTGGCCACGATAACGTGCCACACCACGGCGGCCAAGCTCGTCCTGTTGGGCAAACCGCAGGGCTTGTGTCCGCAGTGCACGGATGACTTGACCGTACGGGAGGAGAAGAGCGGGGTCTCCGGGAAGGTCACGCTCACGGATCCGACACCTGAAGAGCGTTGCATGGTGTACCGCATCAGGCTTGAGAAAGAGAACACAAGCTTCTTGAGCCCGGCGCGTATGGTGTGTAAATAATATGAGGAGTCGAAACAATGCACGATTTTGATTATCAGGAAGGCCGCCTCTGCTGCGGCGATATGGCCTTATCCGACATCGCCGCTGAGGTCGGCACGCCCTTTTACTGCTACAGCCTGCCCACCTTGAAGCGCCATATTCAGGCCTTTGAAGAGCCTCTGGCGGGTGTGGAACACCAGACCTGTTTCGCCATGAAGGCCAATGCCAACCTGGCTATTCTAAGCGTCATGGCGCGCCACGGCCTGGGCGCCGACGTGGTCTCGGGCGGAGAGCTCTACCTGGCCATGCACGCCGGCATTCCGGCCTCCAAGGTCGTCTACTCCGGGGTAGGAAAAACCGTCTCCGAGATCGATATGGCGCTGTCCGCCGGTATTATGATGTTCAATATCGAGAGCAGCGAGGAGCTCGAGGTCATCAACGCGCGCGCCGGGCTGTTAGGGAAAAAGGCGCCCATCGCCATCCGGGTCAACCCGGACGTGGACCCGCGCACGCATCCCTATATCTCGACCGGCATGCAGAAGAACAAGTTCGGCATCGATATCGAAGGTTCTCTGGAACAATACATCAAGGCCAAGGAGATGCCCCATGTCGAGATCGTGGGCATCGACTGCCATATCGGCAGCCAGCTCACCGAGGTCGAACCCTTTATCGATGCCATTCAGAGGCTTAAGGCCCTGATCGAGCGGCTTGAACACCACGGAATAACCTTTCACTATCTGGACTTGGGCGGCGGTCTGGGCATCACCTATGCCAATGAGGAGCCGCCGCATCCCAGCGCGTACGCCAAGGCCATCCTGGAAGCCGTGGGCGGCCTGGGCTTAAAGCTCGTGTTCGAGCCGGGACGCGTCATCGTCGGCAATACCGGCGTGCTGGTAACCCGCGTCCAGTACCGCAAGCAGACCGCCAAGAAGACCTTCATCATCGTGGATGCGGGCATGAACGACCTGATCCGGCCGGCGCTCTATGATGCCTGGCACGATATCAAGCCGGTGGAAATGACGTCCAAGAAAACGGAACAGGTCGACGTGGTCGGCCCCATCTGCGAATCGAGCGACTTCCTGGCCAAGGACCGCTCGTTGCCCGTGTTCGGCCGCGGAGATCTCATGGCCGTGATGAGCGCAGGCGCCTATGGTTTCACGATGAGCTCCACCTATAATGCGCGACCGAGGCCGGCGGAAGTGATTGTGGATGGGTCGCGGTATTCTGTGGTAACACAGCGCCAACGCTATGAAGACCTGCTCTCCGGGCAGCATGTCCCGGAGGAGTTCTTGGGGAGGTGAGGTATGTTTTCCGGTGCTATCGTGGCGATCGTGACGCCTTTTAAGAACGGGGCGATCGATGACAAGGCCTTTCGGGATCTGATCAATTATGTGATCGCGGGCGGGGTTGAGGGCATCGTGCCGTGCGGTACGACCGGCGAATCCGCCACGCTTTCGCATGTCGAGCACGAGCGCGTGATTGACATCACGGTAGCCGAGGTGGGGAGGCGCGTGCCGGTCATCGCCGGGACCGGTTCGAACTCCACGGACGAGGCCATCAGCCTGACCCGGCATGCCAAAGCCGCCGGCGCGGACGCGGCGCTGTTGATCACACCCTACTACAACAAGCCGACTCAGAAAGGCCTGTTGGAACATTTCACCGCCGTGGCCAAGGCGTGTGACATCCCGCTGGTGCCGTACAATGTCCCCGGCCGTACCGGGGTCAACATGACCGCCGCCACCACCATCGCCTTGTCCAAGATCGACACGATCGTGGGGGTCAAGGAGGCCAGCGGCGATGTGATGCAGATCTCCCAGATCGCCAAGGGCGTAGCGCCGGACTTCGATATCCTCTCCGGCGACGACGGCCTGACGCTGCCCATTTTGGCCGTAGGGGGCAAAGGTGTTATCTCGGTCACAGCCAATATCATGCCCGACAGGGTCTCCCGCGTGGTCAAGGCCTGGCTGGCCGGCGACTTAGCCGGGGCAAGGCGTGAGCACCTCGCGCTCATTGATCTGCATAACGCCATGTTCATCGAGACCAACCCCATCCCTGTCAAGACCGCGCTTTCTATGATGGGTAAAGTGTCCGAGGAGTTCAAACTCCCCCTGACGCCCATGGATCAGGCCAACCGCGACAAACTTGCGGCCGTGCTCGAATCCTACGGGTGCATATAAATTTGAGGAGCAACGGATGATTAAGATCGGTGTGGTGGGCGTAGCCGGCCGGATGGGCGCGATGATTGCGCGCGGGGTGGTGGAGTCAGATGATTTGCAGCTCGCCGGATCCCTGGAGGTGGAGGGTCACCCCATGCTCGGCCGCGACGTCGGTGATGTGATCGCCAAGCTGCCGCTCGGAATCCCCATCAGCGCGGATCTGTCGGCGGCTTTTGCCGATTGCGAGGTGATCATCGACTTCTCGTCACCCGCGGCGACCATCGAGCATATGACCTACGCCGCGGCGGGCGGCCAGGCCATGGTGATCGGCACCACCGGTTTCTCGGACAAGCAGCGCATCACGTTGTCCGATATCGGAGCGGGGATCCCGGTGGTGATCTCGCCCAACATGAGCATCGGAGTCAACGTGATGTTCAAGGCCGTGGGCACGCTTACCAGGCTTCTGGGCGAGGGCTACGACGTGGAGATCGTGGAGGCGCATCACCGCCTCAAGAAGGACGCGCCCTCGGGTACGGCCAAGGGATTGGCCCTGGCCGTCGCCAGGGCGCGCGGCGTGGATCTTGATGAGCATGCGCGTTATGAACGCTGCGGGATCATCGGCGAACGTCCGATGGGCGAGATCGGCATCCAGACCGTGCGCGCCGGGGATATCGTGGGCGAGCATACAGTCTATTTCGCCGGCGGCGGCGAGCGCATCGAGATCACCCACCGGGCGCACTCGCGCGAGAACTTCGCGCGCGGCGCTCTCAGGGCCGCGCGCTGGATCAAGGGTAAAAGACCCGGGATTTACAGCATGTTGGATGTGCTGGGTTTAAGCGATGAGGATCGGTAGAGCCATTCGTTCAGACGGCGAAGCGGTATGGATCGCGCTGGGGCGGAACGGCGTGCCTGTGGCCTATGATCCGATAACCGGCACAGCGGGCGCGGAGCTGAGCATCGCGCGTTTCTTGCCGCCCTGCCAGCCTTCCAAGATCGTGGCCTTGGGCCTCAACTACCGCGACCATGCCCAGGAAATGGGATTCGCTATTCCAGCCGAACCCATTCTGTTCCTGAAGCCTCCTTCGAGCATTATCGGTCATGGCGATAATATCGTCTATCCTCCGCTATCTGAGCGTGTGGACTATGAGGCCGAACTGGCCGTGGTCATCGCTCGGCGCTGCCGCAAAGCCAGCCCGGACGAGGCGTTAGGCTACATCCTTGGCTACACCTGCCTCAACGATGTCACCGCGCGCGATCTGCAGGCCAAGGACGGGCAATGGACGCGCGCCAAGTCATTCGACACCTTCGCCCCCCTAGGCCCGTGGATCGAAACCGCGATCCCCGAACCGCACAACCTGGACATCAGACTCATGGTCAATGGGGATGTCAGACAGTCGTCCAATACCCGCCACCTCATTTTTCGCATTCCCGAAATCGTGGCGTACATATCCGGCATCATGACCCTGGAGCCTGGCGACGTGATCGCCACCGGCACGCCGTCCGGTGTAGGCCCTCTGAAGAGAGGCGACCTGGTGTGCGTGGAGATCCAGGACATCGGGGTCTTGGAGAACAGGGTCGTCTAGGATCTTTGAGCATGGGAAAAGGCTATCTGTCGTTGGGTTCCAATCTGGGAGACCGCATGCACAACCTTGAACTGGCCATTATCGGCCTCAAGGGCCATGGCATCGACATTACCGCGCTCTCGGATGCCTATGAAACGCGGCCCGTAGAAGTGATTGATAACCAGGGACCGTATCTGAACGTCGTGGTCGAGATACGCTGCGGCTTGGCACCCTACCGCATACTGGAAATCTGTCGCCAGGTGGAGGATTCCCTTGGTCGGGAAAGGCCGTACCGCCATGCGCCGCGCACCATCGACATCGATATCCTCTGGCTGGAAGACGTCGGCATGGAGACGATCGAGCTCACGATTCCCCACCCATGCCTGGAACAGCGGGCCTTTGTAATCCACCCCCTGGCCCAAATCGCTCCGCAGTTGATCTTGCCCTCGGGAAGGCCTATCATGGAAGTAAAGAAAGCCCTGGGGTATGACGAGATAATTGAGATATGTCCGATGCCACGTTAGACAAGGAGATCAGAAAGCGCAAGGTCGTTGTCGCGGACGACAACCGGGACGTCAACCACGTCATCAAGGAGATCCTGTGCGAATACGGCTTTCAGGTCACCCAGGCCTTTGACGGGGATGAGGCGATTCATGCCTATTTCGAAGATAAACCCGACCTGCTGCTGCTCGATTACCGCATGCCCAAGCTGGACGGCATCGACGTGCTCAAGCATATCAAGGCAAAAGATCCTCAGGCCGTAGTGGTGTTCATGACCGGCGAAGGCTCCGAGGACGTAGCCGTGGCGGCCATGAAGGCCGGGGCCGAAGATTACATCACCAAGCCGATATCCTTCCCCGAGCTCATCGGTCTGACCACTAAGCTGATCAAGGAGCATGACATGCTCCTGGAAAACATCCGCTTGAAGGCGCGCGGCGACGCCTATAAGAATTACCTGGTGTCGATCACCGAAACCATGGGAGAGGCCGTGGTGACCCTGGACCGTCAGGGCCATATCGTGTTTATGAACTCCATGGCGCACAGGCTCTGGGCCAGGGATGATTCACTCATGGGCAAAGACCTGGAGGTACTCTTCCACGACGCACACAAGGACATTTATCACGACATCATGAATGCCCTGGCCAGCGGCATCGACCGCTACGAACGCGAATGCGTCTTTCTGAAATCCGACCAGAGCACTTTCTCCGGACTGGTGACGGCCTCGCCTTTAAAGAAAGAGCCGCACGTCGGCGGCATCGTGGTGGTGGTCCGGGACCTGACCGACATCGAGGAGATGCGCCGCGAGATCATCAACACCGAAAAGATGGCCTCGTTGGGCAAGGTCGTGGAAGGCGTGGCGCATGAAATCCGCAATTCGCTGACCTCGCTGGGAGGCTTTTCGCGGCGTCTGGAACGCAGCCTGGAACCCAGCGCGGAGCAGAGGGTGTACGTGGATTACATCATTGAAGATGTCAAGCGCCTGGAGGCCATGATCCAGGATATCGAGGAATACGTCAACTATACCAAGATCCATCGCCCGCATTTCGGACCGACCGACATCGAGGATGTCATCGACGAAGCCCTGGTCAAAACGTTCACTCCGGGCCGCTTTACCAGCGTGCAATACACCATCAATATCCCGGAGGAGATCGAGCATATCAAGGCTGATCGAGATTATCTGGTGGAGGCCTTCTGGCACCTGTTCGTGAATGCCTGCGAGGCCATGGAAGGACAAGGCACGCTGGAGATCCAGGTTAGCATGAATCCCAACTACCTTATCGTGGATGTCGTGGATACGGGCCGGGGCATCCCATCGGACGAGATCAAGGAGATCTTCAATCCCTTCTATACCTCCAAGGTCCAGGGCGCGGGCGTCGGGCTGTCCAAGGTCTACATGATCGTCGAAGAGCACCGGGGCTATATCTCGGTCAAGAGCATCCTGGGCAAGGGCACCCGCATGCGGATCTACCTGCCGCGGGTGATCGCCGCCAAAAAGCCGGTGGCGCCGGAAGGCTGAACTGTGTTAGGTAAAGTGATTACGGATGGCGGTCGATAGGAATCAAGGAGGCATACGGGTTTGGGCATGCGCGCGGTATTCTCGGCATTCAAAATCATGCTGATAGCTTTCCTGCTGGCTGGCGTGGGAACTCCGGCCAAGGCTGACATCTATGTCAAAGAGATGCCGGACGGCAGCCTCAGTTTCAGCAACTGCCCTTTGGGCAAGGGCTGGTCCGTGTATATGCGCGAACGACACAAGGCCAGATCCCGCAGTTATGCCCGCGGGCCCTCGCGCGGCTATCATCGCTCGGAATGGGACAGCCTGATCACGGACATCGCCATAACTCACGGCGTCGATCCCGTCTTGGTGCGCGGGATTATCGAGGTGGAATCCGGGTTCGAACCCTCGGCCCTGTCGCCCAAGGGCGCTATGGGGCTTATGCAGCTCATGCCGGCTACGGCCAGCGACCTAGGCGTCGACGATCCCTGGGATCCGGCGCAGAACATCAAGGGCGGGACCAAGTATATCTCCTGGCTTCTGAAAAAATATAACGGCAACCTGGAAAAAGCCCTGGCGGCCTACAACGCCGGTCCGAATGCCGTGGATTCGTACAACGGCATTCCGCCTTTCCAGGAGACGCAGGATTACGTGCGGACCATCATTTCCCGCTACACCGGCAGGGCGTATTGATGAACCTGGCCAACGCGTTAACCCTTTCGCGCATCCTCGTCGTACCGATTATTGCGCTTTTGCTTATAGATGGGGGCTTCTGGCCGTCTTTCGCGGCGGCGGTGCTCTTCATCATCGCCTCGATCACCGATTGGCTGGACGGTTATCTGGCCCGGGCGTATCACATGGAGTCCAACCTGGGCAGACTCCTAGACCCCCTGGCTGACAAGATCCTGATCGTGGCGGTGCTGATCTTCCTGATCCCCCTGGGTCGGGTACCGGCCTGGATGGCGGCCGTGATCATCACCCGCGAGCTGGTGGTGACCGGCGTGCGCGCCATCGCGGCCGAGCGGCAGATCATCATCGCCGCCAACTGGCTGGGCAAATACAAGACCGCCTTCCAGATCGCGGCCTGCATCCCGCTCCTGTTCCCCTCCCCGTTCCTGACCGCGCAAATGCATACCGCCGGCCTCTACTTCCTGTGGATCGCCACCTTCTTCGCTGTGTGGAGCGGGTGGGATTATGTGTACGATTATTTCCGCCAGGCTTTCCGTGACAGCGCGGCATAACTTCAAAGCTCTTGTGACTTAAGGCCATCCCTGGCCCTCGCCCTAAAGGGCGTTTCTACGAAAGGTCCAATTCCGCTATCCTGCGGAATTGTGACTCGGGCCGTCCATGGACCACGTCATCATTTCAAGACCACTGCATAACTCGTCACCCCGGCGAAAGCCGGGGTCCAGATGCAAATTGGAATCAGTGTCCCTTGGCCGGGGCCTTGGTGGTCATGCCAAGCTGTTCGTAGAGCGGGCAGTAACCCGAGGCAACACTGGAGAGCAGCGCTCCGGCTACAACCAGCAGCAGCCCGGCCTTGCCTTTCAGCCAACCCAGAAGATACAACGCGACCACCATAAGGGCAAAGCCCAGCCTGACCATCCGATCCTGCATGCCGACATTCTGTTCCATGCGAGCAACCTCCATGCATTCAGTATATTGCGGATTATCAGCGAAAGCCCTCGCGGCGTCAAGTAAGTATCTCCGTGGTGTGTAGAAAAAATCGGGCAAAATCTCGCGACCCACTGTTTCATGGTGGGTTCCGTAACAACCTTAAGTCCTTTGACCTCTTGTAACACCACGGTGCGTCTGCTATAAAATATATGGCATCAATGACAAATCGCTACCCCTTTGAATTGTTCTGTATTCTTGATTGAAAAGGAGGATGTATGCCGGCATCGCAACCATCTGTCGATCAAAGCGGACCGCTCTTCACCCCCATCACCATCAACCACCTTGAGCTCAAGAACCGCATCTTCAAGGCGCCCACCATGGAGGCCATGGCGGATGAGGACGGCGCGCCGAGTAAGAAGCTGATCAGGTTCTTCAAACGCACGGCCGCTGGCGGCAGCGGGCTCATGATCACGGGGCTCACCTATGTGAACAACGCGGGCAAGGGTTACTTTGCCGAAAACGGTATGCATGCCGACCGACTGATCCCGCGCTGGAAAGAGCTCACGGACGAGGTCCACGCGGCAGGCGGCAGGATCGTGATGCAGATCTCGCATGCCGGCAGGCTGGCCGACCCGCGGGTCCTGGACGGAGGGAAGGCCAAGGCGCCGTCCATGACGCCCAATCTCATGTACCTGCATTGGGCCCAGAGCCTAACGGAGCGGGAAATTCGCGCGATCATCCGTGACTTCGGCGAGGCGGCCGGACGGGTCAAGTCCGCTGGTTTCGACGGCGTGGAGATCCATTCCTCGGGCGGATATCTCCTGGCAAGTTTTCTCTCCCCGCTCACCAACCGGAGAAAGGATGACTGGGGTGGCGATCCTGAGCGTCGCTTCCGGATCTTCGAGGAGATCTACGGCAGCGTACGCCAGGCGGTCGGGATGGACTACCCGGTCTTGGCCAAGCTGCATCTGGGAGATTTCCTGTTGTTCGGTCGGCCGTGGCCCGCGAACTACCAGGCGGGCTTGCGCATGCAGGCGCTGGGGGTCGACGCCATCGAGTTTGCGATCGGGGTCCAGGAGAACATCACCATCACCTTTGCCAAGGGCGGCATGCCCATCGAGATGGTCGGCGATCACCTGAGCGCTCTACACCGCCTGTACTGGAGAATCATCGCGCTGTGCTTCTCCCCGTTTACCAAGGTCAAGGGGCCCTACTTCGCGCACGCCGCACGTGAGCTGAAACGGCGAGGACTGACGGTGCCCCTGCTCTTGTCCGGAGGCATCCGGCGCTTCGCTGAAGCAGAGCATGCCATCACCAGCCAGACAGCGGACCTGGTGGGCATGTCGCGACCACTCCTGAGAGAACCCAACCTCCCACAGCGCTGGATGAAGGGCCTTCACGACGACTCCACCTGCGTCTCCTGCAACCGCTGCACGTTAGGATTGGTCAATGCCACGCCCTTACAATGTTCATATCGAGAAGACTCTCGTCCGAAGAGACATCCATGAACAATCGAGCAACTCTGGCCGTGGATGAAGACTCTTCGCCCATAAAAAAGGAGCGGATATGCAACCCCAACTGATCTACATGACCGCCGGTTCGCTCGAGGAGGCCGAAAAAATCGGCAAGGCCCTGGTCGATGATCGCTTAGCCGCCTGCGTGAACATCATCGAGCGCATGCACTCCTTCTATTGGTGGGAGGGTAAAGTCCAGGAAGACCACGAGGTCGTCATGATCGCCAAGACCACGCAATCGCTGGTAGAGGCGTTGGTCGAAAAGGTGAAAGCCCTGCACGGCTACAGCGTGCCTTGCATCGTGTCCGTACCTATTTCCGGCGGCAACCCCGATTTTCTCTTATGGATTGATGAAGTGACACGCTCCAATCGTTCGTAACACGCAAAAAAAATCGCAGGAAAAACGCCCTCGCCGGTAAGAAAAAAATAAATGAATCTCGCATTTTTGATTGATTTATTTTTCATTCTTCTCTATATGCTCAAACAGAAATAGGATGAAAAAAATCATGGGGGCTGGACAATTTTTATTCGTGATATGCACGGCTTAGCACTGAGCAGGCCCATCGCGGCTCACGCTGAAAAAGCGTGCGTTCATTTTTTTCGTCTTGCCCGTTCCAGTCGGAACACCTCCGGAAGCAATCAATTTTCTCGATCGCATATGCATTTTTTCCTCAATTATATTTTTCAAAATCCGATAATGCCGGAATAAGGAGGAGCGAGAAGAATGGCTAAGATGAGCCCGACGAAGGAATTGGCAGTCCCCACCGACGACCCCGATCCCTTAGGTAGAGAACCAAGCGAAGAGCCCCCATCCTCACGCACGGCACTCGCGAAGGTTCTCACCGTCAAGGAGCACTTACGACGCAAGCGAGAGTACTCCGGACTCATCCCGTTAAGCGAAAAATCGCTCCGATTTTTATACGATCATTACCCTCAAGCCACACCCGAAGATTGGTCCAACTGGCAATGGCAGCTCCAGAACAGTATCTGCACGGCCGACAAACTCCAGAACTTCCTACGCCTGTCCTATCCAGAGATCCTGGCCATGAGCCAGAGCCGGGCCGGGCTGCCGCTGCGCATCACCCCCTACTACGCCAGCCTTCTGGACCGTGATGACCCCGAGCAGCCCATGCGTCGCTGCGTGGTACCGGTAAGCTCCGAGTTCATGCCCTGCCCGGGAGAATCAACGGACCCCCTGGAAGAAGATCATCAGAGCCCGGTGCCGGGCCTCGTGCATCGCTATCCCGATCGAGTGCTCTTCCTGACCACGGGCTTTTGTTCGACCTATTGCCGCTACTGCACCCGCTCGCGCATGGTGGGCAACACAACCAAGTTCCGCGTCAGCGTCAAGCAGTGGGACCAGGCCATTGCATATATCGAAGCCACGCCCAGCGTGCGCGACGTGCTGCTTTCGGGCGGAGATCCCTTGACCTTGATGGACAGCCAACTGGACTACCTGCTCACCCGCATCAAGGCCATCCCGCATGTGGAAATGGTCCGCATCGGCACCAAGGTGCCGGCGGTCCTGCCGCAGCGCATCACATCCAAGTTGCTGAAGACCTTGAAGAAACATCAGCCGTTATGGATTTCCATCCACTTCACTCATCCGGATGAATTGACACCGGAGACGTCTGCGGCCTGCAATCAACTGGCCGACGCCGGCGTTCCGCTCGGCAGCCAGACCGTGCTGCTCAAGGGCATCAATGATGATGTCGACACGCTGACAAGCTTGTTCCAGGGCCTTCTGAAGATCCGCGTGCGTCCCTACTACCTCTACCAATGCGATCCAATCCTGGGCTCGGGACATTTCCGTACCCCGGTACAGCGCGGTATCGATATGATCCAGGGCCTGCGCGGCCATACATCCGGTTACGCGGTGCCGCACTATGTCGTGGACGCGCCAGGCGGCGGCGGCAAGATCCCGCTTCTGCCCGAATATCTCCAGGGCGCGCAGCACGGACAGATTGTCCTGAAAAACTTCGAGGGCAGGCTCTTTCGCTATCCGGACGCCGTGGCATAGGGTGGCATGAAGCGTCTGCTTATCGGACTCACCTATGATCTGCGCGAGGATTACCTAAAAGAAGGCTTTAGTCTCGAAGAAACGGCCGAGTTCGACCGCAGCGATACGATCGAAGCCCTGGAAGCGTGCCTCCATGAGCGAGGCTACGTTACCGATCGTATCGGGCATGCCAGACAGCTCGTGGCCCGTCTGGCCCGGGGCGATCGCTGGGACGTGGTCTTCAATATCGCCGAGGGGCTTTACGGCATCGGCCGCGAGGCCTTGGTCCCAGCCCTGCTGGATGCCTACCGCATACCGTATACCTTCTCCGATCCCCTGGTTCTGGCCCTGACCCTGCACAAGGGCATGACCAAGCAGATCGTGCGCGCTATAGGCATCCCCACCGCCGACTTCACGGTGGTGTCGGGACCCGAAGATATCGACGGCATCGACCTGCCCTTGCCGCTCTTTGCCAAACCCGTAGCCGAAGGGACCGGCAAGGGCATCAGCGCACGCTCCAAGATATCCTCGCGCGCCGAACTGAAAGAGGTCTGCCTCACGCTGCTCGCTGAATTCAAGCAGCCCGTACTGGTCGAGACCTATCTGCCGGGACGCGAATTCACGGCCGGTCTGGTCGGAACGGATAGCGATAGCCGTTGCATCGGAGTCATGGAGGTGGTATTTAAAGAGGTAATGGACAGCGATCGCATCTACTCGTATCATACCAAGGCCAACTATGAAGAGATCGTGCACTATCGCATTCCGGAAACCGAAGTGATTCAACAATGTAGTGATGTAGCGCTGCGTGCCTGGCGGGGATTAGGCTGCCGGGATGGAGGCCGCGTCGACATCCGCATGGATGCCGCGGGCGTGCCGAATTTCATCGAGGTCAATCCTCTGGCCGGGCTTAATCCCGTGCATTCCGACCTGCCGATCATCTGTTCGCTCTACGGCATACCCTACCAGCACCTCATCGACGACATCATGGAATCCGCCCTGCAAAGGATGGAGCCTGTCCGCACGGTGACGTGACATGGCACCGCCCAGGACCATCGCCATCATCCACAACCCGGTATCCGAACACTCTACCGCCGACGAACGCGATGTCCTGGACCAGGTGGAAGAGATCGTTGATAGTGTCGGCATCTTGGGCTATGCACACACGGTTCTGCCCTTCCATTCCAACCTGATGAAGTTGAAGCAGACCCTGAGCGAGATCAACCCCTACTGCATTTTCAACCTGGTGGAGGCCGTTGACGGCGACAGCCAGCTGCAGCATATGGCCCCTGCCTTTTACGATCATCTGCGCATCCCATATACCGGCGCTACCACGGACGCCCTCTTCATCACCACCCACAAGGTGCTGGCCAAGAAGTGGATGTTCATGGGCCAGGTCCCCACGGCGGAATGGCTGTCCCTGACAGAGAATCCTCAGGTATGCACCCCGGTCTTTCCGGGACGCTATATCATCAAACCGGTCAGCGAGGAGGCCTCGGTGGGGTTGGACGCCACGGCTATCGTCACCGTGGAGGCGCGGAAAGAGTTGATGGATCTGGTCCGGGAAAGACAGCGCCTGTTGGACAAAGCATGTTTCGCCGAGCGCTATATCGAAGGCCGGGAATTCAACCTCTCTCTGCTGGGCCGGCCGGGAGGCGTCGACGCCATGCCGCCGGCCGAGATGAATTTCGATTACCCCGAAGGCGTGCCCAAGATAATGGATTATAAGGCCAAATGGGTGGAGGGAACCCTGGAATACGAAGGCACCCAACGCACCTTTGACCTGCCGGCTACAGATCGGGATCTGGTGACAAGGCTCCAGGCAGTCGCCAAGCAATGCTGGAACCTGTTTCACCTGCGGGGATACGCGCGAGTCGATTTCCGGGTGGACGAGCATGGACAGCCGTACGTCCTGGAGATCAACGCCAACCCCTGCATAACCTCGGGCAGCGGCTTCCCGGTCGCGTGCGAGAAATCCGGCCTCAGCTATGATGCTATGGTGCAAAGGATCCTGGACGATACGCTTAAGCGCGAGTCTTTGGCATGAACTTCCGCCATCAGGTCCTGCCAGCGGACCGCGAAGAGGTCAGGCGCATCGTGGACTCAACAGGCTTTTTCTATCCCGATGAAGTGGATATGGCCGTCGAACTTGTCCAGGCTCATCTGGAACAGGGGACGGAATCCGGGTACCATTTCGTGTTCGCCCACGACGCCGGTGGTGTGCTCGGATACACCTGCTACGGCCCGATTGCATGCACGCGCGGCAGCTTCGATCTGTATTGGATCGCGGTGGACAAGACCCGCCAGCAGCAGGGCTTAGGCCGGGAGTTGCTGAGGCAAACCGAAAAGTGCATCCAGGCCCAAGGAGGAAAGCGCATCTATATCGAAACCTCGGCGCGCGAACTCTACCAGCCGACCCAGCGTTTTTATGAACGCTGCGGTTATGCGGCCGAGGCCCGGCTCAAGGATTTTTACGCCCCTGGCGACAGCAAGATCATCTATGTGAAACATTGCGGGTGAAACGCCCGATTGGACGGCGAGGCAGGGGTAAGTGAAACTTATCTTTGACGACATCACGCTTTCTCCCTTCGAGGATGACGCATGTTTGGGGGACAAGATCGGCGCCCGCTACGGTATCGCGGCGCCCGCCGCAATAAGCATTCTCAAAAAATCCTTGGATGCCCGCCACAAAAGCCGGATCGTCTATCGCTATAAAATCCTGGCCGAGATCCCGGATAGGGCGGCACAAGCCTTGTTGAAGCATAAAGAAGTCCGTGCTTTCACCCCTGAGCCGCAAGCGCCGGCCCTGCTCGCGCAAGCGACCGGACTGGAGGTGATCATCGTGGGCGCCGGTCCGGCCGGGCTCTTCTGTGCCTTGCGCCTGATTGAGGCCGGTGCTACGGTCACCATTTTGGAACGCGGCGCGCCTGTGGAAGAAAGGCTTTACGATATCCAGGTCCTCAAGTCCTCTGGTCTCTTAAACACCGAAAGCAATGTGCTGTTCGGCGAAGGCGGCGCCGGGACCTATTCAGACGGTAAGCTCACCACCCGTATCCACAAGCCTGAAACGTCCTGGTTCTTCCGCACCATGGTCGAGAACGGGGCGCCGGAAACCATCCTGTATGAACAAAAACCCCATCTGGGCACTGACCGCCTGGTATCCATTGTGCGCAGCATCCGCGAACGCATAAGCGCCTCAGGTTCGAAGATCGTGTTTCATGCCAAGGTGGTCGACTTTTTGATCGAGCACGGGATGGCACGGGGCGTACTGACGCAGGGTGGAGAAGCCTACCGCGCCGCGGCCGTAGTGCTGGCCACCGGACACTCGGCGCGGGATATATACGTGCTGCTTGCATCCAAGGGCGTTACCCTGGAAAAAAAGGGGTTTGCCGTGGGGTTACGGGTCGAACACCCGAGCGCATTGATCAATGCCATTCAGTACGGGCCCTCGACGGCCGGCACGCTTCTGCCCAGCGCTGAATATACCCTGACCTTCAGCCACCGCGCCACGGGCCGCGGCGTCTACTCCTTCTGCATGTGCCCCGGGGGCGAGGTGATCAATGCCTCCTCGGAACACGATCGTCTCTGTATCAACGGCATGAGTTACGCCGCCAGAGACTCAGCTTTTTCCAATGCGGCCCTGGTTGTCAGCGTGAGTCCAACCGACCTGAGCGATCATCCCCTGGCCGGCATCGAGTGGCAACGATCTCTCGAGGCCGGGGCCTTCGAGGCCGGGGGGAGAGGGTTCACGGCCCCGGCCCAGCGCATCACCTCGTTTCTGGATGACAGGCTCGACATCGATCTGCCGGCCTCTTCCTACCGGCCCGGCTTAAGCGCCGCTTTGCACACCTATCTTCCGGACTGGCTCGTGGATGAGCTCAAAGTCGCCCTGCGCGTTTTCAATTCCCGGATGCACGGATTCATCACCCAAGAAGGTATTCTGGTAGGCGTGGAGACGCGCACATCCTCGCCGGTCAGGATCACGCGAGACACAAGCTATGAAGCGATCAACCAGCCGGGGCTCTTCCCTATCGGCGAAGGCGCGGGCTATGCCGGCGGCATTGTCAGCTCGGCCGTCGACGGCATCCGCGCCGCGGATGCGATTATCAAGAAGGTCCGCCCCCTTGATGCATAATCCATAGGCACTTGCAAAGCGCCGCACAAAGCTTATCATTAATCTGCATGACGAGATAAACTTGGGGGGAGGTATGCATATGGAGCTATCCTCGGAGAAAAGAGAGTTTCCGCGCAAGGAATTCAATGACGTGGTCTTGCTGCAGATCGGCACGGCCGGCGGCGATATCTTCGAACGCGCCAAGGTGGACAATATCAGCCTGAGCGGCATCTGCTTCACCAATATCAAGGCGCTCAAAGGATTCGAACATAAATCGGGCTCCGTTCTGGAAAACAATCAGGCCCTGGTCTATTTTCATACCAACCAGATCACGGTCTTCGGAACCGTAACACGCTTCGAACCATCCAAGGACCGCATGGCGCTCAGCGTGAAACGCTCCACGGATGATGACTTGTGGTCACGCCTGTGCGCCTGATCCCCCAGCCTACCATTTTAAACGTACTTTTTAATTAATAACCCTTGACATCAGAGGCTTATACTTCTAATAGGAATGATTACTAATAGTAGACACGATTAAAACCGACATACAAGGAGGTTCTTCAATGACGAAACGTTTGGAAATTTACCGATGCGAGCTGTGCGGCAATATCGTGGAGGTACTGCATGCCGGCAAGGGCGAACTGGTCTGTTGCCATCAACCCATGCGACTCATCGTGGAAAACACGGTGGAAGCCTCCAAGGAAAAACATGTACCGGTGATCGAAAAGACCCCGCAGGCCGTCAAGGTGAACGTCGGATCAGTAGCCCACCCCATGGAGGAAAAACACTACATTGAATGGATCGAACTGCTGGCCGACGACAAAACATACCTGCAGTTCCTGAAGCCAGGCGATACGCCCGAAGCCGTCTTCCGTGTCGAGGCAGAACAGCTCTCGGTCCGGGCGTACTGCAATCTGCATGGACTCTGGAAAGCATAGGAGGGGAGCATGCTGAAGAAAAACGTGGAGAAGGCACTCAATCAACAGATCAATGCCGAGCTCTATTCGGCCTACCTCTATCTATCCATGAACGCTCATTTCCAGGCCTTGAACCTCAAGGGGTTCGCCAACTGGATGCGCGTGCAGGCCATGGAGGAATTCACCCATGCCGACAAGTTTTCCGCCTATGTGCTCGACCGGGGCGGACATGTCGTGTTAACGGCCATCGACTCCCCGCCCGTGACATGGAAATCGGCCCTGGTCGTCTTCCAGGAAACCTATAAACATGAGCAGAAAGTGACGGGCCTGATCAACGCCCTGGTCGACCTGGCGATCAATGAAAAGGACCACGCCACCAACAACTTCCTGCAATGGTTCGTGAACGAGCAGGTGGAAGAAGAGGCCAATGCGGATGCTCTGGTGCAGCAGTTGAAGCTGATCGGCGAGGCCGGCCAGGGACTTCTGATGCTGGACCGTGAACTGGCGCAGCGGGTCTTTACCCCACCCACGGCCCAAGCCTGAGCATGCACCTTTTCCTTCAGCGTTAGCGCCGTCAAGGGGCTTTTTCGCCACTTGCCTCTTGCTACCGGATGACAGGCTCTGTATGATTGGGATTGCGCTAGCGTCGGCGCGTGTACCGAGTAAATAATAATTAAAGAGAGGGACCGATTATGAAGCTGTATTTCAATGCGGATGAGATTTTTGAGATGGCCGAGGAGATCGAGCGCCAGGGGGCGCGCTTCTATGAGAAGGCCGCCACCTTGTTCCAGGAGACAGGCATCCAGGAGATGCTCACGGGCCTGTCCAAAATGGAAGTCGGACACGAGAAGCTGTTTGCCTCCATGCGTGCCAAGATCCTTTCGAACGACTACCAGGGCTATGACCCGGACGAGATGGCCGTGGCCTATATCAAGTCCTTTACCGAAGGTAAGGTCTTTGACGTCAAGAAAGACCTGTGCGCCACCCTGACGTCCTCCACGACGCTCAAGGACGTCCTGACCCTGGCCATCGAGGCCGAGAAAAATTCGATCGCCTTTTACACCGGCATTAAGCGGCTGGTGCCCGAGACGCTCGGTCAGTCAACCGTCGAGAAGATCATCTCCGAGGAGATGAGGCATCTGGTCAGCCTGAGCGAAAAGCTCGCGAACGCCTAACGGATTATAAGGAAAGACCTATGGCAATCTTCAAGGCCGTCAAAGTCAGCGAGAGCGTCTATTGGGTGGGCGCCATCGATTGGAACATCCGCGAATTCCACGGCTACACCACCCATCATGGCAGCACCTATAATGCCTATCTTATCCTGGCCGACAAACCGACCCTGATCGATACGGTCAAGGCACCCTTCAAAAGTGAACTGCTGGAGCGTATCAGCTCGGTGATCAATCCTAAGGATATCGCCTACATCGTTTCCAACCATACCGAGATGGACCATTCCGGGTGTCTGTCGGAAATCATCCAGGCGGTTCAACCCGAAAAAGTCTTTGCCTCGGTCATGGGAGCCAAAGCCCTTAAGCAGCATTTCACGTTGCCACAGGAGATCATCCCTTTAAAAACCGGGGATGAGCTGAGCCTCGGCAATAAGACCCTGGCCTTTACGGAAACGCGCATGCTGCACTGGCCGGACTCCATGTTCAGCTACCTAAAGGAAGAACGCCTGCTCTTTTCCCAGGACGGCTTCGGCATGCACCTGGCCAGCGAGGAGCGCTTCGCCGACGAGCTGGATAAGGGGGTCCTCGACTACGAGTTCGCCACCTATTTCGCCAACATCCTGTTGCCCTACACCAATCTCATCACCGCCCTGCTCGATAAGATCAAGTCCGCGGGACCGGCCATCGACATCATCGCCCCTGACCATGGTCCCATCTGGCGCCGTGACCTTACGCTCATCCTGGACAAGTACCGCACCTGGTCGGAGCAGAAGCCGACACGCAAGGCCGTGGTGCTCTACGACACCATGTGGCACTCAACCGAACGCATGGCCCGCGCCGTGGAAGAGGGGTTGCATGAAGGCGGGGCACAGGTCAAGGTCATGTCCATGGCCGCCGTCCATCGCAGCGACATCGCATACGAGATCCTCGATGCCGGGGCCTTGGTGGTCGGTTCACCGACTCTGAACAACAACATCTTTCCCACCATGGCGGATGTGCTCACCTATCTCAAGGGCCTGCGTCCCAAGAACCTGGTGGGTGCGGCCTTCGGCTCCTACGGCTGGAGTGGCGAATCAGCGAGCCAGCTGCAGGATATCCTGAAGGAGATGAAGGTCGAGATCGTCACCGAGCCGGTCAAGTCCCAGTATGTCCCCAATGAGGGCGTCCTCGCTCAATGCCATGACCTGGGTCTGAAGGTCGCCAACAGACTCAAGGAGGTTGCCGTATGATGGAAATCGAACTCGACACCAAGGCCTTTTACGACATCAGTTACGGGCTGTATGTCATCACGTCGTTCAAGGATGGCAAAATGAACGGCCAGATCGCCAACACCGTGTTCCAGGTCAGCAACAAACCGGCCAAGGTGGCGGTAAGCATCAATAAGGAAAATCTGACACACGAGTACATCATGGCCAGCAAGGTCCTGGCGATCTCAACCCTGGAAGAAGAAACGCCCATGCCCTTTATCGGCCTCTTCGGATTCAAGTCCGGCCGGGATATCGACAAGCTCTCACAGGCCGCCTACCTACCCGGGATCACGGGGAGCCCCTGCGTGACGGAGAACGCCTTGTCCTACATGGAAGGCAAGGTCATCGGCAGCGCCGACGCCGGCACCCACACGGTCTTCATCGTTGAAGTTATGGCCTCCAAGGTCCTGAAAAAAGGCACCCCCCTGACCTATGCCTATTACCAGGACGTCAAGAAAGGCAAGGCCTCCAAAAACGCGCCCACCTACAAAGGGGAACCGACCATATCCGAACCTGTGAAAAAGGAGACGACTATGCAGAAGTATGAATGTAGTGTTTGCGGATACATCTACGATCCTGAAAAAGGCGATCCGGACGGCAATATCCCGGCCGGCACACCCTTCGAGAAACTGCCGGAAGACTGGAGCTGCCCGGTATGCGGCGCCAGCAAGGGCGATTTCAACCCGCTCTAAACAACCCAAGCACAACCCCGCTTTCCTGCCAGTCAGGAGGCGGGGCCTGATCTTTTAAAAGGATAAAGAGCCCATGGATGAAACCATCAGAAACGCCCTCTTTCAGGCCTATACCGGAGAATCAAAGGCCACGTTGCGCTTGAAGGTCTATGCCGACAAGGCCGCCGAGGAAGGCTTCCCCCAGTTGGCCAAGCTCTTCCGGGTCATTGCCTTCTCCGAGGAGCTGCATGCTAAACGCGCCTTGAAGCTGCTCAAGGAGATCCAGAGCACCGAGGAAAACCTCAAGACCAGCTTCGAGAGCGAAACCCGAGTAGCCCAGGTCGCCTATGACGATTTCATCAAGCGGGCTACCGTTGTCGGCGACCGGGCCGCATCCCTGTACTTCAGCCAGTCGCGCGATACCGAGGAGATCCACGCCAAGCTCTATAAAGAGGCCATCGATCATACCATCGAAGAACGGGACACGACCTACTATGTCTGTGACTATTGCGGGTATGTTTCGGACGGCATTCTGCCGGAGGTATGCCCGGTCTGCCGGGCGAAAAAGGAACGCTTCGTAACCTTTACCTGATAAGGAGGGGTGTATGAACGAGAGTGCATCCAGTTCCATGACCATGCTGGAGGCGGCGCTGAACCTGGAGGAGAAGGGCAAGGCCTACTATGAAAGGGCCGCCCTGGACGTTCGGAGTCCATTGGGCCGCGAGATGCTGGACGCCCTCATGCGCGAAGAGATCGTGCATATGGACCGCATCCGCCTGATCGCCGGGGCGCTGAAGGCCGAACATGCCTGGACCGCTCAGTGGAAGAACCTGGACGTGGACAGGAACGAGGTTAATGCCATTTTCAACAAGATGGCGCGGGAGCATAAGACCATGATCAGGGCCGAGGCCTCGGACCTCGATGTCCTGAAATTCGGCATCGATCTCGAGCTGGAATCAATCGCCTTCTATGAGGATTATCTGAAGCGCGCCCTGGATCCGCAGGAAAAGGAGTTCCTCTCTCGGATCATCGGAGAGGAACGCGGCCACCACGCGTCTCTGATGGACATGCAGCTCTTTCTGACCAATCCGCAGGCCTGGTACAGCGAACACGAGCACTCATCGCTGGACGGGGCTTAGCTGCCCAGGAATTTGCCGCGAAACAGGAAGAACACCGCGCCCAGGAGGCATACCCCGGCCCATAGATAGTCCCAGCTGGGTTTTTCCCTTAAGTACAGGATCGAAAAGGGGACAAAGACCGAGAGGGTGATGACCTCCTGCATGATCTTGAGCTGGCCCACGTTCATCACCTGGTGCCCGATGCGGTTGGCCGGGACCTGGATGAGGTACTCGAACAGGGCGATGCCCCAGCTGACAAGCGCCGCAATGATCCAGGGCGTATGCGAGAGATTGCGCAGGTGCCCGTACCAGGCAAACGTCATGAAAATATTGCTCAAGCCCAGCATCAGGGCCGTGATCAAATAGGTCTGCATGCCGTATATCCTTCTTTCATGTTCCCAAGTTTTCCCTATCGGATTTTTTCATGAATCTATGAGCCGCATCCGTACATATGGCCTGTCAAGGCCTCGTATCCTCCAGCCTCAGGGTCGGGTCGAACCATTCCAGGATGGCGGCGTTCTGTTCGCGGGGATAGGTATGCGAGAGATCTTCGATCACGTTCAAGGTCACGTCGGCGCCGGCGTTTTGCAGTTGCTCGCAATCCTGCCTCGCCTGGCGCACCGGAAACATCCAGTCGTGGCGGCCGTGCACCCAGAATATGCGTTTGCCTTGTACCTGGTTGAGCCCCCTGGGCGGCAGCACTCCGGCAATGGGCGCTAAGGCCGTAAACGGCGAATTTTCCGCCAAGCCGCATGCCAAGGCATAGGTGGCGCCGTCCGATAAGCCGGTCAGCAGCAAGCGGCCGGGGTCGATATTCCAGGCGTTGTGTATCATTTCCAACGCTGAAATCAGCGTCTCGTAATCATAGTCCGGTTTCACGATGTTCCAGGTCTGAAGCCTTGAGGAGGGTGCCAGGAGCAGAAAGCGCCTGCTCTTGGCCTCCTTGAGCCACATCCACAAAAAATCGCGGCCATGCCCGTAGCCGCCGTGCAGGGCCACCACCAGCGGCCAGGGCCTATCCCCGTCATAGGATTCCGGGACGTAGAGACTATAGCTCCCTCCGGCGTAGGGGTCATCACCCGGGCTGAAATGGATCAGCCCGACCTTGGCCCCCTGGGGCACCACCGGGTCCAGGAGCGCCTTGCGGGGGGCAGCGGCTTTTTCCAGAAACACGTCGCCCAGCGCCGGATAGGCGTGACGCAGCGGGTACAGGGTCTCCAGGGCCTGGCTGCCTTTGCGCAGCGACTTGAGGATGAACGCTAAGGCCTGCACCCTCTCGTCGATATCCATGAAGAGGCACAGCGCTTCAAAGATCAGGTGCATGCCCTGGAGGAATTCTCCGGGCAGCCCAGGTTTGTTCTCGGCCTGCTCCAAGGCCTGCTCAAAGGCCACCACATGCGGTTTGAGCCTTTCCTGCAGGTCCGCGATCTGGGGCGGATGCAGATAGCGCACGGCGCGTTCGTAGACGCCCAAGGCCTGAACCAGGGCTCGCTCCAAGGCATCCACCGACATGCCGTTCAAGACGCAGGCCCCCCAAGGTCCTTCCCGGCGCCGCGGTAGACATTGATGCGCATCAAAGCCTCGCGGGCGCGCTTTTCCGTCTGCTCACCGGGGTTGTGGTCGAAGACGCTCAAGAGGTACTGATAGGCTGCGGCCGGCTGGCCCTGCTTCAGGCGCATCAGCCCCAGCATGAGATAGACATCCGCCAGATCCTGCGCCTGGCCGTGGCGGGCAAGGCAGCCCTTGAGCACGTGCGTGGCGGCAATCGGATGGCCTCCATCCTCCAGCCATTCGGCTAAGGTAACGCATTCGGCCGGCTCGAGGGCGGCCAGGTCTTTACGGTCAAGCTTAGCGATGGCCTCCAGCGCCTTGGCCGGAGCGTTTTGCGTCAGGGCCGCGCGCAGATCAGTAAGCGGCGCTCCCGGTACGCCTCCGTCCGGCGATGTCTTCCGGGCGGGGCTTAAGCTCATGCGCCAGTAGCTGTCCTTCCAGGGCCGCTGCCACACGACCTGTTCACCGATCCAGGCAATGGCGAGACCGGCGAAAAAGCCGCCGATATGGGCGCCATGGGCCACGCCTGAAGAAGCCCCGATCATCCAAGGCAGCAGGTTGTCGATGACGATGAAAATGGCCAGCACCAGCCGCGCGGGCACCAGGATGGTGTTCATGAAGAAGGGGAAGAGCAGCACGAAGACCTTGATCCGGTTCTTGGGATAGAGGATGAAATACATGCCCAGCACGCCCGATATGGCGCCGGAGGCCCCCACCATCGGGGTCAACGAATACCCGGCGAAGAAGGCGAACACCAAGGTCGCGACCACACCCGTGAAGAGGTAGGCCGCCAGGAAGCCGATCCGTCCCAGCCGGTACTCGATATTGTCGCCGTAGATCCAGAGAAACAGCATGTTGCCGAAGAGGTGCAGGAACCCCCCATGCAGGAACATGGCCGTGAACAGGTCCGCCACCGAGGGTGCGCCGGGCTTATATCCATGCATGAAGGTGAAGAGGTCATAGGCGCTTATCTGCGAAATGAACTGCCGCACGCTCATGCCGTCCGGAAGATTGGGCGCCATCAGACGGATGAATTCCCGCACCTGCGGGTCATTCAGATCAACGCCCTGGGACGAAAGCGGCACGGTGATCAAGAGATAGATCACCACATTGGCCGCAATCAGCAGCCAGGTCATCCAGGGGATATATCCCGGCTGGTTGGGGGTATCGCCGATGGGCAAGAAGAACAATTATATCACCTCAATCTGCTAGCGTATCATGGGAGAGACTCGATACCTTTTTGCAAGGCATCATGCAGGATCGCCAATCCCTCGTCTATTTCGGCCCGCGTGATGTTTAACGCCGGGAAGATGCGGATGATGCGGCCGTGCTTGACGTTCAGGATGAGGCCGTTGACGAGGCACAGTGCATTGATCCTGTCCGTCAGCTCCGCTGAGGCGAGCTCCAGGGCGATGAGCAGGCCCCGTCCGCGGACATCGCGGATATGTGCGGGGTAGGTTTTCTGCCAGGCCCGCAGGGTATCGAGGGTGGCGTTGCCCAACAGCTCGACATGCCCGCCGATATCGGCAGCGAGCATATGCTGGATCACGGCCAAGGAAACGGCGCATCCCAGAGGGTTGCCGCAGTATGTCCCACCGTGATCTCCTTTTTCCAATCTGGCCGCTATCTCCTCGGTCATGGCAAAGGCCCCGAAAGGGAAGCCCCCGGCGATGCCCTTGGCCATGGTCATGATGTCCACGCGTACTTCGCTGGAGGCGAAGAGCGGCCCGGTGCGGAAAAAGCCGGTCTGGATCTCGTCCACGATGAGGTAGGCGCCGTTTCGGGCACAGAGCTCCGCGACGAACGGGAGATACTCCGGGAGCGGGATATTCACCCCGCCTTCGCCCTGGATAGGCTCAAGAATCACGGCCGCCACGTCGTCATGGATTGCCGCGGCCATGGCAGCGTTGTCGCCAAAGGGCACGAAGCGATAGTCCGGCATCAGGGGCTGAAAACGTTCCAGGTGGGCACGCTGGCCGGTGGCCGAGACGGTGCTGATGGTACGGCCGTGAAAACTCCTCTCGGTCGATATCACCATTCGTTTGCCCGAGGCCTTGCGGGCCAGCTTGAGCGCGGCATCATTGGCCTCGGCTCCGCTGTTGGTGAAGAAGATCCGGCTGAGGCCGGAGGGCAGAATGGCGTGCATGAGTTCCAGCAACCTGGCCCGGGCCGGGGAATAGGTGGCTCCGGAGTTCGGGTTCTGGATGATCTTGCGGGACTGTTCGAGAAGGGCCTCGGTAATAATCGGGCTGGCGTGGCCAAGGCAGGTTACCCCCCAGCCCGAGGTGAAGTCGAGGTAGCGTTTGCCGTCCTCGCCCCAGACATACACGCCCTCGCCGCGCTCGACGGACAATGGTATCTTGTCCGCAAACGGGGCCAGGAACTGATCCTCTATGCCTATCGTGTCCAAGCTCATCAGGATTGCTTACTCCCTTGCCCGCTGTTGCTCCGATGTATGGCATGGTTGTCGGATGAGCTCAAGGCCTTTCTGATCGGCGAGCACCACCGAGGTCTCGATCTGACGTTCAGGGATCGACCAGTATTTTTTCAGGAGCAGGTTTTTTTCCTCCGGCGTTACGAGCCGGAAGCCATGGCGTTCATAGAAGCGCACGGCCCAATCAGCCGCGGCCCAGGTCCCGATCAGGACCGGCCGGGAGGTCTTCGTGAGCAGGGCTTCAAGGAGCACGCTTCCAATACCGCCGCGCCGCCTGGTCGTGCGTACATAGGCATGCCGCATCAGGGTCACGTCCCGCACGTCCTGGATGCCCATGACCCCGATCAGCGCGCCCTGCTCTTCATACCCCCAGAACACCACCCCGGCCGCGATCTCATGGGCCAGTTCCTCGCGGGACATGTAGGGTTCATGCCAGCGGTCGTCCGGGATAATGCCCTGATAGGCCGTGGCCGCGTCGTTGACAATAGCAAAGATTGCCTCGAAATCTTCAGCCCTGCACTGCCGGATCATAGGGTGGTCGTCAATCCTTGAAATGCAGCTCGCGCACGTCCTGAAAACGGCTCACCACATAGTAGGAATCCACGGCGATGCGGATCAGCGCGCACTTCTGAGAGCGGGCAAACTCGTTTAAGTGCGGGTACTTGCGCACATAGGCCTCCAGGTGACGTTCCCGTTCCTCCCCGCTGAGTTCCAGGGCCTGGCCCAGGACCGTAACCGCCGTGGCCGTCTCGGTGTCCGACCCCTGGTTGGATCGGTTGTCGATCATCACCGCCACGCGGGTGTTGGACAGCAGGTTGGTGAATTTGCGCGTGCCGCGATCCGTGGCCAAGACCAGACTCCTCAGATCTTCCGTATGGGCAAAGGCCATCAGACTCACATACGGCTGCCCCCGGTCCTGGGTCGCCAGGACGGCGAACTGCTGGGAGGCCAATACCGCTCTGAGTATCGATTCGATCGGTTCCTGGTTTTCCATCTCCACCTCTTTACGAGTCATGGACTCACTAACAGCATAGTAGGCAGGCGATGGCGATATGTCAATGATGAGTGATGCACCCCCAGGCAAAACGCGCGTCTTCTTCTCTTTAGGAACGGCTTGGCTGAGATGCGTGTTAAACCGAACGGATACCCTCCAGTTGCGCGAACGAGGCTCGCAATGCCGCATGCGCCCAGGTCCTTTCACGGTTCAAGGCCTGAAGCAGTTTGAGCTTCATGAGCAGTCCTGCCCCTTCACGCCCGGCGCGGATGAGAGCCTTTTCCGCCTCGGTCGCAAAATTTTCCAGGGCGATGCCCAACCCGAGCGGATAGACGTTTGCTTTGCCGATCGCTCCGAATTTCTTGATAAGCTCGGCATAGGTATTTTTCCGGCAGGCCTCCGGCACCGCATATGCGGCATCCACGATCCCGAGTTTTCGCGCCGCCGTGAGCAGGTCCTTCTGGAAGGCGGCATCAGATAGCTCGATGACCGCCTTGGCCCGATCGCTGATGGTGGCAAATCCGAGGCGCCGCCACCCGTACTCGGTCACGACATAATCCATCTTATTTCTGGGCACGCCGATCACGTTGGAAAGCAGCGGCACAATGTTGCTTTTCTGTGCCGCGCCCTTTTCATTGCGGTAGGCGCTCCTGAGGCAGAGGATCGACTTCCCGCCCTGGCTTTTCATGGCCGATTCCTGAAACTCGAACTGCCCGCCCATACCGGTGTATTGCATGAAGCGGGAGCCCTTGACGAGGCCTTCGGACGCGCACTGGCTGAAGAGATCCATCTGCAGGGTGCTGTTCACGGCATGGAACAGCGGCAGTTTGGCGATGACGGCCTGGTTGTTCGTGTCGTGCACGGAGGTCAGGTAGAAATCGGGATTATCGTCCACATAGCTGAAGAGCTCCTGGCTGCCCACCACGAAGGACCCGGTCACGAGCGCGCCCTTCTCGTCGCGGCGGGTGATGACGCCGTTTTTGATGAGATACATGAAGGCCGGGGAGATCATTTCGGAGACGCCGTTGATCCCGGTTCGGCCCATGCGCTTGAGCCAGAAGCCGATGGCGTCCGCCATCTGGCCGATCCCGATCTGGAGCGTGGCGCCGTCCGGAATGAGCTCGGCCGCATAGCTGCCGATGGCATGCTCCACCACGCTCAAGGGCTGATGCGGCATGCTGTACAGAGGCTCGTTGCTTTCAATGACATAGTCGATCATCTCCTCGGGGATGTCGCCGTCGCCGTGGCAGTAGGGCATGTCATCGGTTTCGATGAGCATGACCACGCCCCCGGCCGCTTTCACGTCGCGGATGGTCCTGGTCATGATGTCCGTGTTCGTGCCGCAGTTGAATTTTCCGCGCCGGTAGGCCGCCTTCATGGCCACGACATTCGCCCCGCGCATCCGCAAGGCCTCATTGACGTCGCGGAAATTGATGGGCGTGTAATCGAGCTGGGCCGCCGGTACGGCGGTGGAGAAACCCGGAAAGAAATAAAAGCTGTAGAACTTCAAATAATCGGGCAAGGGCTTGCCTTTGCGCACCGCCTCAAGGCATTCGTCGATATAGGTGAAGGTGGTGTAGCGGCGGTAGACCCGCTCAAAGATCGGATTGAGCAGCTTGGCCTTCATCCCGCCGTTGATCTCCGGCACCTGCAGGGCCAGGGCCGTGAGCACGGAGAGGTTGATCGCGCCTTGCTTGGCATGGTGCACGAAACCGTTGAGGTACTTGTTTCCGGCGCCAATCCCGAGCGGGGAAACGACGAAGATATTGCGGCCCAAACGTTCAATGGCCTCGGTGCAGGCGGCTTGTGCCGATGCGCATCTCTTCATGCGAAGCGTCCTCCTTGCTTCATATCCAGCTTAAAACATCAAGGTGAAACCAAATAATGTACTGATATCATACAGGGTTGCGTGAGTAGATCAATGATCTGGCGCGCAAAAAAATTGACGAAATGCGCAACGTCAGGGATCTGATAATCAGAGCGGGTTGGATGAGGCGGAAGTACGGAACTGTCTCGGCGTCATGGTGGTCCATTTCTTGAAAGTGCGGTGAAAAACGCTCGGTTCGGAGAACCCGAGCATGGAGGCGATCTCGGTTATGGCCATGGATTGGTCGCGCAGCAGATTCATGGCCATGTCCCTGCGCACGGAATCCAGGATGGCGCGATACGAAGACCTCTCTTCCTTGAGCTTCAGCTGCAGGTTGCGCACGCTCATCTCGAGCCTGGATGCGACCACTTCGATGCGCGGAATGCCGCCCGGGATACTCTGTACGACGATCCTCCCGACCTTGGCCGCATACGAGTCAGCCAGGAAGATATCGTTCAACATTCCCCGGGCGTGCCTTTCAAAAACAGCGCGCAGCTCCCGGTTTGGCTCTCTGATCCTGATCTTAAGGGCGCTCTGCGCCAGGATAATGCGGTTCTGCTCACTGCCGAAGCATATGGGACATTTGAAGATCCGTTCGTACTCGTCGATGCCTTTCTCCGCCGTATGGGTGAAATGGATCTCGCGCAGCGACAGGTCCCGACCGGTCAGTCTTTTTGCATAATAGATCATGGAGGCGAACTTCGAGTCGAGATACTGCCTCCGGAAAGAAGGGGATCCGCGCCTGACCGTCGCGACCACGGTACAGATTCCGCCCGAACACCAGTAGTCGGTCTGAGAGATGTCGTCCTGGATGGCCTCAAAGGAGCAGTACGTCTTCAGCACCTCCTCGATCGTACTGCAATTCATCATCAGGTAGTTGAGGATGTTGGAAGGGCCCTTTTCGATCTGTGCTCCGAAGTGCAGGCCGAAATATGCGTCTCCGGTGATCTCATAGGTCTGAGCGAAGATCCGCTCGAGCACCTCCAATGGGATCCGGTTGTCGGGCGGCTCCAGGGTGGAGGGATCGAGCCCGATACGCACACAAAACGCTTGCCGTGCGATGCCGTGTTTTTCCAGAAACTCGAACAGCAACCCGAGCTTCGATGCGGAAAGTGAGCATTCCTCCTTCATTACCTTCCCCGATTCCCTCTCGCGACACCTGTTGAATTCCTGGGAGTCTCTTTTATCATATTTTCGCTCACGATGCTCGGACAATACCCCGTTTGTACGGTAGAATACAAACCGGCATACTTGAGCTCGGAAATACGTTGCACTCCCCGGCCGTTCTGTGTTTGCATGGGTACATAAACGGTGCGATGAAACCGGCGCAACAGCCCTGCGTGAAAGGAGCATATATGGAACCGATCAGAATCATGCCATGCCTTGACATGAAGGATGGCCGGGTAGTGAAAGGCGTTCATTTCGTCGATCTGCGCGAAGCCGGGGATCCGGTGGAGCATGCCAAATTTTATCAGGCCGAAGGCGCCGATGAGCTGGCCATGCTCGATATCGCGGCCACGCTCGAAAACCGCAAGACCAGGCTGGAATGGGTGAAGAACGTCGCGGCGGTGATCTCGATTCCCTTGACCGTAGGGGGAGGAATCTCCTCGCTGGAGGATATCGATCTCGTGTTGTCAGCCGGTGCCAGCAAGGTCTCTATCAACACGGCCGCGGTGAAAAATCCAGAGCTGGTGCGCGAGGCGGCCCGGAAATTCGGTCCGGCAAGCATCACGGTCGCCATTGATGCCCGCCGCAACCCTGCCATGCCCTCGGGCTTCGAACTGGTTGTTTCCGGCGGCAAGCAGCCCATCGGGCAAGACGCCATCGCCTGGGCCGCTCGTTGCCAGGAACTCGGGGCCGGCTGCCTGCTGCCCACCAGCATGGACGGCGACGGCACCCAGCAGGGCTTCGATATCGAGTTCACACGGGCCGTTTCACAGTCCGTTCAGCTCCCCGTGGTCGCTTCGGGCGGCGCCGGCAAACTTGAGGATTTCCACCTCGCCGTGGCCGAAGGCGGAGCAAGAATCGTCCTGGCCGCGTCGGTCTTTCATTTCCGGATCTTGAGCATCCGCGAGGTGAAGGATTTCCTGCGCGCCAAAGGTTACGCCGTCCTGTAACGCGGCTGAACGTGCCCGTAGTCCGGCCGGCGGCCAGATTGAGCTTACGCCCTTGACAAGGGACGAGAATACGTTGGATAGAGGGTGGTAACCCTGGGGTATATGAAAAATATACACAACGTTGCGATCATTGCGCTCAGCGGCCATGGTATGTTCACCATGGCCGATTGTCTGAGAAAAAAAACCGGCCGGTTGAAAGCGGATTGGACCAGCACCTCCATCGCATGGCTTGCAAGCGTGGAAAGATTAGCGCCGACGAATAAGGAAAGTGTGGACGCATGGACCATGTTCGTGCATAAGCAAGACATGCAGCGCCTGGGACCGAGAAGATTTTTCCCGGGTGGCCTTGCCAGATGAGAGATCAAGGAGTGGGCATGATGAGCCGCGCGACCAAGAGCACCGGCCGGGAATGGATCGAGATCCTGGTTATCGCTTTGGTGCTGGCCCTTTTCATCCGGGCCTTCATCCTACACCCCTACAAGATCCCGTCGCAGTCCATGGAGGATACGCTCTTGAAAGGCGATCACATCATGGCTACCAAGTTTTCCTACGGCATGACCGTCCCTTTCACGACCTACAAGATTTGGGGCAAGGACATCGTACCCCAGCGGGGCGATGTGGTCATCTTCACCTTCCCCAAGGAACCTTCCCTGGACTTCGTCAAGCGCGTCATCGGGCTGCCCGGCGATACGCTGCAGGTCAAGAACAAACGCGTGCTCATTAACGGCAAGGAATATCTGAACGGGCACGAGAAGTTTACGGACAGTTTCCTCCTGAGCGACGGACCCAATCAGGCCCGCGACAACCTGGGTCCCTTGGTGATCGAACCGGGTCATGTCTTCGTCATGGGCGATAACCGCGACAAGAGCTACGACAGCCGCTTCTGGGGGCAGCTGCCCGTCGAAAATATCAAAGGCAAGGCGCTGATCATCTACTTCTCCTGGGATGGGGAAAACCACGCGCCCCGTCTGGAGCGCATCGGCAGCCTGATCAATAGAAAAGAACCGAAAAAGGAGTGAAGCGTTGAACAAACCGCGTACCGCTGAATCGGATGAGGTTTCACCAAAGGATACGGATCAGACGCACCAGCACAAGGGTGCCGTGCGGGAGTGGACCGAAGCCCTGATCATAGCCCTGATCCTGGCGCTGATCATCCGGGCCTTCCTCCTGCAGGCCTACCGCATCCCGTCTTCCTCGATGGAGGACACCCTCCTGAAGGGGGATCATATCCTGGCCACCAAGTACAATTACGGCATGACCATCCCCTTTACGACCCATAAACTCTGGGGCAAGGATATCGTGCCCAAACGCGGCGACGTGATCATCTTTTCTTTCCCCAACAACACCTCCGTTGACTTCGTCAAGCGCGTCATCGGCCTGCCCGGCGATACTATCGCCGTGCGTGATAAAAAGGTATATGTGAACGGAAAGGTGGTTACGACCGGGCATGAAAAGTATACCGATCCCTATATCGTCACCGAAGGCCAGGGGCGCATGCGCGACAACATGCCTGAAGTGGTGATCCAAAAGGGTTCGGTCTTCGCCATGGGCGATAACCGCGACCAGAGCTATGACAGCCGCTTCTGGGGGCAGCTGCCCGTCGAAAACATCAAAGGCAAGGCGCTGATCATCTACTTCTCTTATGAACACGGCAACATGCTCAACCGCCTGGCGCGCATCGGACACCTGATCAAATAGGAGCGGTTCATGACGACGCAAACCCTCAATCCCAAGGAGATCCAGACCCTCCTGAGAAAGCTGGTGCGTGGCCTGACACAACGCTTCGCGCAGTGGGATGATGTCGTTTTCATAGGCATTCGCAGCGGCGGCGAACATATCGCCCGGCACCTGGTCAGGCTCCTGGAGGCCAAAACCGGCGCTTGTCTGCCCATGGGCGTCCTGGACATCGCCCTGTACCGCGATGATCTCTCCAAGCGCCTATACCCCGAGGTAAGGCCCACCGAAATCCCCTTCGATGTAAGCAACAAGATCGTGATCCTGGTGGATGACGTCATCAATACCGGCCGCACCGTGCGCGCCGCCATCGAACACATTGTTGATCTGGGCCGCCCGCGCCGCATCTACCTGCTCACACTCTTCGACCGCGGCGGCCGCGAGCTGCCCATCCAACCCGACTTTGTCGGCCGGGTGGTGAGCCTACCACCCGATAAGGTCCTCAAAATCCTGATCCCCGAGGATGAAACCGCGCTCGGGGAAGTACTCATATCCGAGGCAAAACGATGAATTGGCCCCACAAAGATCTGATCGGGATCGCCGACCTGGCGGCCGGAGAGATCGAAACCATCCTCGATATGACACCTTCGTTCAAGGAGATCTCGCAGCGGGATATCAAAAAGGTGCCCACACTGCGCGGCAAGACCGTGGTGCTGCTCTTCTATGAGGCCAGCACCCGCACGCGCCTGTCCTTCGAGATCGCGGCCAAGCGCTTGAGCGCCGATACCGTAGCCATATCACAGAGCGGCTCGTCCTTCGAAAAGGGCGAGACCATGCTTGATGCCGCCAAGAACATTATGGCCATGAACCCGGACTGCATCGTGATCCGCTACCCCTTTGCCGGCACGGTGGCGCGCCTGGCGAAGATCATGCCCTGCAGCGTACTCAACGCCGGCGACGGCTTCCACGAGCATCCTACCCAGGCCCTGCTCGATATGTACTCCATGCGGGAACATTTCGGCACGCTTACCGGACTACATGTCGTCATGGTGGGAGATATCCGGCACTCGCGCGTGGCGCGCTCGAACGCCTACGGCCTGACCAAGATGGGCGCCCGCGTCACCTTGGTCGCCCCGCAGACACTGCTTCCGCCGGGCGTCGCGACTTGGGGCGTTGATGTCTCCACCGACTTTGATCCGGTTATCCCTTTAGCCGACGTGATCATGATGCTCAGGGTCCAGAAGGAACGCATCGCCGAGCATCTCTTCTCCGGCGATCGTGAATACGCCAGTTTTTATGGCCTTAACCAGCAGCGCATGCAGCGCATGAAAAAGCACGCCGTCATCATGCACCCCGGCCCCATGAACCGCGGGGTGGAGATCAACCACGACACGGCGGACAGCCCGCGCGCCATCATCTTAAACCAGGTTGAAAACGGCGTGGCCATCCGCATGACGCTCCTCTACCTCTGCCTGGGAGGCTCCAATGTGGATTAAAGGCGCCCGTATCCTCGACCCGGCCAGCGGCCTGGACAGCCCCGGCGACCTCCTGATTGAAAAAGGGCATATCGCCGGCATCTACCCCGGCGGCCATAACGACGCGCACCAGCAGAACGCCATCGACGCGCGCGGCCTGTGGGCCCTGCCGGGGCTCGTCGACATGCACGTGCACCTGCGCGATCCGGGTTATGAATACAAGGAAGACCTCTATTCCGGCTCTCTGGCCGCGGCCGCCGGCGGGGTCACGACCGTGCTGGCCATGGCCAACACCAACCCCGTCAACGACAACGCCAGCGTCACCCAGTACATCGTGGAACGCGTCAAGGATATCGGCCTGATCCGCGTCCTGCCAGCCGGCGCTGTCACCAAAGGGCTTTTAGGCAAGGAGCTCTCCGAGATGGGCCTCATGAAGATCGCCGGCATCGTGGCGGTCTCCGACGACGGACGGCCCATAGAGAGCGCCTCCACGATGCGCCGCGCCCTGGAATACGCCGCCACCTTCCGCCTGCCGCTGATCGTGCATTGCCAGGATCTCTCTTTAAGCGGCAAGGGCGTCATGCATGAAGGCGCCCTGTCCTCTTCCCTGGGGCTGCCCGGCATCCCGCGCCTGGCCGAAGACGTCATGGTGGCCCGTGACCTGACCATCTGCGAAGACCTGAAAATTCCTCTGCACATCACGCATGTATCTTCCCGCAACAGCCTGGCTATCATCCGCCATGCGCGCGAGCGCGGGGTGCCCGTCACCTGTGACGTCACCCCGCATAACCTGCTTCTGACCGAAACACGCGTGGCCGAGTACGACACCAACGCCAAGATGTACCCGCCGCTACGCGAGGAATCGGACCGCATGGCCTTGATTCACGGCTTGTCGGCCGGCATCATCGATTGCATCGCCAGCGACCACGCCCCGCACGCCTATGACGAAAAGGACCTGGATTTCGACCTGGCGCCCTTCGGCACCATCGGCCTCCAGACTCTGCTGCCGGCCCTGCTCAAGCTGCATTACGACCATAAACTGGACCTGCTCAAGCTCATCGCCGCCGCCACGGTGAATCCGGCCCGGATCTTAGGCGTCGAGGCCGGCACCCTGACCGTCGGCGGCCCGGCCGATATTGCTCTGGTCAATCCCGAGGCCGTCTGGACCCTGACCGAAGATATCATCCGCTCCAAGTCCAAGAACTCGGCCTTTCTGGGCATGCAGTTCAAGGGCCGTGTGGCCTACACCGTCTGCCAGGGCCGCATCGTATACCAGGGCTAGCGATCTAAACAGATCTCTGGGGCGGGGTTGCTTATCGTCTGCGGTGCGGCGTAAGAAGATCCGGCAGGAGACCGTCACGGCCGTAACGATCTCCTGCACCCAACACCTGTTGCGTTTCTTGCTATGCGGATGGATCAGCCCTTCAATTTCCTCAGGATGGCAAAGACATCATTATCATCCATGATCTTGGGTACGGGATAAGGGATGCATTCCCAGTGGATCGAGTCCGCAATCTCGGCAAAATCCGCTTCCTTGATCTCGGGAATGGTCGCCTCGATGCCGTAGGTGCGGTTGAAGCCGCGGACGGCCTCGATAAAGGCCGCCGCCTTCTGGGCATCGCTCATATCAGGGGTGGTCACGTTGATCACGTCGGCCAGCCGGGCCAGACGTTTGTGGGCCGTGGCGCCGTAGAACTCGAAGACCAGCGGCAACACCGCGCCAATCACACGCCCGTGCGGCAGGTGGTACTTGCCGCCGATCTTGTGGGCAAAGGGGTGCACATAGCCGGTTAGGGCGCGGTTGAGCACGACGCCGGCATAATACGAGGCCAGCAAGAGCTGCGTGCGCGCCTCAATATCGCGACCGTTCTTGATGACCTTGTCGACGTTATCGAAGATCATCCGGACCGCCGCCTCCGTATAGGCATCGGTCAGCGCGCAGTGGGCCCCGCCGATATAGCCCTCCACGGAGTGCGAGAGTGCGTCCATGGCGGTGATGGCCGTGAAGAAGGGTGGCAGGCCCAGCGTCAGCTCGGGGTCGAGCGCGATGTAATGCGGGTGGATGCTGAAGTCGTTCACCACGTACTTGATGTTCTTCTGGGGGTCGGTGACGACCGCGGCGCTGGTGGTCTCGGCGCCGGTGCCGGCCGTGGTCGGCACGGCGAAGATGCGCGGCAGCCTCTTGGGGATGGGCAGCATGATCTTGAAGTAGCCGCCCAGCTTGTCCGTGGTCAACGCGGGTTTGACCACCCGGCCGGCCACGACCTTGGCGCAGTCCATGGACGACCCGCCGCCGAAGCCCACCACGCAGTCGCAGCCGTGCTTCAGGTACAGCGCATAGGCGTCCTCGATGTTCTTGATCGAGGGGTTGGGCTGCACGCCGTCATAGACCGCATACGACATGCCGATCGCGTCGAAGGCCGCGAACATGCCGTCCAGCAGCTTCATCTCCATCAGCATGGGGTCGGTCACGACCAGCGGCTTGCGCAGTCCCTTGGACCTGATCCAGGCAGGGAGTTTTTTCACGCTGCCCGCCCCATGGATCATCTCACTCTTCTGCGGCGGGATGACGTACATTGAATAGGCCATGGTGGTTTTCAGTGTTCTCAGAAGCGGTTTTCTTAATGGAATCATCTCTGTAAGCTCTCCTTTGCGATTGTGTGCTCCCGTTCTTCGGGTGGAGAGAACTATAAGGAGAACTTTCGGGCCTGTCAATAAAAAGCCGTCCAAGGGTGCCGGGTGGGCCTCAATCGGTATGCCGGTCAGCGACAGGCCTTGCACCAGGAGACCAGCTCTTTCCTGAGCGCCTTCAGTCCAATTTCCGATTGATTACAAAACCGGCCGGTGGCACGCTTAGGCGGACCGCCTTACCATTCATGGCCACAACCTCGATACGCGCGCCGATCTGGCCCGCATCCGAGGAATAGAGGCAGGTATAGCGCTGCCCGACCGTGTTGAGGCTCTCGTCGATCGTCACCCAGGCCTGCCGATAAGTGTCGCAATCCGTATTGATGGCGCAGAGGATCTCGTCGTTATCGAAGATGCGCGACCACGGCACCACCGAATGGATTTGCCCCCCGATCATATGCGGCACCCCGAAGTTTACACCGTCGCCGGATATCTCGCGCAGGTACTGCCGGCCACGGCGTAAGGCGGGCTGGGCCTTACGGATCTCAATGATCTTATGGAGCTCTTGATAGAGCGGGGTGTCCTCGTTGAAGAAATGATACCCCCGGCTCTGGTAAGACCCGAATTCGCCCCCGAACATGCATTCCCGTAAAAAAACATCATTGCCGTCCTTTTCCTCGATGAATCGGCCGTTGAACCGTTGTTCGGTGCCGTAATAGATGCAGGGGATGCCCAGAGTGGTCAGCTGCAAGGCCATGGCGGCCAAGGACAGGGTCGGACCATTGACATCGGCATCCACCTGGGCGCAGAAGCGCGCCTTGCGTTTGCCTTTGCGCACCTGGTCATGGTCGTCGTACATGTTCACCACGGCGTTGCGGAACCAGGAGTGCGATTCCTTGCCGATCAGGGTGGAGTTCCGAAAGAGTGCGAAATAATCTTCGGGATTGCGGTAGCCTTTGACCAGGTATTCGAGCTTGTCCGGGATATCGTCCACGCCCAAAGCCGCATCCAAACCAGTCAGGTTGATCGTTTCCACGGCGCGCTTGCGGCCGCCGGTGACCTCGCCGATGATATAGAACCGCTCCTTGCCGACCAATTGGGCGAATTCATGGATGACGGAGACAAAATAGCGCGTGGCGCCGATATCCATATGTTTAACCGTATCAAGCCGGAAGCCGTCGATGTCCGCATAGGCTATCCAGAATTTATATACCTCGCAGAGGTAGGCCAAGGCCGGCGAGGCCTGATAGTGATCGGCCGGGCCGACCCCAAGCTGAATGTTCTTGAGGTCTTCGAAATCACCCTCGAGGTATTCCGGATCGAAGTCCCAATTCTTGATCGAGCCTTTCCGGGTAAAGACCTCCGCGTTTTGGAATTCCGACGGCCAGACGGCGCCGTCAGGCCAGGATTGGGGCACCGGAGAGAACGGCAATGTCGGGTTGCCCGCCTGGTCGTTGAACCCGGCGACGTCGAAGGTCCGGTATTGCCAGGCGGGTCCCTTATAGAGCGGAGCGCCGCCGCCGGGATCGGAATAGGAAAACACATTGCCGCTATGATTGAGGATGATATCGAGAATGACGCGGATGCCACGCTTATGCGCCGTCTTGACTAGCTTCTGAAGGTCTTGGCGCCGACCGAAATGCCGATCCACATCCAGAAAGTCCTGGATACCGTAGCCGTGATAGGTGGATTGAAAGGCCACTTGTTTGAAAATGGGGCTGATCCACAGCGCATTGATGCCCATGCGGGCCAGGTACCCGAGCTTGCCTTCCAGGCCTTTGAGGGTGCCGCCGCACCAGCCGCAGCCTTTGGACTCCCACGTTGTGCGGTCAACATTGGCCGCCTGAGAGGGATCGAACGGCGGATATGCGCCGCGCGCTACCACCTTGCCGTGGTTGTCTTTATAGCCTTTTTCCCGTCCGTCGGAAAAACGGTCCAGCATGATGAAGTAGAGAACCTGGTCTTCCCATGCATCCGGCGAGGGAAAGTATGGTTCCTTTCTGTCCTTGATGACGGCCTTAAGATCTACCTCGGCCAGTGCCTTGATCTCGGTTTTAATCCCGGTCGGCATATGCCCCTCCTTTTTAAGCCGTTGGAATGTTTCTTGGGAGCCCTCGTCGGCAGTGAATGTTCCTAGGGTGCAGGTGCCTGCTTAAAAACAAATTTACCGCAGGCATGGTTCCTTTTCTGCATACTATAAGGGACGCTTTCCTGGAAGCAAGAACCTTCGACCGAAAATGCGCACTCGACCAAGAAACTTTCCTGTACAACCTGCCATCTCAAGTGCTAATAAAATAATAATAAAACAAAAAGTGCCACGATAGCATCTTGAATACAATCCCTGATAAGGAGTCCTGCGTGCGAGAAAAACAGCGGCGTTACAAGCCCGAGGTGCGCAAAGCCCAGATTGTCGAGGTGACCAAGCAACTTATCATCGAAAAAGGTTTGGAAGGGGCAACAGTGTTGAGAATAGCCGAGGCCCTGGGAATCAGCCAAGCGACGCTGTATTATCATTTCAAAAACCGGCGCGAGATCCTGTTGGACACACTCAAAAGCGTTATCGATGAGATCACCGCACCCCTTCCCTCGGATATGGATGATGTCGTGGAATTCATCCAGACGTTCTCGGCCGTGGTCTTTCGGCAAACCAGAAAGAATCCCCAGCAAGCCAGGCTGCTCTTTGAGCTTTTAAGCGCGCCTCCGGATGAGGACATGCACGAGGAGATCCAAAAACAAGTATCAAACCTGCATGCCATATTCGAGATCGCCATACAGAAAGGCATCCGGCAGGGCCTTTTCAGAGAAGATACCGATGCGATGCTGATCGCATGGGAATTGATGTCTTTTGGAATCGCCACCTTTCTCGGGAGCATGCTGGAATTGCCGAAATTCATCTCCTTGGAGCAAGGTCTGAGTTCGATTAACCGTGCCCTGGATTCCATTAGAAAACGTTAAGGCGTTCCTTGAGTGACGGCCGCATGCACCCTGGTTACGACAAAGACCTGATCAAGCAGGGCCGGGGCGATCTCCACCATAAAGCCGCGTTTGCCGCCGTTGATGAAGATGCGCTCCAGATCGAAAATGGTGGCTTGCGCATACACGGGCAGCTTGGTCCTGGTGCCCAGCGGACTGATGCCGCCCACCAGGTAGCCGGTATAGCGCTGGGCATCCCGTTCGTCGCACGGCTCCACATGTCTGGCCCCCAGTTCCCGGGCGAGCTGCCTGGTAGACACCTCGCAGTCTCCGTGCATGAGCACGATGAAGGGTTTCCTGCGATCGTCCTCCATGATAAGCGTCTTGATGACCCGGTGCTCGGGGACATGGAAGTATTCGGACACGTGATGCGTGCCGCCGTGCTCCACAAAGGGATAGAGGTGGGGCGTAAACGCGATGTCGTGCTCGCGCAGCACGCGCACCGCGGCCGTGACGGGGTAGTCGGCCCTGGTCATTACACCTCCCGATACCGTGCTTTCATGAACTGCGGCACTATCACGATCATTGACCATACCACAGAGTGACAACCGGGGCATGCGAAAAGCTCGGGGAACTCAGCGTTGTCATGATGAGATGCTCTCTTCCGGATACCCGGATGCCTTTCAAGCGAGGACCTCTTCCAATATTTTTTTGAGGCGCAGGGCATTGCGCGGGGCATAAGCCATGGCATCGTTATCGAAATACACATAAGTCTCCTTGCCCCAGGCCTTGATCTTCTCAGCCCAGGCGCCCAGTTCCTGCTCGGTGTACTCGGAGGCATAGAGCGTGCGCGAACCGTGCAGCCGGATATAGATGAACTCCGCGGTATCGGTCTCCAGATACGGATAGCGTCCGGCGGTATCGGATATGCACCAGGCGATATGATGTCTGCCCAAGGCGTCCAGGGCCTCTTGTCTAAACCAGCTCTGATGGCGCGCTTCCAGGGTGAGCCTGAGATCGGCGGGGAGGTTGCGGCAGAAGGAAGCAAAAAGTTCCTCATCAAAGGCCAAACTCGGCGGCAGTTGGAACAGGATCGGGCCTAGTTTTTCCTTCAAGGGGGCCATTGAGCGGAGAAACCGTTCCAGGGGCTCCTTGGCGTCCTTCATCCGCTTGATATGGGTGATGGAGCGGTTGGCCTTTACGGCCCAGCAAAACCCAGGAGGTGTCCTTGCATACCAGTTGGCAAAGGTCAGCTCCGGTATGGCGCGGTAGAAGGTGACGTTCAATTCGACGCTGGAAAATTTTCCGGCATAGTATTCGAGCCGGTGCGTTTTCGGACAGTCCGTCGGGTAGAAGAGCCCCTGCCAATGATCATAGGTCCATCCGGAGGTACCGATATGCGCCTGCATGGCCGATGCGTCAATCGATATGCGGCATGAGGGCCCAGCGGATGACCCAGACGCCCGAATGCTTGTCCAGGCATACCATGCCGCCGTTCTGCAGCTTGAAGACCAGAGGTTCCGGTCTTCCGGTTATCAGGCGGGATATAAGCCGTTCCAGAAAAGGCAGGTGGCCGACGAGCATAAGGTCCACCGCACGATCCAATTTTTTGACCCAGGGTTCAACATCGTCCATGGGGTCCATGCCGGTCGACGAGCTTACTCCTTGCGGCGGATTCAAGTATGCGGCCATGACCTCGGCCGTTTGGCGCGCACGCGTTTTACCGCTGTGCATGATCGTGGCGACCTTGATCCCGTAACCCTTTGCCGTGCCGGCGATGCGCATGACCTCCGCGCGACCCTCATCCGAGAGTCCGCGCTCGCTATCGACCTCCTTCGTCAGGCTTAGGCCGTGCTGCACGAGATAGAGTGCCATTGTGCCCTCCTTGCCTATCAAAATAGGTTCATGCCGGCCGGAAGCAAGCGAGGGGCTGTGCACGCGCGTCATGCCAAGGAAATTTTGTACATCTGAGGCCTGATTGTGGTATGGAAGCAGGATAATGATGAAATGCAGCGGGAGGTCACATGCGAATTTACAGGAGCGCTCCGGATGAACAGTAAAAAGAAAGTTACGCCGGCGATGTTTATCGGCGTGCGGGGCGAGGGTATCATCTCGTTCGGTTCAGGGCAGCCCGACCTGCCACCGCCGAAAGAGGTCTACGATATCCTGCCGGAATACAACGACTTCCGGTATGGGCTCATCCAAGGACAGGAAAATCTACGCGATGCGCTGGCAAAACAATATCCCCGCTCCACGGCCGACAGTTTCGTCATTACCAACGGCGCATCGGAAGCCCTTGACCTGGCCTTAAGGGCCATTGCCTGGATCCACATGAAGAAAGGCGGCGGTAAGCCCAAATGCCTGCTATGCCGCCCCTACTACTATTCATATCTGCCCTTGGTTGAGTACGCCGGCTTTGAGCCGGTCTTCACGGACCTCCAGGAGGGCCGCATCGTATATGCGGACTTCGAAAAAAAGGTCAAAGACTGCAAGGCCGTGCTGATCAACTCGCCCTCGAACCCCACCGGCCGGGTGGAGGCCATCGAGACCCTGCAGGCCATCGAGAAGATCACGGAGAAACACGGCGTCTATATCCTTTCCGACGAGGTCTACAAAGACCTGATCTACGTGCGGGAAAACTATCTGATCAAGGGGCCGCACGTTGTCACCATCAATTCGTTTTCCAAGACCTTTGCCATGACGGGCTTGCGCGTCGGGTATCTCTGGTCCCTGGATAAGGAACTGGTCAAGATGGTGATCGAGATGAAATCGCACACCTCAATGAATACGAGCATCATTGCCCAGGAAATGGCCTATACCGCCACTACCGTGCCCGCGCGCTATATCGACGAACAGCTCAAGATTTGGGAATCCCGCCGCGACATGATCTACACGGGCATGGTAGCGCTCGGGCTCGATCTGTGGAAGCCTGAAGGCGCCTTCTATGTCCTGCCCAAGATCAAAAATCCGCGCGACTTCGTCTGGGATATGTTCCACGACTACAAAGTCATCACCTACCTGGGAGAATGGTTCGGCGCGCCAGACCGCGTGCGCTTCTCCTATGCCCTGGACGTGGACAAGATCATGGAAGGCTTAAGCCGGGTGGAAAAATACCTGCGGGCACGCAAAACCTAGGTGATGCTTACCGTGCATGTCCCGGGCACCTTCCTTCGGCCGCCCAAGGATTTTTCCCGGTCGGCCACCGCGAGAAGGCTTGCGTGATCGGAGACAAGGAGGCCTTGCTTTTCATGTCCGGTTACCGTAGAAACCATCCGTGGACCCGGTATGGAAAAGGAGGGCGATCCTCGGTGCGATCACGCTCGCGGTCATGGGGATCGCCGTAATGGTCATGGAGGGTGAAAGGCCGGGGCCAAGACCTGCTGAGGCCTTTGTTGGATCGGCCGGAGAAGGTATGAGCCTCTGGGACATGGCTCAGCGCAAGACCCATCATGGACAGGGCCGGTTCATCAACCCCTTTTCGCCAAATGAACGGCTCCGCAAGCGCCTTTTAGCGTTTTTACAATGGAGACTCTTCTCGGAAAACCCGTTCAAACCGGACTATGCGAACGAGAAGGTGAGGCCGGTGCACATTGATTGGAAGCATGTCACGTCCCACCATTCGATCAGCATTACGTATATCAACCACGCCAGCGTGCTCATCCATGAGGATGGCACCAGCCTGCTGCTAGACCCGGTTTTTTCCGGGCTGTTAAGACCTTTCACAGATTTCAGCCCCATCGACTTCACGCCGGATATGATGCCTTCGATCGACGCCGTACTGATTACGCACGGACATTATGACCATCTCGACCTGGCATCGCTCAAAGCCTTCCACACCCATGCGCGCATTCTTTGCCCCCTCGGATACGGCAAGCTTATCAGACGCAACGGCGCCAGACGCGTGGAGGAGCTGGACTGGCTTGATTCCACAAAGGTTGGGCCTTTTGACATCACCTTCCTGCCGTGCAACCACTGGACTATGCGCAATCCCCTCATCGGCCCCAATAAGGCCTTGTGGGGTTCATATCTCATAAGAACCGCTTCCGGACGCACCCTCTACCTCTCAGGCGATACGGCCTACTTCAAGGGCTTTGCCGAGATCGGGCGGCGCTTCCGGATCGATCTGGCCATTTTCAACCTCGGCGCTTACGAGCCCCGCTGGTTCATGAAAGATTCACATATCAATCCCCAGGAGGCGGTCCAGGCCTTTAAAGAACTGGGCGCCAACAAACTCATGGTGGTCCATTGGGGCACCTTCAGACTCGGCGACGAACCGGTTTTTCAACCTCCCCTGGACATCCGCCGGGAGATGGACATGGCCGGGCTATCGCACAAACTGATATCTTTGCCGCACGGCCAGACCTTCATTCTTGAGTAAATCGCCCTTTTCCTGGCATTAATCTAGACCGCCACGAGATTCCCTCTTCAGGATCAGGGCTCAGAATTGTATGCCATCCTTCTCCTGCGAACCGCAGCCTGTCAAGGCATGCCGCCTGCGCTGTCCGCCAGACTTGCCGGCAAGTTTGAAATGAGCATCGATAAGACCTCAAGTTTCAATTAGATAAGTCGATAAGAACTTCCATGAACCGCATCGCGAAACAGAACACAACATACCCTATTTCATTGATGCCGCATCCGTCTTTGAGACTATCCGTCTTGTATGACGACGCATCAAGAAAAGGTAGTGCCTATGATTACATCCTATTATTTCAATAGGTTCAGTGTTATAGTCTTGCTATTGATTCTTCCGGCCTGCGCCGGCGGGGGAGGCGGTAGTAGTTCAGAAACACAAACGGCACCGAACATTTCCCTGTCCGCGTCAAGTTTGAATTTCATGGGTGTTGTTCAGGGTAACAGTAAAGATCGAACCCTTACGATTACAAATACCGGCGATGAAAACCTGTCCATTGGGGATATTTCCATTTCCGCTGTGCCGTTCAGCGTGTCTTATGACGCGTGCTCCGATACGACGTTGGCTCCGTCCGATAATTGCGTGATGGGCATACGTTTTTCGCCGACGAGTCAAGGCACTTTCAGCGCCGAGCTTTCGGTCTCCTCCAATGACCCGGGTTCGGATACCGAGGACATTCGCCTGAATGGCATAGGGTATGGGCTGAACACCTGGATTAACAGCGTGGACTGCAGCAACTGTCCAGACATCAGCCTCAATGTCACCGTTACGAACCCCGAAACCCCTGGCATGGTGTTGGAGTTATTAACCGAGGCCAATTTCTCTCTGTATCATGATGATGTACTGCAAGACATTACCGCCACCGCACTGGTTAATCCTTCTCCGGTGTCTCTCGTGCTGGCGCTGGATTGGAGCAACAGCACGTCATCCGTGCGTTCCGATATACAGAACGCCGCGATATCTTTTGTCAACCTATTGGCCGATGGCGATGAGGCCGCCATATGCAAATTTAACGAGAATAGAGAATTCTATCCAACGGCGGAACCTTATTTCATTGCAAGTGATGCAGCCGGTAAAGCTGCGTTGAATGATTATATCGATAATGCGTTTGCAGGCGCGGCAACGTCTTTGTATGATACCGTAATAGCGTGTGTCGAGCGCGCTAGAGAGGGTGCAAACACAAAGCAGACGATCATCATCTTGAGCGACGGCGTAGACAACGCATCAGGCGATACCCTGAACCAAGCCATTAATTATGCCAAGCTTTATGGAATACCCGTTTTTGCAATATACTTTTATGATGCCGCGTATGAAGGCGGGGTCTACGGAAATCCGGAGACCATGCAACGATTGGCGGGACAAACCGACGGACAATACTATACTGCGGATAGCGCTGTCCTGGAAGATATTTTCGCGTGGATAGCCAACACCCTCAGCAACACCTACACGATCGAGTACGCATCACCTGCCTGTACGGGGACGGCGTCATTGGAAATTCGCGCCGATCAAGACACCCTCCATGGAATAACCTCTCGAACCATCACGCTCCCGGATTAAAACCTCGCAGGGGGCCGGTTTCCCGGCATACGCCGGCTTTACCCCATGAGGCGCCCTCGCCCTTGCGCTCCCTTGTTTTCTTGGGTCTCCCGCTTATTATGATAGACCATGGAGGCCTCGTGATGAGTGATACAGCCACTATGGTTCATTCGGCGGAGACGGCCCTTGATGTAGCCATCAATATCGAACAGCGCGGCCGAGATTTCTACCTTAAGGCCATGAAGCAGGTCAAGGAACCCAAGCTCGCAAGCCTGTTGGCGTTTCTGGCGGCGGAGGAGGAACGGCATTTAGGCCTTTACCGGCAGATCCTCGATCATATCAGCGGCGGCGCCTTTCAGGAGGTGGAGCTGGTAGGCGGGTATGGACAATTCATCAAGGCCTTAACCGATGAGGTGTTGCAATCGCTTAAAAATCTGGAGCATATATCGAATGAAGCATGCTTGGCCGCAGCGCTGCGCTTCGAGAAGGATACCCTGATATTCTTTCTGGAGATCAAGGCCCTGATGAAAGACGACGCCCTGAAGGTTGTAGAGCAGATCTGCAGTGAAGAGAAAAATCACATTCTGAAACTCATTGACTATCGCAACAAGCAGGGAAAGCGCCCCTCCCGAAAGAAAATCGGGACATATACATAACCGACTCGCGGGTATGCCTTCCGGGTCAGTCAGGGGGACTTGCCTGCGACCTTACGCCTGCCGCACCCTCAATTGGGACTGTACTTGACCGCCAGGGTGCGGCAGATGCCCATGCTCAGGATAAGGGCCGCAAAGCTCAAGAGATTGACCCATTCGATTTGTTGCTGATAAAGGGTCACCACCAGCTCCCGGATCACGAACAGGATGGTTGGATCGAGCATGCTGTGCAGGCTGAAGCGCTTGGCCTTGAAATAATCCACAAAGCCCTTGAAGAGCTCGATAATGACCAGAAAGGTCAGGATGTCGGTGACCACCATCGAAAAACCGCGGCTGAAACTCGCGGTTCCAAGCAGGACCTGGATCCCCGCAATGGTCTTGACCAGGCCGATGGCCAGGATCACGATGATGTAAAGGATCAGGATATTCACTATCAGTTCCAAAAATCGCCCGAAGAGCTTATCGGCATCCGGTAGCTTGCCTTTCATGATCCTCCCCCATGCTATTTTTTGAAGCCCTGCCCTTTCGCGACGAACAAAGGCTTGATCTAGGCGGCCTCGCCGCCTTTGCCTGCCGTAGCGATGTCGTTTCTTAAGCCCGTTTTTTCATAACCCGTTCTCACTTGTCAATAACGCGCAGGTCTATCCCGCGGTTCTTGGCGCGGCCTTCCCCGGTGCTGTTGTCAGCGACCGGATGCTCCTGGCCGTACCCTTCGGCCTGAAGGCGTTTTGGCGCCAATGCCCAGCTTGATCAGGGCCGCCATGACGTTGCTTATCCGGGCTTCAACTTTTTTGGTGGTGGCTAGGACGGCTTCCTGGACGGATTTGGTCGGATCCTGGATGGTTTCCTGGACAGCAGATTCTTTGCCGCTGCTGCGCCACAGCAAAAAAATCCCCAGGTAGCCCATGACGATGGACGCCGGCATGCCCAGCAGGGAGTCCCCAGATTGCTTGCTGATCCCATTGACCGAGGCGATAAGATCACCGGTGCCGACGGCCTTGTCCCCTAAAATCGAACCCAGCAGATCCTTGCCGGTTGATTGCAGTTTCGTCGCGGCACCGCCTTCGGCCGACATGCCGCTGAGATCGTCCAGAAGACCGCCGTCATGCTTGCCTTCCCGCAGAATCTTTACGAGGTTCTCGGTCCCACCCGGTTCACTGCCCTTCTTCAAGAGGCCGAGGAGCCGTGTCGGTAGAACGTTGCTTACGGCGTCGGTCACTCCGGACTGGTTTTCCCCAAGAAGTTCCGCAACCTCGCCCATGAGGTTGTCGGTTAAAAACGTATCGAGCATCCCGATCAGGTTCTGTGCCATTTGAAGCCTCTATTTCATAAGACCTGGATAAACTATTTCTGTTTCTGTTAATCCCTGGCGTGGAACTCATCGGCTGTGTATCTCTTGAAGAGAGTTCATAGATGACCCACAGAAAAGCAAACAAGCATTCGGCCGATCTTCGATGGAATAGGCCGGCGCCAAGAAAATCGGCGGGCATTACAGAGGATAATGATTTGGACGCCCCCTATGAGCCCCATCCCCCCAGATGGCTTCCTAAATAATAAACGTTCAACAAAGGTTGTCAATGGAAGGTGGCTCAGTGCAGTGAACCGCTCATACACAAACACAGGCCAATTCTAGTCGGGCACAAAGGCATCACGACTTGGCGCTTTTAGCCGTTGCGGGCCAGAAGTCCGTTGAGGACGATGCTGATCCCTTCCTCGAACATGCGCAGCGTCGTTTCTCCTTCTGACTTGATGTAGACCTTGTTGATAAACAGGGTGTAGATGGAGTAGAATAGTTCGGCCGCGCGGTCCACATCCATGTCGCCGAAACGTTTTCGCTCGATGCCTTTCTTCAGGATTTCCTTAAGCATATCCATGGACGCGCGATTGATCTCGAAGAAAGGGTCTTCGCTGGGCGAGATCGGGAAAACGGATGGATTATCGATGAGGATGGCCTTCAGAACGGTATCCTGCTGGAGATACTCGATGCCCTTGGTGGAATATATGGCCAATTGATCGACCGGATCATCGAACTTATCGGCCTCGCGCTTGGCATGACTCTGCCACTTCAAAAGGGCATAGCCCACGGCCTTCTCATAGAGATCGCGCTTATTGCTGACATACAGGTAGAGATTGCCCTTGGTCATGTCCAGGGCCTGGGCGACATCCTCCATGCGCGCGCGCCTGTACCCGTAGCGCGCAAAAACCTCCAGGGCTGCCTCATAGATCCGGATACGCTTAACGTCCTTCTTTGCCATAATGATCTGCCTTCAGATTTCTATCAGCCAGGCGGAAGGGCTGTCAATCAAAATGAATAAATGAACAGATTATTCAATAATTCATTTTCAGTCTTGACTCCTGTGAAATTATCGGTAGACTATAAAAAAAATTCAGATCGAGGAGGTATACCCATGCTTCAGCTTTCACCACATGCCATTGATATGGTTAAGGACCCATCCACGATATCGGCGTATTCCCTCCAGTCACTGGCCATCCTGCGTGACCCGCACCAGTTCAAATGGCAGATCATCACCTTGCTCCTGCTGGTGCTGTACGTATACCAGGTGCAGATTTCAAAGAAGGACTGGAGCGTAGTGCTCGGCGGCCTGGCGCTCTGGGGCTGCGACTGGTTCAATGAGATCTGGAACGGGCTGGTGTTCTACTTCACCCAGTATGCCCCGGTCTGGGGAACCCCCGGCAACGAGACCTCCTACCTGATTCTGATCGGTCTCAACATCGAGATCACCATGATGTTCGCCGTCATGGGCGTAGTGGCCTGCTTGGCCCTGCCCGCGGACAAGCACATGAAGATCCTCGGCATCCCCAACCGGTTGCTCATCGCCGTCGGCTTCACCACCGCGGCCATGATCGTGGAGATGATCCTCAATGCCATGGGTGCGCTCACGTGGGAGTATGCCTGGTGGAGCCTCAAGTCACCGTGGCTGCTCTGGATTATCGGGTATTTCTACTTCTTTGCCGTGGCCTTCTGGGTCCATGACATGGAAAAGATGAAGAGCAAGCTCATCGCCGTGGGCACGATTTTGGGCATCGATATCGCCTGCCTGATTGTTTTCAGCGGCATCCTCGGCTGGATCTAGAGCTAAGGCCAGGAAGGCTCGTCCTTCCTGGCACCGCCCCCCCCTCTTCCGCGCGATAGCGTCTTATCTCAAGCAGGGAAAGCATAGGGAGCCCACGCCCCTCTATAGTCGCTCAAGTTCGGCTTCGCGTATGCTCTACTTTATGTTAGTGTCCACATAGGGAAGTCGCACCGGGAAAAGATGTCGCTCATACCCTAGCGGGTGATTTTGCCGCGCCCGGCAGGGAATGCGCAAGGGGGGGCCGCTCGCAGGGCTCCGCGCATGGGTGGAGGACAATATTTCGTTTTACCTTCAAAGCCTTCAACGGAGGATCATATGAAAAGATATCTTTCACGTTTGCTGATCATGGTTTTTATCTCGTTCGTCGGCTCTGTCCTCATGGCGTCGCCGAAACCGACCACGGTTATCCTGGCAGGCAATTATTGGGATGGCTTGGCGACCAAACCACTTGGCTATACCGAAATCGTCATTGAAGACGGCAAAATAACCGCGGTAGGCAATAAGGTAGCCCGGCCGCAAGGCGCTGAAATAATCGACTTGTCCAAGCAATTCGTCATGCCCGGGTTCATTGATTGCCATCTGCATTTGACCGGCAATATCCGGATCATCAATTCCTTTGCGGGCATGAATGACGCCGCATTGACCCTTGCCGGCGCGAATGCCTGCGAGACCCTGCTGCATCATGGGTTCACCACCGTGCGTGATGCCGGCGACTTCAGCATCGTATCCTGGATAACGCCGGTGCTGAGGACGGCCGTCGAATCCGGATCCATACGAGGACCAAGGATCGTCAGCGGCGGACATATGCTGTCCGCCATAGGGGGGCACTTCGATTTCGGCGGCCAGACGAGAAACGGCATCGTCATGGAACAGGTCTCGGTCGCCGAAGGTGTCGACGGGTTGCGGCGCGCGGTTCACGATGAAGCACGGCATGGCGCGGACTGGATCAAATTTGCCGGCAGCGGCGGATTCCTGTCTCCCAGCGACGGTCCCGAAGACGTATCCTATTCGCAGGAAGAAATGAACGCCATCGTGGCCGCGGCCCAGGGGTTGGGAAAACCCGTATTTGTACATGCCTACGGGGATAAGGCGGTACGTATGGCGGCGGCCGCGGGTGTGCGTTCCGTGGAGCACGGCAGCCTTTCATCAGTGGAAACGCTGCAGATTTTGGCAAGCAAGGGCATCTATCTGATCCCCACCCAATACGCGGTGGTGCGCAATGCCAGAGAAACCTGTAAAGGCACGATCAATTTGGAAGATCCGGAATGGGCGCGGGCCAAGGCGGTCAAGTACTGCAGCCGGCTACTGGAATCAGCTCGGAACGTCGCCAAAAGCAACGTCAAACTAGCCTTCGGCACCGATCTGGGAACGTATGATTATTCGATAAACGGCGCCAAGGAATTTTCCGAAATGGTGCAAAACGGAATCGCCCCTTTGCGCGCGCTGAAGGCAGGGACCTCTATAGCGGCGGAATTGCTCGAGCTTGATACCGGAACCATTGCTCCTGGAAAGCGCGCCGATATCGTCGCCATGCCCGGGAATCCGTTCGAAGATATCTCCGACACTGAAAAGGTCGGCTTTGTCATGAAGGACGGCGTAGTGTACCGCAACGACAAATAGGCCGCCGGTTATGCCAAGGGCAGGTCTTATTTTGATCTCCGACAAGACCTGCCCCATTTGTCACCTTACGCAATCAACCATAGAATATCATGAAGGAGCAGAACCATGACCCTATCCGAGACGATCATGAAAAGGACGAGCATCCGGGCCTACCAGGATAAGCCCGTGCCGGGCAGCGACCTGGAACGGATCATCGAAGCCGGCCGCTGGGCGCCCAATGCCGGCCCGTTTCAGATTTGCGTGATTCGAAACGCGGAACTGCGGCAAACGATTAATGACCGCACGCTCGATGCCATGCTTCACTCCGGCATCGAGTTTCTTGTGCAGCGGGCATCCCTGCCGGGATATCAGCCTTTGTACGGCGCGCCGGTGCTGATCCTGCTTTCAGCGCCTGACAAATCTCCCTACGGCGTCGTCAACACCGCCCTGGCCGCTGAGAATATGCTCCTCGAAGCCACGGGCCTCGGGTATGGATCGTGCTTCCTGGTCAGCCCGACCCTGGCCTTGAACGGCGAAACCAACCTCGATCTTGCCCGAGCGGCAGGCATCCCGGAGGGCTATCGCCTTACGTGTGCGGTTATCGTGGGGTTTACCGCGGCCGAAAAGGCCTTCACGGTCGGCGAGCGTGCCGAAAAGGGATCAATCCGTTACATCGATTAAGCGCTTGAGGAACTCAGGGGTTGGTTCCCGTACAGGCATCGCCCTGGAGAAGCAAGGGAACCAACCGCTTTTTATCACGCTATTTGGTCAGCTTAACCTCCGGATGCCGCACTTGGGCTTTCTGCCAATACACATCCTTGTCCACCATCTTCCGCAAACCCTGTATAGTTTTAAATGGCTGGGAGACAATCACAAATTCTACGACCTTTCCCGGCATAAACCCGCCGGGATCAGCTTTGACGGTATACATAACACGCGTGACATTATCACTCACCTTGGTGAGCACAACACGACAGTCAAATACCGGCATCCTGACATATTTCGAATTATCAGGGACAAGATTTTCCTTGATGACGTGCGTGGTCAGCACGCCCTCTGCTTCGGTAGCGGTTCTATCGTCGGCGATGAGGTCCACGATGCCATCCCTGCACTTTACCCCCAAGGCCCATGGTGGGGTTTGATATACAAAATATGCCACCCATTTGTCTTTCTCTTTTGTGTAGGTTTTTACGATTCGGAACTCCTTTGCATCGCCGAACCACTGCACATATGAAGGGAAGTCGCGCCAGACTTCACCAACAACGGTAACCGGCGCATTGACATTGCCGATGCTCATGAACTCATCCATGGGCAGACCTATTACCGGTCGCGTGTAAACCTGGATGCCTTCAGAATCCTTGACCTTTTTCCATCCTTCTTCAAGCGGCCCGGCCAACACCGGGTTGATCAAAACGCCCAACAAAACAATAGAAAGCAGCATCGAACGAAACATGTACCCCCTCCTTGTGCAATAGATTGTAGCATTCCAATAGCACAGGCGCACAAAAATATATAGCTAATATTGGTTTAACCTATTTATGTCGTTTATGCTCCTATCTTGTATATGGGTCTAACCTATCAGCGGGGAACTCTCTCCCTTAAAAAAGGCTCGCTTGCCCGATGCCCAGTCTGGCTCGGTGCCAGCACAGAGCAGGGCCTCGCGCAAGCGTGGAACCTGCCGACTGCCCGTGCGCAAGCCGTAGCGATACGGGTTTGCTCCCAATATCAATTCACTTCAGCATGAATAACCTCGACAAGAAACATCAGATATTCTCCCGGACGAGTCAGGCGAGCCTTCTTGATGGCATCCCATCTTCCCCATGGAACCGAAACCATCCCAGGCCCGGCATTTTGTTGCTTGACGGCCGTTTCCATCCACCATATGGTAACGATCAGCATTGATAGCAACAATGTACCCGCGACGCCGGATTTCATCCCGGCTGATCCCGCGATGCATTGACGAGGGCCACACGAGCATGCATACCTCCGAGAGGATCATATACTGCGCGGGACCATCCTGGTCCCCCGAGGAAACGCAGACGCTCTCAGAGCTTGCCCGTATCCTTGAGCTGTCCGGCTTCAGAACCTACCTCCCGCACCGTGACGGGATCGAAGGCCTCATCTGGACGCAGGCCGCAAAAATTCCGCCGGACCAAGAGGATCCATTGCTGCCAAAGGCTGTTTTGGCCCTGGAGGTGTATCAAATCGTGGAGCGCTGTCAGGCGCTGGTTTTCATCATGAACGGCCGCGTGCCGGATGAAGGCGGGGTCTTCAAGACCGCCTTGGCCTTCGCGACCGGCAAACCGCTGCTCATCTACAAGAACGACAACCGTAGCGCCTTTCACGGCAACGACAACTCCATGGTGACCGGCCTCACGCCCGCCTTCGCCACGATCAACCGCCTGCCCAAGCTGCCGGCCGAACTGGCCAAGGCCCTCGCGGGGGCCTCTGGCCCCAGCGCGGTCCCGTCGCATTTACGTGCCACCCTGGATCTGGGACACCGGCTGTGGGAAATTACCTGGGAACACCGCGCCGGCGGCGCAGAGACCCTATGCAAACGGATCATGGCCTTGCGCGATGAGCTGGCCCTCCTCCCCTTCGGGAGGACAGCATGAAACAGCCCCGCATTGTCTATTGCTCGGGCCCGCTTTTCTGTCCCGAGGAGCTGGGAGTCATGGGCTCGATTGCGCGGGCACTGGAAGACGCCGGCGTCAAGACCTTCCTGCCGCAGCGCGACGGGGTGGAGGCCTTTGTCATGAACCAGGTGGACGCGCCGCTCGCCAATGCCTGGATATTCAAGCCCATCCAGACCCTGGTCAACAAGGCCGTCTTCGCCCTGGATATCTATCAGATCATAGAGCGCTGCGACGGCTTTGTCTTCAACATGAACGGCCGCGTACCGGATGAGGGCGGGGTCGTGGAAACCGCTGTGGCCTTTGCCTGCGGCAAGCCGCTGATTATTTACTGCAACGATCTGCGCAGCCTGGCCTGCGGCCGATCCCATCCCATGCTCATGTCCGCCGCGCTGGCCGTGGTGGACGATATTCGAAAGATCCCGGAGGTGCTGGCAGACTGTGCGGCGATTCATGCCCCCGTCAGCTCGGGAGCCGCCGCTCTGCCCCCGCAGGTAAGACGGACCGTGGCCTTCGGGCGCCGCGTCTGGATGCTGTTGCGAATGATCCACTTCCTCGCGCCGCGCAACGCCCTTTTAACCTGACCAGACAACAGGCTAAGTCAATGTATGAGTCGACAACGCAATGAACCGTCACGATAAAGGAGCGCTATGGCGAAACCACGCATAACGGTAATGGGCAGTTTCATCGTAGACCTCATGGCCCGCGCGCCGCGTCTGCCGGTGCACGGGGAGACCGTGAAAGGCTCGCATTTCCAGATCGGGCCGGGCGGCAAGGGCTCCAATCAGGGGGTTGCCGCCGCCCGCGCCGGGGCCGAGGTGACCATAATCACCAAGATCGGCACCGACCCATTCGCGCAGATCGCCCTGGACAGCTTCCGCAGGGAAGGCATGCATGAGAATCATATCCTGCGGGACGAACGGTTCCCGACCGGAACGGCCCTCATCATGGTGGACGAGCACACCAGCGAAAATCAGATCCTCGTGACGGTCGGGGCCTGCGATCACATCTCGCCCTCTGAGATCGAGGCCGCCCGGAACTGCATCGAGGGCTCGGCCGTGCTCCTGACCCAACTGGAAACCAATCTGTCGGCGGTGGAGCAGGCCGTCAGCATCGCCCACGCCAAGGGCGTCACGGTCATCCTCAACCCCGCCCCGGCGCCCCCGCAGCCCCTGCCCGACACGCTCTTGGCAAAAGTCGATATCCTGACCCCCAACGAGACCGAGGCCGCGTTGCTTTCCGGGGTAAGGATCGAGACCATGGACGACGCCCGGAGGGCGGCGCTGGCGCTCAAGCAAAAAGGCGTCGGACGCGTGATCATCACCCTGGGCGGCAAGGGGGCGCTGGTGGTCGACGACGCCGAACCTCGCGTCATCGCGCCCATCCCGGTAAAGGTCGTGGACACGACAGGCGCGGGGGACGCTTTCAACGGCGGCCTGGCGGTCGCCCTGGCCGAAGGCCGGGATTTAACCCAGGCCGTGGCCTTCGCCAACGCCACCGGGGCCTTGTCCGTCACCAAGCTCGGCACGGCGCCCGCCATGCCTTACCGCGACGAGATCGAATACCTGCTCCAGAGCGTTCCCGCAGACTAAAAGGGGAGAAACAGATGAACCTGGCCCAATACATAGATCACACCATCTTAAAACCCGAAACAACCGAAGAGCACGTCGTGCGCCTCTGTCACGAAGCCCGGCAGTATGCTTTCAAAGCCGTGTGCGTCAATCCTTTTTTCGCGCCGCTCGTGAGCAGGGAACTGGAAGGAAGCCCGGTCAAAACCTGCGTGGTGATCGGCTTTCCCCTAGGCGCCAGCGCCACCACAGTCAAGGTATTCGAGACCCAAACCGCCATGGCACAGGGAGCCCGTGAGATCGATATGGTCATCAATATCGGGGCACTGAAAGGCGGAGCCCTCGTAACCGTGGAGGACGACATCAAGGCCGTGGTTGAGGTCGCCGGGGACAGCGCCCTGGTCAAGGTCATCATCGAATGCTGTCTCCTGTCCGAGGCGGAAAAGATCGCGGCCTGCGAGCGGATCATGCGTGCCGGGGCGGCATTCGTGAAGACCTCCACCGGCTTCAGCTCCGGCGGCGCCAAGCTTGAGGATGTGGCCCTGCTGCGCCGGATCGTCGGCGACAAGGCCGAGGTCAAGGCCTCGGGAGGGATCCGTGATTATAAAAGCGTGCTGGCCATGATTGAGGCAGGCGCCACGCGCATCGGCACGAGCGCCGGGGTTGAGATCATGCGGCAGGCCGCTGAAACCGCCCCCCGGAAGTCGGGCTCGTAAGTTTTAAAGAGATCACGATGCCCCCTAGCGTGTGCGCGCAGGGGTGACGGTCATGGAAGGTAACCGCTCATGCCACCTTGAATCCAAAGGAAGGCCAGCGTCTGCCGTGCGTTTGGGGAGACGGGAGCGGGATTCTGCTCCACTTTAATTGAATTATTTAAAGACGACTCATTTTGCCCTCACGTTTTGTTCTTGACCATGATGCGTCGCTCACGGGCTTCGTAACGCCCTGAGAGGTATCGCTAAGACTTGTCCCCCCCCCACGTTAAGATCAAAAAAAAGCAGGTCATTGGCGACCTGCTAAAAGGGAGGTTCTTTAGGTATGAACCTTGAAACATCGGCTTATCATATTGCCACAATCCGGGAAAGCTTAATCTGATTTAATAATATATTTAAAAGGTCAATAGCTCTTGGCTGTCCAAGAGTAGATCAGGGATCAATCCTTCAATCATGTATTACAGCAACTCCGCCCTTATCCCTGGAAGGACAGGGCGGGGTTGCTTTCATTCCTAGCTCACCAAGACTTTAACGGCCTCAATAGCCGGCGAGGTGAACAAGGCAATGAGCGCGGCATACAGGGCAAAAGAGCCAACGGCCTCACTAAGATAGATCTTTTCAAAGCGATATTTCAAGGAAATGATGGTAAGCCCGCCCATGATCAGACAACCAAGATGGAAATAAGGGAAATTACCCGCGCCGGCCGTCGCCTCGGCGGCAAAGGCAAACCCGGCGGTAATCATGACAACAAAGAGAGCCACGATGGCTGTTTGGGCTATCCTTTTCATTGTTCAATCCTCCCTTATCGTTACTTGATACCCTTTATTAGGCATACTTCGTGCCAAGCCATGTGAGGTGGGGTCGATAACCGCGCAATATACCGTTACCATTGGATAATACCCGATAAAACCGCGCTGCAAATGTGAAGGCTTTTTGGTAAATAGCGCGCTGTATTGAAAGGAATGTTTAACGGCGTTGAATGAAATGTGAATCTTCGGTGCGTGCGACGATGTCAAATCAAGAAGGGTGCAGATATCGCGTGCATTCAATAAAAAGGACCCGACACACATGCTTTTTTACCAACACCTGATCCTTTATGGACACCCCCTTTATCGCCGGCACGGAGAAGCATAAAAATCCGGATGTCCTTTAGCTTGCTTGCGCCTGACTCCGTTGTTTTTCACCGGTAGCCCGGCAAATCCATACGGAACCGACGCCAGCGGTCTGAGCGTCAGGAGCGCATGCGGAATGATCCGACCCAGGCGCGTGGCCGTTGCCCTAACGGTATGAAAACGCTACTTACTCTGTTCGCCAAGTGTGCGCGTAAAGACGCGACCGAGACCCGAAGAGTTGCCTAATAACTAACCACATGTACCCATCACATCAGGTACATGTGGTTGTTCCATCACGCCTGCTTATCTACGGGGCGGCCCATAGTGTTGCGGATAAGGTTGATATTCATCATATCCATCCTGCCTATCATGTCTGCCCTGTGCCCCAATTCCTCCACGCCTATCATGTCCACCATGTTTACCATAACCGCCATGCCTCCCATATCCAGCGTCATGGTTAAGGGCCGCGATCAGACAGATCCCCGTCACAACTACCGCGGCGGCGGCTACAATATTAACGGTTTGATCATGTGTATCATCGTCATCATCGTAGGCATACCCTGTTGAGAAACCGATAAAAGTCAATACCGCCAGTATTGATGCCATCTTCTTGAGCATTATATCCTCCTTATTTCCTTTGTTGATCCCCAGTCTGACTTATCTCCAAAACAATGGAAAAGAGGTCGTTGAACCTGGAGTGATCACGCATATGTCTCATTCAACTGGCCTTTGTTGATTATTAAGACGTATGCATGGAGAGATATGTTTACACGAGCGCTATGCAGAGCGGCCACGAAGATTTTTTGGACCCGTCACTGGGACCGATCTCGTCTGCTCGAAGATGTCCCGGCAAGAACATGCGTGTCGTGCTTGTATTTGCGGATGTAATAAGGCGTAAGCTGGATTGCATGGGGTATGTTTTTCATGTCCCCCTGCTCTTTCTTTGTTGCTGTTATTTCTTCTTGTAAACGTTCAAACCTATTTTGATTTCCTCATGTCCATCAATGGCGATATTCCCTTCAGTGGATGCAATGATGATAGTCTTCCCTGATGATGAAGGTCCATGTTCCTCGGTAAGATCAACCTTAATGGTCAGGGTGCCACCTTCAACCTTCATCTCAACGTTTTTCATGACAGTTTTCCTCTTGAGCGTGAAATATGGTGCACATTACCATGTATGTCTTATCTGTCAACACGCTATCATGGGGCATGCATTTCTTTGGTAATATCATTTCCTCATGATATCAAAATATTATGGCAATTAATTATGGTTATGCTTTTACGTTTTGTGACGATAAGTATCATAGGTTCAAGAAACATTCCCCAACAGAACCTCCTCTTTCGCAGGCCGCAACGACCTGCTTTTTTTTTGCTCTGAACCTGAGACAATACGTGACGGTGGCATGGCTTTACAATCCGCATGCTTTGTCCATGCCAGAGAGGATGCCGCTACAAGGTCCGGTTTGCAGCCCCTTCTTTATTCCGAGACGCTTGAGTGACGCGTAGACATGTTCAGATTAATACGACGATAAAACAAAAGCGTGGCGACAATTAACGGCCCAGTTCCCTTGAGCTTTTGCTGAAAGTCGGTGCCTGGCCCCATTATTTTTCCCGGGAACCCCAGCACTTGTCCTTTGCCGTGTTCTCACGGCCTGTTTGGTTGTCTCAAGCCCCGCGGGTCAGGATGACGATAAGAAGGATCATATCCATAAACCTAAAGAAACGAGGAACCGATCATGGAAAACAAGAAGACCAGATCAACGGAAGACGTGCTCAAGATCCTGTGTGATTCGGTCAATAAGGTGCTCAGCATGGCTACCCAGACGACGATTACCTATTCCCCCATGGTGCAGAAGGTCAGTAAGACCTGCCTGAAGCCGGATATCGGCTGCTTCGTCCTTTTCGACGGCGGTTTTTCAGGTCTGGTGGTCATGAACTTCTCAAAAGAAGCAGCTATGGAGATCTATCGGGGCTACATGATTTCCATGGGCATGCCGGAGGAGGAACTGGCGAACCTGTATACCTCGGATGAGGTCGGAAACACCCTGGGGGAGCTGATGAACCAGATCATCGGCAATTTCCAGGTGGAGGTCAAAAAGGAGTTCCAGTGCTCCGTGAGTCAGAATCAGCCCAAGATGATCGTCCTGAACAAGGAGCTCATGGTCATGATCAACGCCCCGATCCAGAACCCACAGTGCCGCAAGGTATCCTTCGAGACCGCCAATCATCGTCCGTTCTATCTGGAGATCTCCGTGGAAAACTTCGAGTTCATCGAGCTGTATCCTTTCGAGAAACCGCAAGCGTTCGATGCGGATACCCTTATCGCCGAAACCAAGGGAAAATGCTGAAACGGCCTCACGCATGAAACGCGAAGGAAGGAAAGGAATGCTCCCGAAGGGATGCGCGGAATTATTCGTTGCCTGATCGCTTCGGCCTTCCGAAGGGAGGAGACTTGACGCGGGGAATGAGCGTAGGCTATCAGACATAGCCGCATGCGCGCGTGCGGCAGACGGACGCTTTAAAGACCTGCAAGGAGGGCCATATGGCACACAAACTCGAAGCTATTTTCTCACCACGATCGGTAGCGGTACTGGGCGCCTCGACCACCAAGGGCAAGGTCGGTTATGACATCTTTGCCAACATCATCAAAGGCGGATTCACCGGGACGCTCTACCCGGTCAACCCCACGGCGAACGCCATCCTGAGCAACAAGGCCTATAAGAGCATCCTCGATATACCTGAGGACGTCGATCTGGCGATCGTAATCCTGCCGCCCAAGCTCGCCCTTACGGCCATCGGCGAGGTGATCGCAAAGGGGGTCAAGGGCGTGGTGATCGTCAGCGCCGGTTTTCGCGAGGTGGGGGGTGAAGGTCGCGAGATCGAGGACCAGATCGTTTCGCAGTGCCGTGCCGCAGGAGTACGGCTGGTCGGTCCCAACTGCCTGGGGGTGATAAATCCGGTCGATAGCGTGCGGCTGAACGCCAGCTTCTCCAAGCGCATGCCGCAGCCGGGGAATATCTCCTTCATCTCCCAAAGCGGCGCCTTGTGCACATCGGTCCTGGATTTCGCCGCCGACCGCGACTTCGGGTTTTCAAAATTCATCTCCATCGGGAACAAGGCCGATGTGGACGAGCTCGATCTTCTGCGCTACCTCCATGAAGACTTCGATACCGACGTGATCATGATCTATCTGGAAGAGCTGCGCCGGGGTCGCGAATTTATCGATGAGGTCAAGGAGATAACCTCCGGCAGCCGTCCGACACCCATCCTAGCGATAAAATCAGGCCGCACGAGCGCCGGTGCCCAGGCGGCCGCATCACATACCGGGGCCCTGGCCGGGTCGGAGGCCATCTACGATGCCATCTTCCAGCAGGCGGGCATCATCCGCTGCAATACCATCGACGAGCTCTTCGACTTCGCCAGCGCCTTTGCCTTCAAGAAACGCAGCCTCCTCGGCAAGCACATCCGCAAGATCCCCGGCGGCAACCGGGTGGCGATCGTCACCAATGCCGGCGGCCCGGGGATCATCGCCACGGACATGACCATGTCGGCCGGACTGGAGCTGGCCCGCTTCAAACCCGACACCATCGAGGCCCTCGCCAGCCACCTTCCGGCCACAGCCAATATCCATAACCCGGTGGACGTGATCGGCGATGCGCCCTATGACCGCTACGAGAAGGCCCTCTCGGCCGTCATCAGTGACGAGAACGTCGATGGCGCGTTGGTCATCCTTACTCCACAGTCCATGACCAATGCCCTCGATACTGCCAAGGCCATCGTGCAGATTGCCCAGCGCTCGCAAAAGCCGATCCTGTCTTGCTTTATGGGCGTGGTGGACGTCTCGCAGGGCGTGAAATACCTCCAGGAATATGGCTACCCGGTCTATCGCTTCCCGGAAAACGCCGCCAACGCCTTTGCCGCCCTGTACCGGTTTTCCCGCTGGGTAAACCGGCAGCATCTGGCCCCCCTAGTCCTCAGCCACGATAAAGCCAAAGCCGAACAGATTATCCAGGCTTGCCTGTCGGCCGGTAAAACCAAGCTGGGCGAGCTGGAAGGCAACGAGCTGCTGGCCTGCTACTCCTTCCCTGTCCTGCCGACCCGCTTGAGCACCAGCGCTAAAGAGGCAGTAGCCGCGGCGCGGGAGATCGGGATGCCGGTGGTCCTCAAGATCGTCTCACCCCAGATCCTGCACAAATCGGATGCCGGTGGCGTCATGGTCGGCCTCAAGACCGAGGACGAGGTCCGGGACGCCTTTCAGCGCATCATGGCCAATGCCGCACAGTACGACCCGGAAGCGCAGATAACGGGCGTGCTGGTGGTCAAACATGCCCCGGCGGGCGAGGAGATCATCCTGGGCGCCAATCGGTATCCCGTCTTCGGACCGCTCCTGATGTTCGGCCTGGGGGGCATCTTCGTGGAGGTCTTCAAGGATGTCGAGTTCCGCCTGGCCCCGATCAACCGCAATGAAAGCCGCCGGATGATCCGCAGCATCAAGGGCTACAAGATCCTGCAGGGCTACCGCGGCAAGCCCATGGTCGATCTCCTAGCCCTGGAGCGATTGCTGGTGTGCCTCTCGGACCTCATGATGAACCACCCCCAGATCAAGGAGATCGACATCAATCCCCTGCTGGCGCACGCGGAAGGCCAGGGCGCAACCGTGGCGGACTGTCGGATAATCCTGGAAGCAGTGGAAGCGTAGAAACGCAAGGAAACAGAACGGGGACTTTCCATAATCGCTTCGTTAGAGAAAGTCCCCTTTAGATCCATCCGGTCGCCGGTTCAATATTCAGAAGGCTTATCATGAATTCATGCTTTCCCAGAAAATAATGATTTATGATCCGACCCCTTTTTTCCAAGGCGCCATCCTTTTCCTATAGGTTACCATTCAAGGCAGAATAATTGTTGTGATTCAGAGAAAAACCATGTACTAATAGACCATAATCACATATTTAACGATGTTTATCGTACTGAAATGTAATTTATTCAAAAGGAGGCATCACGATGAAACGTCTAGGCATGGCATGGTTTGTCCTGGTTTTGTCCATCATGGTTCTTAACGGTTGCAACGGCGGCAGTTCTGATAGTTCAGACCGCACGGTCAATAAAGCGGAGAGTCTGGCGGACGACAATAATTCTTCATCCTCCGGCATAAACGGCACGCTGGTGGCCAGGGCCGGTGATCCCATGGTCGTGAAGGCAAGCCAGGACGGGCAAGGGAGCATCCGTGCCACCATTAACCTCGATGGATCGGGCAGTTACGACCTCCAGGGAACGCCGATCAAGAAATATACATGGCGCCTGGTAGGTTGCAAGGCCGGGAATCCCCCCATGGCTGCGGGAACAATCCTCAACCCCAACAGCCTTCACAACCCGGCGGTAAGTGTGTCCGTCAACGCTGTAGGTACGTATACCTTCGGGCTGACCGTGGACAATGGCGTATCCCAAAGCAGCCAAGATACGGTCGTGGTTCTGGTGAATCGGGAAGGTCCGCCTCCACTGGTAAATCCCGTGCTGAAGGATAAGCTTTCCGATTACCGGATCGAAGACCAGTACGGGAAGTGCTACCTTGCCAGGAGCATAAGCTATGCTCCAGCACCGGGCGATCAGAGCTACAATTATAAACAACTCCTCTACCTCGAAGGTGATGCCTATACCCGCGGATATGCCGAAGGGTATCTGTGTCCCCATGCCGCCTGGAGAATGACCCACGAATTCGTGTACAATTACCTCAAGGGGCTGCTGGGCCTCCCCCTGCAGCAGCTTCCCGATGCGCTCCTGGAACAGGTCCGGCAGATTTTCATCCGTGCCGCGCTCTCCCAGGAGTACGCGGTTCCGCTGGAGTTCCGCAGGGAGATGCAGGGCATTGCCGATGGATGCCAGGCCAGGGGTGTCAATGTAAGATATAACGATGTCTTGATGCTCAACGTGGCCTTCGATCTCCTCTACAGCTTAATCTACCAGGCCGGCAGCCTGGCCTGCAACGAAATCAGCATATTCGGTGATGGCACCCTGGACGGCAGACTTTATCACGGGAGAGACTTCATGTTCAGCACCGGGGGAGGGGTGTTCTCCGACGAGTCCATGATCATCGCCTACAAACCGACGGAAGGCTATCCCTTCCTGGCGGCATCGGTGCCCGGCTTCGTGGGATTCCCCACCGGGATGAACGCCAGAGGCGTCAGCATGGGCATGGATATGGTACCCAACCGGCAGAACCGGGCCGTGATCACGGGCATGGGTGTGCTGCTCAACTGCCGCAACGTGACGCAATATGCAGGCACGCTCCAGGAAGGGATCGAGAAAATCAAGAACACCCACCATGCGGTGTCATGGCTCTATCAGCTCTCCGATGGAGCGACATTCGAGGAAACGGCGCACGGCCTCCAACAGAAGTCATCGGCTGTGGCCCTTGAAACCGTTTCGGATGGTTTCCTCGCCGAAGGGGAGGATATCATTGCCACCTTAGGCGACCTCATCCCGGGATTGGATACCATTTTCAGCGCCGTGGATTCCATCCTGCAGGTGCAGATCGTTGACAACCTGGGCCATATTATTACCGGCGCAGAAGATCTGGTGACCGGATTAATCGACCTCTTCCCCCAACTGGCATATTTGACGCCGGACCGTGGTGTTGCCGTTCGTCCGGCGGATTACGTTGATCCTGCCGGCATCGAACAATACCGCATCGTCATCAGCGGAGATGATCTGATTGCCAACGGAACCCAGGAGGATACGATCGTATCCCTGTTCCCGCTCCAGCGCGAAGACAAAGACGGTCTGGTCGCCATGAGCAACCACTATATCCTCCCGCAGATGAACCTGACCCAGATGGGCCTCTTCTACCACACCATCGATACCGCGATGGGTGGAGGCCGCGAATCCGAGTGGCGCTACAACACCATGCTCAATCCGCTGCTGGATGACGACGACCTGGCCGGCGACGGCGACGGATACGCCGTGTATGGTATGATCGATGCCGGGACCGCCATGTTCATCATCGATTTCCTGAACCCGGGATACGGCTCACGCGGCGGCGGCTTCTATGGCACCTCGCAGGATCACGAAGTTGAAGGCCATCATATCCTCATGGATGATGCCTCGCTGCAGATGTGGGCCCTCCACGGATACTTCGACGAACCTTGGATGCACGTAGATCTCAGGTGGTTTTTATAATAAGATCGTTGGCAATACGGCTTTGGAAAAGGGGGCCGCATTACGCTGCCCCCTTTTTTTAAATATTTTTTATAATTCCGCGTACGGCAAAACAGCATAGGCTTCCTTGGCGACATCTCGCGCCAAGGTTTCTGTTCTCTTAGCATGACGCGTGCAATGAAGAATCTCCCCCTCCCTAGTAGTTTCGGGCGATCGGGAGTGCGGGAAACATCTGGGTGATTCTGCCTCGCCATAATCGAATTATGCAAAGCATCCCATTGTTTTAACACGTCATTTCTGGGCGCTGAATATAATATCATGATATCTTTGTTTTATGGCAATTTATTATGGTTATGCTTTCGCGGTTTGTGACGATAGGTATCATAGGTTCAAGAAACATTCCCCAACAGAACCTCCTCTTTCGCAGGCCGCAACGACCTGCCTTTTTTTTGCTCTGAGCTTAAGACCATTGTCAGTGGTATGGGTTCTAGGGAGGCATGCTTCTCCAAGCCGGATATTGACAGGGGCATGATAAAGGGTGTCCCCTTCTCTTTTTTTAAAATGGATCGGGGGGAAAAATACCCCCCTTCGATCATCAAGCCGTTTGCTTACAGCCGCATCCGCAGCTGCCGTCTTCTTTCTTGCACATCTTCGAGCAGACGAAATAACCAATGCCCCCCAGGATGCCAAGAATGATGAGACGCTTCAAGAGTGCTTTCATCGCTTACCTCCAGGTTACATATTTCAATTATTGATAGGCGCTTGCCATGGTTTATTCAAGGACCAAGACTGAGGTGGACGGCATCAAACCGCCGCGGAGCATGCTCTCGCCACCGCGCAGAGCACGCTCCGCCAATAGAATTATTTTAGGGTGTCCTCAAAGGGTCCCTTGGGGGTCCTTCGCCATAAGACCGCGCAACCTTGTGCACCCATGCCCACCCTGATATAATCATCGCATGGGGGATTTCAAAGACCAGGCCGAGCAGTTGACGTCGCGCTTCATCAACCATACCAATGCGCATGTCTTCCTGACCGGACGGGCCGGCACGGGCAAGACCACCTTTCTGCGCGGCATCACGCGCCAGACCCACAAGAACACCATCGTGGCCGCGCCCACGGGGATTGCGGCCATCAATGCCGAAGGGGTCACCCTGCACTCCCTGTTTCAGCTGCCGTTCGGGGCCTTCATCCCCGCGGACCAGATACCCGGCAACCTGGCGCCGGGGTTTGAAATCAACACCCCGCACACGTTGCAGCGGCACATGAAGATGCATGCAGCCAAACGCACCCTGATCAAAAAGCTGGAGCTCCTGATCATCGACGAGGTGAGCATGCTGCGGGCCGACCTGCTGGATGCCATCGACAACGTCTTACGCCGCATCCGCCAGAGCGCGGCACCTTTCGGCGGGGTGCAGGTCCTGTTCATCGGCGATCTGCAGCAATTGCCGCCTGTCGTGAAGGACGCGGAGTGGCAGGTCCTGAAAAAATATTACGCCTCGCCCTTCTTCTTCGAGGCCCACGCCCTTAAGGACCGGCCCCCCGTCACCATCGAGCTGGAAAACATCTACCGCCAGAGCGACCCTGCCTTCATCACCATCCTCAACCGCCTGCGCGATAGCCGCCTTACCCCTGAGGATATCGCCACCCTCAACCGCCGCCACCGGCCGGGATTCCGCGCCGCGCCCGGCGACGGGTACATCTACCTGGCCACGCACAACCACATGGCCGAGCGCATCAACCGCGAAGAATTGGGGCAGCTGCCCGGGCAGCCGTTTCACTATCAGGCCGTCATTGAAAATGACTTCGACGAAAACAGTTTTCCGGTGGAGGCCGTCCTGACCTTGAAGCCCAAGGCCCAGGTGATGTTCATCAAGAACGACGCATCAGGCGAGCAGAAGTTCTTCAACGGCCGCATCGGGACCGTGGAGGAGTTGACGCCCGATGCCGTCAAGGTGGCCTTCCCGGACGGCGCGCCTTCCCTCTGGGTGGATACTTATACCTGGGAAAACAAACGCTATACCCTCAACCCGGAGAGCAACACTATCGAATCGCAGGTCATCGGCACCTTCACCCACTTTCCGCTAAAGCTGGCCTGGGCCATCACGGTGCATAAGAGCCAGGGCCTGACGTTCGACAAGGCCATCATCGATGTATCCCGGGCCTTTGCCGCCGGTCAGGCATACGTGGCCTTGTCGCGGCTGACATCCCTGGAAGGGCTCGTGCTGACCGCGCCCTTTAAGCGCCAGGACATCGCGCACGACAAGAGCCTGCAGACCTTCATGCGGCAGCCCAAGGACGCCGGAAGTCTGCAGACCGTCCTGCAGCGCGCGTCGCTGGCCTATCTGGGACAGATTGTCCCGGATGCCTTCGATTTCAAAGGGCTTTCCCGCGAAATCGATTATTACCTGCGCACCTACACCATGGATGCGAAGCACTCGGAAAAGCAGAAGGACCTGCCCTGGGCGGCCACGCTGGCCGAAAATCTCAACCCGGTCCGTGAAGTAGGCGAGCGCTTCCTCAAGGAGCTGGGCGCCATCCTGCAACCGGAGCGCGCAGAGGGCCTGCCGCATGTGCTCAGCCGCGTATCCGCGGCCAAGGGCTATTTCGAGCCGCTCCTGAAAGGCTTCTCGCAGAATATCATCGAGCACGCCAGCCTCTTGCAGGCACAAAAGAAGGGCGTAAAGCAGTATGTCCGCGAGCTGCAAGCCCTGGAGCTGTTGTACCACGGCCAGCTCCAGAAGATCTACAAGGCCCTGGCCCTGGTCGAAACGCACCTGAATCATGGGGAGTTGACCCGCGCCGGGCTGGTCATGCCCGAGCATGAGCATATGCGGGAGGCACAGCCGAATAAAGACCCATCAGCTAAATCGCCCAAGGTTTCCACGTCAGACAAAGCAGACACCAAGCGCATGACCCTGGAGCTGTATCGGACCGGCAAGGCCATCCAGGAAATCGCGGCCGAGCGAGGCCTGACGCGCATAACCATCGAGGGACACCTGGCGCATTGGGTGGAACAGGGCGAGGTCGTTATCGGCGAACTGGCCGAAGACAGCGCCGTGGACGAGATCGCCGCGGCCTTTTATAGTGACCCCCTTCTCGACTGTACCAAAAATAAGCGGTAAAATTAAGAGAGGGGGGAACAAAGATGAAGAACAATGTAGTGAGCCATCCGGCTATGGAACGTTGGACATCGAAGAGGAAGGCCGACCTGGTACTGGAAGTCATCAAGGGGCATAAGACCATCGTAGATGCAGCCAGGGAAAAC